>Ga0255210_1000010_pt1 | contig 199400 bp, 162 predicted proteins | sample Miss_Yuk_RepA_8d_FD_188422 | JGI IMG/M metagenome (GOLD analysis project Ga0255210, IMG submission 188422) | Freshwater microbial communities from Mississippi River, Louisiana, United States - Miss_Yuk_RepA_8d | ecosystem: Environmental > Aquatic > Freshwater > River | place: USA: Louisiana...
CCCGCGCCACCAATCCCCAGGTAACCTCCGCCATGACTTCCCCTTTCCGATCAGATTGAACTTCCGCAAGTCAATCTTGGTACCTCGATACCGTTTCAGGACTGGGGAAGTCCCTTCGTATTCGCTCGAGGCGACCCTCCACGGCTTGGCACTTGGGCCGCGAGCCGTTGTGGTCCATCATCCGTCTCGCGGCCCAAGCGCCAACCCGCTCCGGTCTCCTCAGCTCAAACGTTAGGCCTCGGAGAGCGTCCACATCGTGCGGCTCGTTGCTCTGCAAATGCAGTTCGGAACCACCACCACGGCGGCGCGTTTGGGCAGCGCCGCCAAATGCAAGCTGGCTGCAGTCGGCAGTTCTAGCCAGGGCACGCGCCCGGAAGGTTTCACCACTGCAACGGCAGCTGATGAAAGCGAATCCGCTCTTCATCGGAGGCGCAGATCCGGTAGCCAAGGCCGAGCGAATTCACCTGCTACATGGCCACTTCGGCCTGGTCGTTCGTTGGTCAAGACATCCAACACAACCGCGGGTTCAATCTCAGCCACTGCGCCAGCTGCGGTGGTCGCGGCGGCAACTGGCAGCGCCCAAACGTCCAGTCCGCTGCAAGCAAACGTGGTCGTGCATGCGGGTCGCTGCAAACCGAGGCCTAACACGTCTACAGGGACTCCCCACTCGGTCAACGTCGAGGCTTGATTTCAGATTGGTTCCACCCCGCAGTTGCAGCGCGCAATGACAACACGGACGAGGAACAGACTGCACATCTACAGGCGGGCTTGTTTCGGTCAATTCCGAGGCCCCAGATACGAACCGCTCGGCAGTGCCCCATTCGCTCGCCGGGCATTGCGCCCTTGAGGGTTACCGGGTTTGGCTGCCGCCGGTCTGCCTTGCAGGCCGCGGCCGGCACGCAGGCCCCTTCGCCAGGCACGGGCCGTCCTCAGGACGGCCCGTGTCCGGGCTCAGCCTGTCGTGCTGTCTGCGCTTCGCGTCTGCGGGTGGGAACGAACGCTTCAGAAGGCAGGCCGCTGGCGCCGTGCGCAGTGCGGCCCCGGCGCCTCGGGAACAGGATTCGGGTCGAACGCGCCGTCTCGTGTCATCACCGCCCACAGGATGCGCGCATCCCTGTTGGCCGACTGACCTCGCGCCGACCCACCCTCCGCCACGCCGCCTGCCATGCCCCTACTCACCCCCACCCACCTGGCCCCCTACCGGGCCCTGATGCTGGAAGCCTACGCGCAGGCGCCGGACGCGTTCACGTCGACGCCCGAGGAACGCGCGGGTGCGCCCGACGCCTGGTGGGCCCGGCGGCTGGCGGGGCCGGATGGGGGATCGGACGGCGGCTCGGTGGTGTTCGGCAGCTTCGTCGGCGGCGATCTGGTCGGGGCGGTGGCGCTGGAGTTCGGCAGCCAGGCCAAGACGCGGCACAAGGCGCAGGTGGTCGGCATGTACGTGCGGCCGGCGGCGCGCGGCCGGGGCGTGGCCCGCGCGCTGCTGGCCGAGGCGCTGGCCCATGCCGCGGCCCGGCCCGGGCTGCAGGTGCTGACGCTCACTGTCACCCAGGGCAACACGGCGGCGCAGGCGCTGTACGCGGCCTGCGGCTTCGAGGTCTTCGGTGTCGAGCCGATGGCCGTGGCCGGGGCCGCGGGCTTCCTAGCCAAGGTGCACATGTGGCACCGGCTGCAGCGCCCGGGGCCGGCGGGCTGCCACACTGGGGGCCTGCACGCCACGCCGCCCACGGAGCCGCCCATGCCCACCATCGCCGACCGCCTGCACGCCCTGGGCCTGGTGCTGCCGGCGCCGCTGCAGCAGCCCTCGGGCGGCGCCCTGCCCTTTCCCTGGGTGCGGGTGGTGGGGCAGCGGGTGCTGATCTCCGGCCACGGGCCCACCCAGGCCGACGGCACGCTGGCCCGGCCGCTGGGCAAGGTGGGCGGGGCGGTCAGCCCGCAGCAGGCCTACCAGGCGGCGCGGCTGACGGGCCTGGCCATTCTGGGCAGCCTGCAGCGCGAGCTGGGCAGCCTGGACCGCATCGCCTGCTGGGTGCGCGTGTTCGGCATGGTCAACTCGGCGCCGGGCTTCAACCAACAGCCGGCGGTGATCAACGGCTTCTCCGACCTGATCCTCGAGGTCTTCGGCCCCGAGCGCGGCCGCCACGCGCGCAGCGCGGTGGGCCTGGCCGAGCTGCCCTTCGACATCCCGGTGGAGATCGAGGGCGAGGCGCTGCTGGCCTGACGGGCGCGCGCCCCAGCCTCTGCAGGAGACCCCGCCATGCCACCCCGGGCCACCCCCCTGCCCGCGCGCCACGCCGCCTTCTGGGCCGCCGCCGAGCGCGCCAACCCGGCGCTGCACAGCAGCCGGCTGCGCGAGGTGTTCGCCTTCGGCGATGGCCCGGCCATGGCCGATGCGCTGGCCGCGCTGGTGCTGCAGGGCGCCAAGCGCGCCACCGCCAGCCTGCTGTGGGCCTGCGCGCACGACGGCGACCGCCTGCCCGCGCCGGGCGACCTGGCCCTGGTCACGTCCTCGTCCGGCGACGCGCTGTGCGTGCTGGAGACCACCGCGGTCGAGGTCGTCCCCTTCGACGCCGTGTCGGCCGACTTCGCCCGGGCCGAGGGCGAGGACGACGGCTCCCTGGCCGCCTGGCGGCGCGGCCACCAGCGCTTCTTCGACGGCGAGTGCCGACGCATCGGCCGAAGCCCCGAACCGGACATGCCGGTGGTGTGCGAGCGCTTCCGCGTCGCCTACCAGCCAGGGCGGCCCCATGGCGACTGAGGCGGCGCGCACGACGCTGCCGCGGCGGCGCGGCCGCGCCCTGGCCGGCGGGGTGGCCGGCCGGGCATGCATCGGCTGACACACCGCACCGCCCGCCGCCACCCCATGCGCCTGCTCGAGCTGAAGGTTCCGCCGCTGCTGCTGACCGCCGTCTTCGCGGCCCTGATCTTCGGCGCCCGCGCCGCCTGGCCGCGCGCGGTGCTGCCCCTGCCCGGCCACCGCGTGGCCGCGGCCGTGCTGGGTGGCGCCGGGCTGGCGCTGCTGCTGGGTGCGGCGCTGCAGTTCCGGCGCGCGCGCACCACGCTGGACCCGCGCGACCCGGCGCGCGCCACGCGCTTCGTCGCCGCCGGCCTGTACCGCTTCACCCGCAACCCCATGTACCTGGGCATGGCGCTGGTGCTGCTGGGCGCGGCGGCGTGGACGGCGCAGGCCGTCGCCCTGCTGCTGGTGGCGGTGTTCGTCGCCTGGCTGACCGCCTGGCAGATCCGGCCCGAGGAGCGCGCGCTGGCCGAACGCTTCGGCGCGTCCTACACCGACTACACCCGGCGCGTGCGCCGCTGGCTGTGAGGCCACCACGACAAGGAGCCCCCGATGACCGACCCCGCCGCACCCGACCCGGGCGACGCCGCCAGCGCCGACGCCGTGCTGCGCTTCTGGTTCGAAGAGATTGCCCCGGCGCAGTGGTGGAAGGTGGACCCGGACTTCGACGAGGCGCTGCGCGTGCGCTTCGGCGCGCTACACCGCGCCGCCTGCCAGGGCGAGTGCTGGCCCTGGCGCGCCGCCGGGCCGCGCGGCCGGCTGGCCGAGGTCATCGTGCTGGACCAGTTCTCGCGCAACCTGCACCGCGGCACGGCCGGCGCCTTCGCAGCCGACGGCATGGCCCTGGCGCTGGCCCAGGAGGCGGTGGCCGCCGGCCATGACCAGGCGCTGCCGCCGCCGCAGCGGGTGTTCGTCTACATGCCCTACATGCACAGCGAGTCGCGCCGGGTGCACGGCGAAGCGGTGCGGCTGTTCACCGCACTGGGGATCGCCGACCACCTGGACTACGAGCACCGGCACCGGGCCATCGTCGACCGCTTCGGCCGCTACCCGCACCGCAACGCGGCGCTGGGCCGCGCATCCACGGCCGAGGAGCTGGCCTGTCTGCAGCAGCCCGGCTCCCGCTTCTGACCCGCCCGCCGGCCCCGGACAGGCGCTACCCTGCGGCCATGCACGCCGCACGCCCCACCTTCCGCGCCCTGGCCGCGGGCCTGGCCGCCGGACTGGCCGCCGGTTCGGCCCACGCCGCCGCCAACGATGCCTGGCCGACCGCGCAGGACATCCACTTCGTCCAGCAGATGGAGCTGCGCGCCTGGGAGGCGCGGCGCGCGCAGGACCCGGCCTTCTTCGAGCGCCAGCTGGCCGACGACCATGTCAGCGTGCAGCCCGCCGGCGTGGCCGGCAAGGCGGCGGTGCTGGCCACGCTGCGCGCGCGCAGCTGCCCGCTGGACGACTACCGGCTGGGCCCGGTCACGCTGCACATGCCGGCGCCCAACCTGATCGTCTTCACCTACCGTGCCGAGCAGTCGGGGCGCTGCGGCGACCAGGCCCTGCCCAGCCCCGCCTGGGTGAGCTCGGCCTACGTGCGGCGCGACGGCCAGTGGGCCAACACGCTGCACCAGCACACGCCGGCGCGCTAGCGGCGCCGGGGCCGCCGCCGACGCCCGCCCGACCGGCGCGATACTGGGGCCCACCACCGCCAACCCGCCATCCCGCCGGCACCGAGACACCATGCAGCAGCCGCACCACTGGATCGCCACGCGAGGGCAGTTCACCTACGAGGACGGCGTGCTGACCTTCCGGCCGCAGCCCGCCGAGGGCAAGGACGGCAGCTCGGCGCCGACCTACGGCGAGGCCCGCTCCAACATCGTTTTCCAGAACGGCAGCCTCGACTTCGAGGTGCGCACCCACGAGCCGGACGCGCGCTGCCGCATCGTGCTCGACGGCGGCGGCGGCAAGGAGATCCACGTCGGGCTGTACGTCGCCAGCGCGGCCTACGGCATCACGCTGTACCAGAACGACAAGTGGGAGTCGGTGAAGACCGTGGGCTACGGCACGCGCGCGCCCACCGAGCAGTGGCACGCGCTGCGGGTGGAGGTCACCGGCTCGACGATCCGGCTGTTCTGCAACGGCGTGCGCCTGCTGGAGCACAACGAGGTGGTGCAGAAGGGCCAGCTGGCGGTCTACATGGCCAGCACCCAGCCGGTGGAGGCGCGCAACTTCGCGGTCGCCGCGGTGGTGCCCACGGCCTTCGTGGTGATGCAGTTCACCGACGACTACAACGCGCTGTTCAACGACGTCATCAGGCCCACCGTCGAATCCTTCGGCTACCGCGTGGTGCGCGGCGACGACGCGGCCTTCAGCGGCATGGTGATGACCGACGTGGCGCGGGCCATCCGCGAGGCCTCGGTGGTCATCGCCGACATCACGCCCGACAACCCGAACGTGTTCTACGAGGTCGGCTTCTCGCACGCGCTGGACAAGCCCACCATCCTGCTCAGCGACCGCCGGCGCGAGAAGCTGCCCTTCGACATCTCCGGCTTCCGCACGCTGTTCTACGACAACACCATCGGCGGCAAGGGCGTGGTCGAGGCGCGGCTGCGCGAGCACCTGAGCGCCATCACCGGCTGAGAGGCTGAGAGTTTTTCGCTCATGCCCGCTCGTCACACCCCAAGCCGCCCGCTCGTCGTTGCAAATGCTCGCCATGGCCCGAGCCATGGCTGTGCTTTGCGCCTAGATCGACCGGCTTTGCGCGCGCTGCTCGGCCACGATCGACATCCTCTCAGCCTCTGAGCGGCCGGGCACCCCAGCACCCGCCCGGTCGCCGCCGCCGCCCAGGCCAGGAGCCACCCGCCATGTACTCCCACGTCTTCATCGGCGTCAGCGACTTCGACCGCGCGCTGGGCTTCTACCGCGCGCTGATGCCGGTGCTGGGCATCGCCGAGCGCTTCTGCGACCCGTCGCGGCCCTGGGCCGGCTGGCAGTCGTCGCCGGGGCCGCGGCCGCTGTTCCTGATCGGCCGGCCCTGGGACCGCGCGGCCCACGCCGCCGGCAACGGCCAGATGGTGGCCTGGCTGGCCGCCCGCCGCGAGCAGGTGGACCAGGCCCACGCCAGCGCGCTGGCCCATGGCGGCCGCTGCGAGGGCCCGCCCGGGCTGCGGCCCGACTACCACGCCGACTACTACGGCGCCTACTTCCGCGACACCGAGGGCAACAAGCTGTGCGTGGCCTGCCATGCCCCGGCCGGCGCCGCGGCGGCGCCGGCTGCAGCCTTCGCCACGCTGGCCGTGGCCGACGCGCCGCGGGTGCAGGCGCCCGACGGCTCGGACGTCGACGTGCTGCCGCGCCTGGCCGGTGGCAGCCTGGCGCGCTTCAGCCTGCCGCCGGGCGCGGTGTCGGCGGCGGTGGTGCACCGCACGGTCGAGGAGCTGTGGTACGTGGTGGCCGGCCAGGGGCAGATGTGGCGCCGCCAGGGTGAGGACGAGTCCGTGGTCACGCTGCAGCCGGGCGTCTCGCTGAGCCTGCCGCGCGGCACGCAGTTCCAGTTCCGCGCCGGGCCGGACGCCGCCCTGGTGGCAGTGGCCGTGACCATGCCGCCCTGGCCCGGGCCGGACGAGGCCGTGCCGGTGCCCGGGCACTGGCCGGCCAGCGTCAGGGGCTGAGATCCCGAGCGCACGCCCCCCGCCCGCACAGCCCGGTCCACACCATGCCCGCCCACGCCCACCCGGCCCGCCCGCGCGACCATGCCCGGCTCGCCGCCTGGCTGCACCTCGTCTCGGCCGTGCTGCTGCTGGTGCTGCTGGCCCTGGGGCTGGCCGGCATCGCCGCGTCCTATGCCCAGGCCACCGGCCTGGCCGAGGACCTGAAGGGCCGGCTGGGCACCCTGGCGCTGGTGGTGGGCACCGCGGTGTCGGTGCTGGCGGGGCTGGAACTGCTGGGCGGCGTGGCCCTGCTCAGCGGCAAGGCCATCGGCCGGCCGCTGCTGCTGCTGTGCAGCGCGCTGCAGGTGATCAACCTGCCCTTCGGCACCGCGCTGGCGGCCTACACCTTCTGGGCCCTGGCGCGCGGGCCGGCGGCCCCGGCGCACGGCGGCTGAGGCCGGGCCGCCCCCGAGGAGTCACCGCACGATGGAGTTCCGCCTGATCTACGAGGGCCCGCTGCACGGCCAGGGCGCCAAGTCCGAGCACAAGTGGGCCATCCGCCGCGCGCAGCACCCGCAGCTGCAGCGGCTGTGGCAGCAGCGGCCGCTGGCCGAGGCCGGCGCCACGCTGCTGGCCCACCCGCCGCGCCCGGGCCAGCCCTCGGTGATCGTCGAGAAGGGCGGGCTGCGCTTCGCGCCGCTGGTGACGCAGCGGCTGGACCTGTACGCCGAGCTGTCGGTGCTGCTGTTCCGCCAGCAGCCACGCGGCACGCTGATCACCGACGGCGGCGACATCGACAACCGGCTGAAGACCCTGCTCGACGGCCTGCGCGTGCCGCACGGCCCGATGGAGGGCCGCCCCACCCTGCCCGACGCGCCCGACCCCTCGCCCTTCTTCTGCCTGCTGGAGGACGACTCGCTGGTCAGCAAGGTGGCGGTGGAGTCCGAGCAGCTGCTGCGCCCGGCGCGCCCCGACGAGGTGGTGGCGGTGATCTCGGTGCACGTGAAGAAGACGGTGTTGACGCACGCCAACCTGGTGTTCTGAGCGTCGGGGGATGCTGGTGGCAGGCTGGCCGTTGCGCGACCAGTCAATAGCAATTCCCGATCAAAACGATTTGTTCAATCAAACCATACAATGCTGCGGCGCACCTAACATTCGTTTCGTCGCAGCTTTTCCAACCCCTCCCCGAGGACCCGCAACCATGTCGATCATCAACACCCAAGTCCAGCCGTTCAAGACCACCGCCTTCGTCAACCGCGCCGGCAAGGGCGAGTTCATCGAAGTCTCCGACGAGAGCCTGAAGGGCAAGTGGTCGGTCCTGATCTTCATGCCGGCCGCCTTCACCTTCAACTGCCCGACCGAGATCGAGGACGCCGCCGACAACTACGCCGCCTTCCAGGCCGCCGGCGCCGAGGTCTACATCGTCACCACCGACACGCACTTCTCGCACAAGGTGTGGCACGAGACCAGCGACGCCGTGCGCAAGGCCAAGTTCCCGCTGGTCGGCGACCCGACCCACGCGCTGAGCAAGGCCTTCGACGTGCTGATCCCCGAGGAAGGCCTGGCGCTGCGCGGCACCTTCATCATCAACCCCGAGGGCGTGGTCAAGACCGCCGAAGTGCACAGCAACGAGATCGCCCGCGACGTGTCGGAGACCCTGCGCAAGCTGAAGGCCGCCCAGTACACCGCCGCCAACCCCGGCCAGGTCTGCCCGGCCAAGTGGAAGGAAGGCGCCAAGACCCTGGCCCCCAGCATCGACCTGGTCGGCAAGATCTGATCGCCCTGCGATGACGACGAACGGGGCGGGCCGCCGGCCTGCCCCCTTCCCCCGGCCTGACACCCAGCTCAGGCCCCGCTGACAGCGTCCTGCGGCCCGCCGCCGGAGGCTGTCAACGGGGTCGGAACGACCACGCCACGATTCAAGCTCCGCGAAAGGACCGCACCATGTTGGACGACAGCATCAAGGCGCAGCTCGCCACCTACTTCGAGCGCATCACCCAGCCGATCGAGCTGATCGCCAGCCTCGACGACTCCCAGGGCGCCGCCGAGATCCGCGAGCTGGTGACCGAGGTCGCCGCGGTCGCGCCGGACAAGATCCGCGCCCGCTTCGACGGCCAGTTCGCCCGCAAGCCCTCGTTCCAGATCACCCGCGTCGGCCAGGACATGGGCGTGCACTTCGCCGCCGTGCCGATGGGCCACGAGTTCACCTCGCTGCTGCTGGCGCTGCTGTGGGCTGGCGGCCACCCGCCCAAGGTCGAGCCCGAGGTGCTGGAGCAGATCCGCGCGCTCGACGGCGATTTCGCCTTCGACACCTTCATGAGCCTGACCTGCCACAACTGCCCGGACGTGGTGCAGGCCATGCACCTGATGGCGGTGTTCAACCCGCGGGTGCGGGCCGTGGCCGTCGACGGCGGGCTGTTCCAGCAGGAGGTCGAGGACCGTCAGATCATGGCCGTGCCCAGCGTCTTCCTCAACGGCCAGCCCTTCGGCAACGGCCGCATGGAGATCGGCGAGATCCTGGCCAAGATCGACACCGGCGCCGCCCGGCGCGAGGCCGCCAAGCTCAACGACAAGGCGCCCTACGAGGTGCTGATCATCGGCGGCGGCCCGGCCGGTGCCGCGGCCGCGGTGTACGCCGCGCGCAAGGGCATCCGCACCGGCATCGTGGCCGAGCGCTTCGGCGGCCAGACCATGGACACGCTGGCCATCGAGAACTTCATCTCGGTGCTGGAGACCGAGGGGCCGAAGTTCGCAGCCGCGCTGGAGGCCCACGTGCGCCACTACGGCGTGGACGTGATCACGCTGCAGCGCGTGGCCAAGGTCGACGCGGCGCCGCAGCCCGGCGGCTACGCCACGGTGACGCTCGAGAACGGCGCGGTGCTCAAGGGCCGCACGGTGATCCTGGCCACCGGCGCGCGCTGGCGCAACATGAACGTGCCCGGCGAGGCCGAGTACCGCACCAAGGGCGTGGCCTACTGCCCGCACTGCGACGGCCCGCTGTTCAAGGGCAAGGACGTGGCGGTGATCGGCGGCGGCAACTCCGGCGTCGAGGCGGCGATCGACCTGGCCGGCGTGGTCAGGAGCGTCACGCTGCTGGAGTTCGCCGACCAGCTCAAGGCCGACCAGGTGCTGGTGGACAAGCTGAAGTCGCTGCCCAACGTGAGCATCCACGTCAACGCGCAGACCACCGCCGTGCTGGGCGACGGCCAGAAGATGACCGGCCTGGCCTGGAAGGACCGCGTGACGGGCGAGGAGCACGCGCCCGCGCTGGCCGGCGTGTTCGTGCAGATCGGCCTGGTGCCCAACACCGAGTTCCTCAAGGGCACGGTGGAGCTGTCGCGCTTCGGCGAGATCATCGTCGACGCCAAGGGCCACACCAGCGTGCCGGGCATCTTCGCCGCCGGCGACGCGACGACCGTGCCCTACAAGCAGATCATCATCGCCACCGGCGAGGGCGCCAAGGCCGCGCTCAGCGCCTTCGACCACCTGATCCGCACGCCGGCCGCGGCCTGACGGCGGCCCGGCGCGCCGGCGCCCGCCGCGGCTCAGGCCGCCGTGCGCCGCACCCAGCGCTGCACGGTGCGCACCAGCTGCTGCGGGTCCATCGGCTTGGGCAGGTGGTCGTCCATGCCGGCGGCGTCGCAGGCGGCGCGGTCCTCGGCGAAGGCGTTGGCGGTGATGGCGATCACCGGCACGTCGCCCTGGCCGGGCATGGCGCGCAGCCGGCGCGTGGCCTCCAGGCCGTCCATGCGCGGCATCTGCATGTCCATCAGCACCGCGTCGTAGCGGCGCCGCGCCAGACATTCCAGCGCCTGGATGCCGTCGCCGGCGACGTCGACCTGGGCGCCGGCCGACTGCAGCACGCTCAACGCCACCTCCTGGTTGACCTCGTTGTCCTCGGCCAGCAGCAGGAACACGCCGGCCAGCGGCCGGGTGTCGGCAGCGGCGGCTGCGGCGTCCAGCGGCACCGGCGCGGACTCGCCGGCCTCGGGCAGCTGCAGCGGCACGCTGAACCAGAAGCGGCTGCCCTGCCCCGGCGTGCTCTCGGCGCCCAGCTGCCCGCCCAGGCGCTGCACCAGCTCGCGGCAGATCGCCAGGCCCAGGCCGCTGCCGCCGAAGCGCCGCGTGGTCGAGCTGTCCGCCTGCTCGAAGGCCTCGAACACCCGCGCCAGCGTGGCCGGGTCCATGCCGATGCCGCTGTCGGCCACGGCCAGCCGCAGCCAGCGGCCGTCGGCGGCGGCCGGCGCGTCGCCGCCGGGGCCGTCCACGCGATCGACGCGCAGGTCCACGCCGCCGCGGGCGGTGAACTTGCCGGCGTTGGACAGCAGGTTCAGCAGCACCTGGCGCAGGCGCAGCGCGTCGCTGACCACCTGCTCGGGCAGGCCCCCGGCCTGCACGCGCAGCGCCAGGCCCTTGCGCTCGAAGTCGTCGCGCACCAGGGCCACGGTGTCGCGCAGCCAGTCGGCCAGCGCGAAGCACTCGGGGTTGATCTGCAGCTTGTCGGCCTCGATGCGCGAGAGGTCCAGCACGTCGTTGACCAGCACCAGCAGGTGGGCCGCGGCCTGGCGCACCTTGCCCAGGCGCTCGCGGTCGGGGCCCGGCGCGGCCTGGTCGTGCAGCAGGTGGGTGAAGCCGATGATCGCGTTCAGCGGCGTGCGGATCTCGTGGCTCATGTTGGCCAGGAAGGCGCTCTTGGCCCGGTTGGCCGCCTCGGCGGCGTCCTTGGCCGCGGCCAGCTCGGCGGTGCGCTCGGCCACCAGGGCCTCCAGGCGCTGGTTCAGGCGCTGCAGGTCGGCCTGGCCGTCGCGCAGCGCCTGCTCGGCGCGCTTGCGCTCGCCAATGTCCTGGCGGATGCCGTACATGCGCGTGACCCGGCCCTGCGCGTCGCGCTCGCTGACGCGGCCGGTGTCGGCCACCCAGGTCCAGCGGCCGTCGTCGTGGCGGTAGCGCACCTCGACCTGGTAGCGCGGCGTGTCGCCGCGCAGGTGGGCGCGCAGGGCCTCGAGCACGCGCACGCGGTCGTCCGGGTGCATCTGCTCGGGCACGCTGTCCATGCGCGCCACCTTGGGCGCGTCCGGCGGCATGCCGGTGATGGCCAGCAGGCGCTCGTCCATGTGCAGCATGCCGGTGGTGGCGTCCCACTCCCAGGTGCCGACACCGGTGGCGTCCAGCACCGCGGCATTGCGCGCCTGGGCGGCGGCCAGTTCGTCGAGCCGGCTGGCCAGGCGGTCGCTCATGGTGTTGAAGGCGCGGCCCAGGCGGCGCAGCTCCTGCGGGCCGGCCTCGCGCACGCGGCGCGCGGTGTCGCCGGCGGCGATGGCCTCGGCGGTCTCGGTCAGCTCGGTGGTCGGCTGCGCCAGCAGGCGCGACAGCGACACGCCGGCCACCAGCACCAGCAGCACCAGCAGGCCGGTGTTCAGCGCGAAGTCGCGCAGCACGCGCTGGCGCGGCTCGGACAGCACCTGCGGCGGCTGCCCGATGAACACCTGCAGCCCGGTGTGCCGGACCGGCCGCCAGTAGCCGGCCAGGAGGCGGCCGTCGGGGCCGCTGACGGTGGCCGGCAGATCCTGGCGCGCGGCGCGATCGGGCGGGGTGGCGGGGAGCGGCACCTCCGCACCCCGCGCCGCGCCGCCGGCACCCGGCGGGCGGGGCTCCGCGCCCGGCACCCCGTCCAGCACCGTGCCCAGCGGCCAGCCCTGGCCGGCGCTGGCCACCACGCCCCCGCGCGCGTCTACGACCACGCCGCCGCCCTGGGCCTGGCCCTCGACGGCATGCACCAGCGCCTGCGTCAGCAGCGCCGGCTCCAGCCGGGCGCGCAGCACGCCGAGCACGCGCTGGTCCTCGTCGACCACCGGCGCCGAGACGAACAGCCCGGGCCGCTGGTCCCAGTGCGGCACCAGCGGCCCGTGCAGCCGCGGCATCGCGGCGCGCAGCGTGTCCTCGAAGTAGACCTCGGCGGCCTCGGACCGGCCGGGCAGCCCCGGGCGGGTGTCGGCCAGGTTGGCGCCCAGGCTGTCGAGCAGGCCCACCGAGCTGATGTTGACCGGCTCGCGCGTGCTGGCCAGCACCAGCACGCGGTTGAGCACCACGCTGTCCAGCGGCTGGCCACGCGCGCGCCGCAACGCGTCCACGCAGATCGGGCTGCGCGCATCGGCGCGCATGTTGTCGAGCAGGCGCTCGATGCGCTCGCCCAGGCCCTGGGCGGCGTCCTGCGACAGCCGCTGCAGCTGCTGGCGGGCGTCGGCATCGGCGCGCGCCAGGTTCTGCAGCAGCAGGCTGCCCGAGACCAGCGACAGCGGCAGCACCGCCAGCAGCAGCAGACCCAGCACCAGCACGCTGCGGATGCGCAGGCTGGGCAGGGCGAGCAGGCGTTCGATGACGGGCGGCATGGTCCGGGCGCCGGGTCTCAGCCGGCCTGGGGCAGCAGGTCGGCGCGCAGCACCGCGGCCGGCTGCAGCGGCCGCGCCAGCGTGCCCTGGCGCACGAAGTACTCGCTGTAGTGCTGCAGCGTCTCCGCCAGCGCCGGCGGCCGGCCGTCGGCGCCGAGCGCGCGGCGGTTGTCGGCCAGGCTCAGCAGGCGCACCCCGGTCGCCGCGTCGGTGATCCAGCCGGGGTCGCGCTCCAGCCGCCGGGCCAGGCGCAGCGCAGCCTCGGCCGGGTGGGCCTGCCACCAGGCGGCGGCCTCGAACCAGGCGGCGCAGAAGCGCCGCAGCTCGGCGGCGCGGCGGTCGATGGTGCGGCGCAGCCCGGCCACCACGTCGGGAATCAGCCCGGGCACGTCGGCGCTGGTGAAGACCACGCGGGCGCCGGCCTGCTCGGCGACGCGGGCATGCGGGTCCCAGGTGTGGCCGATGTCGATCTCGCCGCGCGCCAGCGCCGCCGGCACGTCGGTGGCGTCGACGCTGACCCAGCGCACCGCGCCGGCACCGATGCGCTGGCGCTCCAGGTAGGCGCGCAGCAGCAGTTCTCCGAAGCCCCCCAGCTGCGTGCCCAGCACCAGCGCCTGGCCCGGCCGCGGCGCACCGGGGCGGCGCAGCAGCTTGTCGCCGCCGGCCGACTCGTCGCTCTGCAGGATCACCTGCAGCTCGTCGCTGCCGCGCGTCAGGTTCACCAGGTCGCCCAGCGACAGGCAGGCCAGGTCGTGGCGCCCGGCAAGCAGGTCGGCGGCCATCGTCGCGGTGTTGCCGGGCAGCGTCAGCTCGACCTGCAGCCCGTCGCGCTGGAACAGGCCCAGCGACTCGGCCAGCAGCGCCGGGAAGTAGCCGGCCCACAGGTCCATCGCCACGCGCAGCGGCTGCGCCGTGGTGCCGCGGCGATCGGGTGCCCGATCACAAGCCGCCAGGGCCGGCACCGCAGGGATCAGCAGCGGCCACCGGGCCAGGAAACTGCGGCGGTCGGGCATCGTGGGCCGGTCTCCTACGGGAATCGGGCACCACCGCCCGCGCAAGCGGCGGCACCTGGGCTGGGCAAGCGCCGGGCAGGCGGCTGCGGTTAGTATCGACGCTTTTTTCAGACCGCCCCGTCCCCGTGTTCAAGAACCTGCTGATCTACCGCGTCGCCCCCGACTGGACGGCCGAATTCACCGACCTGGAGTCGGCGCTGGACAAGGCCCGCTTCGTCGAGTGCGGTGCCACCCAGCCGCGCTCGGCCGGCTGGGTCAGCCCGCGCGGCCAAGCCCACGGCGCGCTGGTCGAGGCCGTGGCCGGCCACTGGCTGATGACGCTGATGGTCGAGAGCAAGCTGGTGCCCGGCGCGGTGGTCAAGCGCCGCATCGACGCGCTGGCCGAGAAGATCGAGCAGGACACCGGCCGCAAGCCCGGGCGCAAGGCGCGCCAGGAGCTGAAAGACCAGGCGATGCTGGAGCTGCTGCCGATGGCCTTCACCAAGCGCGGCACGGTGCGCGTGTGGATCGCCCCGGCCGAGCGCCTGCTGGCCATCGACGCCGGCAGCCAGGCCCGCGCCGACGAGGTGCTGACCGCGCTGACCGAGGCGCTGCCCGGCTTCGCCGCGCAGCCGATCAACACCACGCTGTCGCCGGCCGCGGCGATGGCCGACTGGCTGGTCAGCGGCGAGCCGCCGGCCGGCTTCACCATCGACCGCGACTGCGAGCTCAAGGCCGCCGAGGGCGAGAAGCCGGCGGTGCGCTATGCCCGCCACACGCTGGAGATCGCCGAGATCCGCGAGCACATCGCCGCCGGCAAGCACCCCACCCGGCTGGCGCTGACCTGGAACGGCCGCGTGTCCTTCGTGCTGACCGAGGGCCTGCAGATCAAGCGCCTGGCCTTCGAGGACGGCGTGTTCGAGAAGCAGCCCGGCGCCAGCCGCGACGAGAACTTCGACGCCGACGCGGCGATCAGCACCGGCGAGCTGCTGCCGATGGTCGGCGACCTGCTGGACGCGCTGGGCGGCGAGCAGGCTCTGGGGGCCGGTGGCGGCGAATCCGATCCAAACCGCCCGGCCGCTGCCGCGACAGCAGCCGCCGCACCCGCGGCCGGCAACCCCCCGGGCGGCGAGATGCCGCCCTGGGAAGCCGGCCCCGCCTGATCAGCCCCGGGTGACGCGCCGCCGGGCCGAGACGCCCAGCAGCGCCAGCACGCCCAGGCCCATGGTCAGCATCGTGGCGGGCTCGGGCACGGCGGCGGCCATGCCTTCGGCCAGCACCTGGTGCACCTGGGTCGTCGGATGGATGTTGTCGACGAAGAACGACACGCTGCAGTCCGAGGGATCCTGGGCGGCCCCCGCGGTCGGCACCAGGCAGCCGTTGGTCAGGTTCTGGAGGTTGTGGCCCGCCGCGTCGGCCAGCAGCGCATGGTGCGCTTCAAAGGTGTTGAAGGTGTAGAAGGCAGCGCCTGGCAGCCCAGCGGCCAGATCGGCATAGCTGGCGGCCAGCAGGTCGTTGAACGACATCGTGACCATGCTGGCACCGACGCTCGCGGCCGTGCCCATCGCCAGCACTTCGGGCGTCAGCCCCAGGTCGGGGATGTTCGGCAGCAGGAAGCTGCGGGCGCCCAGGCCGTACAGCGTGGTGATCGCGCTTTCCAGGTTGCCGATGATGCCGCTGAACTGGGTGCTGGGATCGGGCTGCGACACCAGCGCATCGCGCAGATCGTTGGAGCCGGCCCAGACCATGAACAGTCCGCTGCCGTAGAACGGATTCGCACCGCCCATGGCGAACACGCCCACCTGCGTCAACAGGCCCGTGCTCGGATACACGCCGTTCAAGCCGGTGCGCGCGCCCGCGATCGCGTACTGGAACTGCTGTGCGGCCGAGAGGCCGAGCAGCGATCCCAAGTGCTCGGCCGCCACCGGGCCGTTGGAGACCCGGCCGTTGTCATAGGGCCCGGGGATCAGCAGCCCGCCCTCGTTGGGCGCCAGAGGAAACGCGTTGTTTCCCCCGGCGGCATCGGACAGGCTGTCCCCGAAGACGAACAGCGATGAAAAGGCCGACGCGGTGCCGGGCAGGCCGGCGAGCGCGGCGGTGGCCGCGGTGGCCAGCGCCAGGCGGCGCAGCGGTCGGGTCAGGGCGGGTGCAGACATGGGTTCCTCCTCGGCCAATCGGCCAGTCCCCACAAGTGTCCGGCAAGCACCGACACCCCGAGACCCGCAGACCCGACGCCGACCTAGGGACTGACCCGCCCATCCCCCGCGAACCGGGGGCTGCCTCAGGTGTTCTTGCTGACGGTGATCGTCGGGAACTTGCTGGAGAAGTCCTTGGCCTTCTCGGCGATCTTGATCGCCACCTGGCGCGCCACGGTCTTGTAGATGCCGGCGACCTCGCCGTCCGGGTCGGCGACCACGGTGGGGCGGCCGGAGTCGGCCTGCTCGCGGATGTGGATGTCCAGCGGCAGCGCGCCCAGGTAGTCCAGGCCGTACTGGGCGGCCATCTTCTTGCCGCCGTCGGCGCCGAAGATGTGCTCGACGTGGCCGCAGTTCGAGCACACGTGCATGGCCATGTTCTCAACCAGGCCGAGGATGGGCACGCCCACCTTCTCGAACATCGCCAGGCCCTTCTTGGCGTCGAGCAGCGCGATGTCCTGCGGCGTGGTGACGATGACGGCGCCGGTGATCGGCACGCGCTGGCTCAGCGTCAGCTGGATGTCGCCGGTGCCCGGGGGCATGTCGACGATCAGGTAGTCCAGGTCCTTCCAGTTGGTCTGGCGCAGCAGCTGGTCCAGCGCCTGGGTGGCCATCGGGCCGCGCCAGATCATGGCCTGGTCGGGCTCGACCAGGAAGCCGATCGAGGCCACCTGGATGCCGTGGCCGACCAGCGGCTCCATGGTCTGGCCGTCCAGGCTCTCGGGCCGGCCGGACACGCCCAGCATCATCGGCTGGCTGGGGCCGTAGATGTCGGCGTCCAGGATGCCGACGGTGGCGCCCTCGGCGGCCAGCGCCAGCGCCAGGTTGACGGCGGTGGTGCTCTTGCCCACGCCGCCCTTGCCCGAGGCCACGGCGATGATGTTCTTCACCCCCGGCAGCAGCTGCACGCCGCGCTGCACCGCGTGGGCGATGACCTTGGTCAGCACGTTGACGCTGACGTTGCCGACCCCCGGCACCTGGCGCGCGGCCTCGATGAACTGGCGGCGCAGCGCCGGGTGCAGGCTCTTCGCCGGGTAGCCCAGCTCGACGTCGAAGGACACATCGTCCCCGTCGATGCGCAGGTTCTTCAGCGCCCGCGCGCCGACGAAGTCCTTGCCGGTGTGCGGGTCGACGACGGTCTTCAGGGCGGCGAGCAGGGCGGCTTCTTGGACGGCGGGCATGGCGTGGGCGGCAGCGGAACGGGGGGCCCGGCGGCGGGCACGGCGGCGCCGTGCGTCCGGCACCGGGGACATGCGGCGGCAGTCTAGCGGAGGGGCGGCAGCCCCGGCGGGTGCGGGGTCGGCCGGGTCAGCGGCGGCCGCGGCCCTTGCGCGGCGGTTCGGGCGGCGGGTGGCCGCCCGGGGGCGCCGAGAACAGCTTGGCGGCGCGGCCCTTGAGCTCGAGCAGCTCGGTGGGGGTGATCGAGTACTTGCGGCCGACCACGTCGACCTCGATGCGGAACTCGACCTCCTTGCTGCCGTTGGACAGCGTGCCGCAGGTGAAGTCGTAGTCCTCGCGCTCGGCCGGGAAGCCGTCGAAGTCCGGCGTCTTGACGTCGAAGATCTCGCCGCTGGCCAGGTCGAGCATGCCGGTGGACTCGATCACCTCCTCGTCCAGTTCGTCATGAATGGTGATCGGCAGTTTCAGGTCCATCGCGCGTCGCTCACGCCGCCACCGGCGGCATCGTCCAGGGAAAAGGGGGCGGATCATGCCACAGCGCTGCCGCCGCAGCGGCGTCGCGGCCTCCCGGCCGCCGGGGCGCTCAGGCCTGGGCCGAGACGAACACGCCGGTGGCCTGCAGCAGCAGTGCGGTCAGCAGCCGGGCGTGGACCACGTGCACCCGGCCCTGGGCGCGGCAGCCCACGACCTCGCCGACCAGGTCGATGGCCTGGTCGGCCAGGCGCAGCGTCTGGCCCTCGGGCAGCGGGTCGGGGCAGAAGAAGCTCAGCCCGGTCAGCGACAGGTCGCGCCAGCGCACCGGTACCGGCTCGGACGGCCAGCCCACCCGCAGCAGCGCCAGGTGGCCCTGGTCGCGGCGCACCGCGCCGCGCCGGCCCAGGGCCTCGTGGCCGGCGTCGCCGGGACCGGGCAGCGCGGCCAGCGGGCTGTGGCAGGCCGGGCAGCGGCTGTCGTGGCGGCCACCGGCGGCCACCGGGCCGCGGCACAGCGGGCAGCGGCGGGCCACCGCCACCGCCGCGCCCACCGGCACCAGCGCGCCGGTCGGCCCGGGGCCGTCGGTGCCGGCCGGGGCGGGCAGCTGGTAGGGGTTGTGGCGCGGGTTCATGCGGCGAAGGTCCGGGCAAGGCGGCGTGCGGGCACCCGGCGGCCGGGCGGCAGCCGCCCGGCCGCTCGGGCCTCGATCGCTGAGATCGGCAGCGCGCGGCCGCACTTGAGCCCGACAGCACACCAGGGGAATCCCGCACAGCGCTGCCCAGCCTGCCCGCACCCGGGGTTCAAGCTTCGACGACAGCGGCCGATAACACGCGCATGCGTTGCCGTCTCCTGACCCTGCTGGCCGCCTGCGCCGCCCTGACCGCGCCCGCCCGGCCCGCACTGGCCCAGGCCACGCCGCCCGCCGCGGGCCCGGGCAGCCCCGCGGCCGACACCGCCGGCCTGGCCTCGCTGCCGCTGGACGCGCTGCTGGACATGCCGGTGACCGGCGCCTCGCGCTTCACCCAGCGCCGCAGCCAGGCCAGCTCGGCGGTGACGGTGATCCACCGCGCCGAGCTGCTCGCCCTGGGCCACCGCAGCCTGGCCGACGCGCTGGCCAGCGTGCGCGGCGTGGCCGTGGCCAGCGACCGCATCTACCACTACCTCGGCGTGCGCGGCACCTATGCGCCGGGCGACTTCAACACCCGCGTGCTGCTGCTGGTCGACGGCAACCGCGTCAACGACGCGCTGTACGACCAGGCCTTCCTCGGCACCGAGTTCCCGCTCGACCTGGACGAGGTCGAGCGCATCGAGTTCATCGCCGGCCAGGGCGCCGCGGTCTACGGCGGCAACGCGCTGCTCGGCGTGGTCAACGTGATCACCCGCGAGGGGCCGCGCCGCGCCGAGGGCAGCGGCGGCCTGCGCCTGGGCCGCGACGGCGAGCGCGCGCTGCGCGCAGGGCTGCGGCTGCCGCTGGCCGCCGGTGCGCTGCAGCTGTCGGCCTCGCGCCTGCGCCACGACGGCGGCGCGGTCCACGACGCCGCCAGCGGCGCCTGGCTGCAGGGCGTCGACGGCACGCAGCGCGACGCGGCCTACCTGCGCTGGGACCACGCCGGCTTCACCACCAGCCTGGTGCATGCCGACCGCCGCAAGGCCCTGCCGCTGGGCGTCGACCTGGTCAACGGCGACCCGCTCAACCGCTACCGCGACCGCCAGACCCTGCTCAACGCCGAGCAGCGCTGGGCGCTGTCGCCCGAGACCACGCTGACCGGTCGGGGCTTCGCCGGCGCCTACGACTTCGTCGGCGACTACCGCATCGACTACCCGCCGCCCACCCACAACCGCGACATCGCCTGGGCGCGCTGGTACGGCGCCGAGGCCCGCGTCAACAGCAGCGCGCTGGCCGGCCACCGGCTGGTCGCCGGCATCGAGCTGCAGCGCAGCACCGCGCTGCGCCAGATCAACGAGGACCTGGCGCCGCTGGCCGCCGGCTACCTGGACGACCGCCGCGACGGCTGGCGCGCCGCGCTGTACGCCGAGGACCAGTGGCAGCTGGCGCCGCAGTGGACGCTGCACCTGGGCCTGCGCCTGGACCGCCAGGACGGCCTGGCCACCCAGACCAGCCCGCGGCTGGCCGCGGTGTGGCAGCCCGATGCGCGCTGGAGCCTGAAGGCGGTGCACGGCCGCGCCTTCCGCGCGCCCAACGCCTTCGAGGCCCACTACCGCGTCGACGCCGTCGCCGGCTACGAGCCCACGCCCGGGCTGCGCCTGGAGCAGGTCACCGGCAGCGAGCTGGTCGCCGAGTGGCAGCCGGCGCCGGCCTGGCGCCTGTCCGGCTCGCTCTACCGCAACCGCGCCAGCGACCTGCTGCAGCTGGTGTACGACACGGCGATCGACCGCTGGCGCTACAGCAACGGCAGCGCGCTGACCAGCCGCGGCGCCGAGCTGGAGCTGGAGCACGCCACCGAGCGGCTGCGGTGGCGGCTCAACGCCAGCCTGGCCGACAGCCGGGGCGACCCGGCGCTGGCCGTCTACCCGCGACGCCAGCTCAAGGGCACCGCGGTGCTGCCGCTGCCGGCCGACTGGACGCTGGGCCTGGAGCTGGCCGCCACGGCGCGCCGCGCCGCGGCCCCCGGCCAGGCGGTGGCGCATGCCACGCTGCGCGGCCCGCTGCCGCTGGGCGACGGCCGGCTGGCGCCGGCGCTGACGCTGTCGCTGCGCAACCTGGCCGACCGCGCACTGCTGGACCCGGGCACCGACGCCCAGCTGCAGCCCACCGTGCCGCTGCCCGGGCGCCACTGGTGGCTGGGCCTGAGCTGGCCGGTGGGCCGCTGAACCCCGGCCGCCCCGCCACCGCGCGCCGCGCCCCGCTGCAGCCCACCGCCACCGAGACCATGCCGCCACGCCGTCCCCCGCAGCCACCGGTGTCGCGCCGCCTGCGGCCGCGCCGCGGCCGCCTGCGCCGCGGCGCCGGCCTGACCGTGCTGGCGCTGAGCCTGTTCGCCGGCGCCCTGCCCGCGCGCGCGCAGGACGACGGCGCGCTGAAGGCGGCCATCGTGTTCAACCTGCTGGCCTTCGTGCAGTGGCCGCGCGAGGCTGAGCTGCCCCCCGGCAGCCCGCTGCGCCTGTGCGGCGACCGCCACAGCCCGCTGTGGCCGCACCTGGCCGCGCTGCGCGAGCGGCCGCTGCGCCAGCTCCGCATCGAGCTGCGCGAGCTCGGCGAGCAGGAGTCCCCCCGCGACTGCCAGGTGCTGGTGCTGGACGCCGGCAGCGGCCGCGCGCGTCCGCCGCCGCGGGCGCAGGCGGCGCTGCTGACGCTGAGCAGCGACGAGCGCCCCGACGCCGGCGACGTGGTGCTGGACCTGCACCGCATCGGCGGGCGCATCGTCTTCGACATCGACCTCGCCGCGGCCCGCCGCGGCGGACTGCAGATCAGCTCCAAGCTGCTGCGCCTGGCCAGAACCGTGCGCGAATGAGCGACGACACCCCGATCGAACCGCGGCCGCGGCCGCCGCTGACCGTCGACGAGCGCCCGCTGGCGCGCCGCGTCACCCGCCTGACCCTGGGCGCGGTGACGCTGGCGCTGCTGCTGGCCGGCGCGCTGATCAACGGCGCGGCCTTCCTGCTCGACCGCGACGCGCTGGCCCAGGACGCGGCGGCGCAGGCCCGGGTGATCGCCAACAGCGTGTCGGCGGCGCTGGTCTTCGACGACGCGCCGGCGGCCGCCGAAACCCTGGGCACGCTGCGCGACTCGCCGCGCATCGCCCAGGCCCGGCTGTACACCGCCGACGGCCGGCTGTTCGCCCGGCACCGGCGCGCCGACCAGGCGAAGACCGAGGCCGAGCCCGAGCCCGCGCTGGGCGGCCCGGCCGGCGGCGTGGCGATCGGCGCAGTGGTCGGGGCCGCCGCCGCGGCCGACGCGGCGTCGGCGCGCGCCGGTGAGGCACCGGTGGCCTGGAGCTTCGGCGGCGGCCAGCTGTGGGTGGTCGCGCCGGTGCGCCACGAGGGCCGCCATCTCGGCGAGCTGCAGGTGCGCGTGCCGCTGCAGCCGCTGTACGAGCAGGCGCTGCTGTTCGGCGGCGTCACGCTCGGCGCCATAGCCGTGGCCCTGCTGCTGGGCTGGGGGGCGGCGCTGGGCCTGCGGCGCGACGTCGGCCGCATCGAGCAGAACCTGCGCCAGCTGGCCCACATCGACCCGGTGACCGGGCTGTACAACCGCCACGCCGCGACCCAGCACCTGGTGGCCTACACCGCCGCGGCCCGGGCCGATCCGCACGGCGGCTACTCCATCGTCACGCTGGACCTGGACGACTTCAAGACCATCAACGACACGCTGGGCCATCATGTCGGCGACGAGGTGCTGCGCGAGGTGGCCCGCCGGCTGCGCGCCGCGCTGCAGCCCGGTGCGCGCGCCTACCGCTTCGGCGGCGACGAGTTCGTCGTCATCTGCCCGTGTCCGGCCGGCCTGCGCGAGCCCACGCGCTATGCCGAGCTGGTGCGCCGGGTGCTCGGCGACACGCTGCGCGTGGCCGGCGTCGAGGTGCAGCTGGGCGGCAGCATCGGCGTGGCGCGCTTCCCGCACGACGGCGACGACGCCGAGGCGGTGCTGCTGGCCTCGGACATCGCGATGTACGAGAGCAAGCGCCTGGGCAAGCACCAGACCACCGTCTTCGACGGCCGGCTGCGCGAGGGCGCCCAGCAGCGCCTGCGCCTGGAAAGCGAGCTGCGCCAGGCGCTGCGCGACGGCCAGCTGCGCCTGGTCTACCAGCCGGTGCTGTCGCGCGACGGCCGCATCACCGGCGCCGAAGCCCTGGTGCGCTGGCGCCATCCGCAGCGCGGCGAGATCCCGCCGGGCCAGTTCATCGACGTGGCCGAAAGCTCGGGCCAGATCGTGCAGCTGGGCGGCTGGGTGCTGGCCGAGGCGGCGCGCCAGCTGGTGCGCTGGCGGGCCTGCGGCCTGCCGCCGCTGCGCCTGGCGGTGAACGTCTCGGCGCGCCAGCTGCGCGGCGGCATGCTGCTGACGCAGTTCCGCCAAGCCCTGGCCGAGACCGGCTGCAACCCGGCTTGCCTGGAGATCGAGCTGACCGAGCACTCGCTGGTCGAGGATGTCGACGACAACCTGCAGCAGCTGCACGCGCTGCGCGCGCTGGGCGCGCGCATCGCCATCGACGACTTCGGCACCGGCCAGTCGGCGCTGGCCTACATGAAGCGCCTGCCGGTGGACAAGCTGAAGATCGACCAGAGCTTCGTCGCCGGCCTGCCCGACGACCGCGGCGACCTGGCCATCGTCACCGCCGCGCTGTCGATGGCCCACGCGCTGGGCCTGCAGGTGGTGGCCGAGGGCGTGGAGACCGAGGCCCAGCACGCGCTGCTGCGCAAGCTGGGCGTGGACCTGCTGCAGGGCTACCTGCTGGGCCGGCCGATGTCGGCCGACGACCTGGCCGCGCGGCTGCGCGCCGAGCAGGCCAGCGCGCCGGCGCCGGCGCAGCCGGCCGAGGCCGAGCTCGCCGGCGCCTGAGGGCGGCGCGGCGCCGCCGCGGCCGGCACCTCAGGGTCATTCCCAGGGTGAAGCGGCGCCGAAGCGGCCCTTTGGGTTTGCCGCATTCACGGCCGGTGCCCGGCCCGCCTAGACTCGCCGCCGACCGCATGCCCGCGGCCGGCGCACAGGCCGGCCATGGCGCACGGGCCGACACCCTCCAGGAGACCGACTTGACCCCGAACCGCACCCGCCCCTTCGCCCTCCGTTCGCCGCTGGCCACCGCCGCCGCGGCCGCCGCCGTGCTGGCCGGCCTGACCGCCCCGGCCGCCCAGGCGCAGGACAAGATCTCCGACGGCGTGGTCAAGATCGGCCTGCTCAACGACATGTCCGGCGTCTACGCCGACATCGTCGGCCCCGGCGCGGTGATCGCCGCCAAGATGGCCATCGCCGACTTCGGCAGCAAGGTGCTGGGCAAGCCGATCGAGCTGATCGTCGCCGACCACCAGAACAAGGCCGACGTCACCGCCGCCAAGGCCCGCGAGTGGTTCGACACCCAGAAGGTCGACATGCTGGGCGACGTGGCCGCCACCGCGCCGGCCCTGGCCGCGCTGAACGTGGCCAAGCAGAAGAACAAGATCGCGCTGTTCCCCAGCGCCGCGTCCAGCCGCCTGTCCAACGAGGACTGCTCGGCCGTCAGCGTGCACTGGACCTACGACACCTACGCGCTGGCCGCCGGCACCGGCCGCGGCGTGGTCAAGACCGGCGGCGACACCTGGTACTTCCTGACCGCCGACTACGCCTTCGGCACCAACCTGGAGAAGGACACCACCGAGGTCATCAAGGCCGAGGGCGGCAAGGTGCTGGGCGCGGTGCGCCACCCGCTGAACGCCTCGGACTTCTCGTCCTTCCTGCTGCAGGCGCAGTCGTCCAAGGCCAAGGTCGTGGGCCTGGCCAACGCCGGCGGCGACATGATCAACTCGATCAAGGCGGCCAACGAGTTCGGCATCACCAAGAACCAGAAGCTGGCCGCGCTGCTGGTGTTCATCAACGACATCCACTCGATCGGCCTGCCCGTGGCCCAGGGCATGCTGCTGACCGAGGCCTTCTACTGGGACATGAACGAGGAGACGCGCAAGTGGAGTCGGCGCTTCTTCGAGCAGCACAAGAAGATGCCCAACATGGCCCAGGCCGGCATCTACTCGGGCATCACCCACTACCTGAAGGCGGTGCAGGCCGCCGGCACCGACGAGACCACCGCGGTGATGGCCAAGATGAAGGCCACGCCGGTCAACGACTTCATGACCAAGAACGGCAAGATCCGCGAGGACGGCCGGCTGATCCGCGACATGTACGTCTTCGAGGTCAAGAAGCCGTCGGAGTCCAACTACCCCTGGGACTACTACAAGCTCAAGGCCACCATCCCGGCCGAGCAGGCCTTCATCCCGCTGTCCCGGAGCGTCTGCCCGCTGGTCAAGAAGTGAGCTGAAGGGGCGCGCGGCCGGGCCCCGGCGCCGCCGGGGCCTCAGTGCACCGCCAGTGGCGCCGGCCGCGTGCGCGCCCAGGGCAGCCGCCCGGGCGCCGGCGCGGCCGCGTGCACGTCCTGCATCGCGTCGACATGGGCCATGGCCGCGGCCATCTCCGGCGTCAGCGGCCGTGCCAGCAGGTAGCCCTGGCCGTACTCGCAGCCCAGGCCGCGCAGCAGGTCCAGCTGCGCCGGGGTCTCGATGCCCTCGGCGATCACCGTCTTGCCCAGCGCCTGGCCCAGGGTGAGCACAGCGCGGATCACCTCGGTGTCCTTGGCGTCGACGTGGCCGTCCTGCAGACGGATGACGAAGGAGCGGTCGATCTTCAGGCTGGTGATCGGCAGCGTCGACAGGTAGGCCAGCGACGAGTAGCCGGTGCCGAAGTCGTCCACCGACAGGCCCACGCCCAGCTCGCGCAGCTGGCCCATCACCGCCAGCGCGCTGTCGATGCGGTGCATCAGCGTGCTCTCGGTCAGTTCCAGGCACAGCTGGCGCGGCTCCAGCCCGTTGCTCAGCAGCGCGGTGCTGACCTGCTGCACGAAGCTGGCCCGGCACATGTCGGTGCCCGAGACGTTGACATGCACCCGCGGCCGGCGGCCGCCCATGCCCAGCGCCTCGAAGGCGCGCAGCTGGGCGCAGGCGGTGGACAGCACCCAGGCGGTCATCGGCGCCATCAGCGCCGAGTCCTCGGCGATCGGCACGAAGGTCGACGGCGGGATCGGCCCCTTCTCGGGGTGGTTCCAGCGCACCAGCGCCTCGAAGCTGTCGATGCGGCCGCTGCGCAGGTCGTAGATCGGCTGGAAGGCCAGGCTCAGCTGGCCCTGGTCGATGGCGCGGCGCAGGTCGCGCTCGAGGTTGACCTGGGCCGCCAGCTGCGCGCGCAGGCTGGCGTCGAACACCGCGGTGCGCGCCCGGCCGGCGGCCTTGGCGCGGTACATCGCGATGTCGGCGTCGCGCAGCACGTCGCCCGGCGTCTCGTAGCCGATGCTGCTGAAGGTGATGCCGATGCTGGCGCTGCTGGTGACCTCGGTGCCGTCTAGCTGGTAGGGCTCGGCCAGCGCGCGCTGCAGGCGGTCGGCCATGGCCAGCACGTCGGCCTCGTCGCGCATCTGCTCGATCAGGATGGCGAACTCGTCGCCGCCCAGGCGGCCGACGGTGTCCACCGGCCGCACCTGCTGGCGGATGCGCTGCGCCACCAGGGTCAGGAAGCGGTCGCCGGCGCTGTGGCCCAGGGTGTCGTTGATCAGCTTGAAGCGGTCGAAGTCCAGGTACATCACCGCGAAGCGGTGGCGCGGGTCGACGCGGCCGCGCTCGATGGCCAGCGCCAGGCAGGCGCCGAAGCGGATGCGGTTGGCCAGCGAGGTCAGGCTGTCGTGGTAGGCGATGTGCTGCAGCTGGGTCTCGGCCGCGCGCCGCGCGGTGACGTCCTGCGCCTGCAGGATCAGGCAGGGCGCGCTGGCGTTGCGGTCGCTGAACTGGCCGCTGTGCAGCGCGACGTAGAGCAGCTGGCCGTCAGCGCGGTGGAAGCGCAGCTCCATCACCGTGTCGTGGCCGTCGCGCGACAGCAGCGCCTTCCAGGCGCGCGCCAGCAGCTCGACGTCCTCGGGGTGGACGAAGCGCTTGAAATCCTGCCCAACCAGCGCGCCCTCGGCGCAGCCCAGCAGCGTGCCCATCGCCGGGTTGGCCTGCAGCACCTGGCCGTCGAGCTGGACCAGCGCCATGCCGATGGCCGCGTGCGAGAAGGCGCTGTGGAAGCGGCGCTCGCTCTCGCGCAGTTCCTGCAGGTGGCGCGCCGCCTGGGCCGCCTCGCGGGCAGCCAGCGCGGCCTCCCGCTCGGCGGCGTCCACGCGCAGCGCGTTGGCCATCTCGTCGTGCTCGCGCTGGCGGAAGTGGTAGTGCAGCATCACCAGCATCAGGATGATGATGGGCACCGCGCCGACCATCACCCCCAGCCCGGTGGTGCGGAAGGCCAGGTACAGCAGGCCGGCGATCAGCGCGCTGGCGGCGTAGGTGGTGCCCACCCAGCCGAAGCTGGTGACGAAGATCGACCAGGTCAGCGGCTCGTTGCGCTTGAGGTGCACGACCGAGGAGATCAGCACCGTGTTGATGGCGAAGTAGCTGATCGCGAAGCCCATGGCCAGCAGCAGCAGCAGCGCGTCGGTCAGCGCGCCGGCGGCCGGCAGCCGCGCGGCCAGTGCGGCGAAGGCCGAGCCGGCCAGCCACATCGACACCGCCGCCGCGGCCGGGCTGACCAGCCGGCTGGTCCAGCGCCTGGACGTGCGCGCCGAGCCGACGAAGGCCTCGGCCGCCGCGGCCAGCGTGGCGGCGTAGGGGCCGTGCATCATCAGCAGCAGCAGGATGAACACCTCGCCGGCGGCGAAGGAGTTCTTCGAGCCCGGGATGCGCACCGGGAACAGCCCGGCCATCGCCGCGACGGCGCAGCCGAACAGCACCAGCAGCTGGGTGCGCCAGGGCTGCTCGAACAGCGGCGCCACGGCCTGCACCATCACCAACGCGCCCAGCAGCACCATCGCCCACCAGTAGGCCGTGGCGCGGCCGTTGTAGTCGGGCATCAGCGCGGCGTGCAACCGCTGCCAGGGGCGGCGCGGGCGGTCGGATCGGGGCGTGGACGTCGGCATCGAAGGGGTCGCAGACCGGTGCGGCCGCAGGTGTTCTCGATCAGCGGCAGGGGATACTCCCTACAGTGTCGGCAGCGCCCTGTCCGACTTGAGCGGCACCCGGGCGGCGCCGGGCGCCGCCGCCGTGCCGCCGGTCACGGCCGGCGTCCGCCGGCGGCCCCGCGCCGCGCGGGGCCGCGACCGCTCACTCGCCGAGCTGGCGCTGCGCCGCGGTCGACCGCCGGCCGCGCACCGCGCTCTCGCTGAGCACCACGCCCTCGCTGAGCACCACGCCCTCGCTCAGCACGATGCCCTCGCTAAGCACCACGCCTTCGCTGAGCACGATGCCCTCGCTCAGCACGATGCCCTCGCTGAGCACGATGCCTTCGCTGAGCACGATGCCCGAGGCCAGGGTCTGGCCGCTGCCGGCGGCCAGCCAGGCCGCCAGCGTGGTGGTGGGCAGGAACAGGCCGGTCTGGCCGACCCTGGAGCTGGTGCCGGCCAGCGCCGAGCCCAGGCGCACGCCCGGCGTCAGCAGCGCGCCGGCGGTCACCGCGCCCTCGCCGAAGCGCTGCGGCACGCTGTTGGCCGGCACCGTCAGGCTGGCGGGCCAGTAGACGATGCCGACACGTCGCGCGGTGCCGCCGACCCAGTTCAGCCGCGGGTCGTAGATCGGCTGGAACTGGGTGAACAGCGCGTCGCCCGAGGCGACGTGGCGGCCACCGACGAAGACCAGGCGCGACCAGCCGAAGCTCTTGCCGTTGATCGTCGAGCTGGGCGCGGGCAGCGCGCCGACGTTGATCGCCTGGCCGGCGCCCACGGTGCCTGCGGCCACTCGGCCGGCAATGTCGGTGCGCAGTGCGCGCGCCAGGCGCACCGCGCCCTCGACGTTGAGCAGGCCCGCGCCCTGCTCCACCAGACTGGCGTTGGCCAGCGGCTGCGCGCTGTACTGCAGGATGGCCTTGACCAGCGGCGGCGTCAGCCCGGGGTTGGCCTGCAGCAGCAGCGCCACGGCACCGCTGACCACCGGCGCGGCCACCGAGGTGCCGCTGAGCATCATCAGCGTCTGCCCGTAGCTCTGGTATCTGGCCAGGCCGCCCAGCAAGGCGGGGTTCTGCGCCGCCAGCGTGTTCCAGGTGCCGCCCAGCGAGGTGGCGCCGGCGCTGACGATGCGGTTGCCCGGGGCGACCAGGTCGGGCTTGAGCAGGTTGTCGACCAGGCGCTGGCCGCCGGCGGCCACCAGCGAGCCGCGCGTCGGGCCGCGCGAGCTGAAGCCGTTGACGCGATCGTCCTCGCGGGCCACCGAGCCGTTCATGTGCGCCGAGCCGACGGTGATCACCGACGGGTCGTGGGCCGGCGAGCCGATGGTGCCGAAGGTGGTCGCGCCGCCGGCCTGGCCATAGTTGCCCGCGGCCGTGACGACGACGATGCCCGAGGCCACCACCGCGCGGGCGGCCATGGCCAGCGGGTCCTGCACCCAGGAGTTGGTCGAGCCGGCCGACAGGCTGAGGTTGACGACGCGGATGTTGTACTGGCGCGCGTTGTAGAGCACCCAGTCCAGCCCGGCGATCACGTCGGCCATGTTGCCGGTGCCGTCGTCGGCCAGCACGCGCACGTCGATGACCGAGGCGCCCGGGGCGATGCCGGTGGTGTCCAGCTGCGTCTGGTAGCTGCCGCGGCCGGCGGCCACCGCGGCCACGTGGGTGCCGTGGCCCCAGGGGTCGGGCGTCCAGGCGCCGGCGGCATTGACCTGTGCCTCGTAGGCATTGCGCGCCGCGCTGCCCGGCGCCTGCGCGGCCGCCCAGCCCAGGTTGGCGCCCTGGCCCACCATGTTGACCTGCCGCACCACGCGGCTCCTGCCGTAGGCGTTGGCCAGGTGGCGGTGGCTGGCCATCACGCCCGAGTCCAGCACGGCGATGCCGATGCCGCTGCCGTCCAGCCCGGCGTAGCCCAGCAGGCCGGTGGCCGTGCGCACCGCGGTGCTGGCCGCGCCGCTGGTCAGCTCCATCTCGCTGGCGACATGGCGGGTGGTGCGGTTGGGGGTGATCGCCACCACGTCGTCGCGCGCGTCGAGCTCGGCCAGCGCCTGGCTGGGCACGACGACCGACAGCGCCTGCACGCTGCGGAAGCTGGCCTTGACGGTGCCGCCCAGGCGCTCGACATGGGCGCGCAGGTCCTGCATCGACTTGTCGGCCGCGTCGCTGACCAGCACCGCGTCGACCAGGCGCCGGTCCGAGGCCACCTGGCGCACCCAGCGGTGGCCCGGCGCCACCGGCGCGGACACCGCCTCGATCAGGTCGCGGGCCGTCTTGCGCATCGGCCCGGCACCGGCCTGGGCCAGCGGGGCGGCAGCCAGCAGGCCCGCCGCCAGCAGCAGCAAGGCCAGCGGCTGGCGCAGCCGGCGCTCGATCAACACGATGAATGCGGTCACCCAAGCCATCTGTTCTCCCGATCTTCGGACGCCCGACCAGGCTACAAACGAAGCAGCCGGAACCACGGCCGCGATGATCGTGACAACTTGTGTGCCGCGGTGCGCCCACCCCGGTCCGGTGTGCGAAATTGCCGGTGAGGAAGTCACGCCGCGGGCACGGGCTGCCGGCACTCGGCCGCGCGCGGCGCGACTTGAGCCCTGTCGGCGTGACGGACTGCACGGCCCGGCGCCCACGCACCCAGGGGGGTAGGGCCGGCGCGCCGGCCCCGGCCGTGCCAGGCCGGCGGCCGGGGGCGCCGCGCGGTCACGGCAGGCGGAAGAAGGCCATCTCCTGGTTGAGGCGGCCGGCGTTGTCCTCGAGCGACGCGGCGGCGGCGGCGGTCTGCTCGACCAGCGCGGCGTTCTGCTGCGTCATGCCCTCCAGCTGGCCGACCGACTGGAAGACGCCGGCCAGGCCGGTGGTCTGCTCGGCCGCGCCGTCGCGGATGCGGTCCATCAGCGTGCGCACCTCCTGCGCATGGCCGACGACGTCGGTCATCGTCGTGCCGGTCTGGCCCACCGCGCGGCCGCCGACCTCCACCCGCTCCAGGCTGGCGCCGATCAGCGACTTGACCTCGCGCGCCGCCGCGCCCGAGCGCTGGGCCAGCGCGCGCACCTCGGCGGCCACCACCGCGAAGCCGCGCCCCGCCTCGCCGGCCCGCGCGGCCTCCACCGCGGCATTGAGCGCCAGGATGTTGGTCTGGAAGGCGATGCCGTCGATGGTGCCGACGATCGCGGCGATGCGGTCGGACGCCTGGCGGATCTCGCCCATCGTGGCCACCACCGCGGCCACCTGCTCGCCGCCGCGCCGGGCCACCGCCGCGTTGTCGGCCACCAGCCGCGCCGCGCCCTCGGCGACCTGGGCGCTGTGCTGCACCGTGCCCTCGATGCGCGCCATCGCCCCGGCGGTGCGCTGCAGGTGGGCGGCGCTCTCGTCGGTGCGCCGTGCCAGGTCCTGCGAGGCGGCCGCCACCTCCTGGCTGGCGGTCTGGATGCCGGCGGCGCCGTCGCGCACCCGGGCCACGGTGCGGCGCAGGCTGACCAGCGTCTCGTCGAGCGTGACCATCAGCTGGGCCACCTCGTCGCGGCCCCAGGGCCGCGGCTGCAGCGTCAGGTTGCCGCGCGAGAGCTCGCGCAGCTGCCGCGCGACCTCGGTGATGCCGCCCTGGGTGACCCGGTAGAAGGCCACCAGCAGGTAGACCGCCAGCGCGATGCTGGCCGAGGCCAGGCCCAGCTTGAGCGCCAGCCCGGACTGCAGGCGCGCGACGCGCCGGGCCAGCCCCGCGTCGAGCGCGCCCAGCGTGCGGTCGACCAGCGCGAACACCGCCGAGACCGCCGCATTGCCCTGCGCCACCAGCGCGGCCGGGTCGCCCTGCACGGCCTCGCCCAGCAGCTGCTGGCGGACCTGCTGGCGGAACGGCTCGACCAGGCCCAGCGCGGCGTCCGGACCCAGCGTGCCGCCCAGCGCCGGATCCGCCGCGGTGGCCCGCTGCAGCGCCGCCCCCGCGTCCCGGGCGCGCACGCCGGCGAAGCCGACCGCGCCGACGAGCGCATCGTGCTGCGCCGGGGTGGCCGCGCCGGCACGCAGCACGGCCAGGCCGAGGCCGCGCATGCGCGCCAGCTCCTCGGCCAGCGCCGGCAGCGACTGCGCGGCGCCCAGCATCAGGTAGTAGGTGTCGACCTCCGGGTCCAGCGACAGCTCGGAGCCGTCGGCCACGTCCTGCAGCAGGGCCAGCAGCGCGTCGACCACCGCGGTGTGCGCGGCGAACACCGCGTCGGTGCCGTCGCCGGCGGGCCGGTCGACGGCCTCGCGGGCCGCCACCAGCCGCTGCCAGGCCCGCGCCGCGCCGACCTGCGCGCCGCTGGCCGCGTGGCGCTCGGCCAGCGCCTGCCAGGCGGCATCCAGCCGGCGCTGCACCTCGGGCGCATCGGCCGCGCGGCCGACGGCGGCGCGGCGGCGCTGCTGCGCCAGGTCCAGCACCGGCATCAGCGCGCGCAGGTAGACCACACCGATGCGCTCGCGCTGCGCGCTGTCGACCAGCGCCGCGCTGCTGCTCCAGAACGACCACGCCAGCACCAGCAGCGGCAGCAGGAAGGCGACCGTCACGATCGCCGCCTTGCCCGGAAAGCCGATGCGCCGGAACAGGCGGATGCCCGGCGCCATCAGGCCGTGGTGGCGGAAGAAGGACGGCAGTTCGTCCGGCCGGCCCGAAGCCGGAACAGGGGTGGCGGAGGCAGCCATGATCGTGATTTCCCTACAGCGTGACCTGCCCGGCTTTCGACCGTCCGGCAGCGGGCTTGAGGACATTCCGCCCGGCTTCCGAAGCACGCACACGCCAGGTGCGGCCACGCCTTGTTGCGGCGCACGATGCACGCTTGCGGGCACCCCGGTTCGCCATGGCGGTGCAGCGCGGGCCCGGCCGGCGGCCGCCCGCTCGCCGCGGCGGCGCCCGGCCGCGCTCAGGCCGCCGGGCTGCGCTCGTCGGCGGGGAGGAAGCCGTCGAAGTGCGCGATCCAGCCGTCGGGCGCCTCGGCGCCCGCCAGGTCGGCACCGGGGTAGCCGTGGCGCACCAGCTGCACCGCGATGCCGGCGGCGCGGGCGGTGCGCACGTCGGTCACCGAGTCGCCGACCAGCAGCGCCTCGTGCGGCGCGGCCTGCAGCGCGGCCAGCGCGTGGGCCACCACCGCCGGGTGCGGCTTCCTCACCGGCAGCGTGTCGCCGGCCACCAGCAGGTCGAAGTCGCCGAGCAGGCCGTGGCCGGCCAGCAGGCGGCGGGCGAAGGCGGCCTCCTTGTTGGTCAGCAGCACGGTGCGCAGGCCCTGCGCGCGCGCCCGGCGCAGCAGGTCGCGCACGCCCTCGTGCAGCCGGCTGCGCTGCCCGCAGTGCTCGGCGTAGTCGTGGGCGAAAGCGGTCCAGACCTGGGCCTCCCAGGCCGCTGGCAGGCCGGCCTGGCGCATCGCGCGGCCGAGCAGCGCGCGCGCGCCGTCGCCGATCCAGTCGCGCACCCGGTCCTCGGGCTGCGGCGGGTAGCCGAAGCGCGCCAGCGTGGCGTTGAGCGCGTCGGTGATCTCCGGCGCGGTGTCCATCAGGGTGCCGTCGAGGTCGAACAGGATCACGCGCAGCATCGGGGGCTCCTGGGCAGGGGGCGACGGGCGGTTCAGCGGGCGGCCCCGGCCGGGGCCGCGGCAGGCGCGGGCGCCGCCAGCACGCGGCGCACCGCCGCGGCCACGGCGTCGGCGGTGAAGCCGAAGTGCGCCATCAGCACCGGGCCGGGGGCCGATTCGCCGAAGCGCGCCAGGCCGACCACCGCGCCGGCGCCGGGTGCGTCGGCGCGGCCGGCGTAGGCGGACCACCCGGCCGGGTGGCCGGCCTCGACCACCACCACCGGCAGCGCCGCGGGCAGCACGGCCTGGCGCCAGGCGGCGTCCTGCTGCTCGAAGCGGCGCGTGCAGGGCATCGAGACCACGCGCACCGCCAGCCCGTCCACCTCGGCCAGGCGCGCCTGGGCGGCCAGCGCCAGCGCCACCTCGCTGCCGGTGGCCAGCAGCACGGCCTGCGCCGGGCGGCCGCCGGCCGGCTCGCGCAGCACGTAGCCGCCGCGGGCGATGTCGGTGCGCTGCGCGGCGGCGGCCACCGGCGGCAGGGCCTGGCGCGACAGCACCAGCGCGCTGGGCCCGGCGTCGTCGCCGCCGCGCTGCAGGGCCTGCACCCAGGCCACCGCGGTCTCCAGCGCGTCGGCCGGGCGCCAGACGTCCAGGCCGGGGATCAGGCGCAGCGAAGCCACGTGTTCGACCGGCTGGTGGGTCGGGCCGTCCTCGCCCAGGCCGATGGAGTCGTGGGTGAAGACGTGGACCACGCGCTGGCGCATCAGCGCGGCCATGCGGATGGCGTTGCGGCTGTAGTCGCTGAAGGCCAGGAAGGTGCCGCCGAAGGGCAGCAGGCCGCCGTGCAGCGCCAGGCCGTTCATCACCGCGGCCATGCCGAACTCTCGCACGCCGTAGCTCAGGTAGTTGCCGGCCTGGCCCGGGCCGGCACGGCGGTGGCCGGCGAAGTCGGTGAGGTTGCTGCCGGTCAGGTCGGCCGAGCCGCCGACCAGCTCGGGCAGCACCGGCGCCAGCGCGTCCAGCGCCAGCTGCGAGGCGCGGCGCGTGGCCAGCGGCGCGCCGGCCTGCGCGGCCAGCGCGGTGACGGCGGCGTCCGCCCGCGCCGCCCAGTCGGCCGGCAGGGCGCCGGCCATGCGGCGGCGGAACTCGGCCGCCAGCGCGGGGTGCTGCGCGGCATAGCGGGCGAACAGCGCGTCCCAGGCGCGGTGGCGGGCGGCGCCGGCGGCGCGGGCGTCCCAGGCGGCGCGCAGGGCGTCGGGCACCTCGAAGGGCGGCGCGGTCCAGCCCAGGCGCGCGCGCAGCGCGGCCACGCCGGCGGCGCCCAGCGGCGCGCCGTGCACCTCGGCCGTGCCCTCGTGGCCGGGCGCGCCGTGGCCGATCACCGTGCGGCAGACCACCAGCGTCGGCCCGGCACCGGGCGTGCACGTGTGTGCTGCAGCCTGCGCCAGCGCGGCGTCCAGCGCCGCCGGGTCGTGGCCGTCGACCGGGCCGATGACCTGCCAGCCGCAGGCACGGAAGCGCGCCGGCGTGTCGTCGGCGAACCAGCCGGCCACGTCGCCGTCGATGCTGATGCCGTTGTCGTCGTACAGCGCCACCAGCTTGCCCAGGCGCAGCGTGCCGGCCAGCGAGACCGCCTCCTGGGCGATGCCCTCCATCAGGCAGCCGTCGCCCACGGTGACCCAGGTGCGGTGGTCGACGATGGCCAGGCCCGGGCGGTTGAACTCGGCGGCCAGCAGGCGCTCGGCCAGCGCGAAGCCCACCGCATTGGCCAGGCCCTGGCCCAGCGGGCCGGTGGTGGTCTCGACGCCCGGGGTCACGCCCACCTCGGGGTGGCCGGGGGTGCGGCTGTGCAGCTGGCGGAAGCGCCGCAGGTCGTCGGCGCCCAGGTCGTAGCCGCTGAGGTGCAGCAGGCCGTACAGCAGCATCGACGCGTGGCCGTTGCTCAGCACGAAGCGGTCGCGGTCGGGCCACAACGGGTCGGCCGGGTCGTGGCGCAGCGGGCCGGCCCACAGCGCGGTGGCCAGGTCGGCCATGCCCAGCGGCGCGCCGGGGTGGCCGCTGCGGGCCTGCTCGACGGCGTCGACGGCCAGCATGCGCAAGGCATCGGCCATGCGGCGGCGCAGGTCGGTGTCGGGCGACACCGCATCCAGGAAAGCGTTCACGGGGGGGGGCTCCTCAGCAGGCGCGGCGCTGGAGGTCCATCAGCCGCAGGATCATCGGGGTGAAGATCAGCTGCATCGCCAGGCCCATCTTGCCGCCGGGCACGACGATGTTGTTGGGCCGGCTCATCCACGCGCCGTCCAGCATCGACAGCAGGTAGGGGAAGTCGATGCCCTTGGGGTTGGCGAAGCGGATCACCACCATGCTCTCGTCGGCGCTGGGGATGTCCTTGGCGATGAAGGGGTTGCTGGTGTCCACCGTCGGCACGCGCTGGAAGTTGACGTGCGTGCGGCTGAACTGCGGGCACAGGTGGTTCACGTAGTCGGGCATGCGCCGCAGGATGGTGTCGACCACCGCGTCCTGGCTGTAGCCGCGCAGGGTCTGGTCGCGGTGCAGCTTCTGGATCCACTCCAGGTTGATGATGGGCACCACGCCGACCAGCAGGTCGACGTGGCGGGCCACGTCCACGCCGTCCTCGCCGACATAGCCGCCGTGCAGGCCCTCGTAGAACAGCAGGTCCGAGGGCGGCAGGTCCTGCCAGGGCGTGAAGCTGCCGGGCGCGCCGCCCAGGGCCCGGGCCTCGTCGGCGTCGTGGATGTACTTGCGCGCCTGGGCGCTGCCGGTCTCGCCGTAGCGGCGGAAGGTGTCGGCCAGCTCGGCCAGCAGGTTGCTCTCGGGGCCGAAGTGGCTGATGCGCGGGCCCTCGCCGGCGTCGGCCTGGCGCACGCGCTCGCGCATGGCGGCGCGGTCGTAGCGGTGGTAGCTGTCGCCCTCGACCACCGCGGCGCGCAGGCCCTCGCGGCGGAAGATGTGGGCGAAGCTCTTCATCACCGTGGTGGTGCCGGCGCCGCTGGAGCCGGTGATGGCGATGATGGGGTGACGCTGGCTCATGACAGGGCCTCCGTGCGGAACAGCGAGCGCTCGTTGAACAGCGGCGAGACGAAGGGCCGGTCGGCGCCGCGGTCGTGCTCGTCGTGGTAGCGCGCCAGGCGCTCGACCTCGTGGCGCGAGCCCAGGATCACCGGCACGCGCTGGTGCAGGTCCTGCGGCGGCAGGTCCAGCAGGCGGGCGCGGCCGGTGCTGGCCGCGCCGCCGGCCTGCTCGACCAGCCAGGCGATGGGGTTGGCCTCGTAGAGCAGGCGCAGCCGGCCGGGGCGGGCCGGGTCCTTGGTGTCGCGCGGGTAGAGGAAGACGCCGCCGCGCATCAGGATGCGGTGCGCCTCGGCGACGAAGGCGGCGATCCAGCGCATGTTGAAGTCGCGCCCGCGCGGGCCGGCGCGGCCGGCCTGGCATTCGCTGACGTAGCGGTGCACCGGCGGCTCCCAGAAGCGGGCGTTGCTGGTGTTGATGGCGAACTCGGCGCTGTCCTCGGGGATGCGCAGGTCGGGGTGGGTGAGGATGAAGTTGCCGATCTCGCGGTCCAGCGTGAAGCCGTGGGTGCCGCGGCCCACCGTCAGCACCAGCATCGTGGCCGGGCCGTACAGCGCGTAGCCGGCGGCCACCTGGCGGGTGCCGGGCTGCAGGAAGTCGCGCGGGGCGGGGGCGGCCTCGTCGTCGTGGCGCAGCACCGAGAAGATGGTGCCCACCGCGCCGTTGACGTCGGTGTTCGACGAGCCGTCCAGCGGGTCGTAGACCAGCAGGAAGCGGCCGCGCGCGAACTCCGGCGGCACCGGCAGCGGCGCGGCGTGCTCCTCCGAGGCCATGCCGGCGACCAGGCCGCCCCACTCGCAGCTGCGCTGCAGCGCCTGGTCGGCCAGCACGTCGAGCTTCTTCTGCTGCTCGCCCTGCACGTTCTCGGCGTCGATCGCGCCCAGGTAGGCGCCCAGCGCGCCCTTGGCCGTCATCGCCGCGATGGCCTTGATCGCCGCGGCCACGTCGACCAGCAGCGCGCCCAGGTCGCTGGCGTCGGGCACGCCGTGCAGCTGCTGGATCAGGAACTTGGACAGCGTGGTTCGTCCGAGGTGCATGGGGCTCTCCGGGAAGGTGGGAATTCAGGCCGGCGCGGTCTCGGCCGCGGCCTCGGCGATGTCCGCGGCGAACACGCGGCTGGCGCGCAGGTCGGCGGCGGTCAGCGTGCTCAGCGCCTCGGTCGACAGTGCGGCGTCGCGCTGGTCCAGCAGCCGGGTGGCGTGGCGCAGGCGCGCGCGGTCCAGCGCGTTGCGCACGCTGCGCGCGTTGGCGAAGTGCGGCTGGGCGCGGCGGCGCTGCAGGTACTCGGCGAAGGCGGCGCGGGCGCCGTCGTCGAAACGGTAGCCCTGCGCGGCGAGCAGGCGCTCGGCGATGGTGGCCAGCTCGGCCGGCGCGTAGTCGGGGAAGTCGATGTGGTGGGCGATGCGCGAGCGCAGCCCCGGGTTGCTCTGGAAGAAGGTGGCCATGCGGTCGGCATAGCCGGCCAGCACCACGACCAGGTCGTCGCGCCGGTTCTCCATCACCTGCAGCAGGATCTCGATGGCCTCCTGGCCGTAGTCGCGCTCGTTCTCGGGCCGGTACAGGGTGTAGGCCTCGTCGATGAACAGCACGCCGCCCATCGCCTTGTTCAGCACCTCGCGGGTCTTGGGCGCGGTGTGGCCGATGTACTGGCCGACCAGGTCGTCGCGGGTGACGCCGACGACCTGGCCGCGCCGCACGTGGCCCAGGCGGTGCAGCACCTCGGCCATGCGCAGCGCCACCGTGGTCTTGCCGGTGCCGGGGTTGCCGGTGAAGCACATGTGCAGGCCCGGCGGCTGGGTGGCCAGGCCGTGCGCGGCGCGCAGGCGGTCGACGACCAGCAGCGCGGCGATGTCGCGCACCCGGGCCTTGACCGGCGCCAGGCCGACCAGGTCGCGGTCCAGCTCGTCGAGCACCGCCTCGACCTGGGTCTGGGCCAGCACCTCGGCCACGGTGCGCGGGGCGGCCGCGGCGGCAGTCGACGCCGGGGTCGGGCGGCCGGCGGCGGCCGGCGCGGCCGGCGCGCCGGGGATGGCGTAAAGCGGTGCGGCCATGCGGCGGCGCTCCTGTCGGATGGGCAGGTGGATGGGAGGGGATGCGGGCCGGCGCGGCGCGTGCCGTCAGTAGCGCCGGCCCTCGGGCCGGTCGGTGGCGTAGGCGTGCACGGTGCTGCGCATCAGCCGGCCGGCGCCCTCCTGGCGCACCAGGCCGAAGCCGGGCTCGTCGGCCGGGCGGTTGACGATGAAGCTCATCGTGATCGACTCGACGCCGCGGGTGGCGTCGAAGGCCATCAGCCGGATGTAGTGCTGCGGGAAGGCGGCGCGGCAGGCGTTCAGCGTGGCCAGCACGCCGGCGGCGTCGCGCAGGTCGAACATCGGCAGGCCGTACATCTCCCAGTAGGTGTTGCGCGGGTGCGGGTCGTCGGTGTACTCGACGCTCCAGGCATGGCCGCGGTCCAGGCCGTGCTGGACCTGCAGCGCGATCTCGGCATCGCTCAGGTCGGGCAGGAAGCTGAACATGCCCTGGGTGATGCGGCCGGTGGGGTTGGTCATCATGGTGCGGTGCTCCTGGGAAGGGGAGGTGTCCTGGGGCCCGGCGGGGCTCAGGCGGCCAGCGCCGGCGTCGCCGCGAAGTCGCTGGTGTCGGTGGACGCGTAGTCGAAGCGGACCTCGCCCCAGGTGTCCAGCGCCTGCTGCAGCGGGGTGCAGAAGCGCGCCGCGTCGCGCAGGATCTGCGGGCCCTCGGCGGCGATGTCGCGGCCCTCGTTGCGCGCCTTGACCATGCATTCCAGCGCCACCCGGTTGGCCACCGCGCCGGCCTGGATGCCGGCCGGGTGGCCGATGGTGCCGCCGCCGAACTGCAGGATCACGTCGTCGCCGAACAGACCCAGCAGCTGGTGCATCTGGCCGGCGTGGATGCCGCCGCTGGCCACGGGCATCACCTTGCGCAAGTCGGCCCAGTCCTGGTCGAAGAACAGGCCGCGCGCCAGGTCCTGGCGGGTGACGGCGTCGCGGCAGACGTTGTAGTAGCCCTGCACCGTCAGCGGGTCGCCCTCGAGCTTGCCCACCGCGGTGCCGGTGTGCAGGTGGTCCACGCCGGCCAGGCGCAGCCACTTGGCGATGACGCGGAAGCTCACGCCGTGGTTCTTCTGCCGCGTGTAGGTGCCGTGGCCGGCGCGGTGCATGTGCACCACCATGTCGTTGCGCCGCGCCCAGCGCGACAGCGACTGGATCGCGCTCCAGCCGACGATCAGGTCGACCATCACCACCACCGAGCCCAGCTCGCGGGCGAACTCGGCGCGCTCGTAGATGTCCTCCATCGTCGCGCCGGTCACGTTCAGGTAGCTGCCCTTGACCTCGCCGGTGGCCGCGCTGGCCTTGTTGACCGCCTCCATCACGTACAGGAAACGGTCGCGCCAGTGCATGAAGGGTTGCGAGTTGATGTTCTCGTCGTCCTTCATGAAGTCCAGCCCGCCCTTCAGGCCCTCGTAGATCACCCGGCCGTAGTTGCGCCCGGACAGGCCCAGCTTGGGCTTGGTGGTGGCGCCCAGCAGCGGGCGGCCGAACTTGTCCAGGCGCTCGCGCTCGACGACCAGGCCGGTCGGCGGGCCGGGGAAGGTCTTGACGTAGGCCACCGGGATGCGGATGTCCTCCAGCCGGGCGGCCTTCAGCGGCTTGAAGCTGAAGACGTTGCCGATCAGGCTGGCCGTCATGTTGGCGATCGAACCCTCCTCGAACAGGATCAGGTCGTAGGCCACCCAGGCGAACCACTCGCCGGGCCGGCCCGGCACCGGCTCGACGCGGTAGGCCTTGGCGCGGTAGCTGTCGCAGGCGGTCAGGCGGTCGGTCCAGACCACGGTCCAGGTCGCGGTGCTCGACTCGCCGGCCACCGCGGCGGCGGCCTCGACCGGGTCCACGCCGTCCTGCGGCGTGATGCGGAACAGGCACAGCACGTCGGTCTCGCGCGGCTGGTAGTGCGCGTCCCAGTAGCCCATCTGGCGGTACTTGAGTACGCCGGCGCTGTAGCGCCGGGGGGCGTCCAGCACCGGGGCGTCGTCGGCGGCACGGGCCAGCAGGGCGGGGTCGGCGGGGTGGTTCATCGCGGTCTCCAGGGGTCGATGGGCTGGACTCTAGGCAGCGCAATGAATAAGTAAAAGTCAGATATTCTTCAGATCGGGTTCAGCTTTAACTGAATCATGAACGTCACCTTCCGCCAGCTGCGCGTGTTCGCCGAGGTCGCCCGCCTGGGCAGCGTGCAGCGCGCCGCCGACGCGCTGCACCTGACGCCGCCGGCGGTGTCCATGCAGGTCAAGGAGCTGGAGGGCCAGGTCGGCCTGCCGCTGTTCGACCGCGCCGGCCGGCGGCTGGCGCTGTCCACCGCCGGCGAGTACTTCCTGGTCTACGCGCGCCGGCTGCTGGGCACGCTGAAGGAGGCCGACGACGCGATGGCCCGCTTCAAGCGGGTGGAGTCGGGCGTGCTGACGGTGGGCATGGTCAGCTCGGCCAAGTACTTCCTGCCGCAGCTGCTGGCGCGCTTCCACGGCGAGCACCCGGCGGTGGAGGTGCGGCTGCGCCTGGGCAGCCGCGAGCAGCTGGTGGCGCTGATGCAGGCCAACGAGGTCGACCTGGCCATCATGGGCCGTCCGCCCAAGGACTTCCCGAACCGCGCCGAGCCCTTCGCGATGCACCCGCACGTGCTGGTCACCAGCCCCGAGCACCCGCTGGCCCAGGCCGAGCACGTGCCGGCCGCGGCGCTGGCGCGCGAACCCTTCATCGTGCGCGAGGCCGGCTCGGGCACCCGCGCGGCGCTGCAGGAGTACCTGGACCACCACCACCTGCAGCCGGTGTTCGTGATGGAGATGAACAGCACCGAGGCGATCAAGCAGGCGGTGATGGCCGGCCTGGGCGTCAGCCTGCTGTCGCTGCACACCATCGGGCTGGAGTGGCGGCACGGGCTGATCGCCGCGCCGCCGGTGCAGGGCCTGCCGCTGATGCGCCGCTGGCACGTGGTGTGCACCGCCGGCAAGCTGCTGTCGCCGGCGGCCGAGGCGCTGCGCTACTTCGTGCTGGAGCAGGGCGAGGCCGCGCTGGCCGGCCTGTTCCCCGACCTGCCGGGCCAGGGCTGAGCGCCCGCGCGCCACTGCGGGCGGGACGCCGAAGCGGGGCGGCCGGCGATCCGTGCAAGGCGTCACGCCGACGGCCGATGGCGACGCGGCGCCCCCCGCGAATGGGTGACTCAACCCCCTGCCTGCGGGCCCGCCTTGCCTTGAGCGGGTCACGGACGCGGCCGATACTCCCCCACATGGAAAGTTTTTCGACACCTCGCCGGGCCGCCCTGCCCTGGATCGCCAACGTCTGCACCGTCGCGGTGCTGGTGTCGGTCGCCTGGTGGTCGAACGCCCACCGTCCGGCCCCGGTGGCCGGCGAGGCTGCGCTGGTCAGCCCGGCCGGCGCGCCGGCCGCGGGCGGGCTGACCCCCACCGCCACCCAGCCGGCCGACGCCGGCAACGCTGCGCCGGCCAGCGAGCGCGCCTGGCCGCGCCAGACCACCACCGCCCCGCGCGAGGGCCTGCAGACGGTCAGCTACGGCAGCGGCCGACACTGAGCGCCGCGGCCGACGCGGCCGCGCTCAGATCGCGCAGTGCACCGGCTGCGCGCCCAGCACCTGCCCCAGCACCTGCGGCGCGATGCCGACCAGGTAGCCGCGCCGGCCGCCGTTGATCAGGATGGTCGGCAGGTCCAGCACCGAGGCCTCCACGTACACCGGCATGGCCTTGCGCGTGCCGAAGGGCGAGGTGCCGCCGACCAGGTAGCCGCTGTGGCGCTGCGCCACCTCGGGCTTGCAGGGCTCCACGCTCTTGGCTCCGATGGCCCGCGCCAGGTTCTTGGTGCTGACCTGGCGGTCGCCGTGCATCAGCACGATCAGCGGCTCGGCGCGCTCGTTGTGCATCACCAGGGTCTTGACCACCGCATGCTCGTCCCAGCCCAGCTGGCGCGCCGACTCGGCGGTGCCGCCGTGGTCCACGTAGTCGTAGACATGCTCGGTGTAGGCCACGCCGGCGGCCTTCAGCGCCTGGGTGGCCGGGGTCTCGCTGACGTGCTTGTCCTTCTTCGCCATCGCCCTGCCCCGGCCCTCACTGCGCCGGGTCGCGCAGCTCGGCGCGGATGCGGTCCACCGCGGCCAGCAGTTCGGGCGACAGCGTCACGTCCCAGGCGTCCACCGCCTCGTCGAGCTGGGCCACGCTGGTCACGCCGATGATGGTGCTGGCCACGCGCCAGCTGCGGTAGCAGAAGGCCAGGGCCAGCTGGGTCGGCGTCAGGCCGTGCTCGCGGGCCAGCGCGTTGTAGCGGCGCGCGGCGGCCAGCGCCGCCGGACGGCCCCAGCGCTGCTTGCGCACGCTCTCGAACATCGCGATGCGGCCCAGCTCGGGGCGCGCCGGGTCGAAGCCGACGTCGTCGTACTTGCCGGTCAGCGCGCCGAAGGCCAGCGGGCTGTAGGCCAGCAGGCCGACGCCGCTGCGGTACAGCGTCTCGTCCAGGCCGTTGTCCAGCGCGCGGCTGGTCAGCGCATAGGGGTTCTGCACCGACACCACGCGCGGCAGGCCGTGCAGCTCCGCCAGGCGCAGGAACTCGCTGACGCCCCAGGGCGTCTCGTTGGACAGGCCGATGTGGCGCACCTTGCCGGCCTTGACCAGCGCGCCCAGCGCCTGCAGCTGGGCGTGGATGGGCGTGTAGTCGTCGTCGGCCGGGCGGTCCCTGGCCGGGTCGAAGTACATCGCGCCGAAGGCCGGCGCATTGCGATTGGGCCAGTGGATCTGGTAGAGGTCGATGACGTCGGTCTGCAGCCGGCGCAGGCTGTCGTCGCAGGCCTGGGCGATGTGCTCGGCCTTCAGGTCCTCGGCGCCGTTGCGGATCCAGTCCATGCCGCGCGAGGGCCCGGCCACCTTGGTGGCCAGCACGATGCGCTGGCGCAGGCCCGGGCGCGCGGCCAGCCAGCGGCCGAGGATGGTCTCGGTGGCGCCGTAGGTCTCGCGCCGCGCCGGCACGGCGTACATCTCGGCGGTGTCCAGGAAGTCGACGCCGCGCTCGACGGCGCGGTCCAGGATGGCGAAGGCGGTGGGCTCGTCCACCTGCTGGCCGAAGGTCATCGTGCCCAGGCAGATGCGGCGCACCTGCAGGTCGCTGCGGCCGAGGGCGACGGTGGGGATCGCGGGCGTGGTCATCGTGGCGGGTTCCTCTGAGACGGGCACAGGCGCCGCAGTGTGCCGCAGCCCCGCCCGGCCGGCCCGCACGCGCGCGACAGCCCCGCGGCGGCCGGGCGCCGGGCCGCGGGCTTCAGGCGCCCTGGGCCACCGGCGCGCCGGGCTGGGCGCACCACTCGCTCCACGAGCCAGGGTACAGCGCCGCGCCGCCCAGGCCGGCCGCCTCCATCGCCAGCAGGTGGTGGCAGGCGGTGACGCCCGAGCCGCACTGCGCCACCAGGTCCGCCGGGCGGCGGCCGGCCATCAGCGCCTGCCATTCGGCGCGCAGCTGGTCGACCGGCTTGAAGCGGCCGTCGGCGCCCAGGTTGTGCTGGAAGAAGCGGTTGACCGCGCCGGGGATGTGGCCGGCCACCGGGTCCAGGGTCTCGTTCTCGCCGCGGAAGCGGTCGGGCGCGCGGGCGTCGACGATCAGCCGCGGCGGCCGGCCCAGGCCCTCGAGCAGGTCGTCGTAGGCCAGCGTGCTGACCAGCGGCGGGCGCAGCGTGAAGCGCCCGGCCGGTGCCGGCGGCACCGCCACGGCGGACAGCGCACCGCCGGCGGCGTCCCAGGCCGGCAGGCCGCCGTCGAGCACCTGCACCGCGCCGTGGCCCACCCAGCGCAGCATCCACCACAGCCGGGCGGCGAACATGCCGCCGCTGGCGTCGTAGGCCACCACCGGCCGCTCGTCGCTGAAGCCGAGTTCGGCCAGGCGCGCGGCGAAGGCCTCGCGCGTGGGCAGCGGGTGGCGGCCCCGGCCTGGGTTCGCGCCGGTCTTGGGCGCGGACAGGTCGCGGTCCAGGTGCAGGTAGACGGCACCGGGCAGGTGGCCGGCGGCGTAGGCCTGCTCGCCGGCGTCGGGGCGGGCCAGGTCGAAGCGGCAGTCGGCCAGCAGCAGCGGCGCGCCGCTGGCGGTGAGCGCGCGCAGCGCGGGGGCGGAGATCAGGGGCGAGGTCATCGGCAGCGGGATCAGGGGTGGCGGCGCACGGCGGCGCCAGGCGGGGCGGGTGGTCGATGCGTGTCAGCGGGCGGCCAGCGGCGGCAGCACGCCGGCGGCGCGGGCGCGTTCCTCCTCCTGCAGGCGCAGCACGCGGCGCTGCACCTTGCCGGTGGTGGTCATCGGCAGCGCATCGATGAACTCGATGGCCTTGGGGTACTCGTAGGGCGCCAGGCGGTCGCGCACATGGGCCTGCAGCTCGGCCACCAGCGCGTCGCTGGCGGCGAAGCCCGGGGCCAGCACCACGTAGGCCTTGACCAGGGCGCCGCGCGCCGCGTCGGGCTGGGGCACCACCGCGGCGTTGGCCACCGCCGGGTGCTTGACCAGGCAGTTCTCGACCTCGCTGGGGCCGATGCGGTAGCCGGCGGCCTTGAACACGTCGTCGCTGCGGCCCTGGTACCAGAGGTAGCCGTCGGCATCCATCACCGCGGTGTCGCCGGTGCGGCACCAGCTGTCGGCCGGGTCGCCGGTGAACTTGGCGCGGGTGGCGGCCTCGTTCTTCCAGTAGCCGAGGAAGAACACCGGGTCGGGGTCGCCGTGCACGTCCAGCCGGTGCACGGCCACGTCGCCGGGGGTGCCGCGCGGGCATTCGCGGCCGTCGTCGTCGATCACCGCGACGCGGTGGCCGGGGTAGGCGCGGCCCATGCTGCCGGGGCGCGCCGGCCAGCCGGGCGCGGGGCGGCCGTCGGCGTCCAGGCTGGCGCCGCAGTTGCCGACGACGTAGTTGATCTCGGTCTGGCCGAACATCTCGTTGACGGTGACGCCCAGCGCGTCGCGGCACCAGGCGAACACCGCGTCGCCCACCGCCTCGCCGGCGCTCATCACCGCGCGCAGGCGCAGCCGGTAGCGCTCGCGCGGGCGCGGCACGGCCTTCATCATCGCCTTCAGCGCGGTGGGGAACAGGAAGCTGTGCGTCACGCCCTCGTCGGCCATCAGCGCCAGCGCGCGCTCGGGGTCGAAGCGGCCCTGCCAGGCGACGATGGGCCGGCCGAAGTACAGCGTGGGCAGCAGCGCGTCCATCAGGCCGCCCGTCCACGCCCAGTCGGCCGGCGACCAGAACACGCTGGGCGTGTCCTGGTCGCCGGCCGCTGGGCGGCGCCCGGGCATGTCGCCCCCCTTTCCCCGCTCCCCTTTCCCCAGGGAAAGGGGCTCTGTACCGAGGACCTCGGGGAACCAGTTCTGGCTGCAGACGAAGCCCGTGAGGTTGCCGATCAGCGCGCGGTGCGGGATCAGCGCGCCCTTGGGCGGGCCGGTGGTGCCGCTGGTGTAGATCAGCAGCGCCGGGTCGTCGGCGGCGGTGGCCACCGGCGCGAAGCGCGCCGGCGCGGCGTCCAGCACGGCAGCCCAGTCCAGGTCGCCCTGGCCGGCGGCGTCGCCCACGGCGATGACCGTGGCCAGCTCGGGGCAGTCGGCGCGCGCCGCGCGCAGGTTGGCGATGGCGCTCTCGTCGACGATGGCCACGCGCGCGCCGCTGTCCTGCAGGCGGTAGGCCAGCGCGTCGGGGCCGAACAGCATGGCCAGCGGCATCGCGACGGCGCCCAGCTGGTAGATCGCCATGTGGGCGATGGCCGTCTCGAAGCGCTGCGGCATGACGATGGCCACGCGGTCGCCGCGGCGCACGCCCAGGCGGCGCAGGCCGGCGGCCAGGCGCCGGGCCTGGCGCGCCAGCTCGCCGTAGCGCAGGGTGGCGGCGCGGCCGTCCTCGTGGCGCCAGCGGATGGCCTCGGCCTGCGGCGTGCTGCGCGCCCAGCGCAGGCAGCAGACCTCGGCGATGTTGAACTGCGCCGGCACCTGCCAGCGCAAGCCCTGGTGCAGGGCGGCGTGGCGGTCGGCCGACGGACCGGGGACGGCGGCGGCAACGGAGTGAACGGCGGGGGCGGTGGCCGGCGGGGCGCCGCGGGGGGCAGAACGGGGCATGGCCGCCAGCTTAGGGCCAGCCGGCGGGCCGGCCAACTCGTCATGACCCGCAGCAAATCGAGAACACCCCTCAAGTCGCGGCAAGACCACCCGATAAACCGCCACAACACCGAACAGCGGTGCACCGGCGCTGGTCCGGTGCGCCGATCCACGTTGGAGCCGCCATGCAACTGTCCCCCCTATCCCATGTCCGCCAGCGGGTGAGCGTGGGCCGCCCCCTGCCCTTCAACGTGCGGGACCACGACAGCACGCTGCTGCTGGCGCGCGGCCAGGTGGTGGAGACCTTCGAGCAGATGCAGGCGCTGTTCGCCCGCGGGGCGCTGGTGGACATCAACGAGTTGCTGAGCCCCGCCGACCGCGTGCGTCAGGCCCGCCCCGAGGAGCTGCCCGCCCTGTGGACCGACTGCCTGGCCGGCGTCGGCGAGGCGCTGCGCACCGCGCCGCAGGACGGCTTCCTCAACGCCCTGGAGGCCGCCGCGCCGCCGGTGCTGGCCCTGGTGCAGCGCGACCCGGACCTGGCCATCCTGCAGGTGCTGCGCCAGGACGGCAATGCACACGTGCAGTACGGCGTCAACCACGCCAGCCATGCGGCGATCACCAGCTACCTGGTGGCCCAGCGCCTGGGCTGGGGCGAGGACGACGCGATCCGCGCCTTCAAGGCCGCGCTGACGATGAACGTGGCCATGTTCGAGCTGCAGGGCCAGCTGGCGCAGCAGGCCCACCCGCCGACGCCCGAGCAGCGCGAGGCCATCCACACCCACCCCGAACTGGGCCGGGCGATGCTGGAGCTGTCGGGCGTGATGGACGCCGACTGGCTGCGCGCGGTGGAGGAGCACCACGAGAGCCCCGACGGCCGCGGCTACCCGCGCGGGCTGCGCGGGCCCTGCGACACCGCCGCGCTGATCCGCCGCGCCGACCTGTACACCGCCAAGCTCAGCCCGCGCGCCACGCGCGGCGCGATCGCCGCCGACAAGGCCGGCCGCATGATGTTCATGCAGGAGCCCGGCCACCCGATGGTGGCGGCGCTGGTCAAGGAGTTCGGCGTCTACCCGCCGGGCTGCTGGGTGCGGCTGGCCTCGGGCGAGACCGGCCTGGTGGTGCGGCGCGGCGCGACGGTGATGACGCCCATCGTCGCGGCGATGACCGGGCCCCAGGGCCTGCCCTACCCCCAGCCGCTCAAGCGCGACACCGCGCACAAGGCCTTCACCGTGCATTCGGTGCTGGGCAACCACTCGCCGGCGGTCAACGTGTCGCCGGCGACGCTGATGTCGGTGGCTGCGGCCTGAGCCGCGCCGGCGGTCAGTCCGTTCCGTCCGAACGGGGCGTGCCGGCCAGCGCCTGCAGCGCCGGCCCGGTGACGCGGCAGATGCGCCAGTCCGGCATCACCGTGGCGCCCATCTTCTCGTAGAAGCGGATCGCGTTCGCGTTCCAGTCCAGCACGCTCCACTCGAAGCGGCCGCAGCCGCGCTCGGCGGCCAGCGCCGCCAGGTGGCGCAGCAGCGCCTGGCCGATGCCGGCGCCGCGGTGCGCCGGCTGGACGTACAGGTCTTCCAGGTACAGCCCCGGCCGGGCCAGGAAGGTGGAGAAGTTGGTGAAGAACAGCGCGAAGCCGACCACCGGGCCGGCCGCAGCACCGTCGGCCGCGCCGTCGGGTGCGGTCAGCTCGGCCACCACGGCCTCGGCCGCCGGGCGCGGGCCGAACAGCTGCGGCGCCAGCCGCTCGGGCGTGACCTCCAGCAGGTGGGTGAGCTGCTCGAAGGCGGCCAGCTCGGTGATCAGGCCGACGATGGCCGGCACGTCGTGCGGCGCCGCGGGGCGCAGGCGGAAGGGGCTCATCGGCGCATTCTGGCAGCCGGGGCGCGGCCGGCCGCCGGGCCGGCTGTCGCGGCACCGACAGCCGGCGCCGCCGCCCGCGCCCTACAGTGCACGGCGATGACCGACGCCTACGTTCCCCGCCGTGCCCCGACCAGCCGCCAGGTGCCGGTGCGCGGCCTGTCCTACCACCTGACCGAATGGGGCCGGCCGCAGCCCGGCCGGCCGCTGCTGGTGATGGTCCACGGCTTCATGGACGTGGGTGACTCCTTCCAGTTCGTCGTCGACGCGATGGCCGCCGCCGGCGACGGCGAGCGCGCCATCGCCGCGCCCGACTGGCGCGGCTTCGGCCGCACCGAGGCCCCGCCCACCGACAGCTACTGGTTCACCGACTACGTCGGCGACCTGGACGCGCTGCTCGACACCCTGTCCCCCGACGCCCCGGTGGACCTGCTGGGCCACAGCATGGGCGGCAACGTGGTGATGACCTACGCCGCGGCACGGCCGCAGCGCATCCGGCGGCTGGTGAACCTGGAGGGCTTCGGCCTGCCCGACTGCCCGCCCGAGCAGGCCACCGACCGCCTGGTGACCTGGCTGGACGAACTGAAGACGCCGCAGCGCCTGAAGCCCTACCCCAGCCGCGAGGCCGTCGCGGCCCGGCTGCGCCAGAACAACCCGCGCCTGGCCGCCGACAAGGCGCAGTGGCTGGCCGGCCACTGGGCCGAGCCCGGCCCCGACGGCCAGTGGCACCTGCACGCCGACCCGGCGCACAAGCGCATCAACCCCGTGCCCTACAAGGCCGCCGACGTGGTCGCCGCCTGGCAGCGCATCACCGCGCCCACGCTGTGGGTGCAGGGCAAGGCCAGCCGCACCGACGCGCACTGGCAGGGCCGCTACAGCTTCGCCGAGTTCCAGCAGCGCCTGGCCCATGTGCGCGACGTGCGCCAGGTGCACCTGGACGACGCCGGCCACATGCTGCACCACGACCAGCCGGAGGCGCTGGCGCGGGCGCTGATCGACTTCCTGGGCTGAGCGGCCCCTGCGGCAGCGCCGGTGCATTCCCAGCCCGGCTCGGCGGGCGGCGGCCGGTCAGACCATGCGGAAGCTGGCGTTGCCGCGGGCGATGAGGCGGTCGCCGCAGACCACGCGGCAGTCGGTGAAGGCCAGGGTGCGGCCCAGCTTCAGCACGCTGGGATGCACCTCCAGCCATTCGCCGATGCGGGCGCTGTCCAGGTAGTCCAGGGCCAGCGTCACCGTCACCGCGCTGGCCTGGGCCTGGCCGGGCAGCGCACGGGCCAGCCGCACGGCCGACAGGCCCATCGCGTTGTCGGCCAGCGCGCTGATCAGGCCGCCGTGGGCGAAGCCGCGGGCATTGCAGTGCGCCTCGCGGATCTCGACGGCCAGTTGCACCGCGTCGGCCGTCTGGCGGGCGTACAGCGGCTCCCAGGGATCGGTCAGCGGGCTGCGCCGGGTGTGGCGTTCGAAGCCGTCGGGGACGGTGCGGTGGCCCTCGGCAGTCTTTGATTCGGTCATCGTGGGGCCTTTCTCGAAGCCGGTGGTTTGCGGGCGGACGGCCGGCCGGTACCCGGCCACGGCGCCGCCGGTCGGGGCGCCGTGGCCGCAGCGGCGGCCTCGCGCGCCTGGTCGATCGCCTGCTGGCGCTGCTGCAGCCAGGCCACGTGGTCCAGCAGCCGCTGGCGCAGCGCCTGCTGGGCGGCCAGCACCGCGTCGACCTCGGCGATGCGCGCCGCGAAGTGCTCGGCCAGTTCGTCGGGCCGCAGCGTGCTGGCCCGGTAGCGGGGCAGGAACTCGGCCAGGGCCTTGAGCGGGAAGCCCAGGTCGCGGCCCATCGCCAGGAAGACCACCTCGCGCACCGTCGCCTCGCTGAAGCGGCGGTAGCCCGAGGCGCCGCGGTCGGCGTGGATCAGGCCCGCGTCCTCGTAACGCCGCAGGCGATGCACCGACACGCCCGTGCGCCGGGCCAGCTCCGAGATCCGCATGCACGGCACCTTAGCAAGGCTCGCACAGTGCGAAGGTCATCCCGGCAACACCGGCGTCCCATTCGGCGCGCGCCCCTCCGAATCGCCCGACAATGGACCGAACCCGCCCTGCCCCATGCGCTCCGACCTCCTGCTGCACATCGCCGCGCTGTGCGTGCTGCTGGCCAGCGTCGAGACGCTGCACGGCATCGCCCGCACCGTGTGGCTGGTGCCGCGCGTGGGCAAGGCCCGCGCGCTGAAGCTGGGCATCGTCAGCGGCACGGTGCTGGCCTTCGCCGCCTGCTACGCGATGGTGCCGGGCATGGGCCTCCAGGGCCTGGTGCCGCACCTGGCGGTGGGCGCCGTGGCCGCCGGTTTCATGGCCGGTTTCGACCTGGCGCTGGGCTGCGGGCTGCTGCGCAAGCCGCTGCGCCGCGTGCTGGAGGACTTCGACCCGCGCACCGGCAACTACCTGCTCTACGGCCTGGCGGGCCTCGCGCTGGCCCCGGCCGGGGTGGCGTGGCTGCTGGGCCGCGCCTGAGCCAGCCAGGCGGCCCCGCCCCACCGCCGATCCGACCCACCCGCACCACCACACCGCACCATGCGCATCGAAGACGACGACCTGAGCCGCCCCCAGGTGCACGCCCTGCTGGCCGAGCACCTGCACCACATGCACCAGCTGTCGCCCGCCGAGCAGGTGTTCGCGCTGGACCTGGACCGGCTGCGTCAGCCCGACATCCGCTTCTGGACGGTGTGGGACGACGCCGGCACGCAGCTGCTGGGCTGCGGCGCGCTGAAGGCGCTGTCGGCCACCGAGGGCGAGCTCAAGTCGATGCGCACGCCACAGGGGCTGCGCCGCCAGGGCGCCGGGCGGCGGCTGCTGCAGCACATCGTGGCCACCGCGCGGCAGCGCGCCTACACCCGGCTGTGGCTGGAGACCGGCACCCACCCCGACTTCGGCCCGGCGCACCGCCTGTACCAGAGCGCGGGCTTCCAGTTCTGCGGGCCCTTCGGCGACTACCTGGCCAACCCGCACAGCACCTTCATGGGGCTGGACCTGGGGCGCGCGGACGCCTAGCCACCGTGCCGGACGGCAGCGGCCGTCCCCCCCCGAGGCACGGGGCCGCGCCGTCGCGGCGCGGCGCGGCGCGGCGCGGCGCGGCGCCGGACGCGTTTGATAATCATTCTCGTTTATAGTTCCGCCACCGACCTCGCCCGGGCCACCCCGGTCCGGCGCCGAAGCTCCCCGGAGCCCCACACCAGCCAGCCATTCCGCCAGCCAGTGTCCACCTGAACAGGAAGTACACGATGCTGCGAATGACCCCGGTCGCGCTGGCCCTGACCGCGGCCGCCCTGCCCCCGCTCGCCTGGTCCCAGGCCGCCCCCGTCGACCAGCCCGCCGCCGAGAAGACGCTGCCGCTGGTCAAGGCCACGGCCAGCGCCACCCGTGCACCGGCCGAACTGCCCAGGGTGCATGCCGGCGGCCAGGTGGCCCAGGGCGCACGCCTGGGCCTGCTGGGCAACGAGTCGGTGATGGACCTGCCGTTCAACGTCACCGCCTTCACCGCCCAGCTGATCGAGGACCAGCAGGCGCGCACGCTGGCCGACGTGCTGGTCAACGACCCGTCGGTGCGCTTCACCACGTCCAGCGGCCACCTGTACGAGAACTTCCGCGTCCGCGGCTTCGACGTCAACGCCTCCGAGCTGGCCATCGACGGCCTGTTCGGCCTGGCGCCGGTGGGCCACGCGGCGATGGAGTTCGTCGAGCGCGTCGAGCTGCTCAAGGGCCCGAGCGCGCTGTTCAGCGGCATGCCGCCCGGCGGCGGCGTGGGCGGCGTGGTCAACCTGGTGCCCAAGCGCGCCGGCAAGGACCCGCTGACCCGCGTCACCCTGGGCCTGCAGTCCGACGCGCAGCTGGGCGCCAGCCTGGACCTGGGCCGGCGCTTCGGCGAGCTCCAGCAGTGGGGGCTGCGCGTCAACCTGGCCCACGGCGACGGCGACACCACGCTGGACGGTCAGTCGAAGCGGCGGCTGTTCGGCAGCGCCGCGCTGGACTACCGCGGCGACGCGCTGACCGCCTCGGTCGACGCCTACCACAGCCAGACCAAGTACGAGGGCGGCACGCCGGCGATGTACTGGTTCCAGAGCAGCACGCCGATCCCCGACGCGCTGGACCCGCGCACCAACCTGTTCCCGGGCACCCAGGGCGAGCTGGAAAGCCGCGCGCTGATCGCCCGCGGCGAGTACGAGTTCGGGCCCCGGCTGGCGGCCTTCGCCGCGCTGGGCGCGATGAACTTCGACTCCCAGGGCTTCATCAACGGCACCCACGCCCGCAACATCGCGGCCAACGGCAACTTCACCGCGGCCACCAACAGCACCCGCGCCTTCACCGACAGCGCCGCCGGCGAGCTGGGCCTGCGCGCCCGCTTCGCCGGCGCGGGCATGAAGCACGAGCTGGTCGTGCAGGCCACGCAGCTGACGCAGGACAGCGGCTCGACCACCGCGTCGGCCAGCGCCAGCTCGAACATCTACAAGCCGGTGACGACGCTGGTGATGCCGGCGCTGCCGGCGCACGCGCCGCGCACCAGCCGCAGCACGCTGAGCAGCCTGGCGCTGGTGGACACGCTGTCGCTGGCCGGCGACCGCCTGCGCCTGACGCTGGGCCTGCGCGAGCAGCGCGTCGAGACCACCAGCTACAGCGCCAGCACCGGCGCGCAGACCGCCCGCTACGACAAGCGCGCGCTGACGCCGGCGCTGGCCGCGGTGCTCAAGCCCTGGGGGCCGTCGCTGTCGCTCTACGCCAACTACGTGCAGGGCCTGAGCAAGGGCGACACCGTCAGCGACACCGCGGCCACCAACTACCAGCAGGTGTTCGCGCCGTACAAGACCGAGCAGATGGAGATCGGCGCGAAGTGGGCCACGGGCGGCTTCACCAACACCGCCGCGCTGTTCCAGATCACCAAGCCCATGCTGGTGGCGCTGGGCACCAGCAGCAGCCCGACCTATTCGGACGAGGGCGAGAAGCGCATGCGCGGCCTGGAGTGGAATACCTTCGGCGAGCTGACCCGCACGGTGCGCCTGCTGGGCGGCGCCAGCTACACCCGCGGCGTGCAGACCAAGACCGCCTACGACGCGAACAACGGCAAGGACGCGATCGCCGCGCCGCGCTGGCAGGGCAACCTGGGCGCCGAGTGGGATGCCCCGCTGCTGCAGGGCCTGACGCTGAGCGGGCGCGTCAACGTCACCAGCGCGCAGTACCTGGACGCGGCCAACCGACAGCAGGTGCCGGGCTGGCACACGCTGGACGTGGGCGCGCGCTACGCCACGCGCTTCGACGGCCACCCACTGGTGCTGCGGCTGAACGTCAGCAACCTGCTCGACCGCCACTACTGGTCGGGCAGCTTCAGCGACAACTACGCGATGGCCACGCTGGGCGCGCCGCGCTCGGTGTCGGCCTCGGCCTCGCTGGACTTCTGAGCGTCCGGGGCCTGGCACCAATGGCCGCTGCACTGGCACCGGGCCGGCCCGCCGTTGGGACCGGCACGCCCTTCGTGGCCGGGCTGGCGCTGGCGGCCTGCCTGCTGGCCGCGCCGTCGCCCGCCGCTGCCGACGCGGCGCCGCCGACGGACTGGACGCCGGTGCAGCTGCCCGCGGCACAGCAGCTCGACCTGCGCGCCGCCGGCAACGGCCAGCGCTACCGCCTGTTTGTGGCCGCGCCCGCCGGCCCGGTGCCGGCAGCCGGGCACCCGGTGCTCTACGTGCTGGACGGCAATGCCGCCTTTCCGGTGGCGGCCTGGCTGGCGCGCAGCGTGGCCGCGCGGCGCGAGTTCACCGGCCAGGTGCCGCCGCTGGTGGTGGGCATCGGCTACCCGGGCGACCTCGACTTCGACGTGCCGGCGCGCCAGCGCGACTACACGCCGGGCGCCGGCGCCGGCGGCCGACCAGCCGACAGCGATCCGCCCGGCGAGGGCCGTGCCACGCCCTTCCTCGACGTGATCGAGCACGAGATCAAGCCCCTGATCGCCGCCCGGCACCGCGTCGATGCCAGCCGTCAGGCGCTGTTCGGCCACTCCTTCGGCGGCCTGTTCGTGCTGCACACGCTGTTCACCCGGCCGCAGGCCTTCAGCACCTACCTGGCCTCCAGCCCGTCGATCTGGTGGCGCGAGCAGCAGGTGCTGGCCGGCCTGCCGGCCATGGCGCGCCTGGCGCCGGCACAGCGCCCGCGCGTGCAGATCAGCGTCGGCGCGCTGGAAGACCAGCCACCCCGTGGCCAGCGCCCGCCCGAGCTGCTGGCGCTGCTGGCGCGCCGGCGCATGGTGGAGCCGGCGCGCGCGCTGGCCGAGCGCCTGCGCGCGCTGCCCGGCTGGGCCGAGCGCGTGAGCCTGCACGAGCTGGCCGGCGAAGACCATGGCACGGCCTGGCTGCCGGCCATGGCGCGCGGCATGCAGCTGTTTGTCGACGCCCCCACGGCTGCGAACGGACCCCGACCCTGAACACGAGCGCTGCGATGAAGGTTTACCCCCTGCTGGGCCTGGTGCTGTGCACCCTGGCCTGCCTGTGCCTGTACCTGGCCTCGCCGCACCAGCGCCTGCGGGGCACCCCCTGGCCGGCGCGGCCCGCGCGTGCCGCGGCACTGGCCCTGGCGCTGCTGTCCTGGCTGGCCCTGGCGCAGCAGCTGCAGCGCCTGACGGCCAGCTACGTGCTGCTGACCACGGCGATGCTGGTGCTGTCGCTGCTGCCCTACCTGGGCGCGCTGCGCGTGCTGCGCCGGCGTGCCGACACGGAGTCCCGCCCATGACCACCGCCCGCAAGACCTCGGGTCGGCGGCCCGACTGGCTGTCCAAGACCCTGGCCGGCCTGCTACTGGGCCTGGGCCTGGCCTTCGCCGCCAGCGGCCTGCTCGATCTGGCCCTGCAGCCCATGGCCCTGCCCACGCGCGGCCAGCTCGCGATGTGGTCGGTGGCGCCGGTGTGGCTGGGCGTGGCCGGCGCCGTGTACCTCTTCTCGACCGGCCTGCGCGCCTGGCTGTGGCTGGGCGGCGCCAACCTGCTGGGCTGGGGCCTGCTGCTGGCCTGGCGCCAGGCCCTGGCCTGAACCGGCGCAAGCCTAGGGAGCCCCCGCATGAAAGCCGACACCGTTCGCACCTACAAGTCGATCCACACCTGGACCGGCATCGTCAGCGGCATGGCGCTGTTCATCGCCTTCTACGCCGGCGCGCTGACCGTGTTCAAGGAGCCGCTGGCGCGCTGGGCCTCGCCGCCGTCGACCCTTCAGGCCGTGCCCCTGGCCGACGCGCAGGCGCTGATCGCCCGGGCCGTACCGGCCAACGCGGCGCTGGCGCGCGACTTCACGCTGCACCTGCACGACCACGAGGACGTGCCCGGCCGGCTGAGCTGGCAGGTGCGCGACGGCCAGGCCGACGACCATGACGAGACCTCGACGCGCCACTACGTGGCCACGCTGCAGGCCGACGGCAGCACTGCCACGCACCAGGTGCAGCCCTCGCCGCTGGCCGGCTTCATCGACGTGCTGCACCGCGTGGTCGGCCTGCCGGTGGACAGCGACCCCAACCGCTGGCTGATGGGGGTGGTCTCGGCGCTGTACGCGCTGGCCCTGCTGTCGGGCGTGGTGGTGCTGCTGCCCTCGCTGGTGAAGGACTTCTTCGCGTTGCGCGTGGGCAGAAACCTGAAGCGCATGTGGCTGGACGCACACAACGTGGTCGGCATCGTCAGCCTGCCCTTCCACATCGTGATGGCGCTGACGGCCGTGGTCTTCGCCTTCCACGACCAGATCTACGACGTGCAGAACCCGCTGCTGCACGACGGCAAGTGGGGCTCGGCCTTCGCCCGCGGCGCTGCCCAGCCGGTGCCCACGCCGCCGCGCGACCTGTCCACCCTGCTCACGCCGCAGCAACTGGTGGCGGCGGCGCGCGCGGTGTCGCCCGGCTTCGAACCCAGCAGCCTGCAGTACCAGCAGCTGACCACCCCGCGCGCGGTGGTGCGCGTGTGGGGCAAGGACGCGGCCGCGCTGTCGCCGCGCGCGCGCGGCGGCTTCGTGGCGCTGGACCCGTACAGCGGCAAGGTGCAGACGCGCGACTTCATGCCCGGCCAGCAGAGCACGCCCAACCTGTGGATCAGCAGCTTCTTCGCGCTGCACATGGCGGCCTTTGGCGGCGCCGCGGTGCAGTGGCTGTACTTCCTGCTGGGGCTGGCCGGCGCCTGGCTGTTCTACAGCGGCAACCTGCTGTGGGTGGAGACGCGCCGCAAGCGCCTGGCGCGCGACGGCAGCACGCCGGCCCAGCGCCGCGACACCCGGCTGATGGCCGCGGCCACCGTGGGCGTCTGCCTGGGCTGCGTGTGCGGCATCTCGCTGATGCTGCTGGGCGCACGCTGGCTGCATGGCCGCGTCGACGACCTGCTGGCCTGGCACCAGGGCCTGTACTACGCCGGCTTCTTCGGTGCGCTGGCCTGGGCCTTTGCGCGCGGCGCCGCACGGGCCTCGGTGCACCTGCTGTGGGGCGCGGCGGCGCTGACCCTGGCCATCCCGTTGAGCAGCGCCCTGGCGCTGGCCGGCCTGGGCACCGCGCCCTGGGTCCACGCCTCGCCGGCAACGCTGGGCGTGGACGCCACGGCCCTGGCCGGCGCCCTGGCGCTGGCCTGGATGGCCCGCGCCACGAGCCGCCGCGTGCGCCACGGCCCGGCCGACAGCGTGTGGTCGGCCCAGGCGGCACCGGTCCCGGCCAGCGCCCGCGAAACGGCCGACCTGGTCGCCGAGCCGGCCCGGCCGGCGGCCTGAAAGCGCCGGCGCGGCACGCCACCGGCCGGGCCCGGCACGGCGCCGCCCCCCTCCCCCTCCGTGCACGCCCTGCCAGGCGGCGGCGCACCGCACGCGCCGCCCGCCTCACTCGCCCAGGTGCCCTTCCTCGGTCGGCGCGCCCAGGTCGGCCAGCAGCAACGGCTTGTCGCGCCAGCCGCCCCAGCGGTGGTAGGCCAGCGCGAGCACCGCCGCGCCGATGCAGCCGGCCGGGAAGCTCCACCAGATCGCGTCCGACCCCAGCCAGGGCTGCAGCGCATGGGCGAAGGGCACGCGCAGGCCCCACATCGTGGCGGCGAAGATCAGCGTCGGCGGCAGCATCGCGCCGTTGGCGCGCATCACCGCGAACAGCCCCAGGCTGCCCGACAGCGCCACCCAGCCCCACAGCGCAATCAAATGGATGCGCCAGGCGATGGCCAGCGGCTCGCCGCCGGCGGGGATGAACAGGCGCAGCGGCCAGTCGCCCAGCGCGTAGACCGCCGCCGTCACGGTCACCGAGATGAGCAGGCTCAGGCCGCAGCCGCGCCAGGCGATCTGCTCCACGCGGTCCCAGCGGCCGGCGCCGATGTTCATCGCCGCCATCGCGGTCATCGACGCGGCCAGCGCGTTGGCCGGCATCTGCACATAGGCCCACAGCTGGGCGGCGCCGGCGTAGGCCGCCGCCGTGGCGGCGCCGTAGCGGTTGACCAGGGTCAGCAGCACGAAGTAGGCGCCCTGCACCACGATGCTCTCCAGCGCCAGCGGCACGCCGCGGCGCACCAGCGCGGCCAGCAGCACCGGATCGGGGCGCAGGTGGCGCAGGTCCTCGCGATGCAGCGCGATGGGTGCGCGCCGCAGGTGCAGGTGCAGCAGCAGGCCGGCCAGCGCCAGCAGCACCGACACGCCGCTGGCCACGCCCACGCCGGCGATGCCCAGCCGCGGCAAGCCCCCCCAGCCCCCCAGCAGCGCCGGCACCAGGGCCAGCTGCACGGCGATCCACACGAAGGTGTAGCGCATCGGCGTGTGGGCGTCGCCGGCGGCGCGGCTGATCATCACCATCACCAGGAAGCCGAACAGCCCCGGCAGCGACCCGCAGGTGAAGCGCAGGTGCGTGACCACATGGTCCACCGAGGCCTCGGGCGTGCCCATGGCCCGGGCGATGGCCGGCGCCAGCGCGATGCCGGCGCCCGCCACCAGCAGCGAGAAGCCGCCGACGAAGGCCACCGCGCTGCCGACCACTCGCTTGACGGCGGCGCCGTCGCCCGCGCCCAGCTGCTGGCCGATGGCCACGCCGGCGGCGGTGCCGATGCCCATCACCGCGCCCATCAGCATGTAAACGATGACGCTGCCGGTGGCCACGGCGGTCAACGCCTCGGGCCCGACCAGGCGGCCGACCCACAGCGCCGCCCAGCTGCCCGACAGCGCGTGCAGCAGGTTGGTCAGCAGCAGCGGCAGCGCGAAGCGCGCCAGCGTGGGGGTGATCGGCGCGTCGACGAAGCGCGCGGCGTTGGCGTGGGCCGGCGGCGCGCTCACCGGCGGCGCGTCAGGCGACCAGGCCCAGTTCGCGCGCTTCCTGCTCGTAGCGCGCGTACGAGGCCTTCAGCGTGGCGCTGTTGAGCACCATCTCGGCCACCGGCTGCTGCGTCACGCCGTCGATCACCCGGGTGCGGATCCACACCGATTCGGTGCGGGCACTCTCGCTGAGCGCGACGATCTCGCGCTCCAGCTCGTAGGGGTGGTCGACGAACAACGGGCCCTGCAGGTAGCGGATCTCCTGGCCGGCGAACAGGCCCACCGCCGGCCCGCGGCCGCGCAGGCCCGCCTGGTCGGAGGTGCTGCCCAGCAGCACGCTGACCATCTCGGTCGGGATGATCGCCCGGCCCCAGGGCGAGGCCGCGCCGCCCTCGGCGGTGTACCAGGGGCAGGGCTCGGTGATCACCTTCAGCTTGTCGGCCAGCGTGAACGGGTAGTGGTTGCCCATGTGCTGGTGAAAGCCCATGCGGATGTGCTCGCGCGGCACGGCGCCGCGCTGGCCGACCTGCAGGTCGCGGTTGATCACCAGGCCCTTGGACGGCTTCAGCCTGGCGATGCGCTGGGCGATCTCGGTCGGCGCGTCGCCGGCCTGCGGCGCGCCGATGGACGCGGTGCCGGTGAGCACCGGCGTGCCGTCGGCCTTCTCGGCCCAGATGCGCACCTGGCGCTCGCCCGCCGCCGGCGGCTGCACGAAAGCCCGCACCGACTCGCCCTCCACCACCATGGTCTGGTAGTGGGCGCTGATGCAGCCGGTCTCGAACCAGGCCGGGCCCCACAGCTTCACCAGCAGCGGGTCGAACTGGCTGAAATGCGTGGGCCCCTCGATGGGGCCGGCGCGCAGGCCCAGGTCGGCGGCCATCGCATCGTCGTGGATGGACTTGTGGCCGTCGTAGACCTGCTCGGCCAGCATCTGGCGCGGCTGGCGCAGCGGGCCGCACCAGGCGATCGGGGTGTCGAAGCTCATCGGTGCGTTCCGCGTGTCATGTTGGCCCCTCGTCCGACGGGTACATCGGCCGATCCCCCGAGGGGATGGCGTGCCGGCTTGGTGGGCTGAGACCGGACACAGACAGTCCCTGCGGACTGTCTGTGCCTGCCGAAGCGCATCGGCTTCTGGCCGATGCGGGCCCGGCGCTCGGCCCGCGTCCGTGGCATCAGCTGCGCCACACCATCGTGGATTGCATCTCCTCGGCCGAACCCTCGGTGGCGCGGATCTCGCTGCGGCCGACCACCATGTGGTGCACCTCGTCCGGGCCGTCGGCCAGGCGCAGCGTGCGCTGCTGGGCGTACATGTGGGCCAGCGGGGTGTGCTGCGACACGCCCAGCGCGCCGAACATCTGGATCGCCTGGTCGATGATCTTGCAGACGCGCTCGGGCACCATGGCCTTGACCATGTGCACCCAGATGCGGGCTTCCTGGTTGCCCAGCACGTCCATCGCCTTGGCGGCCTTCAGCACCATCAGGCGCATGGCTTCGATCTCGATGCGGGCGCGCGAGATGTGCTCGACGTTGCCGCCCAGCCAGACCAGCTGCTTGCCGAAGGCCTCGCGGCTCAGGCCGCGCTTGACCATCAGGTCCAGCGCCTTCTCGGCGGCGCCGATCGAGCGCATGCAGTGGTGGATGCGGCCCGGGCCCAGGCGCACCTGGCTGATCTCGAAGCCGCGGCCCTCGCCCAGCAGCATGTTGCTGGCCGGCACGCGCACGTTGTTGAAGCGGATGTGCATGTGGCCGTGCGGCGCGTGGTCCTCGGCGAACACATGCTGGGCACCGACGATCTCGACCCCCGGGGTGTCCTTGGGCACCAGGATCATCGACTGCTGCTTGTGCGGCGGCGCGTCGGGGCTGGTGCGCACCATGGTGATCAGGATCTTGCAGCGCGGCGAGCCGGCGCCCGAGATGTAGTGCTTCTCGCCGTTGATCACCCACTCGTCACCCTCCAGCACGGCGCGGGTGGCCACGTTGCGGGCGTCGGACGAGGCGTGGTGCAGCTCGGTCATCGCGTAGGCCGAGCGGATCTCGCCGTTCAGCAGGGGCTTGAGCCAGCGCTCCTTCTGCTCGGGCGTGCCCACGCGCTCCAGCACCTCCATGTTGCCGGTGTCGGGAGCCGAGCAGTTCATGCACTCGCTGGCCATGGGCTGCTTGCCCAGCTCGGAGGCGATGTAGGCGTAGTCCAGGTTGGACAGGCCCTCGCCGGTCTCGGCGTCGGGCAGGAAGAAGTTCCACAGGCCCTGCTTCTTGGCCTCGGCCTTGGCGCCGTCCAGCAGCTCCAGCTGGCCCGGGGCGTAGGTCCAGCGGTCGGCACCGGTGCGGCCGGCGCCCAGCTTCTCGTACTGCTCGGCCATCGGGTTGACGACCTCGGCGATGAAGCGCTTGACGTGCTCGTACAGCGGGCGCGACTTCTCGGACATGCGCAGGTCGTTCAACGGGTCGCTGGGGTCCAGGTTGAAGGCCGACGCGGCGGCAGAGGGCTTGCTCATGGGTGTCTCCTCGGGGTGGTCGTGGGCTGCGGGTGAAAACGGCGGGGATGGGGTGGCGGACTCAGTACGCCGACAGGGCTTCGTCGATGGCGCGCTCCAGGTCGGCCGCGCTGGCAACGTGGCTGGCCTGGGTGCAGAAGGGCTGGTACTGCAGCATGCAGCTGTCGCCGCTGCCCCAGCGGCTGCGCGGCTCGGGGCACAGCCACAGCACGCGCTTGGCGCGGTCGGCGATCTCGGCCAGGATGTCCACGCGCGGGTCGGCGTGGTTACTGCGACCGTCGCCCAGGATGATCACCGTGGTGCGGCGGTCGATGACGTCCCAGAACCCGTCCTGCAGGTCGGCCAGCGAGCGGCCGTAGTCGGTGCTGCCGCCGTTCTCGTGCAGGATGCGCTCGAAGGCCTGGTCGAAGGGCAGGGTCTCCAGCAGCGGGCTGACGTCGGCCAGGCCGTTGGCGAAGGCGAAGCTGCGCAGGTCGGCCACGGTGCCGTGCAGCGCGTACAGGAACAGCAGCAGGAAGCGCACGTGCGCGGCCACCGAGCCCGAGACGTCGCAGATGGCGACGAACTTGGGCTTGTCGCGGCGGCGGAACTTGAAGTGCAGCTTGTGCGGCACGCTGTCGTGGCCGGCGCTGCCGCGGATCATGCGGCGGAAGTCGAGCTGGCCGCGCAGCGTGATGCGCCGGCGGCGCGAATGCCGCACCGCCATGCGCCGGGCCATGCGCGCCACCACCGCGCGCATGCGCTCCATGTCCTGCGGCGCCAGGCGGCCGAGCTGGCGGTTGGCCACCACGTCCTGCATGAAGGCCTCGGTGGCGTGGCGGCCGTAGAGCTCGTAGCGCTGCTCGACCACCGCGCGGGCGGCGCGGCGCAGCGCCTCGCGCGCGGCCTGCGCCTGCGCCAGCTCGCCGGCCGGGTTGGCGCTGCCGCTGTCCTGCGGCGCCAGCAGCAGCTGGCGGATGCGCGCGTCCAGCGGCGCGATGCCCAGCTCGTCGAGCATGCGGCGGGTGAGCACGCCGATCTGGGTCTGGTAGCGGATGTCGTCGACCGCGGCGGCCTCGGCGGCGCGGGCCAGGGCCGGGCCCAGCGTGGGCATGCTGGCGCCGGGCTGGCCGCCGCCACGTGCCTCGGCGGCCATGGCCAGCAGGCGCTGCAGGTCGGACGGCTGCGCGCCCGCGGCGGCCGGGCCGCCGGCGCGCTCGCCGTGCGGGCCGCCCTGGTCGTCGGGGGCGCCGGGTGCACCGGCGTCACCGCCGGCCCCCTCCTCCGCCTGGGGCGACGCGCTGGCGTCGTCCGGCGGCGGGGGCGGCGCCTCGGGCAGGCCGAAGTACTGGTCGAAGACGCGCTCGTGGATCGCCTTCTCGGCCGGCGTCTTGGCCAGCACCACGCCCAGCGTGTCCTTCAGCCGCACGCGGTCGGCGTAGCCCACCAGCGCGACGGCACGCGCCGCGTCGATCGACTCGGCGATGGACGCGTCGGCACCGGCGGCGCGCAGCGCGCGCACATAGCCGACGAGGGCGCGGTCCATGGTGGGCAATCCTTGGTGTGGGTCGAGCGGGCGCTCAGCCGCCGCCGGGCCGCCCCAAGGCGGCTGAGCACCCCCACGGGGGGCAGGAGCGCAGCGACGTGGGGGCCATCACGTATTGGCCACAGCCTCGCGGGCCAGCACCGGCAGCCGGGCCTGCACGGCCTGGATGTCGCTCTCGCGCTTGAGCAGCACGTTCAGCGTCTCGCGCACCAGGGTCTCGTCCAGCGAACCGGCGTGCAGCAGCAGCAGGGTGCGCGCCCAGTCCATGCTCTCGGCCACCGAGGGCGGCTTGCGGATGTGCTCCTGGCGCAGCGCCTGGACGAAGTGCACCAGCTGCTGCAGCAGCGTGGCGTCGATGTCGGGCACGCGGGCGCGCAGCACCTGCTGCTCGAAGGCCGGCTCGGGGTAGCCGATGTGCAGGTGCAGACAGCGGCGCTTGAGCGCGTCGCCCAGCTCGCGGGTGTTGTTGGAGGTGAGGATGACCAGCGGCGGCACCTGGGCCTTGATCGTGCCGATCTCGGGCACGGTGACCTGGTAGTCGGCCAGCACCTCGAGCAGCAGGGCCTCGAAGGATTCCTCGGACTTGTCGATCTCGTCGATCAGCAGCACGCTGCCGCCGGGCTGCTCCATGGCCTGCAGCAGCGGGCGCGGCTGCAGGAAGTCGCGCGAGAAGAACAGGTCCTGGAAGCCGGTGAGCTTGGCATAGGCCTGCGGCAGGGTGTCGGCATCGGCCATCAGCTGGCCGATCTTCTCCTTGAGGATCTGCGTGTACAGCAGCTGCTTGCCGTACTGCCATTCGTACAGCGCGCGGCTGTCGTCCAGGCCCTCGTAGCACTGCAGGCGGATCAGCGCATAACCCAGGGCCCGCGCGGCCGACACCGCCAGCTCGGTCTTGCCGACGCCGGCCGGCCCCTCGATCAGCACCGGCTTGCGCAGGTGGTGGGCCAGGTAGACGGCGGTGGCGACCTGGCGGTTGGCGATGTAGCCCACGCCGGCGAGCGCGCCGGTGATGGCCTCGATGGACGACAGCGCGGCAGGCGTCTCGTGCGCGGCGGCGGTGGCCGCGGGAACCGATGCGTTCATATCCGCAGTGTGCGGCAGGTGGCTGACGCGCTCTATTGCTTAGGCGACACCGGGCGGACAGGGTTTCCACCAGCGGTGGGCTCTGGCTTGGCTTGCGGTCGTTCGCGTTGGCCGCTGGCGGCGCGGGCGCGCGGCAGCCCGTCGGTCTCGGCCGACGGCCGACCTACTTTCTTGTCGCGACAAGAAAGTAGGCAAAGAAGCGCTTTGAACTTTCCTACACCACCGAGCGCTGCAACCCCAGCAAGACGGCTGCCTCGCCCGCCCGGCGGGCTCGAACATACCGACATGTGCAGGACGTGGTCAGGACGCGCTACCCGTCCAAGACGACGGACGGCCCCGACCACCTCGGTACGCCGAGCTCGGCAGTCCGCAGCTACCGCGGTGCGGCCATGCCACGGTACAGCAAGGGGGCACGGAGAACCGGGTGGCGGTGACCGACCCGGTTGGACTGTTCGAGCCCGCCGGGCGGGCGAGGCGCAGCGTAGGGGTGCTGGAAGAACACTCGGCTGGCGTGGCTCAGTTTGGAAAGCGCTTCTTTGCCTACTTTCTTGTCGCGACAAGAAAGTAGGTCGCCAGCCGGGCGAAACCGGCGGGCTGCGGCAAGCCGGCACGCATCAAAGCAAGACGGCACCGCGCCAGCGGCCAAGCGCCGCCCAAACAGCGTCAGCCCAGCGCCGCGTACCGCTCCAGATGGTGGTCCGCATCGCCAAAGCGCTGCGCCGCCATCGTCAGCCGGCGGAAGGCGTGGGAGACCTTCATCTCCTCGGTCATGCCCATGCCGCCGTGCAGCTGCACCGCCTCCTGGCTGACCAGGCGCGCCGCGTCGGCGATCTTCACCTTGGCCGCGGAGACCGCGCGCTGGCGCTGCGCTGCCGTGCCGTCGCCCTGCCCGTCCACCCGGCAGGCCGCCAGGATGGCCATCGAGCGCGCCTGCTCGCAGTGGATGTACATCTCGACCATGCGGTGCTGCAGCACCTGGAAGGACGCGATGGCCACGCCGAACTGCTTGCGCGTCTTGGTGTACTCCAGCGTGGCGTCGATGGCGTAGCGCATCGCGCCCACCGCGTCGGCGCAGAGCAGCGCGGTGGCGAAGTCCAGCGCCTCGTCGATCGCCGCCTGGGCCTGGCCCGCAGCGCCCAGCAGCGCGTCGGCGCCCAGGCGCACGCCGGTGAAGCGAACGTCGGCCGCGCGCTGGCCGTCGACGGTGCGGCAGGGGCTCAAGGCGACGCCGGCCGCCTGCGGGTCGACCAGGAACAGGCTGGCGCCCTCACCCGTGCGTGCCGAGACGAGCAGGCGCTGCGCCGCCGGCGCGCCGATGACCACGGCCTTGGCGCCGTCCAGCACCCAGCCCGCGCCGTCGGCGCGGGCGGTGGTGGTGGCGGGCGCGGTCTCGTAGCGGCGGCCGGGCTCCAGGTAGGCGAAGGCCAGTTGGGCCGAGCCGTCGGCCAGGCCCGGCAACCACTGCGCGCGCTGCGCCGCCGAGCCGCAGCGCGCCAGCAGGCGGCCGGCCAGGCCGACGTTGTCCAGCAGCGGCTCGACCAGCAGGGCCTCGCCGCAGGCCTCCATCGCCGCCATCAGGTCGACGGCGCCGCCGCCGAAGCCGCCGTCGGCCTCGGGCAGGGCCAGCGCGGTCAAGCCCATCTCGGCCAGCGTCGCCCAGACGGCGTCGCTGGCGCCGGCCGCCGACTGCACGATGGCCTTGCGCTGCTCGAAGCCGTAGTGGCTGCCCAGGTACTTGCGCAGCGAGTCGGCCAGCTGCTGCTGTTCGTCGGTGTACTCGAAGTCCATGCGTCTTTCCTCAAACGGGGCTCAGAGGCCCAGCGTGGCCTTGGCGATGATGTTGCGCTGGATCTCGTTGGACCCGGCGTAGATGCTGGTCTTGCGGTAGTTGGCGTAGCGCGGCGCCAGGCGCGAGGCCAGCGGGTCCACCGCGCCGTCGTCCACCGCCACGAAGGGCTGGGCCTGCGGGCCCACCGCCTGCATCATCAGCTCGGTGATGGCCTGCTGCAGTTCGCTGCCGCGGATCTTCAGCATCGACACGTCGGCGCCCGGCGGCTGGCCGCTGCGGCGCATGCGGTCGAGGAAGCGCATCGAGGTCAGCTCCAGCGCCTCCAGCTCGATCTCCACGCGCGACAGCCGGTCGCGGAAGCGCGGGTCGTCCAGCAGCGGGCGGCCGTTCTTCTGCTGTTGCGCGGCCAGGCGCTTGAGTGCGGCCAGCTCGCGCTTGGACCCGCCGACGTTGCCCGAGCCCATGCGCTCGTGGCCCAGCAGGTACTTGGCCACGGTCCAGCCCTTGTTCTCCTCGAACACCAGGTTCTCGACGGGCACCTTGACGTCGTCGAAGAAGACCTCGTTCACCTCGTGGCCGCCATCCATCAGGATCAGCGGACGCACGGTGATGCCCGGCGTCTTCATGTCGACCAGCAGGAAGCTGATGCCCTCCTGCTTCTTGGCCTGCGGGTCGGTGCGCACCAGGCAGAAGATCCAGTCGCCGTAGTGGCCCAGCGTGGTCCAGATCTTCTGGCCGTTGACCACGTAGTGGTCGCCCTGCCGGTCGGCGCGGGTCTTCAGGCTGGCCAGGTCCGAGCCCGAGCCCGGCTCGGAATAGCCCTGCACCCAGAAATCCAGCCCGTCGCGGATGCGCGGCAGGAAGCGCTGCTTCTGCGCGTCGGTGCCGAAGCGCAGCAGCACGCTGGCGCACATATTGGGCCCGAAGGCCGGCAGCGCCGGCGCACCGGCCAGGCCGAACTCCTCCTGGAAGATGTAGCGCTGGGTGATGTCCCAGCCCGTGCCGCCCCATTCCACCGGCCAGTGCGGCACGGCCCAGCCCTTGGCGGCCAGGATGCGGTGCCAGCGCACATGGTCGTCCTTGCTGAGCTCGCGGTAGCCGGTGACCTTGTCGCGGATGTCGGCCGGCAGGTGCTCGGCCAGCCAGGTCCGCACGGCTTGGCGGAAGGCCTGTTCCTCGGCGGAGTAGTTCAGGTCCATGGAAGCGTCCTCGTCAGGTGGGGGCGGCCGGCGTGGGCGCCGGGTTGGTCGCCGGAGTGGCCGCGGCAGCGGCCTGGGCGGCGGCGCGGGCTTCCATCTTCTGCATGATGGGCCCGCCGCTGCGGTAGGAATGGCAGGTGTCGCGCAGCGCGTCCAGGCGCCAGATGCGCACCGGCTCGGGCTCGCCGGGCGCGCGCGGCACGTAGGCGTTGGAGGCGAAGGTCTGCACCGCGGCGGCGGCCACCGCCTCCATGATGGCCAGCACATGGGTGCAGCCCTGCACCCCCTCCAGCCGCTCGCGCAGCGCCTTCTTGAAGCCCTTGCCCAGCGACAGGCCGACCAGGGCCTGGAAGTTGGGTTGCACGCCGGCGCAGGTGTCGTAGGGCGTGGACTTCATCGCCGAGACCAGCGCGGTGATGTGGCGGCCGCGGTCGAAGGTGACGCGCAGCTGGATGTTGTGCAGCGCCGAGCCTTCCTCGCAGCGGCCGCGGAAGTCGTTGTCGTAGGCGAAGGGGCGGGTGTCGATGAAGCGCGCGTCGATCTCGAGCTGGCCGTCGTCGCGCCGGAAGCTGCGGCACAGGATGCTGCGGGTGTGCACCGCGCGGCGCGGTGCGGGCTCGGGCAGCAGCCAGCCGCCGTCGAAGTCGGCGTGCAGGGCTTCGCCGGGGGAAGGCATGGCGGGTCTCCGGAAGGGTGGTCGCGCCGGCCCGCGGCTGGCGGGCGACGCTGCTGGCAACCATGCTCGCACGGCGCCGCCGCGACGGCCTTGCACCCAGGCGACAAGCGCGACCCGGGGTTTCACCCAGGAGGGCGCGCCGCGCGGCGGCAGCCCGGGCGGCAGGCCGCAGAGGAGGCGGTGACAGGGTGTGCCGCCGGCGCGCCGCGATTGACCAAAGTCAAGACCATGCGCGCCGCAGCTGGCGACGATGTGCCATCCTCGGCAACGAAAGGGGGCATGGCGGATGGATGGCGTCGATAGCCGGCGGTCGCCGCGGCCGGATCGGTCGGGACCGCGCCGCGCGCGCTCGCTGCGCCAGGTCTGCAGCGCCCTGGTCTGGTGGTGCCTGCTGCCGCTGGTGCTGCTGGCCGCCGCGCTGATGCTGCTCAACGTGCGGCTGCACCGCGAGGCGGCCGACGTCGCCGCCGCCACGCTGGCCACCGAAGCGGCGCAGACCGTCGACGACCGCCTGCGCCCGCGCACCCGGGCACTGCTGATGCTGGCCGCATCGCCGATGATCGACCAGCCCGCGCGCTGGCCCGACCTGCACCGCGAGGCCCAGGGCTTTCGCCAGGCCTTCCAGGGCAGCCAGCTGATCCTGGCCGAACCGGGCGGGCAGATGCTGCTGCATTCGGGCCAGGCCTGGGGCACCGCCCTGCCGCGCTTGCCGCGCCCGTCGGGCCAGGCCGCGGTGCCGCGGGCGCTGGCCAACGGCCGCCCGGCCGTGGGCGACCTGTTCATCGGCCCCCTGGCCCGGCAGGCGCTGTTCGCCATCGCGGTGCCGGTGCTGCGCGGCAGCCGCGCCACCCATGTGCTGGTGTGCACCGTGCAGGCCCAGCGCGTCAGCGAGTGGATCGCCCAGCTGCCGCTGCCCGAGGGCAGCCGCCTGAGCGTGGTCGACAGCCTGGGTGCGGTGGTTGCCCGGCGCGGCCCGGCCGATGACGCCGGCTTCGCCCGCGCCGCGCTGTTCGAGGCCCGCAGCAGCGAGGCGCCGTGGTCGGTGCGGCTGGAGGTGCCGCGCAGCGTGCAGTGGGCACCGGCCTGGTCGGCCGGCGCCGCGATGCTGGCCTTCCTGGCCACCGCGACGGTGACCGGCGCCGTCGGCGGCTGGGTGGCGGCACGGCGGCTGCGGCGCGCGGTGGCAGCCCTGGGCCGGCCGGGCGAGCCGGCCGACGGTGGCCCGCACCCGGCCGATGCGGTCGCCGAGTTCGCCGACCTGCGCCAGGATCTGCTGCGCTCGTCGGCCGAACGCGACGCCGCGCTGCAGGCGCTGCGCCAGCAGGAGGCCACGCTGCAGGCCATGTTCGACGCCATCCCCGACGCGGTGGTCTTCGCCGACCCGCAGCGCCGCATCCGCCTGGTCAACCCCGCGTTCACCAAGCTGTTCGGCCTGCGCGCCGACGAGGTCGTCGGCCGCAGCAGCGAGCCGCTGTACGCCGACCCGGCCGACTTCGCCGACCAGGGCCGGCGCCGCTTCGACAGCGGCGTGCCCGCCAACGACACGCCCTACGAGCTGCGCTACCGCCACGCCGACGGCAGCGAGTTCTGGGCCGAATCCCGCGGCCAGCCCATCGTCGGTCCGGACGGCCAGGTCGTCGGCCTGGTCGCGGTGCACCGCGACGTCCGCCAGCGCCGGGCCGACCAGCAGGCCTTGCAGGAGCTGCACGAGCGCTTCGCCACGGTGTTCCACCACAGCCCGCTGGGCATCGCGATCGGGCGCATGGACGAGGCCAGCTTCCTGGACGTGAACCCGGCCTTCGAGGCCTTGCTGGGGTACTCGCACCAGGCCCTGCTGGGCCGCACCAGCGAGGCGGTCGGCTTCTGGGTGGACGGCCAGGCGCGCGCGCAGGCCCTGGCGCTGCTGCGCGAGGGCAACGCGCTGCACCACCTGGAGACGCGCTTTCGCCGCGCCGACGGCGAGGAGATCGACGTCTCGGTGTCGGCCTGCCGGGTGGAGATGGCGGGCCTGCCGGCCTATGTGGCGATGGTCTCGGACATCAGCCCGACCAAGCGCGCGCAGCACGCGCTGGAACAGCAGCAGGCGCGCCTGGCCGCGCTGGTCGAGGCGCGCACCGCCGAGCTCGCCCAGGCCTACCGCACCGTGGCCGACACCGAGCGCTTCACCCGCGCCATCGCCGACCACCTGCCTGGCCGCATCACCTACTGGGACGCCGGGCTGCGCTGCCGCTTCGCCAACCAGACCTACCTGGACTGGGTCGGCCAGTCGCCGCAGCAGGTGCTGGGCCGGACCATGGCCGAGTCGCTGAGCCCCGAGGTCTACCGCCGCGCCCTGCCCCATGCCCAGGCCGCGCTGGCCGGCCAGACCCAGCAGTTCGAACTGGAGACAGTGCGCCCGCAGGCCACCCTGGTGCACCAGATCATCTACGTGCCCGACCGCGGTGGCGACGGGCAGGTGCAGGGCCTGTACGCGATGGCCTTCGACATCACCGCGCTCAAGCAGGCCGAGGCCGGGCTGCGCCAGGCCAATGCCGCACTCGAGGCCGCGCGCGACCAGGCCGAGGCGGCGACGCGGGCCAAGAGCGCCTTCCTGGCCAACATGAGCCACGAGATCCGCACGCCGATGAATGCCATCCTCGGCCTGACCCACCTGATGCGCCGCGACAGCGGCGACACGCTGCTCGGCGAGCGCCTGGCCAAGGTGGAGGCCGCGGGCCGGCACCTGCTGCAGGTGATCAACGACATCCTGGACCTCTCCAAGATCGAGGCCGGCAAGCTGACCCTGGAGCGGCTGCCGTTCTCGCGCGACCGCCTGCTGGCCGGCGCGCTCGAGATGGTCGGCCGCGCCGCCGCCGACAAGGGGCTGGAGCTGGTGCTCGACGCCGACACGCTGCCCGAGCGACTGGTCGGCGATCCGCAGCACCTGGCCCAGGCCTTGATCAACCTGCTGGCCAACGCCGTGAAGTTCACCGAACGCGGCTGGATCGCGCTGCGCGCGCGCGTCGCCGACCGCGACGGCGAGCGGCTGCTCGTGCGCTTCGAGGTGCAAGACACCGGCATCGGCCTGAGCGCCGAGCAGCAGGCGCTGCTGTTCAACGCCTTCGAGCAGGCCGACAGCTCGACCAGCCGGCGCCACGGCGGCACCGGCCTGGGCCTCGCGCTGACCCGCCACCTGGCGCGTTTGATGGGCGGCGACGCCGGCGTGCACAGCACGCCCGGCGCCGGCAGCACCTTCTGGTTCAGCGCCTGGCTGGACCGCGCCGCCGACAACCCTGCGGCCGCCGCGCCGCTGCACGGCCGCCGCGCGCTGCTGGTCGACGACCTGCCCGAGGCCCGCGCCGCACTCGGCCAGCAGCTGCGCCAGCTGGGCCTGGAGGTCGACAGCGCCGACGGCGGCGCCGACGCGCTGGCCCAGGCCGCCCACGCCCAGGCCCAGGGCCGCCCGCACGGCCTGCTGCTGATCGACTGGCGCATGCCCGGCCTGGACGGCTCGGCGACCCTGCAGCGCCTGCGCGCGCAACTGGGCGCGGCCACGCCGCCGGCGGTGCTGGTCACGGCGCACGACGAGCCGGCGATGTGGCACGACGCGCGCGCCGCCGGCTTCGCCGCGGTGCTGGTCAAGCCGGTCAGCGGCAGCCGCCTGCAGGAGACCCTGCTGCGCGTGCTGGCGCCGGCCGACGCCCTGCCGCTGCCGGCCGGCGACCAGCCGGACCCCGACGGTGCGGAGCAGGCGCTGCGCCGCCACGCCGGGCAGCGCGTGCTGCTGGCCGAGGACAACCCGATCAACCGCGAGGTGGCGCAGGAACTGCTGCAGGGGGTCGGGCTGCGCGTGGATTGCGCCCGAGACGGCGCCGAGGCCGTCGACCGGGTGCTGGCCGCACCGCCCGACCTGGTGCTGATGGACATGCAGATGCCCGGCGTCGACGGGCTGGAGGCGACGCGTCGGCTGCGAGCGCGCCTGGGTCCGGGCCTGCCGATCGTCGCGATGACCGCCAACGCCTTCGGCGAGGACCGCGCCGCCTGCCTGGCCGCCGGCATGAACGACCACGTGGCCAAGCCGGTGGATCCGGCCGTGCTTTACGCGGCACTGCTGCGCTGGCTGCCCCCGCCGCCGGCCGCCGCCGGCCCCGGCGCCGGACCCGCCGCGGCGCAGGGCGCGGACGCCCGGCCGGGCGGCGACGTCCTCGAGCGGCTGGCCGCGGTCGACGGCCTGGACCTGGCCGCCGCGCTGCGCGCCACGCTGGGCCGGCCGGCCCTGCTGCTGCGTGCGCTGCGGCGCTTCGTGAACACCTATGCCGACGGTGTACCGGCGCTGGACGCCGGCGACACGCCGTCGGCGGACGACCTGGCGCGGTGGCGTGCCGCGCTGCATTCGCTGCGCGGTGCCTGCGGCACGCTGGGTGCCTCGGCGCTGGCGGGCGCGCTCGAGTCGCTGGAGCGGGCCGTGGCCGACGCGCCGGCCGAGGCCTCGGCGGCCGCCGCGCTGGCGCCCCGTGTGCGCGCGCTGCAGGCGGCGCTGGCGACGCTGGTCCGGCAGATCGCCGGGGCGCTGCCGGACTGAACGCTTGTCCTGCGCGCACGGCGCGCCGCCGGGCCTGGCGGGGCGGCCGGGTGCGGCGGCAGGGCGCGACGGCCTGGTGCGGCGGCCCGGCCGACGGCTGTGGACCTTCGGCCGCTCAGGCCGGCACGCCGCCCGGCGCCAGGCGGAACAAGCCGACCGCCTGCACCAGCCGGCGCGCCTGGCCCGCCAGCGAATCGGCCGCGGCGGCGGCCTGCTCGACCAGCGCCGCATTGCCCTGAGTGACCTGGTCCATCTGGACCATCGCCTGGTCGATCTGGCCCAGCCCGCTGGCCTGGGACTCGCCGGCGGCGGTGATCTCGGCGACGATGCCGGCCACCTGGCGCGCGCTGTCGACGATGCGCGCCATGGTGTCCCCGGCCTGGGCCACCAGGCGGCCGCCCTCGTCGACCTGGGCCACCGATTCGCCGACCAGGCCGTGGATCTGCCGCGCCGCCTCGGCGGCGCGGCCGGCCAGCGCACGCACCTCGCCGGCCACCACGCCGAAGCCGCGCCCCTGCTCGCCGGCGCGCGCGGCCTCGACCGCGGCATTCAGCGCCAGCAGGTTGGTCTGGAAGGCGATGCCGTCGATCAGGGTGACGATCTCGGCGATGCGCCGCGCCGAGCGGTCGATCGCGCCCATCGTGTCGACCACGCGCCGGACCACCACGCCGCCCTGGTCGGCGACCTCGGCGGCCTGCGTCGCCAGCGCGTTGGCATGGCGCCCGCCATCGGCGGTGGCTCGCACGCTGCCGGACAGCTCCTGCAGCGACGCCGCGGTCTGCTCGAGCGCGGCCGCCTGCTCCTCGGTGCGTTGCGACAGGTCCAGGTTGCCGGCGGCGATCTGGCCGGTGGCGGTGGCGATCGCCGCCGAGCCGGCATGCACCTCGCCGACGATGCGCACCAGGCTGGCGTTCATCTCGCCCAGCGCCGTCAGCAGCTGGCCGGTCTCGTCGCGGCCGCCGGCAGCGACGCGGCTGCCCAGGTCGCCGGCGGCCACGCGCCGGGCCAGCGCCACGGCCTGGCCCAGCGGCCGCGTCACCGAGCGGGTGATGGCCAGCGCCAGGCCGGTGCCCACCAGGGCGGCCGCGGCGCACAGGGCCCACATCAGCCGCTGCGCGGCCGCGATGCCGGCCTCCAGCTCGGCGCTGCGCTGCTCCAGCAGGGACTTCTGCAGCTTGACCAGTTCGGCAATCTCGGATTGCAGCGCGTCGATCAGCGGCAGCGTCCGGGTGTTGACCCAGCCCACCGCCTCGTCGCGGCGGCCGGCGGCCACCAGGTCGGCGGCCTGGCTGAACGAGGCGACGTAGGCCTCGCGCCGGGTGCGCACCCGCTCCAGCAGTGCGCGCCCTTCGGCACGCGTCACCAGCCGGTCCAGCGTGGCCAGCGCCGCGTCGACACCGCGCTTGTTGTCGGCGATGCGTGCGCGCACCTGCGCCTCGTGGGCCGCGTCGCTGGCCACCAGCAGCTCCAGCGTGCGGCGGGCATTGGCACGCGCCAGCAGGTCGACGCTGTGCGCCGCCTCGGCCTTGACCCATTCCTGCCCGATCAACGCGCGGTTGCCCTCGCGCACCTGGGCGAAGCGCTGCACCGCGACGCCGACGGCCAGCACCATCATCAGGATCAGCAGGGCGAAGGCCACGCCCAGTCGGGTGGCGATGCGGGTGTCGGCGAGTCTCATGGCGCTGTCCTGTCGGGCGTGCGTGGCGGTTGGGGTGAAGGGGCGGCAGGAGACAGCGAACATCCAGACCGGGCGGGGCGTCGGGCGTCCCGTCCACCCGATCGGCCGGGCGGCCGGCCGGCTTGAGACCCGCACCGGTATCCACCGCGACATAACTTGATCTGGTTCAAGCCGGCGTCGCTTTGGCGACACCGGCCGCACCGTCGGCCACGGGCAGGCCGACGTTCGTCCGTTTCGACGATTCCGGGCGCCGGGGCCCTGGTCCAAGATCGCCCGAGACGTCCCGGCCGCCCGGCCGGTGCCCCCTCCCCCGGACAAGGACGCCCATGGAATTCGACTTCTCCCCGGACCAGCGGCAGCTGAAAGAGCAGGCCCGCCGCTTCCTGGCCGACCGCTGCGACCGCAACGCGGTGCGCGCGGTGCTCGACGGCCCGCAATCGCACGACGCCGCGCTCTGGGCCGGCCTGGCCGAGCAGGGCTACCTGGGCGCGGCCATCCCCGAGGCCTACGGCGGCCTGGGCGCCGGCCACCTGGAGCTGTGCGTGATCGCCGAGGAACTGGGCCGCGCCGTGGCGCCGGTGCCCTTCTCGTCGACCATCGGCCTGGTGGCCGAGCTGCTGCTGGCCGCCGGCACCGAGGCGCAGAAGCAGCGCTGGCTGCCGGCCATCGCCGGCGGCACGGTGATCGGCGCGCTGGCCCTGGCCGAGCAGCCGGGCCGCGTGGTGGCCGAGCGGCTGACGACCACCGCCGCGCGCGGCACCGTCAGCGGCGCCAAGCAGCCGGTGCTGGACGGCGACATCGCCGACCTGCTGGTGGTGGCGGCGCGCGACGCCGGCGCCGCGCCGGGCGCGCTGTCGCTGTACCTGGTCGACGCCCGCGCCGCCGGCGTGCAACGCCAGGTGCTGACCAGCATCGACCCGACGCGCAGCCAGGCCGCGATCCGCTTCGCCAACGCCGAGGCCGAGCCGCTGGGCGCGCCGGGCCAGGGCGCGGCCCTGCTGTCGGCCGCCTTCGACCGCGCCGCGGTGCTGATGGCCTTCGAGCAGGTCGGCGGCGCCGACCGCGCGCTGGAGCAGGGCCGCGACTACGCCACCGAGCGCTTCGCCTTCGGCCGGCCGATCGGCTCGATGCAGGCGATCAAGCACCTGCTGGCCGACATGTACGTCTCGGCGACGCTGGCGCGCTCCAACAGCTACTTCGGCGCCTGGGCGCTGTCGACCAACGCGCCCGAGCTGGCCGAGGCCGCGGCCACCGCCCGCGTCAGCGCCACCCAGGCCTACCAGCACTGCGCGCGCAACAACATCCAGGTGCACGGCGGCATGGGCTTCACCTGGGAGTTCGACTGCCACCTGCACTACCGCCGCTCCAACCTGCTGGCGCTGGCCCTGGGCCCGCTCAGCGAATGGGAAGACAAGCTGGTCGACCGGCTGGTCGCCAAGCGCGGCGCGTGACGCCGCCCACCCCCGAAGCGCCTGCGGCGCTCCCCCTCAAGGGGGCGTCGCCAGCGGCCCGGCAAAGCCGGTTCCGCGGCGACCGCTTGCTCTGACCGAGGCGCGCCTGGCGCAGCCACTGAAATGAGGTTCCCATGAATTTCGACGACACCCCCGACGAAGCCGCGTTCCGCGCCGAGGTGCGCGCCTGGATCCAGGCCAATGCGCCGCATGAACTGAAGGACGAGCTGGAGCTGGCCGGCTTCGGCCAGCCGCCGCTGCGCTCAGGCGATGTGATCGCCGCCAGCAAGGCCTGGCAGAAGAAGAAGGCCGACGCCGGCTGGGCCTGCCTGCACTGGCCCAAGGAGTACGGCGGCCGCGGCGCCACGCCGATCCAGCGCGTGATCTGGCAGCAGGAGGAAGGCGTCTACGGCAAGCTCGCCGGCCTGTTCGTGATCGGCCAGGGCATGATCGCGCCGACGCTGATGGCCTTCGCCCGCGAGGAGCACAAGCGCCGCTACCTGCCGCCGCTGGCCTCGGGCGAAGAGGTGTGGTGCCAGCTGTTCTCCGAGCCGGTGGCCGGATCGGACCTGGCCGGCCTGCGCACCAAGGCCGAGAAGGTCGGCGAAGAGTGGGTCATCAACGGCCAGAAGATCTGGACCAGCGGCGCCCAGCACTCCGACTTCGGCATGATCCTCACGCGCACCGACCCGTCGGTGGCCAAGCACGAGGGCCTGACCATGTTCTTCCTGGACATGAAGGCGCCGGGCGTCGAGGTGCGGCCGATCAAGCAGGTCAATGGCCAGTCGGGCTTCAACGAGGTCTACTTCACCGATGTGCGCATCCCCGACCACCAGCGCCTGGGCGAGGTCGGCAACGGCTGGAAGGTCTCGCTGACCACGCTGATGAACGAGCGCCTGTCGATCGGCGCCAGCATGCCCACCGGCTTCCCCGAGCTGCTGGACTTCTGCTGCACCTTCGACACCGGCACCGGCAAGGCCGTGGACGACCCGGCCGTGCGCAGCAAGCTGGCCACCTGGGCGGTGCGCACCAGCGGGCTGAAGTACACCGCCTACCGCAGCATCTCGGCGCTGTCCAAGGGCCAGACGCCCGGCCCCGAGAACTCGATCGGCAAGCTGGTGGCGGGCAGCACGCTGCAGGAGATCGCCCAGTTCGCGATGGACCTGCAGGGCGCCAGCGGCGTGCTGACGGGCGACGCCCAGACCAGCGCCCAGGCCCGCTTCCAGGCCATGCTGCTGCGCTCGCCGGCCACCCGCATCGAGGGCGGCACCGACGAGATCCTGCGCAACATCATCGCCGAGCGCGTGCTGGGCCTGCCGGCCGACCTGCGCGCCGACCGCGGACCGTTCAACCAGATCCCGACGCGCACGCGCTGAGCGCCCGGCCGCCGCCCTGCGGGGCGGCGGCTCAGCCGGCGGGCTGCAGGTAGCGCTCGACCAGCGTGCGCCGCGCCGCGGCGCTGACGCCCAGGCGCTGCGCCAGGTAGCGGTCGACGCCGCCGTGGTCGCGTTCGACCACCTCCAGCGCCGACTCCAGGAAGCCCTGCTGCACGCGCCACAGCACCGCCAGCACCTCGGGCGGCGTCTCGCTGTGCGGCAGCGGCGGGTGGCGGAAGACGGCGTTGGTCAGCAGGTAGTCGCGCAGCACCACGTCGCGCGGCACGCCCAGCGCCAGCAGCACCATGGCCACCGCGAAGCCGGTGCGGTCCTTGCCGGCGGTGCAATGCATCACCGCGGGGCGGTCGTCGTCCAGCAGGTGGGCGAACAGCTCGGCGAAGCGCGGCGCCTGGTCGTTGGCCAGCGCGCGGTACAGCTCGTGCATCAGCCCGGTGACGAGCTCGGCGTTCAGCGTGTGGCCGGCGGCCACCAGGTCCTGCATGCGCTGCACCACGCTGGGCTCGATGGCCAGCGAGTGCTGGGTGACGCCGGGCACGGCGTAGGGCGTGGCCGCGCGTTCGTGGACGCCGCGGAAGTCGAAGGAACGCGCCAGCCCCAGCCCGGCCAGCACGGCGCGGTCGGCGTCGGACAGGCCGGCCAGGTGCTCGGAACGGAACAGCCGGCGCCAGCGCAGCGGCCGGCCGCCCTCGCCCAGGTAGCCGCCCAGGTCGCGGAAGTTGGTGGCGCCCTGCAGCGGCAGGACGCGGTCGGGGTGGTCGGGCATGTGCCCATTGTGGCCAGCGCACCGTGACAACGCTGTCGCCTTGGCGGGGTCGGCCCGCGCCGCTCAGTACGAGGTCGCCGCCCGCGCCGCCTGGTCGTAGCGGCCCGACAGCGTGCGCAGCAGGCGCGCCACCTCGCCCAGGCGCTGGTTCTCCTCGTCGGTGCCCGTGAAGCCGGGCATCAGGCAGGCCTCGCGCACCGCGCGGTAGGCGCCGCACAGCTCGGCGCCCTTGGGCGTGGTGGCGAAGAACACCTCCTTGCCGCGCTTGGTGCTGCTGACCAGGCCGGCGGCGACCAGCTTCTTCAGCGAGTAGGACACCACGTGGGTGTCCTCGATGTTCAGCACGAAGCAGATGTCGGCCAGCCGCTTCTCGACGCCGCGGTGGTTGGTGTGGTGCACCACCAGCACGTCGGTGGGCGTCATGTCCTTGACGCCGGCCGCGCTCATGCAGCGCACCATCCAGCGCTCGAAGGCGTGCGACGCGATGATCAGGCCGAACTCGAACTCCGACAGCTCGGGCGACTTGGCCGACACCAGGTGGGCCGAGGTGACGATGCGCTGCACGCCCTCGGTGGCGGGTGCCGGCACGGCGGGATCGGCGCGTAGCGGGTCGGTGGGCGTCATGGTGGCGTCGGTCGGGCGCGGGCCGCGGCGGCCCGTCCGGGCATGGTAGCCGCACCGCAGCGCTTTACCGTCAACTTCAAGACACAACCTCAATAATTTATTGACGTTCTGTCGTCGTGGCGTGTCTAATTTGCCGCACCCCATCGGCCCACGGCCCCACCTCCAGGTCAGGAGTCCCCCATGCTCAAGCGTTTCGCGGCGGCTGCCGCTGCCACCCTCACCCTCGGCGCCGGCGTGCAGGCGCAGACCAAGTGGGACATGCCCACCGGCTACCCGGCGAGCAACTTCCATACCGAGAACATCCAGCAGTTCGCCAAGGACGTCGAGAAGGCCACCGGCGGCAAGCTGAAGATCCAGGTGCACGACGGCGGCTCGCTGTTCAAGGCCAACGAGATCAAGCGCGCGGTGCAGGGCGGCCAGGCGCAGATGGGCGAGGTGCTGATCTCCGGCTTCTCCAACGAGAACGCGGTCTACGGCGTCGACGCCATCCCCTTCCTGGCCACCAGCTACGCCGAGGCGATGAAGCTGTGGCAGGCCAGCAAGCCGGCCACCGAGGCGGCGCTGGCCAAGCAGGGCATCAAGGTGCTGTACGCGGTGGCCTGGCCGCCGCAGGGCATCTTCAGCGCCAAGCCGATCGCCAGCGTGGCCGACCTGAAGGGCGCCAAGTGGCGCGCCTACAACCCCAACACCAGCCGCATCGCCCAGCTGGTGGGTGCGCAGCCGGTCACGGTGCAGGCGGCCGAGCTGACCCAGGCCCTGGCCACCGGCACCGTCACCACCTTCATGACCTCGGGCGCCACCGGCTACGACAGCAAGGTCTGGGAGCAGGTCAAGTACTACTACGACGTTGCCGCCTGGCTGCCCAAGAACCTGGTGCTGGTGTCGCAGAAGGCCTTCGACGCGCTGGACAAGCCCAGCCAGGACGCGCTGCTGAAGGCCGCCGCCGAGGCCGAGGCCCGCGGCTGGAAGACCAGCCAGGAGAAGACCAGCTGGTACATCGAGCAGCTCAAGAAGAACGGCATGACGGTGGACCCGGGCTCGGCCCAGCTGAAGGCCGAGCTGAAGAAGATCGGCGAGACCATGGTCGCCGACTGGACCAAGCAGGCCGGCGCCGACGGCCAGGCCATCCTGGACGCCTTCCGCAAGTGAGGCCCGGCGGCGGCGTCCGCCGCCGCCACGCCCGGCCCCGACCGCCCCGAAAGCCCCCCATGCGCGCCCTGCTCGACCGCGTGTTCGGCAGCGCCGGCGTCCTCGCCGGGCTGTTCATGGTCGGCACCCTGCTCGCGGTGCTGACCAGCATCGTCGGGCGCCTGGTGCCCGCCCTCAACCTGCCGGGCGTGGACGCCTACGCCGGCTACTGCACCGCCGCCGCGGCCTTCTTCGCGCTGGCGCCCACGCTGCGCCGCGGCGAGCACATCCGCGTCACCCTGCTGCTGCACCACCTGCCGGCCGGCGCGCAGCGCGTGCTGGACCTGGCCTGCCACGCGGCGGCGCTGTTCCTGGCCGGCGCGCTGGCCTGGTTCTCGATCCGCCTGGTGCTGCAGTCGCGCGAGTTCAACGACATCTCCACCGGCCTGGACGCCACGCCGCTGTGGATCCCGCAGCTGGGCATGGCCGCCGGCACCACGCTGTTCGCGCTGGCCTTCCTGGGCGACCTGGTGCTGCTGCTGCGCGGCCAGGCGCTGCGCGACGCCGACCCGCAGGGCGAGCCCGCCCGCATCGAGTGAGGACCGCGGCATGGACCTGACCATCACCGCGCTGCTGGTCGGCGCGCTGTTCCTGATCCTGGCCTCCGGCGTCTGGATCGGCCTGGCGCTGACCGGCGTGGCCTGGATCGGCATGGAGTTCTTCACCAGCCGCCCGGTGGGCGACAGCATGGCGGTGACGATCTGGGGCTCGGCCTCGTCGTGGACGCTGACCGCGCTGCCGCTGTTCCTGTGGATGGGCGAGATCCTGTTCCGCACCAAGCTGTCCGAAGACATGTTCAAGGGCCTGGCGCCCTGGCTGGAGAAGCTGCCCGGCCGGCTGCTGCACACCAACATCATCGGCTGCACCATCTTCGCCGCGGTGTCGGGCTCGTCGGCGGCCACCTGCGCCACGATCGGCAAGATGACCCTGCCCGAGCTGCGGCGCCGCGGCTACCCCGAGCACATCGCCATCGGCACGCTGGCCGGCGCCGGCACGCTGGGCCTGCTGATCCCGCCGTCGATCATCATGATCGTCTACGGCGTCACCGCCAACGTGTCGATCGCCCAGCTGTTCATCGCCGGCGTGGTGCCGGGGCTGGCGCTGGCCGGGCTGTTCATGGGCTACACCATCGTCTGGGCGCTGCTGCACCCCGAGCAGATCCCGCCGGCCGACCAGCACCTGAGCTTCGTGCAGAAGCTGCAGGCGGCGCGCCACCTGATCCCGGTGGTGGCGCTGATCGCCGCGGTGCTGGGCTCGATCTACACCGGCATCGCCACCGCCACCGAGGCCGCGGCGCTGGGCGTGGTCGGCTCGCTGGCCATCGCCGCGCTGCAGGGCGAGCTGGGCTGGGCCAGCTTCCGCGACAGCCTGCTGGGCGCCACCCGCCTGTACTGCATGATCGCGCTGATCCTGGCCGGGGCCGCCTTCCTGACCCTGGCCATGGGCTACATCGGCCTGCCGCGCCACCTGGCCGAGTGGATCGGCGGCCTGGGCCTGTCGCCGCTGGCCCTGGTGCTGGCGCTGATGGTGTTCTTCATCGTGCTGGGCTGCTTCCTCGACGGCATCTCCATCGTCGTGCTGACCATGGGCGTGCTGCTGCCCACGGTCGAGAAGGCCGGGCTGGACCTGATCTGGTTCGGCATCTTCGTCGTGCTGGTCGTCGAGATGGCGCAGATCACGCCGCCGGTGGGCTTCAACCTGTTCGTGCTGCAGGGCATGACCGGCAAGCAGATCACCTACCTGGCGCGCCACGCCTTCCCGATGTTCCTGCTGATGGTGGCCGCGGTGCTGCTGATCTACTTCCTGCCCGGGCTGATCACCTGGCTGCCGCGGCAGATGGCCGGCTGACATGGCCGAGGCCGCCCTGCCCCGGCCCCGGCTGCTGCCGCTGGGCGACGGGGCCTGGACCGTCGAGTTCGGCGACGCCATCGACCCGGCGCTCAACGCCCGCGTGCAGGCCCTGGCCGCGCGGGTCAATGCCCTGCGCGGGCGCGACGCGCTGCTGGCGCCGGTGCTGGACGTGGTGCCCACCTTCCGCTCGCTGACGGTGCACTTCGACCCCTGGGCCGCCGACACCGACGCGCTGGGCCGGCACCTGCTGGCCCTGGCCGAGAGCGCCGCCGCCACGGCGCCCGCCGGCCGGGCCTGGCGGCTGCCGGTGTGCTTCGACGCCGAGTTCGCCCCCGACCTGCCCGCACTGGCCGCCGCCAGGGGCCTGGCCGAGGACGCCGTCGTCGCGCTGCTGACCGGTGCCACCTTGCGCGTCTACATGATCGGCTTCCTGCCCGGCTTCCCGTACATGGGCGGCCTGCCGCCGGCGCTGGCCCTGCCGCGACTGGCCACGCCGCGCCAGCGCGTGCCGGCCCGCAGCGTGGCGGTGGCCGGCACCATGTGCAGCGTCTACCCCTGGGACAGCCCCGGCGGCTGGCACCTGCTGGGCCGCACGCCGCTGGCCCTGTTCGACGCCGGCCGGCCCGACGAGCCGGCCTGGCTGGCCGCCGGCGACACGGTGCGCTGGCAGGCGGTGGACCGCGCCGAGCACGACCGCCTGGCCGCGGCCGGCGCCGCCGGCGCGCTGCCGCGCACGCGCTTCCTCCTCGACGCGGAGGCCGCGCCGTGAACGGCCTGGTCGAGGTCCTCGCCGGCAGCCCGGGCTGCACGGTGCAGGACGCCGGGCGCTTCGGCCACCGCCACCAGGGCATTCCGCTGGCCGGCTGGCTGGACCGGCCGCTGGCCGAGGCCGCCAACGCGCTGCTGGGCAACCCGCCGGACGCCGCCTGCATCGAGCTGCGCGGCCCCGGGCCGGCGCTGCGCGTGCTCGACGGCCCGGTGCGCGTGGCGCTGGCCGGCCGCGCCGGCGCCACCGTCCAGCGCGCGGACGCCGCAGCCCAGCCCCTGCCGGCCTGGACCAGCGCGACGCTGCAGGCCGGCGACACGCTGCGCCTGGCGCCGGTGGCCGGCGGCTGCGCCTACCTGGCGCTGGGCGGCGGCGTGCTGGTGCCGCCGGTGCTGGGCAGCCGCGCCACCTACGTGCGCGCGGGGCTGGGGGGCCTGCACGGCGGCCCGCTGCGCGCCGGCGACCGCCTGCCCTGCGCCCGCGCCGCCACCCCGCACGGCCGCGAGCGCCAGGCGCCGCGGCCCTGGACCGGCGGCGACGGCCCGATCCGCGTGCTGCCGGGCCCGCAGGCCGACCACTTCGACGACGCCGCGCTGGCCGCCTTCCTCGACAGCGCCTGGCAGGCCACACCGGCCCAGGACCGCATGGGCCTGCGCCTGGCCGGCCCGGTGCTGGCGCACCGCAGCGCGGCGCAGGCCGACATCGTCTCCGACGGCGTGGCCCCGGGCGCGGTGCAGGTGCCGGCCAGCGGCCAGCCCATCGTGCTGCTGGCCGACGGCCAGACGGTGGGCGGCTACCCGAAGATCGCCACCGTGATCGCCGCCGACCTGCCGCGCCTGGCCCAGGCCGCGCCGGGCAGCTGGCTGCGCTTCCAGGCCGTGGACGCCGCCGCGGCGCACGCTGCACTGGCCGCGCTGCGCGCGCGCTGGGCCGACTGGGCGGCGGCGCTGCAGGACCTGGCCCCCTCCGGCCTGCCGGACGAAGCCGCGCTGTACGCCAGCAACCTGATCAGCGGCATGGTCCACGCCCAGGCCGTACCCGACGAGGAGACCCCATGACGAGCCCCCGTTCGATCAACCTCAACGCCGACCTCGGCGAGGGCTTCGGCGCCTGGACCATGGGCGACGACGCCGCGATGCTGGACCTGGTGGACAGCGCCAACATCGCCTGCGGCTTCCACGCCGGCGACCCGCAGACCATGCGCCGCACCGTGCGCCGGGCGCTGGACCGCGGCGTCGGCCTGGGCGCCCACCCGTCCTACCCCGACCTGCAGGGCTTCGGCCGCCGCGCCATGGCCTTCAGCCCGGCCGAGCTGGAGGCGCTGCTGCTCTACCAGGTCGGCGCACTGCAGGCCATCGCCGCCGCCGAGGGCGGCCGGGTGCAGCACGTCAAGCCGCACGGCGCGCTGAACAACCTGGCCTGCGCCGACGCCGCCGTGGCCGACGCACTGGCCCGCGCGGTGCGCGCGCTGGACCCCGGCCTGATCCTGCTGGCGCCGGCGCACTCCGAGCTGGCGCGCGCCGGCGAGCGCGCCGGCCTGCGCGTGGCGCTGGAGGTCTTCGCCGACCGCGCCTACCTGGACGACGGCCAGCTGGTGCCGCGCAGCCGGCCCGACGCGATGGTGCACGGCGCCGCCGCGTCGCTGGCCCATGTGCGGCGCATGCTCGACGAGGGCGCCATCGTCAGCGTCGGCGGCCGGCGCCTGCCCACCGCGATCGACAGCATCTGCGTGCACGGCGACGGCCCCGACGCGGTGGCCAGCGCGCGCGCGGTCCGCGACGGCCTGGCCGCCGCCGGCTACACGCTGGCGCCCTTGGCGGCGCTGCCCGAACGCGCCCGCCCCTGACCGCGCGGCCCGGCCGGCACCCCTGGCGGGTAGGGGGGAACGGCGCTGCGGCCGCGGCGGGCCGCGCCCGGCTGGTTAGGATGTCCCCGGCGCCCGCCCGTGGGGTGCCAACGCACCGACCATGGACACCGCCACCCTGCTGGTCACCAACGCGCTGCTCTCGGCGGCCGCCGCCACCGTGATGGCGGTGGTGATGCGCACGCGCAAGACCTACCCCGGCTACGGCCTGTGGACGGCCGGCATCGCCTGCCTGGCCGCCGGCGCGGCCATGCTGGTGCCCGACCTGCTGCCGTCCGGCTGGGCCACCCGGATGGCGCGCAACGGTGCCCTGCTGGCGGGCCACGCCCTGCTGCTGCGCGGCATGCTGGTGTTCCGCGGCGTGCGCGTGGGCGCCTGGCTGGAGTGGACGCTGGCGCTGGGCTTCCTGGCCGGCTTCGGTTACCTGAGCCTGGACCCCGCCCAGCTGGCCGCCCGCATCGCGGTGTACTGCGTAGCGTCGGGCGCGCTGAGCCTGGCCACGGTGGCGGTCACGCTGCGGCGGCGGCCGCCGCACTTTGGCTCCAACGACCTGCTGCTGGCGCTGTGGCTGGGCCTGTTCGCGCTGATCACCTTCACGCGCGCCGCCCAGGAGCTGGGCAGCGTCAGCACCGCCTTCGAGTCGCTCAAGGGCTTCGGCAGCATCTACGCGCTGGCGCAGATCGTCTCGGTGCAGCTGATCACGCTGACCCTGGTCAACATCAACTCGCAGCGCATCGAGTGGGAGCACCGCGTCGCCGCCGACCGGCTGCAGGCCAGCGAGTCGCAGCTGCGCATCGTCGGCGACAACCTGCCCGACGGCTTCGTCTACCGCTACGAGCTGGTCGACGGCCGGCCCAGCTTCAGCTACATCAGCGGCGGCGTCGAGGCCACGCTGGGGGTGACGCCGGCGCAGGCCATGGCCGACGCCACCAGCGTCTTCTCGGGCATGCGCCCGGAGTCGATGGCCAGCTACGCCGCCGACGAGGCGCGCAGCGCGCGCGAGCTCAGCGTGTTCGCCAGCACGCTGCACTTCGTCCTGCCCGACGGCCGCCCGCTGTGGCTGCACGCGCGCTCGCGCCCGCAGCGCCGCCCCGACGGCGGCACCTTCTGGGACGGCGTGGCGCTGGACGTGACCGAGCGCCGCCGTGCCGAGGAGGACCTGCGGCGCTACAAGGCGATCATCGACTCGTCCGACGACGCGATCATCAGCCAGACCCTGCAGGGCACGATCACCAGCTGGAACGAGGGCGCCCGGCGCCTGTTCGGCTACGCCGCGCAGGAGGCCGTCGGCCGGCGCATCGACGCGCTGGTGCCGGCCGAGCTGGCCGACGCCGAGCGGCGGCTGCGCGAGCGCGTGGCCGCCGGCGAGACCGTGCCGCACACCGAGACCACCTGGCGCCACCGCAGCGGCGAGCAGATCGCCGTGTCGGTCGCGCTGTCGCCGGTGCGCGACGCCGAGGGGCGCGTCGTCGGCGCCTCGGTGATCGCGCACGACATCGCCGACCGCCTGGCGGCGCGGGCGCGCGTCGAGCGCCAGGCCCGCTTCTACCGCTGCCTGTCGCAGTGCAATGCCGCCGTGGCGCGCTGCCGCACGCAGCAGTCGCTGTTCCACGCCGTCTGCCGGGCCATCGTCGAGGCCGCCGGCATGCGCCTGGCCTGGGTCGGCCTGCGCGACGAGGCGGGCGTCCTCACGATCGAGGCGCTGGCCGGCCCGGCCGCCGAGTACCTGCGCGAGCTGGGCCTGAACCTGGAGGCCCAGGACAGCCCCGGCGGGCCGATCGCGCTGGCCATGGGCAGTGGCGAGCCGGTGTGGTGCCAGCAGTTCCAGGCCGACGCGCGCACCCGCCCCTGGCACGACGCCGGCCGCCTGGCCGGCTTCCAGGCTTCGGCCTCGCTGCCGGTGCGGCGCGGCGGGCGGGTCGTCGGCGCGCTGTCGATCTACGCCGGCGAGCCCGAGGCCTTCGACGAGGAGACCAGCCGGCTGCTCGTTGACCTGGCCGCCAACGTCAGCTTCGCGCTCGACAACTTCGACCGCGACGCGGCACGCGCCCAGGCCCAGCAGGCCCTCAGCACGCACCGGCAGGCACTGGAGGAGACGGTGGCGCAGCGCACGCGCCAGCTCGCCGAGGCCAGCCAGCGCGCCGAGGCGGCCAACGTCGCCAAGAGCGCCTTCCTGGCCAACATGAGCCACGAGATCCGCACGCCGCTGAACGCGATGATCGGCATGGCCCACCTGATCCACCGCGAGGCGCTGAGCCCCCAGCAGTCCGACCGCCTGGTCAAGCTGGAGGCCGCGGCCGAGCACCTGCTGGAGGTGCTCAACGCCATCCTCGACCTGTCCAAGATCGAGGCCGGCAAGCTCACGCTGGACGCGCTGCCGCTGCGCGTCGAGACGCTGGTGGCGGACGTGCTGTCGATGCTGGACGACCGCGCCCAGGCCAAGGGCCTGCGCCTGAGCGCCGAGGTCGACGAGCTGCCCGCCAACCTGGCGGGCGACGCCACCCGGCTGCAGCAGGCACTGCTGAACTTCGCCAGCAACGCGGTCAAGTTCACCGAGCGGGGCAGCGTGGCCGTGCGCGTGCGCCTGGCCTCGCAGGACGAGGACGGCGCGCTGCTGCGCTTCGAGGTGCAGGACACCGGCATCGGCATCGCGCCCGAAGTGATGCCGCGGCTGTTCGCGGCCTTCGAGCAGGCCGACCGGTCGACCACCCGCCGCTCCGGCGGCACCGGCCTGGGCCTGGCCATCACCCGCAAGCTGGCCGAGCTGATGGGCGGCGAGGTCGGCGCGCGCAGCACCCCCGGCCTGGGCAGCACCTTCTGGTTCACCGCCAGGCTGCGGAAGTCCGGCGAGCCGGCGGCCGTGGTGGCGAGGCCGACCGGGGACGAGGCGCTCGACGCGATCCGCCGGCGCCACCGCGGCAGCCGCGTGCTGGTGGCCGAGGACAACGAGATCAACGCCGAGGTGGCCCAGGCCATCCTGGAGGACGCCGGACTGGTCGTCGACCTCGCGGCGGACGGCGTGGAAGCCGTGGCCCGGGCCGAGGCGCGGGCCTACCGCCTGGTGCTGATGGACATGCAGATGCCGCGCATGGACGGCCTGGACGCCTGCCGCGCGATCCGCCAGCGCCACCCGGCCGGGCGCCTGCCCATCATCGCGATGACCGCAAACGCCTTCGCCGACGACCGCGCGCGCTGCCGCGAGGCCGGCATGGACGACTTCGCGAGCAAGCCCGTCGACCCGGACCAGCTGTACCCGCTGCTGCTGCACTGGCTGGACCGCAGCGCCGCCGCCGCGGCGCTGCACTGAAGCGCTCAGCCGCGGGCTTCGGGCAGGCGCAGCGGCTGCAGGCGCTCGCGCACCACGTCGGGCAGCGGCGCGCTGCGCCGGCTGGCGCGGTCGATCGCCGCCATCACCGTGTCGCCCACCGCGACGCAGCGTTCGCCGTCGAACAGCGCGCCGCGCACGGCCAGCGAGCGCTCGCCCAGCCGCCGCACGCCGCAGCCCACGCGCCACTGTGCCGGCGGCCGGCCGCGCGCCAGCCAGTGCAACTCGACGTGGGCGACCATGAAGCCGGTGGGCTCGCTCATGCGCTCGGCGCCCAGCACGCTGCCCAGGAACTGCGCCCGCGTCTGCTCGGTGGCGCGCGCCAGGCTGGTGTCGCTGGTGACGCCGCGGGCGTCGCTGTCGGCGAAGCGCGACATCACGTCGGCCTGCCAGGGGAAGTCGGCCAGGCGCGGCGCCTCGGGCGGCGGCGGCATCGACGCGGCCGCGTCGGCCGCGGGCAAGGCCGGCTGCGGCGCGGCGGCGGCGGCCAGCGCGGCACGCACGCCCAGCGGCAGCGGCTGCGCCTGGCCGGCGTCCCAGCAGCCCAGGCGGCTGCGCTGCAGGCCCACGCAGCGGCCGTGCTGGAACAGCGCGCCGGCCAGCACGAAGCCGCCGTCGTCGACCGACTCCAGGCGCACGCCGGTGTCCAGCGGCTCGGGGTAGTGCGCCTCGGCCAGGAAGTCGGTGGCGCTGCTGCGCTTGGCCAGCACCAGCGACGGGTCGCGCCAGACCTCGGGGCCGAAGACGCTGCGCAGCCAGCGCTGGCAGGCCTCGGCATGCAGCGAGATCAGCGCGGTGTTGTTCAGGTGCTGCCAGACGTCGACGTCGGTGTAGCGCGGCAGCAGCACGCCGTGCTGCGGGTAGGACGCGGCCTCGCGCCGCCAGGATTCTTGCTTCATCGGCCCACCAGGCTGGGCGGCCGCCGGCGGCGGCCGGAAACGACGGCGGCGCCCGCAGGCGCCGCCGCAGGGCCCTGCCGGCGCCGCATGCGGCCGCCGGCGGGCTGCCGCATCAGAGCGCGGCGTCCTTCAGCTTCTTCAGCGCGCGGGTCTTGATCTTGACCGTCGCGGGCTTGGCGGCGAACACGCGCTCCTGCTTGGTGAACGGGTCGATGCCGGTGCGCTTCTTTTTGGCCGGCACGTTGACCACGTTGACCTTCAGCAGGCCCGGCAGCGTGAACTCGCCCAGGCCCTTCTTGTGGATCGAGGCCAGGATGGTCGACTCCAGCGACGCCAGCACCGCCTTGACGGCCTTGACCTCGACCGCGGCCAGCTCGGCCAGGTGGGCGATCAGGCCGGTCTTGTTGAAGGCGGTCTTGATCGGCTTGAGCGGCGCGGCGGCGGCCTTGGCCGCCGGGGCGGCCGCCTTCTTCGCGGGTGCAGCGGCCTTCTTGGCGGGCGCTGCGGCCTTCTTCGCGGCGGCGGCCTTCTTGGCCGGGGCGGCGGGCTTCGCGGCGGACGGGGTGGTCTTCTTTGCAGTTGCCATGGCGATGGGTTGCCTGTGTCTTGTGGGACGTCCGGCAAGAGCGCCGAACCCACGGATTCTAGGTGCGCCGGCAGGGGGCCTGGCGCAACAGCCCGTCGGCGCGGCCAGCCGGCCTGCCACCCGGGCCGTGGCAGCACTAGACATGGATCAAGACCGGGGCATGGGCACGCAGGGATGATGCTGCGCAGCGCGTCGCTCCCCGACGCGGGAGCGCCTCGTGCGAAACCGGTCCCCCTCCGGCCCAGGGTGCGCAGCCGCCGCTGGGTGCTGTCACCACGCTGCACCGCCCGGCGCCGCCGCGCAGCGGCCGCCGCGGCGGCCCGGCTTGGCCGTCGCGGCGGCGCTGGTGCTGGCAGCCGTGCTGGCGCCCGGGCCGGGCCGCGCGGCGCCGCCCGGCAAGGGCGGCGCGGCCGCAGCGGGCGCTGGCGCGCCGCCCGGCGCCGCGGACGACGGCCCGGCTCCGCGCAGCGCCACCCGCCCGCACCGGCTGACCGTGGTCGTCGCCGCGCGCCAGCCGCCGTTCACGCTGCCGGCGGCCGCGGCCGGCCAGCCGCCGACCGGCCTGGTCGCCGAGCGCTGGCGGCTGTTCGAGCAGCACAGCGGCATCGCCGTGCGCCTGGTCGAGGCCGCCGACACCGAGGCCGCGCGGCGGCAGCTGCTCGAGCGGCAGGCCGACGTGCTCGACGCCGTCGAGCCGGTGGCGGCCAACAGCGGGCCGCTGCGCCTGTCCGACGCCTGGCGCAGCGGTCCGGCCGGGCTGTTCTACCGCGACGGCCGCCCCGGCCTGGACGCCGCCGCGCTGCGTGGCAGCGTCCCGGTGGCCGCCCGCGCCGGCACGCGCTGCGCCGAACACTTCGCCGGCGCCCGGCTCTTCCCGGACGACGAGGCGCTGCTGCACGCCGTGCAGCAGCAGCAGGTGCCGGTGTTCTGCATGGGCCAGGCCCAGGCCGAGCAGCTGCTGGTCGGATCCGGCCTGCACCAGGGCTTCCGCCACGGCGACGCGCTGTTCACCACCTCGCTGCACTGGGCGGTGCGTGCCGACGACGCGGCGCTGGCGCACACCGTGGCCGAAGGATTCGCCCGCGTGCCCGCCCAGGCGCTGGCCGACCTGGAGCTGCGCTGGCTCGGCCACCCGCAGGAGCGGCCGCAGGCGATCTGGCTGCGCCACGCCGGCCTGGCCCTGCTGACGCTGCTGGCGCTGCTGGCGGTGCAGCAGGCCTGGCTGCTGTCGCTGCGCCGCGCGGTGCGCCGCCAGACCGCCGCGCTGGGGGCAGAGCAGGCGCGCTTCGAGACGCTGTTCCAGACCCTGCCCGACCCGGTGTGGCTGAAGGACCGCGACGGCGTGCTGCGCGCCTGCAACCGCGCCTACGGCACCTTCGTCGGCCGCAACCCCGGCGCCGAGCTGGGCCACACCGACCTGGAGCGCTTCTCGCCCGACCTGGCGCGCGAATTCCAGCGCAGCGACGAGGCCGCCGCGGCCAGCAGCCAGCCGGTGACCAGCACGCAGTGGATCACCCCGGCGGGCCAGGCCGAACCGCGGCTGTTCGCGGTGACCAAGACCCGCGTCAACGGCCCCGACGGCCGGGTGCTGGGCGTGCTGGGCGTGGCCCGCGACATCACCGAGGCACAGGCGCAGCAGGCGCGGCTGCGCGCGATGTTCGAGCAGACGCGGCTGCCGATGCTGCTGGTCGCGGCCGGCCGCATCGTCGAGGCCAACCAGGCCGCCGCCGAGCTGTACGGCATGGCCGGCCCGAGCCGCCTGCTGGGTCTCACGCCGATGGACCTGTCGCCGCCCCGGCAGCCCGATGGCAGCGACAGCGGCGTGCTGGCCAACGAACTGCTGCGCCGGGTGCATGCCGAGGGCAGCTGCGAGTTCGAGTGGCTGCACCGCCGCGCCGACGGCGAGCCGATGACCGTCCACGTGCTGCTGACCGCCTTCGAGCAGGGCGGCCGCGAGCTGGTGCACGTGGTGGTGCGCGACATCGGCCAGCTCAAGCGCATCGAGCGCGAGCTGGCCGAGCACCGCGCCGACCTGGAGCGCCTGGTCGAGCAGCGCACCGCCGAGCTGGCGCGCACCGGCGCGTGGCTGCGCGACGCCAAGGACCAGCTGCGCGCCATCCTGGACGCTGCCAATGCCGGCATCCTGCTGGTGCGCGACCGCCAGATCGCGCTGTGCAACCGCCGCCTGGAGACGCTGACCGGCCACGCCCCGGGCGAGCTGGTGGGCCAGCCCACCCGCGTGCTCTACGCCGACGCCCAGGCCTGGGAGGACGCCGGCGACTCGATCTACGGCGCGCTGGGCCTGGGCGACGTGCACGTCAAGGAGATCCTGGGCCGGCGCAAGGACGGCAGCACCTTCTGGACCCGCGTCTCCACCCGCGCGCTGGACCCGGCGGATCCCGCGCGCGGCCTGGTGGCGATGATCGACGACATCAGCGCCGAGCGCGCCGCGATCGCCGAGCTCGACCGTGCCCGCGCGCTGGCCGAGGCCGCCGCGCGCAGCAAGGCCGAGTTCCTGGCCAACATGAGCCACGAGATCCGCACGCCGCTGAATGCGGTGCTGGGGCTGACCCAGTTCCTGCGCAAGACGCCGCTGGACGGCCGCCAGCGCGACTACCTGGACAAGGTGCAGCACGCCAGCCGCCACCTGCTGGGCGTGCTCAACGACATCCTGGATTTCTCCAAGATCGAGGCCGGCAAGATGACGCTGGAGCGCGTCGAGTTCGACCTCGAGCGCACGCTCGACAGCGTGGCCAGCGTCTTCGCCCAGCCGGCGGCGGCCAAGGGGCTGGAGCTGGTGGTGCGCACCGGGGCCGGGCTGCCGCGGCGCCTGCTGGGCGACCCGCTGCGCGTCGAGCAGGTGCTGATGAACTACATGAGCAACGCGCTGAAGTTCACCCGCGAGGGCACGGTGGCGCTGTGCGCGCTGCCGCTTGCCCGCGAGGGCGGCGAGGTGCTGCTGCGCTTCGAGGTCCGCGACACCGGCATCGGCATCGCCGAGGACCAGCGCGCCCAGCTGTTCCAGGGCTTCCAGCAGGCCGACGCGTCGACCTCGCGCCAGTTCGGCGGCACCGGCCTGGGCCTGGCCATCGCCCGCCGCCTGGCCGAGCTGATGGGCGGCAGCGTCGGCGTGGACAGCACGCCGGGCCGCGGCTCGACCTTCTGGTTCACGGCGCGGCTGGGCCTGGCCGCCGGCGCCGACGCCGCCCCGATGGCGCCGGTCGAGCTGCACGGCCAGCCGCTGCTGGTGGTCGACGACAACGCCCAGGCCCGCGAGGCCATGGCCGAGCAGCTGCGCCAGCTCGGCTTCGCGGTGGACAGCGCCGGCGACGCGCCGGCCGCGCTGGCGGCGCTGCAGGCGGCGGCCGCCGCCGGCCGGCCGGTGGCGCTGGCCCTGCTGGACTGGCAGCTGCCGGGCCTGGACGGCGTGGCGCTGGCGGCCGAAGCCCGCCGCCGCATCACGCCGCCGCCGGCGGTGCTGCTGCTGGCGGCCTTCGGCCAGGAGGAACTGCTGCGCCGCACCGACGCCGGCGCCGACCCGGTGCTGACCAAGCCGGCCACGCGCAGCCGCCTGCTGGAAGCGGTGGCCCTGGCGCTGGGCCGGCCGGAGCTGGTGGCCGCGGCGCCGACGGTGCCGACGGCCGCCCCGGTGGCCGCCACGCCGCTGGCCGGCGCGCGCGCGCTGCTGGTCGAGGACAACGAGCTGAACCAGGAAGTGGCCCGCGCCTTCCTGCAGGAGCTGGGTCTGGCGGTGGACACCGTGGACAACGGCCGGGACGCGGTGGACCGGCTGCGCGGCGACGCCGGCTACGACCTGGTGCTGATGGACATGCAGATGCCGGTGATGGACGGGCTGAGCGCGACCCGCGCGATCCGCCAGCTGCCCGGCCGGCAGGCTCTGCCGATCCTGGCGATGACCGCCAACGCCAGCGCCGCCGACCGCGACCGCTGCCTGGCCGCGGGCATGAACGACCACATCGCCAAGCCGATCGACCCGCAGCAACTGGCCGAGCGCATCGCGCGCTGGGCACCGGTGGGACGCATGGCGCGGACGGGGGAGCCGGCGCCCGATGCCGCGCCCGACGCCGCGACCGACGCCTCGGTCGAGGCCGCGGCCGATGGCGCACCGGCGGCCGAGCCCGCCCAGGCCGTGCTGGACACCGCGCTGGGCCTGCGCCTGGCCGGCGGGCGGCGGCCGCTGTACCGCAGCCTGCTCGGCCGCGTGGTCGAGGGCTATGCCGACGAGCCGGCGCGGCTGGCACGCTGCGTCGCCGACGGCCAGTGGGCCGAGGCCGAGCGCGGCGCACATTCGCTCAAGGGCGTGGCGGCACAGATCGGCGCGCAGGCCATGGCCAACCGCGCCGGCGTGCTGGAGCGCGCGCTGCGCCGGCGCGCGCCCGCCGACGAGCTGGCCCCGCTGCTGAGAGCGGTGGCCGACGCGCACCCGCGGCTGCTGGCGGCGATCCGCGCTGCGCTGGACACCGCGGGCTGACCCGCCGCCAGCGCCCGCCGCCGGGTTCAGCCCGGCCCGATGGCGTCGCCGAAGCGCTGGCGGAAGGCCTCGGCGAAGGCCGGCGTGCCGCTGAGCGTCAGGCTCAGCGCGTGGCGCAGCGTCTCGCCGGGCAGCGGCGTCGCGGCCAGGGCGCCGCGGCCGGCGTCCCAGCGCAGGTCGACCGCGCGGCTGCGCTCCTCGTGGGCCTGCAGCGCCAGGTCCCAGTCGGCGCCCTCGTCCAGCGGCCCGGGGCCGGACGGGAACTGCGCGCCGCACCAGGCCAGCACCGCGGCCAGCTCGGCCTGCAGCGCCGGCCAGTGCGCGGCGGCCACGCTGGCCATGGCGTCGAAGCCGGCGCTGCCGTCGTCGGCCTCGCTGGCCTCGAACTGCAGGAAGCGCAGGGCCATGGCGCGGCCGCGCTCAGTAGCCGCCACGCAGCGGCGCGGCGGCGGGCCCGGCGTCGGGCTTGAAGCGGCGGCGCAGGGTCTGCGCCGCGCCCACCAGCAGCGAGGTGTCCACGCCCACCGCGACGAACAACGCGCCGGCGTCCAGGTAGCGCTGGGCCTCGGCCGGGTTGGTCATCAGGATGCCGGGCGCCTTGCCGGCGGCGCGCACGGTGGCGATGCCGTCCAGCAGCGTCTGCACGACAGCGGGGTGGCCGGGCTGGCCGGGGTAGCCCATCGACGCCGACAGGTCGGCCGGGCCGAAGAACACGCCGTCCACGCCCTCGGTCTCGGCGATGGCGCGCAGGTTGGCCACCGCGGTCGTCGTCTCGGCCTGCACCAGCAGGCACATCTGCGCGTCGGCCTGGGCGATGTAGTCCTCAACCTGGTTCCAGCGCGAGGCGCGGGCCAGCGCCGCGCCCATGCCGCGGATGCCGGCCGGCGCGTAGCGCATGGCCTGCACCATCAACGCGGCCTGCTCGGGCGTGTCGACCATCGGCACCAGCAGGGTCTGGGCGCCGACGTCGAGGTACTGCTTGACCAGGGCCACGTCGCCGATCACCGGCCGCACCACCGGATGCACCGGATAGGGCGCGACCGCGCGCAGCTGGGCCAGCACGCTGCGCGGGTCGTTGGGCGCGTGCTCGCCGTCCAGCAGCAGCCAGTCGTAGCCGGTGGTGGCCAGGGCCTCGGCGGCGTTGGCATCGGCCAGGCCGACCCACAGGCCGATCTGGGCCCGGCCGGCGCGCAACGCGGTCTTGAAGTGGTTCTGCGGGATCTGCATGGCGGGCATTCTCGCTGGGGTGTTCACGCGAAGCGGAAGGACACGGTGCCCAGCGGGCCGTAGTCGGCGTGGAAGCCGTCACCGCGAGCGCCGTTGACCGGGCGGGTGAAGCTGCCGGCCAGCACCACGTCGCCGGCGTGCAGCTGCTCGCCGTGCGGCGCCAGCTTGTTGGCCAGCCAGGCCACACCGGTGGCCGGGTGGTTCAGCACGCCGGCGGCCAGGCCGGTCTCCTCGATGACGCCGATCTTGAACAGCATCGCGCCGACCCAGCGCAGGTCCACGTCCAGCGGCCGCACCGGGCGGCCACCCAGCACGATGCCGGCGTTGGCGGCGAAGTCGCTGATGGTGTCGGTGACCTTGCGCATGGCCTTGGTGTCGCGGTCGAACTGCTCGATGCGCGCGTCGATGATCTCGATGGCCGGGCAGACGTAGTCGGTGGCGGCCAGCACGTCGAACAGCGTCACCTCGGGCCCGCCCGGCTCGGCCTTCAGCGGCTTGCCGAGCACGAAGGCCAGCTCCACCTCGACCCGCGGCGCGATGAAGCGGTCGACCGGGATGTCACCGCCCTGGGCGAAGAACATGTCGTCCATCAGCGGCGCGTAGTCGGGCTCGTCGATCTGGCTGGCCTGCTGCATCGCGCGCGAGGTCAGGCCGATCTTGCGCCCGCGCACGCGCCGGCCGTCGGCCAGTTCCAGCTTCACCCATTCGCGCTGGATGGCGTAGCCGTCGGCCACCGTCATGCCGGGGTACTGGCGCGAGAACTGGCGCAGCGGGGTGCGCGCCTTGCGCGCGTCGTAGAGCTGGCGGGCCAGTTGCTGGAGGGTGGTTGGGTCGAGCATGGCGTCAGGGCTGGGCGAACAGGGGATGGAGGTTGCCGAACTTGGCGTCGAAGACCTCGGGGCCTTCGTCGACCTGCAGCGTCAGCCCCAGGCGGCGGCGGGCCAGCACCGGGGCGAAATGCGCCTTGGCCGCGTCGGCCAGGGCCTGGCCGGCGGCCCGCTGCACCGCGGCGCTGCGGCCGCGGCCCATGCGCAGGTGGAAGTAGCAGAAGCCGTGGTCGCCCGAGCCGTCGGCCACCGCGAAGTGCGCCGCCGGGTAGGCCAGCACGCGGGTGCCGCCGGTGGGGAAGACCTGCCGGCCGGCCTCGTCCTTGACCGTCAGCATGGTGTCGGCCAGCGTGCGGCACAACGCCGTGAAATCGGTCTCGCCCTCGAGGTTGGGCGTGTAGAGGATCACCAGGTGGGGCATGGCGGAGCAGGTTGGAGCGCTCAGAGGCGGGTGGCGACGGCCGTGTAGCCGTCGGCGCGCGAGGCCACCGGCCGCGGGATGGCCCGGCCGTCCTGCGGCGTGACCGGGAAGATGGCGTTGAGCTGGCCGGTGCCCGAGGCGCCGAAGTAGGGCGTGACGATCTCCACCGGCGCGTCGTAGGCGCTCCAGCCTAGCGCGCCCAGCAGCATCGCGGTGTCGTGCATGAAGCCCTCGCCATGGCCCTTGGCCGCGTACTCGGGCAGCATGGCGCAGAAGTCGGCCCATTCGCCGGCCTGCCACATGCGGAGGACCTCGCGGTCCAGGTGCTCGAGGAAGGGGCTCCACAGCTTGAAGGCGTACTCCGGCGCCAGGCCGTTCTGCGCGAAGCGGTGGCTCAGACTGCCGCTGGCCAGGATGGCCACCGAGCCGTCGTAGTGGTCCTCGATGGCGCGACGGATGGCCCAGCCCAGGCGCGCGCTGTCGTCCAGGTAGTGGGCCATGCACAGCGCCGACACCGACACCGCCTTGAAGTGCTGGTCGGGGTTCATGTAGCGCATCGGCACCAGGGTGCCGTACTCGGGCGCCAGCGTGGTGGCGTCGTGCGCCAGGGTCTCCACGCCGTGGGCGTTGGCCACCTCGGCGATCAGCCGGCCCAGCGCCGGGTTGCCCGGGATGGCATAGCCCAGGTTGCTGATGAAGTGCGGCAGCTCGTTGCTGGTGTAGGTGCCCTGGAAGTGCGGCGCGCAGTTGAGGTGGTAGTTGGCGTTGACCAGCCAGTGCGTGTCGAACACGACGATGGTGTCCACACCCAGCGCGCGGCAGCGCTGGCCGATGGCGCGGTGGCCGTCGATCGCGTCCTGCCGCGTGCCCTGGCGCGGGCCGGGCAGCTCGCTCAGGTACATCGAGGGCACGTGGGTGATCTTGGCTGCCAGTGCAAGGCGTCCCATCAAGGCCTCCGTTCCAAGAAGCCCTCCCCTCGGGGGAGGGTGGGGAGGGGCATCACGGACACCCCCAGGGGGGCGGCGGTCACGCCGTCCCCCAGTGCGGGATGTGGTGGCCGCCCAGGCTGACCGCCACGTTCTTCGGTTCCAGGAAGACCTCGTAGCTCCAGGTGCCGCCCTCGCGGCCGGTGCCGCTGGCCTTGGTGCCGCCGAAGGGCTGGCGCAGGTCGCGCACGTTCTGGCTGTTGACGAAGCACATGCCGGCCTCGATGGCCGCGGCCACGCGGTGGGCGCGGCCGAGGTTCTCGGTCCAGACATAGCTGGACAGGCCGTAGACCGTGTCGTTGGCAATGCGGATGGCGTCGGCCTCGTCGTCGAAGGGGATCAGGCAGGCCACCGGGCCGAAGATCTCGTCCTGGGCGATCTGCATGCGGTTGTCGACGTCGGCGAACACGGTGGGCCGCACGAAGTTGCCGGCCCGCAGGTGGTCGGGCAGATCGGGCGCGTCCAGCCCGCCGCACAGCAGCGTGGCGCCCTCCTTCGGACCCAGCGCGATGTAGTGCCGCACCTTGGCCAGGTGGGCCGGGCTGACCATCGGGCCGACGATGGTCTTGTCGTCCAGCGGGTCGCCCACGGTGATGCGGCGCGCGCGCTCGGCAAAGCGGTCGGCGAAGCGGGCGTAGATCGACTTCTGCACCAGGATGCGGCTGCCGGCGGTGCAGCGCTCGCCGTTGTTGCTGAAGATCATGAACACCGCGGCGTCGAGCGCACGCTCGAAGTCGGCGTCGTCGAAGACCACGAAGGGGCTCTTGCCGCCCAGTTCCATGCTGAACTTCTTCAGCCCCGCAGTCTGCACGATGCGCTGGCCGGTGGTGGTGGACCCGGTGAAGCTGATCGCCCGCACGTCGGGGTGGGCGCACAGCGGCGCGCCGGCGGCCGCGCCGGTGCCGTGCACGATGTTGAGCACGCCGGCCGGGATGCCGGCCTCCAGCGCCAGCTCGCCCAGGCGGGCGGCGCTCATCGGCGAGAGCTCGCTCATCTTCAGCACCGCGGTGTTGCCGAAGGCCAGGCAGGGCGCCACCTTCCAGGTCGCCGTCATGAAGGGCACGTTCCAGGGGCTGATCAGCGCACACACGCCCACCGGGTGGAACAGGGTGTAGTTCAGGTGCGTGGGCGTGGGGTAGGTGTGGCCGTCCACCCGCGTGCACATCTCGGCGAAGTAGTGGAAGTTGTCGGCCGCGCGCGGCACCAGCTGCTTGCCGGTCTGGGCGATGACCTGGCCGGTGTCGCAGGTCTCGGTGCGGGCGATCTCGGGCACGTGCTGGGCGATCAGCTCGCCCAGCTTGCGCATCAGCGCGGCGCGCTCGGTGGCCGGGCGGCCGGCCCAGGCCGGAAAGGCGGCCTTGGCCGCGGCGACCGCCGCGTGCACCTCGGCGGCGCCGCCGTCGGCCACCTCGGCCAGCACCTGCTGGTCGGCCGGGTTGACGGTTTCGAAGTAGCGTTGGCCGGGCACGGCGCGGCCGTCGATCAGGTGGTCGATGCGCATGGGGTGGGCGGCGGGCTCAGGCGCCGGGCGAGGGATGGCAGGGGCCGGGGTCGGCCACCAGGGTGTTGACGAGGCGGCCGATGCCGTCGATCTCGCAGACCACCTCGTCGCCGGGGTTCACGTTGACCACGCCGTCGGGCGTGCCGGTGAGGACCACGTCGCCGGGCTGCAGCGTCATGAAGCTGCTGAGCCAGGCGATCAGCGCGGGGATGCGGTGCACCATCTGCGCCGTGCTGCCCTGCTGGGTGAGCCGGCCGTTGACGAAGGTGCGCAGGCCCAGCGCGTGCGGGTCGGCCACTGCGGCGGCCGGCACGAACCAGGGCCCGATCGCGGTGGCGCGGTCGCGGTTCTTCACCCGCAGGTTGGGGCGGTACCAGTTCTCCAGGTAGTCGCGCACCGCGTAGTCGTTGGCCACGGTGTAGCCGGCCACGTGGTCCATCGCCCGCTCGGCCGGCACGTGGCGCGCCGTGCGGCCGATGACCACCGCCAGCTCGCACTCGTAGTGCATGAAGGCCGCGTCCACCGGTCTTGGCGTGTGGCCGCGGTGGCCCACCAGCGCGCCGGGGCCCTTGAGGAAGACCAGGGGCTCGTCCTGCGCGGTGACGGTGAGCTCCCTGGCCAATTCCTTGACGTGGTCGGCGTAGTTCAGGCCCAGGGCCAGGATGCTGCCGACCTCGAAGGGCGGCAGCCAGACCACCTGGTCCTCGGCCAGCACGCGGCCGTCGGCCAGTTGCAGGCCTTGCGGGTGCGGTGTGGCGCTGTGCACCGCGCCGTCGAACGCGACGCGGGCGGTGGGGCGCAGCGCGGCGGGGCTGGATGGCGGGGTGGCCCGCGGGCTTGCCGGCAGCGAATCGGGCGGCACGACGGCCGCGGCGGCTTCGGCCAGCAGCCGAGCCTCGACCCGGCCCAGGCCGTCGGCCCGCACCACCACCGCCTGGCCGGGCCGCACCAGCGGCGCACCCAGCGCGCCGCCCATCAGCAGCACGTCGCCGGGCGACAGGGTCATGAAGGCGCTGACCTCGGCCAGCAGGCGCGCGGCGCCGCGCACGCGCTCGCCGGCGGGCACGGCCTGGGCCGGCGCGCCGTCCACCTGCAGCTGCAGCGCCAGGCCATCCAGCGCAGCGGCGCCGCCGGGCAGTTCGGCCAGCGGCACGACCCGACCGCCCAGCACGCAGCTGCCGTCCAGCGCGCGCTGGCGCACGGCGGGGCGGTAGTGGCTGTCGTGCGGGGCGACGACATCGGCCACCAGCAGCAGGCCGGCCAGGTGGTCCAGCGCGTCGGCCTCGGCCACGCGGCAGGCGGTGCGGCCGACGACCAGGCCCAGCTGGGCCTCCACGCGCAGGCCGTCCAGGCCGGCCGGCACCGCCACCGTGCTGCCGTCGGCGGCCAGCGTGTTGCTCGGCTTGACGGCCAGCACCGGCGCCCGTGGCGGCGCCTTGTAGGGCGGCTGGTGCACCGCGTCGCCCAGCGCGGCCAGCAGCGGCGCATGGTTGAGCAGCGCGGCATAGACCACGCCCGACAGGCGGTGCGGCGGCAGGTCCAGGGCGACGGCGGGCGGGAGCGGCAAGGTCACGGCAGACTCGGGGCAGGTCCGGCCGGGCCACCCAGGCGGCGCCGGCTAGAATCACTAACAAGTTAGCAATATAGACCCCGCCATGTCCACCCGTCAAGCCAGGACACGCCCCCGTGCCGCCGGCGCCCCCGCTGCCGCGGCCGGCACCCCGACGGCATCGCCGGCGCCTACCGACGCTGTGCCGTTGACGCCGGCCGGCAGCGCCGCGTCGCCCGCCGGTGCGCTGGTGCACCGCAACCTGCCGCTGCTGCTGCTGCAGGCGCGCGAATCGGTGCTGGCCCGCTTCCGCCCGATCCTGAAGGCCCATGGCCTGACCGAGCAGCAGTGGCGCGTGCTGCGCGCGCTGGTGGACGGCCCGCTGGAGCCGCGCGAGATCGTCGACGTCTGCCGCATCTCCAGCCCCAGCCTGGCCGGCGTGCTGGCGCGCATGGACGACCTGGGCCTGGTGCTGCGCGCGCGCATGCCGCACGACGCGCGGCGGTTGCAGGTCTCGCTGACCCCGCGCAGCCGCGCGCTGGCCGCCGCGATGGCGCCGCAGATCGAGGCCACCTACGCAGCGCTGGAGGCCGAGCTGGGGCCTGGGTTCATCGGCACGATGTACGGCGCGCTGGACCGGCTGGTCACGCGGCTGGGCTATAGCGCTGAGGACTAGTCCAAAACGGCCAGGGGCTGGAGCCCGTGCCTGTCCTGCGGCTCTGCCCACGCCCAACCGACCAGAGTCAAGTCGCTGCAGCGCAGGCAGCCACGAACGCCATGAATTCGGGTTGGCGAGCAGTGGCACATCCGCAATTCATTGGATGTTCCCAATTGCACGTCATGTCACAAAGACACTGGGCGCGTCCTGGCGTCCGGATGGGGTCGGCGTGTCGCACCGCGGCCAATGCCGCCGCACCCCCATCGAGGTGACATCAGGAGGCACGGAGGCTCGGGATGGGGAACGGCACAAGCGCACGACCGGAAGATCAAGACGACGCTGAAGATCCAGCCTCTTGCCTGTACGGCAAGCTACTAAAGGGCCTGCAAGACGCCACCCGGACGGGCCGGGAAGATGTGTCCTTCTTCCTGGAACGATCGACGAACCGGTCAGAGTCCGACGCCGAGGCCCAAGCACTTGCAGTGCTGGCCGGCATGACCGACTTCGACCCAAAGAAGAGTGGGCGATCCTTCGACATCGACCTCCAAGAGCATGGTGGGCAGCAGTTCAAGTCGGCCAGGCTTCAAGTCAGCAGCGCCGGGAAGGGCAAGGTCTGGAGCGTCACGGCACGTGTGAAGTACGCGACCACGCCTGCATGGACCGATGGCGGCGCCTCATTGCCGCCACTGCAGACAAGCTGGCAGCAAGAGCCGAAAAAGCCCGGCGGTGTCGGCTCAAGCGAGCTCCTGTGCTCCCTCGGTCTGGTCACTCAGGTCTTGAGCGAGCAACTCGCACTGCGGCCAGCAGACTCTGGGCTCGTCATCGTCGCCGGGCAAACCGGGTCCGGAAAGTCCGAACTGCTGCGAGGACTGATTCACCTGCACTTGGCCGGCCTGGTCGAGCGACAGATGAGCAAGAAGGATAGCGAGCGCCGAAATCCCCATGTTCTGACCTTCGAGGATCCGATCGAGACGCCGTTGTTCGACCAGGACCAGGGCCTGAGCCAATGGCAGCGTCACGGTGTGGACTACACGCCGCGCATGCGTGGCGTCGATGCCCGCGACCTTCGCGAAGTCACTCATAGTGCGCTACGTCAGAAGCCGGCCTTGTTGTTCGTAGGCGAAGTACGTGATGACGAGGATCTGCAACGCAGCCTGGATTTTGCCGGCACGGGCCACTTGGTGTTCGCGACGACCCATGCCGGCAGCCTGTTGGAGACCATGCAGCGACTGCTCAACGCCTGCAAGGCCCATGATCCTGGTACACGCGCCATCTGGGTACCCAAGATCCGGGCTGCGGTTCACCTCAAGAGCTTCCCGTTCAAGCGACCTCCGGTCGACCCAGCGCTCCCGCCAGGCGAGGACGGCAAGTCGATTCAAGCGATGCTGCCGGCGGTGTACGTGAACAGCGCCTTGGCCCAGCACGCGCTGGTTGCCGATGGCCTCGCGGCCCTGCTGCCGTTCGTGCCGACGAACGGTGCCGACCCTCCGGTCGCCAAAGGCGCATTCGGCCGAAGGTACTTCGTCGATCGCCTTCGCGTAGCCATGCTGCAGCACGTGGGCAACCCAGGCGGCGCTATCGGCCAGGCGTGGCGGGAAGCCTGGACAGCCAATGCGAATGTCGCAGTAATCCCGGGGACAGACGCGCGCCCGGGCCTGGAGGCTCTGGCGATCAACGCCGACTTGAATGGGGAGTGAGCTCCAGATGCCCAACCCAACCGACTCTCCGATCAGGCCGTCCAGCGAGACCTGTACCCCACTGTCGTTCGGGATTCCATCGCTCGACGAACTCCTCGCACTGGACACCGACGAGCAGAAGAAGGCATCCCTGAACCACCAGACTTCATTGGCGCTGGTCGGGCAGGATGGCACCGGCAAGTCGGTGTTTGCCCTGCACCTAGTCAGCGCCTATCTCAACCAGGTCTGGCGCGAAGCCAGAGAGCACTGTGGCAGCGTGTGTGTACTCTACGCTTCCAGTGATCTCAGCTTCAAGAGCGCTGAGACGGTATGGAGCAACTTCGGACTGGGCATTCCCAATCTGCGGTACACGCCCTTCATCAGTGCGCCTGAGAGGCAGCGCCGCCTATCAGAGGAACTGACCAAACTACGCCAACTAGGTGAAGACCAGACCGCGCAGGGCGGCAGGGACTACTGCCGCATCGGCTTTGAGCATCTGGTGCCCAAAGGACCCGGCGCGAAGGCGGAGGGCGGCGGCAGCTCGGTGCCTGACTTCCTGGCCCATCCCAGAAGTACCCAGGACGTACCTAGGCTTGGCCTGCTGGACCTCACCGACTTCAGTGCCGGCGACGACTGGATGTACCTGTGCCGCCTGGTGGCCAATCAACCTGCGCTGGCCAGCCCCGCGCCACGCAACCTGCTGGTCGTCGATTCCATCGAGGGGTTCGAGACACTGATCGGCGAGCGCAACTCATTCGGCGAGCGAATGTCACGGCGTGCCCGCATTGCTCAGTTGATACGCGCAGCCGGCGAGGACTGGCACCTGGTGTTTCTGGTTGAAGAGCCGTCGCCCGGCCACCGCCACCCAGAGGAGTATGTGGCCGACACCGTGATCCGGCTGCGGCGCAGCAGCAAGGGCGAGACGGTGCGCCGCTGGGTGGAGGTCGAGAAGTCCCGTGGCCGGGCCTACAGCCCAGGCGAACACCCGTTCGAGATCCGCTCCGGCCGTGGGACATCCACAGGGGAGTGGGAGAACCCGGACGACCCGAGGACGCTGGTACATCCTGAAGTCGGGCGACGTCTGACGGGGCAAGTGCCTTTGCCAGAGGAGTTCGGCTACATCCAGGTGTTCCCATCGCTCGGACACCTCAGCAAGCAGTTCGCCTCAGGGTTGCTGACCAAGGCAATGATCGATAGCCATTCCGAAGCGCGGAAAGGCAAGGTGGCACCATTCGGTATCGAGAACCTTGACAATCTGCTGGGTGCCGAATCACCAGGCGATCGGAACAGCACCCAGCCGGTACGAACTCAAGGCTTGGCGTGGGGCAGCGTCAACTCGCTGGTCGGAAAGGCCGGCACTCTGCGCAAGGCCTTAGGCAAGCAGTTCCTCTACCAGGCGTTTGCCGACTTGCCATTGGTCTACGCACTCGTACTGCGACTCTGCAGGGAATGGGTGGCCTCACCCGGTACCCAAGGACAGGTGTTCAGCGCCTGGTTCGATGAGCGGTTGCATCAGGCACTCAACGACCCCGCCCTGACGCTGACTGTTCCCGACACGGTCAAGAGCAAGCTTCGCGCTCGATTCCTCCCCAACGACCCAACTCGTCGGGCTCGATCACATGCGGTAGATAGGATCGCCCGCGGCTGTCACCGGCTGAAGAGCCGTGCCGATGCCAACGGCCAGCCTGCGCCACTGCACAGCCGATGGGATGAAGCCGACTACTACGAACCCATTGGCACCCCTCCGTCTATCGACGTTTCGAACCGGTCCTCCGGCCTCGATGCTGTCGAGGCGTTGAATTCGACTGCGCAGGCGCATCAGGCCATCTGTCTGGCGTTCGCGGTCATGCGCGCGGCGCTGGGCACCCTTGATCCGGTCGTCCTGGTGACCACGCAGGACGTCTCTTCAAGCGACCTGGTGAATCGCTTAGTTCGGGCGCAATTCGACCGTCTGCGATCCGCAACCGAGGACGTAACGGAACTCCCTCCGCTCGCGACGGAACAGGCCGAGAATCTCAAATGGCACATTGAAAGACTGCTGCAGCGTCATGTCATCGTGAGGCGACTGGAGCATGCGGACATCTCAGCGCCTCAACTCTGGCACGTGGTCCAGCAGTGCGTGATGGCTGCCAAGGGCATGCTCGGCCTGAACGTGGCTGACGCCACACACATCGAAGAACAACCCACCACGGGCGCCATCCGACTGGTCATCAGCGACCTCCAGCTGATGCGGGAAATCTACCCGGATTTCGCCCGCGAAACCCTGTTCATGCCCATGTTGGCGTTCTGGCTGCAGCGACAGAACATCACCAGCCTGCTGATCGACTCGACGGACTCCCTCGGTTCGGCGAAGTTCGGCAGTTCGGGTGAGTTGTCCATGCTGGCAGCAAGGCAGTTGCGAACCTGGGAGGTCGAGTTCTTCGGCGAGCGCAGGGTGGCCATCACCGTGACGCCACCTATGGCCGACAGGTCGCATGCCTTGGTGCGCGAGCTGCTCAGGCGAAAGAGTGGGCAGCCAGGACACCCCGACGCACTCCCCGATCTCGATGTCGATCCGCACTTTGAGCTCTACGCCAACGTCGAACGGGGCGAGGCCAAGCCGGTGCCGCTGCGCGTCTCGCTATCGCGCGACACGGCTGCCTTCGACGAGTACGCCAATGACGAGCAGCGCCTGCTATCGCGCATGTTCAAGCCGGTCGGCAAGGACGACCGCGTCATCGAAGCGCTGGGAAGCGACGAGTACGATGCCATCAAGGACTGCGTGCATCTGCCCGATGAGACCCGACTAGACCATACCCATGTGTTCGCGGTGAATGGCTACTGGGCGCTGAACCGCCAGAACTCGTTGGAGGATCAGGCGCGGTTCCTCAACGCATCGCTGAAAGGCCGCGAGAAGCCCGATGTGTACGAACTGTACGGCTCCACCCCAGTGGCCGCGTCCCCAAAGGAATCAACCCGTGGGGCATCGGCGGCGACAGAGCCCTATGCCGCCAGGTTGGCGGCACACCAACAGACCACGCTGGGCGGCAAGGTGCTCTACCGCGCGCGCATACCGCCAGGCTGCACATCGATCGATCGCGTGCCCTTCATGTGGGACTTCGCGTTTCTGCTGCTGGACGATGGCCTTGTACGGATGTACGGCATGCGACTGGGGCCGCTGCTTCCCGCCCAAAACGAGCGCCGCGCCAATCCCAGCAGCGAAGGCGTACCCTCGAACGAGAAAGAGCCGCCCATTCAGACCTGGCGCCAGCTCTTCGGTGCGTGCGTAGGTCATGCCCGCGACACCTTGGGAACCGAAGGCCGCCGCATGGTTCCATTCACCATGGGCCGCAGCAGCCCGGGCGCAGTGCTGGGGCTGTTGATGGAGGTGTGGCTATCGGAGGTGCTGGACGACCTCGACGCAGCTGAAGGCGGACCCGCAACTCGGGCATGGCGCTTACCCGCGGATGCGCGGACCCGCCTTCAGAACCTCTCGGCCGAATACTTCAAAGGCATGCGCGACACTCAGGAGACGGATCTCGAGCAGTTGCTCGGGCGGGAGGCTCACCAGCAAGGCTGCTTGAAACAGGCGCTCGCTGATCTGGTGGCCCCTGCTGAGAGCGGCGGCGAGCCCAAAGCGCCGGAAACGGGACTGGACCGAACATTCGTCGTACAGCTGTTTCGCGCGTGGGCTCTGGTCCACGGCGTGTACATGCGCCGCAATGGTGGTGACGGCCTGGCGTCAGCCGTGGAGCCCAGCGGAGTGGAGCCGATGAGAGCCGCAGCGTCTCGACACTACTACAGCACGGCATGTGCGGCGCAGCGCGCGACCAAGGAGCGCGCCGAGCAGGCTGACAGCGCCCTACCTGCTTACGGCCGGGTCGCGCGCCTACCCGGCCACTTCACCACCCGTGGCGACTGGTTCCTGGCGGTGGCCAAGGGCAGTCGTTCAGTGCGCTTGGCCGACCGCGCCATGGACATCTTGTCGAGCAAGCGTGCCAATCGCACCCGATTGATGATGGGCCTGGGCCTGCCCACACGGCCGCTCTTGGCTGAAGGTGCCAGCTACAGCGGCGTGCGCACCGCGCTGAGGACGATTCAGGCAGGCGAGACCAAGACCCTGTACTACGAGGAGCTGGTCAAAATGGGCGCGGACTTCATGCTCAAGGCGGACTTGGCCCATGGCGGCCAAGCCGCCACGGTGTCGGGTGCCGGCTCGAGTTCCTACTACTGGTTCTTCAGATCGGGCTTCAGCAGCTACGACAGTCTTGAACCGCTTCTGCGCAACTGGATCCTCCGGCTGGCAACCTGGTCAGACCAGTTGGCACAGCGCCCGTCCGCAGACGGGCCGCTCCTAGGCTTCGAGTTGTACGACGCGTTGATGTCTGCACCTGCGACGCACGACCCCGTCACCCGGGATCGGTTGCGCCACGCCGCCACGGTCTTTGGTGAACGCCTGGATGGCCTGCTGCTCGAGATCGACGAATGCAGGGCCAGCCTGAGAATCTAGGCCACCTGCGCGGACAACATGGCATGGTCTGTGGCGCCATCAGCGGCTGCGCAAGGGCTTCAGTCGACCATCGCAGACTCGCGTTTGCCGCCACTTGGCCACATACAGCCCATGGCCAACCAGCACGCGGCACGCTTCAGGCTGCACACCTCCCCGGTGCGGCAAGGGCTCGCGCGCAGCAGCACCAGCCCATCTGCACGGCTGTGACGCCGCCGCGACGCGAGCGCCGTCGCGGACAGGCGCCGACGCCTCAGCCCTCGATCTCGAAACGCAGCCCCGCGTTCGCCTGCAGCCGGCCGATCAGCGCGGCGCCCATGGCCGGCGCGGGCGTGAAGATGCCGCCGGGCAGTGCGGTGGCGTCGCGCAGCAGGCACACGGCGGCCTCGGCGATCATGCGGCTGGTCGACCCGTAGCCGGGGTCGCGGTCGCCGCGCACGCTGGCGGCCAGGCGGTGGCCGGCGCCGTCCTCGCCCAGGAACAGCAGGTCGTAGAAGCCGCTGTCGCGCTCGGCCTTGGACGGGCCCTCGCCGGGCTTCGGGCCGTCCTCGCCGCCCAGCGACTTGTCGGCGGCCACGTGCTGGGCGATCTGCTCGCCGCGCGCACCGGGGCCGGTGACCAGCATCTCGTCGTAGACGAAGTCCGCGCCGTAGGCCTGCTGCAGCAGGAAGTTGGAGCGGTGGACGTTCTTGGTGTTGATCGCCGCCATCACGAAGGGCGCCACCCACACGCCCTCGCCACCGACCTGGCCCAGGGCCTCGTCGATTTGCGGCTTGTTGCCGGCGGGCTGGCGCGGGCCCTCGAAGCCCGGCGTCAGCGAGAAGGGGCTGCGCAGCCAATCCAGCACGCGCGGGTCGCGGGCGGCGGCGGCCATGGTGGCCTTCAGGCTGGCGGCGGTGCCGCCCGAGAACGTGCCCTTCATCTTGCGCACCCGGCCCCGCACCCGGCTGGCGGGGTGGCCGTGGCGCTGGCCGAAGGCCTGCTGCAGGAAGAACACGCCCAGGTCGAAGGGGATCGAGTCAAAGCCGCAGGAGAACACGATGCGCGCGCCGCTGCGCCGGGCGTCGGCCTCGTGCGCGTCGATCATCTGGCGCATCCAGGCCGGCTCGCCGCACAGGTCCACGTAGTGCACGCCGGCGGCGGCGCAGGCGGCCACCAGCGCGCTGCCGTACAGCTGGTAGGGGCCGACGGTGCTCAGCACCAGCCGGGTGCGCTGCATCAGCGCGGCCAGGGCGGCGGGGTCGTCGGCGTCGGTCACCACCAGCGGGGTGTCGGCAGGGGCGCCGATCTCGTCGCGCACCGCGGCCAGCTTGTCGGCGCTGCGGCCGCCCATGGCCCAGCGGATGCCCTCGGGGTTGGCGCCGTTGGGATAGCGCGCGGCCAGGTACTCGGCCACCAGGCGGCCGGTGAAGCCGGTGGCGCCGTGGACGACGATGTCGAAGTCTTTCTGCACAGGGAGCTCCCGCAAACGGTGCCGCGGGCGACGGGCCGCGGCGGGCGCGCATTGTCGGCGGGACGGGGCCGGCGCGGGCGCCGCAGGGGCATCGGCCGGCTGGCCGCGGTAGGTGCAGAAGGGGCGGAAGGGCATGGGAGTCGAACCCACCGGACGCGCGTCGCGCATCCCACCGGTGTTGAAGACCGGGTGCGCCACCGGGCAGCCGAGCCCCTCCCCGCGCGTCGATGACCTTAGCACGCGGGCCGCCGGGGCCGGTGTCGTCCAGGCGATGCCCCTCGCACCGCACCGGGTGGCCGGCGGGGTGGCTGGCGCGGTGGTGGCTAGCTAGCCGCGCAGGCGGTGCCGCAGCCCGTCGAAGCGGGTGACGCCGGCGCGGTCCAGGAACTCCAGCACCTGGACCGTCAGGTTGCGGCCGATGCCGGTGCGGTCGCGGTAGCCAGCGGCGTCGTAGCCGCCGTCGTCGCTCTCGGCCGCCAGCGCGCGGGCGTGGGCGGCCAGCGCGTCCACCGTCTCGGGCAGGTACCAGCGGTTGGGCGCCACGCGCACCAGCAGGCCGTGGCGGGCCAGGCGCTCCAGCGCCGGCAGCAGCTCGGGCAGCGGCCGGCCCAGCGCCTGGGCCAGGTCGCCGACGATGGGCGGGCGCAGGCCGGCCGGGCGCAGCAGCGCATCCACCTCGGCCAGCAGCCGCTGGTCGGCCGCGGCCAGCACCACACGGTGGCCGGGCAGGCGGTGGGCCAGGCCGGCGCGCAGCACCTGGCCCTCGGCGACCAGGCCGGCCAGCGCCGCGCGCCAGACGGTGGCCGCGTCCGGCGCCGCCGCCGCCGGCCAGGCGGGGTCCGCTTCGGTGTCGGCGAGCAGGCGGCGCAGCGTGGCCTCGTCCAGCCCGGCCTGCTCCGGGTGCCGGGCATGGCCGCGTGCCAGCGCGTCCATCAGGCGGGCGCGCCAGGCCGCCCACCAGGTGGCGGCCACGGCGCGGGGCGGCGGGCCGTCCAGGCGCTGCACCGGCAGCCGGTCCAGCACGGCGTCCAGTTCCTCGGGCCGCAGGTTGCGGGCGTGGGCGAAGTGGGCCAGGTCCACGCCCTGCGGCGCGTCGGCCAGCAGCGCGGCCAGCGCGTCGGCCGGGTCGGGCCGGGCCAGCGCGGCCAGCCGCCGCAGGCGCTGCGGCTGCAGGCGGCCGCGGGCCGCGGCGGCCGGGTCGACCACGCAGCCGCCGGCCAGCGTGCGGTTGGCCGCCGGGTCGCGCAGCACGAAGCGGTCGCCGCAGGCCGCAGCCACCGGCCGGTCCAGCTGCAGCTGCGCCCAGCGGCCGCGGCCGGGCAGTCCGTCCTGCACGGCGGGCTCGCCAGCGGCCGTGTCCGCCCCCAGCGGCAGCACGCGCACCTGGCGCACCGCGGCACCCAGGTGCAGCTGCAGCGTGGCGCGGGGCGACGGCGCGGGGGCCTCGGCGTCCAACGCCTGCAGCCACACGTCCAGCCGGTCGCCGGGCGCGTGCTGCGCCGGCGCCAGCACCCAGTCGCCGCGCTCGGGCTCAGCGCGCTTCAGCTCCGGCCCGGCCAGGTTCAGCGCGCAGCGCTGGCCGGCGCGCGCGCTGTCGGCACTGCGGTGCTGGGCCTGCAGGCTGCGCACCCGGGCCGGCACGCCGGCGGGCGACAGGCACACCGCGTCGCCCACGCGCACCGCGCCCGACAGCACCGCGCCGGTGACCACGCGCCCGGCACCGGCCACCGTGAAGCTGCGGTCCACCACCATGCGGAACTGCCCGGACGCGGGCCGCACCGCCTGCGCCCGGGCCTGCCGGGCCAGGTGCTGGCGCAGGGCGTCCAGGCCCTGGCCACTGGGCGCGGCCACGTCGAACACCGGGGCGCCGGCGTAGGGCCCGCCGGCCAGCAGGGTGGCCAGCGCTTGCGCGGCAGCGTCGCGCTGCGCCGGGCCCACGCGGTCGACCTTGCTCAGCGCCACCACCAGCCGCGGCACGCCCAGCAGGCCCAGGATGGCCAGGTGCTCGGCGGTCTGCGGCATCGGTCCGTCGTCGGCGGCGACCACCAGCAGCGCCAGGTCCACCGCCGCGACGCCCGCCAGCATGTTGCGGACGAAGCGCTCGTGGCCCGGCACGTCGACGAAGCCGACCGGCACCGGCCCGGGGACGGCGCCGGGGCCGACGCCATCGTCGGGCGCGTCGAGATCGGCATAGGCGAAGCCCAGGTCGATGGTCATGCCGCGGCGCTGCTCCTCGGCCAGCCGGTCGGTGTCGACGCCGGTCAGCGCCCGCACCAGCGTGGTCTTGCCATGGTCCACATGGCCGGCGGTGGCGACGATCATGCGCCGGCGGGGGTGTCGAACAGCGCCGCGAAGCCGGGCTCGTCCTCCAGGCAGCGCAGGTCCAGCCACAGCGCGCCGTCGGCCACGCGGCCCACCACCGGCACCGGCAGCGCGCGCAGCCGCGCGGCCAGGTCGGCCAGCGTGCGGCCCGAAGCGCGGCGCGCGCCGGCCGGCTGCAGGCGCAGCGCGTGGCTGGGCAGCAGGTCCACCGGCATCGCGCCGCTGCCGATCTGGCTGCGCACCGCGGCCACGTCGACCTGCCACGCCGGCCCCAGCCAGCCGGCCAGGCGCGGCGCCAGGCCTTGCGCCAGCGCGGCGATCTCGGCTTCCGGCCGCGTCAGCAGGCGCAGCGTGGGCAGCGCGGCGGGCAGGCGGTCCGGGTCGCCGTAGAGCTGCAGCACCGCCTCCAGCGCGGCCAGGGTCAGCTTGTCGCAGCGCAGCGCGCGCTTGAGCGGGTGCTTCTTGATGCGCGCGACCAGGTCGGCCCGGCCGACGACGATGCCGGCCTGCGGCCCGCCCAGCAGCTTGTCGCCGGAGAAGGTGACCAGGTCGGCGCCGGCGGCCAGGGCCTCAGCCGGCGTGGGCTCGTGCGGCAGGCCCCAGCGGGCCAGGTCCACCAGCGCGCCGCTGCCCAGGTCGACGGCGAAGGGCAGGCCGTGCCGGTGGGCCAGCGCGGCCAGCTCGGCCTCGTCGGCCGCGGCGGTGAAGCCGTCGATGCGGTAGTTGCTGGTGTGCACCTTCAGCAGCAGCCCGGTGCGCGGGCCGATGGCCTCGGCATGGTCGCGCAGGTGGGTGCGGTTGGTGGTGCCCACCTCGCGCAGCCGGCAGCCGGCCTGGCGCAGGATGTCGGGCAGGCGGAAGGCGCCGCCGATCTCGACCAGCTCGCCGCGCGAGACGATCACCTCGCGCCGTGCCGCCAGCGCCGCGAGCACCAGCAGCAGGGCGGCGGCGTTGTTGTTGACGACGGTGGCGGCCTCGGCGCCGGTCAGCCGGCACAGCAGGGCCTCGACGGCGTCGTCGCGGTCGCCGCGCGCGCCGGCATCCAGGTCGTACTCGAGGTTGCAGGCGCCGGCGGCCACCTCGGCGACGGCGGCCAGGGCCTGCGGCGGCAGCGGCGCGCGGCCCAGGTTGGTGTGCAGCACGGTGCCGCTGAGGTTGAACACGCGGCGCAGCCGCGGCTGCACGGCGGCATGCACGCGGGCGGCAATGGCCGCGGCCAGCGCGGCGTCGGGCGGCACCTGGCCGGCGGCGCGCTGCGCGGCCAGCTCGGCGCGCACCGCGTCGACCAGCCGGGTGCGGCCATGCGCGTCGGCCAGCGCGGCCAGCGCCGGCCAGGCCAGCACGCGGTCGACGGCGGGCAGGTGCGGCCGGGCGGCCGGCGGGCCGGCCACCGGCCGGTCGGCGTCGGACGCCGGCCGGCCGGGCGGCTCAGCCTGGGGCGGCCCGCCCGCGGGGTTCAAGCCCACGGGCGGCCGGCGCCGCGTTCAGGCGGCCGGTGGGGCGGCCGGTGGCGCGGCGGCGACCAGGCGCTGCACGATGGCCGGCAGCGCGGCATCGGCCAGCGCGCGCAGCTCGTCGTCGCTGCGGTCCTGGATCGGGTGCGCGACGAAGACCATCGCCGGGTCGAAACCCAGCGACCGGGCCTGCGCGGCGGCCGCCTGGACGAACTCGGTGGACGCAACCCCCACTCCCGGAAGACCCCTGGACTCCAGGTCTGCGATGTCATGCATACAGCACGACGTGCAGGACCCTCAGTCGGCCAGGCCTTCGATGACGAGCTGGTTGTGGGCCGCGATCTCCTGGCGCAGCGCGGTCGGCGCCGGCCGGGTGAAGGTGGGCTTGCGGTAGCGGTTGACGGTGACGCCCAGCGCCGCCAGCTGCTGGGCGATGCGGTCGAGGAACACGTCGCCGCGCGCCTTCGAGATGTCCAGCACCGCCACCGCCAGGCCGGCCAGCGCGGCCGGGCGCGGCGCCAGCGCCCGGGCGACCGGCGACCGCTCCGAGGTGGGGTCCAGCAGGACCAGGGAAGCACTCATGTGCGGATCTCCTTCGTGACAGGTACCGAGCCCACCGGGCCCGAAGCGGCCCAGCCGGCGATGATCGCCGAGAACAGGCCGGCACCGCCGCCGGCCCGCACGATGAGCAGGCCGCCAGGGCGGAATTTGGGGATGGTCTTGCCGGCCAGCGACGCCGGCAGGCCCTCGGCGATGCCACCGGCGCCGGCCAGCATCTCGTCGGCCGGCAGCAGCAGCAGGCGCTCCAGTTCCTCGCGCAGCCGGGCCTTGCTCCAGCCGGCCTCCAGGAACACGCGGCAGTGGTCGGGCGAGACCACCAGCACCGCGTCGCCGGCCATCGCCAGCTTGGGGTGGTCGACCACGCGCAGGCAGGCGGCGAAGCTACGGGCCAGCGACTCGGGCATGCGCGACTTCTGGTCGACCACGCCCTGCACGCCCTCGCCCGCGAACAGCGTGACGGTGGAGGTGCCCGGCGCGAAGCCGCGCTCCTGCGACAGCGGCAGCCAGTCGCTGTCCTCGGCCTCAGCGAAGCAGAAGGTGTACTTGCCGGGCGTGCCCAGCGTGGCGCGGTCCACCTCGCCCGGCCGGCCGCCGCCGACGTTGCGGATCACCAGCTGCAGCGCGCGGCCGATGCTGGCGTTGGCGCGGTGGCCCTGGCCCAGCGCGTTGACGCCCGAGTTGACGCCCACGCGCCGCGCCGCCGGCCCGTTGACGATGACCATCGGGCCGCAAAACATGGTGGTGCACAGGATGCCGTGCATGCCGAACTCGTCGACCAGCGCGGCCTCCACCGCGGCCAGCACCACCGGCAGGTACTCGGGCTTGCAGCCGGCCATCACCGCGTTGATGGCCACCTTCTCCACCGTGCAGGGCGCCAGGTCGGGCGGCACCAGGCCCAGCAACTCGTCGGGCCGGCGGGTGGTGCCGGCCAGCATGCGCAGCACCCGCGCCGGCGTGGGCGGCACCACCGGCAGGCCGTCGGACCAGCCGCGGTCGTAGCAGGCCTCGATCTCGTCCTCGGCGTCGCCCAGCGTCAGCAGGCGCGAGCTCAGGCCGGTCTGGCCGAAACGCACCTGCAGGTCCTCGGCGATGCCGGGCTCCAGCGTCTTCGAGCCGCAGCCCGGGCGCAGCTCCGGCAGGCCTTCGCCCAGGTCGGCCAGGCCGGTGATCTCGCGCCAGTCGCCGCGGTGCCAGCCGTGGGTGCGCGCCACCTCCTGGCCGCCCGCCACCCGGATCAGCGTCGGCACGAACTCGACGCCCAGGCGGAAGGACTGCTCCAGCGTGGCGTCGTGCACCGCGCCCGGCACGCCCGCGGCGTAGGCCGGGTCGTCCTGCACGTAGACGGTCAGCGGCTGGCCGGCGGCGGCCAGTTCGCGCAGCAGCGGCTCGACCAGCCCGCAGGTCGGGCAGTCGCGCTTGGCGACGACGATCAGGCCATCGGGCAGGGTCATCAGGCGGGCTCCGCAGGCGGCAGGCCGCGCCCCGTGCGCGGCCTGCGAATCCTGTCACCAGCGCCCGGGCGACCGTTGTCCCGCCAGCGACAGGCGCGCCGCCGTGCCGGCGCGCCCCGCCGGAAACCCCGGTGCACGGCGGGCCGGCCGCGGTGATAGCCTGCGGCGACAGCACGCGGCCGCGCCGCAGGAGACGCCAGGATGGACGAGGGGCAGCGGCGCACGGGCGCCGGCATCGGCAGCGCCGGGTTCGACACCGAGAAGCGGCCCGCGCGCGGCAGCACCGGCATGGTCGTCACCAACCACCCGCTGGCCTCGGCCGCCGGGGTGGAGATGCTGGCCGCCGGCGGCAACGCGGTGGACGCGGCGGTGGCCGCGCTGTTCACGCTGACGGTGGTCGAGCCGATGATGGTCGGCCTGCTCGGCGGCGGCTTCGCCCACCTGCGCCTGCCCGACGGCCGGCAGACCGTGCTCGAGGGCCAGGGCCGCTGCCCGCTGGGCGTCGGCCCCGACACCTTCACGCCCGACCCCGCTGCGCCGCCCGGCAGCCTGGACGCGCTGGGCCGGCGTAACAGCCTGGGCCGCAGCGCGGTGGCCGTGCCCGGCAACCTGCTGGCCTGGTGCACGCTGCTGCAGCGCCACGGCCGGCTGGCGCTGGCCGACGTGCTGGAGCCGGCCATCCGCCACGCCGCGCGCGGCTTCGCCGCCACGCCCTACCTGGCCGACTGCGTGGCCGACTGCGCCGCCGACCTGGCGCTGGACCCGGAGATCGCCGGCCTCTACCTGCCCGGCGGCCGCCCGCTGGCCGCCGGCACGCGCCTGGTGCAGGGCGCCTACGCCGACACGCTGCGCACCGTGGCCCGCGAGGGCGCCGCGGCGCTGTACGGCGGATCGCTGGGCGACGCGCTGGCCGAGGACATGCGCCGCCACGGCGGCTACCTCACCGCCGAAGACCTGCGGCACTACCGCACCCGCGACCTCGACGTGCTGCGCGCGCACTACCGCGGCTTCGAGGTCACCGGCCCGCCGCCGCCCTGCGCCGGGCCGCTGCACATCGGCCAGATGCTGCGCATCCTGGAGGGCTTCGACGTCGCCGGCCTGGGCTTCGGCAGCGCCGACGGCGTGCACCTGCTGGCCGAAGTGCTGAAGATCGCCTTCGCCGACCGCGCGGCCGCCACCGCCGACCCCGACTTCGTGCCGGTGCCGGTGGACCGGCTGCTGTCGGCCGACTACGCCGGCGAGCGCCGCGCCCGCATCGACCTCGCCCGCGCCCAGGCCTGGACCGCCGGCGTCGGCCCGGCCGCGCCGCCGCCGCGCGGCCACGAAAGCGCCCACACCACCCACCTGACGGTGGCCGACCGCGACGGCCACATCGTCTGCGCGACGCAGACCATCAACTCGCTGTTCGGCGCGCGTTACCAGGTGCCGGGCACCGGCCTGGTGGCCAACAACTACCTCTATGTGCTGGACCCGCAGCCGGGCCGCGCCAACTCGCTGGCGCCGGGCAAGCGGGTGACCTCGTCGATGGCGCCGCTGATCGTGCTGCAGGGCGGCCGGCCGCGCTTCGCCCTCGGCCTGCCCGGGGGGCTGCGCATCTTCCCGTCGGCGTTGCAGGCGGTGATCAACCTGATCGACCACGGCATGGACCTGCAGCACGCGCTGGAGGCGCCGCGCGTCTGGACCCAGGGCCACGCGCTGGAACTGGAGCCGCGCCTGCACGATGCGCTGGCCGGCGCGCTGGCCGCGCGCGGCCACGACGTGCAGCGCGTGCCCAATGTCGGCGGCGGCATCAACGCCGTGCGCTTCGACGACGACGGCAGCCTGGAGGGCGCCGCCTGCTGGCGCGCCGACGGCACGCCGATCGGCCTCGGCGGCGGCTTGGCGCGCGGCGGCGTGCGCTTCCTGCCGGAGGTGCGGCGGGGCTGAGGCCGGCCCGCCGCGGCGGTCGCAGGCTCTCAGCCCGCGAGCACGACCAGCACCTGGCCCTCGCTGACGGTCTCGCCCTCGGCGACCAGCAGCTCGTGCACGGTGCCGGCGCTGGGCGCGTCGACCGGGATCTCCATCTTCATCGACTCGATGATGAGGATGGTGTCGCCGGCGGCCAGCGACTCGCCGGCCTGCCGCTCGACCTTCCAGACCGTGCCGGCCACCTGGGATTCGATGCGCTGGATCGCCATGGACTACCTTCCGATGTGATGGGCCACGCAGGGCCGCACCCGTGGGCGCGCGGCCTTGCCACGGACCCCACGGTACGCCCGATGGCGGCCGCGTGTGCACCGGGAAAGCACCAAGGCAACTGTTAACAACTGACAGCACACTCGGGTCCGTCGCCGCCCCGGCGCCCCCGGCGCAGCCCGTCGCCACCCTCCGGACCCGCCCATGAATCGAGCCGTCGCCAAGCCTGCAGCTCGCCCATCCAAGGCGTTGGCGACGCGCACCGCCCAGGCCGCAGCCCGGGCCACCACCGCCACCACCGGCGAGCAGATCGCCAAGCAGCTGGGCCAGGAGATCCTGCAGGGCCGCTACGCGCCGGGCGAGCGTATCGGCGAGCAGGCGGTGGCCGAGATGTTCGCGCTCAGCCGCGGCCCGGTGCGCGACGCGCTGCGCATCCTCGAGCGCCAGGGCCTGGTCGAGATCCGGCCGCGGCGCGGCGCCTTCGTCGTCGAGCTGGCGCTCAACGACGTGGCCGACATCTTCAACGTGCGCTGCGCGCTGCTGTCGCTGGCGGTGCGCTACCTGGCCTGCAACCCCGACAAGTCGGCGCTGGCCGAGGTCGAGCCGCGGCTGGACCAGCTGCGCCGCCTGGCCGCGCAGAAGCGCCCCTCGCTGCTGGATTTCGCCCAGGCCACCGGCCGCGTCGCGATGGGCCTGCTGGCCGCCTGCGACAGCGCCAAGGTCATCCAGACCACCTACCGCGACCTGCCGCACGACGCGCTGTGGCGCATGCTGTGGGTCACGCCGCAGCCGCCCGACTACGTGCGCCCCGAGCGCCGCAGCGACACCTACGGCGACTACGCCGGCCTGCTGGCCGCCATCCGCGCCGGCCAGGCCGGCGAGGCCGAGCGCCTGATGCGCAAGATCATGACCGACACCCGCGACGAGACGCTGCAGTACCTGGCACGCTCGCACGCCGACGCGGTCGACGCCTTCCGCCAGCAGGTCTACGCATGACCACCCCGGCGCTGCTCGAGGTGCGCGACCTGTCGGTCTCGTTCAGCCTGGGCGGCGTGCCGCTGCCGGTGACCCGCCGGCTGAACTTCCGCATCGCCCCGGGCGAGCGCCTGGGCGTGGTCGGCGAGAGCGGCTGCGGCAAGTCGGTCACCGGCCTGTCGGTGCTGCGCCTGCTGCCCGAGCCGCAGACCCGGCTGGAGGGGCAGATCCTGTTCGAGGGCCGCGACCTGGTGCGCATGCCCGAGCCCGAGCTGCGCGCGCTGCGCGGCCGCGACATCGCGATGATCTTCCAGGAGCCGATGACGGCGCTGGACCCGGTGTTCACCGTCGGCGAGCAGATCGCCGAGGCCTACCGCACCCACTTCCCGGTGTCCCGGGCCGAGGCGCGCGAGCGCGCCGTCGACGCGCTGGCCCGCGTCGGCATCCCGCTGCCGCAGCGCCGGGCCGACGAGTACCCGCACCAGTTCTCCGGCGGCATGCGCCAGCGCGTGATGATCGCGATGGCGCTGATCTGCGAGCCGCGGCTGCTGATCGCCGACGAGCCGACCACCGCGCTCGACGTCACCGTGCAGGCGCAGATCACCGACCTGCTGCGCGAGCTGAGCGAGCGCGCCGGCACCGCGCTGATGTTCATCACCCACGACCTCGGCGTGGTCGCCGAGGTCTGCACGCGCATGGTCACCATGTACGCCGGCGAGATCGTCGAGGACGCGCCGGTGGACGCCGCACTGCTGCGCCCGCGCCACCCCTACACGTCGGGCCTGCTGCGCTCGCTGCCGCGGCTGGCGCGCCCGCGCGAGGCCCTGCCCTCGATCCGCGGCCGCGTGCCCTCGCCGGCCGAGATGCCCGCCGGCTGCCGCTTCCGCGCCCGCTGCGACCACGCGGTGGCCGCCTGCAGCGCCGAGCAGGCCGACCAGCTGCTGGGCGACGGCCACCGCGCCCGCTGCGCCCGCGCCACCGAGCTGAGCCTGCCGGGGGTGCTGGCGTGAGTGCCGCCGCCACGCCGCTGCTGCAGGTGCGCGACCTGCGCATCCGCTTCGCCACGCAGGACGGCAGCGCCACGGTGAAGGCGGTCGACGGCGTCAGCTTCGACGTGCAGCGCGGCGAGACCTTCGGCGTGATCGGCGAATCCGGCTCGGGCAAGACCACGCTGGGCCGTGCCCTGGTCTCGCTGCTGCCGCCCACCGAGGGCCAGATCCTGCACGACGGCGTGGACCCGCAGGGCCTGGGCCGCGCCGCGCTGCGCCAGCACCGGCGCGACTACCAGATCGTCTTCCAGGACCCGCACGCCGCGCTGAACCCGCGCCAGCGCGTGCTGGCCAGCGTCTGCGAGCCGCTCGAGATTGCCGGCGGCCTGGCCCGCGCCGAATGCGAGCGCCGCGCGCTGGACGCGCTGGCCCGCGTGGGCATCGCGCCCGAGCTGGCACAGCGCTACCCGCACCAGCTGTCGGGCGGCCAGAAGCAGCGCGTCAACATCGCCCGCGCACTGACGCTGCGGCCCAAGCTCATCGTCTGCGACGAAGTGGTGGCCGCACTCGACGTGTCGATCCGCGGCGACGTGCTCAACCTGTTCGCCGACCTGCAGCGCGAGTTCGGCCTGACCTACGTCTTCATCACCCACGACCTGTCGGTGGTCGCCCACGTCAGCGACCGCGTCGCCGTCACCTACCTGGGCCGGCTGATGGAGCTGGGGCCGACCCGCGAGGTCACCGAGCGCCCGCTGCACCCCTACACCGAGGCGCTGATGTCGGCCGACCCGGTGCCCCTGCCCGCCCACCTGCGCACCAGGCGGCGCATCGTGCTGCAGGGCGAGATCCCCAGCCCGATCGACCCGCCCAGCGGCTGCCGCTTCCGCACCCGCTGCCCGGCCGCCCAGCCGCGCTGCAGCGCCGAGGCCCCCGACTGGCGCGAGCTGCGCCCCGCGCACTGGGTGGCCTGCCATTTCGCCAGCGCCGACGGGCCGCCCACCGGATCCACCGCCGGATCGCCCGCCTGAGCCCCGCACCGCACCGCCCGACCCTGCCCCCACCACCCCAGGAGACGCCATGCGCCACGACCGCGACGACCACGCCGCCCCGCCCCCCGCCGCCGGCCTCAGCCGCCGCGACCTGATGGCCCTGGCTGGCGCCCTGCCGCTGGCCGGCGGCGCCTGGGCCCAGGCCGCGCCGGCGCGCGGCGGCGTGCTCAAGGTGTCGGCCAACGCCAACCCGTCCAGCCTGGACCCGGCCACCGGCGGCGCCGGCTCCGACCACACCTTCCTGTGGACCATGTACGACACGCTCGTCGAGTGGGACTACGAGAACCTGAAGACCAAACCCGGTCTGGCGAAGTTCAGCTTCCCCGACCCGCGCACCCTGGTGCTGGACATCCAGCCCGGCATCAGCTTCCACGACGGCACGCCGCTGGACGCCGCGGCGGTCAAGTTCAACCTCGACCGCGGCCGCACCGACGCACGCTCCAACATCAAGGCCGACCTGCAGAACGTGGCCCAGGTCGACGTCACCGGCCCGCTGCAGGTGGCCGTCAAGCTCAGCCGGCCCGACACGGCGCTGCCGGCCATCCTGAGCGACCGCGCCGGCATGGTGGTCAGCCCCAAGGCCGCGCAGGCGATGGGCAAGGACTTCGACCGCAACCCGGTGGGCACCGGCCCCTGGAAGTTCGTCAGCTGGTCGGCCAACGAGAAGGTGGTGGTCGCCCGCCACGAGGGCTACTGGCGCAAGGACCGCGGCTTCGTCGACGGCATCGAGTTCGCCATCATCCCCGAGCTGGCCACCGGCCTGCGCGCCGTGGTGGCCGGGCAGAACGACTTCGCCTACCAGGTGCCGCCGCGGCTGATGCCGCTGATCGACAAGGCCAAGCAGCTGACCAAGGTGACCGGGCCCACGCTGTACTGCCTGCAGCTGTACCTGAACGTGGCCAGGAAGCCGCTGGACAACCTGAAGGTGCGCCAGGCCATCAACTTCGCGCTGGACCGCAACGCCTTCGTCAAGGCCTCGCTGGCCGGCGTCGGCGAGCCGGCCTACATGAACCTGCCCAAGAGCCACTGGGCCTTCGACGAGACCCTGGTCGGGCTGTACCCGCACAGCGTGGACAAGGCCAGGGCCCTGCTGGCCGAGGCGGGCTTCAAGAACGGCATCGACCTGACCGTGGGCAGCTACACCGACCAGGACTCGGTGCGCCGCAGCGAGATCGTCGGCGAGCAGCTGGCCAAGGCCGGCATCCGGCTGAAGTTCACCACCGGCACCATCCCCGAGATCAGCGGCCAGTTCTTCGGCAACGAGAAGAAGTTCGACCTGCTGCTGTCGGCCTGGACCGGCCGGCCCGACCCCAGCATGACCTACAGCCTGATGTACTCCAAGGACGCGTACTTCAACGCCGGCCGCGTCGACCACGGCGCCAAGCTGGCCGAGCTGCTGGCCGAGAGCCGCGCCGCCGAGCGCATCGAGGGCCGCAAGCTGATCTTCTGGCAGCTGCAGCGCATCGTGATGGAGCAGGCCCTGGTCGCGCCGCTGGCCTTCCAGCACGAGCTGGTCGCGGTGTCCAACAAGGTCAAGGGCTACAAGCCCAACCTGCTGGGCAAGCCCAAGTACGAGTTCCTGTCCAAGGCCTGAGCGCGCACGATGGCCGCCTCGCCCCGCCTGCGCGTGGTCCGGCGCCGCCTGCTGCAGGCGGTGCCGGTGCTGGTGCTGGCCACCTTCGTGGTCTTCGGCCTGCTCAAGCTGATGCCGGGCGACATCGCCATCACCCTGGCCGGCGAGAACGCCACCGAGCAGCGCATCGCCGAGATCCGCGCGCTGTACGGCCTGGACCGGCCCTTCCTGGTGCAGTACGGCAGCTGGCTGGCGCACGCGGTGCAGGGCGACCTGGCCAGGTCGCTGGCCAACGGCGAGGCCGTGGCCACCTCGATCGCCCGCGCCTTTCCCAACACCCTGCTGATCGTGCTGCTGGCGATGTCGGTGGCCCTCGGCCTGGGCGTGCCGCTCGGCATGCTGGCGGCCAGCCGGCCCGACGGGCTGCGCGACCGCGTCGTCACCTCGGTGGCCTCGCTGGGCATCGCCGTGCCCAACTTCTGGCTGGCGATGATCCTGGTGGCCTGGCTGGCGCTGGCCTTCGGCTGGTTCCCGGCCACCGGCGCGGTGGCCTTCAAGACCGACCCGCTGGGCGCGCTGCACCATGCCGTGCTGCCCGCGCTGGCCCTGGCCGCCGGCGGCACCGCCGAGGTGGCGCGCCAGCTGCGCAGCTCGCTGGTCGAGATCCTCGCCTCACCGCCGGTGCGCACGCTGCGCGCCAAGGGCCTGAGCCCCGGCGTCATCCTGTGGAAGCACGGGCTGAAGAACGCCGGCGTCAACCTGCTGACCGTGGCCACGCTGCTGTTCAACCGCATGCTGGCCGCCACCGTGGTGGTCGAGGCGGTGTTCGCCATCCCCGGCATGGGCAACCTGATCGTCAACGCCGCGCTGACCCGCGACCTGCCGGTGGTGCAAGGCGTGGTCTTCGTGATGGTGCTGGTGGTCATCGCGGTGAACCTGGCCGCCGACCTGCTCTACACCGTGCTGGACCCGCGCATCCGATGAGCCTGCAACCCCTGCTGTCCTGGCTGCGGCGCGACCTGCGCGCGGCCCTGAGCCTGGGCTTTCTGCTGGCCCTGGGCCTGCTGGCGCTGGCCGCGCCCTGGGTGGCCGGCCAGTCGCCCACGCTGCAGGACGTCAACAACCCGCTGGCCGCGCCGTCGGCCGCGCACTGGCTGGGCACCGACGACCTCGGCCGCGACGTCTTCGCCCGCATGGTGCACGGCGCCGCGGCCACGCTGTACGCCAGCGCGCTGGCGGTGGGCATCGCGCTGGCGCTGGGCCTGCCGGTGGGCCTGCTGGCCGGCTACCTGGGCGGCTGGGTGGACGAGGGCATCGGCCGCTTCATCGACGCGCTGCTGTCCTTCCCGTCCATCGTGCTGGCCATCGCGGTCACCGGCGCGCTGGGCATCGGCCTGACCAACGGCATGATCGCCGTGGGCATCGTCTTCAGCCCGCAGCTGGCGCGCCTGGTGCGCGCCCGCGCGCTGGTGGTGCGCCAGGAGCTGTACGTGGACGCGGCGCGCTGCTTCGGCGCCGGCACCGCGCGCATCCTGTGGCGCCACGTGCTGCCCAACACCGTGCAGCCGGTGATCGTGCAGGTCACGCTATTGCTGGCCGCCGCGCTGCTGGCCGAGGCTTCGTTGAGCTTCCTCGGCCTGGGCATCCAGCCGCCCCAGCCCAGCTGGGGCTCGATGCTGGCCCGCGCCTACCAGAACATGGAGCTGGCGCCCGAGCAGATGTACGCCCCCGGCCTGGCCATCCTGCTGACCGCGCTGGCCTTCAACACGCTGGGCGAGTCGCTGCGCGTGGCGCTGGACCCGACCGCCCAGCGCTGACACCGCGCGCCCACCTACTTCCGACCCGAGGACCCCTGCATGACCTGGACCCCCGAACTCGACGAACTCGCACGGCGCACCGCGCTGGCCCACGAAATGGGCGGCCCCGACAAGGTCAAGCGCCAGCACGACGCCGGCCGGCTGACGGTGCGCGAGCGCATCACCCGCCTGGCCGACGCCGGCAGCTTCCACGAGGTCGGCGCGCTCTCCGGCATCGGCGAGTACAACGCCGACGGCGGGCTGTTGACCGTCACGCCGGCCAACTGCGTGTTCGGCCGCGCCAAGGTCGACGGCCGGCCGGTGGTGGTGGTGGGCGACGACTTCACCGTGCGCGGCGGCTCGGCCGACGCGTCGATTGCCGCCAAGCCGCTGATGGCCGAGGACATGGCGCACGACTTCCGCCTGCCCATCATCCGCATCATCGAGGGCTCGGGCGGCGGCGGCTCGGTCAAGACCATCGAGACCAAGGGCGCCAGCAACCTGCCCGGCGGCATCGGCGAGAGCTCGCGCGGCTTCTACATGATGACCGCCAACCTGGCCGAGGTGCCGGTGGTCGGCCTGGGCCTGGGCTCGGTGGCCGGGCTCGGCGCGGCGCGGCTGGCGGCGACGCACTTCTCGGTGATGACGCGCGAGTCGGCGATGTTCGTCGCCGGCCCGCCGCTGGTGGCCCGGCTGGGCCAGCCACTGACCAAGCAGGAGCTGGGCGGCGCCGACATCCAGACCAAGGCCGGCGCCATCGACCTGGCGGTGGCCACCGAGGACGAGGCCTTCGCCGCCGCGCGGCGCTTCCTGTCCTACCTGCCCTCGTCGGTGCACGGCGTGCCGCCGGTGCTGCCGAGCGAGGACGACCCCGACCGCGCCGAGGAATCGCTGATGAAGGCGGTCCCGCGCAACCGCCGCTCGGTCTACAAGATGCGGCCCATCATCGACGCGGTGGTCGACCGGGGCAGCTTCTTCGAGATGGGCGCCAACTTCGGCCGCAGCATCATCGCCGGCCTGGCGCGCATCGACGGCCACCCGGTGCTGCTGCTGGCCAGCGACCCCTACCACTACGGCGGCTCCTGGAGCGCCGACACCTGCCAGAAGGTGGTGCGCTACCTCGACCTGGCCGAGACCTTCCACCTGCCGGTGGTCTACCTGATGGACTGCCCCGGCTTCATGATCGGCCAGGAGGCCGAGCGCACCGCCACCATCCGCCACGGCGTGCGCGCGATGGCCGCGCAGAGCCAGACCACCGTGCCCTGGTGCACGGTGATCGTGCGCAACGCCTTCGGCGTGGCCGGCGCGGCGCACAAGCCCTTCAACCGGCTGTCGCTGCGCTACGCCTGGCCGTCGGCCTACTGGGGCAGCCTGCCGCTGGAAGGCGGCATCGAGGCCGCCTACCGCGCCGAGATCGACGCCGCCGAGGACCCGAAGGCCAAGCTGGCCGAGATCGAGGCGCGGCTGAACGCGCTGCGCTCGCCCTTCCGCAGCGCCGAGAAGTTCTGGGTCGAGGAGATCATCGACCCGCGCAAGACCCGCCAGCTGCTGGTCGACTTCGTGCACCTGGCCGAGCCGCTGCGCACGCCGGGCAAGACCGGCTTCGCGATCCGCCCCTGACCGGAGGCCGCCATGACGGAACCCGACGTCCTCTACGACGTGGCCGAGCGCATCGCCACGGTCACGCTCAACCGCCCCGCCCGGCTCAACGCCTACACCGCCGGCCTGGGCGCCGCGCTGCGCAGCGCGATGCGCCGCGCCGCCGACGACCCCGGCGTGCGCGCCATCGTGCTCACCGGCGCCGGCCGCGGCTTCTGCGCCGGCGCCGACATGGACAGCCTGAGCGCCGGCACCGCCAGCGGCGGCGCGTCCTTCGCCGCCGACGCGCCGGCCGCCCCGCCGCCATTCGACCCCGCCGCGCCGGCCGACTTCCACGGCCCGCACGCCTACTTCCCAGCCGTGCCCAAGCCGGTGATCGCCGCCATCAACGGCCCCTGCGCCGGCCTGGGCCTGGTCTACGCGCTGTACTGCGACCAGCGCTTCGCCGCCGCCGGCGCGCGCTTCACCACCGCCTTCGCCCGGCGCGGGCTGATCGCCGAGCACGGCATCAGCTGGACGCTGCCGCGCCTGGCCGGCCTGTCGCGGGCGCTGGACCTGCTGGTCTCGGCGCGCACCTTCGAAGCCGACGAGGCGCTGCGCCTGGGCGTGGTCGACCGCGTCCTGCCGCCCGGCGAGCTGCTGGCCGCGGCCCGCGCCTACGCGGCCGACCTGGCGGCCAACGTGTCGCCGCGCTCGATGGCGGTGATCAAGCGCCAGCTGTGGACGGTCGACCGCCTGTCGCTGGGCGAGGCCATCGCGGTGGCCGACCGCGAGATGCAGGGCAGCTTCGGCAGCGCCGACTTCCGCGAGGGCGTGGCGCACTTCGTCGAGCGCCGGCCCGCCGCCTTCCCCGGCCTCGGCGGGGCCTGACCGGCATGGCCGCCACCAACGCCGCCACCAACGCCGCCCCCACCGCTGCCACCGCCGACGGCGACCCGACGCCGCGCCCGCTGGCCGGCCTGCGCGTGCTCGAGGTCGGCGGCGGCGCCGCCGCGGCCTACTGCGGCCACCTGCTGGCCGACGCCGGTGCCACGGTGCAGGTCACCACCTGGCACGAGTCCCGGCGCCTGGCCGGCATCGTGCGCGACGAGCAGCCCGCCGAGCAGGCCTACGCCGCCTGGCTGGACGCCGGCAAGCAGCGGCTGCCGGCGGTGGCCGACCGCGCCGCGCTGCAGGCCCTGGCCGCCGCCGCCGACCTGGTGGTCTACGGCGAGGACGCCGGCGGCCCCCTGGATGCCTCGGATGAGCCACCGCCGCTGGCACCGCGCCTGGGCTGCGTCACGCTGCGCTGGTTCGGCCCGGCCGGCGGCCGCGGCCGCTGGCGCGGCAGCGACCTGGTGGTGCAGGCGCTGACCGGCCTGCCGCAGATGGCCGGCACCGTCGACGGCCCGCCGCTGGCCGCCGGCGACCGCCACGCCACCCAGCTGGCCGGCGTCACCGCCTACATCGCCGCCTGCGCGGCCGTGCTGGGCGAAGTGCCGGGCGCCGCCGCGCGCCAGCTGGAGGTGGGCGTGCTCGAGGCCAACCTGGTGATGGCCGAGATGCACTGGCACTTCTTCCAGCGCGACGGCCTGCCGATGCGCCGCTGCGGGCTCAACCGCTTCGCACCCAACAGCCCGGTGGGCATCTACCCCTGCCGCGACGGCTGGGTGGGCATCACCGTCTCCACCCCCGACCAGTGGCGCGCGCTGTGCCAGGCCCTGGGCCTGCACGCCCAGGCCGCCGACACCGGCCTGGCCACGCGCGAGCTGCGCTTCGAGCGCCTGGACGAGGTCGAGCGCGTGCTGTGCGAGGCCCTGGCCGCGCGCAGCGCCGACGCCTGGGCGGCCGTGGGCCGCGCCCACCGCGTGCCCATCGTCGTCGTGCCCGACATCGCACACCTGGGCGAGCACCCGATCTTCCGCGCCCGCGAGTCCCTGGCCGAGCTGGCCGCACCGTCCGGCAACCCGGGCCCGCTGGCCGTGCCGCGCACGCCCTTCGGCCTCACCGCCACGCCGATGCCGGTGCGGCTGCGGCCGGCCACCACCGCGGCGCCCGCGCCCGCCGCCGCGCCGGCCCCCGGCGCCACCGCGCCCGCCCCCGACACCCCGCCGCTGCAGGGCCTGACCCTGGTCGACTTCTCGATGGGCTGGGCCGGGCCGCTGGCCAGCCGCCTGGTGGCCGACCTGGGCGCCGAGGTGCTGAAGATCGAGGCCGGCCGCTACCCCGACTGGTGGCGCGGCATGAACTGGACGCCCGAGTTCATCGACAGCCGGCAGTACGAGCGCGCCACCATCTTCTGCGGCATGAACCGCGGCAAGCAGGGTGTCAGCCTGGACCTGACCACGCCGGCCGGCCGCGAGCTGGCGCTGGCCCTGGTGGCCCGCGCCGACGCGGTGGTCGAGAACCAGGCCGCCGGCGTGATGGCCAAGTTCGGCCTGGACGAGGCGCAGCTGCGCGCGGTGCGGCCCGACCTGGTGATGGTCTCGATGTCGGCCTTCGGCACCGGCAACGCCTGGTCCGACACCCGGGCCTACGGCTCGACGCTGGAGCAGGGCTCGGGCCTGCCCAACCTGATCGGCCTGCCCGGCACGCCGCCGACCATGACCCACCTGGCCCACGGCGACCCGGTGGGCGGGCTGTACGGCTGCGCCGCGCTGCTGACCGCGCTGGTGCACCGCCGGCGCAGCGGCCAGGGCCAGTACGTCAACCTCAGCATGGTCGAGGCCATGCTGCCCTTCACCGCCCCCGGCCTGCTGGCCCGGCAGGTGGCGCCACAGCTGCCGCTGCGCCAGGGCAACCGCCGCCATGCGCTGGCGCCGCACGGCCTGTACCCGGCCGCCGGCGCCGACCAGTGGCTGGCGATCTCCGTCGACTCGGCCGCCGCCTTCGCCGCCCTGGCCCGCACCATCGGCCGGCCCGACTGGGCCGACGACCCGGCGCTGCGCACCCTGGCCGGCCGCCAGGCGCGGGCCGACGCGCTGGACGCCGCCATCACCGCCTGGTCGCGCACCCAGGCGCCGAACGCCGCCGCCGAGGCGCTGCAGGCCGCCGGCGTGGCCGCCGCGCCGCTGCGCCATGTCGAGGCCCTGGGCGACGACCCCTGGCTGGCCGCCAACGACCTGTACATCGATGTCGACCGCGCCGTCTCCGGCCCGCAGCGCCAGATCGCCCCGGCGCTGCGCCAGGGCGGGCGCCGGCTGGGCGCGCGCCAGCCGGCGCCGCTGCTGGGCGAGCACAGCTGGCCGGTGCTGCAACGCCACGCCGGGCTGGACCGCGCGCGCTTCGACGCGCTGGTGCAGCAAGGCATCATCGGGCTGGCGCCGCGGCCCGAGCGCAACCTGGTGGCGGCGCCAGGCGCCGCCCCGGCCGCGGCACCGCCGCGCTGAGCCCACCGCCGGCCCGGCCACTTCCAACCGTCCCAACCGTCCCAACCGCCCGGCCGCGCCGGGCCTGTCCACCCCAAGGAGTCTGCATGTTCTCGCACGTGATGGTCGGCACCAACGACCTGGACCGCGCCAAGACCTTCTACGACGCGCTGCTCGGCACGCTGGGCGTGCCGCCCGGCGCGGTCGACCGCCACCGCGTCTTCTACCGCACGCGCACCGGCGTGTTCGCCGTCTCGCTGCCGATCAACGGCGAGCCGGCGACGTTCGCCAACGGCGCCACGCTCGGCTTCGCCTGCGACTCGCCCGAGCAGGTGCAGGCCTGGCACGCCGCCGGCGTGGCCCATGGCGGCACGAGCTGCGAAGACCCGCCGGGCGTGCGCGACGGCGCCGTCGGCCGCCTGTACCTGGCCTACCTGCGCGACCCGGACGGCAACAAGCTCTGCGGCCTGCACCGCCTGCCGGCGGCCTGAGCGAGCAGAGCGGTCCGGCGGACCGAAGAGGCCCGCACGGCACTTGCTTGAGCCGCGTCATCGGCCTGTCGCGGTGCGGTCACGCACCCGGCATGCCACGGCCCTATGCTCAGGCGACGATGACGCGATCCCCTGCCCCGGCCACCGCGCGCCGGGGCCCGAACCCCGTGGCGGCCGACCGCCGGCGCTGGTGCCTGGCCGCCGGTGCCGCCAGCGCGCTGGTGCTGGCCGGCTGCACCACGCTGCGGCGCCCGCCGGCCGCGGCACCGCCGCCGCCGCCCAGCGTGGTGCCGCCGCTGTCCGGCCCGCCCGGCCCGGACGGCCTGCCCGTCGGCTGGCAGCGCCACGTGATGCGCGCCGACCGCGCGCACACCTTCTACGAGCCGGTCGAGCGCGACGGCCGCCGCGTGGTGCACGCGGTGGCCGACAGCGCCAGCTCCGGCCTGCGCTGCGATGTCGACATCGACGCCCGCGCCACGCCCTGGCTGTCCTGGTCCTGGCAGGTGGCCGCGCTGCCGGACGGCGCGACGATGGCCGAGGACGAGCGCGACGACTCGCCCGCGCGGGTGATCCTGGCCTTCGATGGTGACCTCGCGCGGCTGTCGCTGCGCGACCGCTGGTTCCACGAGCAGGTGGAGCTGTTCACCGGCCAGCCCCTGCCCTACGCGATGCTGATGTACGGCTGGGACGGCGACGCGCCGGTGGACACGGTGCTGCCCTACCCGCGCAGCAGCCGCATCCGCTACCTGGTGGTCGAGCAGGGCGCGGCCGGCGTCGGCCAGTGGCGCCACTACCGCCGCAACGTCGCCGACGACTACCGCCGCGTCTTCGGCGAGCCGCCGGGCCCGATCCGCCACGTCGCCATCCTGACCGACAGCGACGACCTGAAGTGCCGGCTGGAGGCCTGGTTCGGCGACCTCAGCTTCAGCGCCGGCTGACCCGCGCCGCGGTCAGGCCCCGGCGGTGGCTGCCAGCGGCAGCAGGTCCAGGTCCACGCCCATCAGCCGCACGCGGCCGGCGTCGTCCACCGCCAGGCCGGCGCTGCGGGCGCGGGCGCGCACCGCGTCGGGGTCGGTCACCGACAGCGTGTAGCCGACGATGCCGACCCGGCCGTCGACCGTGGGCGCCACGTCGGCGAAGCCGGCGTCCAGCGCCACGCGCCAGCAGCCGTCCTGCGGCTGCGGCGCGGCGCAGCCGAGCACCTCGGCCCAGCGCCGCGCCAGCGCCTCGGGCTCGGGCGCGCACAGCGTCAGCCCGCGCACGCGCTGCTGCCCGGCCGCGCCCGGCTGCACCCGCCAGCCCGGGCCGCCCCAGCGCCAGGACGCCGCCGGCCGCGCCTCGTCCAGCGAGACGATGGCGCCGCCGATGTCCTTGGGGTGCAGGTGCATCGCCGAGATGTCCTCGTAGTCCGAGGCCCAGACGCGGCGCACGCCCAGCGCGTCCAGCCGCGCGCGCTCGCGCGCCAGGTCGTCGGTCTGCAGGATCAGCATGTAGCCGCTGTCGCCGTGGCGCGCCAGGTGGCGGCCGGCGGCGGTGTCGGGCTGCACCGGCGAGACCACCTCGATGAACTGGTCGCCGAAGCAGAACACCGCGTTGTCCAGCCCGAACTCGGCCACGCCGGGGTCGCGGAACGGCGGGTCCAGCTGCAGCAGCGACGCGAGCAGCGCGCGGCCCTGGGCCAGGTCATGGGCGGCGAAGACGATCTGACGGATGCGCATCGGGGGTCTCCTCGAGGTGTCGATTTCTGGGTGGGAACGGCGCGACCCACTCTACGCGGCCGGCGCGGCGCGTGCCTGGCGCGCAGGTGACGGGACCTTGGGGGGACGCGCGGCGGTGCGGCCCGGCCGCCGCACCGCACCGCCGCGCGTCACAGCCCCCATTCGCGGCGGAACAGCGCTTCCATCTCGCGGCGCACGCGCACCGCCTGGGCCTGCTCGTCGGCGGCCACGTCGGACCAGCGCAGCACCTGGCCGGCGGGCACGTCGCGGGTCAGCGCCACGCGGTGGGCCAGGCCGATGGGCAGCGCGTCGGCGGCCAGCGCGGTGCGCGCCGGCAGCAGCTTGCCGTAGACCGTGTAGCCGCCCTCGCCGTCCAGCAGCTCGCCGGCCCGCAGGTCGCGCTTGGCGGTGGCGGCCACGTCGCCACGCCAGTCCTGCGTGCTGCCGGTGGGCTCGCCGCGCACCGCGATGCTGGCCACCGAATGGCCCAGCTCCAGCCCGATCAGGTGGTAGGGCTTGTACATCGCGGCGTAGCGGCCGCTGGCGTCGGTCTTCAGCCCGTACTGGGCGAAGCAGTCGCGCACATAGTCGGTGGGCGCCTCGAACACCGCGTAGACGCCCCAGCGCAGGTCGCGGAACACCGGCCGGCCATCGCGCTCCACCGAGGACACCACCTCGACCATGCCCTTGCGCGGCAGCTGGCCGCCGTCGGCCACCGGGCGCAGCACCTGCGGCAGGTCGTCCACGCCGCAGGGCGGGAAGGCCAGGCCGTCCTCGGGCGGCAGCAGGTCGCAGCCGTTGGCCACCGCGGCCATCTCCAGCGCCGACTTGGTGCCGTCGAGGAAGCTGTTGAACATCTGGGCGTTGAAGTCGCCCGCGGCCACCTGCTCGGGCGTGAAGCCGTAGTGGCCCCACACCGTGTCCGGCGTGCTGCGGTGGTAGGCGGGCAGGTACTTGGTGCCCTTGCCGGCGGCCACCACGTCCAGGCCGATGGTGCGCGCCCAGTCCACCAGCTCGGCGATCAGCGCCGGCTGGTCGCCCGCGGCCATCGAATAGACGATGCCGGCCTCGGCCGCGCGCCGCGCCAGCAGCGGGCCGGCCAGCGCGTCGGCCTCGACGTTGACCATCACGATGTGCTTGCGCCGGGCGCAGCACAGCAGCGCGTGGCGGATGCCGGCGGCCGGGCTGCCGGTGGCGTCGATGACGATGTCGATGCCCGGGTGGGCGATGACCGCCTCGGCATCGTCGCCGACCACGGTGGCGCCGCTGCGCAGCGCCTCGTCCAGCGTGGCGGCGCCGTAGCGCGGCGCGTCCCAGCCGACGCGGGCCAGCGCCGCGCGGGCGCGCTCGGGCGCCAGGTCGACCACCGCGGCCAGGTGGATGCCGGGCGTGCGCGGCGCCTGCGACAGGTACATCGCGCCGAACTTGCCGGCGCCGATCAGCGCCACGCGCACCGGCCGGCCGGCCTGGGCGCGGGCCTGGAGCTTGAGCATCAGGGACATGGGACGGGCCTCGCTGCGGGAGTGGTCGCGCCAATCTGCCTGCACCGCGCGCCGCTGCCCATCACGACTTGCCGGGGTTGACGCGCGCGGCGCGTCGGGCCTGCCCTACAACCGCGGCGACCAAGCCCGGCAAGGATTGGCGGTACAGCCGGGCGCCGGGCTGCCGAACAACACGAGATCGTCGTCTCCACATCAGGAAGTTCCCCAATGCATGTCCTACGTCACTTGTCCATCGGCCAGCGCATCGGGTCGGGCTTCGCGCTGGCCATCGCCCTGCTGCTGGGGCTGGCCGGCCTGGCCATCTACCAGGGCAACCTGGGCACCGCGGCCGTGCGCACCATGCTGGCGCGCGACTTCGCCGCCACCAGCCGGATGCAGGCCATCGACGGCAACGTGGTGCGCATCCACCGCGCGATGAAGGACGTGGCGCTGTCGAAGACGCCGCAGGCGCTGGACGCCGCGGTGGCCGGCATCCCCGGGCTGGAGAAGTCCATCGACACCGACCTGGCCGCGGTGCGCCAGACCGGCGCCGTGCCGGCCGCCGACCTGGACGCGGTGCAGGCCGCGCTGGACGCCTGGCAGCAGTTCCGCGCCCAGACGGTGCAGCTGATGCGCGAGGGCCGCGCCGAGGAGGCCGCCGAGCGCACCCGCGCCCAGGGCGCGGCGCTGGCCAAGCAGCTGATCGGCACGGTGGGCAAGGTGGTCGAGGCCACGCAGGCGCGCACCCGCCGCGAGGCCGACGAGACCGTCGCGGCGCTGCAGGCCACGCGCACGGTGATGCTGTGCGCCTGCGCCGCGGCGGTGGTGCTGATGCTGCTGTACGGCGCGCGGGTGATCCGCAGCATGCGCGCGCCGCTGCGGCAGGCCGTGGCGCTGGCCGAGGCGGTGGCCGCCGGCCAGCTCGGCGCCCACGGCGCGCTGCCGGACGGCCGCGACGAGTTCAGCCGCCTGCTGCAGGCCCTGGGCCGGATGAACGCCAACCTGGTCGGCATCATCCAGCGCGTGCGCAGCAGCAGCGACAGCATCGCCACCGGCTCGGCCCAGATCGCCACCGGCAACGCCGACCTCAGCCAGCGCACCGAGCAGCAGGCCGGCCACCTGCAGCAGACCGCCGCGGCGATGGCCGAGCTGCTGGGCACCGTGCGCCACAGCGCCGAGACCGCCGGCCTGGCCAACGAGCTGGCCGCGGGCGCGTCGGCCGCCGCGGCGCAGGGCGGCGAGATGGTCGGCCAGGTCGTGCGCACCATGCAGGAGATCGCCAGCGCCTCGCAGCGCATCGCCGACATCATCGGCGTGATCGACGGCATCGCCTTCCAGACCAACATCCTGGCGCTGAACGCGGCGGTGGAGGCCGCGCGCGCCGGCGAGCAGGGCCGCGGCTTCGCCGTGGTGGCCAGCGAGGTGCGCAACCTCGCCGGGCGCTCGGCCGAGGCCGCGCGCGAGATCAAGTCGCTGATCAGCGCCAACGTCGAGAAGGTGGACGCCGGCGCCCGCCTGGCCGACGAGACCGGCAGCTCGATGGGCGAAATCGTCGCCCAGGTGCAGCGCGTCAGCCAGATGATCGGCGAGCTGTCCGGCGCGGCCGGCGCGCAGTCGGCCGGCATCGGCGAAGTGGGCGACGCGGTGGCCCAGCTGGACCAGACCACGCAGCAGAACGCCGCGCTGGTCGAGCAGAGCGCGGCCGCCGCCGACAGCCTGCGCCAGCAGGCGGCCACGCTGGCCGCGCTGGTGGGCGTGTTCCGGCTCGAAGGCGCGGCCGCCGCAGCGCCCTGAAACGACGAGGCGCGCCCCGCGGGGCGCGCCTGCTGTCGGTAGCCGGCATCGGCCGGCCGCCCGCGCGCCTCAGCGCGGCGCCATGCGGATCGCGCCGTCCAGGCGGATGCACTGGGCGTTGAGGTAGGTGTTGCGCACCATCTCCAGCGCCAGGCTGCCGAACTCGGCGGGCTTGCCCAGGCGCTTGGGGAAGGGCACCGACGCGCTCAGGCTGTCCAGCACGTTCTGCTTGGCGCCCAGCATCAGCGGCGTGGCGAAGATGCCCGGCATGATGCAGTTGACGCGGATGCCCAGGTCCGACAGGTCGCGCGCCATCGGCAGCACCAGGCCGTTGACGCCGGCCTTGGCCGAGCCGTAGATGACCTGGCCGATCTGGCCGTCCTGCGCCGCCACCGAGGCGGTCAGGATGATCACGCCGCGCTCGCCGTCCTCCAGCGCCTCGGTGTTGGCCATGCCTTCGGCGGCCAGCGAGGCCAGGCGGTAGCTGGCCACCAGGATGCCCTGCGCGCCGTACTCGTAGTCGGCGGTGGGCAGGCGCTTGAGCTTGCCGGCCTCCTTGTCGAAGGCCAGGGTCTTGCCGCGGCGCGAGGTCATCGCGCAGTGCACCAGCACGCGCTCCTGGCCGTGGGCGGCGCGGGCCTTGGCGAAGCCGGCGACCACGCTGTCCTCGCTGGTGATGTCGACCTTGACGAACAGGCCGCCGATGGCCTTGGCCACCTCTTCGCCCTGGGCCTCGTTGACGTCGAAGATGGCGACCTTGGCGCCGGCGGCGGCCAGGGCCTCGGCGGTGGCGCGGCCCAGGCCGGACGCGCCGCCGGTGACGACGGCGGCGATGCTGGAATCGATCTTCATGGGGAATGCTCCTCGGGCGTTGTGCGTTGGGAAACGGGGATGCGGCCGATGTTAGGCAGCCCGCAGCCGCGCCGGCGTCGCGCGGTTGACGCGGCGGCGCGATCGCCGGCTCATGCTCAGCCGAAGAAGCAGTGGTAGCGGTCCTCGTCGACCAGGTCGAAGAAGCCCTGCACCGTGGCGGCCACCGGCGGGTCGTAGGCGTGCCAGCGCAGGCTGGCGCGCATCCAGTACACCCGCCATTCCTTGCGCGCACGCACGAAGGTGGCCTTGGCGAAGGGGCGGTGCAGCAGTTCGGTCGGATGGTCCCAGGCCGGGCGGATCTCGAACAGCTCCACGCTCTGGCCCTGCACGCGGTAGGCCAGGTCCAGCTGCCCGCGCAGGTGCGGCGGCGGCCGGCGGCGCGCCAGGAAGGCCTCGGCCGCCTTCTGCACCCGCCGCAGGTCCAGTTCGTTGAACGCCATCGTCAGGCGGCCGGGCACGCGCCTTGGCGGGCGCGGGCGGTGTCGTCGGGCAGAACCATGGCCGCCATGGTAAGCCCGCCGCGGCGGCGGCCGGCCCGGCCGCTCCGAGGCTGAGAGGATTTCGATCGTGGCAGAGCGGCGCGCCCAAAACCGGTCGATCTAGGCGCAAAGCACAGCCATGGCCGGGCCATGGCGAGCATTTGCAACGACGAGCGGGCGGCTTTGGGTGTGACGAGCGGGCATGAGCGAAAAACTCTCAGCCGCTCAGACCAGCTGCCGCTGCCAGTAGCCCACGTCCACCCAGCGGCCGAGCTTGTAGCCCACCTCGGCCAGGTGGCCGACCTTGCGGAAGCCCAGCGACTCGTGCAGCCCCACGCTGCCGGCATTGGGCAGGGCGATGGCCGCCAGCAGCGCGTGGCAGCCCTGCTGCTGCAGGTGCTGCAGCAGCGGCGCGTACAGCCGGCGGCCCAGGCCGCGCCGCTCGCAGCCGCGGCGCAGGTACACGGTGAGCTCGGCGGTGTGGCGGTAGGCCGCGCGGGCGTGGAACTTCGCCGCATAGCAGTAGCCGGCGATCGCGCCGTCGACCTCGGCCACCAGCCAGGGGTGGTGCGCGGTGTAGGCGTCGATGCGCTCGCGCATCTGCGCCGGCGACAGCGGCTGCTCCTCGAAGGTCACCACCGTGTCGGTGATGTAGTGGTTGTAGATCTCGCTGATGGCGAGCTCGTCACCGGGGGAAAACGGACGGATCTGCACCGGAGGCTCCCTGCTGCTGGCGTCGCCGCAACCGCTGCGGCGCACCACCGGGCCCGCGCTCGGCGGCGCGGTGCCCGGTGGGTCCGTGCGACTGTAGCCGCGCCGCGCGGCGCGCTCAGCGCCCGCCGCGCGGCGGCGACACGTCCGGCGGCTGGGCCGGCGGCAGCCGCAGCAGCCCGGCCAGCTCGCCGTACATCGGCCGCGCCACCAGGCGGGACACGCCGCTGGCCAGCAGCGCGCAGGCCATCAGGCTGAGCACCATCGCGTGGCCGGAGACCATCTCCATCACGATGATGAAGGCGGTGATCGGCCCGCCGGTGCTGGCGGCCAGGAAGCCGACCATGCCGAGCGCGATCAGCGGGATCGCGGCCTCGCCGGCCAGGCCGGCGAACTGGGCGACGTCGTGGCCGATGCCGGCGCCGATGGCCAGCGAGGGCGCGAACACGCCGGCCGGCACGCCGCTCCAGGCCGACAGCCAGGTGGCGCAGAACTTCAGCAGCGTGTAGGCGCCGGGCGCCTCGGGCAGCACGCCGCCCTGCCCTTCCAGCAGCGCGCGGGTGGGCGCGTAGCCGGCGCCGGCGGTGGCGCCGCCGGTGACCAGGCCGATCACCGCCACCGCCAGGCCGCAGCCGGCGGCAAAGCGCAGGGGGTGCGCGGCGCGCCAGCGGCTGAAGCGGTCGGGCAGGCCGCGCACCGAGACGACGATCAGCCGCGCCAGCAGCCCGCCGGCCAGCCCGCCCAGCAGCGCCACCGCCAGGCCCGGGCCCAGCAGCGGCCAGCCCAGCTGCTGCACGCGCAGCCGGCCGAAGTAGGTTTCGTTGCCGAACACCGCCACCGCCACCAGGCCGGCCAGCACGATGCTGGCGATGACCAGCGCGCTGTGCGACAGGCCGCGGCGCCGGGTCAGCTGCTCCAGCGCGAAGACGATGCCGCCCAGCGGCGTGTTGAAGGCCGCGGCGATGCCGGCAGCGGCGCCGGCGACCATCAGGTCGTGCGCGTCCAGGCCGCTGCGCGGCGACAGCCAGCGCCGCGCCGTCACCATCACGCCGGCGCCGACCTGCACCGTGGGGCCCTCGCGGCCGATGGACAGCCCGGCCAGCAGGCCGCCCGAGACCAGCACCACCTTGTGCAGCGCGCCGCGCAGCGACACCAGCCACTCCCGCTGGGCCGGCATCAGGTCGTCGTCCAGCGCGCGGACCACCTGCGGAATGCCCGAGCCGCCGGTGCCGGGCGCGAAACGCCGCGTCCACCACAGCAGGCCGGCGGTGAGCAGCGGCGTCCAGGCCAGCGCCAGCCAGCCGGCCTGGGCATGCCAGCCGGTCAGCCGCTGGAAGGCATGGGCGCCGGCCTCGGCCAGCAGCGTGAAGCCGACGACCAGGGCGCCGGTCAGCGCGGCGAAGCCCAGCACCACCGCGCGGTCCAGCCACTGGCGCCAGGCCAGCTCGCCGCCCAGGTTGCGGAAAAACTCGGGCTCGACCCCGCGCACCGCGCGCCAGCCGCCGCGCCACCACAGGCGCGCCAGCGTGCGCAGCGTGCGCCAGTCCGGCAGGCCGGGCAGGCGCGGGGGGTTCAAGGCGAGCGGCTCCCGCCCGGTCGGCTGCAGGCCGTCATGCCGCTGCGTCCGCGGCCACCGGCGGCCAGGCCGGCGGGTGGCTGCCCGGCGGCAGCGACGGCCGCACCCAGCGCGCCGGCGTCTCGGAGAACACCGGCGCGTGGCGCACCGCGCGCAGCGTGGCCGGCGCGCCGCCGGGGCCGAAGCCGCAGGCGCTGTCTTCCAGCCAGGGGTCGATGGCCGGGCGCGCCACGTCCAGGCCGCCGGGCACGCGGCCCATCGCGCGCAGCCAGGCGCCGACGCCGGCCAGCGTCACCCGCACCTGCCAGCTGCCACCCTGGGCCGCCTGGCGCCACAGCGCGGCCTGGATGCCGAAGGCCAGCAGGTGGCCGGCGGCGTAGTCCAGGATCTGCATCGGCATGGCCTGCGGCGCGGTCTTGCCGGCGGCCTCGGCCTCGGCCAGGTTGAAGCCGGTGGCGGTCTGCACCAGCGAATCGAAGCCGCGCCGGCCCGCCCAGGGTCCGGTCTCGCCGTAGGCCGACAGCGACGCGACGACGATGCCCGGCCGCCGCGCCGCCAGCGCCGCGGCGTCGAAGCCGCGCGCGGCCAGCGTGCCCGGGCGGTAGCCCTGCAGAAAGACGTGGGCGTCGTCGACCAGGTTCAGCAGCGTGTCGCGGCCGGCGGCGTCGCGCAGGTCGACCTGCGCCGACAGCTTGCCGCGGCTGGTGTCGGCGATGGCGTCGATGTTGGGCAGGTGCGGGCCGTTGACCAGCATCACGTCGGCGCCGTAGGCCGCCAGGCAGCGCCCGGCCACCGGGCCGGCGAGGATGCGCGTCAGGTCGAGCACGCGCAGGCCGTGCAGCGGGCGCGCGCCGGCGGGCAGGGCCGGCCAGGCGCGCGGCTTGGCGCCGGCGCTGCCGGGGATGCGCTCGACCACCACCGGCGGCTGGCCGGCCAGTGCGGCGGCCTGCGGGTGGGCGTCCCACTGGGCGAAGCTGCGCGCCGCGGCGACCACGGCGCCGGCGTCGGCGGCGGCCTGCTCGTAGCGCTCGGCCGTCCAGCCGCGCAGGGCCTGGGTGACGGCCTCGCGGGTGTTCTCGGGCCCGGGCGGCAGGCCCAGCACGGCCAGCGCGCGGTCGCGGTGGTGGGCGAAGTTGGCGTGGATGCGCACCCAGCCGGGCGCGCCGGCGTCGGCGCCGCAGGCGTAGAGGCCCGACAGCGGGTCCCACAGCGGCGGCACCTGGCCGTCGATGGCGAAGTGGGCGCTGCATTCCAGCGTGGCGTGGGCGCGGTCCACCGCCACCCGCTGGCGCCGGCCGCTGCGGCGCTGCCAGACCTCGGCCGCGGCCAGCGCGGCCGCGCCCAGGCTGGCCTGCGCGGCGGTGGCCACGTCGAAGGACGAGGGCAGCACCGGCTGGCAGCCGGGCAGGTCGGCCCAGGCCAGGGCCTCGGCCGGCAGGCCGGCGGCCTGCCACAGGCCGGCCAGCGCGGCGGCGGCCGGGGTGGACTGCAGGGGGTCGGTCATCGCGGGTCTCCCAGGTCGGTGCTGGCCGGATTCTCACCGTGGCCCGGCGCTCTCCCGCTGCATGTTGCACTGCAAGGTCGCACAATGGGTGCTCGTTGCCGCCCACCACAGGAGCCCGCCATGAAGGGTGACCCGCAAGTCCTCGAGTACCTGAACCGCCAGCTCAAGAACGAGCTCACCGCCATCAACCAGTACTTCCTGCACTACCGAATGCTGAAGAACTGGGGCCTGAAGAAGCTGGCCAAGCACGAGTACGAAGAGTCGATCGAGGAGATGAAGCACGCCGACAGGCTGATGGACCGCATCCTGATGCTCGAAGGCCTGCCCAACCTGCAGGACCTGGGCAAGCTGCTGATCGGCGAGAACGCCGTCGAGGTGCTGCACTGCGACCTGAAGGCCGAGATGGGCGCGCACGCCGTGCTGAAGGAGGCCATCGCCCACTGCGAATCGGTGCGCGACTACGTCTCGCGCGACCTGCTGGCCGAGATCCTCGAGGACACCGAGGAGCACATCGACCACCTGGAGACCGAGATCGGCCTGGTAGCCCAGGTCGGCGAGCAGAACTGGCTGCAAAGCCAGATGGGCGACGCCAGCTGAGCGCGGCCACGCCGGCGGCGGCCGCGCTCAGCCGCCGCCCGGCGCCGGCCCGGCCTGCTCGGCCAGCCGCACCAGCGCCCACAGCGTCTGGTTGACCGGCGTGGCCACGCCCATCGCCGCGCCGCGGCGGGCGATGGCGCCGTTGAGGAAGTCGATCTCGGTGGGCTTGCCGCGCGCCAGGTCCTGCGCGGTCGACGAATGCTGGCCCGGCATCGCCGCGCCGATGCGCGCCACCGCGGCGCGCACGCCGGCCTCGTCCAGCGCCTGGCCGGCGGCGCGGGCCACGGCCAGCGCCTCGTCGACCACCGCCGCCTGCAGCCCGGCCAGCGCCGGCACCGCGGCCAGCCGGCCGTAGGGCGCGCGCGCCAGCGCCGACGCGGCGTTCCAGGCGCAGTTGACGACCAGCTTGGTCCACAGCTCGGCCATCACGTCGGGCACCACCTGCACCGCGATGCCGGCGGCGCCGAAGGCGGCCACGATGGCCTGCAGCCGCGCATCCCAGTCGGCCACCGCCGCGCCACCGGCCGGTGCCGGGCCGCGCCCGACCACCAGGTCGCCGCGGCCATGGTGCACCACCACGCCGGGCGCCGGCGACGCGGTGGCCACGTACACCGCCACCGGCACCACCGGCTGGGGCAGCACCGCGGCCAGGGCCTCGGGGTTGTCGATGCCGTTCTGCAGGCTCATCACCGTGGCGCCGGGCGCCAGCTGCGGCGCCAGCGCGGCGGCCAGCGCCGCGGTGTCGGCCGACTTCACCGCCACCGCGACCAGGTCGGCGTCGCGCAGCGCGGCCAGCTCGGTGGTCGCCTGCAGTGCGATGGCCTGGCGGCGGCCGGCCATCTCCAGCTGCAGGCCGTCGCGGCGCACCGCGTCGACCTGGGCCGGCCGGCCCACCAGCGTCACGCGCAGGCCGGCGCGGGCCAGCAGCGCGGCGTAGAAACAGCCGACGGCGCCGGCGCCGACGACCCCGACATGGGCGATGTCCTGGTGCATGGCCGGCAGTCTACGCAGCCGGCCGGACACCGTGCCGAAGGGCTATTCGGCCGCTATTGCGAATCATTGTCATTACGACTAATATCCGTCCATCCCCAACCGCCGTGCGATGGCCCCGCGATGATCGTCTGCCTCTGCAACCGCATCTCCGACCGCGACATCGAGCAGGCCGTGCGCGACGGCACCCAGTGCTTCGAGGTGCTGCAGGACAACACCCGCGTCGCGTCCTGCTGCGGCTGCTGCCACGACTGCGCGCGCGAGGTCTTCGACACCGCCCGCGCCCGCCACGCCCCGCTGCAGGCCACCGTCGCGCTGATCACCGCGCGGGCGTGAGCGCCCCGCGCCCGCCGCGCCGCCGCCGCCTGCTGCAGGCCCTGGCCGGGCCGGCGGTGCTGCCGGGCGCGCCCTGGGCCGCCCCTGCCCCCGCGCCCGACCGACCCGAGCCGCTGCCGGTCGCGGCCTTCGCCGCGCCGCCGCAGGTGCAGGCGCTGACCCTCTCGCCCGACGGCCGGCAGCTGGCCGGCCTGATGAACACCGGCGGCCACACCCTGCTGTTCAGCCGCGACCTGGCCGCCGGCGCGGCGCCGCGCGCCCTGCTGCGCAGCGACAACCAGGCCTTCCGCTTCCACTGGCTGCACTGGGCCAAGCCGCGGCACCTGGTCGTCAGCCTGGCCTACCCGGAACGCCGCGGCTTCATCGGCGCCACCGCCACCCGCCTGGTGGTGGTGGACCCGGCCAGCGGCGCGCTGCGGCCGCTGGTCGAGCACCTGTCGGTCAAGGGCCGCGCCGCCGGCGTGCTGCGGCAGGACGGGGTGGTGGACTGGATGCCCGACGACCCGCGGCACATCCTGCTGCAGCTGCCCGACACCAGCGCCGGCCGGCCGGCGGTGTGGCGGGTGGACCTGGACAGCAGCGAGCGCACGCTGGTGGCGCCACCCGAACGCCTGCTGAGCGCCTGGATGAGCGACGCCCAGCACCGCGTGCGCCTGGGCCTGGGCCTGCACGACGACCAGGTGCTGGTGCAGCTGCGCGAGCCCGACGGCCGCTGGCGCACGCTGTGGCGCTACGCGCCGGGCGACATCGCCGCGGTGCGGCCGCTGGGCTTCGACCGCGACCCCGAGCGCCTGTGGGTGCTGGCCGACCACCAGGGCCGCCAGGCCCTGTTCACCGTCGACCTGGGCAGCCCGGCGCTGGCGCGCACCCTGGTGCTGGCCAGCGACGAGGCCGACATCGACGGCGTGCTGCAGCGCGACCCCGCCACCGGCGCCGTGCTGGGCCTGCTGACCGACGACGGCGACGCGCCCGACGCGGACGACCCGACGCGCACCCGCGCCGCGTGGTTCGACCCCGCGCTGCGCCGCCTGGCCCGGGCGGTGGACCAGGCCCTGCCCGCGCACCGCAACCGCCTGCTGCAGTTCAGCCACGACGGCGCGCGCTGCCTGGTCTACAGCAGCGGCAACGGCGTGCCGGGCAGCTACTGGCTGGCCGAGCGCGACCCCCAGGCGCCCGAGGCCCCGGCGCAGCTGCGCCTGCTGGCGCCGACCCGGCCGCAGCTGCCGCCCGAGCGCCTGGCCGGCAAGGCCGCCGCGCGCATCCGCGCCCGCGACGGCACGCCGCTGACCGTCTTCCTGACCCGCCCGCCCGGCCCCGGCCCGCAGCCCGGCCGCGCCCCGGGGCCGCTGGTGCTGCTGCCGCACGGCGGGCCCGGCGCCGCCGACGACGACGATTTCGACCTGCTGGCCGAGCTGCTGGCCAGCCGCGGCTGGTCGGTGCTGCAGGTCAACTTCCGCGGCTCGGCCGGCCGCGGCCACGCCTTCCGCGCCGCCGGCCACCAGCGCTGGGGCCTGGCGATGCAGGACGACCTGGAGGACGCGCTGGCCTGGGCCCTGCGCAGCGGCGCGTTCGACGCCGCGCGGGTGGCCATCGCCGGCGCCAGCTACGGCGGCTATGCCGCGCTGATGGGCGCGGTGAAGACGCCGCAGGCCTTCCGCTGCGTGGTCGCCGTCAACGCGGTGAGCGACCTGGTCGCGCTGTGGCTGCACGCCGCCGACCACCCCGGCGGCGTGGCGGCGATGCGGCTGCAGCTGGGCGAGCTGTGGGGCGACCGCGCGCGGCTGACGGCCACCTCGCCGGCGCGCCAGGCCGCGCGCATCACCGCGCCGGTGCTGCTGGTGCACGGCAGCGCCGACCGCGTGGTGCCGGTGGACCAGGGCCGCGCGATGGCCGCGGCGCTGCGCGCCGCCGACCGACCGCACCAGTGGCTGGAGATCCCCGGCGGCCACCACGCGCTGGACCGCGCCGCCGACCGCCTGGCCTGGTTCAGCGCGATGGTCGACTTCCTGGCGAGCCACCTGGACACCCCGCCCGGCGGCTGAGCGCCGCGCGCGGACCGCGGGCCGGCGCCCCCAGCCGCCGCCCCACCCCCCAGCCACGGGGGCGCCAAGGCCCGGCCGGAGACGCTGCGGAGACGCTCGCCCGACAGCATCGGCCACCGAACCAGGTGTTCTGGTGCTGGAGACGAATCGTGGGTCAACCCTCTGTGCTGCGGCCGCGTCCGCTGACCACCCTGCTGTGTTCTGCCGCCTGGCTGGCGTCGGGGCTGGCGCCGGCGCAGGCCGGGGTCATCGCCACCCATGTGCTGATCAACTACTCGGAAGCGGCGAGCTTTGCCGACGGCATCGACCGCAGCCTGGTGCTCAGCGATGCCCAGGCGGCGCGCCTGGTGGCCAGCCGGCTGGGCACCTGGCTGGGCACCGACGCGTCGTTCACCCTGAACGCCAGCCACGCGGTGTCGGTCGGCGATCCCGGCGTGGCCGTGGCGCCCGGCACCAACCGCCCGCTGCTGAAGGTGACGGCCACCGCCACCGCCAGCGGCGGCCTGCTGGCGGACCAGCCCTACACGCTGGACCTGGGCGCCACCTGGCAATGCCCCGGCACCGCCACACGCTGCAACGACAACCTGACGTTCCACACCCTGCCCCAGGCCACGCCCGCACTGCTGCCGGCCACCGCCCCCGCGCAGGCGCTGCAGCCCTGGCGCCTGCAGGCCAGCGCCACCCCCCAGGTGCTGGCCGACGGCGTGACGCTGAAGGAGGGCGCCCTGATGCTGTCGGGTCGCCTCAGCCTGGCCGCGCAGTACCAGAGCAAGACGCCCGAGGCCTACCTGGCCGACGCACTGGCCGCCACGGCAGGCGTGGCCGCCCCGGCCACCGCGGCGCGCTGGGGCGCCGCCGCAGCCGACGTGCAGGCCCTGCGCGCCGCCACCTGGACCGACCAGCCGGTGGACCGCAGCCTGCAGGCCGCCCGCAACCCCGAGCTGGAGACCGCCCAGCGCCTGCTCGCCGTGGCCCGCGACAGCGCCACGCTGCTGCAGACCGGTGCCACCCCGGGCGCCAGCTTCGCCTCCTCGTTCCAGCTCACCCAGCAGCTGTGGGACCTGGCGGCCACCGTCCAGCCCGCGCTCGGCCATGCCCGCGCCACCAACGGCAGCGACGATCTGCTCGAGATCGACCGCGTGGCCGAGCTGGCCGTGCTGCGCGCCACGCTGGGCGCGCACGACGACGCCAGCTTCCTGGCCGGCCTGGCCGACGCGCTGGCGCACCCGGCCACGGCCGGCAGCGCGCCGGTGCTGACGCTGGCTGGCAGCGTGCTGGGCCTGGACGCGTCGGCGCAGGTGGCGGTCTACCTGGCCGGCGATCCGTTCAGCGGCAGCTACGCCATCGACCTGCCGGGGGCCAGCCGCCACGCGCTGTGGCGCACCGGCTTCGACCGCATCGAGCTGCTGCAGGGCCCGGCGGCCGGCCTGCTGGTGCTGGACGCGGCCTCGGGCACCGGCGAGACGCTGACGGTGGACGGCGGCGAGGTCTACCTGGGCGAGACCTTCGGCGGCCTGCTGGCGCTGTCGGGCGGCGGCGCGCCCGCGCAGATCCGCCTGAACAACGCCTACGGCCCGCAGTTCCTGGTGGTGGCCAGCTGGGACGTCGGCGTGGTGCCCGAACCCGGCAGCGCGGTGCTGATGCTGGCGGGCGCCGCCGGCCTGGCCGGCCTGGCCGGCTGGAAGCGCCGGCGCCGCGCCGGCTGAACGGCAGGGGGCGGCCGCCGGGCCGGGTGACCGGGCCGCCGGCGCCGCCGCTGCGGCACACTGGCGGTGCCGTCCGTCGCCCCCGCCGCCGCCGGGCCTCCCGGGCCGGTCCCCGCCCCGCCGCGTCCCGTCCCGCCTCGCCCCGTTCGCCCCGGCCACGATGCTGTACCTGTTCGGTCCTCCCCGCTGGGCGCCTGCCGGCGCCGCGCCGCGCGACCTGCCGGTCACCGCGCCGGCGGCGCTGGCCGTGTACCTGGCGGCGCAGCGCGGCGCGTGGTGCAGCCGCGAATCGGTGGCCGCCGTCTTCTGGCCCGACCGCAGCCCGGCCGACGCGCTGCACGCGCTGCGCATCACGCTGCACAAGCTGCGCCGCCTGCTGGCCGACTGGGGCGTCGACGCCGACACCGCGCTGCAGGCCGAACGCCAGCGGCTGCGGCTGCAGCTGCCCAGCGACCTGCCGGCCGACGCCACGGCGGGCCCCGCGGCCGACCCCGCCACGGCCGCGCTGGCGACCGCCCCCTGGTTGCAGGGCTTCCGGCCGGCCGGCTTTGCCGGCTTCCACGACTGGGCCGAGGCCAGCGCCCCCCGCGTCGCCGACACCGGCACCGCCGGCCCCACCCGCCGGACCCCGGCACAGGCCGCCGGCGCGTCGGCATCCGGGTTCGCGTCCGGGGTCGCATCCGGGGTCGCACCCTGGGCCGCAGCCGGAGCCGCACCCGAGCCCGGGCCGCGCCCCTCGGCGGCAGCCGCGCGGCCACCGCCCGGCCGCGCCGCCGACCTGGCCACCCTGCGCGCCGCCGCCGGCCCGGCCCACCTGCTGCTGGGCGAGCCCGGCCTGGGCAAGAGCACCCTGCTGGCCGCCGCCTGGGGTGCCGGCCCCGGCCTGCAGGGCCGCGAGGGCCTGGACAGCGTGCCCTACGCGCCGCTGGTGGCCGCGCTGCGGCAGGACCTGCCCGGCCTCGCCCGCCGCCTGTCGCCGGCCGCGCACGGCCCGGCCGGCGCGCCGGGCGCCGACGACGCCCTGGCCGCCTACCGCCTCGACCTGGCCCGCCTGCTGCCCGAACTGGCCCCGGGCGAGCCGCTGCCGCCGCTGGACGCGCAGACCGCCAAGGCGCGGCTGATGGAGGCCCTGTGCCTGGCCTTCCCGGCCGACGGCCCGCCGCTGCGCGTGGACGACCTGCAGTGGTGCGACCCGGCCACCGTCGAGTGGCTGGTGTTTGCCGCCCACCGCGGGCGGCCGCGCTGGCGCGCCGCGGCGCGCCCGCGCGAGCTGGCCGCCTGGCCGCCCGCCGCGCGCCAGGGCCTGGACGCGCTGGCCAGCGCCCGGCGCATGACGCGCCAGACCCTGGGCCCGTTGGACCGCGAGGCCGTGGCCCAGGCCTGCCGCCAGCGCTGGCCCGGCCAGGACTGGACCGACGCCGCACTCGCCGCCCTGCACGCCGCCAGCGGCGGCAACCCCTTCGTGCTGGCCGAGCTGGTGCACGCCCGGCGCGGCGGCGGCGGCGGCGGCGGCGACGGCACGGGCGCCGGCGCCGCCCCCGACGCCCCCGACGCCCGGGCCGCCGTGGCGCCGCCGGCCGTGGCCCGGCTGCTGCAGGCCCGCTGGCAGGCCCTGCCGGGCCCGGCGCGCCGGCTGGTCGAAGCGGCGAGCGTGCTGGTCGAAGCCGCGCCCCCCGCGCTGCTGGCGGCGCTGGCCGACCTGCCGCCGCCGCTGGCCGGCGGGCAGACCCCGCCACCGGCGGGGGCCGGGGCCGGGGCCGGGGCCGGGGCCGGGGCCGGCGACGCCGACGTCGCCGCCAACGCCATCCAGCAGGCCTGCGCGGCCGAGCTGCTGGCCTGGGCGCCGGTGGCGGCGGCCGCGCCCGCCGGCGGCGCGGCCGCCGCGCAGCTGCAATGCCGCCACGACCTGGTGCGCCACGCGGTTTACGAGGCGCTGGCGCCCGCGCGCCGCCAGGCCCTGCACCGCCGCTGCGCGCTGGCCCTGGCCGCACCGGACGGCGGGCCGCCCGGCGACGCCCCCCCCGGCGGCCGCGACGCGCTGCGCGTGGCCGCGCACTGGCAGGCCGCGGGCGTGCCGCAGACCGCGCTGGCCTGGCACTACCGCGGCGGCCGCCAGCTGCAGGCGCTGGGCCGCTTCGACGAGGCCCGCGCGCTGTGGCAGCGCGTGGCCGACGAGGCGCTGGAGCCGGCGCTGGCGCTGCGCGCGCGCCTGGCGCTGGCCGAGCACCGCCTGTTCGACGACCTGGCCGAGGGCCGCGCCGCGCTGGAGGCCGTGCTCGACCAGGTGGACGCCGTGGCCGAGCCCGACGCCCGCGCCCAGCTCGAGGGCGAGGCCCTGGCCGGCCTGGTCGACAACGCCGTCTTCGCCGGCGACATCGCCCGCGCCGCCGCGCTGGCGCAACGCCTGCGGCCGCTGCTGCCGCGCCTGCCGGTGCCCGAGCGCGTCCACGCCTGCGAGGTGCTGATCGAGCTGGCCATGCGCGAGCCCGACGTGGACGCCGCCCGCGCGCTGCTGCAGCAGGTGCAGCGCCTGGCGCCCGCCGCGCCGTCGACGCTGAGCTTCGCGGCCCAGGTGCACTGGTTTGCCGGCGACGTGCGCGCCGCCCGCGACGCCTTCGAGGCGCTGCTGCAGGCCCACCCCGAGCACCGCCGCGGCCTGACGCTGGAAAACGACCTGGCCGTGATGCAGCACGCGCTGGGCGAGGTGCACCGCGCCGAGGCGCTGGTGCGCGCCAGCCTGGCCACCTGGGCCGGCGTGGCCCACACCGAGAGCCTGTCGCTGCTGGTGCTGGGCGCCGTGCTGACCAGCGCCGGCCGCCTGGGCGAGGCCGACGCCGCGCTGGACCGGGCCCTGGTGCTGGCCCGCCAGCAGGCGTCCACCGGCTTCACCGTCGAGGCCCTGGTGCGGCGCGCGCGCACCGCGCTGGCCGGCGGCCAGGCGGCCCGCGCCGCCGCGCTGCTGGACGAGGCCGGCACCCTGCAGCCACTGGCCGAGCCCGGTGCGGTGGAGCCGCTGCGCGCGTCCGCCGCCGCGCTGACGCGGCTGCTGTGCGGGCTGGCGGCGGCCGTGGCGGCAGCACCCGCCTCCCCGCACCCGCACCCGCACCCGCACCCGCACCTTGTGTCGGCTCCGGCACCGCTGGCCGTGCTGCGTCACGCCGCCCGGCAGAGTGCCCACCCGCTGGTGCAGCTGCGCCTGGCCCGCGCCGAGGCCGCGCTGGCGCTGGCCGCGCACGATTGGAATGCGGCGACCGAGGCGGCGCAGCGCCAGCAGGCCATCGCCACCGCCGCGGGCCTGCTGGAGTGGCAGGCCGAGGCGCAGCTGCTGGCGGTGCTGGCCCGCCAGCGCGGCGGCGCCGACGCCGCCACGCTGCGCGCCCCGCTGCACGAGGCGGCCACGCTGGCCCTCACCCAGGGCCTGGCCGACCTGCACTGGCGCGCGCTGTGCGGCCTGGCCACGCTGGCCGAGCCCGGCTCCGCCGCCCGGGCGCGGGCCCAGGCCGAGGCCCGTGCCGCCCAGCAGCGCCTGGAGGCCGGCGGCCTCTTCGACGCCGCCGCGGCCGCGCGCTGCGCGCCGGGCTGGGCGGTCTGAGGCGCCCGACAGCGCCGCCGCCCGCGCAGGCGCGCCGGCCTATTTCTTCAGGGCGGCGCAGCCATCGCGCCGGGGCTGCGGCAGGGGCTTGCCGCCCCGCTCCTTGGCCCGTGCGGCCATCTGTTCATGGTGCTCCGCCTGGTAGGCCTTGCACTCCTCGTAGGTCTTCATCGACCGCATGCGCTCGCGGTGCTCGTTGCGCTCGGCCGGCGTCATCAGCGACCACCCGGGCGTGACCTCCGAGCCCCAGCGCGCCATGCCGCGCTGGCCGCCCGGGCCCATGCCGGCGCCCGCCCCCATGCCCGCGCCCGGGCTGCTGGCCGCCGGCCCGGCGCCCATGGGCCCGGGCCCCGCACCGGGGCCCTTGCCACCCGCGGGCTGGGCCAGGACACCGCCCGCTGCCAGCCCGACGACGGACGCCAGCACCATCCAACGAAGGCTCTTCATCTTCCGCTCCTTGGCAACTGAACCGATGGCGTCACGGTACCTCTCCGGGAACTTTCGGCGTTGAGCCCACGCAAGCCTGGTGACGGAACTTCCCGGGGCTCCGCGCACTCCGCGCCGCCACGCCTTGCAGGCCAGCCGCTACAGGCGGCGGCCCTCGCCGCGCTCCTCGTGCGTGCGCCCATCGCGGATGTGGTACAGGCGCTGGAAGGTCGGGATGATCTTCTCGTCGTGCGTGACGACGACGACCGCGGTGTCGTACTGCACCGCCATCTGGTGGAGGATGCGCACCACCGCCAGGGCGCGCTCGCTGTCCAGCGGCGCCGTGGGTTCGTCGGCCAGGATCACCGGCGGCCGGTTGGCCATCGCCCGCGCGATCGACACCCGCTGCTGCTCGCCGCCGGACAGTTCCGCGGGCCGGGCGCCGGCGCGGTGCGCGACGTCCAGCGCCGCCAGCAGTTCGCGGGCGCGGGCCCGCGCCTCGGCGTTGGGCCGGCCGGCCAGCATCGGCAGCAGGGCCACGTTGTCGGTCACGTCGAGGAAGGGGATCAGGTAGGGCGCCTGGAAGACGAAGCCGATGCTGTCGCGCCGCAGCGCGCGCAGGTCCGGGATCTTCCAGCCGTCGGCGTAGATCGTCCTGCCGCCCAGCACCATGGTGCCGCCGCTGGGCTCGGTGACGGCCCCCAGGCACTTGAGCAGCGTGCTCTTGCCCGAACCCGACGGCCCGATGAGGCCGACCACCTCGCCCGGCGCGACCGTCATGTTCACGTCCTTCAGCGCGTCGACGGCGGTGTCGCCCTGGCCGTAGCGCTTGCGCAGGCCTTCGATGCGGATGCCCAGGCCGGCCACCTCAGCCCCCGATGGCCGCGGCCGGATCGACCTTCAGCGCCACGCGGATCGCCAGCGTGCTGGCCAGCGCGCAGATCACCATCACCGCCGCCAGGCCGCGCACCGCGTCGCCAGCCTCCAGCAGCACGTACTTCGGGAACATCGGGGCCCAGAACGTGGCCGCGACCTTGCCGACGACGAAGCCGATCAGGCCCAGGCCCAGGGCCTGCTGCAGGATCATGCCGGCGATGGTGCGGTTGCGCGTGCCGATCAGCTTGAGCACCGCGATCTCGCGGACCTTGCCCAGCGTCATCGTGTAGATGATGAAGGCGACGATGGCCGCGCTGACGATGGCCAGGATCACCAGGAACATGCCGATCTGCCTGGCCGAGGTGGCGATGAGCTTGGCGACCAGGATCTCCTCCATGTGGTCGCGCGTGTAGGCCTCCAGGTGCTTCCAGCGCCGCACCGGCTCGGCCACCGCCGCGGCGTCCCACCCCGGCTGCACCTGGACCAGGATGGCGTTGACGCTGTGGTTGGCGGCCTGTGCGGCCTGGACGGCCTCCAGCAGGCCCGGCACGCCCGGACGGTTCAGCGCCGGGTTCGCCGCGCTGCGGGCGCGCTCGTTCAGGATGGCGTCGTTGTCCTTCAGGAACTGCGCCTCCTGCGCGTCCTTGAGCGGCACGAAGACCATCGGGTCGCCGCCCGAGGACACCATGCGCCGCGTCAGGCCGACGACGGTGTAGTCGTGGCGCCGGATGCGGATGCGCTCGCCCAGCGCGAAGCCGGTGCGCAGGTCGGCCACCGCCTCGTAGTGGCTGCGCGTGATGTGGCGGCCCGCGACCAGCTGGCCCGGCTCGCCGGGCTGCCCGGGCTCGAAGCCCACCACCATGGCACGCACGTCGTCGCTGCCGGCAGCCGCCTCACCCGACTCGCCCGCCCCGCCCGCCGCCGTGCCGGCCGCACGGCGCACCTGCATCGTCAGGTAGGTGACGTTGGCCGCGCGCTGCACGCCGGGCAGCGCCAGCACGCTGCGCACCACGTCGTCGCGCAGGCTGGACGACTCGGCGTACGGCCCCTGGGTGTCCTGCTGCACCACCCACAGGTCGGCGCCGCTGTTGTTCAGCAGGGCCCGCGCGTCGTCGACCATGCCGCGGTAGACGCCGGCCATGGTCAGGGTCACGCCGATCAGCAGGCCCAGGCCGACGCCCGTCAGCACGAACCTGCCCCAGGCATGCAGGATGTCGCGGCCGGCCAGGCTGATCACGGCCGCGGCCCCGCCAGCGACTCGACCGGCCGGATCCGGGCGCCCGGCGCCAGTTCCCGCTCGCTGTGGACGACCACCAGCGTGCCGGGCGTGAGGCCGTCCAGCACCTGCACCTGGCCGTCGAGGCTGGCCGGGCCGGTGCGCACGGGCACGAAGCGCGGCGCGCCGTCGTCCATCGCCCACACGCCGGTCCGGCCCTGCAGGCGCCGGATCGCCGCGTTGGGCAGCACGACGGCGGGGGGCGTCGTGGGCAGCGACACGGTCACCTCGGCCAGTTCGCCGATGGACAGCCCGGCGGGCGGCTGGTCGAGGCGGACCTGGGCGATGCGTTCCTCGGTGACGCTGTCGCTGACGGCCTCGACGCGCGCCACCTGGCCGGCCCACGAGCGGCCCGGGGCCGAGCGCAACACGACCTGCGCGGGCAGGCCCACGGCCAGGCCGGCAGAGCGCCCCTGGTCCAGCCGCACCCGGATCCACAGCGACGCCGGGTCGACCACGCGCAGCACCGCCTGACCGGCAACCACCGTGGCGCCGGGTTCCGCCTCGCGGCTGATGACCACCCCGGCCAGGGGCGCGAGCAGCCGCAGGTTGGACCGTTGCTGCAGCGCGGCGGCACGCTCGGCGACCAGGCGCTGCCCGTCCTGCCGCGCCGCCGCGAGGTTGGCCTCGGCGGCGCCCACGCCGGCCTCGGCCGAGGTCTGCTCCTGGAGCCGGGCCTCGACGGCGCCGGCGCTGATGAAGTGCTGCGCGCCCAGCTCGACGTAGCGGCGCGCATTCACCGCCGCCAGCGCCTGCCGGGCCAGCGCGTCGCGGCGCTGCGCGTCCGCTGCCGCCAGCGCGCTGCCGGCGCGGGCGATCGAGGCGTCGAGCGCCGCGACACGCTCGTCCAGGTCCACCGGGTCCATCTCGGCCAGCAACTGGCCGGCCGCGACGCGGTCGCCGACATCCACGGCCACGCGGCGCACCCGGCCGGCCACCGTGGGCCCGATCGGGACGTTGCGGCGGGCTTCCACGGTGCCGATGCCGAACAGCGCCGGTGTCAGCCGGCCTTCGGCGGCGCGTACGACGGTCACCCGCGTCGGGGCCAGCGGCCCGGCACGCAGCGCGACGAAGCCCAGCGCCGCCAGCAGCGCCACGCCCGGCAGGCCCACGGCGAGCCGGCGCTTCCAGCGCGTGTCGAAGCTCATGGTGCCTCCCGGAGACCGCGCAGGTAGAGGGCCAGCACCGGCCCGGCCAGCGGCTGCATGCTGCCCGGCTGCCCGCTCAGCATCGACTGCATCACCAGCCCCTGGAGCAGGCCGATGAAGCCCGTGGCCGCGGCGTCCAGGGCCAGGTCGGGCCGCACCTGGCCCTGCTCGACGGCCCGGGCCAGCACGCCCAGCAGCAGATCCCGGTAGTCCTGCAGCACGCCACGGACCTCGCGCTTGGCCGCGGAGTCGGCCGCCAGCTGCAGTTCGTGGAAGATCAGCCGCGGCACGCCGGGATGCGCCACGACGAAGCCGACATGCGCGTGAAACACCGCCGCCAGCGCGTCCAGGGGGGTGTCGGCCTCGGCCGCGGCACGCGCCAGTCGGTCCAGCAGCGTCGCGCGCACCCAGCGCAGGGCCGCCAGCCAGATCGCGTCCTTGGTGGGAAAGTGCTTGAACACCGCCCCCTGCGTGATGCCGGTGGCCGCCGCGATGTCACCGGTGGTGATCAGGGCCGGGCTGGAGGTGCTGGCCAGTTGCAGGGCGACCGCGACGATCCCGGCCTGGCGTTCCTCGGTGGGCAGTCTGGTGTGCACGGCGGCCATGGGGTTTGGCAAGTAACCAACTACTCACCAATATACCCATTGCCGTATCAAGCCGTCAAGACCGTCACGGTGGAGTCCTCCGTCCCGGGGCCGCGGACCGGCCGTGCGACCGCCGCGCCGCCCCCATCCTCACCGCGCCGCGTCGCCGCGCACCGGCTCGCCCGGCCGCGCCGCGGCGGCCTCGCCGCCGTCGCCACCGCCCACGGCCTGCAGCGCCCGGGCCAGCGCGTGGCGGCTGGGCGTCTCGACGAAGACGCAGCGCTTGCCGGTGCGGCGGCAGTGCTCCTTGACGCGCCAGTAGGCGTCGTGGCTGATGCAGCCGGTCTGGCAGATCACCAGGTCGGCGGCGGCCAGCGTGGCGTCGAGGCGGGCGATGGCGTGCTCCTCGCCGCCGTCGTGGTGCAGGAAGCGGCCGCCGGTGTCCTCGACCAGCTGGCGGTAGACCGGCACGCTGGCCGCCCGGCCGCCCACGCACAGCACCGCGCGGTCGCCCAGCGGCGCCGCGGCGGGCGCCGGGGGGGCGGCCGACGGCGCGACGGCCATCGCGGCGCCCGGCGCGGCGTCGGCGGCGGTGGCCGGCGCGCCGCCGGCCAGCGCGGCCTCGGCCGCCTCGGCGCGGGCGCGCTGCTGGCCGGCGTCCTGACGGGCGCGGTCCAGCGCGCGCTGCAGGTCCTGCAGGCGCTGGGCCTGGGCGCGGTGGGCCTCGGCCAGGGCCTGGCGGCTGGCCAGCTGCGGCGCGGCGGCCTCCAGCGCGGCCAGGCGCTCGCGCAGCTGGGCCAGCGCGGTGTCACGGCCGATCAGGTCGGCGCGGGCACGCACCAGGGCCGCTTCCTGCTGGGCGAGCCGGCGCGACGCGGCCTCGGCCTGCTCGGTGCAGCGCTGCTGCGCCTGGGCCAGCGCGCGGGCCAGCACGCGGTTCTCGGCCATCACCGCGTCCAGGCGTTCGGCGGTGTCGCGCCGGGCCATGCCGGCCTGGTGCTGCAGCATGTGCACCTGGCCCAGCACCTGCTCCTCCAGCAGCGGGCTGCAGCGCGGGTGGGTGACCACCGCCCAGAACATGCCGGCCACCGAGGTGCCGTCGTCGAGCGCGCGGGCCCAGGCCTCGGCCAGCGCCTCGGTGCTTTTCAGCGCGGCGGTGCGCCGCAGCTCCAGCGCGAAGCGCTGGTCCAGCGCCTTCTGCACCGCCTCGGACAGGCGGTTGCGCTGCCGGCATTCGCTGACCACGCCGCAGTGCAGTTCGTAGTCGTCGGCCAGCGCCTGGCCACCCAGCACCTTGTCGGCCAGGCGGCGCATCGCGTCGATCGGCAGGCACAGCCCGACCACCGGGCAGTGGGCGTGCTTGTCCAGGTCCCACAGCCGGCGCCGGCGCGAGCCGGCCGCGGCCGCCGGATGGTCCGGCCCGGCCGCCTCGGGCGGGTCGGCGGGACGGGACAGCGGGAACAGGGGTGCGGCAGCGAGGCACATCGGCGGGGCTCCGGGGGCGGGGACGGTCGGGAGAGATCGGGAACGGGTCGGGTCCGGGGCGCAGCCCGGCGGCACCGGGGCGGACTAGGGCTGGGCGGCGGCGCCCAGCGTCTGCACCACGGTGCGCCAGGCGCAGGGCTCGGGCCGGCCGGCCGGCCGCGCGGCGCCCAGCCGCAGCCAGGGGTGGCCCTGCGGGTCGCACAGCAGCAGCGTGTGCAGCAGGCCCTGGCGGCCGGGCTCGCGCAGCAGCCACAAAAGGCCCAGGCGGTCCTCGCGCCAGGACAGCGCCAGCCCGGGCGCCTGCAGGCGCTGGCGCGCGCCGTCCAGCCGCGGCGGCGCGACGCGGCCCTGCCAGACCGGGCCGTCGTCCAGCCCCGGGCGCAGCAGTTGCAGTTGCAGCGCCACGCCGGCCTGGCCGGCCAGCGCCAGCAGCTGCTGCAGGGCATCGGGCGGCAGCGGGTGCGGCGGGCAGCCGGGCGCAGCCGGCGGCGGCAGGGCGTCCCGGCCGGCCGACCGGGGCCGCGGCGCGGCGGCGGCCGCCGCGGCCAGGCACGCGCCCGCCGGGGCCGGCAGCGCCGGGCCCAGCGCGTCCAGCGCGCGGCGGGTCAGCGGCGTGCCGCACCGGCGCAGCAGCGCCGCCCAGGCCGCGCCAGCCTGCAGCGGCGGCAGGTACAACTGCAGGGCCGCGCCGCCCGCCGCGTCCAGGCCCAGCAGCACGCGGGCCGGCGGGCCGTCGCCGCGCCGGCGGGCAGTGGCCAGCGCGTGCCGCCAGGCCGGCCGGGCCGGCGACAGCGGCAGGCGGGCCGCCGGCTCGTCGGCGCCGCCGACGACCGGACCGGCGCAGAGCCAGGCGGCGTCGCCGTCGCCGCAGCGCAGCCACAGCGGCCCCAGCGCGCGCACCGCGGCCAGCTGCTGCGCCCACGGCCCGCCCAGCAGCCAGCCGGCCGGGGCCGCGGTGGCCGCGGTGGCGGCGGTGGCGGCGGTGGCGGCGGTGGCCGCGAGGGTGGCCAGGGGCCGCGGCGAGGCGGCCCGCAGGCGCTCGGGCAGGGCCCGGGCGGGGGGCACGGCCGCTGGGGGCAGGGTCTGGGTCGGCACGGCAGGTCCTCGGGTCGTCGGCCCGGTGGGCGGGCGCTGGGTTGGTCGCGTCACGATCTTAATGCGAGTCATTCGCATTTGCAACGAACTGGCTGCCAGTCGCGCCGCTTGGCGCCCGGGCGCTCCGGGAAGCCCTGGACGGCCGTGCACGCCCCTGGCACCCACAATGGTCCGCACCGCCCGATCCCGGCCCCACGCCCAAGCGCCCCACCGACACCGATGACCACCCACCGCCAGTTCGTCCTCGACCAGCTGCCCAGCGGCCCGCTGCGCCCCGACCATTTCCGCCTGGTGCACACCGCGGTGCCGACGCCGGGCCCCGGCGAGGTGCTGCTGCGCAGCCGCTACGTATCGCTGGACGCCGCCAACCGCGCCTGGATGCAGGGCGCCACCTACCGCTCGGCGCTGTCGGCCGGCCAGGTGATGGCCGGCGGCGCACTGGCCGAGGTGGTCGACGCCAACGGCAGCGCGCTGTCGGTGGGCGACCTGGTCTTCGCCGACATGGGCTGGCAGGAGTACGCCGCCCTGCCCGCCGCGCGGCTGCAGGCCCTGCCGCGGCTGGAACCGCTGACGCACCTGCTCAGCGTCTACGGCGTGGCCGGGCTGACGGCCTACGTCGGCCTGGCCACCTGCGGCCAGCCGCGCGCCGGCGAGACGGTGGTGGTCTCGGCCGCCGCCGGCGCGGTGGGCTCGATCGTCGGCCAGATCGCCCGCATCCAGGGCTGCCGCGTGGTCGGCATCGCCGGCGGCGCCGACAAGTGCGCCTGGCTGACCGGCGAGCTGGGCTTCGACGCCGCGCTGGACTACCGGGCCGGCGACCTGCGCGCCCAGCTCAAGGCGGCCGCGCCCGGCGGCGTCGACGTGTTCTTCGACAACGTCGGCGGCGACATCTTCGAGACCGTGCTGTTCGCGATGCGCAACTTCGGCCGCATCGCCTGCTGCGGCGCGGTGTCGGGCTACGACGGCGCGCCGCCGCCGCACGGCCCGCGTGGCGTGCCGGGGCTGATCGTCACGCGGCGGCTGGCGGTGCGCGGCTTCATCTACACCGACCACGCCGACCTGCACCCGCGCGCGCTGCAGGACCTTCGGGCCTGGGTGGCCGACGGCCGGCTGCGCGTGGTGGAGGACGTGATCGACGGCTTCGAGCGCCTGCCCGAGGCCCTGGTGGGCCTGCTGCACGGCGCCAACCGCGGCAAGCGCATGGTGCGCGTCGCCTGAACGAAGCAGCCCCTGCCGCCTGACGCCCGCGCAGGGTGGTTGTCAGGGCGGCGCGGTGCCGGCCGCACCGGCACCGCCCAGGCCCCAGGCCGGCGGCAGCAGGCGCCGCACCTCCGGGCGGCGGTAGCGCCCGTCCAGCAGCCACAGCCAGCCGCGGTCCTCGGGGGTGCGCAGCACGCGGCCGGCGGCCTGCACCACGCGCTGCATCGCCGGCACCAGGTCGGCGTAGCCGCTGTCGGCGCCGAACAGCGTGTCCATGCGGGCGCGCACCTGGTCCTGCAGCGGGCCCACCGGCGGCAGGCCCAGCGTGGCCACGAAGGCGCCGACCAGGCGCGAACCGGGCAGGTCCACGCCCTCGGCGAACACCCCGCCCAGCACCGCGAAGCCGATGCCCCGGCCGCCCGGCCGGAAGCGGGCGAGGAAGGCCTGGCGCGCATCGGCGTCCATGCGCCGGTCCTGCCGCCACTGCGGGATGTCGGGCCGCGCCGCGGCCAGCGCCTGGGCCGCCGTGTCCAGGTAGTCGAAGCTGGGGAAGAAGGCCAGGTAGTTGCCGGGGTGGGCGTCGAACTGCCGCGCCAGCAGCCGGCACAGCGCGGGCAGCGAGCGCCGCCGGTCGGCGAAGCGCGTGGACAGGCCGGCCGCGACGCGCACCTGCAGGTGCTCGGCCGGGAAGGCCGGCGGCACGTCCAGCCAGGCGCAGTCATCGGGCAGGCCCAGCAGGCGGCGCGGGTAGTCCGGCGGGCCCAGCGTGGCCGAGAACAGCGTGGCCGTGTGCAGCGCCGCCCAGCGCGGCCGCAGAAAGCCGGCGGGCACCAGGTTGCGCACGCTCAGCACGGTGTCGCCGGCCGGCGGGGGCGGCGGCAAGGTGCCGAACAGGTCGGCCGGCGGCTCGGTGGCGGCGTCCGCGCCGGCGCCGGCCAGGTCCGCCCGCGCGACCCGGTCGGCGGCGGCGCCGGCCGGCGCGCCGCGCCGCTGCAGGTCGAACAGCGAGTGCTCGCCCAGCGCGTCCAGGCGCTGGACGAAGCGCTGCACCGCGAAGTGCCAGGCCAGCAGCGGGCCGGTGGCCTCGGGCTGGTCCTGGAAGTGCTCGGCCAGCGCGGCGGCCAGGGCCTGCAGCGCGTCGTCGAAGTGCGCCGGCACGGCGTCCAGCGCGGCGTAGGCCTCGGCGGGGGCGGTGGCGCTGGGCAGGTGCTCGTCGGCCAGCGCCTGTGCGGCGCGCAGCCAGGCGTCCAGCCGGCCGCGCAGGCCCGGCGGCGCCAGCGCGCGCACCGCCCGGCCGTCGGCCAGCGACAACTCGGCGCTGTACAGGCCGCGCGCGCGCTCGACCAGGTTGTGCGCCTCGTCGACCAGCACGCCCAGCCGCCAGCCCAGGGCCTGGCCCAGGCCCCAGAGCTGGCCGCGCGGGTCGAACAGGTGGTGCACGTCGCCGACCAGCACGTCGGCCCAGCGCAGCAGCTCCTGACCCAGGTAGTAGGGACACAGCCCGTGGTCACGGGCGATGCGGCGCTGGGCGGCGGCGTCCAGCCAGCCGGCGGCCACGGCGGCGGCGCGGGCGGCGGGCAGGCGGTCGTGGAAGCCGCGGGCCAGCGGGCAGGACGCGCCGTGGCAGGCCTTGTCGGGGTGCTCGCAGGCCTGCTCGCGCGCCACCAGGGCCAGCACGCGCAGCGCGCCGGGGCGGTCGGCGTGGTCGGCGTGGTCGGCGTGGTCGGCGTGGTGGGCGTGGTCGGCGTGGTCGGCGTGGTCGGCGCGCAGCGCCTGCAGCGCGTCCAGCGCACCCAGGCGGGTGGTGTTCTTGCAGGTCAGGTAGGCCAGCTTGTCCAGCTGCTGGCCGGGCATGGCGCGCAGCAGCGGGTACAGCGTGCCCAGGGTCTTGCCGATGCCGGTGGGCGCCTGGGCCAGCAGGGTGCGGCCGGCGGCGGCGGCGCGGTACACCGCCTCGGCCAGCGCGCGCTGGCCGGCGCGCCACGCCCCGGGCGGGAAGGCCAGCGCGGCCAGCGCCGCGTCGCGCGCGGCGCGGTGGCGGGCCTCCTGCTCGGCCCAGCCGGCAAAGGCCTGGCAGCGGGCGACGAAGGCGGCCTCCAGCACCGCGGCCTCGGCGGTCTCGCGCTCCACGGTCTCGGTCTGGGTCAGCGCGTCGACGTAGACCAGGGCCAGCTCGACGCGCGCCAGCCCGCGCTCGCGGCAGTAGATCGCGCCGTAGGTGTGCAGCTGGGCCCAGTGCAGCGCGCGGCGGTTGGCGGGCACGGCCTCGGGCGGGCCGCGCAGGGTCTTGACCTCCTCCAGCCGGCCGGCCAGCGGGTCGTGGCCGTCGGCGCGGCCGCGCACGCGCAACGGGCCCCAGGTGGTGGCCAGCGCCAGCTCGCGCTCGTAGGCCGGGCCGCGGCGCGCGGCCACCGCGGTCTGGCCCTGCAGCCCCTCCAGCGCGGTGGCCGAGGGGGTGAAGCGGCGGTCCAGGTCGCCGCGGCGGGCGCTGAACTCGCACAGGCTGCGCACCGAGACGGTGTAGCTCCAGTCCGGCGCCTCGTCGGGGGCGGCGGCGCGCGGCGGGACGGGCATGGCGCGATTGTCGGCGCGCGCCGGCGGCCGGCGCGGCGTGGGGCCGGGCGGGTGCGTGGGATCATCGCGGCGATGCCGCCACCGGACCCCGCGACCCCACCCGAGCTGCCCGACCTGCGCCCGCCGCGCCCCCCGGCGCCGCCGGCCCCGCCGCCGCTGCCCCAGCCGCGGCTGGCGCCCTGGCGGCCGGTGTCGGCGCGTCAGCGCCTGCTGATCGTGGCGCTGACGCTGGCCACGGTGGCCGCGGTGACGGTGCTGATGCTGCGCCACCAGGCCCGCGTGCTGGCCGCGCAGGCCGCGCGCCACGACCCGCTGCGCGCCGACTGCCCGCGCGACGCCGCCAGCGCCCCGGCCGGCTGCCCCGGCAGCGCGATGCCGGTGATGGTGCTGCCGGCGCAGGCGGTTCAGCGGTAGTAGCCGGCCTTGCGCATCTCGCGGTCGGTCGCGGCCTGGGCGGCCTGCAGCGCGCCGTCGACGTGGATGCGCCCGGCCAGCGCCGCCGCCACCTGCTGGCCCACCGCGACGCCGATGGCCTGGAACTCGGGGATCGCGGCGAACTGCACGCCCACGTAGGGGCTGCGCGGCAGCGTGCTGTCCTGCGGGTTGGCGCTGTTGATGGCCGCCAGCTCGGCCGCGGCGAAACCGGCCACGCGCCGGAATTCGGGCTCGGCATAGGTGGACTGGCGCGTGCCGGTGGGCACCGCCGCCCAGCCGCGCTCGCGCGCGACCAGGCGCACGTAGTCCTTGGAGGTGGCCCAGGCGATGAAGCGCTGCGCCAGCGCGGGCTGGCGGCTGGCCGCCGGCACCGCCAGCGCCCAGGCCCACAGCCAGTTGGCGCCCTTGGCGGTGGCCGCCGACGGCGCCTGGTGCAGGGCCACCTGCCCGGCCACCTTGCTGCGCCGCGGGTCGCTGACGAAGGACGCGGCGATGGTGGCGTCCACCCACATCGCGCAGCGGCCCTCGCTGAACAGCGCCAGCAGCTCGTTGTAGCCGTTGGCCACCGACCCGGGCGGACCGAACTGGCGCAGCAGGCCGACGTAGAAGCCCACCGCGTCGCGCCAGGGCCGGCTGTCGAGCTGGGGCCGCCAGGCCATGTCGAACCACTGGCCGCCGAAGGCGTTGACCATGGTGGTGACCAGGGCCATGTTGTCGCCCCAGCCCGGCTTGCCGCGCAGGCAGATGCCGTAGACGCCGCGCGCCGGGTCGTGCAGCCGGGCGGCGGCGTCGCGCACCTGCTGCCAGGTCGGGCGCTCCGGCAGGCGCACGCCGGCGCGCGCGGCCAGGTCCTGGCGCAGCATCAGCATCGAGCTCTCGCCGTAGAACGGCGCGGCCACCAGCCGGCCGTCCACCGACAGGCCCTGGCGCACCGGCGGCAGCAGGTCGTCGACGTCGTAGTCGGCGTCGGGCTGCAGCGGCAGCAGCCAGCCCTTGCGGCCCCAGATCGGCGCCTCGTACAGGCCGATGGTCATCACGTCGTACTGGCCGCCGCGGGTGGCGATGTCGGTGCTCAGGCGGGCGCGCAGCGTGCCCTCGTCCAGCGTCACCCACTTCAGCCTGACGCCCGGGTTGGCACGCTCGAAATGCGGCGCCAGGCGCTGCATCTCGATCATGTGGCCGTTGTTGACGGTGGCGATGGTCAGCTCGGTGTCCGCCCGGGCCGGGCCCCAGCCCAGCAGCGGCACGGCCGCCAGCAGCAGGGCCAGGACCAGGGCGGGCTTGCGGGCAGGCATGCGGCGGCGTCTCCGGACGGCGGTGACGGCGGGTGCCGGTGCAGCCCGCCGGCCGCGGCGCGTATCAGACCGCCGCAGCGTCCTCAGGGTACAGCCCGTGCACCCGGCCGTGCAGCCGGGCCAGCCCCAACAGCGCGTCGATGGTCGGGGTGGCCAGGCCGACGCGGCGGGCGATCTCGGCGACCACGGTGACCAGCGCGTCCAGCTCGATCGGCCGGCCGGCCTCCACGTCCTGCAGCATCGAGGTCTTGAAGGCGCCCAGCTTGCGCGTGACCTGGTGGCGGTCCTCGGGCGTCTGGTCGATCGCGCAGCCCACGCGCGCGCCGACCTGGGCCGCCTCGGCCATCGCGGCGCTGACGAAGGCGCGGGTCAGCGGGTCGTCGAGCACGCGGTCGACGGTGGCGCCGGTGATCGCGGTGATCGGGTTCATCGTCATGTTGCCCCACAGCTTGAACCACAGGTCGCGGCGGATGTCGGGCGACGCGCTGGCCTCGAAGCCGGCGCGCTGCAGCAGCGCGACCACCGCCTCGGCGCGCTCGGAGGTGCCGCCCAGCGGCTCGCCGACGATCAGGCCGCGGCCCATCTTGTGCTCGACCAAGCCGGGCTCGGACGTCCAGGTGCTGGCATGCACCACGCACCCCAGCACCCGGCCCAGCGGGATGGCCGCGGCGATGCGGCCGCCCGGATCCACCGCCTGCAGCGGCGCATCGCCCAGCGCCGGCGCGCCGGCGCCGAACCACCAGGGCACGCCGTTCATCGCCGGCAGCACCACGGTGTGCGGGCCCAGCAGCGGCGCGATGCGCGCGGCCACCGCGGGCATCGCCGGCGCCTTGACGGCCACCACCACCAGGTCGGGCGGGCCGTCGGCGGCCAGCGCGGCCGGGTCGTCGCTGGCCCGCACCGGCGCCTGCAGCAGCGCGCCGCCCTCGCGCAGGCGCAGGCCGTGGCGGCGCAGCGCGTCCAGCGTGGCGCCGCGCGCCACCGCGCAGACCTGCACGCCGTCCAGCCGCGCCAGCCGGGTGCCGATGAAGCCGCCGATGGCGCCGACCCCGTAGAGACAGACCTTCATCGCCGCCCCCGTCACGCGGTGGCGGCCGGACGGCCGGCGGCCGGGGCCAGGGGACGGGGACGCGCCTCGGGCAGGCGGGTGGCGGCGGGCACGGGCATCGGCGGACTCGCTCCGGACAGGGTGGACAGGGTGGACTGGCCGCCGATTCTGCCGCGCCGGCCGGCCGCCGGCCGCGGCCGGCGCTCACCAGCCCGGGGCGGGCGGCGCACCGCTGCGGTGCAGCATCGGGTGGCCGCCGGGCGGCGCTGGTGCGCCGCGCGCGCCCGCCCGCCCCGTTGCGCCCCGCCAGCCCTGGCACATGGATTGCATCACCTTGGCCGAGGCGCGACGCGGCCACCCGCCGTCCCCCGCGCCCGACAGTCCAGCCCCCGCTGCCGATGGCGGGGGATGCCGAGCCCGCTGCAGGCCCCGGCGCCGGCGGCTCCCGCCGGCTGCACCCCCCCAACCACCCGCCTCCGCGCCGCGCCCGTGCCGGCCGGACCGCCCCTCGCCCACCCGGCCCACCCGCGCTGGCATCGCCCGTGCTGCGGCCCGGCGGAGCCCTTTTCGTTTCGTGAAGGATCGTCCATGAAGATCGTCGTCGTCGGCCACGGCATGGTGGGCCACAAGTTCCTCGAAGCGCTGGCCGAGTCCGGCCTGCGCGACGCCGAGGTCACCGTGCTGTGCGAGGAGCCGCGCCCGGCCTACGACCGCGTGCACCTGTCCGAGTTCTTCGCCGGCAAGACCGCCGAGGACCTGTCGCTGGTCGAGCCCGGATTCTTCGAGCGCACCGGCATCACGCTGCGCCTGGCCGCACGCGCCGCCCAGATCGAGCGCCGCGACCACACCGTGACCCTGGCCGACGGCGAGGTGCTGCCCTACGACCGGCTGGTGCTGGCCACCGGCTCGGTGCCCTTCGTGCCGCCGATCCCGGGGCGCGACCGGCCGCACTGCTTCGTCTACCGCAGCATCTCCGACCTGGAGGCGATGAAGGCCAGCGGCGCGCGCGCCAGGCGCGGCGTGGTCGTCGGCGGCGGCCTGCTGGGCCTGGAATGCGCCAAGGCGCTGCGCGACCTGGGGCTGGAGACGCACGTGGTCGAGTTCGCGCCGCGGCTGATGGCGGTGCAGGTGGACGACGCCGGCGGCCGCATCCTGCGCAGCAAGATCGAGGCGCTGGGCGTGCACGTGCACACCAGCCACGGCACGCAGCGCATCGTCGACGGCGCCGAGCACCGCCACCGCATGGTCTTCGAGGACGGCAGCCACCTGGAGACCGACCTGATCGTGTTCTCCGCCGGCATCCGCCCGCGCGACGAACTGGCCCGCCAGTGCGTGCTGGCGATCGGCCCGCGCGGCGGCGTGGTCATCGACGACCACTGCCGCACCAGCGACCCGACGGTCTACGCCATCGGCGAGTGCGCCAGCTGGAACGAGCAGACCTTCGGCCTGGTCGCGCCGGGCTACGAGATGGCCCGTGTCGCCGCGCGCCACCTGGCCGGCGACGCGCAGGCGGCCTTCGCCGGCGCCGACATGAGCACCAAGCTCAAGCTGATGGGCGTGGACGTGGCCAGCATCGGCGACGCCCACGGCCGCACGCCCGGCGCGCGCAGCTTCCACTACACCGACGAGCTGCAGCAGGTCTACAAGAAGATCGTCGTCAGCGGCGACGGCAAGCGGCTGCTGGGCGCGGTGCTGGTGGGTGACGCGGCGGAGTACGGCACGCTGCTGCAGATGGCGCTCAACGCCATCGCCCTGCCCGCGCGCCCCGAGGCGCTGATCCTGCCGGCCAGCGACGGCCAGGCCAAGGCCGGCCTGGGGCCCGACGCGCTGCCCGACAGCGCGGTGCTGTGCTCGTGCAACAACGTCAGCAAGGGCCAGATCTGCGCTGCGGTGGGTGACGGCGCCACCACCATCGGCCAGATCAAGGGCTGCACCAAGGCCGGCAGCACCTGCGGCGGCTGCGTGCCCCTGGTCACCCAGGTGATGAAGGCCGAGATGGCCAAGCGCGGCCTGGCGGTGAACAACCACGTCTGCGAGCACTTCGCCTTCTCGCGCCAGGAGCTGTACCACCTGGTGCGCGTGGGCCAGTTCAAGCGCTTCGACGACCTGCTGGCCGCGCACGGCCAGGGCCTGGGCTGCGACATCTGCAAGCCGGCGGTGGCCTCGATCCTGGCCTCGTGCTGGAACGACTTCGTGCTCAAGCCCGAGCTGGCCAAGCTGCAGGACAGCAACGACTACTACCTGGGCAACATCCAGAAGGACGGCAGCTACAGCGTGGTGCCGCGCATGCCCGGCGGCGAGGTCACGCCCGAGGGCCTGATCGCGGTGGGCCAGGTGGCCAAGAAGTACGGCCTGTACACCAAGATCACCGGCGGCCAGCGGGTGGACCTGTTCGGCGCCCGCGTCGAGCAGCTGCCGGCGATCTGGGAGGAGCTGATCGCCGCCGGCTTCGAGAGCGGCCACGCCTACGGCAAGAGCCTGCGCACGGTGAAGAGCTGCGTCGGCAGCACCTGGTGCCGCTACGGCGTGGACGACTCGGTGGGCCTGGCCGTGGCGCTGGAGAACCGCTACAAGGGCCTGCGCGCGCCGCACAAGATCAAGTTCGGCGTCTCCGGCTGCACCCGCGAGTGCGCCGAGGCCCAGGGCAAGGACGTCGGCGTGATCGCCACCGACAAGGGCTGGAACCTCTACGTCTGCGGCAACGGCGGCATGAAGCCGCGCCACGCCGAGCTGATCGCCAGCGACCTGACCAGGCCGCAGCTGATCGCGCTGATCGACCGCTTCCTGATGTTCTACGTGCGCACCGCCGACCGGCTGCAGCGCACCAGCACCTGGCGCGACAACCTGGAAGGTGGCCTGGACTACCTGAAGCGCGTGCTGATCGACGACGCGCTGGGCATCGGCGCCGAGCTGGAGCAGCAGATGCAGCAGGTCGTCGACACCTACCAGTGCGAGTGGAAGACCGCGGTGACCGACCCGGCCGTGCGCGCGCGCTTCCGCAGCTTCGTCAACAGCGACGCGCCGGACGAGCACATCGTCTTCGTGCAGGAACGCGGCCAGATCCGCCCGGCCCGCGCCGACGAGCGCACCGACGCCGCCGCCACCAGCGACACCGCCGCCTGAACCCCGCGAGGCCCACGATGCACACCGACACCCTGAACCCGCCCGCGGCCACCGCCCCCACGCCCACCCCTGCCGGCTGGACGGCCGTGTGCCGCGTCGACGACATCCTGCCCGACACCGGCGTGTGCGCGCGGGTGGGCGGCCGGCACGTCGCCGTCTTCCGCCTGGCCGGCGAGCGCTTCTTCGCGCTCGACAACGTCGACCCCAAGTCGGGCGCCAGCGTGCTGGCGCGCGGCCTGGTCGGCAACCTGGGCGAGCGCCTGGTGGTGGCCTCGCCGCTGTACAAGAACCATTTCGACCTGGGCACCGGCGAGTGCCTGGAGTTCCCCGAGCTGTCGGTGCGCGCCCATGCGGTGCGCGTGGTCGACGGCCAGGTGCAGGTGCAGCTGCAGACCGGCGCGCCGGCCTGAGCCGGCACCGCACCAGCCCCCGCCACACCGGCCGCGGCCGGTGGCGCCCGCCGCCACCGCCCCGCCGCGGCCCGCCAGGATCCGGCCCCGGGTGACGTTGCCCGGCGCGTCGGCGCTTCCCCCCGCCCCAGGCACCCGAGACGGCCGCCCCGCGGCCGCGTGCCGCCCTGCCCGAAAGCCCCCCATGGCCTACCTCGCCCCTGCCGAGTTCGTCACCAAGATGGTCGACGCCGGCGAATCCAAGCTGCTGATGTCGACCAAGGACACGCTGATCCGCGCCTACATGGCCGGCGCCATCCTGGCGCTGGCCGCGGCGTTCGCGGTCAGCGTCACCGTCAACACCGGCAACCCGCTGGTCGGCGCCCTGCTGTTCCCGGTGGGCTTCTGCCTGCTGTACCTGCTGGGCTTCGACCTGCTGACCGGCGTGTTCACGCTGGCCCCGCTGGCCGTGCTGGACCGCCGGCCCGGCGCCACCTGGGGCGGCGTGGGGCGCAACTGGGCGCTGGTGTTCTGCGGCAACTTCGCCGGCGCGCTGACGGTGGCGGTGTTCATGGCCGTCATCTTCACCAACGGCTTCAGCGAGGCGCCGAACGCCATCGGCCAGAAGATCGGCCACATCGGCGAGGGGCGCACCGTGGGCTATGCCGCGCACGGCGCCGCCGGCATGCTCACCCTGTTCGTGCGTGCGGTGATGTGCAACTGGATGGTCTCCACCGGCGTCGTCGCCGCGATGATGTCCACCAGCGTCTCGGGCAAGGTCATCGCGATGTGGATGCCGATCCTGGTCTTCTTCTACATGGGCTTCGAGCACAGCATCGTCAACATGTACCTGTTCCCCTCGGGCCTGATGCTGGGCGGGCAGTTCACCTTCATGGACTACATGCTGTGGAACGAGATCCCCACGGTGCTGGGCAACCTGGTCGGCGGCCTGACCTTCGTCGGCGCGACGCTGTATTCCACCCACTACAAGACCGGCCCGAAGCGCGTGGCGGCCTGAGCCACCGCGCACCGCGGCCCGACCGCCCCAAGCCATGCGCACCCGCCTGGAGATCCGCGTCGGCCAGCACGCCGACGCGGGCCGCAAGGCGCTGCAGCAGGACTTCCACGGCGCCGCGCTGCCCGCGGGCCTGCTGCGCGAGACCAAGGGCATCGTGCTGGCGCTGGCCGACGGCATCGGCAGCAGCGATGTCAGCCAGGAGGCCAGCGCCGCCGCGGTGCGCGGCTTCCTGGACGACTACTACGACACCTCCGAGGCCTGGCCGGTCAAGCGCGCGGCGCAGCGCGTGCTGCAGGCCACCAACGCCTGGCTGCACGCGCAGAACCAGAACGGCCACGCCCGCTACGAGCGCGACCGCGGCTACGTCTGCACCTTCAGCGCGCTGGTCTTCAAGGGCCGCGAGGCGCACCTGCTGCATGTCGGCGACTCGCGCATCTACCGCCTGCACCCGCAGGCGCTGGAGCAGCTGACCGAGGACCACCGCCTGCACCTGGGCGGCGGCCAGAGCTACCTGGCGCGCGCGCTCGGCGCCGGCGCCGGCGTGGACATCGACTACCGCAGCTGGCCGCTGGAGCCCGGCGAGGTCTACCTGCTGGCCACCGACGGCGCCTACGCCCACCTGGACGCCGCCGCGGTGCACGCCGCGCTGGCCGCCCACCCGCAGGACCTGGACGCCGCCGCCGCGGCCCTGGTGGCCACCGCGCTGGCGCGCGGCAGCGACGACAACCTGACGGTGCAGCTGGCCCGCGTGGACGCCCTGCCCGAGGCCGACGCGCTGCCGGCCCTGGCCGGGCGGCAGGGCCTGGCGCTGCCGCCGCCGCTGGCCCCGCGCATGGACTTCGAGGGCTACACCGTGGTGCGCGCGCTGCACACCAGCGCGCGCAGCCACGTCCACCTGGCGGTCGACCAGGCCAGCGGCCGCACCGTGGTGCTGAAGACGCCTTCGGTCGACGGCCGCGACGACCCGGCCTACCTCGACCGCTTCCTGCTGGAGGACTGGGTGGCGCGGCGCGTGGACAGCCCGCACCTGCTCAAGCCCGCGCCGCACGACCGGCCGCGCCAGCACCTGTTCGTCGCGATGGAGCATGTCGACGGCCCGACGCTGGCGCAATGGATGCGCGACCACCCGCGGCCCGGGCTGGAGGCGGTGCGGCAGATCGTCGAGCAGGTCGCCAGGGGCCTGCAGGCCCTGCACCGCAAGGGCATGCTGCACCAGGACCTGCGGCCCGAGAACGTGATGCTCGACGCCACCGGCACCGCCCGGATCATCGACTTCGGCGCGGTGCACGTCGACGGCCTGGCCGAGGGCGGCAGCGAGCCGCAGGCGCTGGCGCTGCGCGGCTCGCTGCAGCACAGCGCGCCCGAGTACTTCACCGGCGCCGGCGGCCAGCCGGCGTCCGACCTGTTCTCGCTGGCAGTGCTGACCTACCAGATGCTCACCGGCCAGCTGCCCTACGGCCTGCAGGTGACCCGGGTGCGCAGCGCGCGCGACCTGCACCGCCTGCGCTACAACCCGCTGCCCGCGCTGCGCCCCGACCTGCCGCCCTGGCTGGACGCGGTGCTGCGCCGCGCCCTGCACCCGCAGCCGGCCCGGCGCCAGCAGGCGCTGTCGGAGTTCGTGCACGAGCTGCGCCACCCACCCGAACGCGCGCTGCGCAGCCGCGCCACGCCGCTGGTCGAGCGCGATCCGCTGCGCTTCTGGCGCGGGCTGTCGCTGCTGCTGGGGCTGGGTGTGCTGCTGTTGCTGGCGCTGCGGGTGCTGGGGCGCTGAGGCCCGCGGCGGCCCGGCCGGGCGGGCCGGCCGGGCCGGCTTCAGCGCCGGTGCCAGTAGGCGGCCGCCTGGGTGCGGCTGTCGAGCGCCAGCTTGGTGAGGATGTTGGCCACGTGGCGCTTGACGGTGTGCAGGCTCAGGCCCAGCGCGCGGGCAATGAGCTTGTTGCTCTGGCCCTCGGCGAGCAGCGACAGCACCTCGCGCTCGCGGGCCGACAGCGGCTCGTCCGGCGGCAACGCGTCGGCGCGCGCCCCCTCGCCCTGAGCCTGCGCCTGCCAGCCTGCCAGGCGCTGGCGCAGCCGCGCCTGCGCCGCGGCCGGGCAACGCAGACGGGCTTCCAGCGCCTGCCACAGCGACTGCAACCACCCGGGCGGCTCCAGCAGCAGGCCCAGGCCCTGTTCGTCGACAGCCTCGGACAGCAGCCCGTCCAGCGCCGCGGCCGCGGCGTCCAGCTCGCCCTGCTGGGCGCGGCAGACCGCCAGCGCGAAGCGCGCATCGCCCATGAAGGCCGGCAGCCAGCCGCCGCGCTGCAACCCGGCGGCGCGCTCCAGCAGCGGCCGCGCCGCCGCCAGGTCGCCGCGCAGCAGCGCATGCTGGCCCTGCACCAGGGCGGCGCCGGTGTCCAGCACCGGCCACTCGCGGGCCGAGCGCGGGCGGGCCAGCTCGGGCAGCAGCGCGGCCAGGCCGTCGGCGTCGCCGGCCCGCCAGTGGATGCGGGCCTGCAGGTGGACGTAGGTGCGCCGCCAACCCCGGCTGTAGCCGGGCGTCATCACGCCAGGCACCTGCGCGACGACGGCCAGCGCCTCGGCGCCGCGGCCCTGCGCGGCCAGGTGCAGGCCGTGCAGGTGCAGCGCGCTGATGCTCAGCATCACGTCGCCGGGCAGGTGGCGCTGCAGCCGCAGCAGATCCTGCAAGGCCTCGCGCGCCGGCCCGGGCTCGCCGTGCCAGAAGGCCAGCCAGGCGTCCAGCGCCGGCACCTGCACCTCGCCGGGCCGGTCGCTGCGGCACAGCAGGCGCAGCCGTTCCATCAGCGGCCGCGTGCCCGGCAGGCCGATGAAGTGGCCGTAGCTCATGTCCACGATGTTCGGGTAGCGCGTCTCGGGCGCCAGCGCCGCGTTGTCCGCCATCGCGGCCAGGCCGGCCAGCACCGCCGCGCCGTCGCCCCGCGCCATGCCGTGCCAGGCACACAGCGAATCGAAGGCCACCTGCAGCGCCGGCGGCAGCTGCGCATCGGCCGCCGCGGCGAGCACCGCCCCGGCCCGGTCGAGCTCGCCCAGCGCGTTGTGGCAGGCCCCCAGCATGCCCAGCGCGATGAAGCGGTCGCGCTGCTGGCCCTGGCGCGCGAAGGCGTCGTGGCTGCGCTGGAACTCGTCCCGGGCCAGCACCCAATCCCAGCGCGACCAGGCGCACAGGCCGCGCAGCAGCGCGGCGTCGGCCTGCGGACCGGCGGCGTCCGGCGGCAGTTGCGCCAGCCAGCGCTCCAGCCGGTGGGTGCCGCCGACGGCCAGCAGCCCGTCGGCCATCTGGCGCAGCGCGGACAGGGCCTCGGACCAGCGCCCGGCGGCCAGCCAGTGCGGCACGGCGCGCTCGGCACGGGCCTCGGCGGCGGCCGCCCGGGCATGCAGCTCGGCGGCCCGCCCGGGTTCGCGGCGTTCGAGCTCGCCACGCAGGAAGTCGCGGAACAGGTCGTGCAGGCGCAGCACCGGCACGGCCTCGTCCAGCGCGCTGAGGAAGAGCTGGCGGTCGAACAGATCGTCGAGCAGCGCACGCGCATCGCTGCGCCCGGTGACCGCCTGGCACAGCGCCGGACTGAGCTCGGGCAGCACGCTGCTGTGGAGCACGAAGGCCTGCAGGGCCGGCGGCAGGCCGGCCAGCACCTCCTGCGCGAAGTAGTCGAACAGGTGGCGGTGCGCCGCCGGACCGACCAGCGCGGGCGCCGGGGCGCCAGGGCGCGCGCTGCCCAGCACCAGGTGCAGGCCGGCGACCCAGCCGTGGGTGCGCTCCAGCACGGCCCGCAGCGCCTCGTCGGACGGGGCGTCCAGCCCGCGCAGGCGGCACAGCGCCTGGGCCGCGTCCAGGTCGAACTGCAGGTCCTCGAGGCCCAGCTCCACCAGCTCGCCGCCGGCCCGCCAGCGCGCCAGCGACAGCGGCGGCGCGACGCGGCTGCCGATGAACAGGCACAGCTCCGGCGGCGCGCGGGCGATCAGCGTGTCCAGCAGCTGCAGCGCCGCCGTGTCGGTGACATGGTGCAGGTCGTCCAGCACCAGTGCGATGCGCACCTCGGGCCGCCCGCCCAGGGCGTCGGTCAGCAGGCCCAGCGCGGTGCGCGCGGCGGGGCTGGCGTCCTGCAGCTGGGCCAGCACGGTGGCCGCCGGCACGGCCCAGGGCAGGTCCAGCGCGGCCAGCGCGGCGAACAGCGCGGCGAACAGGCGGTTGGCGTCGTTGTCCTCGGCGTCCAGCGACACCCAGACGACCTCGGCGCCCGGGGCGGCGGCCAGCGCGGCGGCCAGCTGCACCAGCAGGGTCGTCTTGCCGAAGCCGGCCGGCGCCTGCACCAGCACCAGCCGGGCGTCGGCGGCCCGCTCCAGCGTGCGCGCCAGCAGGGCCGGGCGCGGCACGGCGTCGCGCCGCGGACGCGGGATGCGGAACTTGCTGGCGGGGGCGTTCGGGGTGCGGGCGTCCATGCGCGGTGGCCGTGGGCTGCCCGATTCTAGGAAGCGCCACCGCACCGCCGGGCCCCGCCCGGCCCGGCGGCGCCGGGCCAGGGGTGCTCAACGCGCGGCCGGCGGCAGCGGGGCGGGCACGCGGTTGCGCACCGGCGGCAGGGTCCTCAGGTAGGCGAACATGGCCTTCAGGTCGGCCTCGGCCATCTGGCCGTAGGCCGCCATGGGCGGCAGCAGCGGCCGGCCGCGGCCCAGGTGGCGACCGGTGCGCAGGGTCTGCACGAAATCCTGCTCGCGCCAGCGGCCCAGCCCGGTCTCGGGGTCGGGCGTGAGGTTGGCGGTGAAGCTGACGCCCCAGGGGCCGGCCCAGGCCGTGTTCGTCGCCGAGGACAGCACCTGCCAGGGGCCGGCCGGCAGCACCGGCAGCGGCGGCATCACCAGGTCCTCGGGGTGGCCGGCGAGGCTGCGCGCGGCGTCGGGCTCGGGCCCGCGCGGCCCCGGCTTCAGCGGCGTGTGGCAGTCCGCGCAGCCGGTGGTCTGCACCAGGTAGCGGCCGCGTTCGATGCGGTCGCGCGGGGCGGGCTCGGCGGCACGGGCGTTCTGGGCGGCCAGGACGGCCAGGGCGGCCAACGCGGCCAACGCGGCCAGGGTCGGGCACAGGGTCGGCAGGCGGGGAGGTCGGTTCATGGTCAGCGCTCCGGTCGGGCAGTGGGGTGGGTGCCGGCACTGTGCCGACCGGCCCGCCGCCCGCCATCCGCCCGACAGGCCAGCGCCGTCGCCGGAAAGGAGCCATCGCCGGCGGGCCGGCGGTGGCCCTTCGGAGCGATGCCGCCGCGGCGACGCACCGCAAGACTGGCGTCCCCTGTCCTCACCGCAGACCGCCATGACCCCCCTGCCCCGCTTCGACCTCTACGCCCCCATCCACAAGGCCCTGCGCCTGTTCATGACCGACACGCTGCGCCGCCTGGGCCGCCTGGACCTGGACGACGCCCGGGACCTGGCCGCCGGCCTGGACCAGCTCGACGCGCTGCTGGGCGCCGCGCGCAGCCACCTGCAGCACGAGAACGACTTCATCCACCCGGTCCTGGAGGCGCACCGCGCCGGCGCCAGCGAGCGCATCGCGGCCGAGCACCGCGAGCACCTGGACACCCTCGCCACGCTGCAGGCACAGGCGGACGCGCTGCGCGCCGCGCCCGGCGCGGCGGCGGCGCACCGGCTGTACCGCCAGCTGGCCGCCTTCGCCGCGGAGAACTTCGAGCACATGGACGTGGAGGAGACCCGCCACAACCAGGCGCTGTGGGCCGCCTGCGGCGACGCCGAGCTGCAGGCCATCGAGGGCCGCATCCTGGCCAGCATCGGCCCGCAGGAGATGGACCTGTGGCTGCGCTGGCTGATCCCGGCGCTCAACCCCACGGAGCGCGCGCAACTGCTGGGCGGCATGCCGCCGGAGGCCCAGGCGCCGGTGCTGGCATCGGCCCGCACGCTGCTCGACGACACCGACTGGGCCAAGCTCTGCCGGGCGCTGGGCCGGGCCCCGGTGCCCGGCCTGGTGACCGCCTGAGCCGGCGCGGCCGGCCCCGTGCGCGCGGTGCACCACAATGCCGGGTGCAGTCCCCGCACCCCATTCGATCCAGCGTGTCAGACCCCAAGCCCGAACACGAACAGCGCGGCATCCAGAGCATCGAGGTCGGCGGCCAGCTGCTGCTGGCGCTGGCCGACCGCGGCCGGCCGCTGCCGCTGAAGGACCTGGCCGCCGCCGCCGGCATGGCGCCGGCCAAGGCGCACCCCTACCTGGTCAGCTTCGGCAAGATCGGCCTGGTCGAGCAGGACAAGGCCAGCGGCCGCTACGGCCTGGGGCCGCTGGCGCTGCAGCTGGGCCTGCTCAGCCTGCAGCAGGCCGACCCGGTGCGCCTGGCCACGCCGGTGATCGAGGCGCTGGCCCAGCGCAGCGGCCACACCGTGGCGCTGGCCGTCTGGGGCACGCGCGGGCCGACCATCGTGCGGCTGGCCGAATCGCCCGCCGCGGTGCACGTGAACATGCGCCACGGCACGGTGTTCTCGATCGCCGGCACGGCGTCGGGCCAGCTCTACGCCGCCTGGCTGCCCGAGGACGTGGTGCGCCCGATCTACCAGGCCGAGCGCGAGGCCGCGCGCCGCAGCGGCGCCGGCGTGCCGCTGCCCTGGGCCGACTTCGTGCGCGGGCCCCTGGCCGAGGTGCGCGCCCAGGGCCTGAGCCGCACCGAGGGCGGCGTGGTCAGCGGCGTCAGCGCGCTGTCGGCGCCGGTGTTCGACCACCGCGGCGCCATCGTGCTGGCGCTGACCGCGATCGGCCCCTCGGCCGCGCTGGACATCGCCTGGGACGGCGCGCCGGCGCAGCTGATGCGCGCCGCCGCCGCCGAGGTCTCGGCCCGGCTGGGCCACCGGCCTGGCACGGATTGATCCGGGGCCAAGCCGCTCAGCACCACAGCCACAGGCGGCGCAGCCACTGCGGCACGCGCGGGGTGTGGGTCGGGTAGACGTGGGGGCAAGGCATCTGCATGGCGGGCTCCTGCGGGTTCGGCTTGGCGGATGGGCGGTGGCACCGACTGCGGCGACCACTCGATGAGGAAACTGTATGTCCATACAGTATTCCGCGCAAGCCCCTGGATGCACGCCTGAACGCCCGCCGCCGCGCGCCCTTGGTGCATGCGCGCACCAGCCCGGCCACCGCAGGGCGGCGGCGCGGCCGGCCAGGCCTGTCGGCAGGCCGCTGACCGCCCGCTGAAAGCCCCCGGAGCGCCCGCCCTGACGCACCGCGCCGGCGCAAACGGGCCGGCAGCCCCGTGGAAACCCTGGCACGGAACTGGCATGTCATTGCGCAACATCAAGCTGTCGACAGACGACAGCCGACACCAGTCCACCACCAGCGAGACCTCCCATGCCCGTGAGTGCCGCCGAACGCGCCGTCCGCGAGGACCTGGCCGCCGCCTACCGCCTCGTCGCCCACTTCGGGATGGACGACAGCATCTACACCCACATCTCGGCCCGCGTGCCGGGCACCACCGACCAGTTCCTGATCAACCCCTACGGCCTGCTGTTCCGCGACATCACCGCCTCGTCGCTGGTCAAGATCGACCTCGAGGGGCGCATCGTCGAGCCCACCGACCACGACGTGAACCCGGCCGGCTTCACCATCCACAGCGCGGTGCACGCGGCGCGCCACGATGCAACTTGCGTGCTGCACACCCACACGGTGGCCGGCGTCGCGGTGTCCTCGCTGGCGGGCGGGCTGCAGCCCTGCAACCAGTGGGCGCTGCAGTTCTACGACCGCGTCGCCTACCACGACTTCGAGGGCATCGCGCTGGACCACGACGAGCGCGAACGCCTGGTCGCCGACCTGGGGCCGAGCAAGCGCGCGCTGATCCTGCGCAACCACGGCCTGGTGACGCTGGGCCGCACCGTGGCCGAGGCCTTCATCCTGATGCACAACCTGGAGCGCGCCTGCAAGGTGCAGCTGGCCATCCAGGCCAGCGGCCAGCCGGTGCACCCGGTGCCGCCCGAGGTCTGCGAGCGCACCGCGCGCCAGTACGAGAGCGGCGACAGCAACCGCGAGCGCGGCCAGGCCGACCCGAATGCGCGCGAATGGCGCGCGATGCTGCAGCGCCTGGGCCCGCCGCTGCAGCCCGACTGGCGCAGCTGATGCCGGCCCGGCCGGCGCGCTGAGCGGCCGGCCCATCCCCTGAATCCCCACTGCCCCGCGGCCACCGGCCCGGGGGCTGCGCCGCCGCATGGGCGCGCACCGCATCCACCCACCAACGCGAGGAAGCACACGATGCAACGACGCCGTCTGATTCAACTGGGAGCCACCGGCCTGGGCGTGACCATCGCCGGCGTGCCGCTGGAACTGCTGGCGCAGGACAAGAAGGGCGGCACGATCAACGTGCTGGTCCAGCCCGAGCCGCCGGGGCTGATGATGGGCCTGGTGCAAAACGGCCCGACGCAGCTGATCAGCGGCAACATTTACGAGGGCCTGCTGCGCTACGACGAGAAGCTCAACCCCCAGCCCCAGCTGGCCACCAGCTGGACGATGAGCGCCGACGGCAAGACCTGCACCTTCAAGCTCAAGCCCGGCGTGAAGTGGCACGACGGCAAGCCCTTCACCGCCGCCGACGTGGTGTTCTCGGTCGACGTGTTCCTGCGCAAGACCCACGCGCGCCTGCGCGGCAACCTCGAGGCCGTCGAGGCCATCAAGGCGCTGGACCCGCTGACCGTCGAGTTCAAGCTCAAGTACCCGTTCGGCCCCTTCCTGGGCCTGTTCGAGAACGGCACCATGCCGATGGTGCCCAGGCACGTCTACGAGGGCACCGACTTCGCCACCAACCCGGCCAACGCCACGCCGATCGGCACCGGCCCGTTCAGGTTCAAGGAATGGGTCAAGGGCAGCTACATCCTGCTGGAGGCCAACAAGGACTACCACGACCCCAAGCTGCCGCTGGTCGACAAGGTCTACTACCACGTGATCCCCGACGCCGCGGCGCGCGCCGCGGCCTTCGAGTCGGGCAAGGTCGACATCGCCCCCGGCGGCTCGGTCGAGTACTTCGACGTGCAGCGCCTGGCCAAGCTGCCCGGCGTGGCCGTCAGCACCAAGGGCTGGGAGTTCTTCTCGCCGCATTCCTGGCTGTGGATCAACCACCGCAAGGCGCCGATGAACCACGTCAAGTTCCGCCAGGCGCTGATGCACGCGATCGACCGCGAGGCCATGGCCAAGATCGCCTGGTACGGCTACGCCAAGCCGGCCACCGGGCCCTTCAACAGCGCGATCAAGTTCGCCAGCGCCGACGTGCCCAAGTACCCCAAGGACATCGCCAAGGCCAAGGCGCTGCTGGCCGAGGCGGGCTACAAGGGCGAGACCATCCGCCTGCTGCCCCTGCCCTATGGCGAGAGCTGGCAGCGCCAGGCCGAGATGGTGCGCCAGGGCCTGACCCAGGCCGGCATCAAGATCGAGCTGGTGCCCACCGACGTGGCCGGCTGGAACCAGCGCCTGAACGAGTGGGACTTCGACCTCGCCTTCACCTACCTCTACCAGTACGGTGACCCGGCGCTCGGCGTGGCGCGCAACTACACCAGCACCAACATCGCCAAGGGCTCGCCGTTCAACAACGTCGAGGGCTACGTCAACTCGCGGGTCGACGCGCTGTTCGCCGCCGGTGCCCGCGCCACCGACCCGGCCTCGCGCCAGAAGGCCTACCTCGAGGTGCAGAAGCTGCTGGTCGAGGAGGTGCCGGTGGCCTGGCTGCACGAGATCACCTTCCCGACGCTGTACCGCAGCAAGGTGAAGAACCCGATCAGCTCGGGCATCGGCCTGAACGACAGCCTGAGCCGCGCCTCCATCGCCTGAGCGACGCCCCCGGGACCGCCATGAAGCGCCTGCACTACATGCTCACCCGCATCGCCCAGGGCCTGCTGGCCCTGGTGCTGATCGCCACCGTGAACTTCCTGCTGGTGCGCGCCGCGCCGGGCGACCCGGTGGCCGTGCTGGCCGGCGAGGCCGGCGCGTCCGACGCCCAGTTCGTCGCCCAGCTGCGCGCCCAGTTCGGGCTGGACCAGCCGCTGTCCACCCAGCTGGGCCGCTACCTGGGCCATGTGCTGCAGGGCGACCTGGGCTTCTCCTACCGCCAGCAGCAGCCGGTCATCAGCCTGATCCTCGAGCGCCTGCCGGCCACGCTGCTGCTCACCGGCAGCGCCTTCGCGCTGTCGCTGCTGTTTGGCGTCGCGCTGGGCGCACTGGCGGCGCGGCGCGCCGGCAGCTGGGTGGACAGCGGCATCACCGTCGTCGCCCTGGTCTTCTACGCCACGCCGCTGTACTGGCTGGCGATGATGGCGGTGCTGGTGTTCACCGTGCAGCTGGGCTGGCTGCCCGGCTTCGGCCACATGACGGTGGGCGCCGACCTGCACGGCCTGGCCGCCGTGGCCGACCGCGCCAGCCACCTGCTGATGCCCGCGCTGACGCTGGCGCTGTTCTACATGGCCGTCTACGCCCGCATGACCCGCGCGTCGATGCGTGAGGTGGCGCAGATGGACTTCGTCAAGACCGCCCGCGCCAAGGGCGTGGCGCCGGGGCGCATCCTGCGCCAGCACGTGCTGCGCAACGCGCTGCTGCCGGTGGTCACGCTGGCCGGCATCCAGGCCGGCAGCATGATCGGCGGCGCGGTGCTCACCGAGACGGTCTTCGCCTGGCCCGGCATCGGCCGGCTGATGTTCGACGCCCTGCTGCAGCGCGACTACAACCTGCTGCTGGGCTGCTTCCTGGTGACCGCGGCGATGGCCGTGCTGTTCAACCTGCTGACCGACCTGGTCTACACCCTGGTCGATCCGCGGATCGAGCTCAACTGATCGGGAGCCCGCGATGAGCGCCACGCTTTCCCCCGCCGCCGCCGCCGCGGCGCCCCGCCCGGCCTCGCCGTCCTCGGGCTTCTGGCGCCGCTTCCGGCGCAACCGCGGCGCGGTCGCCGGGCTGGTGGTGCTGGCCGCGGTGGCGCTGCTGGTGGCGCTGGGCCCGCTGCTGGCCACCAACAGCCCCTGGGACATGGTGCAGCAGCCCTTCCTCGCGCCGCTGCAGGAGCCCGGCTTCCCGCTGGGCACCGACACCCTGGGCCGCGACATCTACGCCGGCGTGGTCCACGGCGCGCGCGTCTCGCTGCTGATCGGCGTGGTCTCCACCGTGGTCTCGCTGCTGATCGGCGTGACCATCGGCGCCGTGGCCGGCTACTTCGGCCGCTGGGTGGACGCCACGCTGATGCGCTTCACCGAGCTGTTCCAGGCCGTGCCCAGCTTCGCGCTGGCCATCGTCTTGGTGGCCATCTTCCAGCCCTCGGTGGCGTCCATCGTCAGCGCCATCGCCCTGGTCTCCTGGCCGCCGGTGGCGCGCCTGGTGCGCGGCGAGTTCCTGGCCCTGCGCCAGCGCGACTTCGTCGCCGCCGCCCAGCTGGCCGGCCTGTCCACGCCGCGCATCATCGTCGGCCAGATCCTGCCCAACGCCGCCTCGCCCATCGTCGTGATGGCCTCGCTGATGGTGGCCACCGCCATCCTGCTGGAGTCCTCGCTGAGCTTCCTGGGCCTGGGCGACCCGAACCAGATGAGCTGGGGCTACATGGTCGGCGCCGCGCGCACCGTGCTGCGCCAGGCCTGGTGGATGGCGGTGTTCCCCGGCCTGGCCATCGTGCTGACGGTGCTGGCGCTGAACCTGGTCGGCGAGGGCCTGAACGACGGCCTGAACGCCCGCGCCGAGGGCCGCACGCGATGAACGCCCGCGCCTTCGCCCTCCACCCCGTGCCCACCGCCGCCATGCCTGCTGCCGCCGCGCCCCAACTCGCCACCGCAACCGCCAACGCAGCCGCCGCCGAGCCACTGCTGCGCATCGACGGCCTGGACATCCGCCTGCCCCCCGGCGCCGACCGCCCGCTGGCGGTGCAGGGCGCCACGCTGGCCCTGCACGCCGGCCAGACGCTGTGCGTGGTCGGCGAGTCCGGCTCGGGCAAGTCCATGATCGCCAACGCGCTGATGGGCCTGCTGCCGCAGCCGGCGGTGGCGCCGGTGGCCGGCCGCATCCTGTTCGACGGCCAGGACCTGCTGCAGCTGGACGAGGCCGCCTGGCGCACACTGCGCGGCCAGCGCATCGGCATGGTGTTCCAGGAGCCGATGACCGCGCTGAACCCGGTGATGCGCATCGGCGACCAGATCGCCGAGGTCTTCGACGCCCACCTCAAGCTGCCCGCGGCCGAGAAGCGCCAGCGCACCCTGGCCGCGCTGGCCGACGTCGGTCTGCCCGAGCCCGAGCGCCTGATCGACGCCTACCCCTTCCGCCTGTCCGGCGGCCAGCGCCAGCGCGTGATGATCGCCTGCGCGATGGCGCTGGAGCCGGCGGTGCTGATCTGCGACGAGCCGACCACCGCGCTGGACGTCACCACCCAGGCGCAGATCCTGGCGCTGATCCGCGCGCTGCAGCGCAAGCGCGGCACCGCGGTGCTGTTCATCACCCACGACTTCGGCGTGGTCTCGGAGATCGCCGACCAGGTGGCGGTGATGCAGCACGGCCGCGTCGTCGAGGCCGGCGCCGCCGCCCAGGTGCTGCGCGCGCCGCAGCACGCCTACACGCGCCAGCTGATCGCCGCCATCCCGCACGGCCGCCACCGCGCGCCGCCGGCCGAGGACGACGCGCCCTACGTGCTGCAGGTGCAGGACCTGCGCAAGACCTACGTCACCGGCCGCGGCCTGTTCAGCGCCGGCCGGCGCGTGGAGGCGGCCAAGGGCATCAGCTTCCAGCTCAAGCGCGGCCGCACGCTGGGCATCGTCGGCGAGTCGGGCTCGGGCAAGTCCACCGTGGGCCGCTGCCTGGTCGGGCTCTCGCCCTTCGAGTCCGGCCGCATCCTGTTCAAGGGCCGCAGCCTGCTGCCCGGCGCGGCCGGCTTGCGCGAGGCCGGCGGCAAGATCCAGATGGTCTTTCAGGACCCCAACGCCTCGCTCAACCCGCGCCAGCGCATCGGCCCGGCCATCGCCGCCGGCCCGATCGCCCAGGGCGTGCCACGGGCCGAGGCCGACGCCCGCGCCCGCGAGCTGCTGGCCCTGGTGGGCCTGGGCCCCGAGGCGGCCGAGCGCCACCCGCACGAGTTCTCCGGCGGCCAGCGCCAGCGCATCTGCATCGCCCGCGCGCTGGCCCTGCAGCCCGAGCTGCTGGTGGCCGACGAACCGGTCAGCGCGCTCGACGTCTCGGTGCAGGCCCAGGTGCTCAAGCTCTTCGCCGAGGTGCGCCAGCGCTTCCAGCTGGCCATGGTCTTCATCACCCACGACCTGCGCGTGGCCGGCGAGATGTGCGACGAGATCGCCGTGATGCAGCGCGGCGAAATCGTCGAGCACGGCCCCGCCGCCCAGGTGCTGGGCGACCCGCAACACCCCTACACCCGCGCGCTGATCGCCGCGGTGCCGCAGCTGGTGGAGGCCGCGTGACCGATCCCGCCGCCATCCCCGGTGCGGACGCGTCCGTCGAAGCCGCCGAGCTGGCCGCGCTGCGCGCCGACCCGCCGACCCTCGCGCTGCTGAGCACGCAGATCGGCACCGACTACCTGGTGCCCGCCTTCGAGGCCGCCTGCCCGGGCGTGGTGCTGCACCACACTGCCGCGCTGACCGGCGCCGACGCGCCGCTGGACCGCATCGAGGCCGCCGTCTGCTGGGTGCCGCCCGACGGCCTGCTGGCCCGCCTGCCCCGGCTGCGCCTGATCCAGTCGCTGGCTGCCGGCATCGACCACCTGCTGCGCGACCCCGCGCTGCCGCGCCAGGTGCCGCTGGCGCGCATCGTCGACCCGGAGATGGCCAGCGGCATGGCCGCCTACGTGGCCTGGGCCGTCACCCAGCACCAGCGCCACATGGGCGCCTACCTGGCGCAGCAGCGCGAGGCGCTGTGGCGCGAGCAGCCGGTGCAGCACCCGCGCCACCACCGCGTGGGCATCGCCGGCTACGGTGCGCTGGGCCAGGCCTGCGCGCGGGCGCTGCGCGCCATCGGCTACACGGTGCGCGGCTGGCGCCGCAGCGCCGGGCCGGCCGAGGACGGCCACGATGACCATCTTCTGCTGTTCCACGGCGCGGCCGGGCTGGACGATTTCCTGGCCGGCTGCGACACCCTGGTCTGCCTGCTGCCGCTGACCGACGAGACCCGCGGCCTGCTCGATGCGCGGCTGTTCGCCCGCCTGCCGCGCGGCGCCCACCTGGTCAACGTCGGCCGCGGCGAGCACCTGGTCGAGCCCGACCTGCTGGCCGCGCTGGACAGCGGCCAGCTCGGCGCCGCCACGCTGGACGCCTTCGCGCAAGAACCGATGCCGCCGGAGCACCCGTTCTGGAAACATCCGCGCATCACCGTCACGCCGCACATCGCCACCCGCACCCCGGCCGCGGTGATCGCCCGCCAGACCCTGGCCCACCTGGCCGCGGTGCGCGCCGGCCGCGCGCACGCCGTCGCGATCGACCTGGACCGCGGCTACTGAACCCGACCGAGGACCGCCCCATGACCCAGCCCACCGCCACCGACCTGCACGCACTCGACGTGCAGGCGCACCTGCACCCCTTCACCAACGCCGCCGCCCACGCCGACCTGGGGCCGATGGTGGTCACCCGCGGCGACGGCATCTACGTCGAGGACGACGCCGGCCGGCGCTACATCGAGGGCATGTCCGGCCTGTGGTGCGCGTCGCTGGGCTTCAGCCACCCGCGCCTGGTCGAGGCCGGCGTGCAGGCGCTGCGCACCCTGCCGTACTACCACACGTTCAACCACCGCTCGAACCCCGCCGTGGCCCGGCTGGCCGCCCGGCTGAAGGCCCTGGCGCCGGCGCCGATGGCGCGGGTGTTCTTCGCCAACTCGGGCTCCGAGGCCAACGACAGCGCGGTGAAGATGGTCTGGTACTACAACAACGCGCTGGGCCGGCCGCTGAAGAAGAAGATCATCGCCCGCCAGCGCGCCTACCACGGCGTGACGGTGGCCGCGGCCTCGCTGTCGGGCCTGGCGGCCAACCACACCGACTTCGACCTGCCGCTGCCGCGCATGCTGCACGTCGACTGCCCGCACCACTACCGCAACGCCCTGCCCGGCGAAAGCGAGGAGGACTTCGCCACCCGCCTGGCCGAGCAGCTGGACCAGCGCATCCAGGCCGAGGGCCCCGAGACCGTGGCCGCCTTCATCGCCGAGCCGGTGCAGGGCGCCGGCGGCGTGGTGGTGCCGCCGCGCAGCTACTTCGAGAAGATCCAGGCGGTGCTGAAGAAGCACGACGTGCTGCTGATCGCCGACGAGGTGATCTGCGGCTTCGGCCGCACCGGCGCGATGTTCGGCAGCGAGACCTTCGGCCTGCAGCCCGACATCCTGACCTGCGCCAAGGCCCTGTCCTCGGGCTACATCCCGATCTCGGCAGTGATGGTCAGCGAGCGCATCCACGACGCGCTGTCGGCCAACAGCGGCCGCATCGGCACCTTCGGCCACGGCTACACCTACTCGGGCCACCCGGTGGCCTGCGCGGTGGCGCTGGAGGCGCTGCAGGTCTACGAGGACGAGGGCTTGCTCGCGCACACCCAGGCGCTGGCGCCGGTGTTCCAGGCGCGGCTGCGGGCCCAGGCCGAGCGCCGCTTCGTCGGCGAGGCCCGCGGCGTCGGCCTGATCGGCGCGCTGGAGCTGGTCGCCGACCAGGCCAGCAAGCAACCCTTCGCCCCGGCCGCCAAGGCCGGCCCGCGCCTGGCCGCGCTGGCCCAGGAAGAGGGCCTGATCGTGCGCGCGATGGGCGACACCGTCGCGCTGTGCCCGCCGCTGATCATCGACGGCGCGCAACTGGACGAGCTGTTCGCCCGGCTGGAGCGCGCCCTCGACCGCTTCCATGCCGCCCCTCCCGTCTGATGTTCCACCCCCTACGCGCTTCGCGCGCCCCCTCAAGGGGGCACCGCCAGCGGCCCGGCGAAGCCGGTTCCGCGGCGGTCGCTTGGCCCGGCCGCCTCTGGGCGATGCCCTGACTCCTGACGCGGATCCTCTCCATGCAGACCTTCTTCTGCCCCGACCAGCTGCTGCACCAGCCGCAGCAGTTCATGCGCCTGGGCCGCATCCACCGCCCCACCGACGTGCCGGCCCGCGCCGAGGCCCTGCGCGACACCCTGGCCGGCCTGGGCCTGGCGCCCACCGTCCCGGCCGCCCGGCCCAGTGCCGCCGGCCAGGCCGCGCTGGAGACGGTGCACGCCCCGGCCTACCTGCGCTACCTGGCCACGGCCTGGGACCGCTGGCAGGCGCTGGCCGTGCCCGGCGTGGAACCTGGCCCCGAGGTGCTGCCCAACTGCTCGCCCTACCCCCACCCGCGCTGGGCGGCGCCGGGCCAGCCGCGGCCGGCCTGCCCGTCGACCGCGCTGATCGCCGAGACCGGCTGGTACATCAGCGACCTGGCCTGCCCGATCGGGCCGCACACCTGGCGCTCGGTCGAGCGCGCGGCCCACACCGCGCTGGCCGCGGCCGAGGCGGTGGCCACCGGCGGCGAGCGCCTGGCCTACGCGCTGTGCCGGCCCTCGGGCCACCATGCCCACCGCGACCGCGCCGGCGGCTTCTGCTACGTCAACAACAGCGCCGCGGCGGCGCAGCGCCTGGCCGCGGCCTTCGGCCGCGTCGCGGTGCTGGACGTCGACGCCCACCACGGCGACGGCACGCAGCAGATCTTCTACGAACGCGGCGACGTCTTCACCGCCAGCACCCACGCCGACCCGGCCGCCTACTACCCCTTCTACAGCGGCTATGCCGACGAGACCGGGGCGGGCGCCGGCGCCGGCTGCAACCTCAACCTGCCGCTGCCGCACGGCAGCGGCAACGACACCTTCCTCGCCGCGGTCGACCAGGCCTGCGCCGCGATCACCCGCTTCGCCCCGGCCGCGCTGGTGCTGGCGATGGGCTTCGACACCTTCCGCGACGACCCGATCAGCGTGCTGAAGATCGACTTCGACGCCTACCGCGCCGTCGGCGCGCGCGTGCGGGCGCTGGGCCTGCCCACCGTGGTGGTGCAGGAGGGCGGCTACATGGTCGAGGCCCTGGGCCCGGGCCTGTCGGCGCTGCTGGAAGGGCTGGGCGCATGAGCGCTATCGGCGGCACGGCCGCCGGGGAAGGGCGCCATCTGGCCGGGGTCGGCCTGTTCCTGGTCGCGCTCGGCTGCTTCGCCTGCTACGACGCCTTCGCCAAGGCCATGGTCGCGCTGTACCCGCCGCCGCTGGTCAACCTGGGCCGCTACCTGGCGGTCGGCGCCATCGCGCTGGTCTGGCTGGCCCGCGCCGGCGAGGGGCGGCCCTGGCGCCAGCCGCACCAGGGCCTGCTGCTGGCGCGCGCGCTGGCGCTGGCCGTCACCGCCACCTGCTTCATGACCGCGCTGGTGACCATGCCGCTGGCCGAGGCCACGGCGATCTACTTCACCGCGCCGCTGGTGATGGTGGCGCTGTCGCCGGCGCTGCTGGGCGAGCGCGTGGGCCGTGCGCAGTGGGCCGCGGTGCTCATCGGCTTCGCCGGCATGCTGCTGATCGTGCGGCCCGGCGGCCGCCTGCCGCTGGGCGGCACGGCGCTGATGGCGGTGGCCGCGCTGAGCTATGCGCTGTTCCAGCTGCTCACGCGCAAGCTCTCGGGGCGGGTCGCGCCGTCGGCGCAGTTCGCCTACATGGCCGCCATCTGCCTGGTGCTGACGCCGCTGCCCGCGCTGGCCGGCCCGCCGGCGGCCTTCCCCGGCTGGGCGGCGCTGGCCCTGCTGGTGGCCGGCGGCCTGGTCAGCGGCCTGGCCCAGCTGCTGCTGCTCGCCGCCTTCCGCCGCACGCCGCTGGCCACGCTGGCGCCGCTGAACTACCTGCAGCTGCTGCTGGCGCTGGGCATCAGCACCTTCTGGTTCCAGCGCCCGCCCGACGGCCCGGCGCTGGCCGGCATGGCGCTGATCGCCGCCGGCGGCCTGGCGCTGGCCCGCGCGCCGCGGCCCGCCCCGGTCTGAGAATGCGCGTCGCCGCCACCACCCGCCTGCCGCCATGACCGACCTGCACCTGCCCGCCGACCCCGACGCGCCCGACCCGGCCGCCGCCCCCGGCTTCGCGGCCATCCAGGTGCCCGACCTGGTGGCGGTGGTCGAGAACCAGCTGCGCGACGCCATCCTCAACGGCCGCATCGGCCTGGGCGAGCGCATCGTCGAGGCCGAGCTGGCGCGCCAGATGGGCATCAGCCGCGCCCCGGTGCGCGAGGCCGCGCGCCGGCTGGAGAGCACCGGCCTGCTGGTGGCGCGGCCGCGCCACGGCTTCGCGGTGCGCGAGTTCACCGAGCGCCAGGTGGCCGACCTGTACCAGGTGCGCATCGACCTGGAGCTGATGGCCTGCCGCCTGGTCTGCCGCCAGGCGGCTGACGCCGACCTGGCCCGCCTGCTGCCGCAGGTCGACGCGATGGTCGCGCGCGCCGCCGCGCTGACCCGCGCCCAGCGCGTGGCGCTGGACCTGGGCTTCCACGTGCGCCTGGCCACGCTGTCGGGCAACAGCTACCTGCTGCGCCTGTACCAGAACCTCAGCCAGGAGGTGCAGCTGTTCCTGGCGCTCAGCGAGGACAGCTACGGCGACCCGGCCGCGCTGGCCGACACCCACCGCCCGATCGCCGAGGCCATCGCCCGCCGCGACGAGGACGCCGCGGTGGCCGCGCTGCGTTACCACCTGGAGGTGGCGGTGGAGCACGTGCGCGCGCTGTTCGCCCGCCGCGGCTCCTGAGCCTGCGCGCCGCCACACGCCCCGGGCCGCTCCACCCCGCCACCGCCGCCACCCCGCGCCCATGCACGTCGTCCACAGCCCCCACCACCGCGGCCACGACCCGCAGCAGTTCATCGTGCGCGGCCGCTTCCAGCGCAGCAACGAGCAGCCCGAGCGCGCCGACCGCCTGCTGGCCGCCGCGCAGGGCCTGGGCCTGCACGCGGTCGAGCCCGAGGACTTCGGCGCCGGCCCGCGCGCGGCCATCCACACGCCCGAGTACCTGCACTTCCTGGAGACGGCCTGGGCGCGCTGGCAGCAGCTTCCCGGCGCGTCCGACGAGGTGCTGCCCAACGTCCACCCCTTCCCCGGCCAGCCGTTCACCTACCCCGACAGCCTGGTCGGCCAGGCCGGTTACCACCTGGGCGACATGGCCTGCTCGGTGGGCGAGCACACCTGGCAGGCCGCGGTCTGGTCGGCCCACGTGGCCAGCCACGCCGCGCTGCTGGTGCGCGACCAGGGCGCGCGCGCCGCCTACGCGCTGTGCCGCCCGCCCGGCCACCACGCCTACGCCGACCGCGCCAACGGCTTCACCTACCTGAACAACGCCGCCATCGCCGCCCAGCTGCTGCGCGCGCGGCACGAGCGCGTGGCCATCCTGGACATCGACGTGCACCACGGCAACGGCACCCAGGGCATCTTCTGGCGCCGGCGCGACGTGCTGACCGTCTCGCTGCACGCCGACCCGCACTTCTGCACCCCCTTCTTCACCGGCCACGCCCACGAGCGCGGCGAGGGCGAGGGCCTGGGCTTCAACCTGAACCTGCCGCTGCCCAAGGGCACGGCCGACGCGACCTACCGCGCCGCGCTGGCGGTGGCGCTGCGCAGCATCCGCCACTACGCGCCCGGCGCGCTGGTGGTGGCCCTGGGCCTGGACGCCCACGAGCGCGACCCCTACCAGGCCCTGGCGCTGAGCACCGCCGGCTTCGCCGAGGTGCTGGCCGACATCGCCCGCCTGGGCCTGCCCACCGTGCTGGTGCAGGAGGGCGGCTACCTGTCCGACGACCTGGGGCCCAACCTGGCGAGCGCGCTGGGCGGCTTCCTCGCCGCCAGCTGAACCACGGGCACCGCGATGCACGACGACCCCGTGGACACCGTGACCCAGGCCCCGGCGCTGGGGGCCCCCGCGGCCCGCCCGCCGGCCAGCGACGACGACGCCCTGGCCTTCGACCAGCGCCCCGAGGCCGCGGTGCTCAGCGCACCGGCCGCGCCGGTGCCCGCCGACTGGGCGGCCGCGCAGGCGCTGGCCCACTGGGGCCGCCGCGGCACGCTGCAGCCGCTGGCCGGCGAGCGCGACGCCAACTTCCTGCTGACCGAGCCCGACGGCGCCGGCGGGGCCCCCGGCGCGCGCTGGCTGCTCAAGGCCTCGCACCCGATCGAGGCGCCCGAAGTCACCGACTTCCAGACCCAGGCCCTGCTGCACCTGGCCCGCCACGCGCCCGCGCTGCCGGTGCAGCGCCTGGCCGCCACGCCCGGCGGCGCCGTGGCGGTGACGGCCACCGCGCCCGACGGCCGGCCGCGCGTGCTGCGCCTGATCTCCTGGCTGGACGGGCTGCCGATGGCGCGCGCGCCGGCCTCGGCCGCGCAGCGCGCCAGCGTGGCCACGCTGCTGGCGCGCATCGACCAGGCCCTGGCCGCGATGGACCCGGCGCTGCGCCACCCCGCCGCCCACCGCCCCCTGCCCTGGGACCTGTGCCGTGCCCACCAGGTGCGCCCGCTGCTGCAGGCCCTGCCCGACGCCGCGCGGCGCGCGCTGGCCCTGGCCGCGCTGGACGCCTTCGAGCGCAGCGCGCGCCACCCCTTGGCCGCGCTGCCGCGCCAGCCCATCCACAACGACTTCAACATCCACAACCTGCTGGTCGACCCGGCCGACCCCGGCCGCGTCTGCGCGGTGCTGGACTTCGGCGACATGGTGGCCGCGCCGCGCGTCAACGACCTGGCCGTGGCCGCCGCCTACCAGCTGGACGCCGACGGCGACGCGCTGGGCACGGTGGCCGCCTTCGCCGCCGCCTACCACCGCGCCTGGCCGCTGCGCGCCGAGGAGCTGGACCTGCTGTGGCCGCTGGTGCAGGCCCGGCTGGCGATGGTGGTGGCCATCAGCGGCTGGCGCGCCGTGCGCGAGCCGGACAAGGCCGACTACCTGCTGCGCAACAACCCCGTCTCCTGGGCCCGCCTGGCCGCCTGCGCCCCGGTGCCGCCGGCCGCCGCCCGCGCTGCGCTGCGCGACGCCTGCGGCGTCTGACAGGCCCTCCAGTTCGCCACGACCACCCACCAGCCCCCGCCATCCATGAGCCGCCCTGTGTCAACCGTCGAGTGCGGGCCGAGCGCCGGGCCGCTCCCAAGCCGGCCCGCGATCCCCTCGGGGGATCGGCCGACGTACCCGTCGGCCGAGGGGCCAGCATCCGACACCGCCGACCTGCTGGCCCGCCGCCAGCGCCTGCTGGGCCCGGCCTACCGCCTGTTCTACGAGGAGCCGCTGCACCTGGTGCGCGGCGAGGGCGTGTGGCTGTTCGACGCCGACGGCCGGCGCTACCTGGACGCCTACAACAACGTGGCCTCGGTGGGCCACGCCCACCCACGGGTGGTGGCCGCCATCGCGGCCCAGGCCGCGCAGCTCAACACCCACACCCGCTACCTGCACGGCGGCGTGCTGGACGTGGCCGAGCGCCTGCTGGCCACGCTGCCGCCGGCGCTGGGCCACGTGATGTTCACCTGCACCGGCAGCGAGGCCAACGACCTGGCGCTGCGCATCGCCCGCAGCGCCACCGGCGCCGAGGGCCTGATCGTGACGCGCTGGGCCTACCACGGCGTCACCGCGGCGCTGGCCGAGGCCTCGCCGTCGCTGGGCGCCGGCATGCGCCTGGGCGAGCGCGTGCGCACCGTGGACCTGCCCTTCACCGCGCCCGCCGCCGACGGTGCACCGCAGCCCGACGCGGCCAGCGCCGGCGCTGGCTTCGCCGACGCGGTGCGCGCCGCCATCGCCGACCTGGCCGCCCACGGCCTGCGCCCGGCCGCGCTGCTGGTCGACACCGTGTTCTCCAGCGACGGCGTGTTCACCGACCCGGCCGGCTTCCTGGCCCCGGCGGTGGCCGCGGTGCGCGCCGCCGGCGGCCTGTTCATCGCCGACGAGGTGCAGCCCGGCTTCGGCCGCACCGGTGAGGCCTTCTGGGGCTTCGCCCGCCACGGCGGGCCGGCCGCCGGCGGGCCGCCGCTGGTGCCCGACCTGGTGACCCTGGGCAAGCCCATGGGCAACGGCCACCCGGTGGCCGCGGTGGTGGTGCGGCCCGAGGTGCTGGCGCCGTTTGCCGCGCAGTGCCGCTACTTCAACACCTTCGGCGGCAACCCGGTGGCCATGGCCGCGGCCGGCGCGGTACTGGACGTCATCGCCGACGAGGGCCTGCAGGCGCGCGCCCTGGCCGTCGGCACCCGGCTGCGCCGGCAGCTGGCCGCGCTGGCCGGCCGCCACCCCGCCATCGGCCAGGTGCGCGGCGCCGGGCTGTTCATCGGCGTGGACCTGGTCGAGCCGGCCGACCCGGCCGCCGCCCGCCCGGCCCCCGCGCTGACCACGCGCCTGGTCAACGGCCTGCGCCAGCGCGGCGTGCTGCTCAGCGCCACCGGCCCGCAGGCCAGCACGCTGAAGATCCGGCCGCCGCTGGTCTTCGGCGACGAGCACGCCGACCTGCTGGTCGACGCGCTCGACCAGGCCCTGGCCGACGCCGCACCACGCTAGAGGCTGCAGCGCCGTGGACGGCGCACACCGCGGCGCCGGCGCAACCCCGGCAGCGGGCTGACGCACAATCGCCCGCCGCGGCCGTGCTGCGGCCCGCCGGCCCGGACCGCCGCCCGGCGCCGCCACGCCCACCCCGACGCGACCCGACGCGCACCGCCCGCATGAACCCGCGCCACCTGACGCTGCGCCAGTTCCGCTACTTCATCGCCGTGGCCGAGAGCGGCTCGGTGGCGGCCGCCTCGCGCGAGCTGGCCATCGCCCAGAGCGCGGTGACCAAGGCCATGCTGGAGCTGGAGGCCGAGCTGGGCCAGTCGCTGTTCGAGCGCAGCTCGCGCGGCATGCTGCTGACGCCGCAGGGTCACCGCTTCCTGGCCAGCGCGCGCAAGGTGCTGGGCGCGGTGTCGGAGGCGGTGCGGCTGCACGGCAGCGAGGTCGCCGAGCCGCTGGGCGGCGCGCTGGGCGTGGGCGTGACCAGCCTGGTGGCGGGCTACTACCTCAGCGACCTGTTGTCGCGCTTCCGCCGCAACTGCCCGCAGGTGCAGGTGCAGGTGACCGAGGAGACGCCGCGCTTCCTCGAGCACCTGCTGATCAACGGCGAGATCGACGTGGCCATCATGGTCAGCAACGCGCTGGGCGAGGGCCAGGCCCTGGTCGCCGAGACGCTGACGCGCTCGCCCAACCGCGTCTGGCTGGCGTCCAGCCACCCGCTGGCCGGCCGCGACGAGCTGACGCTGGCCGACTGCGCCGGCTGCGACCAGATCGTGCTGGAGGCCGACCGCATCGGCGACCTGATGCGCAGCACCTGGCAGCGCCACCAGCTCAAGCCGCGCCGGCTGATGCACACCTCCTCGCTGGAGGCGGTGCGCTCGCTGGTCGGCGCCGGGCTGGGCCTGGCGGTGCTGCCCGACTTCCTCTACCGGCCCTGGACGCTGGACGCCGAGCACGTCGACGTGCGCCCGCTGCGCGACGAGCTGCCCACGGTGGACGTGGGCCTGGTCTGGCGCCGCGGCCTGGCGCTCAAGCCCGCGGCGGCCGAGTTCATCGCGCTGGCGCGCGAGCAGAGCCGGCTCAGGCGGGCCTGAGAGGCTGAGACCGCGGATCAGAGCTTGACCATCACGTGGCGCGCCACGGTGTAGTCCTCCAGCGCGTAGACGCTCAGGTCCTTGCCGTAGCCGCTGCTCTTGAGGCCGCCGTGCGGCATCTCGTTGGCCAGCATGAAGTGGGTGTTGATCCAGGTGCAGCCGTACTGCAGGCGGCGGGCCACCTGCATCGCGCGGCCCACGTCCTGGGTCCACACCGACGAGGCCAGGCCGTAGTCGCTGTCGTTGGCCCAGTCCACGGCCTGGTCGGTGTCGCTGAAACGGGTCACGCTGACCACCGGGCCGAAGACCTCGCGGCGCACGATCTCGTCGTCCTGGCGCGCGCCGGCGATCACCGTAGGCTCGTAGAAGAAGCCGCCGCCCGGGCGCAGCCGGCCGCCGGCGGTGACCTCCATGTGGCCCAGCATCTGCGCGCGCTCGACGAAGCTGGCCACGCGGTTGCGCTGGCGCTCGCTGATCAGCGGGCCGATCTCCACGCCCTCGTCGTCGGGCTGGCCGACCTGGATGGTCCTGACCGCGCTGGACAGCTCGGCCACCAGCTTGTCGTAGATCTTGGCGCCGGCGTAGACGCGGCAGGCGGCGGTGCAGTCCTGGCCGGCGTTGTAGTAGCCGAAGGTGCGCAGGCCCTCGACCACCGCGCCCAGGTCGGCGTCGTCGAAGACGATCACCGGCGCCTTGCCGCCCAGCTCCAGGTGGGTGCGCTTGAGCGTGTCGCTGGCGGCCTGCAGGATCTTGCGGCCGGTGGCCACGTCGCCGGTCAGGCTGACCATCGCCACCTTGGGGTGCTCGACCAGGGGCTGGCCGACGCTGGCGCCGCGGCCGGTGACGATGTTCAGCACGCCCTTGGGCAGGATGTCGGCGGCGATGCGCGCCAGCGCCAGCGCGGTCAGCGGCGTCTGCTCGCTGGGCTTGAGCACCACGGTGTTGCCGGCGGCCAGGGCCGGCGCGGTCTTCCACGCGGCCATCATCAGCGGGTAGTTCCAGGGCGCGATCGAGCCGACCACGCCCAGCGGGTCGCGGCGGATCAGGCTGGTGTGGCCCGGCAGGTACTCGCCGGCCACGGCGCCGTGCATGGTGCGGCAGGCGCCGGCGAAGAAGCGGAAGCAGTCGGCCACCGCCGGGATCTCGTCGCCCAGCGCCCGCGCGTAGGGCTTGCCGCAGTTCAGGCTCTCCAGCCGGGCCAGCGTCTCGGCCTGGGCCTCGATCGCGTCGGCCAGCTTCAGCAGCAGGCGCGCGCGCTCCATCGGCGTGGTGTCGCGCCAGCCGTCGAAGGCGCGGTGCGCGGCCGACACCGCCTTGTGCAGCTGCTCGGCGCTGGCCTCGGGCACCTCGACCAGCAGCGCGCCGGTGGCCGGGTTGAGCACGCGCTCGGCCTCGCCCTCGCCCCGCTGGAAGGCGCCGTCGATGAACAGGTCGGTCGGCAGGGTGATGTCCATGGAGAAGGCTCCTTCAGCGTTGGGAATGCGCCGGCTCGTCGGCGCGGGTCAGCAGGTAGGCCAGCAGGATGGGCACGAAGGTCAGCGCGATGATCAGCACCGCGACGACGTTGGTCACCGGGCGCTGGCGCGGGCGGATCAGCTCCTGCAGCATCCAGATCGGCAGCGTGGTCTGCTGGCCGGCGGTGAAGGTGGTGACGATGACCTCGTCGAAGCTCAGCGCGAAGGCCAGCAGCGCCCCGGCCAGCAGGGCCGAGCCCAGCTGCGGCAGCACCACGTGGCGCAGGGTCTGGAACAGGTCGGCGCCGAGGTCCATGCTGGCCTCGATCAGGTGGGGGTTGAGCCGCCGCAGCCGCGCCACCGCGTTGTTGAACACCACCACCACGCAGAAGGTGGCGTGGCCGATGACGATGGTCCAGAACGAGAACGGGATCTCCAGCGTGTGGTACGCGCTGCGCAGCGCGATGCCGGTGATCACGCCCGGCAGCGCGATGGGCAGGATGAACAGCAGCGACACCGCGTCGCGCCCGAAGAAGCGCGCCCGCGCCAGCGCGCCGGCCGCCAGCGTGCCCAGCAGCAGCGCGATGGCCGTGCTCCAGGCCGCCACCTCGAAGCTCAGCCGGATCGCCTGCCACAGGTCCTCGCGCTGCCAGGCCACGCCGAACCACTGCATGGTCAGCGCCGGCGGCGGGAAGACGTAGCTCTTGTCCTCCGCGCTGAAGGCGTACAGCACGATCAGCGCCAGCGGCACGTGCAGGAAGGCCACCACGCCCCAGGCGGCGACGGACAACAGCCTAGAGCGCATCGAAGGCCCCCTTGCGCTTGGCCCACCACAGGTACAGCGCGATGGCCACGATGGGCACCAGCGAGAACGCCGCGGCAAAGGGCAGGTTGCCGGCCACGCCCTGCTGGCGGTAGATGACCTGGCCGATGTAGAGCGTGGAGTCGCCGATGACCTGCGGGATGATGTAGTCGCCCAGGGTCAGGCTGAAGGTGAAGATCGAGCCGGCCGCCAGGCCGGGCATGGCCAGCGGCAGCACGACGTGGCGGAAGGTGGTGGCCGGCGGCGCGCCCAGGTCGGCCGAGGCCTCCAGCGTGCTGGCCGGGATGCGCTCGATCGCCGCCACCAGCGGCAGCACCATGAACGGCAGCCACATGTAGACGAAGACCACGAAGGTGCCCAGGGTCGAGAAGCTCAGCGAGGGCCCGCCGACCAGCGGCAGCGCCAGCAGGCCGTCGATGACCCAGCCGGCCTGCAGGCGCTCGGCCGCCCAGCTGATCGCGCCCTCCTTGGCCAGCAGCAGCTTCCAGGCGTACAGGCGCACCAGGTAGCTGCTCCACAGCGGCAGCATCACCGCGATGTAGAGCACCGCCTTGCGCGCGCCCGCCGCGCGCGCCATCACCAGCGCCAGCGGGAAGGCCAGCGCGCTGCAGGCGACGGTGACGGCCAGCGCCATGCCGATGGAGCGCCGCGCCGCGTCCAGGTTGGCCGGCTCCAGCAGCGCGACGAAGTTGGAGAAGCCGACCTCGCGCACCACCTGGCCGGTGAAGTCGTCCAGGCGGAACAGCGCATTGGCCAGCAGCGCCGCCAGGCTGCCCAGGTAGACCGGACCGAACCACAGCAGCGGCGGCGCCAGCAGCGCCACCAGCAGCCAGCCCGGGTGGCGGTGCAGTTGGTCGGACAGCAGCCGGCGCATCGCTTGCCTGCCGCCGCGCTCAGCCGGCCAGCGCGTGCACCGCACGCGCGTCCCAGTGCAGCTGCACGCGCTGCCCGGGCTCGGGCCGTTCGGCGTCGGCCGCCGCGGCCGCGCTGGGCAGGTCGGCCTGCAGCAGCGCGTCGCCGACGTCGACCTTGACGCGGGTGAAGGCGCCGAAGAACTGCACCTCGGCGACCAGGCCCGCGGCACGCGCCGGCTCGTCCGGCCGGGCCAGGCGCACGCGCTCGGGCCGCAGCATGGCCGCCGCGTGGCCGGCCAGGCGCTGCGCGGCGGCGCCTTCGAGCACGTTGGCCGCGCCGACGAACTGGGCGACGAAGCGCGTGGCCGGCGCGTCGTAGACCTGGGCCGGCGTGCCCACCTGCTCCAGCCGGCCGGCGTTGAACACGCCGATGCGGTCGCTCATCGACAGCGCCTCGTGCTGGTCGTGGGTGATGAACAGGAAGGTGATGCCCAGGCGCCGCTGCAGCGCCTTCAGCTCGGTCTGCATCTGCTCGCGCAGCTTCAGGTCCAGCGCGCCCAGCGGCTCGTCGAGCAGCAGCACCTGGGGTTGGCCGATCAGCGCGCGCGCCAGGGCCACGCGCTGGCGCTGCCCCCCCGACAGCGCCGCCGGCCGGCGTGCGCCCAGCCCGGGCAGCTGCACCAGGGCCAGCAGCTCGTCGGCGCGGCGCTCGCGCTCGGCCCGGGGCACGCCGCGCACCATCAGCGGGTAGGCCACGTTGTCGCGCAGGCTCATGTGCGGGAACAGCGCGTAGTCCTGGAACACCGTGTTCACCGGGCGCGCGTAGGGCGGCGCCTGGGTCACGTCGGCGCCGCCGATCAGGATGCGGCCGGCGGTGGGCAGCGTGAAGCCGCCGATCATGCGCAGGCAGGTCGTCTTGCCCGAGCCCGAGGGCCCGAGCAGGGTGAAGAACTCGCCCGCGTCGATGTTCAGGTCGACGCGGTCGACCGCGCGCACGGTGGCGCCGCCGCTGCGGAACTCGCAGCCGACGCCTTGCAGTTGAACGGCGGCGGTCATGCGCGCTTCAACGACCGCCCAGAACGGCGATGTAGTCCGACGCCCACTTGTGGTAGGGCACGCAGGCATTGTTCTGCGTCTTGCACTGGGTCACCGGAGTGCGCCAGAACGAGATCCTGTCGAAGTCGTTGTAGCCCTGGCGCGCGCAGCCGTCGTCGCCCAGCAGCTTGTTGCCCTTGCAGGCCGCGGGCACCGCCGGCACCGAGCCGAACCAGGCCGCCAGGTCGCCCTGCAGCTTGGGGTTGAGCGAATGCTCCAGCCACTGGTAGGCGCAGTTCGGGTGCTTGGCGTCGGCGTGCAGCATGGTGCTGTCGGCCCAGCCGGTGGCGCCCTCGACCGGCACCACGGTGGCCACCGCGGCCTTCTTGCTCTTCAGGATGTTGGCCTGGAACTGCCAGCTGCCCGAGGCGACCACGCCCTCGTTGGTGAAGTCGTCGATCTGCACGAAGGCGTCGTGCCAGTACTTGCCCACCAGCTTGCGCTGCGCGCGCAGCAGGTCCAGCGCGGCCTTGTACTGGGTCTCGTTGAGCTCGTACGGGTCCTTGATGCCCAGGCCCGGGTTCTTCTTCATCAGGTACAGCGCCGCATCGGCGATGTAGATCGGGCCGTCGAAGGCCTGCACCCGGCCCTTGTTGCTCTTGCCGTCGGGCAGGGTGGTTTCCTCGAAGACCACGCTCCAGCTGGTCGGCGGCTGGCTGCCGAAGACCTTGGTGTTGTACATCAGCACGTTCCAGCCCCACTGGTAGGGCACGCCGTAGTGCTGGCCGCCCTCGAAGTGCCAGGGCGCCTGCTGCAGCCGCGGGTCGATGTGCTTGTAGCTGGGGATCAGCGCGGTGTTGATCGGCTGCACCTTCTTGCCGCGGATCAGCCGGGTGCTGGCATCGCCCGAGGCGGTGACTAGGTCGAAGCCGCCCTCGTTCATCAGCGCCACCATCTCGTCGGAGGTGCCGGCGGTCTTGACGTTGACCTTGCAGCCGGTCTTCTTCTCGAAGTCGGTGACCCAGTCGAAGTTCTTGTCGGTGGCGCCGCGCTCGATGTAGCCGGCCCAGGCCACGATGTCGACCTGGCCCTCGCCCTTGCCAAGGGCCTTGAGCGGCGCCTTCTGCGCCAGGGCCGGCGTGCTTCCCAGCGCGAAGCTGGCGGCAGCGGCCAGCGCCGCGATCGGGAACAGACGGTGAGAGAGCAGCATGGTGCAAGGCCTCCGGTGGTTGGGAGCCGAGCGACGACCCCTCGGCTGCGGCGCACGATAGCCAGCCCGCCCGGACGGCGGAAATTCATTCCGCCGCGCCTTGGATATCTCCAAAAGAGATAGCAGGGGTTATCCCCATGATTGGGCGACCCTCGCGGACCGCGCCCCGTTCCGGGGCATGGCCCTTCAGTCCAGCCGCACCGCCGTGTCGAAGCGCCAGACCCGCCGGATCTCCAGCACGTCGTACTGCCGCGCCAGGTTGGGCGGGAAGGCCTCGAAGGGCGCCAGGCCCTCGACGATGCGGCGCACCGCCGCGTCCACCTCGGGCGAGCCGCTGGCCACCACCAGGGTCAGCGACTCGACCGAGCCGTCGGCGCGCAGCGCCACCGTGACCAGCGGCGGCTGGTGGCGCTGCTGCGCCAGCGCGCGCACCACGTCGGGCGGCGTGTTCAGCTGGATGCGCCGGGCCCAGGCCTCGGCATAGAGGATCAGGTCGGCATTGGGATCCGCCTTGCCGAACAGGCGCCCGCGGCGCGCGGTGCTGACCGTCGGCCCCCCGCGCGACGCCGCGGCGCGGCGGTCGGCCTCGTCGCTGAGCTGCTGGCCGATGGCGCGCAGCCGCGCCTCGCGCCGGGCCTCGGCCTCGCGGCGCTCGGCCTCGGCGCGCGCGGCCTGCTGGCGCGCGGCGTCCTGACGGGCCGCCTCTTGCCGGGCTGCCTCTTGCCGGGCTCCCTCGTGCCGGGCAGCCTCCTGCCGGGCCGCCTCCTGTCGCGCGGCTTCCTGACGAGCCGCTTCCTGACGAGCCGCATCCTGCCGTGCCGCTTCCTGGCGGGCGGCCTCCTGCCGCGCAGCTTCCTGACGTGCCGCGTCCTGGCGCGCAGCCTCCTGTCTGGCGGCTTCCTGGCGCGCTGCCGCCTCGCGCCGCTCGGCCTCCTGGCGCGCCGCCAGTTCCCGTGCCGCCAGTTCCCGTGCAGCCTCCTGCCGAGCCGCCTCCGCACGAAGCGCTTCCTGACGGGCCGCTTCCACCCGCGCGGCGTCCTGCCGCAAGGCCTCGAGCCGGGCGGCCTCGGCCCGGGCCGCGGCCAGCCGCTCGGCCTCGCGGCGCTGGGCCTCCTGTCGCGCGGCCTCGCGGCGCAACGCGTCCTGGCGCATCGCCGCCTGCTGGGCGGCCTCCCTGGCCGCCGTCTGCCGCTGCGCCTCCTGGCGCAGGGCTTCCTGGCGTGACGCCTCCAGCCGCAGGGCTTCCTGGCGCGACGCCTCCTGCCGCAGGGCGTCCAGCCGGGCGGCTTCGCGGCGCAGCGCTGCACTGCGCTCGGCATCCTGCCGCAGCGCCTCCTGGCGCGCTGCCTCGGCCTGGGCCTCGCGCTCGGCCTCCCGGCGCGCGGCGTCCCGACGCTGGGCCTCCTGGCGTTGCAGCGCCTGGCGCTCGGCGTCGGCGCGGGCGGCCGCTTCGCGCGGCGGATCCTGCGGGGCCGCCTCGATCCGGTCGGTCTCTTGCGGCTCCACGGCGCGCCGCGCCACCTCGGCGCGCGCCGCCGCCACGCGCCAGGACTCCGGCGGCGCGGGTTCGGGCAGGGCCAGGAGCCGGGGGACCCGCGGCGCGCCGTCGTCCGCCACGCCGTCGTCGGACGCGGCATCGGTCACCGCAGCGGCGTCCCGCACGGCATCGCGCGGGGCGCCAGCCGCGGCCCGGCCCTCGGGGGCCGGCGGCACCGGTGCTGCCGGGGCCTTGGCGCGCTGCCGCGGCGCGGCGACCACCACCGGGGCAGGCGGCGGCGCCGCGGGCGAGGGGACGGCCTCGGCCAGCGTCACCACGGCCACCGCGGGCGCGGCCGCCGCCGACTCGGCCAGGCCGCGGCCGGCCGGCGTCTGCGCAGCGGCGGGCGGGGGCGGCGGTGGCGGCGGGGGCGGCGGGGACGGCGGGGACCGGTCGCCGGCCGGCGGCGGCGGCGCGTCCGCCACGGCGGCCACCGGCGCAGCTGCGGCCCCGCCGCCGACGATGCGCACCTGCAGGTCGGGTTCGGCGCCGCGGCGCGCCGCCCAGGGCAGGTCCAGCCCCGGCAGACCCGCACCGTCGCCGAAGTTCAGGGCCAGCAGCAGCGCGTGCGCGGCCAGCGACGCGCCCAGCGCGCCGCGCAGCCGGCGCCGGGCCGGATCCGGCCAGCCGGCCGGGGCAGCCGGGGCAGCCGGGGCAGCCGGGGCAGCCGGCAGCGGCCAGTCGACCACGTCGAGCAGCACCGGCAGGTCGTCGGCGGCCGGCACGGCGTCGCCGGGCAACGGCGACGGTCCGCTGGACGCGTGGCTCAAGCCCGCCCCGCCCGGGCGACCGTGCCGGCCGGGTGGCCGCCGCGCGCCGGCGCAGGCCAACGCACTGCCGGCCGAGCGACGACGGGCCGGCCTGCCGGCCGAACGGGCAGGGGCCGGCCCGCCGGCCAAACAGCGACCGGCCGGCCGGCCAGCCACATGGCGGCGGGCCGGCGCCGACACCGGCAGCGGGCGGCGCCGTGACCGGACGTGTCGCGCGGGGACTGCATGGCCCGGATTGTCGCCGCCGGGCGCCGGCGTGCCGCGGCCGCACGGCGCGGCGGCGGCAGGTCAGCCGGGCCCGCCGACCGCACCCGCCTCCGCCTCCGCCTCCGCGTCCACCGGCACCGGCACCGGCACGCGCGCGCCCGCGCGCCGCGCCTGGCGGGCGTGGTAGACGCGCTGCGTCGCCGTCACCAGGGCCTGCACCTGCACCGCGTCGAGGTGCGGACAGGACTCGCGCACGACGCGGTAGACCCACATCGTCAGCGGCTGCCGGCCCCAGGTCCGGGCGGGGTCGACGAAGGTCTCCACGCGCGCCAGCACCTCGTTGAAGAGGGCGCGCAGTTCCGCATCGCGCCGGCGCTCGGGGACGGGGGCAGGTGTGTTCACGGTGGCTTCCCGCGCCCCCACCGGGGGGCGCTGCGACAGACTTCGGCCGGCCGGGCGCCCGCCGGAGGGCCGGCCGCGCCGGCACCGGCCCGCCCTGCGCACGACTGCACGCCGGCGAACTAGCCCGCGCCGTCGAGCACCACCGCCTGCGCCGTCGCCGTGGCGCTGCGCCGCCCCGGGTACTGCAGCCAGGTCATCGCGGTGTTCAGCTCGCGCACGATGTCGGCCGCGGCCACCTGGGTGCCGTCGTCGAAGACCAGCGGCCCGGTGGTGTGCGCGTCGGCGACCAGGGTCAGGTCGTAGCCGCGCTCCAGCGCCGCGTGGGCGGTGGCGCGGATGCACCAGTTGCTGGCCGCGCCGGCCAGCACCAGGTGGCTGACGCCGAGGCCGGCCAGCTCGTCCTCCAGCCCGGTCTGCTCGAAGGCCGAGTTGAAGCGCTTGTCGATGCGCGGCTCGCCGGGCGCCGGCGCCAGCGGCGGCGCCCACTGCCAGTCGGCGCTGCCGGGTGGCAGCTCGTCGTCGCCATGCTGCACCCACAGCACGGGCACGCCGGCGGCGCGCGCGCGCCCGACCAGCGCGGCCACGCGGGCCAGCACCTGCGGCGCCTGCCAGGCCCCGCGCACCACGCCGACCTGCAGGTCCACCACCAGCAGCGCGCGGCGCTGCCCCTCCCGAACCGTGGCCATGTCCCGTCCTCCCGCTGGCGGCCCCGGTGCCGCCGCCGCGGCGATGTTAGGCGGCCGGCTTGACGCGCGGCAAACCGGGCCCGGCGGCCGCGGCGCACCCGGCGCCGGCCGCCACAATCGCCGCATGTCCCGCACCCTCGTCTTCCTGGTGCCCGGCTTCTTCGGCTTCTCCGAGGTGGGCGGGGTCAGCTACTTCCAGCAGGTCGAGCAGACGCTGGGCCAGGCGCTGGCCCGGCGCGGCGTGGACGCGCACATCGTGCGCTGCCGCACGCGGCCCACCGCGTCGATCCGCCGCCGCGCGGCCGAGCTGCGCGCCGAGGTGGTGCGCCACGGCGGGCTGGACGCCGCCGCGCTGCACTTCGTCGGCCATTCCACCGGCGGGCTGGACGTGCGGCTGCTGCTGTCGCCCGGCCACGCCGCGGGCGGCGACGCGGCGCAGCGCGCCCAGGCCGAGCGCATCGGCGCGCTCACCCGCAGCGCCACCGCGGTGGCCACGCCGCACCACGGCACGCCACTGGCCAACCACTTCGCCAGCGTGCAGGGGCAGACGTTGCTGATGCTGCTGGCCGGCCTGGCCACCAGCGGCGGCGGGCGCAGCATGATCGTCGCGGCGGCCAAGGCCCTGGCGCTGGCCGCCGGGCTGGACGGCTGGCTGGGCCGCGGCACCGGCCCGCTGGACCGGCTGGCCGAGGGCCTGCTGGCGCGCCTGCGCGTGGACGCCGACGACCCGCTGTGGCAGTACCTGCGCGAGATCGAGGCCGACCAGGGCGCGGTGCTGCAGCTCACGCCCGAGGGCATCGACCTGTTCGACGCCGCGGTGGCCGACCGCCCCGGCGTGGCCTACGCCAGCCTGGTCACCGCGGTGCCGCCGCCGCAGGAGCCGATGACGCTGGACACCCTGCTGGACCCCGAGTACCTGACCCTGCGCGCGCTGTTCCGCGGCCTGCACGGCCTGTGCGCCCGCCCGCACCCGCACTACCCCTACCCGCCGGTGCCGGCGGCGGTGCAGGCGCGGCTGGACGCGGCGCTGGGCTTCGCGGTGACGCCGGCGGCCAGCGACGGCGTGGTGCCCGCGCTGAGCCAGCTGCACGGCCGGCTGCTGCACGTGGCCCGCGCCGACCACCTGGACATCGTCGGCCACTACGCGCTGGCCGGCGGCAGCGCCGACTGGCTGCCCTCGGGCGCCGGCTTCACGCCCGAGGGCTTTGCCGCGGCGTGGGACGCGGTGGCCGGCGCGATGGCCGGGGCGGGCTGAGCGCCCGCACGACGCACCGGCCGCACCGGCCGCACCCGCCGCAGCGGCCCCGGCCTCAGGGCGCCACCGGCGCCGGCACCGTGCCGCGCAGGCCGGCGATGTCGCGCGCCGGCGGGCCGCCGAAGCGGCGGCTGTACTCGCGGCTGAACTGCGAGGGGCTCTCGTAGCCCACGCGGTAGGCCGCCGCGGCGGCGTCCAGGTGCTCGGTCAGCATCAGGCGCCGGGCCTCGGCCAGGCGCAGCTGCTTCTGGTACTGCAGCGGGCTCATCGCCGTCAGCGCCTTGAAGTGCAGGTGGAAGGTCGACGGGCTCATCTGCACGCTGCGCGCCAGCTCGTCGATGTGCAGCGGCTCGGCAAAGCGCTCGCGCAGCAGCGCGATGGCCCGCGCCACCTGGTGGCCCTGGCTGCCGGCCACCGCGATGCGCCGCAGCTGCGGCCCCAGCTCGCCCACCAGCAGGCGGTAGAAGATCTCGCGCTGCACCAGCGGCGCCAGCACCGGGATGTCCTCGGGCCGTTCCAGCAGGCCCAGCAGGCGGCCGAAGGCGTCCAGCAGCGCCGGCGTCAGCCGCCCGGTGGCCATCGCCCGGCCGCCGCTGCCATCCGGCGGGCCGGGCGGCAGCGCGCCGGACAGCATCAGGCCGGCGACCTCGCGCAGGTCCAGCCGCAGCGCCACCGCCAGGAAGGGCCTCTCGGGGCTGGCCTCCAGCAGCGTGGCCACCGCCGGCAGGTCCAGCGAGGTGATCAGGAAGTGCTGGGCGTCGTAGACCAGGGTGTCCGCGCCCACCGTCACCCGCTTGCGGCCCTGCAGGATCACCGCGACGCTGGGCTCGTAGACGCCGCAGACCTCGCCGGTCAGCGCATCGCTGCGGAACACCGAGACGCCGGCCAGGCCGGGCAGCGCGTGCAGGCCCTCGCCGGGCAGCCACTGCAGCACCTGCGCGACCAGGGCGGCGCGGCGTGGCTGCAGCGGGTCGGCGGCGGTCTCTTGGCGGGCGGGAGGCGATGCGGGTGGGGGCATGTCCGTCGGATCAGGCAAGCACCATGTCAAGCGCAGGGTCTGGGCAGGGGTCGAAGTTCCAGGGCCGGATCCTAGCGGCTGCGTCCAGCGCGCGCAGCCGCTGCCGGAGGATCGGGCAAGCAACTCGCAGCTTCGGGCTAAGGAAGATCTGCAAAAGCCCGTGACGCCTGTGCTTGGCATGGGGCCGACGGCCTGAGACGATCCACACCATGAAGCAGCAGAGCCTTGGGCTGGGTCAGTCCACCAAACGCACCCGGCGCCGGG
>Ga0255210_1000011_pt1 | contig 189843 bp, 202 predicted proteins | sample Miss_Yuk_RepA_8d_FD_188422 | JGI IMG/M metagenome (GOLD analysis project Ga0255210, IMG submission 188422) | Freshwater microbial communities from Mississippi River, Louisiana, United States - Miss_Yuk_RepA_8d | ecosystem: Environmental > Aquatic > Freshwater > River | place: USA: Louisiana...
CGCCTGTAGATGTGCAGTCTGTTCCTCGTCCGTGTTGTCATTGCGCGCTGCAACTGCGGGGTGGAACCAATCTGAAATCAAGCCTCGACGTTGACCGAGTGGGGAGTCCCTGTAGAAGGGTTAGGCCGCACTCGCGGACTCACAGTGGCTGGACAGTCCACCGACCATAGCCGACGCCAGGCGCACACGAAGCTTGGTCTTTCCGGACTCCGACGAGCGTGGCTCCCGTTGAACTTGACCGGCGCCTACTACCACGCTTACCGAGCCGCAAGTCGCGGGCAGGCGTGCCAACTCATGCGCTCCCGAAGAGGCGCGCGACGCATGCATTGCACCCATTCATGGAGACTGCGACGCTAAGAACCGACAGCCCGACTAGCATGAGCGCCAAGAGAACGAAGACTACTGATGCCTCCGTCCACGCGAGCCACAGAAGCGCACCAAACCCAAGGGTGCCAACGACCGATAGTGCAAACAAGACAGGTCGCTTCCAAGGTCTTTCTGGCATGGGACCCCAGAAGCAGATGGTGTTGATCGTCTTGCAGTACTTGCAGGGCATGCGCGGTCTTCGGCTGTGCGGCCTAACCTGATATGGGGCGCGTAACGCCGGCGTATCCGGATACGCGCCGGGAAGTGCCGGCGTAACCGGATACGGCCGGCCGGGGTGTCGGTGGTGGTCGATGGGCGTGGGGTGGGCGCCGCGAGGCGCCGGGCTGACCGGGGCTTGTGCCGATCAGCCGGGCAGCGCATACTGTATGAACGTACAGTTCAAGGTCTGCTGTCATGGTCCTCCCCGCTTCGGGTGGCGCCGTTGCGGCGCCCCGCCTGCTGGATCAGCTGCGTGAGCGGATCCGGTATTTGCATTACAGCTTACGCACCGAGCAGGCCTACGTCCATTGGGTGAGGGCCTTCGTGCGCTTCCACGGCCTGCGCCACCCCAAGGGCATGGGCGCGGCCGAGGTGCAGGCCTTCCTGTCCTGGTTGTCGGTCGAGCGGCGGGTGTCGGTGTCCACGCACCGGCAGGCCCTGTCGGCGCTGCTGTTCCTCTACCAGCAGGTGTTCGGCCAGTCGCTGCCCTGGATGGCGGAGCTCAGCCGCCCGCAGCGCAAGCCGCGTCTGCCCGAGGTGCTGACGGTCGACGAGGTGCGGCGTGTGCTGTCCTTGATGGACGGCGAGCACGCCTTGCTGGCGCGCCTGCTCTACGGCACCGGGCTGCGCGTCTCCGAGGCCTTGCAGCTGCGGGTGAAGGATGTGGATTTCGAGCGCCAGGCCATCGTGGTGCGCGCCGGAACAGGCGGCAAGGACCGGGTGGTGATGCTGCCCCAGGCGTTGGTGCCCGCGCTGCAGGCCCAGCTGGCCCGGGCGCGCCTGCTCTGGGCGGCCGACCGGGACGGCGGCCGCGGCGGCGTGCAGATGCCCGACGCCATCGACCGCAAGTACCCGCGCGCCGGCCAGTCCTGGGCTTGGTTCTGGGTCTTTCCGCAGGATCGCCACGCCACCTGCCCGCGCACGGGGGTGGTCCGGCGCCACCACCTGTTTGACGAGACCTTCCAGCGCGCCTTCAAGCGCGCGGTGCTGGCCGCGGGCATTGCACGCCCGGCCACGCCGCACACCCTGCGCCATTCCTTCGCCACCCACCTGCTGCAGGCCGGCACCGACATCCGCACGGTGCAGAAGCTGCTGGGCCACAGCGATGTGTCGACCACCATGGTCTACACCCACGTGCTGGACGTGGCCGGCGGCGCGGTGCGCTCGCCGCTGGACGCGCTGGCGCCGGCGTGATGCACGGTCCCGCGCTGACCATCCCGGCGGCCGACGCGGCGCAGCGCCGGGTCGCACTACGGCATTCGCGTCTGCCAGTACCGCGGGCGTCGGGCGTGGGCGGCGACGGCGCTGATGCGGACGACGCCAGCGTCTACGCGGTACAGCAGGCTGTACGGATAGCGTCCTGTCGGCAGCAAGCGCCGTCCGTTCGTCGTCGGCGTGTCGATCTCCGGGAATTCGGCCAGAAGCCCGGCCTTCTGCTCGAACTGGGCCAGGAAGTTGCGCGCGATCTTGACGCTGACGTTGACGGCGTAGAAGTTGACGGCCTCCGCCAGCTCGGCTTCAGCCTCCGGCGTGAGCAGCCAGTTCACGCCAGGCCGGCACGCAGGCGGGCGATGGCTTCCGGGCCCGTCACCCACGACGACTCGCCGCGCGCGATGCGCTCCTCGCGGCGGTCCGCCTCGGCCGACCACGCCGCGGCCCACTCCGGGTCTGTTTCCAGGCTGGCGATCAGGCGGTCGATCAGCCGCGAGCGGTCCGCTTGCGGCAGGCTCAGCGCTTCGGCTTCCAGGACATCGATGGGAATGGGCATCAGGCACCTCGCGTCGGGCAAGCAGCTTGCCACAAGCCGCCGTGGTGCTGCCGCGAGCCGTTCTGCGTGGGGATCAAGGTGATGCCGTCCGATGGCCGGCTGCCCCCCTACGCCGAGCTGCACTGCCGCAGCTGCTTCAGCTTCCTGGACGGCGCCTCGCGCCCCGATGAGCTGGTGGCCGAGGCCGCGCGCCGCGGCTATGCGGCGCTGGCGATCACCGATGAATGCTCGCTGTCGGGCGTGGTGCATGCGCACGAGGCGGCCAAGGCGGCCGGGCTGCACCTGGTCGTCGGCGCGCAGATGCGGCTGACGCACCCGGGCCGGCCGGGGGGCGGCGGTGGGGCGGGGGGCAGCCACGTGCTGGCCGGCCACGACGCGCCGCAGCTGCTGCTGCTGGCGCAGACGCGGCGCGGCTACGGCAACCTGTCGCAGTGGATCAGCGTGGCGCGGCGGCGCGCAGCCAAGGGCGCCTACCTGGCCCACCCGTCCGATCTGGAGGGCCGGGTGCCGCACGCGCCCTACCTGGCCGGCCTGCCGGACTGCTTCGCCATCCTGCTGCCGCAGCCGGGCCAGTCCTTCGAGTCGCTGTTCGCCCAGGCGATGTGGCTGAAGACCTGGTTCGGCGGCTCGGGCACGGCCGACGCGCCGGCGCGCTGCGCCATCGCGGTGGAGCTGCTGCTGCGCCCGGCCGACGCGGCGCTGGCCGAGCTGCTGCCGCGCGTGGCCGCGCTCACCGGCGTGCCGCTGGTGGCCTGCGGCGACGTGCGCATGCACGCCCGTGCGCGCAAGCCGCTGCTGGACGTGCTCACCGCCACCCGCCTGGGCTGCACGGTGGCCGAGGCCGGCTTCGCGCTGCAGCCCAATGCCGAGGCCCACCTGCGCGCGCGCCAGCGCCTGGCCGCGCTGTACCCGGCCGATTGGCTGGCGCGCACGCTGGCCATCGCCGCCAGCTGCCGCTTCTCGCTGGACGAGCTGCGCTACGAGTACCCGCAGGAGATCGTGCCCGACGGCCACACCCCGGCCAGCTGGCTGCGCCAGCTGACGGAAGCCGGCGCCCGGCGCCGCTGGCCCGCGGGCGTGCCGGACAAGGTGCGCACGGCCATCGAGGACGAGCTGGCGCTGATCGCCCGGCTGGGCTTCGAGCCCTACTTCCTCACCGTGGCCGACATCGTGCAGTGGGCGCGCGGGCAGCAGATCCTCTGCCAGGGCCGCGGCAGCGCGGCCAACTCGGTGGTCTGCTACTGCCTGGGCGTCACCGAGGTCAGCCCCACCGAGGAGCAGGTCAGCCTGCTGTTCGGCCGCTTCATCAGCATCGAGCGCAACGAGCCGCCCGACATCGACGTCGACTTCGAGCACCAGCGCCGCGAGGAGGTGATCCAGTACCTCTACCGCAAGTACGGCCGCCACCGCGCGGCGCTGACCGGCGTGGTCATCCGCTACCGCCCGCGCAGCGCGCTGCGCGACGTGGGCCGGGCGCTGGGCATCGACCTGGACCGCATCAACGCCGTCTCGCGTGGCCAGCAGTGGTTCGACGGCAAGACCATCGCGCCCGAGCGCCTGCGCGAGCAGGGCTTCGACCCCGACGCGCCGGTGTGCCGCCAGTGGGTGGCGCTGACGCAGCAGCTGATCGGCTTCCCGCGCCACCTCAGCCAGCACCCGGGCGGCTTCGTCATCGCCCGCGACGACGTGGCCCGCCTGGTGCCGGTGGAGAACGCCGCGATGGCCGACCGCACCGTCATCCAGTGGGACAAGGACGACCTGGACGCGCTGGGCCTGCTGAAGGTGGACATCCTGGCGCTCGGCATGCTCAGCGCCATCCGCCGCGCGCTGGCCATGGTGGGCGCCAAGCGCGGCGAGCCCGGCTTCACCATGCAGCAGGTGCCGCGCGGCGACCGCCCCACCTACGACATGCTGTGCCGCGGCGACAGCATCGGCGTGTTCCAGGTCGAGAGCCGGGCGCAGATGAGCATGCTGCCGCGGCTGCGTCCGCAGTGCTTCTACGACCTGGTGATCGAGGTGGCCATCGTGCGCCCCGGGCCCATCCAGGGCGGCATGGTCCACCCCTACCTGCGCCGGCGCAGCGGCGAGGAGCCGGTGGACTACCCCAGCCCCGAGGTGCAGCAGGCGCTGGGCCGCACGCTGGGCGTGCCCATCTTCCAGGAGCAGGTGATGCAGCTGGCCATGCTGGCCGCCGACTTCAGCCCCGGCGAGGCCGACCAGCTGCGCCGCGCCATGGCCGCCTGGAAGCGCAAGGGCGGCCTGGGCCCCTTCCACCAGCAGCTGGTGGGCCGCATGGTGGCCAAGGGCTACCAGCCCGAGTTCGCCGAGCGCATCTTCAAGCAGATCGAGGGCTTCGGCGAATACGGCTTCCCCGAGAGCCACGCGGCCAGCTTCGCGCTGCTGGTCTATGTCAGCGCCTGGCTCAAGTGCCACCACCCCGACGCCTTCCTGGCCGCGCTGCTCAACAGCCAGCCGATGGGCTTCTACGCCCCGGCCCAGCTGGTGCGCGACGCGCGCGAGCACGGCGTCACCGTGCTGCCGGTGGACGTGCTGCACAGCGACTGGGACACGGTGCTGGCGCCGGCCGACGGCGCCGCGCCGGCCACCACCGGCCTGCACCCGGTGCGGCTGGGCCTGAGCCGGCTGATCGGCTTCTCGCCCGAGGCGGCCGGGCGCCTGGTGGCCGCCCGCGCCGCGCTGTGCGCCGAGCAAGGGCCGCAGGCCGGCTTCGCCAGCGCCGAGGACCTGGCCCGCCGCGCCCGGCTGGACGCCCACGACCTGCGCCTGCTGGCCGAGGGCGGCGCGCTGGCGCCGCTGGCCGGCCACCGCCACCGCGCCGCCTGGGCGGTGCGCGGCGTGGACACCCGCGCCACGCCGCTGCTGCAGGCCACCCGCACCCACGAGGCCGCGCTGGCCGACGCCGCCCTGCCCGCGCCGGCCGCCGGCGCCGCGGTGGTGGCCGACTACCGCGCCACCGGCCTGTCGCTGCAGGCCCACCCGCTGGCCCTGCTGCGCCCGGCGCTGGCCGCCTTCAAGGTGCTGCCGGCGGCGGCGCTGGCGCTGTGCCGGCCGGGGCAGCTGGCGCGGGCGTCGGGCCTGGTCACCCACCGCCAGCGGCCCGAAACGGCCAAGGGCGTGGTCTTCGTGACGCTGGAGGACGAGACCGGCGCGGTCAACGTCATCGTCTGGCCCACGGTGGCGCAGCAGCAGCGCAAGCCGCTGCTGGCGGCCACGCTGCTCACCGTCTACGGCGTCTGGCAGAGCGAGGGCGCGCCCGGCCACGAGGTGCGCCACCTGATCGCCCACCGGCTGGTCGACCATTCCGCGCTGCTGCAGGGGCTGACCAGCCGCAGCCGCGATTTCCACTGAGCCGCCGCCCCGCCCGCGCGGCGGCCCCGCGAACACCCGCGCCAGCGCCGCGCCGGGCGCTGGCCGACAATCCGGCCATGAGCACGCCCGCACCCGACGCCATGCCGCTGATGCCCGACACCCTGCAGTGGCTGCCCGCCGACGGCCCGCCGGCGCAGCTGCTGGTGCTGCTGCACGGCTGGGGCGCCGCGGCGGCCGACATGGCGCCGCTGGCGCGGGCGCTGCAGCGCCAGTTCCCGCAGGCCGCGGTGCTGGTGCCCGAGGGCTTCGAGCCGGTGGACACCGGGCTGGCCGGCCGCCAGTGGTTCTCGCTGGCGGGCATCAGCGACGCCAACCGCGCCGCGCGCGTGGCCGCCGTGCTGCCGCGCCTGGCCGGCTGGGTGCGCGCCGCGCAGGACGCCACCGGCGTCGGCCCGCAGGCCACCGCGCTGTTCGGCTTCTCGCAGGGCGCCATCCTGTCGCTGGAGCTGGTGCAGCAGCACGACGGCCTGGCCGGCCGCGTGCTCAGCTTCGCCGGCCGCTACGCCACGCTGCCGGTGGCGGCGCCGCAGCAGACCACGCTGCACTTCTTCCACGGCGAGGACGACGCGGTGATCCCCGCCGCCCAGGCCCGCCAGGCCATCGAGCGCCTGGCCGCGCTGCAGGGCGACGCGACCATCGACATCGCCCGCGGCGTCGGCCACGAGATCCCGCCGGCGCTGGTGCAGGCCGCGCTGCACCGGCTGACCCACCACATCCCGCACCGCACCTGGGCCGCCGCGATGGGCGCCGTGCCCGGCCTGGCCGAGCGCGACCCCGGCTGCGCCGGTGATGGCGACGACACGCGCCACTGAGCCGCCGCCGCACGCCGGCGCCACCGATCCCGCCTCCCACCGCACCGTTCGACCGATGCTGTTCCTGCTGTCCCCCGCCAAGAGCCTGGACTACCAGAGCCCGCTGCCCCGCGGCGTCGCCGCCAAGGCCACCGAGCCCGATTTCATGGACCAGGCCGCGCAGCTGATCGAGCTGCTGCGCCCGCTGACGCCGCCGCAGGTGGCGCAGCTGATGGACCTGTCCGACGAGCTGGCCGCGCTGAACGTGGGCCGCTACGCCGCCTGGTCGCCGCAGGCCACGCCCGACAACAGCCGCCCGGCCGCGCTGGCCTTCAACGGCGACGTCTACGAGGGCCTGCAGGCCGCCACGCTGAAGGCCGCCGACCTGGCCTGGGCGCAGCAGCACCTGGTCATCCTCTCGGGCCTGTACGGCGTGCTGCGGCCGCTGGACCGGCTGCAGCCCTACCGGCTGGAGATGGGCACCGCGCTGGCCAACCCGCGCGGCAAGGACCTCTACGCCTGGTGGGGCACCCGGCTGGCCGAGTGGCTGAACGCCCGCCAGGCGGACGAGGCCGCGCCGGTGGTCGTCAACCTGGCCTCGCAGGAGTACGCCCGGGCGGTGCCGCGCAAGGCGCTGGCCGCCCGCGTCGTCGACTGCGTGTTCGAGGACTGGAAGGGCGGCCGCTACAAGATCATCAGCTTCTACGCCAAGCGCGCGCGCGGGCTGATGGCGCGCTGGGCGGTGCAGCAGCGGGTGAAGAGCGTCCAGGCGCTGCAGGGCTTCGACAGCGAGGGCTATGCCTTCGACGCCGCCGCGTCGGCGCCCGACACACTGGTGTACCGGCGTCGCGTTGCAGAATGAGGGCTTCGCCACGCGCCGCTGCGGCCTGAGCCGCCGGCGCGCACCGCCCAGAGGTCAACGCCCGTGAGTACGCCGCAAGCCGTCACGCCCGAGTTGCGTCAGTGGATCGTCGAGCAGGCCCAGGCCGGTTGCCGGCCCGAGGACGTGCTGCAGGCCATGCGTGCCAGCGGCTGGGCCGAGGACGTGGCCCTGGCGGCGATGGAGCACACGCTGCAGCAGCAGCTGTCCACCCAGCCGGTGCCGGGCGAGCCGCTGCTGCCGCCGGCCACCCGCGTGCCCGAGCCCGACCTGGCCGGCTCGCCCAGCAGCGTCTGGGCGCACGACCGCCGCGTCGACGTGCTGCTGGCCATGCGCCTGCCGCGGGTGGTGGTGTTCGGCAACTTCCTGTCCGAGGAGGAATGCGACCAGCTGGTCGACGACGCCGCGCCGCGCATGGCGCGTTCGGAGACGGTGGTCAACGCCACCGGCGGCAGCGAGGTCAACGCCGCGCGCACCAGCCAGGGCATGTTCTTCGGCCGCGGCGAGTCGCCGCTGTGCACCCGCATCGAGGCGCGCATCGCCGCGCTGCTGCGCTGGCCGGTGGTCAACGGCGAGGGCCTGCAGGTGCTGCACTACCGGCCCGGCGCCGAGTACAAGCCGCACTACGACTACTTCGACCCCGCCCAGCCCGGCATGGCCGCGGTCTTGCGCCGCGGCGGCCAGCGCGTGGGCACGCTGGTGATGTACCTGAACACGCCCGAGCGCGGCGGCGGCACCACCTTCCCCGACGTCGGGCTGGAGGTGGCGCCGGTCAAGGGCAATGCGGTGTTCTTCAGCTACGACCGCGCCCACGCCAGCACGCGCACCCTGCACGGCGGCGCGCCGGTGCTGGCCGGCGAGAAATGGGTGGCCACCAAGTGGCTGCGCGAGGGCGAGTTCCGCTGACCGCCGCGCCGGCCGCGGCCGGCGCGGTCAACCGCGGCCGCCGGCGCGGCGTTGGGCACCAGAGCAATCCGCTCGCTTGCGTACAGCAGAAAGAGACAACATGAAATTCGCCGTCGCCCTCCTCGCCGCCGCCTTCAGCCTGGGTGCCCTGGCCCAGACCGCTGCCCCGGCGGCCCCCGCCGCGCCCGCGGCGACGACGGCGGCCCCGGCCGCCGCGCCGGCGGCTCCGGCCGTGGCCAAGCAGGCCGCCGAGACGCCCAAGAAGACCGCCGCCGCCAAGCACACCAAGAAGAAGGCCAAGGCCACCAAGCACGCCAAGAAGGCGACCAAGGCGAAGAAGGCCGCATCCGCCGCCTGAGCGGCCGCGGCGGGCTGCGGCCCGCCCAGCCCCGCCCCGCAGAGCCGGCCCGCGTGGCCGGCTTTTTCATGCCCGCGGCGCGCCCCGCGCGGGCCGCCGCCCGGCGGCTCAGCCGTGCAGGCTGCCGGTGGCCAGGGCCACCGCGGCGGCGCCGGCCAGCGACGCGAACAGCCCGGCGGCCACGCGCAGGCCGAAGCGCCGGCCGCCCGAGACCAGCGCCACCACCGAGCGGCTGATGCTGTTGGCCCCCACCGTCACCAGCACGCCGGCGGCGGCCAGGGCCGGCTCCAGCCGCTGCTGGGCGGCCAGCGCGCCCATCGCGGCCACGCCGGCGTGGGCGTCGCCCAGGCCGGCCAGCGCCGCGGTGGCCAGTGCGCCGGTCTGGCCGAAGTGCTGGCTGGCCTGGTGCACGGCCAGCGCGGTCAGCGTCAGCAGCGCGGCCACCAGCAGGGCCTGGCGCACCTGCAGCGCGCCGCCGGCGGCGTGCCAGTCGCCGCGGGGCCGGTCGCGCCGGCCGCGCCAGGCCGCCGCGCCGCCCAGCGCCAGCGCGATCGCCGCGCCGGTGCCCAGCGCCGGCAGCAGCCGGGTCATCAGCGACGGCGCCAGCGCCAGCAGCATCAGCGTGGCCTGCAGCCAGGTGGCCGCGGTGGACAGCAGCGCGCCGGCGGTGCAGGGCCAGGTCAGCATCGGCGAGGCACGCAGCCGCGCGCCCATCGACGCGATGGTGGCGGTGCTGGAGACAAAGCCCGACATCAGCCCCGCCAGCGACAGGCCGGCGCCCGGCCCGGCCAGGCGCAGCGCCATGTGGCCGGCGGCCTGCAGCAGCAGGATCAGCAGCACCAGCGCGGCCAGCACGCTGGGCTGCAGCCCGGCCAGCCAGGGCACCGGCTGCTGCGGCACCAGCGGCATCAGCACCAGGGCCAGGCCGGCCAGCAGCAGGCCGTCGTGCAGCTCCTGCTCGCTGAGCAGCCGGGTGGCGAAGCGGTGCAGGCTGCCGCGCGCGGCCAGCAGCAGGGCCACCACCGCGGCGGCGCCGGCGCCCAGCGCCGGGCGGTCCATCGCCAGCACGCCGACCAGGTAGGTCACCACCATCGCCAGCTCGGTGGTCAGCCCGGGGTCGGCGCGGCGGGCGGCCTCGGCCGCGGCGGCGGCCGGCGTGCGTTCGACGTTGCGGTCGCGGCGCGGCGGGCCGGCGCTGCGCCAGTAGGCCAGCGCGGCCAGCACCACCACCGCCAGCGCGCCCACCGCCACCAGCGCCGGCTGGCGCAGCGCCTGGGCGATGGCGCCGCCCAGCGCCACCAGCGTGAAGCTGCGGATGCCGGCGGCCTGGCGGTCGGGGCCGCGGCCCTTGCGGCGCTCGCGCTCCAGGCCGATCAGCAGGCCGCCGCCCAGCGCCACGCCCAGGCCGGTGAGCAGGTCGCCGACCGGGGCGCTGCCGGCGGGCAGCTCCAGCCAGGCGGTCAAGGCCGGCCCCGCCGCTGCGGCGCCACCGTCAGAGCTCCACGGTCTGGCCGTGCGCCGGCACGCAGGCCGGCCAGCCCAGTTCGTCCTTCAGCCGCATGCGCAGCGTGTCGGACGCCTCCGGGTCGCCGTGCACCACGTAGGTCTGGCGCGGCCGGCCGGGCATCTGGCGCAGCCAGGCCAGCAGCTCGTCGCCGTCGGCGTGGCCGGAGAAGCCCTCCAGCGCGCTGACCTGGGCGCGCACCGGCACGTACTCGCCATGGATCTTGACCTCGCGCGCGCCGGCGATCAGGTGCGCGCCGCGGCTGCCGCCGACCTGGAAGCCGGCGAACACGATGTGGTGGCGCGGGTCCGGCGCCAGCACCTTCAGGTGGTGCAGCACGCGCCCGCCGGTGGCCATGCCGCTGGCCGAGATGACCACCGCCGGGAAGCGCGAGGCCGCCAGGCGCTGCGACTGCACCGCGGTGACGACCATGCGCACGCCCTCGGTCAGGCCGGCGATCTCGCGCTGCGGCACGCGCAGCAGGCGGCGGTGGCGGGTGTACAGCGCCGTGGCCTCGATGGCCATCGGGCTGTCCAGGTAGATCGGCAGCTGGGCGGGGATCTCGCCGGCGGCCTTCAGGCGCTGCAGCACCAGCAGCAGGGCCTGGGCGCGGCCCACCGCGAACGAGGGCAGCAGCACCTTGCCGCCGCGGTTGACGGTCTCGCGGATGATCCGGGCCAGCTCGGCGGGCGCGGCCTCGGTGGCGCCGGCCGGGTGCAGGCGGTTGCCGTAGGTCGACTCGACCAGCAGCACGTCGGCCGCCGGCAGGGGCTGCGGCGGCGGCATCAGCAGGTCGTGGCTGCGGCCCACGTCGCCGGAGAAGGCCAGCGACTCGTTCCTGTGCGCCAGCCGCACCGAGCAGGCGCCCAGCAGGTGGCCCACCGGCGTCATTTGCACGGCCACGTCGCCGACCTTCAGCGCGCGGCCCGGCGGCACGGCCTGGATGCGGGCGATGGCGCGCTTGGCGTCGGCCTTGGTGTACAGCGGTAGCGCCTTCTCGTGGCGGCTGTAGCCGTAGCGGTTGGCGCGGCGCGCGTCTTCTTCCTGCAGGTGGGCGCTGTCGAGCAGCAGCACCTCGGCCAGGTCGCGCGTGGCCGGCGAGGCATAGATCGGGCCCTTGAAGCCGGCCTTGACCAGGCCGGGCAGCCAGCCGCTGTGGTCCAGGTGGGCGTGGCTGAGCACCACCGCGTCGATGTCGCGCGGCAGCGCGCCCAGCGGCTGCCAGTTGCGCTCGCGCAGCACCTTGTAGCCCTGGAACAGGCCGCAGTCGAGCAGGATGCGCTGGCCGCCGAGGGTGACGAGGTGGCGCGAACCGGTGACGGTGTCGGCGGCGCCGAGGAACTGGATCTGCATCGCGTTGGGGGTCCGGGTGTCAGCGGCCGGCGTCTTGCGCCTGCAGCCGCTGGTATTCGAAGAACTTCTGCCCGCCGAAGGCCAGCGTGCCCATCAGCACGCCGCCGCCCAGCAGCAGCGACAGCACCACGCCGATCACGGCCAGCCAGCCCGAGGGCCGCGCCGGCGTGCCGAAGCGCGCCGCCCATTTCTCGTCGGGGGTCAGACCATAGACGATCGCCGCGAGCATGCCGATGACCAGCATCAGCCCAAACAGCGGGATCAGCAGCCAGGACGCCAGGTCGTCCTGGCCCAGGTTGCGCATGCGCACCACGCCGGCCAGGCCGGCCAGCGCCGGCAGCGGGTGCAGCCAGGCCAGCGCGTCGCGCCGGCCGTGCAGGTAGAAGCGGTGCGCGCCCAGGCTGCCGGCCAGCAGGGCCAGCCAGGTGGCCAGGGTCTTGGATTTCGCCGTGCTCGCCATGCCGGGCCTCAGCCTTGCGCCGGCGCGGTGTCGCCGGGGCCGAGCGCGCGCTGCATCAGCACCACGTCCAGCCAGCGGCCGAACTTCCAGCCCGAGGACTTGAGCACGCCGGTGTGGGCGAAGCCCAGCGCGGCGTGCACGCCGATCGAGCCGGCGTTGGCCGAGTCGCCGATCACCGCCAGCATCTGGCGCGCGCCCAGCGCCTCGCAGCGGCCGACCAGCTCGGTCAGCAGCAGCCTGCCCACGCCCCGGCCGCGGGCGTCGGGGTGCAGGTAGATCGAGTCTTCCAGGCAGAAGCGGTAGGCCGGGCGCGGGCGGAAGTGGTTGGCATAGGCGTAGCCCAGCACCTGGGGGCGCTCGTCGGCACGCGCGCCGGGGCGCTCGGCCACCAGCCAGGGCAGGCCCTTGGCCAGCACGTCGTCGCGGCGGCGGGCCATCTCGTCCTGGCCGGGCGGGTCCAGCTCGAAGGTGCCGGTGCCGTGCAGCACGGCGTCGGCATAGATCGCGGTGATGGCCGGCAGGTCGGCCGGGGTGCTGGGGCGGATCAGCAGGGCAGGGGAACTCACGGGGAACCTCGGGCGCGGCGTGACGGAAGGTGCTTGGTTGTTTCGCCGGCCAGTTTATAATGTTGGGTTTTCGGCGACGGCCGGCTGCGCGCATTGCGTTCAGCCTGGCGTATCTACGGCGCCGGACTTGCTGCTGCGGTGCCGGAACCGTCCGCGCCGCAGCGAACTGATGGATCGGCCTCGAGTGTCTCCTTGGCTGGCCTGTCGCCAACGCTCATATATCGGAAGATCAACATGGTCGTGATTCGACTGGCCCGTGGCGGCGCCAAGAAGCGCCCGTTCTACAACATCGTCGTCGCCGACTCGCGCGAGCGCCGCGACGGCCGCTTCATCGAGCGCGTCGGGTTCTACAACCCGATGGCCTCGGGTGCCGAGCAGCCGCTGCGCGTGGCGCTGGACCGCGTCACCTACTGGACCGGCGTCGGCGCCCAGCCCACCGACACCGTCAAGCGCCTGCTGGCCCAGGCCACCAAGGCCCAGGTCGCCGCCCCCGCGGCTGCCGCCTGATCGTCACCGCGACGATGCTGCGCGCGCGGCCGGCCCCCTGAGCATGGCAGCGCCGCAGCCCCCGGGCGGGTCGCACGACCCGTCCGACCCTTTCGAGCCGGCCTTCCCCGACGACGCCGTCGAGGTCGGCCGCATCACCGGGGCCTGGGGCATCAAGGGCGGCATCCGCGTGCAGCCCTTCTCCAGGCACCCGCAGGCGCTGTTCTCCTCGCGCCGCTGGTTCCTGAAGCCGCCCGAGGCGGCGCCCGGCGCCGCGGTCGCCGCGCCGCCGACGGTGGCCGGCCGCACCGCCGCCAAGCCGGCTGCTGCAGCCGCCGCCATCCCCCGCCTGCTGCGCGTCACGTCCAGCAAGGAGCAGGGCGACAGCGTGGTGGCCACCGCCCAGGACCTGCCCGACCGCAACGCCGCCGAGGCGCTCAAGGGCGCGCGCGTGTTCGTCTCGCGCGCCAGCTTCCCCACCGCCGGTGACGGCGAGTACTACTGGATCGACCTGATCGGCCTGGACGTGGTCAACCGCCAGGGCGAGGCCCTGGGCACGGTGAGCGACCTGCTGGACACCGGCGCGCACAGCGTGCTGCGCGTGCGCCGGCCCGACGCGCCGGCCGACGCCTCGCCCGAGGCCGCCGAGCGGCTGATCCCCTTCGTCGCCGCCTACGTCGACGCCGTCGACCTGGCCGCGCGCCGCATCACGGTCGACTGGGGCCTGGACTACTGACGCGTCACCCGGCTGCGCCGGCCGCCTGCCCGCCATGCGCTTCGACGTGCTGACGCTGTTCCCCGAGCTGTTCGGGCCGCACCTGACGGTGGGCATCACCCGCCGCGCCTTCGAGCAGCGCCTGGTCGACGTGCGGCTGTGGCCGCTGCGCGACTATGCGCTCGACACCTACCGCCGCGTCGACGACCGGCCCTACGGCGGCGGCCCCGGCATGGTGATGCTGGCCGAGCCGCTGGAGCGCGCCATCGCCGCCGCCCGCGCCGAGCGCGCCGCCGCGCTGCCCGGCGAGGCGGCGCCCGAGGTCATCCACTTCACGCCCACCGGCGCGCCGATCACCCAGGCGCTGGTGCGCGAGCTGGCCGCCGGCCCCGGCGCGCTGCTGCTGTGCGGCCGCTACGAGGGCATCGACCAGCGCGTGCTGGACCGCCACGTCAGCCGCGAGCTGAGCCTGGGCGACTTCGTGCTGTCGGGCGGCGAGCTGCCGGCGCTGGCGCTGCTGGACGCCATCGCCCGGCTGCAGCCCGGCGTGCTGACCGCCGAGAGCCACGAGCAGGACAGCTTCTCGGCCGACGGCCTGCTGGACTGCCCGCACTACAGCCGCCCCGAGCTGCTGGACACGCCCGAGGGCCCGCGGCCGGTGCCGGCGGTGCTGCTGTCGGGCCACCATGGCCAGATCGCCCGCTGGCGGCGCGAGCAGTCGCTGCGGCTGACGGCCCGGCGCCGGCCCGAGCTGATCGCCGCGGCGCGCGCGGCCGGGCGGCTGTCCAAGGCCGACGAGGCCTTCCTGCGCACGTTGCTGGCGCAGGGTGGCGAAGGCGCGCTATAATGGTCGGCTTTTCGATCCTCTGCCGGGCCCATATTGGAATGCGCCGGCACGATCGCTCCAGGAGAACCCCGTGGACCTGATCCGCACCCTCGAACAGGAAGAGATCGCTCGCCTGAACAAGACGATCCCCGCTTTCGCCCCCGGCGACACGGTCATCGTCAACGTCAACGTCGTCGAAGGCACCCGCAAGCGCGTGCAGGCCTACGAAGGCGTGGTGATCGCCCGCCGCAACCGCGGTCTGAACAGCAGCTTCATCGTCCGCAAGATCTCCAGCGGCGAAGGCGTCGAGCGCACCTTCCAGCTGTACAGCCCGCTGATCGCCGGCATCGAAGTCAAGCGCCGCGGCGATGTGCGCCGCGCCAAGCTGTACTACCTGCGCCAGCGTTCGGGCAAGTCGGCCCGGATCAAGGAAAAGCTCGCCTGAGCGGGCACCGTGCGCGGCCGCCGCGCCGCGCACCAGCCAACAAGCCGCCCTCGGGCGGCTTGTTCGTTTCCGGGCGCCGGGTTTCAGCGTGGCGCCGTCAGCGCCGCCACCAGCCGGCGCGCCAGCGGCGCCGCCGCCAGCACCGCCGGGAAGGCGAACAGCCAGGCGCTGAGCCAGCCGGCCAGCCAGGCGCCGGCGAAACCCGGGCCCCAGCCCAGCGCGCGCAGCGTGGCGATGCCCGAGACCAGCAGCGACATCACGCCCGACAGGATCAGCCCGAACAGCAGCGGGGCGTAGCGCGCGGGCAGCACCTCAGGCCTCCAGCGCCAGGTCGGCCACGGCCGTGCCGACGCGGTGCACGCTGCGCGCGAACTGGGCGCCGAACAGCCGCGCGCTGGCCAGGTCGCCGGGCGGGAAGGCGTCGGCGGCCGACTGCGGGCCGGCCTGGGCCATCAGCCCGGTCCACGAGCCCAGGCGGTTCAGCGCCTGCTCGGCCGGCACGCCGCTGCGCTGGCCGGGCAGCACCGCGTTGCCGGCCCACAGCATGCCGTGCTGCATCGCGAAGACGACCATCGCCAGCAGCGTCGACTGCTTGTCGCCCGCGGGCAGGTTGGACACGGTGAAGCCGCCGGCCAGCTTGCCGCGCAGGCGCTGGCCGCGCCACAGGCCGCCGGTGGCGTCCATGAAGCTCTTGAACGGGCCGGACACGCCGCCCAGGTAGGTCGGCGAGCCCAGCAGCAGGCCGTCGAAGGGCAGCAGGGCCTCGGGCTGGCGGGTCAGCGCCTCGGCCTGCAGCAGCTGCACCTCGGTGTCGGCGATGCTGCGCGCGCCCTCGGCGACCAGCCGGGCGATGTGCTCGGTGTGGCCCTGGGCGGAGTGGTAGACGACGGCGATCTGGCGCATGGCGGGTCCTTTCTAGGGGTCGGTGGTCAGGGGTGGGAAAGCGGTGGGGGAACGGTGGGGCAGTGCCTGGGGCTGGTGCCGTCCTCAGCGGGCGAGCGCGGCCAGCAGGGCGGCGCTCAGATACAGGCCGAGGCCGAAGACCGCGTGGTTGGCCAGGCTGCGCAGGCCGTTGGCCAGCGGCCGCGGGGTGCGGCGGGCGAGCAGGCCGGCGCCCAGGGCCGGCTGCAGCAGCAGCAAGGGCGCCGCGGCGCTGGCCAGGCCGAAGCCCAGCGCCGGCGCCAGCGCCGGCCGGGCCAGCCAGGCGGGGCCCTGCCAGGCCACCAGCACGCCTGCGAAGCCGATGCCCACCGCGTAGTGCGTCAGCCAGCCCAGCGCGCGCTCGCCGCGCACCGCCTGGCTGCGGGCGATCGGCCGGTGCTGCCAGCGGCCGCGCGGCAGGTGGCCGACCCAGCGGCCGAGCAGCGCGAAGTCCAGTGTCGGCACGCCGGCGCGCCGGAGCAGCAGCAGCCAGGCGTCCATCACCGCGGTGGCGCCCAGGCCGATGGCCAGGACGCGGGGCAGGTCGTCGAGCAGGTGGGGGGTCATCGCGGGGCTCCTGGGCTTGACGTGGAAGGGGTGTGCAGGCACTCTAGAAATTCAAGTCGACTTCAAGTCAAGGACTTTCGGATGGACATCGCGGAAGTGGCCCGGCGCTCGGGCGTGCCGGCCTCGGCGCTGCGCTACTACGAGGCGCGCGGGCTGATCGCCTCGGTCGGCCGCCAGGGCCTGCGCCGGGTGTTCGCGCCGAAGGTGCTGGACGAGCTGGCGCTGATCGCGCTGGGCCAGGCGGCGGGCTTCTCGCTGGACGAGATCCGCGCGCTGTTCGCCGGCGGCGACGGCCTGCGCATCGACCGCGCGATGCTGGCGGCCAAGGCCGACGAGCTCGACGCGATGACGCGCCGCCTGCGCGCGATGAGCCAGGGCCTGCGCCACGCCGCGGTCTGCCCGGCGCCCAGCCATGCCGAGTGCCCCAGCTTCCAGAAGCTGGTGCGGGCGGCGGCGGCCGGTGCGCTGGCCGACCGGCCGCGCCGCCAGCGCCTCCTCCCGGCACCGGGCCCGAACCCGAGCCCGGGCCCGAGCCCGGACGCCTGAGCGGGCCGGCGCCTGCCCGGCGGGGCAAGCACCCGCCGCCGGCTTGTCTTCCGCCCGGCGGCGACAATCTGTGGCTCATGAGCGCCGACGCCCCGCCCACCGTCCCCCGCATCACCGACCCGCAGGCCGTGCCGGTGGTCGGCGTCGACGACCACCTGCCGCCGGTGCCCGCCGCGCGGCTGCAGCCCGACGCGCTGCGCGCGCGCTTTGCCGCGCCGCCGGACTGGACGCCGCCGATCACCGGCGACGGCGGGCGCTTCGCCGTCAAGCCGCCGCGGCCGGCGTCGGTGCTGGTGCCGCTGGTGATGCGCGAGGCCGGGCCGCGCGTGCTGCTGACCCAGCGCACCGCCCACCTGCGCGGCCATGCCGGGCAGATCAGCTTCCCCGGCGGCGGCGCCGAGGCCCAGGACGCCGACGCCGTGGCCACCGCGCTGCGCGAGACCGAGGAGGAGGTCGGGCTGGACCGGCGCCATGTCGAGGTCATCGGCCGGCTGCCGGTCTATGCCACGGTGACCAGCTACGTGGTCACGCCGGTGGTCGCGCTGGTGCGGCCCGGCTTCACGCTGACGCTGGACAGCTTCGAGGTGGCCGAGGCCTTCGAGGTGCCGCTGGACTTCCTGATGACGCCGGCCCACCACCGCCGCCACGCCTTCGTGGTCGACGGCCACCACCGGCAGTTCCTGTCCATGCCCTGGCCGGGCGACGCGCCGGGCAGCGGCCGGCCGCCGTACTTCATCTGGGGCGCCACCGCGGCGATGCTGCGCAACCTCTACCACTTCCTCGCCCCGGACGCGGCCGCGCCGCGCTGAGCCGCGCCGGCCGCCGGCGGGGCGCTGGGTATGATGCGCGCCGATGAGTTTCTTCGCCGTCCTGTTCGCCCTGGTCATCGAGCAGTTCAAGCCGCTGCCCCGTGACAACTGGGTGCACCACCTGCTGGTGAACTGGGTGGGCTGGACCGGCCGCAACTTCGACGCCGGCAAGTCGCACCACGCCTGGGTGGTGTGGGGCGTCTCGGTGGGCGCGCCGGCGCTGCTGATCGCCGTGGTCTACCTGGCGGTGGCGCACTGGAGCGTGCTGCTGGCGCTGGCCTTCGACGTCGGCGTGCTCTACCTGACGCTGGGCTTCCGCCAGTTCAGCCACTACTACACCGACATCCGCGACGCGCTGGAGCGCGGCGACGAGATCGAGGCGCGCCGCCTGCTGGCTGAGTGGCGCCACCTGGACGCCAGCGAGCTGCCGCGCACCGAGCTGCTGCGCCACGTGCTGGAGCACGCGCTGCTGGCCGCGCACCGCCATGTCTTCGGCGTGTTCTTCTGGTTCGTGCTGGGCTCCACCGTGGGCCTGGGGCCGCTGGGCGCGGTGCTCTACCGCATGGCGGAGTTCGCCGCGCGCTACTGGAGCTACCCCAGCAAGGCGCTGGGCGTGCCGGCCAACGCGCAGCTGCTGGCGGTGTCGCAGCGCCTGTTCGCGCTGATCGACCACGTGCCGGCCCGGCTGACGGCCTTCGGCTTCGCGGTGGTCGGCAACTTCGAGGAAGCCATCAACACCTGGCGCCGCGACGCGGTGCTGTGGAAGTACCCCAACGAGGGCGTGATCCTGGCCTCGGCCGCCGGCGCGGTGGGCGTGCAGCTGGGCGGCAGCGCGGCGCCGGGCGTCAAGCCCGACCGCTCGCGCACCTTCGACGCCGGTGCCACCGGCGACGCCGAGGCCGAGGGCTCGGTCACCGCCGGCGACCCGCCGCAGATGGGCCACCTGCGCAGCGTCGTGGGCCTGGTCTGGCGCTCGGTGGTGCTGTGGATGCTGCTGGTGGCGCTGCTGACGCTGGCCAACCTCCTCGGCTGAGCCCGCGGGGTCAGTACCGGCTCTGCGACAGCTCGGCGAACAGCTCGCCGTAGATGCGGTAGCGCGAGGCGCTGATCTCGCCGCGCTCGGCCGCCGCGCGCACGCCGCAGCCGGGCTCGTGCAGGTGGCTGCAGTTGTAGAAGCGGCAGCCGTCGGCGTGGGCGCGGATGTCGGGCATCAGCCGCGCCAGCTCGGCCGCCGGGATCTGGCGGATGCCGAACTCCTGGAAGCCCGGCGAGTCGATCAGCGCCGTGCGCCGCGCGGCGTCCAGCCAGTACCAGCGGGTGTGGGTGGTGGTGTGGCGGCCGGTGTTCAGCGCCTTGGAGATCTCGCCGACCTCGGCCTGCGCCGCCGGCACCATGCGGTTGATCAGCGTGCTCTTGCCCATGCCGCTGGGGCCCAGCACCAGCGTGGCCCGGCCGTCCAGCAGCGGCGCCAGCTGCGCGGCCGCCCCCGCGCCGTCGCCCTTGAGCGACAGCTCCAGCAGCGGCACGCCCATCGCGCGGTAGGGCGCCAGTCGGGCGCGGGCGGCGTCGGCGCCGGGCAGGTCGGTCTTGTTCAGCACGATCAGCGCCGGGATGCCGGCGTGCGCGGCGGCCACCAGCGCGCGGCTGAGCTGGGTCTCGGCGTACATCGGCTCCACCGCCACCAGCACCAGCAGCTGGTCCAGGTTGGCGGCGAAGGACTTGCTGCGCCATTCGTCCTGCCGGTACAGCAGGTTGCGCCGCGGCTGCACGCGCTCGATCACGCCCTCGTCGCCGGCCGGCGCCCAGCCCACGCGGTCGCCGACGACGACCTCGTTCTTCTTGCCCCGGGCATGGCACAGCAGCACCCGGCCGTCCTCGGCCTCGACCATGCAGTGCCGGCCGTGCGCGGCCACCACCAGGCCGCCGTGCAGCGCGGCGCTCATGCCGGCAGCGCCCGCAGCGCCGCCAGGCGCTCGCTGGCCGGCGGGTGCGAGTAGTAGAAGCGCACGTAGACCGGGTCGGGCGTCAGCGTGGCGGCGTTGTCCTGGTGCAGCTTGAGCAGGGCGCTGGCCAGGTCGGCGGCGCTGGCCTGGGCGCTGGCGTAGGCGTCGGCCTGGAACTCGTGGCGGCGCGACAGCTGGGCCAGCAGCGGCGAGACGAAATAGCCGAACACCGGCACCACGCTGAGGAACAGGATCAGCGCCAGCGCGTCGTTGGGCGCGGCCAGGTTGGGCCGCACGCCCAGGCCGGCGTAGAAGCCCGCCTGGCCCGACAGCCAGCCCAGCAGCGCCAGCCCGGCCAGGCTGAGCGCCGACATCAGCACCAGCCGCTGGGTGACGTGGCGGTGCTTGAAGTGGCCCAGCTCGTGGGCCAGCACCGCCTGCACCTCGGCCGGGTTGAGCTTCTCGAGCAGGGTGTCGAAGAACACCACCCGCTTGGCCGCGCCCAGGCCGGTGAAGTAGGCGTTGCCGTGGGCCGAGCGGCGGCTGCCGTCCATCACGAACAGGCCCTTGGCGGCGAAGCCGCAGCGCGCCATCAGCGCCTGCACGCCGTCCTTCAGCGGGCCGTCGGGCAGCGGGGTGAAGCGGTTGAACAGCGGCGCGATCACCGTCGGGTACAGCACCATGATCAGCAGGTTGAAGGCCGTCCAGGTGCCCCAGGCCCACAGCCACCACCACGGCCCGGCACTGGCCATGATCCACAGCACCAGCGCGGCCAGCGGCAGGCCGATGGCCGCGCCCAGCACCAGGCCCTTGGCCAGGTCGCCCAGCACGATGCGCCAGGTGCTGCGGTTGAAGCCGAAGCGCTGCTCGATGCGGAAGGTGCTCCACAGGTCGAAGGGCAGCTCCAGCAGGCCGCCGACCAGCGTGAAGGCGGTCAGCAGCGCGAGCTGGTAGCCCAGGTCGCCCCAGGCCGGCTGCAGCGCGTCGCGCAGCGCGGTGTTCAGCGCGTCCAGCCCGCCCAGCAGCGTCCAGCCCAGCAGCACGGCGCTGCCGAAGGCGGTGCTCAGCAGGCCGAAGCGGCCCTTGGCCAGCGTGTAGTCGGCGGCGCGCTGGTGCGCGGCCAGGTCGACGGTGGCGGCGAAGGCGGCGGGCACGGCGCCGCGGTGGGCGGCCACGTGCCGCATCTGGCGCGTGGCCAGCCAGAACTTGAGCAGCAGCGAGGCCAGCAGCGCGGCGGCGAACAGGAGCGTGAGCGTCATCGGCGACATGGCGCGCAGTGTAGGCGCCGGGGCCCGCGCCGCCGGCGCGGCCCCGGCCCTGCGCCGGCTGCGACAATCCGCGCATGAGCGCCCAAGACACCCCCCCGACCGCCCCCGCCCTGGCCTGCAGCGAGCACAACCTGGTCTGGATCGACCTGGAGATGACCGGCCTGTCGCCGTTCACCGACCGCATCATCGAGATCGCCGTGGTGGTGACCGACCCGCAGCTGACGGTGCGCGTCGAGGGCCCGGTCTTCGCCATCCACCAGAGCGACGCGGTGCTCGACGGCATGGACGCCTGGAACAAGGGCACCCACGGCAGGAGCGGGCTGATCGACCGCGTGCGCGCCTCCACCGTCGACGAGGCGGCGGCGCAGCAGCAGGTCATCGACTGGCTGAAGACCTACGTGCCCAAGGGCAAGAGCCCGATGTGCGGCAACTCGATCTGCCAGGACCGCCGCTTCCTGGCCAAGGACATGCCGGCGCTGGAGGACTTCTTCCACTACCGCAACCTGGACGTCAGCACGCTCAAGGAACTGGCCAAGCGCTGGAAGCCGGCGGTGCTGGACGGCTTCAAGAAGGCGCAGAAGCACACCGCGCTGGCCGACATCCACGAGTCCATCGACGAGCTGCTGCACTACCGGCAGCACTTCCTGAGCGTCTGAGCGGCGGGCTCCGGCAGCCGGCTCAGCCGGCCGGGGGCGCGGCCGCGGCCGCCCGGGCAGCGGCCTGGCGTCGCGGGCTGTCGTCGCGCTCCACGCGCTGGCCGGTCGGTGCGCGGCGGCGCTGCCGCCAGGCCTGCAGCAGGGCGCGGGCCTCGGCGTCGGGCCGCGCCGGCAGCTTGCGGTAGGCCGAGCAGTCGCTCTTGCGCGTGAGCAGGCGGTGGTTGACGAGCTCGCGGCGCAGCGTGACGTGGTCGCCGAAGGTGTTGGCGGCCCTGAGGATCTGGTTGACCTCGGCCTCGGTGTAGACCCGGCGGCCGTCGAACAGCGACCACAGCACCCACATCGCCAGCGCCTGCACGCTGTACTTCACCGGCCAGCGCAGCAGCCGGCCGCGGCTGTCGAACTGGCCCAGCGCCTTGCGGGCGTTGTCGCTCAGCGCGGCCGGCGGCGGGCGGTCCTCGGCGGCCAGCGGTGCGGCGGGCAGCGGGACCGCTGTGGCGGTCGCGGGGGCGTCTGGCCGGTGCGGCCGGGCGGTGGCGGCCTGCAGGCTCTGCAGGTTGCGGTGGCCCAGCGCGCGGGCCAGCAGGTTGAGCAGCTCGACATGGCCGGGCGGCGGGCTGCCGGCGGCATGGCGGGACTTCAGGGACTGGCCCAGCGACTTCGCGAACAGCGACGCATCGGGCACGACGAACGACAGCGGCAAACGGCGCATGGCCATCCTCCACATGCGACACGACCCGGCCAGGCGCGGGCGCTGGGGGTTGCCGTCTTCCAGCCGGTCGCATGCCTTGGGGGAGGTTGCGGGCTGTGCGGGTGCATCGGTCCGACGGGACCGGCGGGCAGGTTTAGCTCGCGAGGGTGTCGCGCGGCAACGCCTGGGTGAACTGCCGACCAGGACACAGTCTAACCGCTGCGCCGGCGGGCGGTGCGCCGGGCCGGCTCGCCGGCGGGCGCCGGCCGGCTCTTCAGCCGCCGCCCTCGTCGCCGCGCTGGCGCGCCGCCAGGTTGCGCCGCGAGGTGGCGTTGATCACCCGCAGCTCCGAGATCATCTGGTCGAGTTGGGCGCGGCGCTGCTCCAGGTCGGCCAGCGCCGCGTCGGTGCGGGCGATCACGTAGCTCAGCTGCTGCTCGCGGCCCTCGCCATGGGCGCCGTAGAGGTCGAGGTAGTGCTTGATCTCGGCCAGCGACGAGCCGATGGCCTTGGCGCGCAGGATCAGCGCCAGCCGCGCGCGGTCGCGCCGGTTGTAGACGCGCGCGCCGTTGATGCGCATCGGCGCGAGCAGGCCCTTGTCCTCGTAGAAGCGCAGGGCCCGCAGCGTGATGCCGAACTCCTTGCACAGCTCGGTGATGCCGAACAGCTCGGTGGTGCCGGCGTCGCGGTGCGAGTCGACCACCGCCTGGGCATCGGCGGCGGCAGCGGGGTCGGGCGCGGCGTCGGTGGCGGCTGCGGCGGCCAGGCCGGCCGCGGAGCTCGGTGGAGTCAATCGGGGGTCCTTGGGGGCGGGGTCAGATCACGCGCTGCAGGCGCATGGCCACACCCATGTCGCCTTTCACCTTGAGCTTGCCCATCATAAATCCGGTGGTCGGCTCGAGCTCGCCCTGGATCAGCGCGGCCAGGTTGGCCAGCGTGATGCCCACGGTGCAGTCGGCGTCGCCGCCCTCGTTGCTGACGCTGTTGGGCGTGGACTTGCCGTCGATGTAGACGCAGCCGTCGTCGCCGCAGTCGAACTTCAGGGTGGCGCCCAGGCCGCTGTCGGCCCCGACCTTGGTGCGGATGGCTTGGGTGCAGTCTGCGAGGTTCATGGTCTTCCTTCGAGGGGGTGGAGGTGATGGGATGGCCCGCGCCCCTGCGCGGGATCGAGCCGCAGTATAGGAACCTCAGGCGACGAAAAGATTATGGAGACTACCTATTAGTTCTTATGTTGACGTTAACGTCACCATGGCATCTAATGCGGCACCTCTCACCGGAACCGCCTCCATGCCCGTTCTCCGTTCCAAGCTCCAGGTCAAGTCCGCGGCCTTCGCCGCCAATGCGCAGCGCATGCAGGCGCTGCTCGCCGAGGTGCAGCGCCTGGAGCAGCAGGTCGTCACCGAGTCCGAATCGAACCGCGCCAAGTTCGACAAGCGCGGCCAGTTGCTGCCGCGCGAGCGCGTGGCCCGCCTGCTGGACCGCGGCACGCCCTTCCTGGAGCTGAGCCGCCTGGCCGGCCTGAACATGCACGACGACGACGGCAAGAAGGCCGTGCTCGGCGGCGGCTCGGTCATCGGCATCGGCGTGGTCGCCGGCCGGCGCTGCCTGGTCACCGCCAACGACAGCGCGGTCAAGGGCGGCACCGTCTCGCCGATGGGCCTGCGCAAGGGCCTGCGCGCCCAGGAGATCGCCCGCGAGAACAAGCTGCCGCTGATCGCGCTGGTCGAGAGCGGCGGCGCCAACCTGATGTACCAGAGCGAGATCTTCGTCGAGGGCGGGCGCAGCTTTGCCAACCAGGCGCGGCTGTCGGCGATGGGCATCCCGCAGATCGCCGTGGTGCACGGCTCGTCCACCGCCGGCGGCGCCTACCTGCCGGGGCTGTCGGACTACGTGGTGCTGGTGCGCGGCCGCTCCAGCATCTACCTGGCCGGCCCGCCGCTGGTCAAGGCGGCGATCGGCGAGGACGCCACCGACGAGGAGCTCGGTGGCGCCGAGACCCACGCCCAGGTCACCGGCCTGGGCGAGTACCTGTGCGAGGACGACGCCCATGCCATCGCGATGGCGCGCGAGCTGATGGACAAGCTGCAATGGGACGGCGTGCCCGACGCGCGCCCCAGCGCCGCGCCGCTGTACGACGAGCAGGAGCTGCTGGGCGTGGTGCCCGCCGACGACCGCGAGCCCTACGACGTGCGCGAGGTCATCGCCCGCCTGGTCGATGGCTCGGACTTCCTGGAGTTCAAGGCCGCGCTGGCGCCCGAGACGGTGTGCGGCCACGCCCGCATCCAGGGCCGGCTGGTCGGCATCCTGGGCAACAACGGGCCGATCATGCCGCACGGCTCGACCAAGGCCGGCCAGTTCATCCAGCTGTGCGACCAGAGCGGCACGCCGCTGGTCTTCCTGCAGAACACCACCGGCTACATGGTCGGCTCGGCCGCCGAGCGCGCCGGCGCGATCAAGCACGGCAGCAAGATGATCCAGGCCGTGGCCAACGCCCGCGTGCCCAAGTTCACCATCGTGCTGGGCGGCAGCTTCGGCGCCGGCAACTACGGCATGTGCGGCCGCGGCTTCGACCCGCGCTTCATCTTCAGCTGGCCCAGCGCGCGCACCGCGGTGATGGGTGGCGAGCAGGCCGCCAAGGTGATGGACATCCTCAACCGCGGCAAGCTCGCGCGCATGGGCGTCGAGCCCGACGACGCCGCGCTGAAGGCCATGTCCGACGGCCTGCGCCAGCGCCTGGACAAGGAGTCGGCCGTGCTGTTCGGCACCGCCCGGCTGTGGGACGACGGGGTCATCGACCCGCGCGACACCCGCCGCATCCTGGGCCTGTGCCTGGACCTGGCCGCCGAGGCCGAGGCCCGCACCCTGCGCCCCAACACCTTCGGCATCGCGCGGCTCTGATGCCGCGCAACGCCGCCCCCATTCCCGCCACCCACCGCTGAGGCCGCCATGAAGTTCACCCCCGAACACCAGCAGATCGCCGAGACCGTCAAGAAATTCATCGCCAAGGAGATCAACCCGCACATCGCCGAATGGGAGAAGGCCGGCCGCTTCCCGGCGCACCAGGTCTTCAAGCAGCTGGGCGACCTGGGCCTGCTGGGCATCAAGTACCCGGTCGAGTTCGGCGGCATGGGGCTGGACTTCAGCTACTCGATGGTCATGGCCGAGGCCATGGGCGAGTGCAACGCCGGCGGCGTGCCGCTGGCCATCGGCGTGCAGACCGACATGTGCACGCCGGCGCTGGCGCGCTTCGGCTCGGACGAGCTGCGCCACCAGTTCCTGGCCCCGGCGATCGCCGGCGACATGGTCGGCTGCGTCGGCATCAGCGAGGCCGGCGGCGGCTCCGACGTGGCGGCGGTCAAGACGGTGGCCGAGAAGGACGGCGACGACTACGTCATCAACGGCTCGAAGATGTGGATCACCAACGGCCTGCAGGCCGACTGGTGCTGCCTGCTGGCCAACACGTCCAACGACGCGCCGCACCGCAACAAGTCGCTGATCGTGGTGCCGATGGACACCCCGGGCATCACCAGGCAGGCGATCGAGAAGATCGGCATGCACTCGTCGGACACCGCGCAGCTGTTCTTCGACAACGTGCGCGTGCCCCGGCGCAACCTGATCGGCCAGGAGGGCATGGGCTTCATGCTGCAGATGCTGCAGTTCCAGGAGGAGCGGCTGTACGGCGCGGCCGGCACGCTGCGCGGCCTGGACCGGCTGATCGACCAGACCATCGACTACACCCGCCAGCGCAAGGCCTTCGGCCGCCCGCTGCTGGACAACCAGGTCATCCACTTCCGCCTGGCCGAACTGCGCACCGAGGTCGAGGCCCTGCGCGCGCTGACCTACCAGGCGGTGGAGTCCTATGTCTCGGGCAAGGACGTGACCCGCCTGGCCTCGATGGCCAAGCTCAAGGCCGGGCGCCTGAGCCGCGAGGTGGCCGACGCCTGCCTGCAGTACTGGGGCGGCATGGGCTTCACCGCCGACAACCCGATCTCGCAGGCCTACCGCGACAGCCGGCTGGTGTCCATCGGCGGCGGCGCCGACGAGATCATGCTGGGCATCATCTGCAAGTACGAGGGCACGCTGCCCGGCAAGGCCTGAGCGGGGTGCGCGCGATGGATGCCTCCACGCCCCACACGCCCCCGCCGCCCCTCACGGACGCCGCACCGGCCCGCGTCTACGAGACGCTGGCGCTGCGCGCCGACGGCCCGGTGCTGCACCTCACGCTGAACCGGCCGGCCACGCGCAACGCGATGTCGCTGGCCATGGTCGGCGAGCTGCGCCAGGCGCTGGCCGATGCCGAGGCCGGCGGCCGCACCCGCGCCGTCGTGCTGCGCGGCGCCGGCGGCCACTTCTGCGCCGGCGCCGACCTCAAGGACATGGCGGCCGCCCGCATGGCCCCGCGCACCGACGGCGCCGACCCGGTGGCCGCGGTCAACGCCCGCTTCGGCGAGCTGTGCGTGGCCTACGCCGCCTCGCCGCTGGTGGTGGTGGCGGTGCTCGAGGGCTCGGTGATGGGCGGCGGCTTCGGCCTGGCCTGCGTCGCCGACGTGGCGCTGGCCGGCCACAGCGCCCGCTTCCGCCTGCCCGAGACCGCGCTGGGCATGGTGCCGGCGCAGATCGCGCCCTTCCTGGTCGAGCGCCTGGGCTACTCGCAGGCGCGGCGCCTGGCCGTCACCGGCGGCCGCGTCGACGCCGCGCAGGCGCTGGCCCTGGGCCTGGTGCACGAATGCCATGCCGACGATGCGCTGGACGCCGCGCTGGCCGCGGTGCTGCGCGACGTGCTGGCCTGCGCGCCGGGCGCGGTGGCCGCCACCAAGGCGCTGATGGCCCGCGCCCGCTTCACCCCGCCGGCCGAGCTGGTGGCCGATGCCGCCGCCGTCTTCTCCCGCTGCGCCCAGGGCCCCGAGGGCCTGGAGGGCACGACGGCCTTCCTGCAGAAACGCCCGCCCGCCTGGGCCGCCGAACTGGCCACCCAGGCCACCACGGCCACCACGGTCCCCCTGGCCTCCTGAGCCGCCACGCCATGAGCTTCTCCAAGATCCTGATCGCCAACCGCGGCGAGATCGCCTGCCGCGTCATCCGCACCGCGCGCACGCTGGGCTACCGCACCGTGGCCGTCTGCAGCGACGCCGACCGCGACGCCCCGCACGTGGCCCTGGCCGACGAGGCGGTGCACCTGGGCGGCAACGCCGCCGCCGAGTCCTACCTGCGCATTGACGTGCTGCTGGACGCCGCGCGCCGGACCGGCGCCGACGCGGTGCACCCCGGCTACGGCTTCCTCAGCGAGAACGCCGGGTTCGCCCAGGCCTGCGCCGACGCCGGCCTGGTCTTCATCGGTCCGCCTGCCTCGGCCATCGAGGCCATGGGCGACAAGGCGCTGGCCAAGCGCCGCATGCTGGACGCCGGCGTGCCCTGCGCCCCCGGCTACCTGGGCGAGCGCCAGGACGACGACCAGCTCAAGGCCGAGGCGCTGGCGCTGGGCTTCCCGCTGCTGGTCAAGGCGGTGGCCGGCGGCGGCGGCCGCGGCATGCGCCTGGTGCACGCGCCGGGCGAGCTCGACGCCGCCATCGCCGGCGCGCGCCGCGAGGCGCGCAGCGCCTTTGGCGACGGCACGCTGATGCTCGAGCGCCTGATCGAGCACGGCCGCCACATCGAGATCCAGGTCTTCGCCGACGCGCACGGCAACGCCGTCTACCTGGGCGAGCGCGACTGCACCGCCCAGCGCCGGCGCCAGAAGGTGATCGAGGAGGCGCCGTCGCCGGTGGTCAGCCCGGCGATGCGCGAGGCCATGGGCCGCGACGCCGTGGCCGCCGCGCTGGCCGTGGGCTACCGCGGCGCCGGCACGGTGGAGTTCATCGTCGACGCCGAGCTGAAGCACTACTTCCTCGAGATGAACACCCGGCTGCAGGTCGAGCACCCGGTGACCGAGGCGATCACCGGCTACGACCTGGTGGAGTGGCAGCTGCGCGTGGCCGCCGGCCAGCCGCTGCCGGCGCGCCAGGACGAGATCCGCTACAGCGGTCACGCCATCGAGGCCCGGCTGTATGCCGAGGACCCCTACGCCAACTTCGCGCCGCAGACCGGCCGCGTGCTGCACTGGCGGCCGCAGCGCGCGCTGGTGGGCGGCGTGCGCATCGACGACGGCATCGTCGAGGGCGGCGAGGTCACGCCCTTCTACGACCCGATGGTGGCCAAGGTCATCGTGCACGGCCGCGACCGCGACGACGCCATCCGCCGCCTGCGCGGCGCGCTGGCCGCGGCGCCGCTGATCGGGCTGCGCAACAACGCGCGCTTCCTCGCCGACCTGGTCGACCACCCGGCCTTCCGCGGCGCGGCGATGACCACCACGATGATCGACCAGTGGCAGGCCGACGGCGAGCCACTGCTGCGCGCGCCGCAGCCCGACGAGCGCGCCTGGTGCGTGGCCGCCGCCACGCTGGCGCTGCGCGACGGCGCCGGCTGGCGCGCCGACAGCGTGGCCGGCTTCGACCTGCCGCTGCAGTGCGGCGAGCTGCAGCGCACGCCCCGCGTGCGCGCCGACCGCCACGGCACGGTGCGGCTGCAACTCGACGGCGCCGAGCACCAGGTGCGCGTGCTGGCGCTGGACGCCGCGGCGGCGACGCTGCGCTACGAGGTCGACGGCGTCATCCGCCAGGCGGTGGTCGTGCTGCAGGGCCGCACGCTGCACCTGGCGCAGGACGGCGCGGTGCACGTCTTCAGCGAGGTCTCGCCCTTCCCGCAGCAGGACACCCGGCGCGACCCGACGCGCGCGCTGTCGCCGGTGGCCGGCAAGGTCACGCAGGTGCCGGTGGCGCCGGGCGACGCGGTGGCCGAGGGCCAGCCGCTGGTCTGCGTCGAGGCGATGAAGATGGAAATGTGGCTGCACGCCCAGGCCGCCGGCACCGTGGCCCGGCTGCACGTGCAGGCCGGCGACCAGGTGGCGCTGGACGCGCTGCTGGTCGAGCTGGCCCTGGCCGAGGCGACGAACGACACCCCGAACACCCCCTGAGGAGACCACCATGGACAAGGCAATCCTGACCTGCGCGCTCACCGGCGTGCTGACCAACCCGCAACAGCACCCGGTGCCGGTGACGCCGGCGCAGATGGCTGCCGAGGCGCGCGACGCCTTCAACGCCGGCGCGTCGATCATGCACGTGCACCTGCGCATGCAGGACGAAGGGCGCGGCCACCTGCCGTCCTGGGACCCGGACGTGGCCGAGGCGGTGGTCGGCGCCATCCGCGACGCCTGCCCCGGCGTCGTCATCAACCTGACCACCGGCGTGGTCGGCAAGGACATCTCGGGCCCCGCGGCCTGCATCCGCCGCGTCAAGCCGGAGATCGCCGCCTGCAACGCCGGCAGCCTGAACTACCTGAAGATCAAGGACAACGGCGGGTGGGCCTGGCCGCCGATGGTCTTCGACAACCCGGTGGCCAAGGTGCAGCAGTTCCTCGACGTGATGGCCGAGTGCGGCACCCACCCCGAGTTCGAATGCTTCGACGTCGGCATCGTGCGCTCGGTGGGCATGTACGTGAAGAACGGCATGCTCAAGCCCGAGATGGGCCGGCCCGAGTACAACCTGGTGATGGGCGTGGCCTCGGGCATGCCCTGCGACACCGAGCTGCTGGCCCTGCTGCCCAAGCTGATGGTGCCCGACGCCGTGTGGCAGGCCACGCTGATCGGCCGCCAGGAGATCTGGCCGGTGCACCAGAAGACCGCCGACCTCGGCGGCATGCTGCGCACCGGGCTGGAGGACACCTTCTACCTGCCCGACGGCAGCCGCGCCGGCGGCAACGGCGTGCTGATCGAGGCCCTGGCCGCCTGCGCCCGCCAGGCCGGCCGCGCCATCGCCAGCCCGGCCGAGGCGCGGCAGCTGCTGGGCTTGCGCGCGGCATGAACACCGCGGTGGGGGCCGGTGCCGCGGCGCCGGTCGAACCCTTCGTGGCCGCGCCGGCGCGCTTCCTGGCCACGGCGGCGGCGCGCGGCAGCGCGCCGGCCTACTACGAGCGCGGCGCCGACGGCTGGCAGCCCACCAGCTGGCAGACCTACGCCGCCCAGGTGCAGCAGGCCGCCCGCGCGCTGGTGGCGCTGGGCGTGCAGCCGGGCCAGGCGGTGTGCATCCTCGGCTTCAACCGGCCTGAGTGGGTCATCCTGGACCTGGCGGCGATGATGGTCGGCGCCGTGGCCGCGGGCATCTACTGGACCAGCGCCGCCGGCGAGGTCGAGTACATCGCCCACCACGCCGGCTGCGCCGTGCTGCTGGCCGAGGACGCCGCGCAGTGGGCCAAGGTGGCCGAGCGCCGCGCCAACCTGCCGCGGCTGCAGCGCGTGGTGATGATGCGCGGCGCCGCGGCCACCGACCCGCTGCAGCTGGACTGGGACGGCTTCATGGCGCTGGGCGCCGGCCCCGACCAGGCCGCGCTGCAGGCCGAGGTGGCGCGCCGGCTGGCCGCGCTGACGCCCGACACGCTGGGCACGCTGATCTACACCTCGGGCACCACCGGCGCGCCCAAGGCGGTGATGCTGTCGCACGGCAACCTGGCCTGGACCGGCGTGGCGCTGGCGCGCACCCTGGGCATCGGCCCGGACGACCGGATGATCTCCTACCTGCCGCTGGCCCATGTGGCCGAGCAGCTGGGCGCCATCCACAACCACGTGGCCATCGGCTACCGCCTGTACTTCGCCACCAGCATCGACGCGCTGGGCGCCCACCTGCCCGAGGTGCGGCCCACGGTGTTCTTCGGCGTGCCGCGGGTGTGGGAGAAGATCCACGCCGGCATCGCCGCCAAGCTGGGCGCGGCCGGCGGCGTGAAGGCGCTGCTGGCGCGCTGGGCCCTGGCCACCGGCGAGCGCTGGCATGCCCGCGGCCTGGCCGGCCGGCCGGCCGGCGCCTGGCTGGACTGGCAGCACGGCCTGGCCGGGCGCCTGGTGCACGCCAAGGTCAAGGCGGCGCTGGGGCTGGACCAGGCGCGCATCCTGATCTCGGCGGCCGCGCCGATCTCGCCCGAGACGCTGCGCTTCTTCACCGGCCTGGACCTGCTGATCCGCGAGAGCTACGGCCAGAGCGAGGACTGCGGTCCGACCTCGGTCAGCGTGCCCGGCGCCACGCGCATCGGCGCGGTGGGCAAGCCGCTGCCCGGCACCGAGGTGCGCATCGCCGCCGACGGCGAGATCCAGGTGCGCGGCCCGCACGTGTTCCAGGGCTACAAGGGCCTGCCCAGCGACACCGCGCTGGCGCTGGCCGACGGCTGGCTGTGCTCGGGCGACCTGGGCCACTTCGATGCCGACGGCTTCCTCTACGTCTCGGGCCGCAAGAAGGACCTGCTGATCACCTCGGGTGGCAAGAACATCTCGCCGGCCAACCTGGAGGCGGCGCTGATGGACCTGCCGCTGGTCGAGCACGCCATCGTCTGCGGCGACGGCCGGCACTTCCTGAGCGCGCTGCTCACGCTCAAGCCCGAGGTGCTGCAGGACTTCCTGGCCGCCGAGGGCCTGGCCGGGCTGACGATGGCCGAGGCCTGCCAGCAGCCCCGGGTGCTGGCCGAGCTGCAGCGCGGTGTCGACGCGGTGAACCAGCAGCAGGCCCGCGTGGCCTGGATCCGCAAGTTCACCGTGCTGCCCGAGCCGCTGTCGATCGACGGCGGCGCGCTGACCGCGACGATGAAGATCAAGCGCAAGGTGGTCATCGACCGCTACCGCGCCCAGGTCGAGGCGATGTACCGCGATTGAACCCGCGACAGGAGAAGACATGAGCTACCGATCGATTTACGCGCCGGGCCTGTTCGCCGGCCAGGTGGTGCTGGTGACCGGCGGCGGTTCCGGCATCGGCCGCTGCACCGCGCACGAGCTGGCCGCGCTCGGCGCCCGGGTGGTGCTGGTGGGCCGCAAGCTGGACAAGCTGCAGGCGGTGGCCGCCGAGATCGCCGAGGACGGCGGCCGCGCCGACGTGCACGCCTGCGACATCCGCCAGGAGGACGCGGTGCGCGCGCTGGTGGCCGCGGTGGTCGCCGCGCACGGCCGCATCGACGGCCTGGTCAACAACGCCGGCGGCCAGTACATGACGCCGCTGGAGGCGATCAGCGCCAAGGGCTGGCAGGCGGTGGTCGACACCAACCTGACCGGCGGCTTCCTGGTCGCGCGCGAATGCTTCGTGCAGAGCATGACCCGGCACGGCGGCGCCATCGTCAACATCGTCGCCGACATGTGGGGCTCGATGCCCGGCATGGGCCACAGCGGCGCGGCGCGCGCCGGCATGGTCAGCTTCACCGAGACCGCGGCGGTCGAGTGGGGCGCGCGCGGCGTGCGCGTCAACGCGGTGGCGCCGGGCTACATCGCCTCCAGCGGCATGGACAAGTACCCGCCCGAGATGGCGCCGCTGGTGCGCGAGATGGCCAGGACCGTGCCCGGCGGCCGCTTCGGCACCGAGGCCGAGGTCGCCGCCGGCATCGTCTACCTGCTCAGCCCGGCGGCGGCCTTCGTCAACGGCGCGACGCTGCGCATCGACGGCGCGCGCCCCCAGGTGCGCCTGGGCTGGCCGATGCGCCCGGCCGACGAGGCGGTGCGCGCGCGCCCCGCGATCCAGCCCTTCGAGGGCTTCCACCGGGCCGTCACGCCCAAGCTGTTCTCCTGACCCGTACCGAGGATTCCCGATGTCCACCGTTGAACCCGCCTGCGGCACCAGCCGCGAGGAACTGACGCTGCTGGCCGACGCCGCCAGGCGCTTCGCCAAGACCGAGATCGCCCCCCACCTGGCCGCCTGGGAGGCCGCCGGCGAGCTGCCCCGCGCGCTGCACGCCCGCGCCGCCGAGATGGGCTGGCTGGGCCTGGGCTACCCCGAAGAGTTCGGCGGCCTGCCCGCCACCTGGGCCATGCGCAACGTGCTGGCCAGCACGCTGGCCCGCCACGGTGGCAGCGGCGGCCTGATGGCCAGCCTGTTCAGCCACAACATCGGCCTGCCGCCGATCCAGCGCCACGGCAGCCCGGCGCTGCAGGCCGAGGTCATCCCCGGCGTGCTGCGCGGCGAGAAGATCTCGGCGCTGGCCATCACCGAGCCCGGCGGCGGCACCGACGTCTCGGCGCTGCGCACCACCGCGCGGCGCGAGGGCGACGAGTACGTGGTCGACGGCGAGAAGATCTTCATCACCTCGGGCATGCGCGCCGACTGGTTCACCGTGGCCGTGCGCACCGATCCCAAGGACAAGGGGCCGATGGGCATCTCGATGCTGGTGGTGCCGGGCGACGCGCCGGGCCTGAGCCGCAGCCGGCTGTCCAAGATGGGCTGGCACTGCTCGGACACCGCCCAGCTGCGCTTCGACGGCGTGCGGGTGCCGGCGCGCTACCTGGTCGGCCAGGAAGGGCAGGGCTTCAAGATGATCCTGACCAACTTCAACGGCGAGCGCCTGTCGATGTCGGCGCTGGCGCTGGGCTTCAGCGAGTGCTGCTACGACGAGGCCCTGGCCTGGGCGCAGCAGCGCAAGACCTTCGGCATGGCCATCGTCGACCACCAGGTCATCCGCCACAAGCTGATGGACATGCGCATGCGCATCGAGTCCACCCGCGCCTGGCTGGACGCGGTGAGCGCGCGCGCCGACGCCAACGACAAGGGCCCCGAGTGGGTGGCCCAGGTCTGCCTGCTGAAGAACCACGCCACCCAGACCATGCAGCACTGCGCCGACGCCGCGGTGCAGATCCTCGGCGGCATGGGCTTCATGCAGGGCACCGCGTCCGAGCGCATCTACCGCGAGGTCAAGGTGATGACCATCGGCGGCGGCACCGAGGAGATCATGAAGGAGCTGGCCTCGCGGCAGCTGGGGCTGTGAGCGCCCCGGGGCCGGGCGGCGCCCGGTCCGCCCCGGCGCCTGCCCGTGCGCCAGGCGCTCAGACGCCCAGCAGCTCGACCTCGAAGACCAGGGTGGCGTTGGGCGGGATCACGCCGCCGGCGCCGCGCGGGCCGTAGCCCAGCTCGGGCGGGATCACCAGCACGCGGGTGCCGCCGACCTTCATGCCCTGCACGCCGTCGTCCCAGCCGCGGATGACCATGCCCTGGCCCAGGTGGAAGCGGAAGGGCTGGCCGCGGTCCTTGCTGCTGTCGAACTTCTTGCCGCGGCCCTCGGGCGCTTCGGGATCGTGCAGCCAGCCGGTGTAGTGCACGGTGACGCGGGCGCCGACGCTGGCCTCGGCGCCGCTGCCCTCGACCACGTCGGTCATCTGCAGCGGCACGCGCTCGGGCTCGGGCAGCAGCTCGACCTCGAAGACCAGGGTGGCGTTGGGCGGGATCACGCCGCCGGCGCCGCGCGCGCCATAGCCCAGCTCGGGCGGGATCACCAGCACGCGGGTGCCGCCGACCTTCATGCCCTGCACGCCCTCGTCCCAGCCGCGGATGACCATGCCCGCGCCGAGCTCGAACTCGAAGGGCTCGCCGCGGTCCTTGCTGCTGTCGAACTTCTTGCCGCGGCCCTGGGGCGCGGCCGGGTCGTGCAGCCAGCCGGTGTAGTGCACGGTGACCGACTGTCCGGCCCGGGCTTCGGCGCCGGTGCCCGGCACGGTGTCGTCGATCTGCAGGCCGGGGTCGGTGGTGCTCATGGCGGATGTCCTGAAGGAGGAAAGGGTAAAGGGTGCCGATGATGCCACCGGCGGCGCCCGGCCCCGGCGCGGCTCAGCGCACCCAGCGCGCGGCCCAGGCCGCGGTGGCGGCGGCCAGCCAGTCGCCCACGGTGGCGGCGTCCAGCGGCGGCAGGCCCAGCACCGCCGCGGCGGCACGCAGCGCGGCCAGCGGGTCGCCGGTGTCCAGGGCCTGGGCGCCGTTCTGCTTGCTCAGCTTGTGGCCGTCGGCGCCGCAGACCAGCGGCGTGTGCAGGTAGCGCGGCACGGCCAGGCCCAGCAGGCGCTGCAGGTGGATCTGGCGCGCGGTGTTGTCGGCCAGGTCGGCGCCGCGCACCACGTCGGTCACGCCCTGGGCGCCGTCGTCGACCACCACCGCCAGCTGGTAGGCCCACAGGCCGTCGGCGCGCCGCAGCACGAAGTCGCCGACGGCGCGGGCCAGGTCCTGGCGCTGCGGCCCCAGGCGGCGGTCGGCCCAGTCGACGACGATGCCGGCGCCGGCCGCGTCCACCGTGCGCAGCCGCCAGGCGCGCGCGGGCCGGCCGTGCAGGCCGGCGCGGCAGGTGCCGGGGTAGACGCGCTCGCCGAAGCGCTCGGGCGGCGTGCCGGCGCGGGCCAGCGCGTCCTCGATGTCGCGCCGGCTGCAGGCGCAGGGGTAGGCCCAGCCGGCGGCGGCCAGCGTGTCCAGCGCGGCGGCGTAGGCGTCGCCGCGCCGGCTCTGCCACCACGGCGGCGCGTCGGGGTGCAGGCCGCAGTCGGCCAGCTGGGCCAGGATGCGCGTGTCGGCGCCGGGCAGGCAGCGCGGCGTGTCCACGTCCTCGATGCGCACCAGCCAGCGCCCGCCGTGGGCGCGCGCGTCCAGCCAGCTGGCCAGCGCGGCGACCAGGCTGCCGGCATGCAGCGGCCCGGTGGGCGAGGGCGCGAAGCGGCCCACGTAGCCGGCCACGCGGCTCACTCCAGCGGCGTCAGCATCCCGGCGTGGCGCTCCAGCAGGGCGCGCCGGGTGGTGGCGCTGTCCAGCTGGGTCAGCCACCACTGCAGCGCCAGGCCCTGCGGCGCCTTGCGCGGCTGCGGCGTGCGGCCGGCGCGCCAGGCGTAGCCCAGCTGGGCGGCCACGCGCGCGCGCTGCACCGGCTTGGCCACCAGGCGGCCGGTGCGCAGGTGCTCGCGCACCATGGGCTCGGGCACGAAGCCGCTGCCCAGGCAGCGCAGCAGCGCCTCGATCTTGCCGGCCATGGTCGGCACCGTCAGCACGTCCTGGCCGGGCAGCAGGTTGACGGTGACCGGCGACATGCGCTGTGCCGAGTCGGCCACCGCCACCGCGCGGTGGCCCATCAGCTGGGCGTCGCTGAGCGGCCCGTCCGCGGCGGCCAGCGGGTGGTGCGGCGCCACGGCGTAGACGAACTCGACCTCGCCCAGCGGCCGCAGCTCGATGCCCGAGCGCGCCGGGCTGTTCATCGACACCCCGATGGCCAGGTCGGCCTGGCCGCTGACCAGCGCCTCCCACAGCCCGGCCAGCACCTCGCTGCGCAGGCGCAGCCGGGTGCCGGGTGCCTGGCCGGCCTCGTCGCGCAGGCCGTAGAAGCCCTCGACCAGCTCGAACAGCGTCAGGCGCGAGACCACGCCGTCGGCGGCCACGGTCAGCTCGCTCTCCCAGCCGGTGGCCACGCGCCGCACGCGGTTGGCCACCGCGTCCATCTCGGCCAGCAGGCGCCGGCCCTCGGCCAGCAGCTCCTCGCCGGCGGCGGTCAGCCGGGCCTGGCGCGAGCGGCGGTCGAACAGCAGCACGTCCAGCGCATCTTCCAGCTGGCGCACGCTGTAGGTCAGCGCCGACGGTACCCGGCCCAGCTCGCGCGCGGCGGCGGCAAAGCTGCCGCTGCGGGCGATGGTGTCCATCATCTGCAGGGCCTCGGGGGTCAGCGCGTTGCGTCGGGTGCTCATGGTCGCGGGGGCAGGGGGCCGATTCATCATATTTGAACGGCCGCTTCAAGGCCGGGCCGCCCCCATGGGCGGCGCCGGTGCGACGATGGCGTCGAAGGAGACCCACGATGATCACCCTGCGCCGCAGTGCCGACCGGGGCTTTGCCGACCACGGCTGGCTCAAGAGCTTCCACACCTTCTCGTTCGCCGACTACCACGACCCGCAGCACATGGGCTTCGGCAACCTGCGGGTGATCAACGAGGACCGCATCGCCCCGGGCACCGGCTTCGGCACCCACGGCCACCGCGACATGGAGATCGTCAGCTACGTGCTCGAGGGCGCGCTGGCGCACAAGGACAGCATGGGCAACGGCACCGCCATCCTGCCCGGCGAGGTGCAGCGCATGACCGCCGGCAGCGGCGTGCGCCACAGCGAGTTCAACCATGCCCGCGACGGCCAGACGCACTTCCTGCAGATCTGGATCCTGCCCGAGCGCGGCGGCCTGGCGCCGGGCTACGAGCAGCTGGCCTTCTCCGAGGCCGACAAGCGCGGCCGGTTGCGCCTGGTGGCCGCGCCCGCCGCGCGGGCGGCCGCCGCCGGCGCAGTGACGCTGCACGCCGACGCGGCCATCCACGCCGGCCTGTTCGACGGCGCCGAGCGCGCCGAGCTGGCGCTGCCGCCCGGGCGCTGCTGCTGGGTGCACCTGGCGCGCGGCGCGCTCACCGTCAACGGCCAGCGCCTGCAGGCCGGCGACGCGCTGGGCCTGGTCGACGAGGCGCTGCTGACGCTGGAGGCCGGCGAGGGCGCCGAGGTGCTGGTGTTCGACCTGTCGCGATAGGTTCGGCCCCGAAGGGGCGGGCTGGCGTCCGCCCGCGCTCAGGCGGCCTGCAGCCGGAAGGTGCCGATGGCCTGGCTCAGCTGCGCGGCCTGGTCGCGCAGCGACTGCGCGGCGGCGGCTGATTCCTCGACCAGGGCGGCGTTCTGCTGCGTCACCTGGTCCAGCTGCGTGACCGCGCCGTGCACCTCGCCCAGGCCCTGCGATTGCCGGCCGGACGCGGTGGCCAGCGCGCCGACCAGGTCGCTGACGCGCTGCACCGTGGCGACGATCTCCTGCATCGTGGCGCCGGCCTCGGCCACCTGGCGGGCGCCGTCCTCCACGCGGTCGACGCTGCCGCCGATCAGGCGCTTGATTTCGCGCGCCGCCTCGGCGCTGCGCTGCGCCAGGCTGCGCACCTCGCCGGCGACCACCGCGAAGCCGCGGCCCTGCTCGCCGGCGCGCGCGGCCTCGACCGCCGCGTTCAGCGCCAGGATGTTGGTCTGGAAGGCGATGCCATCGATGACGCCGGTGATCTCGGCGATCTGGCGGGCGCTGGCGTTGATCTGGTCCATGGTGCCGACCACGCGATCGACCACCTCGCCGCCGCGCCGGGCCACGCCGGCCGCGGTCTGCGCCAGCGTGCTGGCGTCGCGCGCGCTGTCCACGCCCTGCTGGACGTCGCCGGTCAGCGTGCTCATCGCGGCGGCGGTCTGCTGCAGGTTGGCCGCGGCATGCTCGGTGCGGCTGCTCAGGTCGAGGTTGCCGCTGGCGATCTCGGTGCTGGCCAGGTGGATGGCGTCGCTGCTGCTGCGCACCTGGGCCACCAGGTCGCGCAGGCGCAGCCGGGTGCGTTCCAGCTCGCCCAGCAGGCCCTCGGGCCGGCCGTGGCGGGCCAGGTCGAAGCCCAGGTCGCCATCGGCGATGCGGCGCAGCGCGTCGCGTGCCGCGGCCGGGTCGCCGCCGAGCTCGCGGGCCACGGTGCGCTGCATCAGCCACAGCCCGCTGCCGGCCACCGCCACCGCCACGGCCGCCAGCACCCCGGCCAGCGCCAGCGCGCGGGCGGCGCCGGCGCGGGTGTCGGCATGGGCCAGCGCGGCCGAGCGGCGCCCGGTCTCCAGCTGGGCCAGCAGCTGCTCGCGCAGCGCGCGCCAGGCCGGCGTCTCGCCGCCGACCAGCGCGCGCCGCGCGGCCTCGCCGTCGCCGGTGCGCAGCAGGCGCAGCACCTCGGCCTGGCGGGCGGCCAGCGCCTCGCGCAGCGGCGCCAGCGCGGCCACGGTGGCCTCGGCCGGCGTGCCGCGGGCAGCGGCGGTGGTGGCGTCCAGCGCCTTCTGGTAGCCCTTCTCGGCCGCAGCGAAGTTCTCCAGTGCCCGCGTGTTGGCCGGGTCGAGCACGATGTTGCGCAGCGCCTGGCCCTGCTGCAGGCCCTGGGCGTACATCTCGGACAGGCCGGCGGCCACGGCCTGCTCGGTGCCGATGTAGCGGTCGAAGGCCTGCTCGGTGCGCAGCAGGCCCCAGACGCCGCTGCCCAGCGCGGTGATGAAGAGCAGGGCGGGCGCCAGGGCGCACAGCAGGAGTCGTCGGTGGAACGTCATGGGGCGGGCGGCCGGGCTGGTGGGGTGGCCGATGAAGAGCGTGAACGACTTATCGACCCGCGCGGCGCCGACTTGAACCCGGCCGCCCGTGCCGCGCCGCTACAGTGCGCGCCATGAACCTGCCGAGCACCCTGCTGAACCTGCTGCCCTGGGCCGACTGGCTGGCCGTGGCGCTGTTCTTCGGCGGCTGGTGGGGCTATGCCACCTGGGCGCGCCGCCACGGCCAGCGCCGGCCGTCGATCCTGGCCAGCACCAACGCCTGGCGCCGCCGCTGGATGCTGCAGACCACGCGGCGCGAGAACCGCATCGTCGATTCGGCGGTGGTGCAGACGATGTCGGCCAGCCCCTCGTTCTTCGCCTCGACCAGCCTCCTGATCATCGGCGGCCTGCTGGCCGCGCTGGGCGGCAGCGAGCGTGCCAGCGAGCTGGTGCACGAGCTGCCCTTCGCCGCGCGCACCAGCACCCTGGTGTTCGACCTGAAGCTGGCGCTGCTGGCGGCGGTGTTCGTCTACGCCTTCTTCCGCTTCACCTGGAGCATCCGCCAGTACAGCTTCGGCGCCATCCTGGTGGGCGCGGCGCCCGAGGCGCGCGACTTCGCCGACGAGGCGCAGCGCCAGGCCTTCGCCGCGCGCGCCGGGCGGGTGATGGCGCTGGCCGCCGAGAGCTTCAACGACGGGCTGCGCGCCTACTACCTGTCCTTCGCCGCGGTGGGCTGGTTCTTCTCGCCCTGGGCCTTCATCGCCGGCACCGTGGCGGTGATCGGCGTGCTCTACCGCCGCGAGTTCCACTCCGAGGTGCTGGGCGCGCTGCGCGACGGCCTGGGCGACGGCCCGGGCGAGGACGCGCTGCGCTGAGCCCCCGCGGTCAGCCGACGCGCGCCGGCCGCCCGTGGGGGCTCAGCGCGCCGGCTCTGCCAGAAAGGCCTGCACCGCCGCAACGGTGCGCGCCGGGTCCTCCTCCTGCGGCACGTGGCCGAGGTCGTCGAACAGCTGCACCCGCGCGCCGGGGATGTCGGCGGCGAAGCGCTGCGCCAGGGCCGGCGGGATCAGCCGGTCGCGGCCGCCCCACAGCACCAGCGTCGGCGCGCGCACGCCGGTCACCCGGGCCACGCCCTCGCCGGGCGACCAGTGGCGCGCCCGGCCGACCAGCGCAGCGCGGTTGCCGGCGCGCAGCGTCAGCTCGAAGTAGCGGTCGACCAGCGCGTCGGTCACCTTGGCCGGGTCGGCGTAGACCGCGTGCAGGCCCTCGGCCACCAGCGGCCGCGGCAGCAGGTGCTCGGCCAGCCGGCCCAGCACCGGCAGGCGGGCGATCTGCCAGCCCAGCGGGATGTGCTCGGCGCTGATCGGGTAGCCGGCGGCGTCGACCAGCACCAGCCGCGCCACGCGCTGCGGCGCGGCCGCGGCGATGCGCCAGGCCACCTCGCCGCCCAGCGAGTTGCCGGCCACGCTGAAGCGCGGCACGGCCAGCCGGTCCAGCACGTCCAGCACGAAGCGGGCGTAGTTCGGGCCGGTGTAGTCCAGCCCGGCGTAGGGGCCGGCGAAGGGGCCGGTCAGGCCGAAGGCCGGCAGGTCCAGGCTGATCACCCGGTGCTGGCCGCGCAGCACGCGCACCCAGCCCTCCCAGGTGTGCAGGCTGGCCGAGGTGCCGTGCAGCAGCACCAGGGGCGCGGGGTCGCCGCGCGGGCCCTCGTCGCGGTAGTGCACCAGCTGGCCGCCCAGGTCCAGGAACTCCGAGGGCGGCGGCGCCCAGCGCGCCACCAGGGTCTCGACCGGCCGGTCGGGCGCGCGCACCAGCGGCACGGCCAGCGCCGTCAGCATCAGCAGCACGCCGACCAGGCGGATCAGCAGGGCCATCGCGGGCGTTCCGGGCGGCGGCGGGCCTCAGGCCTGCAGCGCGGCGTCCAGGCCGACGCGCTCGTCGAAGACGAAGCAGCGGCCGCGCCAGCCCGGCGCGCGCCCGCCGGTGTCCTCGAAGTACTTCAGGATGCCGCCCTCGAGCTGGTAGTGGTGGTCCAGGCCGAGCTGGGTCATCACCAGCGCGGCCTTCTCGCAGCGGATGCCACCGGTGCAGTAGCTGACCACGGTGTGGCCGGCCAGCTCGTCGCGGTGGGCGGCCAGCGCGGCCGGGAAGTCGCTGAACTTGTGCAGCCGCCAGTCCACCGCGCCGTCGAAGGCGCCGGCGTCGACCTCGAAGCCGTTGCGCGTGTCCAGCAGCTTGATCGGCCGGCCGGCGTCGTCGTGGCCCTGCTCGATCCAGCGCGCCAGCGTCACCGCCGGCACCGCCGGCGCGCGGCCGGCGGCCGGGCGGATGGCCGGCATGTTCATGCGGATCAGCTCGCGCTTGACCTTCACCTTCAGGCGCTGGAAGGGCAGCACGGCGCTCCAGCTCTCCTTGGCCGGCAGGCCGGCGAAGGGCGGCAGCGCGCGCACCGCGTCCAGCCAGGCGCGCACGCCGGCCTCGGGCCCGGCCAGGCACAGGTTGATGCCCTCCTCGGCCAGCAGCACCGTGCCCTTCAGGCCCTGCGCCTGCGCGGCGTCGAACAGCCGCTGGCGCAGCGCCGGCAGCTCGTCCAGCGCGACGAAGCGGTAGGTGGCGATGTTCAGGATGGGGCGGCCGGGCGCCGGGGTGTCGGGGGTCTGCACGGCGCGGATTGTAGGGACGGCCCCTGCGCCGACCGCGGCCCGCCGGGGCCGCTGCTCAGCGCCCGGCGCCGCCCAGCAGCGCGCCGATCTCGGCGTCCTTGGCTTCCCACAGCCCGCCCAGCCACTGGTTGAAGCGGCTGCGGAAGGCGGCGTCGTGGCCGTAGTCGCCGGTGCAGAACTCGGCCGGGATCTCGCGCTGGCGCACGCGCAGCAGCACCTCGGGCGTGCGCCCGCACAGGAACTGCCAGAAGGTGGGCACGCCGCCCGGGTAGACGATGGTCACGTCCAGCATGGCGTGGAACTGGCTGCCCATGGCGTTGAGCGCCAGCGCCAGCGCGCCGGCCTTGGGCTTGAGCAGATGGCGGTAGGGCGAGGCCTGCTGCGCGTGTTTGGCCGGGGTGAAGCGCGTGCCCTCGGCGAAGTTCATCACGCTGGTGGGCACCAGCGCGAACTTGGCGCAGGCGCGGCGGGCGGTCTCGTGGTCCTGGTGGCGCAGCTCGGGGCGCTTGCGCAGCGCGGCCTTGGAGTGGCGCTTCATGAACGGGAAGTCCAGCGCCCACCAGGCCAGGCCGATCACCGGCACCCAGATCAGCTCCTGCTTGAGGAAGAACTTGAGCATCGGGATGCGGCGGTTCAGCACATGCTGCAGCGCGAAGATGTCGACCCAGCTCTGGTGGTTGGCATTGACCAGGTACCAGCCGGCGTAGCGCAGCTCGGCCACGCCCTGCACGTCCCAGCGGGTGCGCTGGGTCAGGCGCATCCAGCCGCTGTTGCAGCTGATCCAGGCGGTGGCCACGCGGTTGAGCCAGGGGTCCAGCAGCCGGCGCACCGCGGTGAAGGGCAGCAGCAGCTTGACCAGCGACAGCGCGAACAGCAGCACGCACCAGAACAGCGTGTTGACGATCAGCAGCGCCATCGCCAGGCAGCCGCGGACGAAGGGGGGCAGGAAGGACAGCATGGGTCGCGAGCCTACGCCATGTGCCGGGCGCGGCGTCTGCGCTGGGTCAGCGTGCAGCGGATCGCCGCGTCATCCGGTCGGCGGGGTGGGGCGTTGGAGTGGCATGCACATCCGAACACCGTCCCGCCTGCGCCCGGCCGTCCGCCGGGGCCTGGCGCTGCTGGCCCTGGGCACCGCGGCCGTGGCCGCCCAGGCCGACCTGCTGCTGTTCGAGCACGACCAGTACGGCGGCCGCAGCCTGGCCGTGCGCGACCGCGTCGACAACCTGGCCGAGTCGGGCTTCAACGACCGGGCCTCGTCGGTGCAGGTGCAGGGCGAGGCCTGGCAGCTGTGCACCGACGCCGACTTCCGCGGCCAGTGCGTGGTGCTGCAGCCCGGGCGCTACCCGTCGCTGCGCGAGACCGGGCTGAACGACGCGGTGTCGTCGGCACGCCGGCTCGGCGGCTGGGAGCGCGGCGACGCGGTCGAGCTGTTCGAGCACGACGACTTCCAGGGCCGCCGCCTGGGCACGGCCGAGGCCATCGACAACCTGGTCGACCAGGGCTTCAACGACCGCACCTCGTCGCTGCTCATCCGCCACGGGCGATGGGAACTGTGCAGCGACGCCGGCTACGCCGGCCGCTGCCTGATCCTGCGGCCGGGCCAGTACCCGCAGCTGCGCGAGCAGGGCTTCAACGACCAGCTGTCGTCGCTGCGGCCGGTGGGCGGTCCGCCGCTGTGGACCGGCCGGCCCGGTGCGGGTGGGCGTCCCGGCCACGAGCGCTGGGGGCCGGAGCTGCGCTTCGGGCCCCAGCGCGAGGCCGAGGTCCGCTTCCGCGACGAGTGCGTGGTGGACTACACCGCCGACGGCCGACGCTGGCGCCAGTGGACGGCCTGCACCACCGAGCAGCTGCGCCGCGCCGACGCCCTGGTGGTCGAGCGCCGGCGCGAACAGGGCTGGTGAAGCCGGGCTGGTGACGCCGGGCCGGCGAGGCCGTGCGCCGCCCGTCAGCCGAAGGCCAGGCCTTCGAAGCGCCCCGATTCGCGCCAGCCCTTCAGGTAGGCGAAGAAGGCGCTGGCGCCGGCCGGGTAGCCCACCGCGTAGCGCGCCGCCTCGGTCGGCGCCGCGCCCTCGTTGTTGTAGTAGCCGGGCGTGCAGTCGGGCGCGCCGATCATGCGGCCGGGGCCGCTGAGCAGCAGGGCCACCCAGGCGTCCTGCGCCGCCTGGGTGACCTCGACCGTGCGGTGGCCGTGGTCCTGCGCGTGGCGCAGCACGGCGGCGATGGTGCGGCCGGCCTCGGTGAGGTTGTGCGGCACGTTGGAGATCAGGTTGGCGCCCTGGGTGGGCTGCACGAAGAAGGCGTTGGGGAAGCCGTGTACGTGCACACCGTGCAGGCTGCGCATGCCGTGGGCCCAGGCGTCCGACAGGCGCAGGCCGCCGCGGCCCACCGGGTCGAAGCCGGCGCGCCGCGTCCAGTCGGTGCCGACCTCGAAGCCCGAGGCGTAGACGATGCAGTCCACCGGGTACTCGGTGCCGGCCACCACCAGGCCGCGTTCGGTGATGCGCTCCACGCCCCGGCCGTCGGTGTCCAGCAGCCGCACATTGGGCTGGTTGAAGGCTTGCAGGTAGGCGTCGTGGAAGCAGGGCCGCTTGCACAGCTGGCGGTACCAGGCCTTGAGCTGCTGCGCCGTCGCCGGGTCCGCGACGGTCTGGTCGACGCGGTCGCGGATCTGGTTCATCTTCTCGAAGTCGGCGTCCTCGAAGGCGGCCAGCATGGTGGCCGGCGTCAGCTGCTCGCGCGGCAGGCCGGCCAGGCGGGCGCGGATGCGGCGGGCCAGGTCGGTCCAGCCGTCCTGCACCAGGTCCTCGCTGGCATTGCCGCCGGCCTGGTTGGCGGTGAAGTTGTCCAGCCAGCGCTGCTGCCAGCCGGGCGTGGCGATGGACGCGAACCAGTCGGGATCGATCGGCGCGTTGGCCCGCACGTCCACCGACGAGGGCGTGCGCTGCACCACCAGCAGCTTGCCGCAGGCGCGCGCCAGGTGCGGCACGCACTGCACCGCGGTGGCGCCGGTGCCGATGATGGCCACGGTCTTGTCGGCCAGGCGGTGCATGGTCGCGCCCAGCGCGTCGCCGCCGGTGTAGGCGTAGTCCCAGCGGCTGGTGTGGAAGGCGTGGCCGCGGAAGTCCGCCATGCCCGGGATGCCCGGCAGCTTGGGCACGTGCAGCGGGCCGGTGCCCAGGCCGATGAAGTCGGCCGTGAAGTCGTCGCCGCGGTCGGTGGTGATGCGCCAGCGCCGCTGCGCGTCGTCCCAGCGCAGATCGGTCACCTCGGTGTGGAACAGCGCCTGCTCGTACAGGCCGTACTGCCGGCCGATGCGCTGGCACTGCACCAGGATCTCGGGGGCGTGGGCGTACTTCTCGCTCGGGCGGTGGCCGGTCTCCTCCAGCAGCGGCATGTAGACCATCGACGCGGTGTCGCACTGCGCGCCGGGGTAGCGGTTCCAGTACCAGGTGCCGCCGAAATCGCCGGCCTTGTCGATCAGCCGCACCGGGCCGATGCCGGCCTCGACCAGCCGCGCGCCCGTCACCAGCCCGGCGAAGCCGCCGCCGATGAACGCGAAGCGCACGTGGTCGGTCTTCGGTGCGCGCGGCTGGCGCGGCGTGTAGGGGTCGTCCAGGCCGTGGGCCAGCACGCCGTCGACGCGCTGGTATTGCGCGTTGCCGTCGGGGCGCAGGCGCTTGTCGCGCTCGGCGCGGTACCTGGCCAGCAGCGCGGCCTTGTCGAGGGTGGCCGTCATCGCGCGCCTTCCTGCCCGCCGTCGCGCCAGGCGGCGGCGAAGGCGGCCTCGTAGGCGTGCTCGGGGTCGGCGCGCACCATCGCGTCCAGCCGGTGCGCGTCCTCGCCCACCAGCACGCGCCAGCGGCCGGCGCGCACGCCGTCGAGGATGGTGGTGGCGGCCTGCTCGGCGCTGGTGGGTGCCTTGTCGCGGAAGTCGAGCGCGCGCTGGTGCAGGATCCCGCGGATCGCGTCGTCCGACGCGTCGGCCACCGGCGCGCCGTCGCGCACCATGCGCTCGCGCATCAGCGCCACCAGCGGCGCGGGCATCTTGCGCGCGTCGTAGGTGTTCAGCGCGATCGAGGTGCCGATGTGCCCGGGCATCACCAGCACCGCGCTGACGTGCGGCGCGTTGGCGCGCAGGTCGGTGATCAGCGCCTCGGTGAAGCCCTTGACCGCGAACTTGGCCGCGCTGTAGGCGGTGTGCGGCACGCCCGGGCCCAGGCTGGCCCAGAAGCCGTTGACGCTGCTGACGTTGACGATGCAGCCCACCGGCGCGGCCACCAGCAGCGGCATGAAGGCGCGCGCGCTGTAGTACACGCCGAACCAGTCGACGTTGAAGGTGCGCTCCCAGTCGGCGCGGCTGCCGTTGACGAAGGCGCCGCCGCCGGCCGTGCCGGCGTTGTTGATCAGCAGGTGGATGTGCGCGGCCTGGTGCTCGGCGCACACCGCGTCGCGGAAGGCCAGCACGTCGGCCTCGCGGCTGACGTCGGCCTGGTGGCAGCTGACGCGCGTGCCGGCCGGCGCGCCGGCCAGGCACAGCGCCCGGGTCTCGGCCAGGTGGGCCATCGACAGGTCGCACATCGCCAGGTGCACCCCCGCCGCGGTGAGCTGGCGGGCCAGCGCCCGGCCGATGCCGGTGCCGCCACCGGTCAGGACGGCCAGCTGGCCGGGTTCGATCTGCATGGGGGCCCCTCCAGCCTGTTGGACAACCCAGCGTAGGCGCCGCCTGCCAAGCAGGCTGCTGCGCGCGTGACAGTTTGCCGGGCGGCGGGGGCGGGGGATACCCTGGGCGGGGCGTCGGGCTGCGTACCGGACTGGGTCAGCGTGCGCGCCGGCTCCTGCCCTGCCTTCATCGCTGTGCGTCACGATCTTCGGCGATGGCTTGCCGCCGCTGCCCCCGGGGCCGTTGCGTCACCCGGTTCTTCCGGAGCCCTGTCCCTGCGCGCACCAGCGGTAGCCGTTGTCGAAGACCACCAGCCAGCGCCCCTGCGGCTGGCGCTGCCAGGTCGGGCAGAAGCGCGAGGTGCCGGCGCCGGATGGCGTGGCCGGGCGGCGCGCGCAGGCATGCGGCCACCGTCTGCGGCGGAGGGCGATCACCCCCGGCTCGCCGCGCGAACTGCGTTAGCCTCGGGCTCCCATGCAGCTGCTCCTGCCTCCGGCCGAACTGCGCGGCGTCGTCGAATGCGCCGTGGTGGTCCAGCGCGCCGCGGGCTCGTACAGCTGCTTCCCGGCCATGCCGCGGGCGATGCTGACGCTGGCGCCGCCGGACGGTGGCGCCGCGGCGGTGGGCTTCCACGCGATGAGCACGCGGTCGGCCACCCATGTGCACGCCCAGCCGCTGCGCGCGCTGGGCCTGGTGCTGCCGCCCGACACGGCCGCCCGGGTGCTGGGGGCCTGTGCCGGCGCTCTGGTCGACGCCACGCTGCCCTGGTCCGCGATGGTCGGCCCGGTCGAGGCGGCGCGGCTGGACGATGCCCTGCAGCAGGCCGGCAGCGACCTGGCGCGGCTGGCGGCGCTGCAGGCCAGCCTGCGGCGGGTGCTGGGCCGCGGGGCCGAGCGCGTGCAGCGCGCCCGCGCCGAGGCGGTGCAGCACCTGTGCCTGGCGGTCGGTCGCGACGGCGCGCGGGCCGCCGTCGCGCTGGGGCTGGGCGAGCGCCAGCTGGAGCGCCGCTGCCGCGCGCTGCTGGGGATGACGCCGAAGCAGATGCAGCGCATCACGCGCCTGCATGGCCTGCTGGCCGACGCGGTGCGCCGCCAACGCCTGCCGGACGCGGATACGGCCCTGGCCGCCGGCTACTACGACCAGTCGCACCTGGCCCGGGACGCGCGCGCGCTGACGGGCACGTCGCTGGCCGCGCTGTTGCAGCAGGCGCAGGCCGGAGGGGCCTGGTGGCCGCTGGCCACGCAGCAGCTGCTGGCCCGGCGCCCGGGCAGGACGGGCTGAATCAGCGCTGCTGCCGCGGGCCGCTGCGCCACCACAGGTACAGCGGCAGCGCGAAGGACAGGCCGACGCCGAAGGTCAGCGGCAGCGCCCACCAGCGGCGCCGGCCAGCGGCGCGGTCCAGGGCCACGCCGGCGCTGAAGGCCACGGCCGCCAGGTACACGTCCAGCGTGATCGCGGTGGTCAGCGGGTTGGCGAAGGCGGCGCCGAAGAAGGCGTCCGGCCCCAGGCCGCCGCCACCGCCCAGGTAGCGCAGGTTGAACCACCAGGGCAGGGCCAGCCCCACGATGGCGAGCAGCAGCAGGAGGGCGCGGACGCCCGGGGCGACAGGCTGGGTGATCATGCGCCCAGCCTAGGCGGCGCGCACCGGGGGGTCTAGGAAAAAGCCGACAGCGGGCGCCGCTGGCCCGATGCCGGACGTCCCCGCGCCGGGGCCGGACCGCGGCGCGCCCGGCTCAGCGCGGCGCCGCCGGTTCCAGCAGCTGGTCCACCCGGTGCTTGGCGCTGCGCCGCACCAGCAGGCGCTCGATGGCGTTGGCGGCGTCCAGGATCTGGCGCGCCTCGGCCACGCAGGCCTGCAGCAGGGTCTGGCGCTGCTCGTCGCGCCAGCCGGCCTGCTCGCGGGTGGCGGTGTCCAGCATCGCGTCGGCCTCGGCCTTGCGCAGGCCGCGGCGGTAGGACTCGCCGACGTAGGTGAACGCGGCCTCGGTCTCGCGCACCAGCAGCGCGCGCTGGGCCTGGGCGTCGGCCGGGCGGGCGGTGCGGCGCTGCACGTCGGCCTTCAGCACCGCGGCGCACTGGGCGGCGCGCTGGTAGAAGCCGGCGGTGGTGGTGGCCGGTGCCGGCGCGGGCGGGCCGACGGCCGCCTGCGCGGCAGCACCCAGGGCCAGGCCCAGGGCGGCCACGGTGCGGCGCGGCAGGGTGCGGTCTCGGTGGCTGGACGGCATGGCCCGGATTGGACCACGCGGCCCGCTCCGGGTTCAGCCCTGCGGCCCCGGCCCCGCGCTCGGCGCTTCAGCGCCGGGCCTTGGCGGCCGGTGGGCCCAGCCGGATCGGCAGCGGCCGGAAGTCCTCGATCTGCAGCAGGCGCTGCGCCAGCAGGTCGGCCCGCTGGCCGTCGATGCGGGCGTGGGCCTGCTCGATGCGCAGCGTCAGCCCCTCGTCGCACAGGGCCTCGGCGGCCCAGCTGGCGTCCTGGTAGCGCTCGGCGTGGCTGGCGCCGAAGTCGGCGAAGCGGGCCTCGCCGCGGGCCTGGACGCTGCCGCCGCCGTCCACCGCCGCCAGGCGCAGGCGCAGACCGGACACCTGCTGGCCCTGGCCGTCGACGCTGAGGACCACGGCGCACTGGCCCATGTTGGCAGCCACGGTGCCGGCGTGCCACAGGCGCAGCGCGGCGGGCTCGGCAGCCCGCGCGGCGGGCGGGGCCGTCAGCGAGGCCAGCAGCGAGGCCAGCAGCGTCGCCGGCAGCAGGGCTGGGTGCGGCCGGCCGTTCATGGCCGGCCCCGCTGCCACAGGCGCCGCGCATGCTGCTGCACCGGCGCCGCGAGGGCGTCGAAGGCGGCGTCGGCCTGCGGTGGCGGCGCGTCGTCGTCCTTGGGCTCGCGGCCGCGCAGCGCGGCCTTGGCGGCGCCGTCCAGCACCAGCAGCTTGCGCGTGTCGGCGTCCAGGCCGTCGCGCGCCAACCGGTAGTGCAGGTAGAACTCCCAGCGGCCGTCGCCGTCGCTGTCGGCGCCCTCGGCCTGCAGCAGGTCCACCGAGGCCAGCGGCCCGGTGCCGTCCTGCAGGCGGCGGGTCGGCTGCCAGCCGGCGGGCGTGCGGTCGTGGCGTTCGGCCAGCAGGCGCTGGCCCTCGTCGGCCTGGCCGGGGCGGCCGCTGTGCTGCACGGCCACCAGCAGCAGCGCCGTCGGGGCCTGCGGCGCGCCGCAGGCCAGCACCAGGCGCCAGGGCGTGGTGGCGGCGGCCAGGTCGGCAGGGGGCCGCGGCAGGGCGGCGCAGCGGGGCGCGCCGGCGGGCTGGGCCGCGGCGCCGGCCGCGGCCAGCACGCCGGCGCAGGCCAGCGCAGCCCGTGCGGTCCGTGCAGCCCATGCCGCCGGCGTGCCGCAGCGCGGCGGCGCGGGCGTCGTCGGGGGCGGCGGCATGCTCAGCGGGTGCGGACCGGCTGGTACTTCAGCGCCGCCTCGGCGCCGATGGCCACCGGCACCGCGCTGGCCGGCAGGGCGTAGTCGTACAACCCGGTCCAGCGCTGGCCGAAGAACTCGCCCGGCGGGGCCTTCTCCACCAGGTAGAAGCGGTTGGTCCAGTACTTGGCCTCCTGGTCCTGGAACACGGCCACGTAGACACGGCTGCGCGAGACCACGGTGTCCACGTAGCTGTTGTTGACCAGCTGCTTCTTCATCTGCGGCTCCCAGGCGGTGGCCGGGTAGGCGTAGGCCAGCTTGAAGCTGCGCCGCGTCTGGGTGCCGGCCACGTTGCGGTCGGCGATCACGCGCTGCCACTGGGCCTTGGCGCCGTCCAGCTCGGCGCGGGTGGCCAGGTCGGTCGACGGCTCGCGCAGCGCCAGGTTCGGGTCGGCCGTGGCGGCGCTGTCCTCGAAGGCCTGGTCGTAGGCATCCTGCGCGGCGCGGTACTGGGCGATGATCTTCTCGGCCGTCCAGGCCTGGGCCGCGGCCTCCTTGCCGGGCTTGACCAGCAGCGGCAGCACCAGGCCCGGGCGGTTGAGCAGGTTGTGGCCGTAGGGCTCGGTCTTGCTGCCGGCGTAGGGCGCCGTGCCGACGTACAGCACGCCCGGCTCCAGCTCCAGCAGGCCGCCGCTGAAGTCCTCGGGCGCCAGCTTGTCGGCCACCCAGTTGTTCTGCAGGTCCTGGCGGAAGCGCATCTGGCCGTACTTGTACTTCTGGCGGTTGTCCATCGCCGCCTCGCGCAGCAGGAAGTACCGGGAGCCCGCCAGCGCGGCCAGCGTGCGCTGCTTGTTCATCGAGGTGGTGGTCCAGGCGGCCTTGGGCACCAGCTTCGACGGGTCGTTGGCCTCGAAGGCGTGGCGCGTGAACATCGTGGCCACGCCGGTGGCGTCGTCGTACTCGACCAGCACCTTGGCGATGACGTAGGACTTCTCGTGGTTGTGCGACACGCCGCCCAGCAGGAAATTGGGGTGGTAGATGCCGCCGACGCCGCGCTTGTCGGCCTTGAGGGGGCGGGTGTCCAGCGTGGGGTCGGCGCGGTCCTGGTCGGCCTGGCGCTGGTCGTCGGCGTTCAGGCCGCTGCCGGCGGCCGCGCCGGGGGTGGCGGCCGGGCCGGTCGCGGCGGTGGTGCCGGTCGGGGCCAGCTTCTGGGCGGCCTTGTCGGCCAGCTTCTGCAGCAGGCCCTGGGCCGTGGCGGGCAGGTGGAGGGTGGTCAGGCCGAGCAGGCAGGCGGCCAGGGCGGCCGGGCGGAGTTGGGGGGTCATGGAGGTGCCGGGGTCGGAGCGGCACGCCGCACCGGCCAGGGGCCGGGCCGTGCGCCGCGGGGCCCTGCCGGGTGCGTGCGGCGGCCTGGCAGGGGGTGGGCGCGCAGTCTCCCGGGGCGGCCGGGCCGCCGCATCACATCTTCATGCAGGGCAGACCGCCGGCGCGGTGCGCGGCGTGACACCCGGCACGCTTGCCGGGCCGCGGCCCGGCCGCGCAGCGACCCGGCGGCTCAGGGCAGCAGCAGCACCCGGCCGATCGTGTCGCGGCGCTGCGCCAGCGCGAAGGCCTCGGCGTGGCGGGCGTAGGGCAGGCGCGCGGCGATGCGCGGCTTCAGGTGGCCGTCGCGGTGCAGGGCGGCCACGTCGGCCGAGAGCTGGCGGGCGGCCTCGGGCTCGAACAGGCGGAACTGGCGCAGGTCCACGCCGACCAGGGCGCCGCCCTTGACGATGGTCAGGTTGGCCTTGAGCTGGCCGATGGCGCCGCCGGCAAAGCCGACCACCAGGTGGCGGCCGTTCCAGCCGAGCGTGCGGAAGGCGGTGTCGGTGAAGTCGCCGCCCACCGGGTCCACCACCACGCCCACGCCGCGTTTGCCGGCCAGGGCCTTGACGCGGTCCTTCCAGCCGGCGTCGGCCAGGTCCACGGCCTCGTCGGCGCCCTCGGCCAGCGCGGCGGCGCACTTGGCCGCGCCGCTGGCGCCGGCGATCACCCGGCCACCCAGCACCTTGGCCACCTGGATCGCGGCCTGGCCGATGCTGCCCAGCGCGCCCAGCACCAGCACCGTCTCGCCGGGCTGCAGGCGGCCGCGCTCGCGCAGCGCGTACAGCGCGGTGCCATAGGGCGTGTGCAGCACCGCGGCCTCGTCCAGCGGCGCGCCCTCGGGCACGGCGTGCAGGCCGTCGGCCGGCACGCACACCTGCTGCGCCCAGGCGCCGATGGACAGCGCGCCGCAGACGCGGTCGCCCACCGCCCAGGTGATGACGCCGTCGCCGACGGCGTCCACCGTGCCGGCGTACTCGCTGCCCACGGTGAAGGGCAGCTCGGGGCGCCACTGGTAGCCGCCGCGGGCGATCAGCAGGTCGAAGAAGGAGATGCCCTGGGCGTGCATGCGCACCCGCACCTCGCCGGGGCCGGGCTGCGGCGCGGGCAGTTCGTCCAGCTGGATGGGGGCGGCGAAGTCGTGGACGCGCAGGGCTTGCATCGGGGGGTTCTCGGGCAGGTGGTGGGGGTCAGCCGCCTTCCATGGCGCGCTTGAGCACCTCGGGCACGGTGGCCAGGTGGAAGCCGTTGAAGGCGGGCGGCTGCTCGCCGGTGCCCACCTGCGGCCAGCCGCGCTTGGCATTGGGGGCGGCGCCGTCCACGCGCAGGCAGGCGCCGGAGATGAAGGCCGCCGCCGGCGACATCAGGAAGACGATGGCCGCGGCCACCTCGGCCTCGGTGCCCAGGCGGCCGGCCGGGATGGTCTTGACGGCCGAGCGGATCACCGGCGCGTACTCGGGCGGATAGCGGTCCATGCCGCTGGAGGCGATGACGCCCGGGGCCAGCGCGTTGATGCGCACCGGCGCCCATTCCAGCGCCGCAGTCTCGGTGAAATTGAGCATGCCGGCACGCGCGGCGCCGCTGTGGCCCATGCCGGGCATGCCCTGCCACATGTCGGCGATGATGTTGACGATGCCGGCGGTGGCCTGGGTGGCGTGGTCGCGCATCCACTGCGTGTAGCACTCGCGGGCGAACAGGAAGCCGCCGGTGAGGTTGTTGCGCACCACCGCGTCCCAGCCCTTGGCGCTGATCTGCGCCAGCGGCGACGGGAACTGGCCGCCGGCGTTGTTGACCAGGCCGTCGATGCGGCCGTGGCGGGCCAGCACGGCGGCCACGGTGTCGCGCACCACGGCTTCCTCGCGGATGTCGCAGGCGTGGGTGCTGACGCGCGCGGCGGGCACGCCGGCGTCGGCCAGCTCGGCGGCCACCTTGTCCAGCTTCTCGATGGTGCGGCCGACCAGGGCCACCGAGGCGCCGAGCGCGGCCAGCTCGTGCGCGGTGCAGCGGCCGATGCCGGTGCCGCCACCGGTGACGATGATGACTTGGCCGTCGAACAGGCCGGGGCGGAAGATCGATTGGTAGGGCATGGCGCGGCGCTCGCAGGGTGGACGGGGACGGCGCGCAGCCTAGGGCCGGCCGCCGGGCCGGTCTTGCGGGCAGTGGCTGGCCCGGGCGGGCACGCGCGCCCTCACGCCGGGGCCACCTGCACCAGGCGCTTGCCGATGGCCTCGCCCTTCATCATGCCGATCAGGGCCGCCGGCGCGCGCTCCAGGCCCTGCACGATGTCCTCGTGGAAGACGACCTCCCCTGACTTCACCCACGGCGCGACCCGCGCCTGGTAGGCGGGCAGCTGGTGCACGTGGTCGTAGATGATGAAGCCGGTCATCGTGATGCGCTTGCTCAGCAGCAGGCCCAGGCCCTTGACGCCGGCCTCGTCCACCGCGTTGTAGCCGGAGATCATCCCGCACACCGGGAAGCGCGCGCCCACCCGGGCGTGGCGCAACGCCGCCTCCAGCGTGGGGCCGCCCACGTTGTCGAAGTAGACGTCGATGCCGTCGGGGCAGTGGGTGCGCAGGGCTTCGTCGAGGTCGCTCGTGCGGTAGTTGAAGGCGGCGTCGAAGCCGCAGCGCTGGCGCACGAAGTCGACCTTGTCGTCGCTGCCGGCCGAGCCGACCACGCGCGCGCCGGCGCGCCTGGCGAACTGCCCGGCCAGCTGGCCCACGGTGCCGGCGGCCGAGGAGATGAACACCGTGTCGCCCGGTTTCGGCTGGGCGATGTCGATCGCGCCGATCCAGGCGGTGAGGCCGGGCATGCCCAGCACCGAGATCGCGTGGCTGGGCCGGCCCAGCGCCGGGTCGATGCGCTGCAGGCCCTCGCCGCGCGGCACCACGCTGCGCAGCGCCCAGGGCAGGAAGCCCCAGACGTGGTCCCCCTCCCGGAAGCCCGCGTGGCCCGAGGCCAGCACCCGGCCCACCACCCGCGAGACGATGGGCGCGCCCAGCGCGAAGCCGGGGGCGTAGGACGGGCCGGCGTTCATGCGGCCGCGCAGGTAGGGGTCGGTCGACAGGTAGACGGCCTCGACCAGCACGTCCTGCGCGCCGGGCTGGGGCTCGGGCACGTCCTCCAGCGCGAAGCAGGCTTCCTCCACCCAGCCCACGGGCCGCCGGGCCAGCACGATGCGTCGGTTCGTCATGGCCCGCGATGGTGCACCGGGCGGGGCGGCACGGGTGTCGCCTGGGTGCCGCGCGGCGCGCGGGCCGGCCGGCACGACGGGCCGGCCCGCCGGCCGGGGCGGCGCCGGCTTCTGGTACCGTGCGCGCCTCGCGTTCCACCCACGACCTGCACTGCCATGAGCGACACCCCCGCCGCCGACCGTCCGCCGCTGCCCGACCACCTCAGCGTCGACCCCGCCAGCCCGCACCACGTGGCGGCGGTGTTCGCGCACGACATCGGCATCCTCTTCAACGGCAAGGAGCGCTTCGACGTCGAGGAGTACTGCCTCAGCGAGGGCTGGATCAAGGTGCCGGCCGGCAAGGCCAAGGACCGCCGCGGCCGCCCGCTGACGATCAAGCTCAAGGGCGCCGTCGAGGCCTTCTACAAGTAAGGCCCGCCCGCGCCGCCCGTGGCGGTGCTCAGGAGTGGGTCTCCCACTGCCCGGCCAGGTCCTGCAGGTGGTGCAGGAACTCGGCGGCCAGCGGCGACAGGCGCTTGCCCGCCGGCCACAGCACCGACCAGGACGAGGGCACCGGAAAGCCCGCCACCGGCAGCACGGCCAGGCCCTCGGTGGCCGGGTCCTCGGCCAGCGCGTGGCGCGACACCAGGCCCAGGCCCATGCCGCCGGCCACCGACTGCTTGACCGCCTCGTTGCTGCCCAGCTCCAGCCGCACCCGCGGCTGCAGGCCGAGCTGGCGGAAGTGCGCGTCGCCCGCCAGCCGCGTGCCCGAGCCGGGCTCGCGCAGGATGAAGGGCTCGGCCTGCAGCGCCTCGGGCGCCAGCGCCCCGGCCGCGGCCAGCGGGTGGCTGCGCGCGGCCACCAGCACCAGCGGATTGGCCAGCAGCGGCCGGCGCTCCAGCGGCAGGTCGTCCGGCGGCATCGACAGGATGTAGAGGTCGTCCAGGTTGGCGCGCAGGCGCTGCACCACGCCGTCGCGGTTGAGCACCTGCAGCGACAGGTCGATCTGCGGGTGCGTGGCGCAGAAGCGCCCCAGCATGCGCGGAATGAAGTACTTGGCGGTGCTGGCCAGCGACAGGCGCAGCCGGCCCTGGCTGAGCCCCTTCAGCGCGGCGATGCGTTGCTCCAGCCCCTCCCACTCGGCCACCATGGCGCGCGCGCTGTCGGCCACGGCGCGGCCGGCCTCGGTCAGGTACAGGCGCCGGCCGACCTGCTCGTACAGCGGCAGGCCCACCGCGTCGGCCAGCTCGCGCAGCTGCATCGACACCGTGGGCTGGGTGACGTGGCAGGCCCGCGCCGCGCCGGTGATCGACCCGGTGTCGGCCAGGGCCAGCAGCAGGCGCAGCTGTCGGAAGGTGGCATGCATCGATGAACCTCGATGGTTGGCATCCAGGGAATCGATTTTTATCGAAATCGGGGTTTCCCTAGGATCTCGGGCCATGAATGCCTTGCGTGATCCCGCCCTGCTGTTCTTCGTGCTCGGCCTGACGGCCGGCGCCCTGCGCTCCAACCTGGAGATCCCGGCGCCGCTGTCGCGCTTCCTGTCGCTGTACCTGCTGATGGCCATCGGCCTGAAGGGCGGCTTCGCGCTGGCGGCCACCGGGCTGTCGGCGCCGGTGGCCGCCGCGCTGGGCTGCGCGGTGCTGCTGGCGGTGGCGGTGCCGCTGCTGGACTGGACCTGGCTGCGCCGCGTGCTGCCGCCCTTCGACGCGTTGGGCGTGGCCGCCACCTACGGCAGCGTCAGCGCCGTCACCTTCGTCACCGCCAGCCATGTGCTGGAGTCGCAGGGCCAGCCGGCCGGCGGCCACATGGCGGCTGCGCTGGCGCTGATGGAGACGCCGGCGCTGGTGCTGGCGCTGGCGATGGCGCAGTGGGCGCGCCGCGGCGCCGTGCTGCCGGCCGGCGGCGGCGCCGCGGTGCTGGCCGGCCCGGGTGGCGTGCCGCCGCTGGGCGCGGCGCTGCGCGAGGCGCTGACCGAGGGCGGCACCGTGCTGCTGCTGGGCGCGCTGCTGGTGGGCCTGGTCTCGGGGGCCGACGGCGCCGCGGCGCTGCAGCCCTTCACCGGCGACCTGTTCAAGGGCCTGCTGGCCGTCTTCCTGCTGGACATGGGCCTGGTCACCGCGCGCCAGCTGCCGGCGCTGCGCGGCCTGCCGCCGGCGCTGTTCGGCTACGCGCTGGGCGCGCCGCTGCTGCACGCGCTGCTGGCCCTGGGCCTGGCCAGGCTGGCCGGCCTGGGCGTGTCCGACGGCACGCTGCTGGCGGTGCTGGCGGCCAGCGCCTCGTACATCGCGGTGCCGGCGGTGCTGCGGCACGCGGTGCCCGAGGCGCGGCCGGCGGTCTACATGGGCCTGTCGCTGGGCGTGACCTTCCCGTTCAACCTGCTGCTGGGCATCCCGCTGTACCAGGCGCTGGCCCAGCGGCTGCTGGGCTGACAAGGTGTGAATGAACCTACTGCGCGGGCCCATCTTGCGCCTGCGCTGCTCGCCGTACGCCAGTACGGCTGCGCTGCTCGGCGCAACCTGAACCCGCTCGCTACGGTTCCTTCACACCATGTGAGGCGCCGGGCGCCGCCGCGCGGCGCTCAGCCCGGCTGCAGCCACTGCGCGACCTGGGCGCGCTGCGGCACGCCGCCGGCATGCACCACCCGGCCGTCGACGACCACGCCGGGGGTGGCCATCACGCCGTAGGCGACGATCTGGCGCATGTCGTCGACCTTGCGCACCTGCACGGCCACGCCCTGCTCGCGCGCGACCTGCTCGATCAGGGCAATGGTGTTGCGGCAATTGGCGCAGCCGCTGCCGAGAACCTGGATGTCCATGGAATCTCCCGAGGAAAGTGGGGATGGCGCGGGGCTCAGACCACCGCGTTGAAGACGAAGCCGACCAGCAGGATGCCGGTGGCCACCACCGCGACGAAGGTGGCGATCAGCCGCGGCTTGAGCACCTTGCGCAGGATGACCATCTCGGGCAGCGACAGCGCGATCACGCTCATCATGAAGGCCAGCACCGTGCCCAGCGCCGCGCCCTTGGCCAGCAGCGCCTGCACGATCGGGATGATGCCGGCGGCGTTGGTGTACATCGGCACGCCGATGGCTACCGCCAGCGGCACCGACCACCAGGCGTCCTTGCCCATGATGGCGGCCATGAAGTCCTGCGGCACCCAGCCGTGGATGCCGGCGCCGACGGCGATGCCGGCCAGGATGTAGGGCCAGACCTTGCCGACGATCTCGCGCACCTTGGCGCCGCCGGCGTCGATGCGCGCGGCCAGCGTGGGGCCGGCGCCGGTGTCGAAGGCCGGCGCGGCGGGCACCTCGCGCACCCAGTCCTCCAGGTGGCGTTCCATGCGCAGCCGGCCGATGACCCAGCCGGCGCCGATGGCCACCGCCAGGCCCAGGCCCAGGTACAGCGCCGCGATGCGCCAGCCGAACAGGCCCAGCAGCAGCGCCAGCGCGACCTCGTTGACCATCGGCGCCGAGATCAGGAAGGAGAAGGTCACGCCCAGCGGCACGCCGGCCTGCACGAAGCCGATGAACAGCGGCACCGCCGAGCACGAGCAGAAGGGCGTGACGATGCCCAGCGTGGCCGCCAGCACGTTGGCCAGCACGCCTCCGCGGCCGGCCAGCAGCGCGCGGGTGCGCTGCGGCGTGAACCAGGTGTTGACCATGCCCATGGTGAAGACCACCGCGGTCAGCAGCAGCAGCACCTTGGGCGTGTCGTAGAGGAAGAACTGCAGCGCGCCGCCGAGGTGGCTGGCGCGGTCCACCGGCAGCGCGGCGACCAGCGCCTCGGACAGCGGCAGCAGCGAGCGGTACAGCGCCCACCACAGCGCCGCGGCCAGGGCCAGGGCCAGCCGCGGGTGCCGCTGCACGAGCCTGCGCGGCAGGGACGGGCCCGGGTGGCCGGAGGGCGTGGTGGTGCTGGGGGTGGTGGCAGGGCGCATCGCAGCTCGGGGTGACATCGGTGCCGTGGGGCAGCGCGGTGCACAGCATCGCGCCAAGCCGGGGCCGGCGGTTGACCTCGCTCAAGCAGAGCGCGGGGCGGACGGCCCGCCGGCCGGTGCCGGGTCGCGCGCGGGGCGGACGGCCCGCCGGCCGGTGCCGGGTCGTGCGCGGGGCTCAGCAGCAGCCGCCGGACCGGACCGCGACACCCACCGGCTTGCCGCGCGGCGCCGGGCTGCAGCAGCTGTCGGCAGCGCCGATGGCCGCGGCCGCAGGCGCCGGGGCCGCCGGCGCCGCCTCGGCCGCGGCACCGGCACCGGCACAGCAGGCGCCGGCGCCTGCGTCGGCACTTGCCTCGCGGAACACCGGGATGTTGCCCAGGGTGTGGAACTGCTCCCAGGCGATGCCCTGCGGGTCGGTGACCCAGTGCTTCTCGCTGCGGGCATAGCAGCAGGTGGTCGTGCCCTCGTCGAGGATGGCCCGGTCGGCGGCCTGGGCCCGCGCCTTCAGCTCGGCCAGTTCGGCCGGGTCGTCGGTCTGGAAGCCCAGGTGGTCGATGCCGGTGCCCTCGCCGCGGGTGGAGATGGCGAAGTTCACCGGCGGGTCCTGCAGCATCCACTTGGCGTAGTCGGCCTCGACGCGCGCGGGCTCGGCGGCGAACAGCCGGGAGTAGAAGCCGATGCTCTGGGCGAGGTCGGCGACGTGCAGGTGGACATGGAAGCGCTTCATCGTGGACTCCGTGGGTCGTCGGTGGGCGAAAGGGTCAGCCGCGGGGGCGGCCGGCCGCGGGAACCGGCGCGCAGCCAGCCTGCCCGGTGCTGTCGCAGGGCTGGGGGGCGCCCTGGCAGCAGTGGGCACTGAGGTAGTCCAGCAGCGCGAACATCCGGGGCAGGGCCGGCTGGCAGACCAGGTGGCGGCCGTCGCGCGACTGCGTCACCAGGCCGGCGTGCACCAGCTCCTTGAGGTGGAAGGACAAGGTCGACGCCGGAACGTCCAGCAGCGCCGACAGGGCGCCGGGCGTCAGCCCCTGCGGCGCTGCGCCGACCAGGGCCCGGAACACCCGCAGGCGCATCGGCTGGGCCAGTGCGGCCAGCGCGGTGACGGCGTCCTTCTCTTCCATGATTCGAAGTTTATGGAAATGTAGAAAGAAGTCAAGCCCCGCGGCGCGAGGCGGGTGGCGCGCCGGGCCGGCGCGCCCGGCTCAGGCCGGCGCGACGCGGCGCAGCAGGCGCACGTGCATCGGCCGCGTCAGCGCCAGGCTGCCGTCCGCGGCGGCCATCGGCGCGTAGACGGCGGCCACCCGGGCCAGCTTGGCCTCGTCGATGCCGTGGTCGGCGAAGGTCGGCCGCATCATGCGCTGCTCGAACTGGGCGAAGCTGTCGAAGCGCACCGGGGTCTCGAAGCGGTGCTCGACCACGGCCTGCCAGGGGCCGTCGCGCAGGGCGGTGTCCACCGCGGCCTGGGCGGCAGCGCGCACCACGCCCTCGTCGTTGAACAGGCGGATCAGCTCGTTGAGCGGGCCGGCATAGACCGGCTCGGACACATAGAGGTGGCCGCCCGGCCGGAGGATGCGCGCGGCCTCGCCCAGCGCCTGCGCCATCAGAGGCACCGGCACGTGGTGCAGCGACTTGAGCATCAGCACCAGGTCGGCGCTGGCGTCGGGCAGCGGCACCGCCTGGGCGCCCGCGGCGACGAAGTCCAGCCCGGGCTGTGGCGCCGCCAGGTTCTTGGCGTGCTGGCGCGCGTCGACCTCGCAGGCGGTGGCCCGGCTGTCGGCATGGCGGCGCAGCAGCGCGCGCAGCAGCGCGGCGGCGCCGCAGCCGAGCTCGACGACGTGCTGGCCGGCCAGCGGCACCAGCGAGGCCAGCAGGTCCAGTTCGTCGTCGACGATCGGGGGCAGGGCGGGGACGGGGGCAAGGGTCATGGTGCGCTCGGGCAGGCGGGTGGGGCAGGTGTGTGCGGTCGTGGTGGTGGCGTGGCTGTGCGGCGAGGCTGTGCGGCGTGGCCGCCGCGCTCAGCCCTCACCGGCGCCGCCGCGGCCCGGTCGCCCGGTGGCCGGCGCGACGAAGGCGGCGTGGCGTTGCGCGGCGCGCTCCAGCTGGCGGGCGATGTTGCCGCAGACCAGGTCGCACAGCTGGTAGACCGCCGGGTCGGCGATCTGGAAGTAGGCGCTGTTGCCGCGGGACTCGCGCACCACCAGGCCGTGCTGGGCCAGCAGCGTCAGGTGGCGCGAGGTATTGGCCGAGCTGTAGCCGCACAGCTCGGCCAGTTCGCCGACGCTGCGCGGGCCGCTGCGCAGCAGGTTGAGGATCTGCAGCCGGGTGGGCTCGGACAGGGCCTGGAAGTAGGCCGCCACCTGCACCAGCGCTTCGCCGGGGAGTCCTTCCATGCGCGGGCACGTCGTCGTCGGTTGGGAGGTCGCCATGATGCCTTGCCGCCAGCCGCCTGGTGTCCGCCGGACGGCGCCATCAGCCGGTTGACTATTTAACTAAGTGCGCAAATAATATACCCATTACCGTATCAACGCCAGTCCCGGCCCTGCCTGCCGGGGCCGACTTCCGGAGAACCCGCGCATGAGCCCGCACGCCACTTTCGGATCCGCCGCCGTCCTGCTCGCCACCCTCGCCGGGGTGCTGGGCATGGCCCCGGCCCACGCGGCTGCCGCGGCACCGCTGCCCACGGTGCCCGCCCAGTCGGCCCGCGCCGTCGCGCCGATGGCCTTCGACGGCGTGGTCGAGGCGGTGCGCCAGACGGTGGTGGCCGCCCAGGTGGCCGGCGCCGTGGTGCAGCTGGACGTGAAGGTCGGCGACCGCGTGCGCGCCGGCCAGCTGCTGGCGCGCATCGACGCCCGCGCCGCCGAGCAGGGCGCGGTGGCCAGCGACGCCCAGGTGGCCGCGGCCCGCGCCTCGCTGGACCTGGCGGCCCAGGACCTGGCGCGCCAGCAGCAGCTGGCCCGGCAGAACTTCATCAGCCCCTCGGCGCTGGAGCGCGCCGAGGCGCAGTTCAAGGCCACCCAGGCGCAGGTCAACGCCCAGCTGGCCCAGGCCGGCGCGGCGCGCACCCAGACCGGCTGGTACCTGGTGCGGGCGCCCTACGACGGCGTGGTCTCCGAGGTGCCGGTGGTGCTGGGCGACATGGCCCTGCCCGGGCGCGCGCTGGTCACCGTCTACGACCCGGCGGCGCTGCGCATCGCCGCCGCGGTGCCGCAGACGGTGGCGGCCCAGCTGGCGGGCCAGTCGACCGCCCAGGCGCCGGCCGCCGGCCTGAAGGCCGAGCTGCCGGGCCTGCCCGCGGCCCAGCAGTGGCCGGCCGTGCTGCGCACGCAGTGGCTGCCGACGGTGGACCCGTCCACCCACACGATGACGCTGCGCGCCGACCTGCCGGCCGGCCTGCCCGGCGTGGCGCCCGGCCAGTTCGCCCGCCTGTGGCTGCCGGTGGCCGCCGGCGCCACGCCCGCGGGCACCGGCGCGCCGGCGATCAGCGTGCCGCGCCAGGCCGTGGTGCGCCGCGCCGAGCTGACCGCGCTGTACGTGCTGGACGGCCAGGGCCGGCCGCTGCTGCGCCAGGTGCGCCTGGGCCGCGTCGACGGCGACCGCGTCGAGGTGCTCAGCGGCCTGGCCGCCGGCGAGGCCGTGGTGACCGACCCGCAGGCCGCCGCCCGCGCCAGCGCCGCCCCGGCGCGCTGATCCCCCGAACCGCCGAACCGCCGAGCGCCCCGCCATGAGCACGACGCCCAACGACGCCCGCCTGGGCCTGTCCGGCCGCATCGCCGGCTTCTTCCAGACCGCGCAGATCACGCCGCTGCTGGCGCTGGTCGCGCTGCTGCTGGGCATCTTCGCGGTGCTGGTGACGCCGCGCGAGGAGGAGCCGCAGATCAACGTCACCATGGCCAACGTGCTGATCCCCTTCCCGGGGGCGTCGGTGCGCGACGTCGAGCAGATGGTGGCCACGCCGGCCGAGCAGGTGCTGTCGCAGATCCACGGCATCGAGCATGTCTACTCGGTGTCGCGGCCCGGCATCGCGGTGATCACGGTGCAGTTCAAGGTGGGCGTGCCGCGCACCGAGGCCCTGGTGCGCCTGCACGACACGGTGCGCGCCAACGCCGACTGGCTGCCCGCCGGCCTGGGCGTGGGCGAGCCGATCATCAAGCCCAAGGGCATCGACGACGTGCCCATCGTCACGCTGACGCTGTACAGCCGCGACGCCGCCACCGGCGCCTACGACCTGGAGCGCGTGGCCCACAGCATCGAGGCCGACCTCAAGCGCGTGCCCGGCACCCGCGAGGTGACGACCCTCGGCGGCCCCGGCCGCGCGGTGCTGGTGCAGATCGACCCCGGCCGCCTGGCCGCCCACGGTGTGACCGTGGCCGACCTGCGCCAGGCGCTGCAGTCGGCCAACCTGGGCCTGCCGGTGGGCGAGCTGATCGCCGGCAACCGGGCGGTGACGCTGGAGTCCGGCCCCTTCCTGCGCGACGCCGAGGACGTGGCCGCGCTGGTGGTCGGCGCGCGCGCCGGCAAGCCGGTGTTCCTGCGCGACGTGGCCGAAGTGCGCGACGGCCCGCTGCCGGCGGCCCGCCATGTCTGGCACGGCGTGGCCGGCGCCGACGCGGCGCAGCGCGGCGAGTTCCCGGCGGTGACCCTGGCCATCACCAAGAAGCCCGGCGAGAACGCCATCGACGTGGCCGACGCGGTGATGCGGCGCGTGGACGAGCTGCGCAACACCGTACTGCCGGCCCAGGTGCAGGTGGCCGAGACGCGCAACTACGGCGCCACCGCCAACGACAAGGCGCAGAAGTTGATCCAGAAGCTGCTGTTCGCCACCGCGTCGGTGGTCGCGCTGGTGTTTGTGGCGCTGGGCCGGCGCGAGGCGGCCATCGTCGGCAGCGCGGTGATCCTGACGCTCACCGTCACGCTGTTCGCCAGCTGGGCCTGGGGCTTCACGCTGAACCGGGTGTCGCTGTTCGCGCTGATCTTCTCGATCGGCATCCTGGTCGACGACGCCATCGTGGTGGTCGAGAACATCCACCGCCACCAGCAGCTGCACCCGGGCGTGCCGCTGGTGAAGATCATCCCCGGCGCGGTCGACGAGGTCGGCGGCCCGACCATCCTGGCCACGCTGACGGTGATCGCCGCGCTGCTGCCGATGGCCTTCGTCAGCGGGCTGATGGGCCCGTACATGAGCCCCATCCCCATCAACGCCAGCATGGGCATGCTGCTGTCGCTGGCCATCGCCTTCGTCGTCACGCCCTGGCTGGCGCGGCTGTGGATGAAGGCGGTGCCGGCCGGCGCGCACGGCGACGGCGCGGCGGGCCACGCCGCCGGGGAGGGCGGCCCCACCCATCCCGCCGGCCACGGCCTGGCCGCCAAGCTGGCGCCGCTGTTCGAGCGCATCTTCCGCCCGCTGCTCGACGAGCAGCGCGGCGCGCGCAACCGCGGCCTGCTGGGCCTGGGCATCGCCGGGCTGATCGCCGTGTCGCTGGCGCTGCCGGTGGGCGGCCTGGTGCTGCTGAAGATGCTGCCTTTCGACAACAAGTCGGAGTTCCAGGTGGTCGTCGACATGCCCGCCGGCACGCCGGTGGAGCGCACCGCGGCCGTGCTGCACGAGCTGGGCGCCTACCTGGCCACCGTGCCCGAGGTCACCGACTACCAGGCCTATGCCGGCACCGCCGCGCCGATCAACTTCAACGGCCTGGTGCGCCAGTACTACCTGCGCGCCGGCGGCGAGGTCGGCGACCTGCAGGTCAACCTGGTGGACAAGCACGCCCGCAAGGACCAGAGCCACGCCATCGCCACCCGCGTGCGGCCCGCGCTGCAGAAGATCGGCGCGCGCTTCGGCGCCAACATCAAGGTCGTCGAGGTGCCGCCGGGCCCGCCGGTGCTCTCGCCCATCGTCGCCGAGGTCTACGGCCCCGAGGCCGAGGGCCGGCTGCAGGTGGCCAAGGCGGTGCGCGCGGTGTTCGAGAAGACGCCCAACGTGGTCGACGTGGACGACACCGCCATCGCCGCCGCGCCGCGCACCCTGCTGCTGGTGGACCGCCGCAAGGCCGCGATGCTGGGCGTGCCCCAGCAGGCCATCGTGACCACGCTGCGCGCCGGCCTGGCCGGCGAGGCCACCGCCTACCTGCACGACGCCAGCAAGTACCCGGCGGCGGCGACGATCCAGCTGCCGGCCGAGCGACACGGCGACCTGGCCGCGCTGCTGCAGCTGCGCGTGCGCGCCGCCGGCGGCCAGCTGGTGCCCATCGGCGAGCTGGTGACGCTGAGCGACACGGTGCGCGAGCAGCCCGCCTTCCACAAGAACGGCCTGCCGGTGCACTACGTCACCGCCGACATGGCCGGTGCGCTGGACAGCCCGCTGTACGGCGTGTTCCAGATGCGCAGCGAGGTGCTGAAGATCGCCACGCCCGGCGGCGGCACGCTGCAGGAGTTCGCCATCCGCCAGCCGTCCGACCCCTACCGCGGCTACTCGGTGAAGTGGGACGGCGAGTCGCAGATCACCTACGAGACCTTCCGCGACATGGGCGCGGCCTACGCGGTGGGCCTGGTGCTGATCTACCTGCTGGTGGTGGCCCAGTTCGGCAGCTACCTGACGCCGCTGATCATCATGGCGCCGATCCCGCTGACCATCGTCGGCGTGATGCCGGGCCACGCGCTGCTGGGCGCGCAGTACACCGCCACCAGCATGATCGGCATGATCGCGCTGGCCGGCATCATCGTGCGCAACTCCATCCTGCTGGTCGACTTCATCAACCTGCAGGTGCGCGAGGGCGCCGACTTCAAGCAGGCCGTGGTGCACTCGGCCGTCACCCGCGCCCAGCCCATCCTGCTGACCGGCCTGGCAGCGATGCTGGGCGCCTTCTTCATCCTCGACGACCCGATCTTCAACGGCCTGGCGATCTCGCTGATCTTCGGCATCTCGGTGTCCACGGTGCTGACGCTGGTCGTGATCCCGCTGCTGTACTTCGTTGCCTACCGCCACCGGCTGTCGGCCATCACCGGCGCCGCCCCGGCCGCCGCCTGACCCCTGTCTCCCCACCCCCATCCCCAGGAGTGACCGCATGAAGACCGCCCACGACCTCGTCGCTGCCGCCAAGGCCCGCATCCAGGAAGTGCCGCTGGACCAGGCCGAGGCCGCCATCGCCCGCGCCGACGTGCTGCTGGACGTGCGCGAGGACGCCGAGTTCGCCGCCGGCCACCTGCCCGGCGCGGTGCACGCCTCGCGCGGCATGCTGGAGTTCAAGCTCAGCAGCCAGCCCGCGCTGGCCAGCCGCGACCTGAAGTTCGTCGTCTATTGCAAGACCAGCGGCCGGGCCGCGCTGGCCGCCGCGGCGATGCAGGACATGGGCTACCTCGACGTGGTGTCCATCGCCGGCGGTTTCGACGCCTGGGTGGCCGCCGGCAAGCCGGTGCACCAGCCCGAGCTGCCTTCCTTCGACTGACCCCTGCTCTCGGAACGACCATGACCAAGCAATACAAGGCGATCACCGCCGACGTCTCGGCCAACCTGGCCAAGCTGCGCGCCGACAGCCCCGAGCTGATGCGCGCCTTCTCGGCGCTGGCCGGCGCCGCCACCAAGGACGGCGTGCTGGACAAGAAGACCAAGGAGCTGATCGCGATGGCCCTGTCGGTGGCCGCGCGCTGCGATCCCTGTGTCGGCTTCCACGCCCAGGCCCTGGTCAAGCTCGGCGCCAGCCGCGCCGAGGTCGAGGAGATGCTGGGCATGTGCGTCTACATGGGCGGCGGCCCGTCGCTGATGTACGCCGCCCACGCGCTGGCCGCCTACGAGGAGTTCGGCGGCGAGAAGGCGCTGACGGACGGCGCGACGGCGGTCTGAACCAGCGTGGGCGGCACCTGCCTGTTGGTCATCCAACGGGTCCAGGTTGTCGCCCTGCTGCCAGAAGGCGCCCAGCTTCCAGGCCCCTTGTCTCGACGCCGTCGAGACAAGGGCTGAACTGGCCGCGCGTCTCGCTCCGAAGGAGCGCTGAGCTCACGAACCGCCTCTCGAGGCGCCCAGCCACGCTGGCGTGCCTGGATGACTGCTTCCATTCGGGGCGAATTCAACAAGTCGACCCAGAAGCGACATCGCTGTCGCGAGGGCGCCAACTCAAGGCCGCCAATCGGGCGTACGCATGGTTCACTGCGGGCAAGCTGCAGCGGGCACAGATCGGCTGGTGCCGGTCGGAGCAATCCAGGTCTGAGCTGGCTTAGCCAGCCAAACCTTTGCTGATCCAGCGGCCGTCAATTCGTCGCCATCTTTTGCAGCGAGCTTCAATGCCAACGCGGCATCGAGCCGTGGCTGGTGCGCAGCGCACGGTTGCCTCCTGAATCGGCGCGCCGCCCTGTGCCAATGCTCGCCTGCGCCGATGCCCGATCGAATTCGCAGCACTCCATTCCGATCTCCTGGCATTGCAGGAAAAGTCTCCCCCGGTTGAGTGGGCATTTGCTGGAAGCCCGATCCATTGAATGGAACAAAGAACCGGGAGGAGAGACCAATGCCGTTGTACCAAAGGCGCCGCATGGGCGCGTTCGCCTTGACCCTTGCCCTGGTGGCGTGCGGCGGAGGAGGTGGCGGCGATGGTGGAAATGCCGATCCAAGCAGCGGTGCCGGAACCACGCCGCCCACGGTGACCCCGGCGACCGCCGACTACTTCCCGCTGGCCGTCGGCGATGGCTGGAGCTACAGCGACGGCAGCATGGTCCGCGTCATCGCCAACGTGCTGGTGGCCGGGCAGTCCGCCATCCAGATCCGCTCGTCCGACGGCGGCGCCACGATCGACGAGTACTACCAAAAGAGCAGCAGCGCCGTGACCTTGGTTCCCGGCGATGACGCAGACGCGTTCACTGCGGCGTTGGGCCCGGTGACGCTGATGCGACTGCCTGTGCGCGCGGGCGACAGCTACGTGGCCGTGGACCGCAATCTTGACGGACGCTTCGACGTGGACGGCGACGGCCGCGCCGACAACCTCAGCGTCCACGCCGAGGTCAGCGTCGTCGAGATCGTCGCGCTGGCCACCGCGTCTGGCACGCTGGCAGACACCGCGCACCTGCGTACCGTGCTCACCCAGACCACCCGCTCATCGGCGAACGGTCAGCTCACCAGACACACCGTGACGTCGGACGACTGGTACGCCCCCGGCATCGGCCCGGTCAAGAGCACGACCGTCGTCACGAACCCGGACGGCAGCACCTCGACCAGCCGCCAGGAGATCCGCCACTACCACGCCGGCGGCCTGCGCAGCGCCAGCACCGCCGCTGCGGTCGTCGCGACCAGCCCGGCCCACGGCGGCGCGGTGTCTTCGGCGCAGGTGAATGTGGTCTTCGGCGAGGACATGGACACGCTGAAGACCAGCGACCTGGGCCTGACGCTGAGCGACAGCTCTGGCCAGTTGGTCGCCGGCCAGGCTGTCTGGGACGACCGCCGCACGCTGCGCTTCCAGCCAGCGCAGGCGCTGAGCTCGGGCAACTACCGCGTGCACCTGGTCGCCGGCGCCGAGAATCTGGCCGGCAACATGGTCGCCGCGGCGCAGAGCTGGGACATCCGCGTCGACAAGAATGGCCCGGCGCTGGTCGGCATCACGCCAACGCATGGCGCGGGCGAGGTGGCCTTGGATGGCAGCATTCGCATCGCCTTCGATGAAGCGGTGGACCTCGCGTCGGCGCAAGGCCGTGTCGTCCTGTACGACGAAGCAAACTTCGTCAACGTGGCGACGGCGCTGTCGCTGGACGGCCACGCGGTGGTCCTCAAGCCGATCGCGCCGCTGAGGCAGCGCAGCACCTACACCACCATCGTCCATGCCGGTGTGGCGGATGTGCTGGGCAATGCCAGCGCCAGCGCGGCCTACGCCCGCTTCACGACCGATCCGGGCTGGTTCGCGCTGGCCCAGACGGTTCCTGCACTGGGCAGCGGGACGCCGTCGCACAGCCAGGTCGCCGCCGATTTCAACGGCGACGGGCACCTGGACCTGGCCGTGGCCACGTCGGGGTCGCCGACCACGGTGCGCGTGCTGCCCGGGCGCGGTGACGGCACCTTCGGCACGCCACACGACTTCGTTGATACCACCCTCAGCATCCACGCGCTCTTCTCAGCCGACCTCGATGGCGATGGACGCGCCGAGCTGATCAGCATCGGCAGCAGCCGGTTGCAGCAGTGGCACTGGGACAGCGCGGGTCAGGTGTCGGAAAGGCCCATGCCGGTGGTGCCCACGGGCATGTCGCTGGGCGGCGGCGCCGTGCTGCGCATGGCGGCGGACGGCCAGCGCCTGGCCTTGGTGGCCGAAGACGTCATCGGCGGCCAGCGCATGCTCTGGCGCCAGTCCGCGCCCGGCGTCTTCGCCGCGCCGACCACGCTGCCGGCGCGCAACAGCGCCTACCAGCATCTGGCCCTGGCCGGCGACATCAACGGCGACGGGCACGACGACCTGGTTTATGCCGGGTCGGAGCCTGGCGACACGCTGGTGCTGCTGCAGCAGGCGAACGGCAGCTTCGTCGCGGGTCCGGCCATCGCCGGCCTGCCCAACACCGTGCACTACCGGCTGGTCGACTTCAACGGCGACGGGCTGGCCGATATCGCCTACGCCGACAGCACGTCTGGCGTCGTCTTCATCGGCGTGCTGTTGCAGCAAGCTGACCACAGCTTTGCCGCGGGCCCGGTGTCGCCCATCGGCTGCACTGGCTGCGGCCTGGCGGACTTCGCCGCGGCCGACCTGGACGGCAACGGCCGCGTGGACTTCGTCGCAAGCTCCCCGCACTTCATCAGCTTTCTGCGCCAGGCGGCCGATGGCAGCATGGCTCCCCCCGACATCTATGGTCGCAACGACGACCTCGGCGCGCTGGTGCTGGGCGACTTCAACGGCGACGGGCGGTACGACGTGATGGCCGCATCGGACCTGCTGCTTCAGCGCCCGAGCGCCGCGACCGGCGCCAGCGCGACCAGGCGCGGCACATTGAAGCAGCGCCTGATCACCGGCGGCGCACCCGTCGCCGGCAGACGCTGACGCCGAGGTGATGCCGCCCGCCTCCTCCGTCAGCAGAACGAGGTGCAGCTGCGGTAGACCTTCTGCGAGTCCGCCTGACCCAGCACGGCCGACTGCTTCGCGTTGGCGCGGCCCGTGCGCGAGTGGCAGCAGTCGGGCGTGCCGCTGAGCGCCCGAACGCGGCGAAGAACTGCCACTGGCGCCCAACCGGCTTCTAGGCGCTTTCATGGCCGAGCACGTCGAAACGATCAACCGACCGGCAACCAACATGGGCCGACGCCATCCGCCTCCAGCGGAGCCCTCCCGTCCGGGTCCCCTGTTGGCCAGCCGGGCGGGATGCGCTCAGCGCACGCTGCGGAAGAAGGTTCGCAGCTCGTCGACGAACAGCGCCGGCTGCTCCAGCGCCGCGAAGTGGCCGCCGCGCGGCTGCACCGACCAGTGGGTGATGTTCGGGTAGACCTCGCCCATCCAGCGCCGCACCGGCGGCACGATCTCCTGCGGGAACACCGCCACGCCGGTGGGCACGGTGACCGGGCGCAGCGCGCGCTTCTTGGGCGCGAAGCTCTCCCAGTACAGCCGGGCCGACGAGGCCGCGGTGGCCGTCACCCAGTACAGCATCACGTTGTCCAGCAGCAGGTCGCGGCCGATCAGCGCGGCCGGGTCGCCGGCGGCCTCGCGGGTGTCGCACCAGGACCAGAACTTCTCCAGGATCCAGGCCGCCTGGCCCACCGGCGAGTCGGTCAGCGCGTAGCCCAGGGTCTGCGGCCGGGTGGACTGCAGCTGGGCGTAGCCGTTGTCCCAGTCGCGGTAGTGCTTCATGCGCGCCAGCGCATGGGTCTCCTCGGCGGTGTAGGCCCCCTCCGGCGGCAGCGGCCGCTGCGCCATCGCCAGCGTGATGTGGATGGCCGCGCAGTGGGCCGGGTCCAGCCCGCCCAGCGCGGTGGTCACCGCCGAGCCCCAGTCGCCGCCCTGGGCCACGTAGCGGCCGTAGCCCAGCCGGGCCATCAGCGTGGCCCAGGCCGCGGCGGTGCGCTCCACCGTCCAGCCGGTCGTGGCCGGCTTGGCCGAGAAGCCGAAGCCGGGCAGCGCCGGCACCACCAGGTCGAAGGCGTCCTCGGCGCGGCCGCCGTGGGCCACCGGGTCGGTCAGCGGGCCCAGCACCTGCAGGAACTCGACGATCGAGCCCGGCCAGCCGTGGGTCAGCACCAGCGGCAGCGCGCCCGGGTGCGGCGAGCGCAGGTGCAGGAAGTGGATGTCCAGCCCGTCCAGCGTGGTGACGAACTGCGGCAGCGCGTTCAGCGCCGCCTCGCGGGCGCGCCACTCGTAGCCCTCGGCCCAGTGGGCGCACAGCGCGCGCAGCCAGTCGCGCGGCACGCCCTGCGACCAGCCGTCCACCGGCGCCGGCTCGGGCCAGCGGGTGTGGCGCAGGCGCCGGCGCAGGTCGTCCAGCACCAGCTCGGGCACCTGGATGCGGAAGGGGCGGACCGCGTCGGCGGCGTCGGCGGCGGACTCGGGCATGGCGGTGTCTCCTCGTGCCGCGGTCGGCGGCGTCGGCCGCCACGGCTGCGCGCGATCTTGCCAGCGCGGCGGCGCCGCGGCCATGCGCGCAGGTGACAGCGGACGCCGGTGGCCGCGGGCGGTGCCGCCGGCCCCGCCTTCCCCGGCGTTCGGCCGATCGGTCGCTCAGTCCCGGATGCGGGCGAGGAACTGCCGCAGCTCGGGCGTCTGCGGATCGGCGAACAGTTGCCCGGACGGCCCGGCTTCGTGCACCCGGCCCTGGTGCATGAACACCAGGCGGTCGCTGACCTTGCGCGCGAAGGCCATCTCGTGGGTCACCATGATCAGCGTCATGCCCTGGTCGGCCAGGGCCTCGACGACCTGCAGCACCTCGCCGACCAGCTCGGGGTCCAGCGCCGAGGTGATCTCGTCGCACAGCAGCACCTCGGGGTTCATCGCCAGCGCGCGGGCGATGGCCACGCGCTGCTGCTGGCCGCCCGACAGCTGCTCGGGCCGGGCGTCGAACTTGTCGGCCAGGCCCACGCGGGCCAGCAGCTGCTCGGCGCGCTGGCGCGCGGCCGCCCGGGTCAGGCCCTTGACCAGCGTCGGCGCCAGCATCACATTGCCGCCGGCGCTGAGGTGGGGGAACAGGTGGAAGCCCTGGAAGATCATGCCCACGTTCTGGCGCAGCGCGCGCATCGCGCCCGCGTCGTCCGGGCGCAGCGCCTGGCCGCCGACGCTGACCGTGCCCTCGTCGAAGCGCTCCAGGCCGTTGATGCAGCGCAGCAGGGTGCTCTTGCCCGAGCCGCTCTTGCCGATCACCGCCACCACCTCGCCGCGGGCCACCTGCAGGTCGATGCCGCGCAGCACGTGCTGGGCGCCGAAGCGCTTGTGCAGGCCGCGCAGGTCGACCAGCGGGGCGCCGGCCGGCGGGGTGGTGGCCGCGGGAACGGTCGTGGCGTCTGGCGTGGCGGTGGGGGTCATCGGCGGGCTCGGTGCGGCGGGGCAGGGCGTGGGTGGGGCGTGGGTGGGGCGCGGGTTGAGCGGGCGGTCAGTGCGCGGGCGCCAGGCGGCGTTCCAGCCGGCGGCTCCAGGCCGACAGCGGGTAGCACAGCGCGAAATAGGCCAGCGCGACGCAGCCGTAGGTCAGGAAGGGCTGGAAGGTGGCGTTGGCGATCATCTGGCCGGCCTTGGTGACCTCGACGAAGCCGATCACCGAGGCCAGCGCCGTGCCCTTGATCAGCTGCACGACGAAGCCCACCGTCGGCGCGGTGGCCAGGCGCAGCGCCTGCGGCAGCACCACGTGGCGCAGCTGCTCGCCGAAGCCCAGCGCCAGCGCCGACGAGGCCTCCCACTGGCCGCGCGGCACGGCCTCCACGCAGCCGCGCCAGATCTCGGTCAGGTAGGCGGCGGCGTACAGCGTCAGGCACACCGCGGCGGCGGCCAGCGGCGAGGTGTCGACGCCCAGCAGCGCCAAGCCGAAGTAGGCCAGGAACATCTGCATCAGCAGCGGCGTGCCCTGGAACAGCTGCACGTACAGCGCCACGCCGCGCTGCGCGCCCGGCCAGCGCGCCAGCCTTGCCACCAGCAGCGCGCCGCCCAGCGTGCCGCCGCCGGCCAGCGCGATCAGCGACAGCGCCACCGTCCAGCGCAGCGACAGCAGCAGCTGGCGCGCGATGTCCCACAGGGTGAATTCGACCATCGCCGTGCCTCAGCGCTTGTTGAACAGCCAGCGCGGGCCGGCCCAGTACAGGAACTGGCGCAGCGCCACCGCCAGCGCCAGGTAGCTCAGCGTGGCCACGATGTAGGCCTCGAAGCTGCGGAAGGTGCGGCTGTTGATCAGGTTGGCGGCGTAGGACAGCTCCTCGGTGGAGATCTGCCCGCACACCGCCGAGCCCAGCATCACGATGATCACCTGGCTGACCAGCGCCGGCCACACCCGCGCCAGCGCCGGCGGCAGCACCACGCGGCTGAAGGTCTGCCAGCGGTCCAGCGCCAGGCTGGCCGCCGCCTCCAGCTGGCCGCGCGGCGTGGCCTGCAGGCCGGCGCGCACGATCTCGGCGCTGTAGCCGCCCAGGTTCAGCACCATGGCCAGCACGCTGGCCAGCTCGGGGCTCAGGCGCACGCCCAGGCTGGGCAGGCCGAAGAAGACGAAGAACAGCTGGATGATGAAGGGCGTGTTGCGGATCAGCTCCACGTAGGCCCCCACCGCCCAGCGCAGGCCGCGCGGGCCCTCGCTGCGCGCCCAGGCGCAGGCGATGCCCAGCGCGGTGCCGGCCACCGCGCTGGCCGCGGTCAGCGTCACCGTCAGCAGCAGGCCGCGCAGCAGCATCGGCCACTGCGCCAGCACGGGGGCGAAGTCGAAGGTCATCGGCGGCGGTCCGGTGCGGGGCGCGGGCGGTTCAGCTGGGGCGCGGGCAGGGTTCAGTCCGGCCGGCTCACTCGGGCAGGTTGCCGGTGCCGCGGCCCAGCCACTTCTGCGCATAGGCCTCCAGCGTGCCGTCGGCCTTGGCCGCGCGCACGATCTCGTTGACCTTGTCCAGCAGCGCCTTCTCGCCCTTGCGCACGCCGATGAAGTTGGGCGAGTCCTTGAGCAGCAGCTTGTACTCGGCGTTGACCTGCGGGTTCTTCTGGATCGCCGCGGCGGCCACCGCGGCGCCGGTGGCCAGCAGCTGGGTCTGCTGCGAGATGAACGCGGCCACCGTGGCGTTGTCGTCCTCGAAGCGCTGGATCTTCAGCGTCGGCGGCGCCACCTGCTGCAGCACGTCGTCCTGGATGGTGCCGCGGGTCACCGCGATGGTCTTGCCGCCCAGGTCGGCGAAGCTCTTGATGGCCAGCGGCTTGGGCCCGAACACGGCCTGGAAGAAGGGCGCGTAGGCGATGGTGAAGTCGATCACCTTCTCGCGCTCGGCGTTCTTGCCCAGGGCCGAGACGATCAGGTCGATCTTCCTGGTCTGCAGGTAGGGGATGCGGTTGGGCGTGCTCACCGGCACCAGCTCGGCCTTGACGCCCAGCTTGGCGGCGATCAGCTCGGCCACCGCCACGTCCAGGCCCTGGGGCTTGAAGTCCGGGCCCATGAAGCCGTAGGGCGCGAAGTCGGTGGGGATGCCCAGCGCGATCGACTTCTTGGCCAGCACGGCCTTGAGCGAGTCGTCGGCCTGGGCCTGGGCCGGGGCCGACACGGCCAGCGCGGCGCCGGCAGCGGCCAGGGTGGCGAGGAGGGTGCGACGGAGGAGGGACATGGCGGGTCGGGCGCGGGGCGCGGCGGCAGTGGGTGATGGCCGGGGAATCGCAAGTCGCGTGCCACCGGCGGCGCGACGCGGCACCGGTCTTGCTGTTCCAGTGCGCCAGCAAGTGAAACAAGGGTTTCTGATCTGTTCCGAGCGGAATGAAGGTTTCATGCTGGTGCATGCCACGCACCCCGCTGGTGAACCCGTCCGCCGATCCGCACCATGCCGCACCACCCGCCCGCCGACGACCCGCCACCCACCCTGGCCGCGCACCTGCGCGCCCTGCACCCCCGCCTGCCGGTGGCCGAGCGCCGCCTGGCCGACGCGGTGCTGGCCCACCGCGACGCGCTGCTGGGCTACTCGGCCACCGAGCTGGCCGCGCTCGCCGGCGTGTCCAAGGCCAGCGCCGCGCGCTTCTTCCGCCGCCTGGGCTTCGCCGACTTCCAGGCCTTCCGCGCCGCGGTGCGGGCCGAGGCCGCCGGCGGCGCGCCGCGGCCGCTGGCCGCCGACGCCGCCGCCCGCGCGCCGAAGCGCGACCTGCACCCGCGCCTGGTCGAGCACGTGGGCCGCGACCAGCAGACCCTGCAGCGCCTGCCGGCCCTGGTCGACGCTGCTGCGCTGGCTGCCGCGGTGGACCTGCTGGCGCGCGCGCGCCGCGTGCAGGTGCTGGGCTTCCGCAACGCGCAGGTGGTGGCGCTGTACGCGCACAGCCTGCTGCACCAGCTGCGCCCGCGCGTGGCCCTGCTGGGCGACACCGCCGGCCGCGAGGCCGAGGCCCTGGCCGACCTGGGCCCCGGCGACCTGCTGCTGGCGGTGGACCTGCGCCGGCGCCTGCGCCGCCTGCCCGCGCTGGCCCGGGCCGCGCGCAGCACCGGCGCGCAGCTGCTGCTGATCACCGACGCGCCGGTGTCGCCGCTGGAGGCCGACGCCGCCGTGGTGCTGCGCACCCCGACCCACGACGCCCAGGTCTTCGACGCCTATGTCGCGCCGATCAGCCTGGTGAACTTCCTGGCCGCCGCGCTGGCCGCGCGCGCGCCGACCACGGTGCGCGACCGCCTGGCGCGCGTCGAGACCCTGCACGCCGCGCTGGCCGACCTGGACACCGGCGCGTCCACCATCCACCGCTGACCCGCCCTGCCGATGACCCTGCCCCCCGCTCCCCTGTCTCCCGCCCCCCTGTTGCCCGCCGTCCCGGTGACCTGGCTGGCCAACCCGTCCGGCCGCCGCGACCAGGCCTACGGCCCGGCCCAGGCCGCCATCCTCAACGCCGACGCGCTGGACGCCGCGCGCCGCGAGGTCGCCGCCTGGCCCGGCTACGCGCCGACGCCGCTGTGCGACTTCGCGCCGCTGGCCGCCGCCGCCGGCATCGCCGCGCTGCACTATAAGGACGAGGCCGGGCGCTTCGGCCTGGGCAGCTTCAAGGCCCTGGGCGGCGCCTACGCCGTGGCCCGGCTGCTGGCGCGCGTGCTGGGCCAGCGCCTGGGCCGGCCGGTGGACCCGGCCGAGCTGCGCCGCGACCCGGCGCTGCGCGCCGCCTGCGCCGACATCAGCGTGACCTGCGCCACCGACGGCAACCACGGCCGCTCGGTGGCCTGGGGGGCGCAGGTCTTCGGCTGCCGCTGCGTGATCTATGTGCACGCCACGGTCAGCGCCGGCCGCCAGCAGGCCATCGAGGCCTTCGGCGCCACCGTGGTGCGCACCGCCGGCAACTACGACGACGCGGTGCGCCAGGCCGACGCCGACGCGCGCGCGCTGGGCCGCCACGTCATCTCCGACACGTCCTACCCCGGCTACCTGGACGTGCCGCGCGACGTGATGCAGGGCTACCAGCTGATGGTCGACGAGGCGGTGGCGCAGCTGGGCGCCTGGCCCACCCACGTGCTGGTGCAGGCCGGTGTCGGCGGCTTCGCCGCGGCGGTGTGCGCCTGGTTCTGGGAGCGCGCGGGCAGCGACCCGGCGCGCCGGCCGCGCTTCATCGTCGTCGAGCCGACGCAGGCCGACTGCCTGCTGCGCAGCGCCCGCGCCGGCCAGCCGGTGGCGGTGACCGGCGCGCTGGACACGCTGATGGCCGGCCTGGCCTGCGGCGAGGTCTCGCTGCTGGCCTGGGACATCCTGCACCCTGGCGCCGACGCCTTCTGCACCGTCGACGACGCCGCCGCGGTGGCCGTGATGCGCCTGCTGGCGCGGCCGCCGGCCGGCATGGCGCCGGTGGTGGCCGGCGAATCGGCGGTGGCCGGCCTGGCCGCCCTGTTCGGCCTGTGCCAGGACCCGGCGGCCCGCGCCGCGCTGGGCCTCACGCCCGACAGCCGCGTGCTGTGCTTCGGCAGCGAGGGCGACACCGACCCGGCGCTGTACGCGCAGCTGGTCGGCGCCGACGCGGCCACCGTGCGCGCCGGCGGCTGGACCGCGCCATGAGCGCTCCCGCACGGCCGCTCCGAAGGGAGCGCGTTCCTCCCTCGGGGAGGTGGTCACGCAGTGACCGGAGGGTAGTCCAGTGAGCGCCGCCGCACCGCAGGGCGTGGCGCCGGTCATCGACGGCGACGCGCTGCTGGCCGACCTGGCCGCGCTGGGGCGCATCGGCGCGCTGCCCGGCGGCGGCGTCAGCCGGCTGGCGCTGGGCGACGAGGACGCCGCGGCCCGCGCCTGGGTGCGCGCGCGCATGCAGGCGCTGGGCATGGCCACCACGGTGGACGCCATCGGCAACCTGGTCGGCGTCTACCCGGGCCAGGCGGACGGCCCGCCGGTGATGACCGGCTCGCACATCGACACCGTGCGCACCGGCGGCCTGTACGACGGCAACTACGGCGTGCTGGCCGGCCTGGCGGTGGTGGCGGCGCTGCGCGCGGCCGGCCACCGGCCGCGCCGGCCGCTGGCGGTGGCGGTGTTCACCAACGAGGAGGGCGCGCGCTTCGCGCCCGACATGATGGGCAGCCTGGTCTATGTCGGCGGCCTGCCGCTGGACCAGGCCCTGGCCACCCGCGGCATCGACGGCGCCAGCGTCGGCGCCGAGCTGGCGCGCACCGGCTGGGCCGGCGATGCGCCGGTGGGCCGCCCGCAGGTGGACAGCTTCGTCGAGCTGCACATCGAGCAGGGCCCGGTGCTGCACCGCGCCGGCCTGCCCATCGGCGTGGTCGAGGGCGTGCAGGGCATCAGCTGGACCGAGTTCACCTTCCGCGGCCAGTCCAACCACGCCGGCACCACGCCGATGGCCGGCCGGCGCGACGCCGGCCTGGTGGCCCTGCAGCTGGGCGCCTTCGTCCATGCGCTGACGCAGCGCCTGGGCGGCCGCCAGCTGGGCACCGTGGGCCGGCTGCAGCTGCTGCCCGACCTGGTCAACGTGGTGCCGCACACCGCGGTGATGACGGTGGACTTGCGCAACACCGACGCGGCCGCGCTGGCCGGGGCCGAGGCCGCGCTGCGCGCCGAGGCGCAGCGCCTGGCGGCGGCCCAGGGCGTGGAGGCCACGCAGCGCGTGCTGGCCCGCTTCGACCCGGTGGACTTCGACCCCGCGCTGGTCGACCTGGTGGCGCGCGAGGCCGCGGCGCTGGGCCTGCCCGCCCAGCGCCTGCCCAGCGGCGCCGGCCACGACGCGCAGATGCTGGCCCGCGTCTGCCCCACGGCCATGGTCTTCGTGCCCAGCGTCGACGGCCTGAGCCACAACGTGCGCGAGCACACCGACCCCGAGCACCTGGTGCAGGGCGCGCAGCTGCTGCTGCGCCTGCTGCTGCGCCTGGCCGACCGCCCCGCCGGCACGCCGCCGGGCGCGGCCTGAGCCCCAACCTCCCAACCTTCCGCCCCCACCCGCCATGTCCCGCATCGTCCACGTCGCCCTCGGCCAGCTCGGCCCCGTCCAGCGCGCCCACAGCCGCACCCAGGTGGTGGCCCGGCTGTGCGCGCTGATGCGCGAAGCCCACGCCCTGGGCGCGCACCTGATCGTCTTCCCCGAGCTGGCGCTGACCACCTTCTTCCCGCGCTGGTACCTGGCCGACGAGGCCGAGATCGACAGCTTCTTCGAGACCGAGATGCCCGGCCCCGAGACGCGGCCGCTGTTCGCGCTGGCCCAGCAGCTGCAGATGGGCTTCTACCTGGGCTATGCCGAGCTGGCGCTGGAGCCTGGCGCCGACGGCGCGCCGGTCAGGTGCCGCTACAACACCGCCATCCTGGTCGACCGCGGTGGCGCCATCGTCGGCAAGTACCGCAAGGTGCACCTGCCCGGCCACGCCGAGCACGAGCCCTGGCGCCGCTTCCAGCACCTGGAGAAGCGCTACTTCACGCCGGGCCGCCGCTTCGACGTGCACCAGGCCTTCGGCGGCAAGGTCGGCATGGCCCTCTGCAACGACCGCCGCTGGGCCGAGACCTACCGCGTGATGGGCCTGCAGGGCGTCGAGCTGGTGCTGATCGGCTACAACACCCCGGTGCACAACGCCCCGGCGCCGCAGCACGACGACCTCTCGCTGTTCCACAACCGGCTGGCGATGCAGGCCGGCGCCTACCAGAACGGCACCTGGGTGGCCGGCGTGGCCAAGGGCGGGGTGGAGGAGGGCGTGGACAGCATCGCCGGCAGCTGCGTGGTGGCGCCCTCGGGCGAGGTGGTGGCCGCCTGCATCACCAAGGACGACGAGGTGGCCGTGGCCCGCTGCGACCTGGACTTCTGCGCCGTCTACAAGCGCACCACCTTCAACTTCGACCTGCACCGCCGGCCCGAGGCCTATGGCCTGATCACCGCGCGCAAGGGCGAGACGCTGGCGGCCGACGGCACGCCCTGGGCGGGCGGCTGAGCAGCGCCGGCGCGGCCGGGCCGGCCGGACGCCGCGGCCGCACCGGGGTCAGCGCCGCCGACGCACGCGCCAGCCCAGCGCGGCCAGGCCGGCCAGCAGCAGGGCCCCGGCGCCCGGCTCGGGCACCGGCACGGCGGTGAACTGCACGGCGCCGGTGGCGGCGTCGAAGCTGAACTGGCGGATGGCGTAGGACTCGGCGCTTGCCGAAAAGCTGACCAGGCGGAACCGGTCCGCCGCCAGTTCGCCGGACGGTCCGCCCTCATGGAGCAGCTCGAAGAAGGTGCCGGTCTGGAAGCGTCCGCTGGCCAGGAAGGCCGTCGGGTCCGTGGCGCCCAGGAAGCGGAACTCCACCTTCAAGCCGTCCAGGTCCAGCGGCTGGCCGGCCTGGAACACCAGCTCGTCGGTCTTGAAGCCGCCGTGGCCGTCGGCCTCCACCTCCAGGATCAGGCGGCTGCCGGCCTCGGCGATGAAGCCGCCGTCGACCTGCAGGCGCCCCGGCGAGTTGCCCGGCGCAAAGATGCCGCGGTTGGTGACCAGGCCGTGGATGACCCCGGTACCGCCCAGGAAGCCGTTGGTGCCGATGACGATCTGGTCGGCGATCAGGCTGCTGTTGATCAGCACCACCGTGCCGGTTCCGCCGTCCTCGTTGCCGGTGGCGGTGGTGCGCGCGCCGATGCCCACCCAGCCGGCGGTGATGGTGGAGCCCTCGGACGCGATCAGCGTTCCGTCGCCGCCGCCGAGCTGGCCCACGTAGAGCTTGCCGTCGCCCAGGTCCACGCTGCTGCCGCCGCGCAGCCGCATGAAGCCGCTGCCGTCGCGGCCGACGATGCCCCCGGCCAGGCCGGCACCGGCCACCACCTTCAGGCGCGAGCCGCCGGACAGGCTCAGGCTGCCGTCGCCGCCACCGGCGTAGGGTGATCCGCCGATGGTGAAGCCGGCGCCGGCCGCCCCGGGGTTGCTCAGCGTCAGCGCCGAGCCGTTCGCGAGCGTGGCCACCGCCACGCCGCCGCCATCGGCCACGACGAAGAAGGCGCCGGCCTGGGTGCCCGCCGCCTGCTGGCCCGAGAACGACAGCGTCGCCGCGTCGGCGCTCAGCACGCCGATGCCGCCCTTGCGCCCCAGCACCAGGCCCATGCCCGCCAGCGCAGCACCGTCGCGCAGGTTGAGCTGGCCACTGGCCTGCGGGCCGATGCCCACGCCGATGAAACTGTCGTTGCCAATGACGCGGATCTCCGAGCCCGCGCCGCCGACCGTGGCCACGCCCTTGCCGCCGGTCTGGGTCTCGCTGAACCCGCCGATGTAGAAGGACGTGTTGCGCCGGTTCTGCGGCGTGGAGATGGCGCCGCCATCGAGCACCAGGCGGCCCCCTGCGCTGATGTCGAGCACGCCCTGGCCCTGGCGCCCGATCACCGCGAAGGGATTGCGGGCTTCGTCCGGCCCGCCGCCGGGCACGTTGCTGGTGGACCGCACCTGCACCAGCGAGCCGGCGCCGCTGATGGTCAGCGTGCCGGACGAGCCCGGGTCGCGGCCGACCTGCAGGCTGCTGCCCCCTGCCAGGTACTGGTGGGATTCCAGCAGCACCTGCGCGCCATTGCTCACGGTCAGCGTGCCGGTGCCGTTGCGGCCCACCTCCAGCCCGGCGTTGTTGGCCAGGCCCGAGGGTTGGTTGGCCACGGCGCTGGCCCAGCTGTTCAGGCGCACGAAGGAGGCCGGGCCGTCGACCGTCATCCGCCCGTTGGCGCCATCCCGCCCGATCACCAGGTACCACAGGCCGTCCACCGATCCGCCGTCGGCCACCAGCAGGCTGGCCGTGCCGAGCGCGCGGCCCACCTGCAGCAGGCCGGCCTGGCTGCTGAACAGCAGCTGCGACCCGGCGCCGGTGATGCGCATGTCGGTGCGGCCGCCGCCCGAGCCGGACCGGCTGCTGGCACCGTGCGTCAGGTTGATGTAGTTGATGGCATCGTTGCTGCCCTGCATCTCGAGCACGCCGCCGTCGGTGACGTTGATCGTCGCCCAGGCGTTCGAGTCGCCGGCCGTGCCGATGCCGGCGCCCATCCAGCCCACCGCGCCGGTGGCGTGGTTGAGCACGGCGGTACCGCCGGTCACCACCCAGCGCGAACCGCTGCCGCGGACGTTGACCTCGGCGAAATTGCGCTCGAAGCCGGTGGCGTTGGTGCTCCAGTGCACCGGTGCCAGCGTGGCGCGGTCGACGCTGAGCACGGCGCCACCACTGATGTTGACCGTGCCGCGCGTGGTGCCCCCCGGCACGCCGTAGTCGTAGCCATCCAGGCCCTGCACGGCCAGACCGGGCGACGCGACGAACAGGCTCTGTCCGATGTTCACCCGCGTTCCGCTGCCACTGACATTGAGAAGCGCCGTGTCGCCGGCGGCCGAGCCGACGAAGCTGTCGCAGTAGTGGAAGGCGAGCAAGCAGGGCGTCTGGTTGCCGCGGGTATCCAGCAGCGCGCCGCCGCTGACGGTCAGTGCGGCGTTGCCCCAATCGCCGACGTTCAGCCGCTGCACCTGGGCACCGGTGCCCGAGCCGACCAGTTCCACCCGAGTGCCGACGCCCGTGATCAGCCCGCTGACCTGCGCCGGCGTGCCGCCCGAGGCGAAGCGCAGGCGCGCCAGCTGCAGGAAGGAGCCGCCGTCCACGGTGAGGTTGGCATCGCCCGTGCCCACCCAGCGCGCGCCGACCCAGGCCACCGTGCCCGGCGCGGTCGTGTCGCCCGGGCCCAGCACGATGGGCAGGGGGTCGTAGCCCACCGGCCCGCTCACCGCCACCCCGGCCTGCGCCTGCAGTGCCGCCACACCTGCCGCCATCCCCGCCGCCACGGCCACCGCCGTGCGCCGCCATGCACCTGCTGTCATCACCCAGCCCTCCGCTGCGTTGCCGAGGGGGCAGGCTGTCACCGGCCCGGGGCGCGGGCATCGGCAGATTCAAGGATGGCGCGTGGCGCCTCCCTAGTTCCCGCGGTGTCCCGGCGCGTTGAGCAACCGGGCCGCGCGGCCCGGCCGAGTCAGGCGTCGACCAGCTGCCCGGCCGCCGGTGCCGGCGCCGGGGCAGGATGCGGGGCGGGTGCCGGCGCAGGCGCCGCAGCCGCCGCCACCGGCAGCCACAGCGTCACGGTCGTGCCTTCGCCCGGGCTGCTGTGCAGTTCGGCGTGGCCGCCGTGCAGCTCGACGATCTCCTTGACGATGGCCATGCCCAGGCCGGTGCCGGGGATGTTGCCCGAGCTGTCGGCGCGGTAGAAGCGCTCGAACACCCGCGCCACCTGCTCGGGCGTCATGCCCAGGCCCTGGTCGACGACCTGCAGGCCCAGGCGCGGCGCGCCGTCGTCGGCCGTGCCGTGCACCAGGGCCAGGCGCACGCCGCCGCCGCCGGGCGAGTACTTGTAGGCGTTGGACAGGATGTTGCGCAGCGCCTGCGCCAGCTTGGCGCGGTCGCCGCGCACCTCGGCCGGGGCGTCGCCCAGCGCCAGCTGCGGCGGCTCGCGGCCCTCGGGCACGCCGAAGTCGGCCGCCACCGCGGTGGCCAGCGCGGCCAGGTCGCAGCGCTCGAGCTGGAAGTCCTTGCCGCGGCGGTCGTCGATGCGCACCAGGTCCAGCAGCTCGTTGATGATGTCGATCATCGCCTGCGACTGGCGGTGGATGATGGCCAGCACCTCCTGCTGGCGCTCGGGGCTGCTGCGGCGCTTGAGCAGCAGCTCGCTGAAGCCGAAGATGCTGGCCATCGGCGTGCGCAGCTCGTGCGCGGCGTGCGACAGGAACTCGCTCTTCATGCGGTCGACCTCGCTCTCGTGCGTGACGTCGCGCACGTAGAGGATCTGCGACACCGTCGCCGAACGCGACAGCCGCACCCCGGTCTCGACCACGCGCTGCGCCGGACGGGTGAGCTCGATGCGCACGCGGCGGCGGCGCTCGTCGGCGGCTTCGGCGCACTGGCGCAGCGCGGCCAGGCCGGGGAAGCTGGCCTGCGGCGCGCAGTGCCCGGCCAGCGCCTCGCCGAAGGCGGCCTCGTCCAGGCCCTGCACCGCGTCGGCGCCGAGCCCGGTGACACGCTGGAAGCCCTGGTTGGCATAGCGCACCCGGCCCTGGGCGTCGAAGGCGACGAAGCCGTCGGGGCTGAGCTCCAGCACCTCGTCGAGCTGGTGGGTGCGGTCCTGCAGGCGCAGCAGCGCCTGCTCCAGCTCGGCCTGGGCGGCCACCCGCATGCCGTTCTCGGCGCTCAGCGCGATGTGCGTGCGCTGCAGCTCGGCATTGCGCTCGGCCAGCGATGCGGCGATGCGCGCCTGCGCCTCGCCGGCGCGCTGCAGCGCCTCCACCCGCTCGCCGATGGCGCGCGACATGGTGTTGAAGGCCGCGCCGAGCCGGCCGACGTCGTCGTCGCCCTCGGCCACCGGTGCCGGCGTCAGCCGGCCGCGGGCCACCTGCAGGCTGGCCTCGGTCAGCGCCGAGAGCTGGCGGGTGATCAGCAGCCCCAGCACCGACAGCAGCGCCCCCGACAGCAGCAGCTCGCCGCCGGCGATCAGCAGGCCCTGGCTGAACAGCGCCTGGCGCGCCTGGACGATCTGGCCCAGGTCCAGGCCGAACTGCAGCCGGCCCAGCGGCTGGCCGGCCAGCGCGATCGGGTGTGCCACGTCGTAGCGTGGCGGGCTGGCGTCCAGCGTGAAGCCGCGGCCGGTGTCGGGCAGCGGCTTGCCCGCCGGCCAGCCGCTGGCGGCCACCACGCGTCCGGCGGCGTCGGTCACTGCCAGGTAGTCGATGCCCTTGATCGCCTGGCTTTCCCGCAGCACCGCCTGCACGGTGGCGTGGTCGTACTGGGCCAGTGGCGCCACCAGCGCGGCGCTCAGCACCGGGGCGATCTGCTGCGCCTGGGCGCGGGCCTGCTCGCCCATCGCGTCGCGCAGCAGGCGCAGGCTGTTGCCCACCAGCAGCGCCAGCATCACGAACTCGATGGCGACGGCCGCCAGGATCAGGCGGCCGCGGACGGTCTTCAGCGGCGCGAGCTGCAAGCGGGCCTCGGCATCACTTGGCGGGCGGCGCCTTCAGCGCCAGTCGCACCTCGTTCGCGTACGGCTCCATCGCAAACAGTTCACGCGGCTCCAGCGCCCGGTAGCCGCCCAGCTTGTACCGGTCGAAGTAGGCCCTGCCCTCGGGCGTGCCGGCAAAGGCCCACAGCGCGGCGCTCACCGCCTCCTGGCGGGCGGCGTGGCGGGCGTTGAGCACGTAGACCCGGCCGCTCATCGACGTGCTCTCGTCGAGCACGCGCAGCTGCTCGCGCAGCGCCGGCGGCAGGCCCTGGAAGTTGGCCAGCGACATGAAGCCGGCGCTGCCCTCGCCCTTGAGCACCAGGTGGCCGACGCTGTCGGACGCGCTGACGTAGCGCATGGTCGCGTCCGGCACCGCGTTGCGGTGCAGCCAGTGCTGGCCCCAGATCGTCACCAGCGAGGCCGGCGACAGCCCGATCACCGTGCTGCCGGCCAGGTCCCTGGCGCTGTGGTGGGGGCTCTTGCCGGCGACCACCGCCAGCGCGCGGAAGTCGGCCTTGTAGGTCAGCAGCGGCCGGTAGCCGGCGTCGGTCTGCAGCAGCCGGGCCTGGTGGCCGGTGGTGATGGCGAGGTCGTAGTCCTGGGCCATCGCCCGGCGGGCGAAGGCGGTGAAGTCCGGCGCGGTGATGACCTCGACGCGCTGGCCCAAGGCGTGCTCCAGGTGGGCGCGCAGCGGCTGGTACATCTCGACGATGACCCGCGCGCTGGTGTGCGGCGCCACCGCGATGCGCAGCGGCGCGGCGGCCGGTGCCGCGGGCAGGGCGGCCGGGCCGGCCGCCGCGGCCCAGGCGGGCAGCAGCGCCAGCAGGGCCAGGGTGCGGCGGCGGGTACGGGACATGGCGGGCGATCGGCGGGGGGAATCCAGAGGGGTATCGGCCGAGGGCCGCCGATCTTGAGCGGCGCCGGTCCCGTCCGGCGCGGCGCCGGGCCATCCGGCCGGGGCTGGCCGGGATCTTGCTGACCCTGCGCCCGTGCCCGACCGCTCCGCCACCCCGTCCGCCAGCGCCCCCGATCCGCAGTGGCGCGCGCAGGAGCTGCTGCTGCTGTCGCAGGTGGTCGGCGCGGTCGGCAAGAGCCTGGCGCCCGAGCGCGTGCTGCGCGAGATGCTGCACCTGATGTCCGAGCTGCTGGGCCTGAACCGCGGCCGTATCGTGCTGATCGACGACCTGGACCTGACCGAGGCGCTGCCGCGCGGCCGCGCCGACGCCGACTTCGCCAGCGCGTCGATCCGCTACGCCTACGGCCTGACGCGCGACGAGGCGGCGCGCGGCCGCTTCGCGCCGGGCGAGGGCGTGACCGGCCGCGTGCTGGCCACCGGCCAGCCGGCGCTGGTGCAGGACGTGGACGCCGAGCCGGCCTTCCTGTTCCGCACCGTGCCGCGCGCGCGCCTGCCGGCCGAGACGGTGGCCTACATCGCGCTGCCGATCGCCGTCGGCCCGCGCACCATCGGCGTGCTGGCCTGCCACCGCATCCGCAGCCGCCACCGCCAGCTGGCCGACGACGTGGCGCTGCTGAAGATCCTGGCCACGCTGGCCGGGCAGCTGCTGCAGCTGCAGCAGCACGTGGCCGCGCGCACCCGCACGCTGGAGGCGCGCAACGCCCAGCTGACCGCCGCGCTGGAGAGCGCCGCGGCGCGCTACGGCATCGTCGGCACCGCGCCGGCGCTGCTGCGCGCGCTCGGCGAGCTGGAGCGCGTCTCGTCGGCCACGGCCAGCGTGCTGTTGCTGGGCGAATCGGGCACCGGCAAGGAACTTTTCGCCCGCGCGCTGCACCTGGCCAGCCCGCGGCGCGACGCGCCCTTCATCAAGGTCAACTGCGCCGCGATCCCGGAGACGCTGTTCGAGTCCGAGCTGTTCGGCCACGAGCGCGGCGCCTTCACCGGCGCGCACGCGGCGCGCGCCGGCTGGTTCGAGCAGGCCGACCGCGGCACCATCTTCCTCGACGAGGTGGGCGAGCTGCCGCTGGCCATGCAGACCAAGCTGCTGCGCACGCTGCAGGAGGGCACGCTGGTGCGCCTGGGCGGCCAGCGCGAGCTGCCGGTGGACGTGCGCCTGGTCGCCGCGACCAACCGCGACCTGGAGGACGAGGTGGCCGCCGGGCGTTTCCGGCGCGACCTGTTCTACCGGCTGAACGTGATCCCGATCCGCCTGCCGGCGCTGCGCGAGCGCCGCGAGGACATCGCGCCGCTGGCCATGCACCTGCTCAGCCGCGCCAACCAGGCCCACCAGCGCAACGTGCACCTGGGCCCGGCGGCGCTGGCGCGGCTGGCGGCGCACGACTGGCCGGGCAACATCCGCGAGCTGGGCAACGTGATCGAGCGCCTGGTGCTGCTGGCCGAGCACCCGGCGGTGTCGGTGGCCGAGCTGGAGCGCTTCCTGGCCCGCAGTGGCCAGGCCGGCGGGGTGGCGCCCCCGGCGCCTGCGCTGGTCGCCCCCGCGCCCGCGCTGGCCGCCCCCGCGCCAGCGGCGGGTGGGGTGCGCGACTACCGCCCGCACGACTCGCACAGCGCGCAGGAGCTGGCCGCCGCGCTGCAGCGCCACGGCGGCAACCAGTCGCGCGCGGCGCAGGCCCTGGGGCTGACGCCGCGGCAGTTCGCCTACCGCTGGCGGCGGCTGGGTGCGGTGGCCGGCGGCACCGTCGGCGGGTCGACCGGCGGCTGAGCCGCGCCGACTTTGTCGACAAAGGTCGACGAAATGTCGACCAAGTCCCGGATTGTCGATGCCGCCGGATTCGCCGAAGAATTCCGCAAAAGTCCTGTTTTGACAGTCACTTGCACGTGATTCCGGGGCTCCGAACGGGGGTGGCACGGGCGTTGCGAAAGCCCGTCAGCCCTTCACCCCCTCCCAGGAGCCCCGCGCCATGACCGTGTCCCCTGTCCTGATCTCCCCGACCGAGCTGCAGTCGCTGATGGCCAGCGAGCCCGTCGTCCTCATCGACACCCGCGACCCCGAGGCCTACGCCGCCGGCCACCTGCCCGGCGCGGTGAACCTGCGCGAGATCTTCACCTTCCTCGCCAGCTCCACCGCCGAAGGCCTGCAGGCGCTGAAGGCCACCTTCGCCGAGCACTTCGGCGCGGTGGGCCTGTCGGGCGCCGAGACCGCCGTGTTCTACGAGGACGCGCTGAACAACGGCTACGGCCAGTCCTGCCGCGGCTACTACCTGCTGACCTGGCTGGGCTACCCCAAGGTCAAGGTGCTGGACGGCGGCATCAGCGCCTGGAAGGCCGCCGGCCTGCCGGTGTCGACCGAGGCGGTGACGCCCAAGGCCGCCGCCTTCCCGTCCGACCTGGCCGGCGCCGACGTGATGCTGACCAAGGACGACGTGGCCGCCGTGCTGGGCAGCCCCAAGGTCACGTTGCTGGACGTGCGCGACGTCGACGAGTGGACCGGCGAGAGCTCCTCGCCCTACGGCAAGGACTTCGCGCCGCGCAAGGGCCGCCTGCCGGGCGCCAAGTGGATCGAGTGGTACCGCTTCATGAAGCCCGGCCCGCACGGCCCGCGCTTCAAGTCGGCGCTGGAGGTGCAGGCCGAGTGCGCCACCGCCGGCATCGCGCCCACCGACACCGTCTACCTCTACTGCTTCAAGGGCGCGCGCGCGTCCAACACCTTCCTGGCGCTGAAGCAGGCCGGCTTCCAGGACGTGCGCATGTACTTCGGCTCCTGGAACGAATGGTCGCGCGACCCCGCGCTGCCGATCGACAGCGCGCCGCCGCTGCTGGCCCCGGCGCCGACCCTGGCCATGGCCGCCTGAGGCCGCCCACCCACCTCCTTCCTCGCCCCTTCCCCCACCCCTGGAGACACCGTGTCCGCCGTGCTCGAAACCACCACGATCAAGACCTATCTGCGCCCCATCGACCGCGACGGCCTGATGGCCTTCGCCGAGAAGGGCCGCGCCAACCCGCAGGCCCGCGGCACGAACAAGGTGCACACCGTCTGCGAGGGCCAGTACCGCACGCTCAGCTACGTGGGTGACCACGCGCCGGTGGTCGTCGACGAGCCGCTGCACCTGTTCGGTGAGAACACCGCGCCGGCGCCCGGCGAGATCGTGCTGTCGGGCCTGGGAGGCTGCCTGGCCGTGGGCATCACCGCGGTGGCCACCTGGAAGCAGGTGAAGCTGAGCAAGCTGGAGATCTTCCTCGAGGCCGACATCGGCAACCCCGCCGCCTGGGGCGCCGGCGGCGCCGAGAAGCTGCCGCCGGACATGGGCTTCCAGGCCATCCGCGTGAAGGTGCTGGTCGAGGGCGACGCGCCGCGCGAAGTCCTCGACGAGATCGTGCAGCACGCGAACTTCTATTCGCCGGTGGCCAACTCGATGCGCAACCCGGTGCCGATGACCATCGGCCTGGCGGACTGACGCGATGGCCGCCGTGCTGGAGACCGGGCCGGCCGCGGCGGCTGGCTTCGACACCCCGCCCCCCGCCGCCGAACTGCCCCCGCCGCTGGACGGCGAGGCCCTGATCGCCGCCACCCGCGCGCTGGCCGAGGGCCCGCTGGCCGCCGTGGCCGACGCGGTGGACCGCCAGGGCCACTACCCCGAGGCCATCCTGCGCGCGCTGGGCCGCCTGGGCGCGCTGCAGGCCCACCATGCCGACCGCGGCCTGGCCGGCGCCGGCGCCGACTACGGCCTGGCCATCCGCGCGATGGCCGAGGTCTCGCGGGTCTGTGGCGCCACCGGCTTCCTGACCTGGTGCCACATGGTCTGCGGCCTGTACATGGAGCAGTCGGGCAACCCGGCGCTCACGGGGGCCGCGCTGCAGCGCCACGGCCGCGCGCTGACGATGGGCGCCACCGGCATGAGCAACCCGATGAAGGGCTTCGCCGGCATCGAGCCCTTCCTGCTGCGCGCCGTGCCCGACGGTGCCGGCGGCGACTACCTCGTCAGCGGCACCCTGCCCTGGGTCAGCAACCTGGGCGACGACCACAGCTTCGGCGTGGTCGCGCCGGTGGTGGCGGCCGACGGCACGCCGGTGCTGGACGGCGGGCTGCCGCGCGAGATCATGTTCCTGGTGCACTGCGACGCCGCCGGCGTCGAGCGCCGCGACTGCCCCAGCTTCTCGGCGATGGAGGGCACCAACACCTGGGCGGTGCGGCTGGCCGGCTACCGCGTCGGCGCCGCGCAGCGGCTGGCCGACCCGGCGCGGCCCTTCATCGCCCGCATCCGCAACGCCTTCGTGCTGCTGCAGGCCGGCATGGCGGTGGGCATCACCCAGGGCGCGATCGACTCGATGCGCGCGGTCGAGCCGGCGCTGGGCCATGTCAACCGCTTCCTCGACGAGCGGCCCGACGCGCTGCAGGCCGAGCTGGACGCGCTGACCGCGCGCGTGATGGCGCTGGCCCGCGACCCCTTCTGCAGCGACGCCGAGTTCACCATCGACGTGCTCGACGCCCGCGCCCATGGCGCCGAACTGAGCCTGCGCGCCTCCCAGTCGGCCCTGCTGCACGCCGGCGCGCGCGGCTACCTGATGAGCTCGCCGGTGCAGCGCCGGGTGCGCGAGGCCCAGTTCGTGGCCATCGTCACCCCGGCCATCAAGCACCTGCGCAAGGAGATCGCCCGCCTCTCGGCGCCGGCGATGCCGGCATGAGGCGCGCTGGGTCAAGGTGCGCTCGCGGGCCGAGCGCCGGGCCGCTCCCAAGCCGGCCCGCGATCCCCTCGGGGGATCGGCCGACGTACTCGTCGGCCGAGGGGCAGGCATGACCGGCGCCGCCAACGACGCGGCCTGGCGGCAGTTCATCTGCCGCGCCTGCGGCTGGGTCTACGACGAGGCCCGGGGCGACCCCGACGGCGGCCTGCCGCCGGGCACCCGCTTCGCCGACATCCCCGAGGATTGGTCCTGCCCGCTGTGCGGCGTCACCAAGGCCGATTTCGAGCCCTGGGACCCGGCGGCGGCCGCCGCCATCGCCGCCGCGCCGGCGCCGGTGTCCGCGTGCGCCGCGGGCCGCGGCCGGCACGACCCCGGCGTGCTCATCGTCGGCGGCGGCCGCGCCGGCTGGCAGGTGGCCGAGGCGCTGCGCGCCCGCGACGCCGCGCTGCCGATCACCCTGGTGGCGGCCTGCAGCGCCGACGTCTACGACAAGCCGCTGCTGTCGGTGGCCCATGCCCGCGGCCTGGCGCCCGAGCGCCTGGTGCGCGAGCCGGCCGCCGACGCCGCGCGCCGCTTGAACGTGCGCCTGCTGGCCGACGCGGTGGCGGTGCGCATCGACCCCGCCACCCGAACGCTGCGCACCACCCGCGGCACGCTGCGCTGGCGCCAGCTGGTGCTGGCCCACGGCGCGCAGCCGCGGCTGCCGGCCGGGCTGCCGCCGGCCCTGGTCTGGCGCGTCAACGACCTGGCCGCCTACCGGGGCCTGCGCGCCGCGCTGGCGCGCGGGCCGCAGCAACTGCTGGTGGTCGGCGCCGGCCTGGTCGGCTGCGAGCTGGCCAACGACCTGGCGCTGGGCGGCCACGGCGTGACGCTGCTGGACGCCGCGCCGCGCCCGCTGGCCGCGCTGTTGCCGGCGCGCGCGTCCGAGCGCCTGCTGCAGGCCTGGGCGCCGCTGCCGCTGCGCTTCGAGGGCGGCGTGCAGGTGCAGGGCGTGCTGGCGCTGCCGGACGGGCGGCGCCGTGTCGCGCTGAGCGACGGCCGCGTGCGGGTGGTCGACCAGGTGCTGGCCGCCACCGGCCTGGCCGCCGCCGACCGCCTGGCCCGCAGCGCCGGCCTGGCCTTCGACCCCGGCTGCGGCGGCGTGGTGGCGGACCCGCGCACGCTGGCCACCAGCCACCCCGACATCCACGCGCTGGGCGACTGCGCCGCAGTGGACGGCCTGGCCCAGCGCTTCATCGAGCCGATCGCACGCCAGGCGCTGGCCATCGCCGAGGCGCTGTGCGGCAGCGCATCACCCGTTGCCGCACAGCCCGCCGCCGAGCCGCCGACGCTGCGCGTCAAGACCAGCAGCCTGCCGCTGAAGCTGCAGGGCCGGGCCGCGCCCGACGCCGCCTGGACCGTGCTGGCCGACAGCGCCGAGCGGCTGGAGATGGTGGCGCGCGGCGCCGACGGCCAGGTGCAGGCGCGGCTGCTGGCCGAGGTGCCGGCGGCGCTGCGGCAGGCGGCCTGACAGGCCACCGCGGCGCCGCGCCTCAGAGGCTGAGCGAAGAACTCTCAGCCTCTCAGCCGCCTGCCAGCCCGTCGATCTGCCGCCGCAGCGCATCGGCGATCAGCCGCAACTGCTCGGGGCCGATGGTGGCCCAGCCCAGCAGGCGCTGCGAGACGCGGCCGCCGGACTGGAAGGCCATCAGGCTGCCGATCAGCAGCAGGGCCTGCACGCGGTCCTCGGGCGCCGGCTCGGCAAGGCCGCGCAGGCCGGCGATCAGGCGCGCGGTCAGCGCGGCGCCGGGCTCCCAGACGCGGCGGTACAGCACCTCGTAGGCCGGGCCCGGGTCGGCCGTCTCGCGGGCGATGAAGGCCGCCCAGCGGCGCGCGTCGGCGTGCACCACCAGCAGCTCGACCAGGGTGTCCATCAGCGCGCGCAAGGTGTCGCGCAGCGCCGCCGGCGGGTCGCCGCGCTCCAGCGCGGTCAATGCGCGGCCCGCGGCCGGGCCCATGTGGCGGTGGTAGCCGTCGGCGATGGCCTCGGCACAGGCCAGGTACAGCCCCTCCTTGTGGCCGAAGTAGTAGGGGATGGCCGGCAGCTGCACGCCGGCGGCCTCGGCGATGCGGCGCGTGGTGGCGGCGCGGAAGCCCACGTCGGCGAACTCGGCCATGGCCGCTTCCAGCAGGCGCTGCCGCGCCGCGTCGCCCTTGGCATAGCCGCTGGCCACGCCGTCGCGGCGCGCGCGCGGGGGCTGGGCAGGGGTGTCGGTCGCCATGTCAGGACGGTTCGCGCAGGGGGGGCGGGTTCGCCAGGGCTTGCGCCGCGAGCCTATCACACGATATAAAACGTCCGATTGCTAACAGACGATATGTTTTAGGAGCCTCCGACGATGTCCGCTGTCCCCGACGCCCTGCTGGCCCGCATGGCCGCCCAGGCCGAACGCCTGCCCGGCATGTACGGCCGCCTCGACTTCAGCACCCTGCCCGAGCGCTACACCGAGGACCCGGCCGTGCCCAGCGTGCTGGACGCGCGCTGGCCGGGCTCGGGCCGGCGCCGCGCCCAGCTGCTGGCCAACCGGCCGATGGTCGAGCGCATCCGCGCCTACACCCTGCTGGGCGACCCGGTGGCCGACGCCTACGCCGCGCTGATCCCGCGCCACGGCTTCCGCCAGCTGGTGGACTGGCTGGTGCGCGCCTGCGACCAGGGCCTGAATGCCGTGCCCGAGGCGCCGCCCGAGCTGCGCACCTTCATCGACGCGATGGCCCGCGTGCCCGACTGGCTGGACCGCGACCTGATCGAGCAGGGCGCCCGCGCCAGCCGCCCCGGCATGGCCTACATCGCGCCGCTGGTGCTGCGCGGCGCCTTCTTCGCCACCTTCACCAACAAGTACGCCGCGCTGCCGATGGCGCTGACCGGCGCGCTGGGCCACGACACCGCGGCGCGCCGCGTGATGGAGACGGCCACCTTCTTCACCGTCACCACGCTGCCCGGCGCGCTGCAGCGCCACGGCCCGGGCTTCAAGGCCGCGGCCATGGTGCGGCTGATGCACTCGATGGTGCGCTTCCACGCCCTGGGCAAGCCGGGGCTGTGGGATACCGCGGTGTACGGCCTGCCGATCCCGCAGGTCGACCAGATGCCCGCCGGCCTGATCGGGCCCTACCTGATCGCGCGGCGCACGCTGCGCCGCGGCCAGCAACGGTTCAACCCGGCCGACCGCGCGCAGATCGAGCTGGCGCGCTACCGCTGCTTCCTGCTGGGCCTGCCGGAGGACCTGCTGCCCGACACGCCGCAGGCCATGGTCGACATCATGGACACGCGCAGCGCCACGCTGCGCGACGGCTTCGACGACGCCACCTGCGGCGCGCTGCTGCGCGCCACCATGGCCGCCGACCTGGGCCGCGACCCGGGCTGGCTGGGCGGCCTGGCCGCCGCGGTGGAGCCCAGCGTGGCGCGGCTGTACTTCCTGCGCAACTTCCTGGGCGGCGACCGGGCGCGCGCGGCGGCCATGGGCGTGCCCATCGGCCGGCGCGACACCGCGCTGGCGCTGGTGGGCGTGGTGCTGGTCGCGGTGCCGGCCATCGGCCATGCGCTGGCGCGGCGCGTGCCGGGCCTGCGCGACGTGGCCGACCGCGCCCTGGTGCGCCGGCTGCAGCGGCTGCTGCAGCGCTACGGCCATGCCGATTTCCAGTCGGACGCGGCGCAGTACCGGCCCAACGCCGGCGGCGGCCATGGCGGGCAAACGGGCCACGCGGGCGGCCACCCGGGCGGCGCGCCGGCGCGGCCGGCGGCGCCCTGAGCGGCCCTGGCGCGCCGCCGCAGTTCAGTAGGTCTTGTACGGCAGGAACTTGCCGCTCATCGTGATGGCCACCCGGTCGCCGGCCGGGTTCGGCTCGCGCTGCAGGTCCATCTTGAAGTCGATGGCGCTCATGATGCCGTCGCCGAACTCCTCGTGGATCAGTTCCTTGAAGGTGGTGCCGTAGACGCTGACCAGCTCGTAGAAGCGGTAGATCAGCGGGTCGGTGGGCACGCTGGTGGGCAGGCTGCCCTTGTAGGGCACGACCATCAGCCACTTCTTCTCCTCGGCGGAGAGGCCGAAGATCTTGCCGACGATGTCGGCCTGCTTCTTGTCCAGCGTCATCTGGCCCAGGCAGGCGGCGGTGACCCACTCCTTGCTCAGGCCGACCTTGGCGGCCACGTCGGACCACTTCAGGCCCTTGGCCACCTTGGTGGCGATGATCTTCTCGGTGACGTCCAGGCGGCTCATGCGGGGGCTCCTTGTGGTGTGGGGACGGTGTGGGAACGGAAAACGGTGGGCGGCAGGTCGCGGCCTCAGGCCACGCGCTGCAGGTGGGGGCGGGCGCCGGGGCCGGCGCCGGGCAGCGGGTCGTCCGGCGCCGGGTCCACGCCCGGGCGCACCTCGGGCGGGAACTCGGGCGCCTGGCCGTGGGCCAGGGTCTTGGCGCGGCTGACCAGGAAGTCCACCAGGTGGTTGCGCACCGGGTAGAACAGCGGCTCGTGGTGCAGCGTGGCGCGCTGGCGGTGGCGCGGCAGCGGGTTGCGCACCACCTCGGCCACGCGGGCGCGCGGGCCGTTGCCCATCAGCAGGATGGTGTCGGCCAGCAGGATGGCCTCGTCCACGTCGTGCGTGATCATGAACACCGTCTGCTGGGTCTCGGCGCAGATGCGCAGCAGCTCGTCCTGGATGGTGCCGCGGGTCAGCGCGTCCAGCGCGCCGAAGGGCTCGTCCAGCAGCAGCATCTTGGGCTGGATGGCGAAGGCCCGGGCGATGCCCACGCGCTGTTTCATGCCGCCCGACAGCTGCGACGGCTTCTTGTCGGTGGCCGCGCCCAGGCCGACCATGGCCACGTACTGCTCCACCTGGGCGTCGACCTGGGCGGCGCTCCAGTCGGGCCACTTGCTGCGCACCGCGAAGGCGATGTTGCGCCGCACCGTCAGCCAGGGCATCAGCGCGTGGCCCTGGAAGACCACGCCGCGGTCCAGGCTGGGGCCGGCGACCTCGCGGTTATCCATCAGCACCACGCCGGCGCTGGCCTGCTCCAGGCCGGCCAACACGTTCAGGATGGTGGTCTTGCCGCAGCCCGAGTGGCCGATGATGCAGACGAACTCGCCGCGGGCGATGCCGAAGTTGACGCCGTCGAACACCGGCTCGGCCGCGCCCGGGTAGGTCTTGCCCAGGCCCTGAACCTCCAGAAACTTGCCGGTGCTCATGCGGAGCCCTCCGGCCGGGTCATTCCGTCAAGCGGCCGCCGCGGAACCGGCTTGGCCGGGCCGCTGGCGGCGCCCCCTCGGGGGGAGGCGCCGCAGGCGCTTCGGGGGGGATCAATCCACATAGGTCACCGCCTTTTGCAGCCGGGCAAACAGGGCATCGAGCGCCATGCCGACGACGCCGATCACCAGGATGGCGAAGAGCACGTTGGCCAGCGCCAGGTTGTTCCACTCGTTCCAGACGAAGTAGCCGATGCCGGTGCCGCCCACCAGCATCTCGGCGGCCACGATGACCAGCCAGGCGATGCCCATGCTGATGCGCATGCCGGTCAGGATGGTCGGCGCCGCGGCGGGCAGGATCACCTCGACCGCCTTGCGCAGCGGCGTCACCTCCAGCGTCTTGGCCACGTTCAGCCAGTCGCGGCGCACGCCGGCCACGCCGAAGGCGGTGTTGATCAGCATCGGCCAGATCGAGCAGATGAAGATCACGAACACGCCCGAGATCGACGAGTCCTTGATGGTGTAGAGCGCCAGCGGCATCCAGGCCAGCGGCGAGATCGGCTTGAGCACCTGGATGAAGGGGTCCAGCGCGCGGTACAGCAGGGGGCTCATGCCGATGACGAAGCCCAGCGGCACCGCCACCAGCGCCGCGATGCCGAAGCCCAGCCCCACCCGCGCCAGCGAATGCGCCAGCTGGATGCCGATGCCCTTGTCGTTGGGGCCGTTGTCGTAGAAGGGGTCGGACAGCTGGCGCAGCAGCGTGGCGCCCAGCTGGGCCGGCGTCGGGAAGCCGTCGGACTTGGCCGGCGCGCCGCCGCCGCCGGCGGCCGACACGTCCTTGCCCATCAGCTTGGCGTACTCGATCTGCTCGGGCGTCAGCGCCACGGCGGGTGCCGCGCTGGCCGCCGGCCGCGTCGCCAGCTGCCACACGCCCAGCAGCAGGGCCAGCAGCAGCAGCGACAGCAGGCCGGCGCGCAGGCCCTGGGCACGTGCGGGGGTCATCGCGGGGCCCTCCGGCTCAGGCCATGCGGTGGATGGGGAAGCTCTTCAGGTACTCGGCGGGCCTGGCCGGGTCGAACTCCTTGCCCATCACCTTGAACTTCTTGTAGGCGCCCTCGGGCACCGGCTGGCCCAGCGCCTTCATGTGCTTCTTGGCGTCGGTCAGCAGGAACACCTGCTCGGCCACCTGGCGGTAGTTGACCTCGCCCTTCAGGTAGCCCCAGCGCTGCATCTGGGTCATCATCCAGACGGCCATGCTCTGCCAGGGCACGGGGTCGAAGTCGGCGCGCTCGGGCACGGTGCGCACATTGCCCAGGCCGTCGGCGAAGCGGCCGGTCAGCACCTGGTTGAGCACCGCCTCGGGCTGGTTCAGGTACTGCGCCGGCGCGATGACCTTGGCGATCAGCTCGCGGTTCTTGGCCTCGCGGGCCATCGCCGAGGCGGTGAGCACCGCGCGGAACAGCGCCGCGTAGGTGGCGGGGTTCTCCTTGATGAAGCCCTCGCTGACGCCGAAGGCGCAGCAGGGGTGGCCGTCCCAGATCTCGCGCGAGAGGATGTGGATGAAGCCCACCTCGTCGTAGACCGCGCGCTGGTTGAAGGGGTCGGGGCCGAGGAAGCCGTCGATGTTGCCGGCGCGCAGGTTGGCCACCATCTCCGGCGGCGGGGTGACGCGCAGCTGCACGTCGGTGTCGGGGTTCAGGCCGTGCTCGGCCAGGTAGTAGCGCAGCAGGTAGTTGTGGATGCTGTGCTCGAAGGGGATGGCGAACTTGAAGCCCTTCCAGCCCTTGGGATCGCGGTTGCCCTTGTGCTTGTTGGCCAGCACGATGGCCTGGCCGTTGATGTTCTGGATCGTGGCCACGCGCATCGGCACCTGGGTCGAGCCCAGGCCCATCGAGATGGCCAGCGGCATCGGGCTGAGGAAGTGCGAGGCGTCGTGCTCCTTGTTGAGCATCTTGTCGCGGATCAGCGCCCAGCCGGCGGTCTTCATCAGCTGCACGTTCAGGCCCTGCTGGCGGTAGAAGCCCAGCGGGTCGGCCATGATCAGCGGGCTGGCGCAGGTGATGGCGATGAAGCCGATCTTCAGGTCCTTCTTCTCGGGCGCCTTCTGCTCCTGCGCCATGGCCTGCAGCGAGGCCACCGGCAGCACACTGGAGATCGCCGCCATCGCGGTGCGCCGGCCCACCGCCTTCAGGAAGGCGCGGCGCACCGGCTCCTGCGGGAACAGGGCCTTGACCAGCGCGGCCTCGATGAACTGGCGGCCCAGGGCCTCGGCGTCGACGGGGCGGTCGGCGGCCGCCGCTGCGGGGGCGGCGTCGCTGGTCAAGGGAGCCGGGGCGGCCGAGGTGACCGAACGGGCCTGGGCGTGGTCGATCGCCAGGCCGGCCAGCGCGCCGGCGGCGCTGGCGCGGCCGTGGTCCTGCGGCGCGTGGTCCTGGCCGCAGCCGCAGCGCAGCATCAGCGGGCGGTCGGCGTCGTACGGGTCGTAGGCGGTCGGTTCGTCGTCGTGGTGCATGGCGGGCTCGGCTTCGGGATGGAGACCATCCTAGAAAGCAGGACCCGTGCGCACCATCGCGGGGCCGGTGATTTGGCTGTCGTGGGGCGGGGGATGGCGTGTAGGGCTGGCACTACACGGTGGCTGACGCGTCGCGCTGCACTCAGTGGTGGTCGTCCTCGCGCTGGTGGCGCACGGCCACGACCACCACCTCGGTCGGCGACGCGATCTCGAACAGCGCGACGTAGCCGGACCGTCCGAAGGGGATGATCAGCTCGCGCAGGAAGGAACTCTGCCCGGTCTTGCGGCAGGTGAAGGGCGAGGTCGACAGCGTCGCAAAGCCGGCGCGGATGGCGGCCACGGCCTGCTCGGCCAGCCACAGGTCGCCGCCGTCCCGGGCCAGCTCGCGCTCCAGCACGCAGTCGAACAGGCGCCCGAGGCCGGCCTCTGCCGCGCCGGCCGTGGCAGGCCTACGGCCCCTGCACCAGCTCCTGCCGCACCGCGTACAGCGCCAGCTCCACGTCGTTGCGCGCGCCGGTCTTCTCCAGGATGCGCGCGCGGTAGGTGCTGACGGTGTTGGGCGACAGCACCAGCTGCTCGGCGATCTCGCCGACGCTGCGGCCGGCGGCCAGCAGCCGGAAAACCTGGTACTCGCGGTGCGACAGGCGCTCGTGGCCGGCGTCGGCCGCGGCGCCGCTGCCGCCGCCGGCGCCCAGCGCGCCGGCCAGCTGCTCGGCCATGGCCGGGGTGACGAACAGGCCGCCGGCGGCCACCTTGCGCAGCGCGGCGATCATCTGCTCGGAGTCGGCGCTCTTGTTCAGGTAGCCGGCGGCGCCCAGCTTCAGGCAGCGCACGGCGTACTGGCGGTCGGGGTAGGTGCTGAGCATCAGCACCGGCAGCTTGGGGAATTCGGCCTTCAGCGCCTTCAGCACGTCCAGCCCGTCGCGCTGCGGCATCGCGATGTCCAGCAGCACCGCGTCGGGCAGGGTGCCGGCGGCGGCGGCGCGGCGCACCGCGGCGAGGGCGGCGGGGCCGTCGGCGGCCTCGTCGGCCACGCTGATGTCGCCGGCGTCGGCCAGGATCTGGCGGATGCCCTGGCGCACGATGAGGTGGTCGTCGCAGACGAGCACGCGGATCATGGCGCCTCCGCGGCGTGGATCGGCATGGCCAGGCGCACCCGCGTGCCCTGGCCGGGCGCGCTGTCGATGCGCAGGCGGCCGCCGAAGTGGCGCGCGCGCTCGCGCAGGCCCATCACGCCGTAGCTGCGCGGGTGGTTCAGCGCCTCGGGCGGGGCGCCCACGCCGTCGTCGCGCACCTCGATGTACAGCATCGGCGCGGGCGGCGGGTCCACGTCGATGCGGATGCGCACGCGGCGGGCCTGCGCGTGGCGGGCGACGTTGCTCAGCACCTCCTGGAAGATGCGGAACACCGCGGTGGCCTGGGCGCCGGCGGGGGCCACGGCGCCGGCGGGCACCACCACCTGCAGCCGGGCGTCGAGCTCGGCGCTGTCGATGAACTCCTGCGCCTGCCATTCCAGCGCGGCCCACAGGCCCTGGTGGTCCAGGATGCTGGGGCGCAGGTCGGTGATGATGCGGCCCAGGTTGTCCACCGCGGTGTCGATCAGCCGGCCCATGCCCTGGCACTTGGCGGCCAGCGGCGCGCGGTCGTCCACGCGCTTGGCCAGCCAGCCCACGTCCATCTTCAGCGCCACCAGCAGCGAGCCCAGCTCGTCGTGGATCTCGCGGGCGATGCGGGTGCGCTCGTCCTCGCGCACGGTCTCGGCATAGGCGGCCAGCTCGCGCAGCTGGGCCAGCGCGCTGGACAGCTCGGTGGTGCGGTCGGCCACGCGGCGCTCCAGGTCCTCGCGGGTCTGGTGCAGGCCGGCCTCGGCGCGCTTGCGCTCGGTGATGTCGACGAAGGTCACCACCGCGCCGATGACGCGGCCGTCCTGCTCCACCGGGTAGGACGAGTACTCGGCCGGGAAGGCGCTGCCGTCGGCGCGCCACAGCACCTCGCTGTCCACCCGGCAGGGCAGGCCCTGGCGGAAGGCGTTGAAGATCGGGCACTCGGGCTCGGGGTAGTCGCGGCCGTCGGCATGGCGGTGGTGCACCAGCTCGTGCATGTTGCGGCCCAGCACCTGCTCGGTGCGCCAGCCCAGCATCTGCGCGCCGGCGCGGTTGATGAAGGTGCAGCAGCCGCGGTCGTCGATGCCGAACATGCCGTCGCCGGTGGAATCGAGCAGCAGGGCCAGGCGCTGGTGCCAGGCGCCGGCCAGGGCGGCGGCACGGTCCGGGGGCGGGGCGGTCGATGTCGGGGCCGATGTCGGGGCCGGTGGTGGCAGGGCGGTGCACATGGCGGGGCGGGGCAGGGCGGGGGTGCACCGGGGCAGTGCAAGCCACATGCCATGGGGCGGGATCGGCGGGGCTGGCGCAGGGGCGACCGCGGGCGCGGCCGCATGGGCGCGGCGGCCGGGCTAGCATGGGGCGTCCAAGGACTCGAGGTCGCCCATGCCCCCACCGTCGCTGCACACCTGGCTGCTGCTGGCCCACCTGCTGGGGGTGGTGCTGTGGGTCGGGGGCATGGCCTTCGCCCATTTCGCGCTGCGTCCCGCAGCGGCGGCGCTGCTGGCACCGCCGCAACGCCTGCCGCTGCTGCACGGCACGCTGGGCCGCTTCTTCCGGCTGGTGGCGCTGGCGGTGCCGGTGATCCTGGCCAGCGGCGCCGCGCTGTGGTCGGGCGCCGGCACCGCGCCGGCCGGCTGGCACGCGATGGCCGGGCTGGGCGCGGTGATGGCGGTGGTCTTCGTGGGGATCTACGCCGGCCTGTACCCGCGGCTGGGCCGCGCGGTGGCGGCCCAGGCCTGGCCCGTGGCCGGCCAAGTGATGGCGCGCATCCGCGCGCTGGTGGCGCTGAACCTGGGCCTGGGCACCGCGGCCATCGTGGCGGCGGTGCTGGCGCGCGGCTGACCGTGCCGCCCCGCTAGAACTTGCGCACCTCGATGCGGTTCTTGGCCAGCGCGTAGCCCAGCTGCCGCGGCGTCACGCGCAGCAGGCGGGCGGCCTTGGCCTGCACCCAGCCGCACTGTTCCATGGCCCAGATCAGGCGCTCGCGCTCGCCCTCGGGCGGCTCGCGGCCGGCCTGGGGCGAGGGCGGCGCCGGCAGGTGGGCGGTGGGGCCGATGCGGGTGACGCCGTCGTCCTCGTCGCCGGGGTAGGCGGCGGCCGGGCGGGCCGGCACGGCGCCGGCGTGGGCCGGCAACGGGTCGGGCTGGCGCGGCGGCGGCGCGAAGGCCACCGGCGCGGCGGCCGCCACCGCATCGGCCTTGTCCAGGAAGTGCAGGGTCTGGGTCAGGCAGCGGTTCTGCTTGCAGGGGAAGGCCAGGTCGCGGATCAGGTCACCCTGCACCATGGTGGCGGTGCGCTCGACGCAGTTCTCCAGCTCGCGCACGTTGCCGGGCCAGTAGCAGCTGCTGAGCACCTTCATCGCCTCGGGCGTGACCTTGAGCTGGCGCCGGTTCTCCTTGTTGAAGCGGTCCAGGAAATGGGCCACCAGCGGCGGGATGTCGGCGCGGCGCTCGCGCAGCGGCGGCAGGAAGATGCTGACCACGTTGATGCGGTAGTACAGGTCGGCGCGGTACTCGCCGCGCTGCACCATCTTCTCCAGGTCGCGGTTGGTGGCGCAGATCAGGCGCACGTCCACCTTCACCGCCTTGCTGCCGCCGACGCGCTCGAACTCGCGCTCCTGCAGCACGCGCAGCAGCTTGGCCTGGAAGCCCGGCGAGACGTCGCCGATCTCGTCGAGGAACAGCGTGCCGCCATGGGCCAGCTCGAAGCGGCCCTTGCGCTCGCCGACGGCGCCGGTGAAGGCGCCCTTCTCGTGGCCGAACAGCTCGCTTTCCAGCAGCGATTCGGTCAGCGCCGCGCAGTTGACCTTGACGAAGGGCCCGTCCTTGCGCGGCGACTGGTAGTGGATGGCGCGGGCGATGGCCTCCTTGCCGGTGCCGCTCTCGCCGCGCAGCAGCACGGTGGCGCGCGAGGGCGCGGCCTGGTGCACCTCGCTGAAGACCTGCTGCATCGGGCGCGACTCGCCGATCACGTTGTCGATGGCGAAGCGGCCGCGCGGCGCGGCGGCCAGGGCCTTCTGCAGCCGGGTGGTCTCCTGCTGCAGGCGCTGGTGCTCGTCGCGCACCGCGGCGTGCAGCGCGGCGGCCTGGGCCAGCAGCGTGGCCACCATGGTCAGGATGCGCTGGTCGTCGGACAGCCGGGCGCCGCCCTGCACCTCGCGCTGCGCGGCCAGCACGCCCAGCACGCCGCGGTCGGTCTTCAGCGGCACGACGACGAAGGCCATCATGCGGGCGTCGTGCGCACCGAAGGCGCCGGTGCGGTCGATGAACTCGGGCGCCTGGCGCACGTCGGGCACGGTCACGGCCAGGCCGCTGGCGTAGACGCGGCCGATCACGCCCTCGCCGGGCAGCCAGTGGCCGCGCTCTTCCTGGCCGTGGTCCAGGCCGACCGAGCTGTGCACGCGCAGCATGGCCTCGCCGTCCTCGGGCGGCATCACGATCATCACCCGCGGCAGGCCCAGGTGGGCCGACAGCACGTTCAGCGCGGCGCGGAAGGTGCGCGCGATGTCCAGCGAGGCGCCGAGGATGCGGCAGATCTCGTAGACCGTGATCAGCTCGACATGCGAGCGTTCGTCCATCGGTGACCGGGCTTGCATCGCCATCCTCCTGCACCGTCAAGGGCACACCGCGGCGGCCCATCCTGGGTCGCCTTGCTGTGCATCGGTGCGCGGCCGGGCTGCCGGGCATCGTTTTCGCGCACCGCAGGGCTGCGGCCAGGGTCTTGGGGGCGATGCAGCAAAAACCGGGCCCCGGCCAAGGGTTTTCACCAGCTCGTCTTAGGGGCCTGCAGCCGGGCCACGGGCCGGCCGCCGAGCAGGTGCTCGTCGAACAGCTCGGCCACGTCGTCGACGCTGACGCGCTGGTAGAGCACGCCCTCGGGGTAGACCAGCACGTTGGCGCCGCCCTCGCAGGGGCCCAGGCAGCCGGAGTAGGTGATGGCCACCTGCGCGTAGGCGTTGCGCTTCTGCAGCTCGGACCACAGCGCCTGCAGCAGCGGTGACGCGCCCTTGGCGGCGCAGGAGCCGCGCGGGTGGCCGGCGGGGCGCTGCTGGCTGCAGACGAAGACATGGCGGGCGGGACGGGACATGGTGGGCGCTCCTGGCGGTTCGGGTGCAGACGAGATGGGAGATGGGCGAGGCGGTGCCCCGGCGTCGCGGCGGCCGGGTGCCGCCAGCGGGCGGGCAGGACGTCGGCCGGCCGCGGCCGGCGGTTGGCCAGCGCCCGGTTCAGGCCGGCGCGCGCTCGGCGATCAGCCGTTCCAGCTCGACGATGTGCTGGGCTTCCTCGGCGGCGAACTCGCCGGCCAGGGCCCGCAGTTCGGCGTCGGGCGTGGTGGCGGCGATGGCCGCGTAGTAGGCGTGGCCGCGGCGCTCGCTGGCCAGGGCCAGCTGCAGGGCGTCGCCGGCGTCCATCAGCGCGTCCACGCCCGCCCAGTCGGCGGTCTCGGGCGCGGTGCCGTCGGGCCAGCGGTATTCGTCAGGCTGCAGCGCGGGCAGCTCGCGGAAGCCGCCGCGCGCCTGGGCCTCGGCCAGGTGCTTGCGCGAGTAGTGGGCCATGCGCGCGAAGAAGGTCTTCAGCGCCGCGTTGCCGTCGGTGAGCATCGCGGCGGCCAATTCCTCGTAGCGGCGGGCCGCCTCGCGCTCCAGCTGGATCGCGTGGGCCAGGAAGGTCTCGATGTCGTTCATGCGCGAGTCGTTGCGTTGTTCCACGGCCTCGCAGAGCTCGGCCGGTGCGGCAGGCGAGGGCCGGTCCGCAGGGACCGCCCCGCGTCCAGCCTTACCCGAACTTGAACAGGATGCCGTGGCCGCCGCGCGGGTACTCCCAGGCGACGTTGGCATGCTCGGTGCAGATCACCCGGCAGCTGCCGCACTCCAGGCAGCCGTCGGTGATCAGCGTGACCGTGCGGTTGCCCTCGGCCTTGTAGCAGCTGGCCGGGCAGACGTAGGTGCAGCTCTGCGACTGGCAGTCGCTGCTGCAGACGTTGGCGTCCTTGATGCGGATGTGCGGCCGGCCGTGGTCGACCTTGTAGCGGTTCTGGAACAGCTTCTCTTCGACGTTGACGTGCATGGTGGGCTCCTCGTCGGTGCTGCGGTCAGCGGAAGGCGCGCCAGAGCTTGAAGGCGTCGCCCACCAGCCCGCCCCAGCGGCGGGCGGTCTTGAAGCTGCCCAGGATCTCCTTCTCCTTGGCCTTCTTGTCCACGCCGTCGACGGTGAACATCGTCTTGGCGGCGCGGTTGACCAGGGTCGGGTAGGTGGTGAAGAACTGCGGGCTGCTGTGCAGCACCTGCGGCATGTCGCGGTACTTGTGCAGGTCCTTCATCACGAAGCTGGCGTCCAGCCGGTCCTTGTAGGCCTTGAGCACCTTGGCCGTCATCGGCTGGTTGGCGGCCTTGGCGGCGATCACCGTCTCGGCGGCCAGGCGGCCGGTGGTCATCGCCAGGTTGCTGCCCTCGCGGTGCGCGGCGTTGACGAAGCCGCCGGAGTCGCCCACGATCATCCAGCCCTCGCCGTAGACCTTGGGCACGGCGTGGAAGCCGCCCTCGGGGATCAGGTGGGCGCAGTACTCCTTCATCTCGCCGCCCTCGATCAGCGGCGCGATGCTGGGGTGGGCCTTGAGCTTTTCCAGCAGCGCGTAGGGCGCGGTGCGCTGGGGGTTGGCCTTGAAGTCGCTGAGCAGGCAGCCCACGCCGATGGTCAGCGACTCCTTGTTGGTGTAGAGGAAGCCGGTGCCCACCATGCCCTCGGTGACCGTGCCCATCATCTCGATGACCACGCCTTCCTCTTCCTTGACGTTGAAGCGCTGCTGGATCACCTCCTCGGGCAGGAACAGGATCTCCTTGACCGCCAGCGCGACGTTCCTGGCCTCGATCTCGCCGTGGAAGCCGGCCTTGCGCGCCAGCGTGCTGTTGACGCCGTCGGCCAGGATCACCACGTCGGCGTAGACCTCGCCGCCCTGGCGGTCGCAGCGCACGCCGATGCAGCGCTCGCCGTCCATCAGCAGCTCTTCCACGGTGGTCTCGCAGATCAGCAGGGCACCGGCCTCGCGCACCTTGCTGGAGAACCACTTGTCGAACTGGGCGCGGATGATGGTGTAGCGGTTGTACGGCGGCTTGTTGTAGTCGTCGCTGCGGTAGTGGGTGCCGACGAAGCTGTTGTCGTCCAGCACCCAGACGCGCTGCTCGATGATGTGGCGCTCCAGCGGCGCGTCCTCGCGGAAGTCGGGGATCACCTTCTCCAGCGCGTCGGCGTACAGGATGGCGCCCTGCACGTTCTTGCTGCCGGGGTACTCGCCGCGCTCGATCTGCAGCACCTTCAGGCCGGCCTTGGCCAGCGTGTACGCCGCGGTGTTGCCGGACGGGCCGGCGCCGACGACGATGGCGTCGAACTTCTCCTTGCTCATGACAGCCCCTCGTCCGACGGGTACGTCGGCCGATCCCCCGAGGGGATGCGGGCCGGCTTGGGAGCGGCCCGGCGCTCGGCCCGCCGCTTCGATGTCGTTTGATGGTTCATCTTGGCTCCTGGGTTAGGCAACCTTCTTGATGCGCTTGTCCAGGTGGGTCCTGAACGCCTGGGTCAGCACCGGCAGCACCTGCATCGCGTTGCCGACGATGCCGTGGTGGGCGAAGTCGAAGATCGGTGCGTTGGGGTCGGTGTTGATGGCCACGATCACGTCCGAGGCCTCCATGCCCACCCGGTGCTGGATGGCGCCCGAGACGCCGGCGGCGATGTACAGCTTGGGCCGCACCGTCTTGCCGGTCTGTCCGACCTGGCGCTCGGCGTCCAGCCAGCCCGCCTGAGTGACGGCGCGGGTGGCGCCCACCTCGGCGCCCAGCACGCGGGCAAGCTCCCACACCAGCTTGCAGTTGTCGGCGTTCTTCAGGCCCTTGCCGGCGGTGACGATGATGTCGGCGTAGGCCAGGTTCACCGTGTTGCGGTTGGTGTCGGGGATGAAGTCCAGCAGCTTGGTGACGATGTCGGTCTCGACCATGCCGAGCGCCATCGTCACGATGTCGCCGCTGCGGCTGTCGTCGCGCCGCGGCATGGCGGCGGTGCGCGGGCGCATCGTGGCCATCTGCGGCCGGTAGGCCAGGGTCATGATGGTGCACAGCAGGCTGCCGCCGAAGGTCGGGCGGGTGGCGGCCAGCGCGCGGCCGTCGATGTTCAGCTCGGTGCAGTCGGCGGTCAGCCCGGTGCCCAGGGTGGTGGCCACGCTGCCGGCCAGGTCGCGGCCCATGGTGGTGGCGCCCAGCAGGAGGATTTCGGGCTGGTGGGTGTTGACCAGGTCGGTCAGGCCCTTGGTGAAGGGCTCGTTGCGGTAGCCCTGCAGCACCGGGTCGCGCATCAGGTAGCAGCGGTCGGCGCCGTAGGCGTAGGCCTCCTGGGCGTAGCTTTCCAGCGGGTCGGCGGGGCCGCCCATCAGCACGCCGCTGACGCTGACGCCCAGCTTGTCGGCCAGCTTGCGGGCCTCGCCCATCAGCTCCCAGCTGACGGTGTGGACGTGGCCGCGGTCGTGCTCGATGAACACCCAGACGCCCTTGTAGGCCTTCAGGTGCTCGGGCAGCTCGGTGCTGCGGCCGGAGCGGCCGGCGGTCTTGGCGGCGCCGGCGGCCGCTGCGGCGGCCATCGCGGGTTTGGCGGCTTCGCTCATCGTGGGTCTCCTCAGGCAGACAGCCGGTCGACGGTCTCTTGCTCGAGCGTCGGGTGGGTGGTGAAGATCTTCTGCAGCAGGTTCAGGCAGACGTCGTGCACGCCGGCGCCGTCGTCGACGGTCTGCGTCTCGGCGCGCTGGCTGCGCGCCTTGGGCGCGAAGACCTTGCTGACGATGGTCGGGCTGCCCTTGAGGCCGATCTTGGTGATGTCCTCGACGCCGGCGTCGTCCTTGCTCCACTTGCGCACCGGGCAGCGGCCGGCGCGCAGCATGTCGTCCATGGTGGCGAAGCGCATCTCGTTGGTGCCCTCCAGCATGGTGATCAGCGCCGGCAGCGCGGTCTCCAGCAGCTGCACGCCGCCCTCGGCGCGGCGCTCCACCTGCAGGCGCCGGCCGTCCAGGTCCACGTCGACGATGCGGCTGACGTAGGTCAGCAGGTTCATCTCCAGGCGCTTGGCCACGCCGGGGCCGACCTGGGCGGTGTCGCCGTCGATGGTCTGCTTGCCGGTGAACACCAGGTCCACCGCCTGCTCCTGGCCGATCTTGCGGATGGCCGCGGCCAGCGCGTAGCTGGTGGCCAGGGTGTCGGCGCCGGCGAAGGCACGGTCGGTGACCAGGATGGCGTCGGTGGCGCCGAAGCTGATGCACTTGCGCAGCGCGTCCTCGGCCTGCGGCGGGCCCATGCACAGCACGGTGACGCGGCCGCCGAACTGGTCCTTCAGCCGCAGCGCGGCCTCCAGCGCGAACAGGTCGTAGGGGTTGACGATGGCCGGCACGCCCTGGCGCATGATGGTGTTGGTCACCGGGTGCACGCGGATCTGGGCCGAGTCGGGCACCTGCTTGATGCAGACGACGATGTGCATGGTCGGGTCTCCTGGAGGGGGCGGGGCGGTGGCGCGGGTCAGCCCAGCTGGCGCGGCGGCTCGGCATGGGCGGCGGCCTGGGGCAGGGCGCGCGGGCTGTCGGGGGCCGCGGCGGTGGCGCTGCGGCGGCGTTCGGCCAGGCTGTCGCGCAGCGAGCGCACCGGCACGGTCTGCTGGCCGTCGGCGGTCTGGAACACCTTGAACACCTTTTCGGTGGCGGCGTTGGAGTGCACGAAGTCGGTGTAGGCGCGGGTCAGCAGCTCGCGGTAGCGGCGGAACAGCTCGATGTCGTCCAGCCCGGCCAGGCCGTCGCCGCCCTGGGCCGGCAGGCCCTGGGCCTGGTGCAGGTACTGGTAGAAGCGCTTGAGGATGTGCAGGCGGTTGACGTGCACCACGCGCTCCTCGTAGGGGATGCCGAAGAAGACCATGAAGTCCTCGGCGCTCGACAGGGCCTTCAGGCGTTGGGTCAGGCTGTCCATGGGGGTCTCCGGTGGGGTCAGGCGCGGGCCAGCACGCGCGCGTCGGTGCAGGCATCCAGGTAGAAGCGGGTGAGCTCGTCGTCGCCGGGCTCGCACTTGGTCCGCACCACGTGGGCGCGGATGCGCTCCAGCAGCGGCGGCACGTGGCTGGGGTCGATGGCCAGGCCCAGCCGTGCGTAGCGCTCGATCACCGCCGCCGAGCCCGAGTGCTTGCCCAGCACCAGGCGGTGGGCGCGGCCGACCTCCTCGGGGGCGAAGGCCTCGTAGTTGCGGCGGTCCTTGAGCAGGCCGTCGACATGGATGCCGGACTCGTGGCTGAACACCGCTGCGCCGACGATGCTCTTGCCCGGCGCCACCGGCCGGCCGCTGGCGCGGGCGACCAGGTCGCTGATCGCCGGCAGCTGCTCGGTGGCGATGCCGCAGTCCACGCCGTAGAGGTGGCGCAGGGCCATCACCACCTCCTCCATCGCCGCGTTGCCGGCGCGCTCGCCCAGGCCGTTGACGGTGGTGCTGGCATGGGTGGCACCGGCCAGGATGGCCGACAGCGTGTTGGCGTTGGCCAGGCCCAGGTCGTTGTGGGCGTGGATCTCGATGCCGATGTCGACCGCCCGGCGCAGCGCGCCGATGCGCTGGTAGGCCTGGAAGGGGTCGAGCAGGCCCAGCGTGTCGGCATAGCGCACGCGCACCGCGCCGTGGGCCTGGGCGGTCTCGGCGGCCTGGGCCAGGAAGCCGGCGTCGGCACGCGAGGCGTCCTCGAAGCCGACGCTGACGGCCGAGCCCGCGTCGGCCACCACGTCCACCCAGCGGGCGATCTGGGCCAGCGCCCAGGCGCGGTCGCGGCCCAGCTTGCGGCCGAGCTGGATGTCGGACACCGGCACCGAGACGTGGACGATGTCGGCGCCGCAGCGCAGCGCGGCGGCCACGTCCGGCTCGGCCATGCGCGCCCAGACCATGGTGCGGGCGCGCTGCACGCAGCCGACGATGTCGCGGATCAGCGCCACCTCGTCGGCGCCCATCGCCGGGATGCCGATCTCCATCTCCGGCACGCCGGCGGCGTCCAGCGCCCGGGCGATGGCCAGCTTCTCGTCGGGGCTGAAGGCCACGCCGGCGGTCTGTTCGCCGTCACGCAAGGTGGTGTCGTTGACGGTGACGCGGGGCGGTGGCTTGGCGGGGCGGTCCATGGATTCTCCAGGGGTCTGGACCGGCTGTTCGCAAGCGCTGTGCCACCTGCGGTGGTGCTGCAAGTGGTTGATTCGGAATGGTTTTTCCCCGGATCGGCAGGATGTGTGGAATGTCGGTTTGCCGACAGCCCGGCGCGGGCCCTGGGCGTGGGGGACGCGCGCGCAGCGCGCGGGCCGGCGCGGCCGGGCGGGCGGCCGGCGGTCGATTGGCATGGCACGCAAACGACGCGTCCAATGGCGACGCCCGGCAGGGCGCCGGGCGGGCACCGCCAGCGCGGTGCTCAGCCCTCGCGGGCGTGGTTCTTGGTGTAGCGCGGCAGCTCGACGACGAGCTCGGGGCCGCGCACGCGCACGCAGCAGGACAGGCGCGACTGGGCGTCCAGGCCCCAGGCCTTGTCCAGCTGGTCCTCCTCCTCGTCGTCGGCGGGCCTGACCGCGCCGGCGCCGACGCGCAGGTGCACATGGCAGGTGGCGCAGGCGCCGACCTTCTCGCAGGCGTGCTCGATGGCGATGCCGTGCTCCAGCAGCGCGTCGACCAGCTTGCGGCCGGGCTGGGCGTCGAACTGCAGGCCGCCGGGGCACAGCCCGGCGTGCGGCAGCACGGTGATGCGGGTCGGCGGGGCGGTGTCGGCGGGTGTCATGCGGCCATCTGGTCCACGGTGCGGCCGGACAGCGCCTCGCGCACGCGGGCGTCCATGCGCCGGCCGGCAAAGGGCGTGGTGATGCGGTTGAGCGCCTCGGTGGCCAGGCGCAGCTGCTCGCGCAGCGCCTTCTGCTCGGCCAGGGTGTTGCCCTCGGACTCGGCGCACTGCGCCAGCGCGTCGGCCACGCCCTGCATGCCCTTGAGGATCTGGAACTGCTCGGGGCTGCTCAGCAGCGCATCGCCGTCGGCCTGCAGCGCGGACTCGGTGGCGTCGAGCAGGCGCCGGGCCTCGATCTCGGCCTCGCGCAGCATGCGCGCGGCGGCGTCGACCTCGGCGCTGTCCAGCGCGTCGTGCAGCATCTCGGCCACGGCGTCGGTGCCCAGGCCGTAGCTGGGCCGCACCTCGACATGGGCCTGCGCGCCCGAGACCTGCTCGACCGCGTGCACGCTGAGCAGGCCGTCGGCGTCGATCTGGAAGGTCACGCGGATGCGCGCCGCGCCGGCCACCATCGGCGGGATGCCGCGCAGCGTCAGCCGCGCCAGGCTGCGGCACTCGCCGACCAGCTCGCGCTCGCCCTGCACCACGTGCAGCATCATCGCGGTCTGGCCGTCCTTGAAGGTGGTGAAGTCCTGCGCCCGCGCGGTGGGCACGGTGCTGTTGCGCGGGATGATCTTCTCGACCAGCCCGCCCATGGTCTCGATGCCCAGCGACAGCGGGTTCACGTCCAGCAGCAGCAGGCCGTCGGCGCCGCGGTTGCCGGCCAGGGCCTGGGCCTGGATCGCCGCGCCCAGCGCGACGGCCTGGTCGGGGTCGATGCCGGTGTGCGGCGTGCGGCCGAACAGGTCGGCCACCGCGCGGCGCACCGACGGCATGCGCGTGGCGCCGCCGACCAGCACCACGCCGTCGACCTCGGCCGGGCGCAGCCGGGCGTCGCGCAGCGCGCGCCGGACCGGGCCCAGCGTGCGCTCGACCCGCCCGCCGGTCAGGCGCTCGAACTCGGCGCGGGTCAGCCGCAGGCTCTCGGTGCCGCCGTCGTGGCGCGTGCAGTGCATGGCCACGTGCTCGGCGTCCGTCAGCGCCTCCTTGGCGCGGCGTGCGGCGGCCAGCAGCGCGGCGCGCTCGGCCGCGCGCCAGCCGCCGGTGGCCGTGGCGAACCAGTCGGCCAGCAGGGCGTCGAAGTCGTCGCCGCCCAGCACCGGGTCGCCGGCGGTGGCCACCACCTCGAACACGCCGCGCGACAGGCGCAGCACGCTGACGTCGAAGGTGCCGCCGCCCAGGTCGTAGACCACGTAGACGCCCTCGTTGCCCGAGTCCAGGCCGTAGGCCACGGCCGCGGCGGTGGGCTCGTTGAGCAGGCGCAGCACGTTCAGCCCGGCGCGGGCGGCGGCGTCCTTGGTGGCCTGGCGCTGGGCGTCGTCGAAGTAGGCCGGCACGGTGATCACCGCGCCGACGAGCTCGCCGCCCAGCGCGGCGACGGCGCGCTCCTTGAGCGCGCGCAGCACCTCGGCGCCCACGTCCACCGGCGTCTTCACGCCGGCGCGGGTGCGCACGCCCACCGCGCTGTCGCCCAGCGGCACCACGGTGTAGGGCAGGGCGGCGGCGTCGACGTCGGCCGGGCCGCGGCCGATCAGGCGCTTGGCCGAGGCGATGGTGTTGTGCGGGTCGTCCAGCGCGTGGGCGCGGGCGGCGTCGCCGATCTTGAGCACGTCATCGCTGCCGTAGTGCACCACCGAAGGCAGCAGCAGCCGGCCGGCCTCGTCGGCCAGCACGGTGGGCAGGCCGCTGCGCACGGTGGCCACCAGCGAGTTGGTGGTGCCCAGGTCGATGCCCACCGCCAGCCGGTGCTGGTGCGGCGCGGCCGCGAGGCCGGGTTCGGCAATCTGCAGCAGGGCCATGTCAGCTACTCCGGTTTGGGGGCTGGGCCTGAGGGTTGCAGGCCGCGTCGCGAGCGGACCGAGGCGGCGCCGAGCAGCGCAGCCGTACACGGGTACGGCGAGCAGCGCAGGTGCCGGATCGGTTCGCGCAGCAGCGGCATGCGCCCTCAGACCGCGAAGGACTCGCCGCAGCCGCAGGTGGCGGCGGCGTTGGGGTTGTTGAACTTGAAGCCCTCGTTCAGGCCCTCGCGCACCCAGTCCAGCTGGGTGCCGTCGATCATTGGCAGGCTGCGCGCGTCGACGAGCAGCTGCACGCCCTCGCTGGCGAAGCACAGGTCCTCGGGCGCGGCGGCGTCGGCGAACTCGATGGCGTAGGCATAGCCCGAGCAGCCGCTGGTCTTGACGGCCAGGCGCAGGCCGATGCCGCTGCCGCGCTTGTCCAGCGCCTTGCGGATCTGGGCGGCGGCCTTGGGGGTGACGCTGAGGGACATCGCGGCCTCCGGCGGGTCAGACGTTGAACGAGGACCCGCAGCCGCAGGTGCTGGCGGCGTTGGGGTTGCGGATGACGAAGCGCGCGCCGTCGAGCTTGTCCTCGTAGTCGATCTCGGCGCCGACCAGGTACTGCAGGCTCATCGCGTCGACGACCACGGTGACCGGGCCGCGCACCACGCGCACGTCGTCGTCCTTGACCTCGTCGTCGAAGGCGAAGCCGTACTGGAAGCCCGAGCAGCCGCCGCCGGTGACGAAGATGCGCAGCTGCAGCTTCGGGTCGCCCTCCTCGGCCAGCATCTCGGCGACCTTGCCGACCACGCTGTCGCTGACGACGAGGGGGTCGGTGCCCTCGGCCCAGGTGACGGGCTCGGCCGGCGCGGTCATCGCCGGGGTGGTGCTGCAGGACGAGGCTTGGGACTGGCAGGCGGACATGGCGGGCTCCTGAAGGGGCGTGGGGGCGTGCGGGGTGGACGGTGCAGGCGCGGCGCTCAGTGCGCCGGCGAAGTGACCGTGGTGGCGGGGGCGCAGGCGGCCTGCTCGATGGGGCGGTCGGCGGCGGGCGTGCCCTGGCGCTGGCGGTAGTCGGCCACCGCGGCCTTGATCGCGTCCTCGGCCAGGATCGAGCAGTGGATCTTCACCGGCGGCAGCGCCAGCTCCTCGGCGATGGCGGTGTTCTTGATCGCCAGCGCCTGGTCCAGCGTCTTGCCCTTGACCCATTCGGTGACCAGCGAGCTGCTGGCGATGGCCGAGCCGCAGCCGTAGGTCTTGAACTTGGCGTCCTCGATGACGCCGGTGCTGGGGTTGACGCGGATCTGCAGCTTCATCACGTCGCCGCAGGCCGGCGCGCCGACCATGCCGGTGCCGACCTCGCCGGCCTCCACCGCGCCGGCCTCGAAGCCGCCGACGTTGCGCGGGTTCTCGTAGTGGTCGATGACTTTGTCGCTGTAGGCCATGGCGGAACTCCTGGAGGATCGGAAGACGGTGGGGCGCTGGTCGTCGGGGTCAGTGCTCGGCCCACTGCACCGAGGCCAGGTCGATGCCGGCCACGTGCATGTCCCACAGCGGGCTCAGGCTGCGCAGGCGCTCGACGGTGCTGCGGGTCAGGGCGATGGCGGCGTCGACGTCGGCGGTGGTGGTGAAGCGGCCGACCGAGAAGCGGATCGAGCTGTGCGCCACCTCGTCGTCCAGGCCGAGCGCGCGCAGCACGTAGCTGGGCTCCAGGCTGGCCGAGGTGCAGGCCGAGCCCGAGCTCACGGCGATGCCCTTCATGCCCATCAGCAGCGACTCGCCCTCGACGAAGGGGAAGCTGATGTTCAGGTTGTGCGGCACGCGCTGCAGCAGGTGGCCGTTGACGCGGGCCTCGGGGATGGCCTGCAGGCCGGCCAGCAGGCGGTCGCGCAGGGCGCGGATGCGCTCGTTCTCGGTGGCCATGTTCAGCTGCGCCAGGCGGTAGGCCTCGCCCATGCCGACGATCTGGTGCGTGGCCAGCGTGCCCGAGCGCATGCCGCGCTCGTGGCCGCCGCCGTGCATCTGGGCCTCGATGCGCACGCGGGGCTTGCGCCGCACGTACAGCGCGCCGATGCCCTTGGGGCCGTAGGTCTTGTGCGCCGACAGGCTCATCAGGTCGACCGGCAGGGTCTGCAGGTCGAGGGCGATCTTGCCGGTGGCCTGGGCCGCGTCGACGTGGAACAGCACGCCGCGGGCGCGGCACAGCGCGCCGATGGCGGCGATGTCCTGCACCACGCCGATCTCGTTGTTCACCGCCATCACCGAGACCAGGATCGTGTCGGGGCGCAGCGCGGCTTGCAGCGCGGCCAGGTCGAGCAGGCCGTCGGCCTGCACGTCCAGGTAGGTCACGTCGAAGCCGGCGCGCTCCAGCTCGCGCATGGTGTCCAGCACCGCCTTGTGCTCGGTCTTCACCGTGACCAGGTGCCTGCCCCGGCCCTGGTGGAACTGGGCCGCACCCTTGATCGCCAGGTTGTTGCTCTCGGTGGCGCCCGAGGTCCAGACGATCTCGCGTGGGTCGGCGCCGATCAGCGAGGCCACCCGCTCCCGGGCGATCTCCACGGCCTCCTCGGCCGCCCAGCCCCAGGCGTGGCTGCGCGAGGCCGGGTTGCCGAACTGCTCGTACAGCCAGGGCACCATGGCCTGCACCACCCGCGGGTCCACCGGCGTGGTGGCGGCGTAGTCCAGATAGATCGGCTTGGGGGGGCTGGCGTCCATCGCGGGCTCTCCGTCAACAGGTGTCGAGCCCGTCATCGCACAAGCCGTGCCAGTCTGCGGGTCTGGTGAAAAGACCATTGGCATCAAGCACTTGCCTGCATTCCCGGGCCGCTGCCCGGTGGCCGCGGGCCAGCCCCGGCGGCGCCGTGTCGGGTTTGTCGCCTATTCGACGCGCGGCGCGGCCCGGCGGCACCGCGGCGCGCTGCGTGCCGGGTGGCGCCCCCGGGGCGCGGTGCTGGCATCGCCCGTGCATGCGGGGCGCGCCGCGCGGGCTGCCGCGCGCCCCACGCCACGGCAGGAGGAGACTGCGATGAACCTGATGACCGGCGAATCGGCCGATGCCTTCTTCGGCGGCGAGGTGCCGCCCGCGGTGCGCGCGCTGCTGCACCAGGCCGCGCTGGCGCCGCCGGCGGCGCGCGCCGCGCTGCTGTGGACCGCCCAGGCGCTGGCGCCCGACACGCTGGCGATCTATCACGCGCTGTACAAGCACCACGCCGGCCGCCGCGAGTTCGCGCTGGCCGCGCGCGCGGCCGAGCGGGCGCTGCTGGAGGCGGCCCGCCTGGCCGGGCTGGACGCCGACTGGCGCCGGGTGCAGCCCGGCGACGGCGGCGGCTTCGAGCCGCCCGGGCCGGCGCGCTTCTGGCTGTTCACGCTGAAGGCGCTGGCCTTCATCCGCCTGCGCGCCGGCGAGCCCGCTGCCGCGCGCCAGCTGCTGGCGCAGATCGAGCGGCTGGATGGCGGCGCGCGCGTCGGCCACGACGTGGTGGCGCAGATGCTGGCCTCGGCCGAGGCGGACGAGGCGGCGCGCGGTGCCGGCCGGGCCGGCGCGGGCGGCTGACCGGCCGCGGGCGGTGGCCCGGGCCCGGCCGCCGCGTCAGGCCACGTAGTCGAACAGCGCCGGGCTGCCCTGGCGGTAGAGCCGCAGCCAGGACAGCGTGGCCGGCACCAGCGCCCGGGCGGCGAACCAGGCCGCGTCGTCCTGCGCCAACGCGGGCGAGGCCAGCGCCAGCCCGACGGCACGCCAGGCACCCCAGTCGATCTCGGGCATGGCGTCGTGCGCGGCGCCCGGCAGCGCCTCCAGCAGGTCGGCCAGCAGCTGCAGCTGGCGGCGCACCTCGTGGCGGGTCAGGCGCGAGCGCTGGAAGTCGGCCTCGTCCAGCCCGTCGACCAGCACCAGCACGCCTTCTCCGGCGTCCTGGATCAGATGGAGCATCGCGGCGGTGATCATGGCCGGGCCGAAGCAGGAAGCGAGCCACGATCAAGATATCCCGCCGTATACATCGCTTCGGCAGCACCTGCGCCACCACGCGACCTGGATTGCAGACACCTGGAACCAGGGTGCATGCCTGGCATGCGGATTGCGATATGTCCGGCAGAATATGCCGCAGGTCGGAAAACCGACACACCAAGCGCCCAGGAGCCCCCGCGATGCCGTCCCTGTCCCGCCGCCGCCCCGCCACCGCGCACCGCCGCGCGCTGTGGCTTGCCACCGCGCTGGCCGGCACCGGCCTGGCCGCCGCGCCGGCGCGGGCCGACGAGGTGGTGGTCGCGGTGGCGGCCAACTTCGCCGGGCCGCTGCAGCAGATCGCCGAGGGCTTCACCGCGGCCACGGGGCACGTGGTCAAGGCCTCGGCCGGGGCCACCGGCAAGTTCTACACGCAGATCGCGGCCGGCGGCGCGCCCTTCGAGCTGCTGCTGGCGGCCGACGACGAGACGCCGAGGCGCCTGGTCGCCGAGGGCCACGGCGTGGCCGGCAGCGCCTTCACCTACGCCATCGGCCAGCTGGTGCTGTGGAGCGCGCAGCCGGGCCTGGTCGACGCGCAGGGCGCGGTGCTGGCCACGGGCAAGTTCAGCAAGCTGGCCATCGCCAACCCGCGCACCGCGCCCTACGGCGCCGCGGCACTGGAGGTGCTGAAGGCCCGCGGCCTGGCCGACGCGCTGGCGCCCAGGCGGGTCACCGCCGACTCGATCGCCCAGGCCTACCAGTTCGTCGCCACCGGCAACGCCGAGCTGGGCTTCGTCGCGCTGTCGCAGGTGGCGGTGCCGGGCAAGCCGGTGACCGGCTCGCTGTGGAAGGTGCCGCCGTCGCTCTACACCGAGATCCGCCAGGACGCGGTGCTGCTCAAGCCCGGCGCCGGCAAGCCCGCCGCCCTGGCCCTGCTGCAGTACCTGAAGAGCGCGCCGGCGCGCGCGCTGATCCAGGCCTACGGCTACGGGCTGTGAGCACGCGATGAACGCCGCCGACTGGACCGCCGTGCGCCTGACCGCGCAGCTCGCCGGGCTGAGCACCGTGTTGCTGCTGCTGCTGGGCACGCCGCTGGCCTGGTGGCTGGCGCGCACCCGCTCCGCGGTCAAGCCGCTGGCGGCGTCGCTGGTGGCCATGCCGCTGGTGCTGCCGCCGTCGGTGCTGGGCTTCTACCTGCTGCTGCTGATGGGCCCGCAGGGCCCGGTGGGCCAGGCGACGCAGGCGCTGGGCCTGGGCCGGCTGCCGTTCAGCTTTGCCGGGCTGGTGGTGGCCTCGGTGCTGTACTCGATGCCCTTCGTCGTGCAGCCGCTGCAGCAGGCCTTCGAGGCCATCCCCGAGCGCGCGCTGGAGGCCGCCGCCACGCTGCGCGCCGGGCCGCTGGACCGCTTCCTCACCGTCGCGCTGCCGCTGGCCCGGCCGGGCTTCCTGACCGCCGCGGTGCTGGGCTTCGCCCACACGGTGGGCGAGTTCGGCGTGGTGCTGATGATCGGCGGCAACATCCCCGGCGAGACGCGGGTGCTGTCGGTGGCGGTGTACGAGCACGTGGAGGCCACCGACTTCGCCAGCGCCCACCGCCTGGCCGCCGGCATGGTCGGCTTCGCGCTGCTGGTGCTGGTGGCGCTGTACGCGCTGAACCGCCGGCGCGGCGCCAACGCCCTGGCGGCCACGCCATGATCGAGGCCACGCTGCGGCTGCCGCGCCGCGACTTCGCGCTGGACGTGGCGCTGCGCCTGCCGGCCTCGGGCGTCAGCGTGCTCTTCGGCCCCTCGGGCTGCGGCAAGACCACGGTGCTGCGCGCGCTGGCCGGGCTGGAGCGCGCGGCCGGCCGCGTCGTCGTCGACGGCGAGGTCTGGCAGGACGACGCGCGCGGCGTCTTCCTGCCGCCGCACCGCCGGCCGCTGGGCTATGTGATCCAGGAGGCGGCGCTGTTCCCGCACCTGGACGTGGCCGCCAACCTGGCCTACGGCCGCCGGCGCAGCGCCGACCGCGACCGCATCGCGCTGGACGACGTGGTCGACCTGCTGGGCATCGGACCGCTGATGGCGCGGCGGCCGGCCACGCTGTCGGGCGGCGAGCGCCAGCGCGTGGCCATCGCCCGCGCGCTGGCCACCGGCCCGCGCCTGCTGCTGATGGACGAGCCGCTGGCCGCGCTGGACGCCGTGCGCAAGGCCGAGATCCTGCCCTACCTGGAGCGCCTGCACCGCGCGCTGGCGCTGCCGGTGGTGCTGGTCACCCACGCGCTGGACGAGGCCGCGCGCCTGGCCGACCACCTGGTGCTGCTGCAGGCCGGCCGGGTGCAGGCTGCCGGCCCGCTGGCCGAGCTGCTGGCCCAGCCCGACCTGCCGCTGTCGCGGCTGGACGAGGCCGGCGTGGTCATCGAGGCCGAGGTCGCCGAGCACGACGCCGCCTACGGCCTGACGCGCATCGGCTTCGCCGGCGGCGGGCTGTGGCTGGGCCAGGCCGGGGCGGCGGTGGGCGAGCGGGTGCGCGCCCGCGTGCTGGCGCGCGACGTCAGCGTGGCGCGCCAGGCGCCGGTGGACAGCAGCGTGCTCAACGTGCTGCCGGTGCGGCTGGAGGCGCTGCACAGCGACCGCAGCACCGCGCTGCTGCGCCTGGTGGTGGCGGACACGGGCGTTGCCGCACCGGACGCCGGCGCCGTGCGCCTGCTGGCGCGCATCACCCGGCGCAGCCTGGAGACGCTGGCGCTGCAGCCCGGCGAGCCGCTGTTCGCCCAGATCAAGGGCGTGGCGCTGATGTAGCGCCGGCCGTCGGGGCCGGGCCGGCCGGGGCCGGCTGCTAGACTCGACGCGCCCCGCGGTGCCTCGCTTGACGGCGAGCTGAAAAGGGAACGACAGGAGGGCGGACGACCGGCAACACCGGCCGGCTGCCCAAGCTGTGGCTGCCCCCGCAACTGTGATCGGTGAGCCCGCTGCCCCACCAGCCACTGGCCTCGTGCCGGGAAGGCCGGCAGCGGACGATGACCCGAGAGCCAGGAGACCTGCCGCCGGGTGCCATGTGTCTGAGCCTGGGCGGGGTGTCCCGGTGCAAGTCCGTCCGCCCCGGGGCGGGCCGCGTCGGGTCCTGCCCGCCGCGGCCCGGCAAGGGGCGCCGCGCCTTGCCGCGTCTCCCGCCTCCAACCCTGGAGGTGTCGCTTGTCTTCTGCTGTTTCCCTGAACCCGTCGTCCCGCGCCGCGCCGCGCGGCCTGCCCTGGCCGTCGCCCCTGGTCGTGGTCGACATGGTCTGGCCCGACCAGTCCAACCACCACGGCACGCTGTTCGGCGGCGCCGGCATGGCCATGCTGGACCGCATGGCCTTCATCCTCGGCAGCAAGGCGCTGCGCGGCTCGGTGGTGACCGCGGCGGTGAGCCCGCTGGACTTCGCGTCGCCGGCACCGGCCGGGCACCTGGTGGAATGCCGCGCCAGCGTGCTGCGGCGCGGCCGGCGCTCGGTGGTGGTCGACACCCGGCTGGTCGCCGAGGACCTGCTCAGCGGCGCACGCACCGACTGCCTGGGCGGCGCCTTCACGATGGTGCGCCAGGCCGGTACCGGCCCCGAGGGCGCCGACGCGGCCGAACCGGCCGATCCGGCCCATGCTGCCCATCCGGGGGCGTCGCCGGAGGACGCGCCGGACGCTGCGCCGCCGCCGGCGGACGAGGCCGGCGCCACGACCTGGGTGACCGAGATCGTCTTCCCTAGCCACACCAACCACCGCGGCCTGCTGCACGGCGGGCCGGCGATGGCCTGGATCGCCAAGGCCGGCTTCGTCGCCGCCAGCCGCCATGTGCGGCGCACCGTGGTGATGGCCTGCAGCGAGCGCCTGGACTTCGTCGCGTCGGCGCGCACCGGCGAGGTGGTCGAGGTCGGCGCGCGGGTGGTCGGGATGGGCCGGCGCTCGGTGCAGGTGGCGGTGTCGATGTGGGCCGAGTCGCCGACCACCGGCCAGCGCCGCCTGTGCACCGAGGCGCGGCTGGTCTACGTCGTGGTCGACGACTGAAGCCGCAGCCGGCCTGCGCGCCTCGCAGGGGCTCAGGGGCCCAGGGGCTCAGCCCGCCGGCCCGTCCTCGGGCCCGAAGCACTTGGGCAGGTCGCTGCACACCGCGCAGCTGGGCGCCTTGCAGACCTGGATGTCAGCGCGCTCGCACAGCTGCTTGTAGAGGAACTTCTTCCACTTCATGTCGCCGTGGTTGCGCGCCTTCAGCGCCGGGAACCAGTGCGCCATCAGCGCCGACAGCTCGCCGCGCGAGGCCAGCTGCAGGTCCTGCCAGAGGTGGTTGTCGCCCAGGCAGGCCACGGCCACCGTCTCGGCCAACGCGGCGATCTCCGTCGGCGTGCCGGCGGCCGGGTCGGCGAAGGCCAGCAGCAGGTCGCGCACGTCGTCGACCTCGTCGTCGCGCCGGGCGCGGCGCGCGACGATGGCCACGGGCAGCGCCACCAGGGCAGGCCTGGCCGGCCGGGCCGGCTGGACGGCAGGGGGGCGGCCGTCACCGGCCGGACGGGCAGCGGGCGCGAGCACGGCGAGGCCCTCGGTCCGCGCTCACACCGACGCCGCGGCGTGGGTGTAGCACTTCTTCGGGCAGATCCGCGCGCAGGCGGTGCAGCCGATGCACAGCTCGCCGTGGGCGATGGTCATCACCTTCTTCTCGTACTCCTCGTCGTCATCGTCCGCGTCGGCGTCCAGGCCCACGCGCTGGCCGTCCTCGTCCAGGCCGACGAGCTCGAGCACGCCGCGCGGGCAGACCTTGAAGCAGCGGCCGCAGCCGATGCACTTGGCCTCGTCGATGGTCTGGACGAAGGTCGGCGTCCAGGTGGCGCCCGAGGGCAGGGTGACGTTGAAAGCGCTCATCGCGGCCTCCGCGTGTTCAGGCGGCCGCGCTGGCGGCGGCCAGGCGGGCGCGCGCGTCCACCAGGGCCGCATGCGCCTCGTGGGCGATGCGCGCGACCTCGGGGATGCGTTCCCAGTTCGTCGGCAGCTCCTCGCTGAGGTCGTGCAGGTCCATCTTGGCCTGCGTGGCCTTGGCGTTGAGCTTCTTGACCTCGGTCTTCAGGGTGTCCAGGTCACTCATGTCGCTTGCTCCATGTACGTGCCACGGCCGGGCGGGCAGGCCCGGCCGCTTCGCCAGGCGACGGCCCGTCCGCAGGGACGGCCCGACGTCCGGGCTCAGCCATAGGTCGCCACCTCCTTGTACTGCTCGACCATGCCCACGCCCTCGGCCACCAGCCTGGCGCCGGCGTCGGCCAGCTTGGCCAGGCTGGGGTAGCCGAAGCGGTGCACGTCGCGCAGGTAGCGGTTGACGACGATCAGCCGGCCGGTGGTCAGCACCGTGCGGCCGAAGCCCTCGTGGCTCATCTTGGTCATCGGGCTGACCATGCAGCCGGTGGCGCGCTCGATGCACAGGCCCACGGCGTTGTGGAACAGGTCCATGCGCCACAGCGTCTCGGGGTCGGGGTCGCCCATGATCGGCAGCGCGCGGCGCTGCTCGGCCGTCAGGATGAAGGGCTCGAGCAGCTGGGCGTCGGACTTGCCGTCCCAGCTGCCGTGGGTGTCCTGGGCGCGCAGCTGCTTGACCAGCTCGCGCACGAAGGGCTGGGCCAGCAGCTCGGCGTCGCTGGCGACGGGTGGGGTGGCCGCGGCGGTGTCTGCGGTGGCGGTGTCGGTCATGGCGTGGTTTCCTCGTCCTCGAAGTCGTGGGCGCGCGGCTGGTCCTTCAGCAGCGCCTTGCGCAGCCAGGGCGGCGGCGTGCCCTGCAGCACGCCCTGCAGCTTGTCCAGGATGTCCAGGATGGGCTCGGGCTGGTTCACCTTGATCGGGTGGATCTTGCTGGCCACCACGCGCGCGGCGGCCGAGCCGCCGATGGCGGCCACGTAGACGATGGCGCAGTCGCCGATCGCCGCCAGCTTGGGCGCCAGCTTGTCCTCGTTGCCGTCCTCGGCCAGGTCCTCGCCGAAGCCGAAGTCCTGCACGAAGTGGTAGCCGGCGGGCGTGATCTCGTAGACCGCCAGGTGCTTGGCCCAGCCGAAGTGCGCGTCCACGCGCTGCTGGTCCTGGGTGGCGAAGGCAATCTTCATGGCTTCTCCCGGGGGGTGGGGTGGGGGTGATCAGCCGCCGGCCACCGGGGCCGGTGCCGTGACGGGGTCGGCCGTTGCGGCCATTGCGGCCGCCGTGGCCGGGCGCAGCCGCTCGATGACCGGTGGCAGGTGGGCCTCGGCGGGCGGCGCGCCGCGGGCGGCGGCCTGCGCCGGCGCCGGCAGCGGCCAGTCGTCGGGGCCGTGGTGCGGGATCTGCGCGATCAGCAGGTTGCCGACCTCGTAGACGAAGTTGCGCGTGCCGCGGTAGCCGACATGGCAGATGTGGGCGTTGCCGATGCGGTCGAACATCGGGATGCCCAGGCGGAACAGCGGCTTGCCCAGGCGCTCGGCGGCCTGGCGGCCGTGCGCGTGGGTCATCAGCAGGTCGGCGCCGGCGGCCTGGGCCAGGCGCTCCAGGTCCTCCAGGTCGCCGACCAGCACCTCGGCGGCGGGCATGCGCTCGAGCAGCGGCGAGGCGGTGGTGGTCACGCAGGCCACCAGCTCGGCGCCCATCTCGGTGAGGAAGCTGCCGGCCGCCCACAGCAGGTCGGGCTCGGCGCCCAGCGCCACCTTGACGTTGCCGAAGTGGAAGTGGCCGTCGAGCATCGCGTCGACCAGCTGGCTGCGCTGGCGGCGGTATTTCGCCGGCACCGGTCGGCCCGACAGCTGCGACAGCGCCTGCATCAGCGCGTCGGTGGCGGTCAGGCCGGTGACGCGGTCGAACAGCGTGTAGGGCACGCCGCACTGCGCCTGCAGGCGCTCGGCGGCCGGGCGCATCTGCTCGCCGAAGGCCAGCGCATGGCCGGCACTGCCGAGGGCGCGCAGCGTGGCCAGCGGCGTGCCGCCCAGCGTGGTGCCCAGCCAGTCGTCGGGGATGTGGCCGTCCAGCGAGCCGGCCACGTCGGGCGCGACCATCGCCTCCAGGCCGAAGGCCTCGACGACCTCGCGCAGCTCGTCCACGTCGGCCGGCGACAGGTGGCAGCCCGGCAGCAGGGCCACGCGCCCGGGCCGGCGCGGCAGGCCGGGCTCGGCCAGCGTGCGCACCACCGCCTCCACCGCCTTGGCCCAGCCGTCCTGGAAGGCGCCGGCGTAGTCGGGCGTGGACACGTAGACGATGGCGGTGTCGGCCAGCTCGGGGTGGCGCTGGCGGGCCAGCGTCAGGAAGCCCTCGACGTCGTCGCCCTTGGTCTCGGTCAGCCCGGTGGAGCAGAGGGCGATCAGCTGCGGCCTGGCGCGCTGGCGGATGTTCAGCAGCGCCTTGGCCAGGTTGTCGTAGCCGCCCATGATGGTGGTGGCCTCGTTCATCGCCGTGGTCTGCAGCGGGATCGCCTCCTTGAAGTGGCGCACCAGCAGCACCAGGCCGAAGGACGTGCAGCCCTGGCTGCCGTGCATCACCGGCATGCAGCTGTCCAGGCCCATGAAGGCGTAGGCCGCGCCCAGCGGCTGGCTCATCTTCAGCGGGTTGACCGCGCAGGCTTTCTTGCTTTCGCTGACCAGGGCCATGGCTCGCTCCGGTGGGATGCGAGCCCCACAGCACGAAGCGCGCCAGCACGCAAGTGCTTGTCAGGCAAGCCTTTGTCGCCGGCGGCGGGGCAGGCGGCCTGGGCGCGAATGCGACAAACGCGACGCGCCGGGCGCGCCGTGCGGCGCAGCCCGGCCCGGGGCGCTCAGCCTCTCAGGGCGCGCCGGCGGCCAGCGTGGCGGCGGCCGACGCCGCGGCGGCGCTGGTGGCCGCGCTGGCCGCCACGGCCGCGGCCGCCGCGGCGGCCTCGGATGCGTCGGCACCGCCGGCCCAGCGGTAGCAGCCCTTGCCGTCGCGCTTGGCGCAGTACAGCGCCTCGTCGGCCAGGCGCAGCAGCTGTTGCGGGTCGCTGCCGTCGTCCGGGCCCACGGCGATGCCGATGCTCAGCCCGACCCGGGCCACGGCGCCGCCGCCGAGCGTGAAGGGCCGCGCCAGCGCGGCCATCAGGCGCTGCGCGACCAGGCCCGCGGTGTCGCGCCCGGCGCCGGGCAGCAGCACCGCGAACTCGTCGCCGCCGATGCGGCTGACCGCGTCGGCGCTGCGCAGCGCGTCGCGGAAGCGCTGCGCCGCCTGTGTCAGCAGCTGGTCGCCGGCGTCGTGGCCGAGGTCGTCGTTGACATGCTTGAAGCCGTCGATGTCCAGGCACAGCAGCGCGAAGCGGCCGGCCGCCGGCCCCTCGCCCCCGCCGGCGCGGCTCAGCTGGGCGCCGAACTCGCGCCGGTTGGGCAGGCCGGTCAGCGGGTCGCGCAGCGACAGGCGCCGGTTCTCGAACTGCAGCCGCAGCAACTGCAGCAGCAGGCGGTGGTTGTGCACCGCCAGCAGCGTGAAGGCGAGCGCGCCGACCGGCGCCATCGCCACCACCGCGTGCATGCCGGGCAGCGGCGAGCCCCAGACGCCGGCGGCCAGCGCGCCGACCAGCGCCACCACCAGCGCGCCCGCCAGGCGCGGCAGCGCGGCCCAGCGCGCCACCACCACCGCCAGCGCGCCGACGACCAGCACGCAGCCCAGCACGGTCAGCGCGACCTGGCCCAGCCACAGCACGGCCATCGCGCCCAGGCCGGTGACCAGCAGGCGCAGCGCATTGGCGCCGACGCGCAGCGCGCGCAGCCGCCCGCCCCGCGGCCGGCCGAGGCCGGCGCGGCGCAGCGGCAGGCTCAGCAGCTCGACGCCCAGCCAGGCCGCCAGCCAGGGCGGCGGCAGCGGCTGCCCGGTGGCCTGCCAGGCCAGGCCGATGACGGCCAGGGTCCAGAGCAGCTCGAAGACCTGCAGCGACCAGGCCTCGTCCAGGGTGTCCAGCAGGGCCCGGCGCAGCTCGGCCGGCTCGGCGGCCACCGGCCCCAGCACCAGGCGGTGCCAGCGGGGCTGGGCGGGGGGAATGGCCGTGCCCGCCGCCACGGACAACTCAAGGGCTCGCGGGTCCGGCTCGGGGCTCGGACGCTGTCGCATGCCTGCATTTCGGCCGCGGCGGCCGGCACTTGAGCACGCGGCCGGCGGCCCTCAGGCCGGCGCCGCCTCGGCCGCCAGCTGCTCGGCGCTGGGGGCCGCCAGCAGCGGGTCCGCGGCGTCCCAGGGCGCCGGGGTGCGCACCTGCTGCCACACCGGGTTGAACAGCGCCTTGTCGATCTCGGCGATCATCGTGACCATGCCCTCGTAGCCGGCGAAGGCGTGGTGGCGTTCCTGGTTGATGTCCATCCAGGGCATGCGCGCCTTCAGCGCCACGAACTGGCTGCGCCCGCCGCTGAGCATGATGTCGGCCCGGGCGTCGCGCAGCATCGCGTACATCTGGCGCGGCGTCATGTCGTCGATCATGTGGGCGTCGTCGCCCATGATTTCCTTGATCTTGTCCTTGTCTTCCTGGGTGCTCTTCTTCACCGAGGTGCCCACCACCTCCAGCCCGGCCTCCTGCAGCGCGCTGACCACGCTCCAGCTCTTCACGCCGCCGGTGATCAGCAGCACCTTCTTGCCGGCCAGGCGCTGGCGGTAGGCGCGGATGCGCTCCCAGGCGCGCGCCTCCTCCACCGCGATCAGGGCCTCGGTGCGGCCCAGCAGCTCGGCGTCGGCGCCGCGCTCGACCAGCAGCCGGGCGATCTCGCGCAGCGTGGTGCTCATGTCGCTGATGCCGTAGAAGCTGCCCTCGAAGTACGGGATGCCCCAGCGCTGCTGCATCCTGGTGGCGATGTTGATCATCGACTTCGAGCACACCATCATGTTGGCGCGCGCGCGGTGGGCGCTGGCCACCTCGGCGTAGCGGCCGTCGCCCGAGATGCAGCTGAGCAGGCGGATGCCCAGCGCGTCCAGCAGCGGCTTGACCTGCCACAGCTCGCCCGACAGGTTGTACTCGCCGATGATGTTGATGTCGTAGGGCGTGGTGTGCGCGGGCTCCAGGGTGCCGATCACGTGGTCCAGCAGCGCCTCGGCGCCCAGCTTGTTGCCCAGGTTCTTGGGCCCGGCGAAGCCCGGCGCGTTGACCGGGATCACCGGCTTGCCGAACTTCTCGGCCGCGCGCTTGCACACCGCCTCGATGTCGTCGCCGATCAGGCCGGTGACGCAGGTCTGGTAGACGAAGACCGCCGGCGGGTCCTGCTTCTCGATGACCTCGCGGATGGCCCTGAACAGCCGCTTCTCGGCGCCGTAGATGACGTCGAGCTCGTTGATGTCGGTGGTCAGGCCGCTGCGGTACAGCGTCGGGCCGCTGGAGGCGCTGTGGCGGTTGTCCCAGCTGTTGCCCTCGCAGGCGATCGGGCCGTGCACCAGGTGGGCCACGTCGACGATGGGCTGCAGCGCGATCTTGGCGCCGTCGAAGGCGCAGCCGCCGGCCGCGGCGCCGGGCGTGAGCTGCTTGGTGCAGCCCTTCTTGCGGTCCTTGGCGCTCTTGGCCTGGTTCTTGTCGCAGCCGGGCTCGTCGAAGACGTCGGCGATCTTGGCGTTCAGCGATGCGGACATGCGGGGCCTCCGGCGGTGGTGGGCCCGCAACGCCATGCAGCTTCGGTGCCAGCCGTGCGCCGGCCCGCCCGGCGGCGGAAAGCCGGCGGCTGGCGGGCACTTGCGGCGGGACGGCCGGCCGGGCGGCGGGGCGCCGCCGGGCCGCCGGGCTGGGCGAAACCCGACAAAGCCGACGCGGCGGCGGCCCGCGGGTGGCTCAGCGCCGGTGCGCCAGCAGGCGGCGCTTGACCGCCTCGGTCACCACCAGGTAGGCGCCGACGATGGCCAGCACCGCCGCCAGCACCGGCGCCGGCAGCGGCACCAGGCCCAGCGGCGCGGCCAGCCAGGGCAGGTGGCCCCAGGCCAGGCCGAGGGCCAGCACCGTGGCGCTGGACCACAGCAGCACCGGCGCCGGCCGCGCCGTCCAGGGCGCCAGCCGGGTGCGCAGCACCAGCAGCACGCCCAGCTCGGTCAGCAGCGAGCCGACGAACCAGGCGCTGCGGAACAGCGCCGGCTCGGCATGGAACACGCCCAGCAGCACCGCGAAGCACAGCCCGTCGAAGGCCGAGCTGACCAGGCCGAACACCAGCATGAAGCGGCGCACCTCGCCCAGGTCCCAGCGCTGCGGCCGGGCCAGCTCGGCCGGGTCGACGCGGTCGGCCGACAGCGTCAGGTAGGGGATGTCGGAGAGCAGGTTGTTCAGCAGGATCTGCCCCGCCGTCATCGGCAGGAAAGGCAGCAGCGGCACGGCCAGCGCCATGCTGACCATGTTGCCGAAGTTGGCGCTGATGGTGATCTGGATGTACTTCAGCGTGTTGGCGAAGGTGCGCCGGCCGTCCTCCACCGCGGCGCGCAGCACCTCCAGGTCGGGGCGCAGCAGCACGATGTCGGCTCTCTCGCGGGCCACGTCGGTGGCCTGGTCCACCGAGATGCCGGCGTCGGCGGCGTGCAGCGCCGGCGCGTCGTTGATGCCGTCGCCCAGGTAGCCCACCACGTGGCCGGCGCGCTGCAGCGCGCGCACGATGCGCTCCTTCTGCGTCGGGTCGACCTCGACGAACAGCGCGGTGCGCGGCGCCAGGTGCCACAGCGCCTCGTCGCGCAGCTGGGCGATCTGCTCGCCGGTGAGCAGGGCGCGCGGGTCCAGCCCGACCTGCTCGGCCAGGTGGGCGGCGACGTGGCGGTTGTCGCCGGTGACCATCTTGACCTGCACGCCGCGCCGCGCCAGCGCGCGCACCGCCTCGGCCGCCGAGGGCTTGGGCGGGTCGGTGAAGCAGACGAAGCCCTCCAGGCACAGGCCCTGCTCGTCGGCGGGCGTCCAGCGCGGCTGCGGCGGCGCCTGCCGCGTGGCCACGGCCAGCACGCGCAGGCCGCGCTCGCCCTGGGCGCGCACGAAGTCGTCCAGGCGCGCGCGCTCGGCGTCGTCCAGCGCCACCGCCCGGCCGCCGCGGCGCAGCGTGCTGCACACCGCCAGGGTCTGGGCGACCGCGCCCTTGACCACCAGCTGCTGCACCGGCGCGGGCCCGCCGTCCGCGGCCGGCGGCGCCAGCACGATGGCCAGGCGCCGGCGCAGGAAGTCGTAGGGGATCTCGTCGGCCTTGTGCCAGCCGGCGCTGTCCAGCCCGGCGGCGGCGCCTGCGGCCACCAGGGCCTGGTCCAGCGGGTTCTCGATGCCGGTCTCGAAGGCGGCGTTCAGCCAGGCCCAGCGCAGCACCGCCGGGTCGTCGCGGCCGTCGGCATCGACCGCGGCTTCCAGCGCCAGGGTGCCCACCGTCAGCGTGCCGGTCTTGTCGGTGCACAGCACGTCCATGCTGCCCAGGTCCTCGATGGCCTCGAGCCGGCGCACCAGCACGCCGGCACGGGCCAGGCGCCGCGTGCTGCGCGCCAGCAGCACGCTGACGATGGCCGGCAGCAGCTCGGGCGACAGCCCCACCGCCAGCGCGGTGGCGAACAGCAGCGACTCGATCATCGGCCGGCCCAGCGCCTGGTTGACCAGCAGCACGCCGACCACCACGATCAGCATCACCCGCATCAGCAGCTCGCCGAAGCGGCGCACGCCGCGGGCGAAGTCGGTCTCGGGCGCGGCGGCCGACAGGCGTGCGGTCAGCGCGCCCAGCGCCGAGCGCTCGCCGGTGGCCACCACCAGCACGGTGGCGGTGCCGCTGCGCACCGAGCTGCCCTGGAACACGCAGTTCAGGCGTTCGCGCGGCGCGGCGCCGGCGGGCACGGTGCCGGTCTGCTTCTCGACCGGGAAGGACTCGCCGGTCAGCGCCGACTCGACCACCAGGAAGTCGCGCACCGCCAGCACGCGGCCGTCGGCGGGCACCAGGTTGCCGGCCGAGAGCTCGACGATGTCGCCGGCCACCAGCGCCTCGGCCGGCAGCGAGTGCGTGCGGCCGCCGCGGCGCACCTTGCAGCGCAGCGCCAGGCGGCTGCGCAGCGCGCGCACCGCCTGGGTGGCGCGCAGCTCCTGCCAGAAGCCCAGCCCGGCGCTGCCGAGCACGATGAGCAGGATGGTGCCGGCGTCCGCCCAGTCACCGAGGAAGGCCGAGATGCCGGCGCCGATCAGCAGGATCAGCACCAGCGGGCTGGCGAACTGGCGCAGCGCCAGCTGCAGCGCGTTGGCCAGCGGCGCGGGGCGTACGGCGTTGGGGCCGTCGCGCTGCAGGCGCGCGGCCGCGTCGGCCTCTTCCAGCCCGGCCTCGCGGCTGCCCAGCTGCGCCAGCAGCGCGTCCTCGGGCTGGCTCCAGTAGGGCGGGGGGGCGTCGGCGCGGGACGGGGCAGGGGCTGGCATGCGGGCGGTCGACCGGCGGGCGATGGCCGCCGTGGCCCGATGATGCCCCCGGGCGGTGACGGCCCGACGGCCGCGGTGCTCAGGCGTCGGCCAGCGCCTCGGTGGCCACCAGCTGCTCGCGCAGCGCCAGGCGCGCGCGCCAGCCCTCGCCCTGCCACAGCGGCTCGGCGTCGTCCTCGAAGGCGCGGATGGCGTCCCAGGCGTCGGGCCACAGGGTCAGCGGGCAGTCGGGCGGACCGCCGCGGGCGGCCAGCTTGCGCTGCAGGTCCTCGGCGTCGAAGGCGAACCAGGCGCGCGGCGGCGCGCCGGCGGGCTGTTCGAGCAGGTAGATCATGGCCTGCCGTCCGTGCCCGGCCGCCGGCTCACTCGGCGCCTTCGGCGAAGACCTTGGTCCACACCGCGCGGCGCAGGCGCTCGGCCACCGCCTGCGGGCTGCCGTCGTAGCGGTCCTGCATGCGCCGCAGCGCGGCCTGGGCCACCGAGGCCTCGGCCATCGTCAACGGCAGCCGCCCGGCCACGTGCGTGGCGCGCGGGCAGAGCTGCAGGATGGCCTGGCGGTTCGGATGCTCGTCCAGCACCACCAGCGAGGCCGCCTCCGGCACCCCGGCCAGGCACACCCAGCCGTCGACCACCGCCACCTCGCGCCCGTCCAGCGTGGTCTTCACGTACACCGATTCGGTCACAGCCTCTCCTCCCAGGGTTCAGCCCTTGCGACACGGCGACGCGCAGCGAGCCGTGTCGCAAGGACTGAAAGCGAGCGGATCCCGTCGCGAGCCGGCCGAGGTTGTGGCGCGCACCGCAGCCGTACTGCCGTACGGCGAGGAGCACAGCCGCAAGATCGGCCGGCGCAGCAGGGAGCCGCCGCTTTCAGCGGATGATGTCGTAGGAGTAGTCGGTCTTTCCGGGGACGATGGTGTTGGCATCCAGCGTCTCGAAGAACTCGTCCAGGAACATCGTCAGCAGCCGCAGCGCACCCTCGTAGCCCCAGGTGGGGTAGCGGTGGTAGTGGTGGCGGTCGAAGATCGGGAACACGGCGCGGATCAGCGGCACGCCGGTGTCGCGCTCCAGGTACTTGCCGTAGGTGTTGCCGATCAGGAAGTCCACCGGCTCGGTGAACAGCAGGCTGCGCATGTGCCACAGGTCGCGCTTGGGGTAGACCTTGCAGCCGGCGCCGAAGGGCGAGGCGTCGAAGACCGCCTGCACCTTGGCCGCCCAGTCGTCGTTGCCGTTGGTGGCCAGCACGTGGGTCGGCTCGGCGCCCAGCTCCAGCAGGAACTGCGCGTAGCCGATCATCTGGTCCGGGTCACCGTACAGCGCGTACTTCTTGCCGTGCAGGTGGCTCTGGCTGTCGGCCATCGCGTCGACCAGCTGGCCGCGCTCCTTCTCCAGCTCGGCGGGCACCGGCTTGCCGGTCAGCCGGGCGATGGCCATGATGAAGGCGTCGGTGCCGGCCACGCCCACCGGGGCGTTGAGCACCACCACCTCCTGGCCCTTGTCCTTCAGGTACTTGATCGTCTTCTCGCAGCTGTACTCCTGGAAGACGATGGTCGCCTTGGCGTGCAGCGCGCGCTCGACCTCGGCCTTGGTGGTGCCGCCCTCGTACATGCGGAAGGTGCCGTCGGTGGGGGTGTTCCACACCTCGGACGGGTCGCACAGCACGGTGACCTCGGCGCCGAACAGCGCGAAGATGCGCTTGACCTCCTTCATGTTGCCGACGACGAAGCCGTCGAAGCCGCCGATGAAGTTGATGCTGTCGTCCGGCGTGCGCTCCAGCGCCGGGGCGGTGCCGCTCTTGCCGTCCCAGAAGTGCTGCAGCACGCCCAGCAGCGCGTTGTCGTAGCCGGTGACGTGGCTGCCGACGAAGGCCGGGGTGTGGGCAAACGGCACGTCGAAGTCGGCCGGGACGCTGCCCTTTTCCTTGCTGGTCTTGATGAAGGCGTTCAGGTCGTCACCGATGACCTCGGCCATGCAGGTGGTCGACACCGCGATCATGTCCGGCTTGTACAGGTTGTAGCTGTTGGCCAGGCCGTCGATCATGTTGTTCAGGCCGCCGAACACCGCCGCGTCTTCCGTCATCGACGAGGACACGCAGCTGGTGGGCTCCTTGAAGTGGCGGCTGAAGTGGCTGCGGTAGTAGGCCACGCAGCCCTGCGAGCCGTGCACGAAGGACAGCGTCTTCGAGAAGCCGTTGGCCACGTACACCGCGCCCAGCGGCTGGCAGGCCTTGGCGGGGTTGACCGTCAGCGCCTCGCGGGCGAAGTTCTTTTCCTTGTACTCGGGCGTCTTGGTCCAGTTGCGGATCTCGTCGATCCGGACGTCCGCGTGGTTGAACTCGAAGTTCGCCTTCTTGTCGGCGAACAGCTTCTGGTACTCGGGCTCACGGAACAGCAGCTCGTGGTCGAGGATCTTGTCGGCACTTTGGGGCATGGTCGTTCTCCAGCAGCAAATGCGAGGGCGATGGTCGAAGCGGGGCGGCCGGCCCGCGCCGGGCCGCCCCAAGCGGGCCGCTCCCCCTCGGGGGGACGACGCCGCAGGCGTCTAGGGGGTCACTGCTTCCAGGGGGCGGACTTGGCCAGGCCCCAGATCGGCGAGCTGATCGCCATGTCCATGTCGCGGGCGAAGATGGCGAAGCCGTCGTAGCCGTGGTACGGGCCCGAGTAGTCCCAGCTGTGCATCTGGCGGAAGGGCACGCCCATCTTCTGGAAGACGTACTTCTCCTTGATGCCCGAGCCGATCAGGTCCGGCTTGATGGCCTCGGCGAACTTCTCGAACTCGTAGCCGGTGACGTCGTCGTAGATCAGCGTGGCGTCGCCGATGTAGTGCGTCGTGCGCTGGTAGTCGTCGTTGTGGCCGAACTCGTAGCCGGTGCCGACCACGTTCATGCCCAGGTCCTCGTAGGCGCCGATGACGTGGCGCGGACGCAGGCCGCCAACGTAGAGCATGACCTTCTTGCCCTCCAGGCGCGGCTTGTACCTGGCGATCACCGCGTCGACCATCGGGCGGTAGCGCGCGATGACTTCCTCGGCCTTGGCCTTGATGGTGTCGTCGAAGTGGCTGGCGATCTCGCGCAGGCTCTTCTCGATCTGCGTCGGGCCGAAGAAGTTGTACTCGACCCAGGGGATGCCGAACTTCTCTTCCATGTGCCGGCTGATGTAGTTCATCGACCGGTAGCAGTGCAGCACGTTGAGCTTGGCCTTGGGCGTGTTCTCCAGCTCGGCCAGCGTGCCGTCGCCGGACCACTGCGCGATCACGCGCAGGCCGATTTCCTCGAGCAGGATGCGGCTGGACCAGGCGTCGCCGCCGATGTTGTAGTCGCCGATGATGGCCACGTCGTAGGGCGTGGAGACGAAGTCGGCGCGCTTGTTCGGGTCCGTCTTGTCGAACACCCAGTCGCGGATCGCGTCGTTGGCGATGTGGTGGCCCAGCGACTGGCTGACGCCGCGGAAGCCCTCGCAGCGCACCGGCACGATGGTGTGGCCTTCGTACTCCTTGGACTTCTTCTTCGAGACCGCCTCGATGTCGTCGCCGATCAGGCCGATCGGGCATTCGCTCTGGATCGAGATGCCCTTGTTCAGCGGGAACAGGTCCTGGATCTCGTCGATGATCTTGTCGAGCTTCTTGTCGCCGCCGAAGACGATGTCCTTCTCCTGGAAGTCGGAGGTGAATTGCATCGTGACGAAGGTGTCCACACCGGTCACGCCGATGTAGTAGTTGCGGCGCGCGGCCCAGCTGTACTGGCCGCAGCCCACCGGGCCGTGGGAGATGTGGATCATGTCCTTGATCGGGCCCCACACCACGCCCTTGGAGCCGGCGTAGGCGCAGCCGCGGATGGTCATCACGCCGGGCAGCGACTTGATGTTGGACTTGACGCCGCAGTCGGGCTTGCCTTCCTCGAACTGGCCGAGGTGCTTGGCGCGGCGCTTGGCCATCTTGTCCGGATAGGCCTTCAGGACTTCGTCGATCAGGGCCTTGTTCGCGGCCTTGCGTTCTTCAACCGTCATGGTCATGTCGATCTCCTAGTGGGGGCAGAGCGGCTTCAGGCAAGCAGCCGCCGCGGATCCGGCTTGGCCGGGCCGCTGGCGGCGCCCCCCTGGGGGGGAGGCGCCGCAGGCGCTTCGGGGGGGGGTTATGCAGCCAGTTCGGCCGCGGTCTTGCCGACCTGGCTCTCGTCGATGGTCTTCATGATCCCGTGCTCCATCAGCAGGTCCTCGAGCTGGTCCATGGTGATGGGGGTGGGGATGGTGCCGTTGCCGGCGTTGGCGTGGATCTTCTGCGCCAGGGTGCGGTACTCGGCGGCCTGCTGGCTGTCCGGCGCGTACTCCAGCACCGTCATGCGGCGCAGCTCTGCGTGCTGGACGATGTTGTCGCGCGGCACGAAGTGGATCAGCTTGCTGCCCAGCATCTTGGCCAGCGACTCGGCCAGCTCCAGCTCCTTGTCGGTCTGGCGCTCGTTGCAGACCAGGCCGCCCAGGCGCACACCGCCCGAGTTGGCGTACTTCAGGATGCCCTTGGAGATGTTGTTGGCCGCGTACATGGCCATCATCTCGCCCGACATCACGATGTAGATCTCCTGGGCCTTGTTCTCGCGGATGGGCATGGCGAAGCCGCCGCAGACCACGTCACCCAGCACGTCGTAGGACACATAGTCCACGCCGTCGTAGGCGCCGTTCTCTTCCAGGAAGTTGATCGAGGTGATCACACCGCGGCCGGCGCAGCCGACGCCCGGCTCGGGGCCGCCCGACTCGACGCAACGGATGTCGCGGTAGCCGATCTTCATGACGTCCTCGAGTTCCAGGTCCTCGACCGAGCCGGCTTCGGCGGCCAGCGAGAGGATGGTGTCCTGGGCCTTGGCGTGCAGGATCAGGCGGGTGGAGTCGGCCTTGGGGTCGCAGCCGACGATCAGGATCTTCTGGCCCATCTCGGCCAGGGCCGCGAGGGTGTTCTGCGAGGTGGTGGACTTGCCGATGCCACCCTTGCCGTAGAAGGCGATTTGACGAAGCTTGGACATGTGGGTTCTCCAGTCGAGCGTTGAAGCAGGTTGACGAGACGATGCGTTGAAGGGTCGGTCGTCGCGAGCTCCTTGCCGCCTTCGGTGCCGGTATGGGTCTTCTTCGAAGCGTCCTCGGGGCCAGTCAGGGGGTCCGCGCACCGGGTCCATCGCAACCGCCGTGCCAGCGTGCCTGTCGTTGGTCAAGTGCTTGATTTGGCAGGGGAAATCCCGCTTTTTCCGGGGCTGGACGGGGGCCGTGTCGAATGTGCGGAAACCGACAAAGCCGGGTGGTGTCGCGTGGATGCGGGGGCCGCGCGTGGCGGCTTGTCGACGTGTCGCCGGGTGCGCGCCAGGCCGGGTCGGCAGGCGGCGGCTGCGCCCGCCACAGAGGGAGAAGGCGCCTGACCGGGCGGGCTGCAGGCTGCGTCCGGTGCGTGTCAGGCGCCGTCCGTCCCGGTGCCGCCACCGGGCTGGTACGCCGGTTGCAACGGCGGGGGGCATGAGCACCGCGCTGCCCCTGTTCCAGCCTGCCAACCCGCACTTCGCACGGCTGGGCGGCGAGCCGGCCGTGCGCCGCCTGGTCGACGCGTTCTACCGCGCGATGGACACCCGGCCCGACGCCCGCACGATCCGTGCGATGCACGCGCCCGACCTGGCCGAGACACGGGCGCTGCTGGTGCAGTACCTGTGCGAGTGGCTGGGCGGCCCCAGGGCCTACAGCGCGCAGCGCGGCGCGCCGATGCTGCGCCGCCGGCACCACGCCTTCGACATCGACGCCGCCGCGCGCGACGCCTGGATGGCCTGCATGCGGCAGGCGCTGGAGGAGACCTGCGACGACGCCGCGCTGCGCGACGAGCTGCTGGCCGCCTTCCACAAAGTGGCCGACTTCATCCGCAACACCGACACCGGAGGCGGCCAGCGGCCCCATCCCGGACGACCCCGCGAGACGCAGCCGGCGCAGCCGGCCGCACCGCACACCTCAGCCCTGCCCAGGAGTGACCCATGAGCCTTGCCATCCAAGACACCGCCTTCGCCCGCCTCGACGCCGAGGGCCGCCTCGTCAACAGCGTGCTCAAGGCCGCCACCCACCGGCCCGGGCGCTTCGGCTTCCGCGGCGACATCGCGCTGCGGTTCCAGGCCAAGCTGGCCGACGAGGCGCGCCCGCCCGAACTGGCCATGGAGCAGGTCATCGCCGTGGCCCAGGCCGGCGAGCCGCACATCGCCATGCTGGCCGGCTTCCTGCTCAGCTTCGAGAGCCTGCGCGACGTCGGCGAGGTGCTGGGCGAGCTGCTGGCGCCGCAGGGCAAGTACTTCCTCTACGTCGACAACATCGACATCTCGAAGAAGTACAGCATCGACTACGCCGGCGTCACCTTCCACGTGCTGCCGATCGACGAGGCCACGGTCTACAACGAGCTGCTCGAGCTGCTGTACCTGGAGAAGACCGAGCTCAAGCGCCTGGACACCGCCGCCAAGACCGACGCCATCGCCGACAAGGCGCTGGCCTTCAGCGGCAGCTTCGAGAAGATCAGCTTCGACGAGTGCCTGAAGCTGGCCGGCCCGGTGCGCAACCCCTACGAGAACCGCCCGGTCTGATCGGTGTCTTCCTGCTGCGCAGCCCGATCTCGCGCCTGTGCTGCTCGCCGTACGGGTGTACGGCTGCGCTGCTCGACGCGACCTCGGGCCGCTCGCGACGGAAGCCATCCGACCAGACACCACCGAGCGACATGTCCGAACTGGCCGAACCCCATCCCGCGCGCTGGTACACGACCAACCTGGTCGGCATCCCGGCGCCGGTGCTGGGCAGCGCGGCGTTCAACGCGCACCCGCTGCCGCTGCACATCGCCGGCGCCCGGGCCACGCACCCGGGGCTGTTCGCGCTGCTCGAGCGCAGCGGCACGGCCGAGGAGGCGCGCGCGGTGTTCGCCCACTACATGACGCTGGGCTTCGGCCTGGCCCCGCCGCCGGCCGACGCCGGCCAGGCCGAGCGCCGGCGCTGGAAGACCAGCTACCTCAAGCTGCTGCAGGGCTGGGGCCTCGACGCCAACGGCGCGGCCGGTGCGGTGCTCAAGGGCTGGGCCGAGAGCCGCTTCGGCCTGGTGCCGGCCTTCCACCGCGCGCCGCTGGCGCGCTACCCCTCGCCGGCCTGGGTGCGCTACCTGGAGGACAAGGCCAGCCCGCGCTTCCACAACAACAGCATCTGGCAGCAGCTGGACCTGCTGTTCGAGTTCTGCCAGTGGTGGCTGCAGCGCTTCCAGCCCTTCGGCAACGTGCGCCACGCCACGCTGTGGCGCGGCAGCACGCGGGTCGAGGAGCAGATCGTCGCCGGCGGCCTGCGCCAGCGCCGCGCCACCGTGCGGCTGAACAACGTGGTTTCGTTCAGCCGCTCGGCCGAGCAGGCCGGCTGCTTCGGCGACTGGGTGTTCGAGGTCCGTGTGCCGCTGTGCAAGCTGCTGGTGCTGCCCGGCCTGCTGCCCAGCCGGGCGCTGGACGGCGAATCCGAGGTCATCGCGCTGGGCGGCGACTACGCGGTGGCGGCGCGCTATGCCTGCTGAGGCCGCCGCGCTGCGCCCGCTGCCCGGCTGGGCCCGCGCCGCCGGCGGCGCCGCCGTGCTGCACGACCGCGCGCTCGGCGCCTACCTGGGCCTGGCGCTGGGCGACGCGCTGGGCGCGACGGTGGAGTTCATGACCCCGCGCGAGATCCGCGCCCGCTTCGGCGTGCACCAGCAGATCGCCGGTGGCGGCTGGCTGAAGCTGCCGCAGGGCCAGGTCACCGACGACACGACGATGAGCCTGGCGCTGGGCGACGCGCTGCTGCGCGGTGCGCGCGAGGGCCGGCCGCACGACACCCGGCTGATCGCCGACGCCTTCGTCGCCTGGTGGCGCGGCAAGCCGGTGGACTGCGGCAACACCTGCCGGCGCGGCATCCAGCGCTACCTGAACGACGGCAGCCTGCAGGGCCCGCAAAGCGAGGGCGACGGCGGCAACGGCGCGCTGATGCGCATGCTGCCCGCCGCGCTGGCCACGCTGGGCGACGACGCCGCCTTCGCCCAGGTGGCGCTGGCCCAGGCCCGCATCACCCACCACCACCCGCTGTCCGACGCCGCGGTGCTGGGCGTGGGCCGGCTGCTGCGCGCGCTGCTGCTGGGCGCCGACGACGCGGCCGCCACGGCCGAGGTCGACGCGCTGGTCGCCGCGGTGCCGGCCTTCCGCTTCCGGCCCTACCCGGGCCGGGCCAGCGGCTACGTCGTCGACACCGTGCAGACGGTGCTGCACGCCTTCAGCACCGAGGCCGATTTCCGTGCCGCGGTGGTGCGGGCGGTCAACCAGGGCGATGACGCCGACACCACCGGCGCGCTGGTGGGCATGCTGGCCGGCGCGCGCTGCGGCGCCGCCGCGCTGCCGCGCGACTGGCTGCAGCGCCTGCGGCCCGCGGTGGTCCAGGCCGTGAGTGCCCAGGCGGCGGCGCTGCTGGCGCTGGCCCTGGGCGCCGGCGCGGAGCCGGCCCATGGCTGAGCTGCACGGCGGACGGCGTGGCGCCGCGGCCCGCCGCCTCACCCGCCGCCTCACCCGCCGCCAGACCGGCGGCCGAACCGGCCGCCCCCGATTCCACTTGACCCCGGAGCCCGCTGCGATGGCCCACCTGATCTTCTACGAGAAGCCCGGCTGCGGCGGCAACGCCCGCCAGCGCGCGCTGCTGGAGGCCGCCGGCCACCGGTTGGAGCGCCGCAACCTGCTGACCGCGCCGTGGACGCGCGAGACCCTGCTGGCCTGGCTGGCACCGCTGCCGGTGGCCGCCTGGTTCAACCGCGCGGCGCCGGCGGTCAAGCGCGGCGAGGTCGTGCCCGAGGCGCTGGGCGCCGACGCTGCGCTGGCCCTGCTGCTGGCCGACCCGCTGCTGATCCGCCGGCCGCTGCTGCAGCGCGCCGACGGCGCGCGACTGGTCGGCTTCGAGACCGACGCGGTGCAGCGCTTCGTCGGCCTGGCGCCGGCCGCCGCGCCGCGCCCGGCCTCGCTGGAAGGCTGCGCCGCCGACCGCGGTGGCTGCGCGGCGCAGCCGCCCGCCGACCACCCCCGTTGACCCCCCGGAGCCCGCGATGCCGATCTACGAATACCACTGCCCGGCCTGCGAGGCCGACTTCGAGCTGCTGGTGCGCAGCGACACCGTGCCGCGCTGCCCGCAGTGTGGCCATGGCGCGCCGGTCCGGGTGCTCTCGCGCATCGCGCCGGCCGGCAAGATCGAAGGCATCCGCCGCGCCCACCGCCAGGCCGCGGCGCGCGAGGGCCACTTCAGCCACTACAGCGCCGCCGAGCGCGCCAAGCTGCTGAAGTGAGCCCGTCGCGCGGCGGCCGCCGTGCAATCCGACACGCGGGCAGGGGCTTGGCGCCTGCAGGGTTCAGGGACAAAGGGTTTACCCTATGCTGCAACGCAGCAATCCTGCCCTTTGGTGGCCGGCGGCGATCCCGCCCCACCGTGGCCTGCCCGGAGACCCACGATGTCCTACCCGCTCACGCATGTCGCCTTCCCCCGCATCGGCCTCGCCGCTTCGGTGCGTTCGTCCTTCGCCCACTGGGGCGCGCTGCTGTGGCGCGCGCTGGTGCAGTCGGGCGAGCAGCGTGCGGCGCAGTACCTGCCGCAACACCTGCGCGGGTCGACCGCGCCGCAGCAGCGCTAGGCGCCGGTCACCGGCGCGGCCCGGGGCGCGGCCGGGGGCGGGTCCTGCCCGGCCAGGCGGCACAGCGCGTCCAGCCAGGCCCGGTCGTCGGCATGGGCGGGCTTGCTCAGCCACAGGTCCACGCCGGGCGGCAGCCGCGCCGGCGGCGCCTCGCCGGACAGCAGCACGACGCGCGGCGGCCGCCCGCCCTGCAGCAGGCGCTCGGCCAGCTGCACGCCGCTGAGCCCGGCGCCGAGCTGCTGGTCGCTGAGCAGCAGGTCGGTCGCGTCCGCGGCCAGCAGCGGCAGCGCCTCCTCGGCGCTGGCGCAGGTGCGCACCGTGAAGCCGCGGGCGCGCAGCTGCGCGGCGTGGATCAGCTGGTTCACCGGGTCGTCGTCGACCAGCAGCAGGCGCTGCAGCCGCAGCGCCGGGCCGGGGGCATGCGCCACTGACCCAGCGGCCACAGCCGCCCCGGCGGACCCGACGGAACCGCCGGTGGCCGCGGCCAGCCCGGCCTGGCGGCCGTCGGCCACCGCCGGCGCGTGCGCCACGCGGAAGCGCACGCGAAAGCGGCTGCCCGCGCCCAGCTGGCTGGCCACCTCGATCTGCCCGCCCAGGCGCCGCACGATCTCGTGGCTGATCGACAGGCCCAGCCCGGTGCCGCCGTAGCGCTCGCGCGTGCCGCCGGCCTGCGCGAAGCGGCGGAACAGCGACTGCAGGGTCGCCTCGTCCATGCCGATGCCGGTGTCCTCGACCAGCAGCGTCGCCTCGACCTGCGCCGCGTCGACCGGGCGCACCTGCAGCGCCAGCCGCACCTGGCCGGCGGTGGTGAACTTCACCGCGTTGGACAGCAGGTTGTTGACGACCTGCTGGCTGCGCATGCGGTCGATCATCAGCAGCGGCAGGTCGGCCGGCAGGTCCAGGCGCAGCGCCACGCCCTTGGCCTGGGCCAGGGTGCGGAAGGGCTCGGCCAGCTCGCGCAGCATGGTGCAGACGTCGGTGGGCTGCAGGCGCAGCTCCAGGCCCTGGGCCTCCAGCCGCGCGTGGTCCAGCAGGTGGTTGAGCAGCTCGACCAGGCGGTCGGCGCTGGCCGCCAGGGTCTGCGGCAGGCGGTCGCCGGCCGCCGCCGCCGGCTCGCGCGCCAGCATGCGCAGGCCGCTGGCCAGCGCCACCAGCGGCGCGCGCACCTCGTGGCCCATCTCGGCCAGGAAGTCGGCTTTGCTGGCGGCCAGCGCGCGGGCGCGGTCGCGCTCCTCGGCCAGCTGGCGCTGCGCGGCGCGCAGCCGGCGCGTGTAGAGCGCGGCGGCCAGCAGCAGCCCGGCCACGCCGGCGCCCAGCGGCACGGCCACGCGGGCCACGTCGCGCCAGCCCAGGCCCACGGTGATGTGGGTGCGCAGCAGCGCGTTGGCCAGCGCGCGCTGCTCGTTGACCGGCACCGCGTCCAGCCCGGCGCGCAGCGCCGCGGCCACCGCCGGGCGGTCGTCGCGCACCATGAAGTGCAGCTCGCTGGGATGGCCCTCGACCGTGCCCGAGACCTGCAGCCGGCCGGCGTAGCGGGTGCCGATCAGCGTGGCGGCGACCTCCACATTGGTCACGCCGGCGTCGGCGCGGCCGGCGGCCACCGCGGCCAGCACGTCGGCCGTGCTGGGCACGACCAGCAGCTGCACCGCCGGTGACTCGCGGCGGATCACCGGGATCAGGTAGTGCTCGGCGTCGATGGCCAGCACGCGGCCGGCCAGCGCGGCGACGGCCGGCCAGCCGCCGTCGAGCCGGCTGACCAGGGCCGACGGTGCCGAGTAGTAGGGGCCGACGAAGCTGGCATAGGCCAGGCGCTCCGGCGTGCGCACCGCGGCCAGCACCACGTCGGCCTGGTGGGCGCGCAGCGCGGCCACGGCGCCGGCGAAGGTGTCGTGGCCGACCAGGCGGTAGCGCAGGCCGGCGGCGTCGGCGGCGCGGCGGAACAGCTCGGCGGCCATGCCGCCGGCCTCGCCGTTGGCGTCGCGCCGGCTGATCGGGCCGAAGCCTGCGTCGTAGGCCACCACCAGCTCGCCCAGCGCGGCGGCGGCCTGCCGCGCCGGCACGGTGGCGCCGAGCGCCGGGGTCAGCGCCAGGTAGCCGGGCTGCCAGCGCCGGGCGATGGCTTGCAGCGCCTCGGGGCCCAGCGTTTGCAGCGCAGCGTCCAGTGCGCGCACCAGCGGCGCGTGGGGGCTGGCGAAGCGCAGGTCGTTGGCCGGCTGCGGCGGCGCGTGCACCACCTCCAGGTTGGCCAGCAGCTCGCGCTCGATCAGGTAGTGGGCCGGGGCGAGGGCGCCGCGGTAGAGGTCGGCGCGGCCCTCGGCCACCGCGCGCAGCGCCTGCAGCGTGCTGTCCACCGGCAGCGTGGCCACGCCCGGGAAGCGGGTGCGCAGCCATTCCTCGGTGGCGTAGCCGCGCTCGACGGCGACGCGGCGGCCGCCGAAGTCGGCGTTCTCGGCGAAGTCGCGGATGCCGCGGCGGCCGATGTAGGCCACCGGCAGGTCCAGGAAGCTGGCGCTGAAGTGCAGCCGGCGCTCGCGCTCGGGCGTGCGCTTGGCGGCGCTGAGCAGGTCGACGCGGCCGTCCTGCGCCGCGGCCAGCGCGGCGCCGAAGTCGTCGAAGACCACCGGCCGGGTGCGCAGGCCCAGCAGTGCGCTGGCGCGGGCCAGCACCTCGGCGGCCGCGCCGACATGCTCGCCCGCGGCGTCGACGCTGTCGATCGGCGGCCAGTCGCGCACCAGGCCGACGCGCAGCACCGGGTGCGCGCCCAGCCAGTCGCGCTGCTCGGCCGGCAGGCCGGCGCGCCAGGGGGCCGTGGCGCCGGGGGCGGATGCGGGCTGGGCCCGCGCCGGGGTCGGGCCCAGCAGGTTCAGCAGCCCCGCCAGCGCCAGCAGCACGAGCGGCCCGACCGTGCAGATCCACGCCCGGCCCGCCCAGGCCCGCCCCCGTCGCCACCCGCTCAAGCGCGTCCTCCCGCGTCTGCCTGCGTTGTTCCGGCCGACTGTGCCACAGCGCTGGCCGCGGGCCGCCTGACCGAGGTCAGGGCGCCTGCGCGCTCCGCGCGTTCAGGGGGTCAGCCCGAACCAGTCGGGCTGGCGGCGGCGCAGCTCGGCCAGCAGGGCCAGGGTCTGCGGCACCAGGGCGTTGACGGCGTACCAGATCTCCTCGCGCCGGGGCTGCACGCCGCGGCGCAGCTTGTCGTGCAGCGCCGCCCAGCCGGCCCAGTCGACCTGCAGCAGGCGGCCGTGCATCGCCGGCGTCACGTTGCCCAGGGTGTGGGCCATGATCAACAGCTGGGCCTCGACCGCGCGCAGCGTCAGCGTGCTGGCGAACAGCTCGTCCTCGTCCTGCATCTCGCGGGTGAGCTCGCCGACCGAGCGGCCGGTGTCCACCACGATGTCGTAGAGCGAGCGCTGGTACATCGCGGTCAGGCCCTCAGGCCGGGCGCGGCGCCAGCTGCTGGCGCAGGCGCGCGGCGGCGCGCAGCGCGCCCTCCAGGTAGCCGCCGCCGTGGCGCGCGGTCTCGCTGCCGCCCAGCCACAGCCGGCCGTCCCACAGCGGGGCCTGCAGCCGCGGGTCGCCATAGGCCGGGTGGGCGCCGGGGCGGGCGTCGTCGGCGCGGTCGGCGTCGGTGCAGGTGAAGGGCTCGTCGGCCCAGTCCTGCAGCCGCGGGTCGCCGTGCGCGCCCAGATCGCCGAACAGCTGGCCCAGCTGGCTGTCGACCAGCAGCGGCAGGCTGCGGCGGAAGGCCGGCCGCTGCGCCGCGGGCAGCGCGACGAAGCCGGCCAGCGCGGCGCCGGCGGCCGGGTCGGCCGGGCCGGCGTCGAAGACCTCGGCCAGCGCCGCCTGCGGGTGCGTGGCCCAGGCGTTGCCGGCGTGGCCGGCGTCGCGCCAGACCGGCCGCGGCAGCGCCAGCGCGGCCTTGGCGGCGGCGGCCATCCAGGTCGGCGTGGCGGCCATCGCCGCGGCCAGCCCGGGCGGCAGCGCCGGCGTGAACTGCAGCGCGGCGGCGGCCAGGCGGGGCGGCAGGGCCAGCACGACGCGGCGGGCGGTCAGTGGCGCCGGCGCAGCGCCGGTGGCCGGGTCCGGCGCCCGCTGCAGCAGCACGTGGTCGCGGCGGTCGTGCAGCGCCTGCACCGCCTGGCCGCAGGCGATGCGCCCGGCCGGCAGGCGCGCGGCCAGCGCGTCGATCAGCGCGGCCATGCCGCCGGCCAGGCGCCGCGCGCCGCCGTGGACGGCGCCGGGCTGGCCGGCGCCGTCGTCGTGCGGCCGGCCGCTGGCCGGATCGACCGCCCGCAGGCGCGGTGCGCGGTCGGCGGCGTCGTGCAGCAGCACGCGGCCGTCGTCGGGCTGGTCCAGCGCGGGCAAGCCCAGGTCGGCCACCAGCCGGGCGACCGACGGCTGGGTGGCCGGCCAGAACCAGGTGGCGCCCAGGTCCAGCGGCAGGCCGCCGTCGTGCGCGGTGCGCACGCGGCCGCCCAGGCGCGGCCGGGCCTCCAGCAGCTGCCAGTCGACGCCGCGGGCGTGCAGGCTGTGGGCCAGCGCCAGGCCGCACAGCCCGCCGCCGACGATCAGCACCTCGCGCATCGCCGCGCCCGGTCCGTCGCTGCGGTGGCCGGGCTCAGCCGCCCGACAGCGCGCCGAGCAGCTCGACGGTGACCGGCTCGCTGCCCATCAGGGCCTGGCAGGCCAGGCGCGACTTGCTGCCCACGCCGACCAGGGTGTCGAGCACGCCGTTCTCGACCGCGCCGATCTTGGAGACGGTCTTGCGGCCCTCGATGACGAACAGGTGGCACTGGCCGCACTGGCCCTTGCCGCCGCACTTGCTGACCAGCGCGACGCCGGCGTCGCGGATGGCCTGCAGCAGCGAGGTGCCGGGGGCGGCTTCGGTGGTGGTGCCCGAGGGCAGGATGGTCAGCAGGGGCATGGCGGGCTTTCTTGGCGGTGGGGGAGGGGGGGAGGGATCAGGCCGCGGCGGTGGCGGTCTGGCCGATGGGGTGGCCGGTGAGCTGCGCAGCCACCTCGGCCAGCGGCAGCGCGATGCGGGTGATGCCCAGCTCCTCGAGGAAGCGCGCTTCCATGCGGGTGGGCTCGTCGGCCAGCACCGCAAAGTGCGGGCCGGTGCTGCGCTTGAGGATCTGGCGGGCGAAGGCGCGCGGCAGCTGGTCGTTGAAGCGGCAGCCGAGGAAGACGAAGCCGCGCGCCGCGCGGCGCTGCTGCACCGCGGCCGGGATCGGGCTCTGGATGTCGATCTCGGTGAGCACCTCGACGAAGTCGCTGTCCGAGACCAGGTAGTTCGACGCCGGCGCGTGGCCGCCCCAGGGCTTGTAGAGCACCCGCGCGGCCACCGCCGGCGGGTCGGGCAGGGGCTGGCCGTCGGCGCCGTACCAGCCGCACCAGGTGCCGAAGTGCTCGCTCTGGCTCAGGCCCTGCACCTCGGCCCAGTCGGCTGCGGTGGTCTCGGCCAGCGCACGGCGCAGCGTGTCGTCGTACCAGGTGTCGACGATCAGCGGCGCCGGCAGCGCCGCCAGCCAGCGGTGCAGCGCCGCCGGCTCGGGCGCGGCGGCGTAGGCCGCATCCATCGCCGCGACCAGGGACTTGCGGTGCTTGAAGTTCTCGATGAACTGGGCGGCGGCGGTCAGCCGGTGGCGGATCTTGCCGGGCACCGAGACGCGCGCCGTCAGCACCGCGGCCAGCGCGGGCGCGTCGGCCGGCGGCGTGGCGCCGGCGCACAGCGCCAGCAGGCCCGGGCCGAGGTAGGGCAGCAGGGTGCCGGCGGCCAGGCCCTCGGCGACGGCGGCGGGCAGTTCGTATGCGGTGGCGTGGGTCATGGCGTGGCGGGGGCGGTGGGTGGAGGCCGGTGGCGTCAGTAGATCGCCGCGCCGGCGCCGACGTTGACCGTCGAGTCCTTCAGCGTCTTGACGATGAAGCGCAGGTGGTCGGGCTGCAGGCGGCCGTGGAAGGGCAGGGCCAGCGCGCGGTCGGCGATGCGCTCGACCAGCGGGAACTGGCCGCGCGCCCAGCCCAGCTGGCGGTAGTGGAACTGCTGGTGCAGCGGCTGGCAGTACAGCGCCGACTCGATGTCCTCGGCGTCCAGGTCCTCGACGATCTGGGCCAGCGCGCTGGCGGTGAAGCGCTTGCCCAGGTGGACCAGGAAGAGCATCCAGTGCACCTCGTCGACGTCGGGGCCGACGTAGGGCGGCTTGATGCCCTCGAAGCTGCGCAGCTGGTCCAGGTAGCCGGCCTCGACGGCCTTGCGCCGCGCCAGGATCTCGGGCAGGCGGGCCAGCTGGGCGGCGGCCAGCGCCGCGGTGGGCTCGCCCATCGCCGCCTGCAGCGGCACGCGCGCGCCCACCGACACCGAGTGCCGGTCGCCCGCCGCGCGCTGGCGCAGGTAGCGCAGCTCGCTGGCCAGCGCGTCGTCGTCGGTGACCAGAAGGCCGCCCTCGCCGCAGCACAGCGCCGAGGGCTGGGAGAAGTCGAACACCGCCACGTCGCCGAAGCTGCCCACCGGCCGGCCGCGGTAGACCGAGCCCAGGGCCTCGGTCGAGTCCTCGATCAGCGCCAGGCCGCGGCGCTGCGCCAGTTCGCGCAGCGGGCCCCAGGCCGCCGGGTGGCCGTTGACGTTGCCGGCCAGCACGGCCTTGGTGGCGGGCGTGATCTGCGCCTCGGCGCGCGCCGGGTCCAGGCAGCCGGACCAGTAGTCGATGTCGGAGAAGACCACGCGGGCGCCGGCCAGCGTGACGGCATGCGCCACCTGGTGCCAGCCGTAGGGCGAGGCGATGACCTCGTCGCCCGGGCCGATGCCCAGCGCGCGCAGCGCCAGCCAGGTGCCCAGGGTGCCGCTGGCCACCGCGATGCCGTGGCGCCGGCCGACCGACTCGGCGAAGCGCCGCTCCAGGTGCTCGGCCATCGGGCCGGCCGTCCAGCGCGGGCGGGCCAGCGCGGCGGCGACCAGCTCGGCCTCGACCTCGCCGGCGTCGGGCTCGCTGAGCAGCAGCACGCCCTCGGGCGGGGGGACGTCGTCGTCGGCCGTGGGATCGGGCAGGTCCATCGCAGGCTCCAGGGAGGGGGTGCGGGGCTCAGGCGCGGTCGGTGATGAACAGGCCGGCGGTCTGCGCCAGGTCCTGCGTCACCTGCCAGCAGTGGCCGTCGCTGGCGCCCAGGTAGAGCGCGCGGCGCTGGCCGAGGGCGGCCGGCGTCTCGGCGCGCATGTCCATCGCGTCGACCACCACCACGCGCAGCGGCGCCAGCGCGCCGCGCAGCGCGGCGGCGGCCTCGCGCACGGTGGCGGCGGCGTCGGCGATGGCCAGGGCCTGCTGCAGCTGGGGCGCGTCCATCGCCGGTCCTCAGTCGCCCGAGAGGCGGCGCGCCTCGACGGTGATCGGCAGCGTGGTGGTCTCGGCCATCTCGGGCAGGGCCAGCAGCCAGCCGTTGGCCAGCGTCACGGTGCCGCCCCACAGGCCGGGCTTCTCCTGGGCCACCACCGGCTCCTCCAGGTCCTTCTTGGGCACGTAGGCCGACAGCACACCGGCGGCGTTGCGGCGCATCATCACTTTCATCGGAGGCTCCGGTGGGTCAGGCCGCGGCCAGCGCGGCGGTGGGGGAAGCGGTGGCGGGCGCCGGGCCGGCGTCGGCCAGGCCCAGCAGCGGGCCGATGGCGCGCCGCGCCGCGGCCAGGGTCTGCTCGACCTCGGCGGCCGTGGTCTCGCGCCCCAGCGAGAAGCGCACGCCGCACTTGGCGCGCGCCGGGCTCTCGCCCAGGGCCAGCAGCACGTGCGAGGGCTGGGTGCCGCTGGCGGTGCAGGCCGCGCCGGACGAGGCCACCACGCCGGCGCGCTCCAGCTTGCCCAGCACCTGCTCGGCCGGCAGGTCGCCGAAGCGCAGGCAGCTGGTGTTGGGCAGGCGCTCGGCGCCGTCGCCGTACAGGTGCACACCGGGCAGGGCGGCGCGCAGGCCGTCCTCCAGGCGCTGGCGCAGCGCGGCCATGCGGCGCAGGTCCTCGGCCAGCGTGGCGGCGGTGACGTCGCAGGCGGCGGCGAAGCCGGCGATGCCGGGCAGGTTCTCGGTGCCGCCGCGGCGGCCGCGCTCCTGCCGGCCGGCCAGCAGCGGCGGCAGTGCCAGGCCCTTGCGCACCAGCAGCGCGCCCACGCCCTTGGGGCCGTGCAGCTTGTGCGCCGAGACGCTGGCCAGGTCGGCGCCGCTGTCGGTGAAGCGCCAGGCGCTCTTGCCCGGCAGCTGGGTGGCGTCGACGTGCAGCAGCGCGCCGGCGGCATGGGCCAGCGCGGCCAGCTCGCCGATCGGCATGCACACGCCGGTCTCGTTGTTGGCGCCCATCACGCTGACCAGGGCCACGTCGGGGCCGATCAGCGTACGCGCGGCATCGACGTCCAGCCGGCCGCGGCGGTCCACCGGCAGGCGGTCGACCGGCACGCCGTCGGCGGCCAGGCGGTCTGCCAGCGCCAGCAGCGCCGGGTGCTCCACCGCCGAGACCAGCAGGCGCTGCCGGCCCTGGGCGCGGCCCAGCGCCAGCGCGCCCAGCACCGCGGTGTGGTTGGCCTCGGTGGCGCCGCTGGTGAAGACCAGTTCGGCGCCGCCGCAGCCCAGGAAGGCGGCCACGCGCAGCCGTGCGTCGGCCAGCAGGCGGCGCGCCGCCAGGCCGGGCTCGTGGCTGGACGAGGGGTTGGCCCAGGCCAGGGTCAGCGCGTCGCCCATCTCGGTGACGACGGCCGGCGCGGGCCGGGTGGTGGCGTTGTGGTCCAGGTAGATCATGGCGGTGCGTCCCCGGGGCGGCTCAGAGGCTGAGAGGATGTCGATCGTGGCCGAGCGGCGCGCCCAAAGCCGGCCGATCTAGGCGCAAAGCACAGCCATGGCTCGGGCCATGGCGAGCATTTGCAACGACGAGCGGGCGGCTTTGGGTGTGACGAGCGGGCATGAGCGAAAGACTCTCAGCCTCTTAGGGCCAGAAGACCCGGTCGGGGTCGGCGTTGAGCAGGGCCAGGGCCTGGCCCAGCGGCAGGTCGTCGGCGTTCAGCGTCCAGCGGCCGGCGGCGTGGTCGCGGGCGTGCAGGCGCCAGCGGCCGCCGCCCTGCGGCTCCAGCCAGGCGATGGCGATCTCGCCGCCCGCCGGGTCGATGTTGCGCGAGCAGTTGGGGCTGCGGACCTGCCAGCCGGCGCCGTGGGCCGGGTCGGCCGGTGCCACGGCGGGGCGCACGTAGCGGTAGCGCGCGCGCGTTTCCAGCGCACGGGCGATGCGGTGGCCGTCCAGCGCGATCACCGGCGCGCCGGCGGCGGCACGCTCGGGCGGGCGCACCGCGCGGCGGGTGCGGCGCGGGGTGCTCACGCCGCGGCCTCCGGGCTGGGCAGCGCGGTGGCCGCCGCCGGGTGGGTGCTTGCCGCGGCGGGCAGGATCTCCTCCTCCAGGCAGCCCAGCACGCACAGGCCGAAGTCCACCAGGTACAGCGGGATGTTGGCCTCGGTGTGGTGGCCGATCTGCACGATCTCGCCGGGGCCGCCGGCGACGATCAGCAGCTGGTCCTCGGGCAGCTCGGGCATGCTGCCGTCGTTGTAGAGGTCGACGGCGGCGACCACGGGCAGGCCCCAGGGGTACTTGGGGGCACGGGGGTCGATCAGCATCGCGGGCTCCTGGGGTGGGTCATCGGCGGGCCTGCAGCGTGGCCACCGCGTCGCCGAAGCGCTCGGTCAGCTGGGCCAGCACCTCGGGCGGCAGGTGGTCCAGCGTGCACAGCTCCTTGGCGCGCATGCCCACCTGGTGGCCGCTGTCGACGAACTCGACGGCGTAGATGTAGAACTGCTGCAGGAAGGTGCCGATCGAGCGCACGTAGCCGATGTCGCCGCGATTCACCAGCACCTCGCCGATGTCCTTGCCGCGGTAGGTGCCGTCGTTGCGCACCACGCTGCGGCTGAGCACACGCTCGCCCATCGCGAAGCGCGGCGGGTCGGCGATCTCCAGGCGGTCGTCGTCGCGGGCGATGTCAACCATGGCGGGCACCTCCGGGCAGGGCGTGCAGCCCATCGGGCTGCGGGCAACGGAGTTCGGCGGCGCGCTCGGCGGCGCGCTCGCGCACCTCGGCCTCGGCGTCGGCCAGCAGCGGCTGCAGCGCGGCGCCCAGCGCGCGGCCGGCCACGGTCCAGCGCACCAGCCAGTCGGTGTCGCGCGCCAGCGGGTCGAGCAGCGGCGCGGGCAGGCGCTCGGCGGCCAGGCGGCGCACCTCGGGGGCCGGGTCCTCGACCAGGCGCCACAGCGCGGGCATGGTCAGGCGCCGGGCCACCTCGCAGCGCACCTGCAGATCGGCGTCGTGCATCAGCAGCGGCAGCAGCGCGGGTGCCAGGCGGCGGGCGACGGTGGCGCGCACCTCGTAATCGGCGTCGCGCAGCAGGTGGGGCAGCTCGGCCTCGGGCAGGCGCTGGGCGACGCGGATGCGCACCTCGCGGTGCGGGTCCTGGCGCAGCTTGGCCAGCAGCCGCTGCGGCACGCGCAACGCCACCTGCAGGCGCACGGTCTCGTCGGGGTCGTCCAGCAGGGCCGGCAGGTGGAACACGTCGACGTAGCGCGCGGCGATGGCCCGCACCTCGAAGTAGGGGTGGTCCAGGTGGGCGGCGGCCAGGTCGCGGTGCTGGCGCAGGAAGCGGTCGATGCGGCGGGCGTAGGCGTCCTGCAGGCAGCTGCGGCCGGGCTCGCAGCCGCCGGCGCGGCGCAGCGCGGCGTGCGGGCAGGCGGCGCAATCGATGGCCCGGCCCTGCCAGTCCAGCGCCGGGATGTCGCTCCAGCCGGGCTCCACAGCGTTGCGGGGGGTGGGGGCCAGCGTGTCCATGGGGCGGGGTGCGGGGTGGTGGGCCGCTCAGGCGGGGGCCGCCGGCGCGGTGGGGGCGGCGGACGCTGCTGGCGCGGCCGGCGTGCCCAGGCCGCTGGCGCGGGCCCAGGCGGCAGCGCCGAAGGCCGGCGGCGCCTCGGGGTCGTCGTCCGGCGGGTCGCCGACCAGGGCGCGCACGCGCACCGCCTCCAGCAGCGCGCCGCCGACGCGGTCGTCGGGGTCCAGCGCGCGCAGCTTGGCCAGCGCGTCGCGGGCCTCGGTGCCGTCGTCCAGCCGCAGGCTGAGGTAGGCGTAGCCCTTCAGCGTGAACAGGTAGAAGCGGGTGCGCGCGTCGGTGCGGGCGCCGGGCAGCGGCTGCTCGGGCACCGCGCGCCAGACGGGCGGCAGGCCCAGGGCGCGGGCGCCGACGGCCAGCGCGCGCCGCGCCACGTCGCGGGCCAGCGCCAGGCGGTGGCCGTAGAAGTGGTGGCGGTAGAAGGCGATCAGCACCGCCGGGTGCTCGGGCGCGGCGGCCTGGGCGCGCATCAGCGCGGCCATGGCCAGCGCCGGGTTGGCGCTGCGCAGCGCGCCGGCCTGGCGCAGGGCCTGCTCGGCCGCGGCCGGCAGGCCGGCGCCGAGCACCGCGTCGTCGAAGCCGGCGTCGAGGTCCATGGCGGCCGGCTCAGGCCTTGACCAGGCGCTTGACCGAACCGACCGCGACGCCGGTGCTGGCCGGCACCGCCGGCGCGTCGCCCGAGCTGCTGCAACCGCAGGCGGCCTGGTTCGGGTTGAAGAAGCTCAGCCCGCTCTGCGTGGCCGATTCGGCGAAGTCCACCGTCACGCCGTCCAGCAGCAGGCGGCTTTCGGCCGGCAGGAACAGGCGCAGGCCGTTGATGGCCAGCTCGGCGTCGCCCTCGCGCAGCGCGGGCTCGACCGTGAAGGCGCTGCTGTAGCCCGAGCAGCCGCCCGGCGTCACGGTCAGGCGGAAGCCCCCGGCGGGGTGGTCCGAGAAGCGCACCATGCGGCGCATGAATTTCTCCGCGGCGGCGGTGACGGTGAGCTGGGGCAGCAGCATGGGATGTCTCCGGATCGGTGTGGTGTGGCGGGGCAGGGCGGGCGCGGGTGGCGGGCCGGGGCTCAGGCCGGCTTGATGCAGCCGTCGACCGGGCAGACGGCGACGCACTGCGGCGAGTCGAACTGGCCCTCGCACTCGGTGCACTTCTTGGGGTCGATGACGTAGGTGCCGCCCTTCTCGCGGATGGCGACGTTGGGGCACTCGGGCTCGCAGGCCGAGCAGGCGGTGCACATCGAGGCGATGATCTTCAGGGCCATGGTGGCTTCTCCTTGGGCAGGGGTGGCTGGGGAACTCAGGCCGCGGCCGCGGCGGCCTCGCCGGCGGCGCCGGTGTAGGCGCCCTGGCGGATGCGGGCGTCACCACGGGCCTGGTGGGTGATGGCGCCGCTGGCGATGCGCTGGCGGTAGTCGGCGAACCACGACAGCGCGGCGTGCTCGATGAAGTCGTGGGCGTACTGGTCCACCGGCTCGATGCCGGCGGCCTGCAGCTCGTCGCGCGGGCAGGCGCCGATCTTGGACACCAGCACGGCGTGGCAGTCGTTGATCGCGTTGACGATGGACGGCAGCTGCTCGTCCTCGCCGTAACCGCCCTGGCAGTAGAGGTCGACGCGGCGGTGGCCGACGAACAGTGCCTCTGCCTTGCTCACTTCGAAGATCTGGAACTCGGTGGCATGGCCGAAATGTTGGTTGACCTTGCCGCCGCCCTCGGTGGCCACGGCCACCAGCACCTTCATCGCCGGGTCGACGCCGTCGTCGGCCGCGCCGGCGGCCAGCGCGGCGCGCTTGGCGTCGACCTGGGCCTGGCGCTCGGCCTCCACGGACTCCTGGTAGGCGCGGCGCTTGTCCAGGTCGTAGACGACCTCCATCTGGTCGATCTTGTCCAGCGTGAACTCGTCGCTGCGGTCCTCGCCGAGCAGGCCCACCGCGTCGGCGCGGCACTGGCGGCAGTGGCGCATCAGGTTGGCGCCGCCCATGCAGGCGTCCTGCACGGCCTTGAGCTCCTGCGCGGTGGGGCCGCGCTGGCCGTTCAGGCCGAAGTAGGTGCCGTGCTCGGGCTCCGAGATCAGCGGCATGATGTTGTGCAGGAAGGCGCCGCGCTTCTTGACCTCGCGGTTGACCTCGTACAGGTGCTCGTCGTTGATGCCGGGGATCAGCACCGAGTTGATCTTGGTGAGCACGCCGCGGGCGGTCAGCATCTCCAGGCCGAGCATCTGGCGCTCGTGCAGGATCTTCGCGGCCTCGTAGCCGGTGACGCGCCGGTGGTCCCAGAAGATCCAGGGGTAGATCTTCTCGCCCACCGCGGGGTCGACCATGTTGATGGTGATGGTGACGTGGTCGACGTTGTACTTGCAGATCTCGTCGACCCAGTCGGGCAGCGCCAGGCCGTTGGTCGAGATGCACAGCTTGATGTCGGGCGCCTGCTCCTGGAGCATGCGGAAGGTGTCGAAGGTCTTCTTCGGGTTGGCCAGCGAATCGCCGGGGCCGGCGACGCCCAGCACCGTCATCTGCGGGATCTCGCTGGCCACCGCCACCACCTTCTTCACCGCCTGCTCGGGCGTCAGCTTCTGGCTGACCACGCCGGGACGGCTCTCGTTGGAGCAGTCGTACTTGCGGTTGCAGTAGTTGCACTGGATGTTGCAGGCCGGCGCCACGGCCACGTGCATGCGGGCGTAGTGGTGGTGGGCCTCCTCCGAGTAGCAGGGGTGGTTCTTGACCTTCTCCCAGATCTCGGGCGGCATGTCGTCGGCGCCGCCGGACGAGCCGCAGCTGGACTTGCCGGCGCCGCCGGTGGTGCTGCAGCCGCTGGCGGCCGGGGGATCGACCACCTCGCTGACGGCCGGACGGCCCTTGCGCAGATCGGCGATGGAGACGAACGCGGTGTTGCTCATGGCATCGGGCTCGGGGCGGGTGGCGGTTGGCCGTCCCATTGCGAGAGCCGTGCCAGCGCGAAAGCCTTGTGCATTAAGGACTTGCGAGCGGCGCGCGGTGTAGTGCGCTGTGCCCTTCGCGACAAACCCGACAGCTGCGCGGGTGTCGCCAACGGCCGCGGCCCCCGGGCCGGCGCACGGGGCGCCGGGCCGGGGGCCGCGGTGGAGGTGGGGCGGCGGCCGGGCCGCCGCGGGCGGTCAGGCCTGGGCCGGGGCGAAGAAGCCCTTGAGCGCCTGCGCCATCTGGGCCCGGATCTCGACGCCGGAGACGACCACGTCGACCATGGTCACCGAGGTGTGGGTGTGGCCGCGGGCACGCAGGTGCTGCGCCGGCACGCCGGCGGCGGCCAGGGCCTGGGCGTAGGCCTCGCCCTCGTCACGCAGCGGGTCGAACTGGCTGGTGACGATGAAGGCCGGCGGCAGCCCGGCCAGGCTGGCCGCGCGCAGCGGCGAGGCCTTGGGGTTGGCGCGGTCGGCCGGGTCGGCGTAGTGGTCCCAGAACCAGTGCATCAGCGGCGCGGTCAGCACATAGCCGTCGGCGTTCTCGACATAGGACTTGCGGCCCATGTCGCAGTCGGTCACCGGCGTCAGCAGCAGCTGGCCGGCGACGGCCGGGCCGCCCGCGGCGCGCGCCTGCTGGCAGGCCACCGCGGCGACGTTGCCGCCGGCGCTCCAGCCGGCCACCGCCACCGGGCCGGCGCGGCCGCCCAGCGCGGTGGCGTTGTCGGCCACCCAGCGCAGCGCGGCGCAGGCGTCGTCCGCCGCGGCCGGGAAGCGCGCCTCGGGGGCGTGGCGGTAGTTGACCGAGACGATCAGCGTGTCGGAGCGCACGCACAGGTCGCGGCACATCGGGTCGTCGGAGGTGTGGCTGCCCAGCACCCAGCCGCCACCGTGGAAGTACACCACCACCGGGTGCGGCCCCGGCGTGGCCGGGCGGTACAGCCGGTATTCCAGCGGGCCGGCGGCGCCGGGCAGGGTGCCGTCGACGACCTCGCCGACCGCCGGGCCGGGCGGGTTGGCCGCGCCCAGCTGGGTCAGGAACTCGCGCGCGGCGGGCACCGGCAGCGACTCGAAGGTCGGCAGGTTCATCGCCGCCATCATCTCCAGCACCATCTGCACGTCGGGCTGCAGCTGGCGCACCAGGCCGTCGTTGCAGCGGGCGCCCTGCGGGCCGCTCAGCTTGAAGCCCAGGTAGCCCTTGGCCACCACCTCCTCGCAGGCGCGGCGGTAGGCGTCGACGCCGCCTACATAGGGCAGGAAGACGCGCGGCTTGCCCGGCACGTTGGCGCCGATGTACCAGGAGTTGGCCTGCGGGAACAGCGTGATGTTGGCGCAGTCGTTGACGTGGGTGACCCAGCCGGCCTCGGCGGTGTCGGTGGGCTCGATCACCGTCGCGCCCTGGGCGCGCAGGTGGCTCAGGCAGTCGCTGATCCAGTCGACGTGCTGCTCGATCGACACCATCATGTTCGACAGCACCGACGGGCTGCCCGGGCCGGTGATGGTGAAGAAGTTGGGGAAGCCGGTGGTCATCAGCCCCAGGTAGGTCACCGGGCCGTGGGCCCATTTCTGCTTCAGCGTGGTGCCGTCGCGGCCGGCGATGTCCACCGCCACCAGCGCGCCGGTCATCGCGTCGAAGCCGGTGGCGTAGACGATGGCGTCGAAGGGCAGGGTCTCGTCCTTGAGCGCGATGCCGTCGGCGGTGACGGTCTCGATCGGCCGCTTGCGCAGGTCGACCAGCTGCACGTTGGGGCGGTTGAAGGTCTCGTAGTAGCCGGTGTCCAGGCAGGGGCGCTTGGTGCCGAAGGGGTGGTCCTTGGGGCACAGCAGATCGGCGGTGGCCGGGTCCTTGACCGTCGCGCGGATCTTGCCGCGCACCGCCTCGGCGATGACGTCGTTGGCCTCCTTGAACAGCGCCTGGTCGCCGAAGACGTTGAGGATGCCGACCAGGTCGCTGCTGTCCCAGGCGGCCTCGAACATCTGCTGGCGCTGCTCGGCCGGGGTGAAGCGGGCCATCACCATGCTGGGCTCCAGCGGCACGCCGGCGCGCGAGTACTTGGCGGCGTGGCGGTAGGCGGCGCGGTCGGCCAGCAGCTGGGCGTGGCGCGGCGGCGGCGTGGCGCCGTTGCGCGCCGGGATCGAGAAGTTGGGCGTGCGCTGGAACACGGTGAGCTGCGCCGCCTGCTGGGCGATCAGCGGGATCGACTGGATGCCCGAGGAGCCGGTGCCGATCACCGCCACGCGCTTGCCGGTGAAGTCCACGCCCTGGTGCGGCCACTTGCTGGTGAGGTAGGTCTCGCCCTTGAAGTTGTCGGCGCCGGGCACGTCGGGCACCTTGGGCATCGACAGGCAGCCGGTGGCCATGACGTAGAAGCGGCAGCTGATCTCGTCGCCGCTGCCGGTGCGCAGGCGCCAGCGCGCGGCGCCGTCGTCCCAGCGGGCCGATTCGACGCGGGTGTTGAAGGCGATGTCGCGGCGCAGGTCGTAGCGGTCGGCGACGAACTGGGCGTAGCGCAGGATCTCGGGCTGGGTCGCGTACTTCTCGCTCCAGGTCCAGGCGGTCTCCAGCTCGGGGTCGAAGCTGTAGGTGTAGTCGGTGGTCGGGATGTCGCAGCGCGCACCCGGGTAGCGGTTCCAGTACCAGGTGCCGCCGACGTCGTCGGCCGTCTCCAGCACGCGGGCGCTGAAGCCCTGCTGGCGCAGCTTGTGCAGCAGGTACATGCCGGCGAATCCGGCGCCGACCACGACCACGTCGAATTCCGCCGACCGGGCGGCCGGGGCGCTTGCCTGGGTATCTGCCATGCTTGTCTCCTGGGTTGAAGCTCGGACCGGGCGGTCTGCGCCGCCGCCAGTTCCAACGGCGATCTTGCATGGGCGCCCGGGCCGGCGCGCCGTGGAATTCCCGCAAGGCGGCGGGCGGCGGTTGTGGCGGCCAGCAACAAGGCGCTGTCACCTCGTGGTTGATGTGCTCAATAGCGCGGCAATGTTCGTTTATTGAAGTCGCGCGACCTGGCCTAACCCGTTGTCACAGCACAGAAAATCGGGAATCAGCGCACCGGCGGGATGCCGGGGCGAAGGTCAACCGGCCGCCTGAGCGGCGGCGCGGAACTCTGCGCGCAGCGCGGCCCACACTTCAGCGTCTTTTCCGCCCGCGGCGCGGTCGAGATTGACCCCTAGCACTGCCTCGGCGGGAGACGATCCGGCCAGCTTGGCTAGCGCGTAAGTGGTTGTCAGGTCAGGAAAAGCGACGCCGCGCCGGTAGTTCGATACCGCAGAGCGAGTGACGCCGAGGCGCTGCGCCAGCGCGTAGTCGGACCTGATCCCATGGGCCTGTTTGGCCGCGTCGAGTAGATCGGCAGAAAAAGACATGAACCCCCCGGTTCTGTAGCTTGAGTGCGACAGGGCGAAGCCTAAACCCGACGTCAAAGCGCGGCAATCGTCGAAGGTGCTTTGACATCATCAGGAGAGGGGACGCACATTCGCGGCCGTCGGGCGCTGGGCTTCAACAACCAGCCACCCCCCGGGCCTAAGCCGGCCCGGCGCCCGGCCCCTTAGGGGGCGATCCGGGGGAGGCTTAGAACGGGGTCAGATCATGGGCGAGAGCCAATCGGGAACGTGGGCGGCGGGCACCCTGAGTGTGCAGGCGGTGGCCGAGATCGGCGGGGAATCGGCGGTGGTCATCGAGCGGTCGGACGGTGAAGACATGCGCCTTTGCCCCGAGGCGGCGCGCGACCTGGCGCGGCGCCTGAACGATGCGGCCGACATGGCCGACGTGTCGGGGATCATCTCCAGAATCATCGCCGACGGCACCCTGCTTGCGGCGGCTCTGCTGTGACTGGCGCAACCATGAAGCCGGCCGAGCCGGCGCGCTGGTTCCTGCTGGTGCGGCCGGCGGATGGCGCAATCGTGCGGTGCTTCTTCGAGGGGGCGCCGGACTTCACCCAGGTGCGGGCCAACGCCCGCCGCTACTGCCAGGGCGCCGCGCGCCGGGCCGCCGCGCTGTGCGCGCAGGCCGGGGAGCGGGTCGAAATCCGCGGGGTGGCAGCATGACCGGCCCATGGTTGAGGCAGCCGCGCGACCGAGGACTGATGGCCGGGAGGCTGTCGGGCTTCTCGTCCTGGGTGGTGGTGTGCAGCCGCTGCCGCTGGGTAGTGTCGCCGAGCATGCGCGCAGAGCAGGAGCGCAGCAAGTGAGCGCGGCAGCCGTAAACGCAGCATTTCAGGCACGGGCCAGGCTGCGCCAGGTGCGCGATGAGATCGCGCAGCGCCTGGACGTGCCGGGCACGACCTGGCGAGAAATGGACATGCTCGGGCGCACGCTGTTGGTCGAGCTGGTCTTTGGTTCCACCAAGGGGCCGGCGGAAGTGGTGGCGCGCAAGGCGTGGGGGTGGTTCAGCGAGAGCGAGCGCATCAGCCTGGCGGGCACTGCCAACACCCTGCGCCGCATCTTCGCGCAGGCGGGTGGGCTGTCGCGGTGAACTGCTGGCAAGTCGCGCTGCTGGTGGTGCTGGTGCTGGTGCTGGTGCTGCTGGCGCTTGTCATCTGGCGCCGCATGCGGCAAGCGGGGCGGGGCTTTCAGTGGGACGGTGAGCCGGCGCGCATTGACGGGGCCACGTACATGCAGAGAAGCCGGGACAGCTGGCGAGAAGATGCCGACGGGCAGGTGCTGCGCGCACTGGTTGAAGCGGTGGCCGACAGCGCGGGCAGCGATGAAAGCCTGAGCGGCGGCGGCGGAGACTTCGGCGGCGGCGGCGCCGGGGCGTCCTGGGACTGATGACGTACAGCGCCGCATCACTGGCCTGGGCAAGAGACCAGGCCGACGCACCGCACGCAACGCGCGACCTGCGCGACGCCGAGCGGGCGATTGCGCGCGCCGCGCTGCGCCGACAGTCGCGGCCGATCACGGGCCACATGCCGGACAGGGAAATACGCTTGATGGCCGACGAGCGGGCCGACCTGATGCGCCGGGAAATAGACGCGCAGACGCTGCCCATGGCCACGCACCAGGCCGCCGACTGGCTGCGCCGCCGCGTGGCCGAGCTGGACGCGCGGCCGTTCAGCTGGCCGGGCTGCGACGACGGCGAGCCGCCGCCGGCCGGGTCGCTGGCGGGCATGTTCGAGCGGGCGCAGTGCCCGACGTGGTGGCGCCGGCAACTGCGCCGCGCCGTCGTGCTGGCGCGCGAGCTCGAGGGCATGCAGCGCGGCGAGGTATGCGCCAAGGCCGGCGCCATCTACTGCACGCACGACACGGTGGCGCGGCGCAGGGAGCGCAACGCCGCGAACCGCGCCATGTTGGAGGCGACAGAGATAGAGGACGCGGCCGGCGAGGTCATCACGCTGGCGCAGGCCGCAGACGCGGGCGTGGCCAACAAGGCGATTCGGCGCGGCGAGCTGATGACGCGCATTCGCGGCTGCGAGGAATGGGCCGAGGCGGCCGGCCTGGCGGGCGTCTTCACGACCAACACCACGCCGAGCCGATTTCACGCTCAGACGATGCACGCGGGGCCGAATCCGAAGCACGACGGATCGACCCCTAAGGATGGCCAGCGGTGGCTGTGTAAGACCTGGGCCCGGACCCGTGCGGCGCTGGCGCGCTATCGGGACCGGTCCATGTGGTGTTCTGGCTGCGACAGGCGGCGCAACGGCCGCACGCTGTTCGGCGCCGATCTGTGGGAAAAGGGCTTGCAGGTGTTCGGCTTCAGGGTGGCCGAGCCGCACCACGATGCGACGCCGCATTGGCACATGCTGCTGTGGTGCGCGCCGTCGCAGGTCGAGGCGCTGGCGGCGGTCATGCGCGCGCAGTGGCTGCACGACGATGGCGACGAACCGGGCGCGGCCGAGCACCGATGCAAGGTCAAGGCCCTGGAGCGAGGCGGGGCCGCCGGCTACGTCGCAAAGTACGTTGCAAAGAACATCGACGACGCGGGCGCCGTCGACGCCGAGGGCCACCACGACACGGACCACGCGGGTCAATCAGACTGGGTGGGCCGTGGCAAGGCCCAGCGCGTCGAGGCATGGGCCGGCGCCTGGGGAATCCGGCAGTTTCAGGCCATCGGACAACCACCGGTGACGGTGTGGCGCGAGCTGCGCCGCGTCGAGGCGCGGGAAGTGCAGGGCGCCGCGCCGGCCATCGTCGCGGCGCATGCGGCCGTGCATCGAGACGGCGCGCGCCGCGCCGACTGGCGGGCCTACATGCAGGCGCAGGGCGGGCCGTTCTGCGGCCGGGCATACGGCATCCGCATCGAGCGCCGCGAGGTCGGGAGGGTGGGCCGCTACGGTGACGCGGTGCAGCCGGCGCCGCTGGGTGTCGTGCACATCAGCCGGCCGGGCGAGCTGGTCTACAGCAGCCGCCGCGAGTGGAGGCCGCGCGGCACCTGGGCGCCGGACGAGCGCGCAGCGCCTGACGTGGTGCCGGGGTTCATCGAGGGGCTGCGCGAAGCGCGGCCCGTCGACCCTCGGACCCGTTTGAATAACTGTACGCGGGCGGGCCACCAGGCCGAGCCCGCGCACCGTCGAAACGCACGCATGGGGCCGCTGTGGGCGGCCCTGGCGTGGTCAAGGACAGGCACCGGGGGGTGGCGAGACACAGAAAGGTCTACACCATGAGCAATCCCGCCCCCTTCGTCGGTCTGCCGACGTTCGCCGCGTTCCAGGCCGTCAAGGTCCGCACCGACCAGAGCGCCCACCACGGCCGCGCCGGATACGCCGTGCGCAGCGAGGCCGGCCCCGACGGCGCCGAGGTCGTGCGCGTCATGCTGGACGCCACCGACACCAAGCCGCAGGAGCTGGCGAGCTTCGCCGTCGCCGAGCTGGCCGCCCTGTAAGCCGGGGCGCGAGCATGGCAAAGGCTGCACCCAAGGCCGGGAAAGGGCCGTGCCCCAACTGCGGGGCCTCGATCTGGTTTCGGACCAGCGCCGGCGGGAATCTCTGCTACCGCTGCCAGGACTGCGACGCGAGCGGCTACGCCGAGCCGGGAGGCAAGGCGCACACCCGCTGGGTGCAGTCGTTCACCGAGCGGGCCGGGGCGGCCGACGAGCCGCCGCCGAAGCCCGCCGCCGATGACCCGCCGAAGCCGCAGCCGCGGCCCGCTTCGGTCTTCAGCCTGGGCGCGCTGTGAACGCGGCCGGGCTGGAAGGGCTGGCCGCCGAGGCCGAGCGAATCGGGCCGGCGCCGGCGGAAGACGGCGCCGAGGGCGGCGCGCTGGCCGAGGGGCAGGGCGGGCCGGCGGCGCCGGTGGTCGACCCCATGGAGGCGAACCGCACCGCGCTGTGCATGGTGGTGGCGCTGCTGCGCGAGGCCACCGCGGCGCCGGTGCTGTGGAATCCGCCGCTGCGCACGCTGGCCGAGCAGCTGCCGGATGAGCGGCTGCCGGCGCTGGCCGAGCCATGGGCGCGCGTGCTGACGCACTACGGTGTGAACCTGGGCGACTACGGGCTGGATCACCCGATCGCCGCGGCCATCATCACCACCGGGCCGGTGCTGTGGGGCGTGGCGCGGTCGCTGTCGGCCGAGCTGGCGGCGCGCAACGCCGCCAACGGGGCCAAGGTCGACCAGGCCAAGGCCGCCGCCTGACGATGGCCACCAAGAGGCGCGGCGCCAAACCGCTGATGGTGGCCGCCGTCGGCGGGCGCGGAACCGGCAAATCAGCGTGGGCGCGGCAGTGGCTGGAAGCCCAGGCACCGCCGCGCCTGCTGGTGTGGGACTTGATGGCCGAGCACGAATGGGCCGGGCCGGCGCTGTCGCTGCCGGCCGGGATCCGCGCCATGCAGGCCGGCGCCTGGCGCGTGCGGATCGTGCCGGACCCGGACGAGGCCGCACGCGCGGCCCAGTTCGATCTGTGGTGCCGGGCGGCCATGGCCGCCGGCGACTGCACCGCCTACGCCGAAGAACTCGCATTCGTCACCCGAGCGAGCTGGGCGCCGCCAGGCTGGCGCAAGCTGTGTCTACTGGGACGGCATGCCGGCGTCACCATCCTGGGCACCAGCCAGCGGCCGGCCCAGGTGGACAAAGAGTTTTTCGGCAATCTGGACCTGATCCACTGCGGCCGGCAGACCAGCGAGGCCGACGCCAAGACGATGGCGAGCCTGCTGGGCGTGCGGTGGCAGGAGCTGCAAGGGCTGCCAGATCTGCACTGGATCGAGCGGCGAGCGGGTGACGTGCAGCCGTCGCGGGGCGTGCTGACGTTCGGGCCTCAATCGAGCACCAGGCCATCGAAGAAGGCGTCAGGCCGCAGCCGGTCGAGCTGAAGGACAGGCCCGCGGGCCTGTTCGGCATCCATGAGCGGCCCGGCGAAAGGGTCGCACCACTCAGGCGGGACAGCAGCCACCGGCGCCACATGGGCGCCGGTGGCGTGGCTGTACCCGCCTTCGTCATTGGCGAGCAGAACCGGCATTTCTGGCGGAAAGGTGGCCAAAAGGGCCATGAGGTCGGAAATTTTCAGCATGGCGCGCAGTGTCGGGAGGCATCCCTAAGAGGTCAAGCCTTAGGGCGCGTTTTCGACGCCGCGGGCGTCAATCGGAACAGTGGCGGCCAGCCAAACGGCCGCGGTGTGCGGCCATCAACCCCAAGGCCGCGAGGGCGGCCAAACGCAAGAGGACCAAGCCGCCATGACTTCCGCCGACGTGACCAAACTCGCCATCGCCCTGGGCGCCTGCTACGCCGCCTTCCGCTTCAGCGGCTCGCAGACCGTCAAGGCCGCCGCCATCGCCGTCGGCGCCGTCATCGTCGCCAAGCGCCTGCCCTACGTGGGCGAGGCCCTGTAAGCGAGGCGCCGCGACATGAGCGCGTCCATCATCCCGCTGCAGCCCTTCAACAACGTTGTGGGGTCCGGTGTCGCCTACACCGACCTTCGCCACCTGATCGGCTACGGCATCGAGCGCCTGACCCTGCAGCTGGGCGGCACCTTCACCAAGGCGATGATCACCCTGTGGCAGCTGAAGGCCAACGGCAAGGTCATCGCCGAGTCGACCGGCGCCCGCACCGACTCGCGCATGCAGTGGCGCGGCATCAGCGCAAACGCGTCGTTCCTGACGATCGACTTCCTGGAGCTGCGCGCCAAGACGAAGCAGGGAGTCCTGGCCGGCGTGCTGGACACGACCAACGGCATCAAGGATCTGCGCCTGGAGGTGACGATTGCGGGCGCCACCTCGCCCACGCTGATCGGTTACGCCGAGGTCTGCGAGCCGCTGATTGCGCCGGAGTTCGCGGGCGTGCGCCCGCTGGTGGCCCGGACGCACTTCGTCACGCAGACGATCGGCGCCGCCGGCACCTTCCCGCTGATCGTGCCGCATCTGGACCCGATGGCCGGCGGCTCGATCTTCAAGCGGATCGCGGTCTTCTCGGCCAACATCACCGGCATGCGCGTCGAGCGAAACGGCATCCGCGAGTGGGAGGTGAACTCGGCCGCCTTCAACAACTTCAACGCGGCCGAATACGGCCGAGTCGCGCAGGCGTCGCTGTGGGTGGCGGACTTCATCAATGACGGCTTCTTCGAGAACCGCGTTCTCGATACCCGCCCGGCCGCCAAGACCACCACCGCGGCCGTGTTCGGCACGTTCTCGGCCGGCGAAACGATCACTCTGGAGATCGAGGCGCTGGAACCGATCGACGTGTACTGACCGAGGGGCAACGCATGGCCGACACCCTGCAACCCTCGGACGAGGACCGAGACAGAACCGCCGCGGTGGCTTCCGCCTTCGCCTACTTGGTGGGCGACCTGCTGGCCGGCGTGGACGGGTCGCCGCGCATCGACTCCACCACGGTGCGAAGCGATGGCCTGCTGGGGCCCGTCAGCAATCAGCCGTCGGTGGCCTACGGCACCGACGGCGCCGTGTACGTGCGCGGCCAATCCGGCATGTACCAGCGCGCCAGCGGTGCGGCGCCGGTCGTGTCGGCCAGCGCGGCCGGCCTGAGCGTGTCCCCGGGCCTGCTGCTGCTGGCCGCGGTGGCGTTCTTCGTGCTGCGCAAGTGAGACGAGCGGGGCCGCCGTGGGCATGATGCTGCGCGCCGTCGCGCGGGAGGTCGAGCACAGCGCGGGGGCGTGGGCCATCAAGCCGGCGCCCGCGCCAGTGCAGGCCACGGCCCAGGCCACGGCGCCGCAGCTGCTGCCGGGCACGTCGCCCGCCGAGGTCCGCGCGGCGGCCATCGCCGCGGGCATCATCGGGCCGGACCCCGAGCCGGCCTATCCGGCATGGGTGGACACGTCGGCTTTCCTGCAGCCGGGATGGGAAACCATCGGCCAGGACAGCCGGCCCGACTGGATGATGCCGGCCGCGCTGGTGCAGACCATCGCGGCAGAGCTGCCGGCCGCCGGCTTCACCGGCCCGGCGGTGGGCTGGACCCGCGACGCGGTGCCGGTGGTGTCGTCGGAGCTGGCCAGCTGGATGCAGGCCACCGGCAACACCTTGCAGGCCGACGCGCACAGCGCACCCGACACCATCACGGTTCGCGTGCGCGACAGCGAGGGCGGCACGATCGCGCAGGCCCAACAGTCCACGGCTGACGGCATCTTCGGCGCGCTGGTGGGCCTGGGCGTGGCCGCCGTCGGGGCGGTGGCAGCCATCGGGCCCGGCTTCATGGCCGCGGCGCCGGCCGATGCGGTGGGCGCTGTGGCTTCCGCAGGCGCGGGCAGCATCGCACCCGAGGCCGCGGCCAGCATCGCCGAGGCGGTGGCGGGGTGGGGAACCATCCCCGAGGCCCTGGCCGTGCCGGCCAGCGTGTCGGACGCCATCGCCGCGGCGCTGGTGCCGGTCGCGCAGGCGGCGCCGGTGCTGGCGGCCGTGCCCACCATCAACGCCAGCGCCGAGGCCGCGGCAGCCATCGAGGCCACGGCGGCCAGCTGGGGAGCGGTGCCCGAGGCCCTGGCCGTGCCGGCCAGCGTGTCGGACGCCATCGCCGCGGCGCTGCTGCCGGTGGCGCCGGTGGCGCCGGCCACGTTCAGCCCGGCGGCCGACTCGCAAGCCGCATCCGCCGCGCTGGGCATCACCGGCGCCGAGGCCGCCGCAGCGGCACAGGTGCCGGCCTGGGCGCTGCCGGCGTCCAGCGCGCTGCCGGCCGTCGTCGGCCAGGTCGCCGACAAGGTGGCCGGCATCGTCACCAACCAGGCCGCCGGGGCAATCGCCGCGGCCGTGGGCGACGCGCTGGGCCTGGGACCGGCCGACACGGTGCGGCCGGTCGGTTCAGCCGGCACGGTGCCGGCAACCGTCAACGCCACCGGCGGCGCGTCGCCGCTGGTGCTGCTGCTGGTCATCGGCGCGGGGATCGCGCTGGCGGCCGGCTGAAGGGATCGAGGACATGAGCAGGACTTACGACTTCACGCTTTCCGCGGCCGTCGGCGCAATGCAGCGCCTGGACGTGCGCGGCCGACGGGTCAAGGTGCTTTCCGCCAGGGCGGGCGCCGTCATGGTCAAGCTGGACGGCGGCGAGGCGATCGCGCTGGACGAGGGGCAGGGCTTCACCATGCCCGACGGAAAGAGCTTCCGCGAGGTGGTGGTTTCCAACATCACCGGCACCGCAAATTCCGGCCTGCTGTTCATCGGGGACGGCTCGCTGCAAGACGATCGGGTGACGGGCGTCGTCACGGTGCAGGACGGGGAGCGAAACAAGGTGCTCGCCGGCCTGGCCTTCCGGGCGGCCATCAACGCCGCGGGCGGTGGCACGCAGGGCGCGCATGTGCAGCTGTTCAACCCGTCCGGCTCGGGGAAAAACGTCTTTGTGAACGGGGTAACGGTCGGCATGAGCGCGGCCGACTCCTGGGGCATCCTGGCCACCCAGGCCCAGGCCGCCAACGTCACCGGCGGCAACCTGGCCAACATGGACGCGTTCGGCCCGGCTGGCGTGGCCGTCGGCCGCTACGGCAACACCACGACGAGTTTTTCCCCGACGCGCGGCTATCACTCGGGCTACTTGAGCAGCCAAGACGACATGTTGCACGAGTTCCGGCGGCCGGTGCTCCTGCGGCCGGGATACGGGCTTGTCGTGTACTGCAACACCCTGTCCACCGCCATCCGGGCGAGCTTCGACTACGAGGAATGGGGCGTGTGAGCGGCGCCGCACTGACCACGGCCGCGGCGCTGCTGCTGCTGCTGGTGCTGGCGGCGCGGCGCGGCGAGCTGCTGGCGGCCGTGGCCAGCGCCGAGCCGGTGGCCGGCGACGAGGGCGACGAGGCCAGCCAGGGCGGCGCGGCGCTGGAAGCATCCGCGCTGCTGGGAAGCCTGGACGTGTCCGACTACCTGTATCCCATCATGAGCGACATTCAGAACACCGACGAGGCCACCGAGGCCGCCAACGTGGCCGCCTTCCTGGCCACCATCCGCCGCGCCGAGGGCACGCACGGACCCAACGGGTATCGGACCCTGTTCGGCGGCCGGCTGTTCGATTCGTTCGCCGATCACCCGCGCATCGCACAGCGGTTCACCGACGGCGCGGGGCGCCAGCTGTGGACCACGGCGGCCGGGGCTTACCAGTTTCTCGCCGTGTCGCCACTGCCCAGCGGCGGCGCAACGCGGGTTGACACCTGGGACCGCATGGCCGCGCGCCTGGGCCTGCCCGACTTCAGCCCGGCGAGCCAGGACGCCGCCGCGGTGGAGCTGATCCGCGACGCGGGCGCGCTGGCCGACGTGCGCGCCGGCCGCTTCGACGCCGCGGTGTCGAAGGTGCGCCGCGTGTGGGCCAGCCTGCCGGGCGCCGGCTACGCGCAGCCCGAGAAATCCATTGACTACCTGCGCGCGGTGTACGCCGGCGCGGGCGGGTCGTTCGCCTGATGACCGCCTGAGGACCGTCACCATGAAACCGCTTCCCCTGATCCTTGGCGCCGTGGCGCTGCTGCTGCTGACCCGCCGCGCCAACGCCGCGGGCACCGCCGGCGCGCTGGTCGTGCCGGTGCGCAACACCACGCCGACGGCGGCCAATCCGCCGGCCGTCGCGGCCACCTTCGCGGCCGAGGTGCTGCGCGGCATCACCGGCGGGCTGGTGTCGGGCAAGACCAGCGCGACCACCACGGCCGCAGCCAACGCGCAGACCGAGGACGCCCGCGCGGCCGTGCGGGCCGGCGACCCCTACTATGGGGAAGGCGCGTGGAAGTGGTACGCGGGCAACGTCGAGGCGGCGCGCGAGGCCGTGCGGCAGGGCGACCCCTACTATGTGTCCAGCTGGAGCGAGCCGCAGACCACGGCGGCCAATGTGTGGGCGAGCCCGGCCACCATGCTGGACGGCATCGTCGCCGCGCCGGCCTACGATCCGGCCGCCGACGCCGACCTGGCCGCCGGGCTGATCCCGGCCGGGCTGCTGGGCGGGTGGTGACGTGGGCGTCAAAGTCGGATTGACCGGCTCGGGCGTGGTGGCGGTGGCCGGGCTGCTGCTGCTGGCCTACCTGGGCAGCCGGGCAGCGGCGCCGGTGGCCGCCGTCGGGGCGGTGCTGGAAGATGCCGCGCAGGCCGTGGGCGATGCCCTGGCCGGCGTGGGCGAGGCCATGCGCGAGGCCGCGGCGAGCCCTGGCGGGCTGCCGGGTGCGGCCGTGGGCGCCGTCGGCCAGGTGGTGGGCCTGCCCACGCCGTCGCAGACCACCACGGACCCGCGCGTCGCGCGCTGGATGATCGACAACCTGGGCATGTACGAGGCGAGCCGGTGGGCCGGTGCGCCGGCCCTGTTCGGGGCGCTCATGCTGTCCAGCGCGGAGGGCATCCCGCCCAGCCCGGCCAGCGCGGCCGGGATGGCGCTGGGCGTCACGGCGGCCGACGTGCGCCGCATCACCGGGGGCTGACCATGGCCGACGTACTTCCCTGGCTAAATCTGCTGCTGGTGCCGGCCGTGGTCCTGCTGCTGGGCATCGAGCGCAGGCTATCGGCCATCGCAGCCACCCAAGAGCACCACGCGGCGCAGCTGTCGCAGCTGCAGCCGCTGCGAGAGCGCGTCGCCGAGCTGGCGGCGCGGCAAGCATTCAACCACCAAGCCAAAGGCGAGGCGCCATGAGCACCACCAAGACCAAGACCACCACCAAGACCACCGGCCGCCGCGCGGCGGTCATCAAGCGGCTGCGCGAGCCGTCGACCTGGGCCGCGCTGGGCGTGCTGTCCACCGTCGCGGCGGCGCCGATCCCGCCGGACCTGATCGCCGCCGCGCCGTCGCTGGTGGCGCTGGTGTGCGCGGGCCTGGGCGTCGCCCTGGACGAGCGGGGCGGCCAGTGAAGGCCGCCGCCTCGATCATCCCGAGCGGCCCGGCCATCGCGCGGGAAACCGTCACGGTGCTGGCAGGGGCGATCCTGGCCGCCTTGATCGTCGGGCAGCTGCCGGGCCTGAAGGCGTGGATTCGGGAACAGTGGAGCTGACGACGTGCCGGCCTACGGAGACACCACCAGCAAGACCAGCGAGCGCGGCCACATCGTCGGGCTGCGCCACGACGACAGGGACGGGCTTGTAACGCCCGTGCCCCTGATCCTGCACCGCGACAACGCCGCCAAGGTCCACACCGGCACGACGGCGGAAACGGTCATCGCGCAGGCGGTCATCCCGGGCGGGCTGATCGGCCGAAACGGGCGGGTCAAGATCGAGGCGCTGTGGAACTACAGCAACAACGCCAACGCCAAGACCCTCAAGGCCAAATTCGGCGGGGTGACGGTGGCGCAGCTGGGTGCGACGACGACGAACAGCACGCGATGGAGCGTGAGCGTGTGCAACGCGGGCAGCGAGGATGAGCAGGTGATGCCAAGCCCGGGGGTCAACATCGCCACCACCGACGGCGGATCAACGGCAACCGACAACACGTCGGGGGCCGTGGACACGTCGGCCGACGTGGTGGTGTCGCTGACGGTGGCCCTGGCGTCGGCGGCCGATACCGTCAGGCTCCAAGCCTGGGGCGTGGTGGTCGAGCCGTTCCACGACTAGCCCGCGTCCGCGGCATCGTTGGCCGCGCCGAAATCGCCCACCCGGACGAGGTGGGCGTTTTGCTTTCTGAGCCGGTCGGCTTCGAGCTGGGCCAGGCGGGCCAGGCGGGCCGCGTGGGCCGCATCGTTGACGGCTTGCGCCTCGATCGCGGAGCGGCCCCAGCGCGTGAGCCAGAACAGCGCCAGCAGGGCCGGCCGCGGCGCGCAGTCGGTGGCGGTCCAGCGTTCGACGGTGCGCGGGTGGACGTGCAGCAGCGCGGCCAGGTCGCAGGCGCTGGGGCTGCCGAGGTCGGCGAGCATGGCCGACAGTGGCGGGATCACGCGCGGGGCGTGGGCGGTCAGGTAGGTGCGGGCTTTCTTCACTTGTCAATCCCTGATCTGCGGCCATTGACGATCGGCCGGTAACAATGTTGCGGGAATGTGGCTGTGGGGAAACCTCGATTAGCCGGGCGGCTGAACCGCGCCAATGTTCGTTATGTTAAGTCTTGAAGGCATCGATCCGTGCCGGAGTCCATCCTGCGCGGATCGACCCGACCCGTGGCCAGACACCGCGGCCCTGCCGCGGGAAGCCAGGGATCTGAACCCGACCCCGCCCAGCCGGCGCCTGGACGACTGCGCCGGTCGGTGGCGGTGTTCGAGTGGCTTTGTATCCAAATCGTCGGATAGATCCGACAATATGGGCGTTGATTGACTATCATCGCAATCATTGGATTCAAGAAGTCTTGGCCAGAAGGCAGCGCGATGCGAGACGCCCCCTCCCCCCGCAGGCTGAAGTCGCTGTTCACGCCGGGTCGCACGGTCATGGCGCCCGGCGCGTACGACGCGCTGTCGGCACGCCTGGCCGCCCAGGCCGGGTTCGACGCGGTCTACATGACCGGCTTCGGGGTCGCCGGCTCGACGCTCGGCGTGCCCGACATCGGGCTGCTGTCGGCCACCGAGATGGCCGACCGGGCGCGCGCGCTGGCCGCGGCCTGCGCGCCGGTGCCGCTGATCGCCGATGCCGACAACGGCCACGGCGGCGTGCTCAACGTCGCGCGCATGGTGCGGCTCTACGAGGACGCCGGCGTGCAGTGCATCCAGCTCGAGGACCAGGTGTTCCCGAAGCGCTGCGGCCACATGGCGTCGAAGGCGGTGGTCGACCGCGGCGAGGCCGTGGCGAAGGTCGCGGCCGCCGTCGCGGCCCGCCGTTCGCCGGACTTCCTCGTCATCGCCCGCACCGACGCGCGCGCCGTGCTCGGCTTCGACGAGGCGCTGCGTCGCGGCGAGGCCTTTCTGGAGGCCGGCGCCGACCTGCTGTTCATCGAGGCGCCCCAGTCCCACGAAGAACTGCGCCGGGTCGCCGAGACCTTCCGGGGCGCGCGGCTGGTGGCCAACATGGTCGAGGACGGGCGCACGCCGTACCTGCCGGTCCAGGCGCTGCAGGCGCTGGGCTACGCGCTGGCGCTGTACCCGGTGTCGGCGTTGCTGGTCGTCGCGCGCCGGCTGCAGGACACCTACGCGGCGATGCGCCAGGCCGGGCAGCTGCCGGAGGAGGCCGAGCGGCTGCGTTTCGGCGACTACAACACCGCGGTCGGGCTGGACGATCTGGTGCCGTCAGCCGTCGCCTCATGAGCAGCCTGCCCGAGCCAGCCGCGCCGGCGAGCGCGACCGACGTCGCCTACGAGTACATCAAGGCCGCCGTCATGTCGGGCCGGCTGGCGGCCGGCGAGCGCATCAAGGAGGAGCTGATCGCCGAGGCCGTCGGCGTCAGCCGCACGCCGATCCGCCATGCGATGCAGAAGCTCGCGGCCCAGGGCTTCGTCGAGGTGCTGCACAACCATGGCGCCCGCGTCGCCGCCTGGAACGACGCCGACCTGGCCGAGATCACCGAACTGCGCGCGCTGCTCGAGGGTTTCGGCGCGAGCCTGGCGGCGCGCAAGATCGACGAGACCACGCTCGAGGTCCTGCGCGAACTGTGCGCAGCGATGGCGCACGCCGCGGCGCGGGCCACCGCGGCGGACCTGGAGACGATCGCCGCGCTCAACAGCCGTTTTCACCGGACCATCATCGAGGCGGCCGGCAACCGCCGCCTGTCCGAGACCATCGGCAACCTGGCGCATCCGCTGCTGGTGCAGCGGCGCTTCCGGGCCTTCGGGCAGCAGCGGCTGCAACGGTCGATGGCCCACCACCTCGAGATCGTCGATGCGCTGGCGGCCCGCGATGCCGACTGGGCGGGCGCGGTGATGCGCGCGCACATCCTGGGCAGCGCCGGTGCGGACCGCGCGCGTGCCGCCGCGACGCACGACGCCGTGACGCCGCCGGCGCCACCAGCACCATCGGCACCACCATCGCCACCACCACCGGCACGGGCGCGCAGGCGCGCCAGGCCTTGACCGCAGACAGCCGCTTTGGCCGCTGCCGCCGCTGACGGCGCCCATCCACTGGAGGATTGTTCATGCCCCGTTTACGCCAGGTTCCCCGTGCCGACGTCGACTCCCCCGTCGTCAAGGCGATGTACGACCGCCTGTTCGGGCAGCGCGACCCGGTGGCCGAGCCCGGAACCGCCACCGGCACGCCCGGCAACTGGTGGACGGTCTTCGCGCTGGTGCCCGACGTGCTCGAGCACGCCAGCCGGGGCTTCGGCCTGTACGCCAGCCCCAGGCGCCACATCGCGCCGGCACTGCGCGAACTGGGCCAGACGCGCGCCGGCTGGCTGGTTGGCAGCCAGTTCGTGTTCTCGCAGCACTGCAAGGCCTGCCGTGCGCTGGGCATGTCCGACGCCAAGATGGAGGCCATCAAGGCATGGGGCGTGTCCGACCTGTTCGCGCCGGAAGAGCGGGCCCTGCTCGCCTACACCGACGCGCTGGTCCAGGGCTTCGGCCGTGTCGACCAGGCTGTCTTCGATGCGCTGCAGCGGCACTTCAGCGACGAGCAGATCCTCGAGTTCACCTACATCACGATGATGTACAGCATGCATGCGGTGATCTCGCGGGCGCTGCGTCTGGAGTACGACGACCGCGACGACCCGGTGGTCGAGATCGCCGCGCCGCAGGACTACGTGCCGCGCAGCCTGGGCCGCGACATCGCCCTCGACCTCGACCGTCAGGACGCGACGGCCGGCTGAAGCGGCCGGTGCGGCGGGTGAGGCGCGTGAACAGGCCGCGCCGCCCGAGGCGCCGTGCCGCCGTTCACCAGGCGTCCAGCACCTCTTCGGCCAGCGCGAAGGCGGTGCTGGCGCCGGTGCCGCTGGTCACCAGCACCAGGCGCAGGCCGTCGCCGGCGGGCTGCACCAGCACCTCCTCGCTGTGGCCCACCGGGTAGTGGCCGGTCCAGCGCGCCAGCACCCGGCGCGGCGCGGGCGCCAGCAGCGCGTCGAGTTCAGCCAGGATCAGCGCGTCCATCGCCTCGCTGGGCTGCGGCCCGGCCGGGCCGGCGGCGTCCTCGTCGTGGTGCGAGTCGCCGACCACCAGGCTGCCGTCGGCGCTCTGCACCGCGATGACGTGCACACCGTGGGCCAGGGCCTCGGGCCGTTCGGCGGCCAGGCGGGCGTGCAGCGCGGCGGCCTCGGGCAGGCTGGCGAAGCCGGCGTAGCGCACCAGGCTCAGGTCGCCCAGCAGCGCTGCCGGCAGGCGCGGACCGGGGGGCGCCTGCAGGCGCAGCATCTGCAGGCGGCTGAAGCGCAGCGCATGCTGCGCCAACCAGGGCGCAGCGACGCCGGACAGCGCGGTGCCCGGGCACAGCACGCAGCGTGGCGCGTGCAGGGTGCGCCGGGCGGTGCGCACCACCGGCGGGTCGATGGCCAGCACCTCCTCGCCCCACAGGAAGCGCACGCCATGGACCTCGGCCAGCCAGCGGGCCAGGCGGGGCAGCGCGTCCAGCGACTCGACGCGCAGCTCGTGCGGCGAGCGCAGCACGGCCCGGGTGTCGGGGTGCAGGCCGTCCCAGTGCCGGCGGGCCTCGGCGCCGTCCAGCAGCTGGCAGCCGGCGCCGTCGGGGCTGCGGGCAAAGGCCTCCAGCAGCGCGACGGCTTCCGGCCGCCGGGCGCAGACCCAGGCGCCCTGCTGCAGCACCGGGATGCCGGCCTGCGCCGCGGCCTGTTGCCACAGCGCGCGGCTGCGCAGCGCGCGCCGGCGCGCCTGCGGCCCCTGGCCGGTGACGGTGACGAAGCCGAAGTTGCGCACCGATGCGCCGACGCAGCGCGCGTCGCGCTCGACCACCGTGACGCGCCAGCCGCGCCGCGCGGCGGCCCAGGCATGGGCCAGGCCGACGATGCCGGCGCCGACGACGATCAGATCGCAGGAATCCGGGGACATGGTGCGCTCGTTCAGCGGGCGCCCTGGGCCGTGCCGCGGCGCAGCCGCAGCACCGGCCAGGCACGGTCGGCGGCGGCCTGCAGCAGGCGCGCGTCCGGGTCCACCGCCACCGGCAGGCCCACGGCCTGCAGCAGCGGCAGGTCGTTGGCCGAGTCGCTGTAGAAGTGCGCGCTGCGCAGCGCGGCGGCGCGGGCCTCGGGGCCCAGGCCCTGGTCGGCCAGCCAGGCGTGCAGCCGCGCCACCTTGCCCTCGCGCATGTTGGGCGCGCCGGCGGTGCGGCCGGTGTAGCGGCCGCCGTCCAGCGCCAGGTCGGTGGCGATCAGGTCGGCGAAGCCCAGCGCGCGGGCGGTGCGCTCGGTGATGGCGCGGTTGGTGGCGGTGCTCAGCACCAGGCGGTGGCCGGCGGCGCGGTGGCGGGCCAGCAGTGCGCGCGCGTCGTCGGGGATGCGCGGCAGCACGTCCTCGGCCAGGAAGCGCTCGCACCAGGGCGCCCAGAAGTCCGGGCCGTGGCCGGCCAGCAGCGCGGCGTAGAAGTCGCAGTAGGTGGCCACGTCGATGTGGCCGCTGCGGTAGCCGGCGTCCATCTCGGCGTTGCGCGCGCGCTGGGCGGCCGGCGCCAGGCCATGGCGGATCAGGAATTCGCACCACAGCACGTCGCTGTCGCCGGACAGCAGGGTGTGGTCGAGGTCGAACAGGGCCAGCGGGGGCGGCGTCGGGGTCATCGTGGGCGGGGCGCTTCAGTCGGCGGTGGGGGGCAGCAGCGCGCTGGCGCTGTCGTCCTTCAGCGCGATGCCGGTGGTCTGGCGGCGCAGCGCCTGGTCGACCAGCCAGGCCAGGCGGGGCGCGGCGCGGTCCAGCGGCAGGCCGGCGGGGCGCACATTGCTGACGCAGTTGCGCTCGGCGTCGCTGCGGCCCGGGCGCGGCGCGTGCGTCAGGTAGGCGCCGACGCTGTCGGGCGAGCTCAGCCCCGGGCGCTCGCCCAGCAGGATCAGCGCCAGCCGGGCGCCCAGCAGCGCGCCGACCTCGTCGGCCAGCGCCACGCGGGCCTGGGTGGCCAGCACCACCGGTGCCAGCCGCAGGCCGGCGGGCAGCAAGGGGCGCAGCGCGCGCAGCAGGCCCGGCACGTGCTGCTGCACCGCGGTGGCCGACAGGCCGTCGCCGACGACGATGGCCAGGTCCGGCGGCTGGCCGGGCGTGGCCGCGGCGCGCAGCGTGGCCGCGCCGGCCTCGTCCAGGCGGCGGCCCCAGTCGGGGCGGCGCAGGTAGGCGTCGCGCGTGGGCGCGCGGCTGGCCACGGCCAGCGTGGCCCAGCCGTCGGCCTGCAGCGCGGCGGCCAGCGCGGGCAGGTCCAGCGGCACGTGCACCGCGTCGCGCGCCTGGGCGTGGGCGGCTGCGAAGCGCAGCAGCTCGTGCGTGGGCAGGCTGGTGCCGGCGCGGCCCAGCGCGATGCGCGCCGGCGTGTGCGCGCGCAGCGCGGCCCAGGGGTCGGGCTGCGGGTGGCCGGCGGGCGGCTGCGCGGCCGGGTCGTCGCCCGCCGCGTCTGCAGGCCGCACGCCGCTCACGACGCCGCCCCGCCCAGCAGGCTGCCCAGCGACGCGGCCAGCGCCGGCCGGGCCGGCGGCGGCAGCAGCGCGCCGCTGGCGTCGGTCAGGCCCTGGCGCTGCAGCCAGGCCTCGAACTCGGGCGCGCGCTGCAGGCCCAGCAGGCGGCGCAGGAACAGCGCGTCGTGGAAGGAGGTGCTCTGGTAGTTCAGCATCACGTCGTCCGCGCCCGGCACGCCCATCAGGAAGTTCAGCCCGCTGGCGGCGAGCAGCACCATCAGGTTGTCCATGTCGTCCGAGTCGGCTTCGGCATGGTTGGTGTAGCAGATGTCGCAGCCCATCGGCAGGCCCAGCAGCTTGCCGCAGAAGTGGTCCTCCAGCCCGGCGCGCAGGATCTGCTTGCCGTCGTACAGGTACTCGGGGCCGATGAAGCCGACCACGGTGTTAACCAGCAGCGGCCGGTAGCGCCGGGCCACCGCGTAGGCGCGGGCCTCCAGCGTCTGCTGGTCCACGCCGTGGTGGGCGTCGGCCGACAGCGCACTGCCCTGCCCCGTCTCGAAGTACATGACGTTGTCGCCCAGCGTGCCGCGCCGCAGGGCCAGCGCGGCGGCATGCGCCTCGTCCAGCAGGCCCAGGTGGATGCCGAAGCCGCGGTTGGCCGCCTCGGTGCCGGCGATGGACTGGAACACCAGGTCCACCGGCGCGCCCAGCGCGATGGCCTGCAGGGTGTTGGTGACGTGCGTCAGCACGCAGGACTGGGTAGGCACCTGGTGGCGCTGGATCAGCTCGTCCAGCAGCTTCAGCAGGCGCACCAGCTCGGGCACCGAGTCGGCCGCCGGGTTGACGCCGATCACCGCGTCGCCGGCGCCGTACATCAGGCCGTCGAGCACGCTGGCCAGGATGCCGGCCGGGTTGTCCGACGGGTGGTTGGGCTGCAGCCGCACCGCCAGGTGGCCGGGCAGGCCCAGGGTGTTGCGAAAGCGCGTGACCACGCGGCAGCGGCTGGCCACGGCCATCAGGTCCTGGTTGCGCATCAGCTTGCTGACGGCGGCGACCATCTCGGGCGTCAGCCCCGGGGCCAGCGCGGCCAGCGCCGCCGGGGTGGCGGCGTCGGACAGCAGCCAGTCGCGGAAGGCGCCGACGGTCAGGTGGGCCACCGGCGCGAAGGCGGCGGCATCGTGGCCGTCGACGATCAGGCGCGTGACCTCGTCGGTCTCGTAGGGCACCACCGCCTCGCTGAGGAAGCGCGCCAGCGGCAGGTCGGCCAGCGCCAGGCGGGCGGCCACGCGCTCCTGTGCGCTGGCCGCGGCGATGCCGGCCAGCTCGTCGCCCGAGCGCGCCGGCGTGGCCTTGGCCAGCAGCGTGCGCAGGTCGGCGAAGTGGAAGCCCTGCGAGCCCAGCGTGGCGCGGTAGCCCATGGCGGCGGCCCCGGGGTGTCAGCGCGGGCCGGTCGGGATGCCCATCTCGCGCAGCGTCTCGCCCACCGCGTGCACCGCCTGGGCCATCTCCAGCCGCGAGATCGCGCCGATGCAGCCGACGCGGAAGGTCTCCACCGTGGTCAGCTTGCCCGGGTAGAGCATGAAGCCGCGCTGCTTGGCCGCGGCGTAGAAGCGCGGGAAGTCGTAGGCCGGGTGCTCCGGCGCGTGGAAGGTGACGATGATCGGCGCCTGGTGCGCCGCCGGCAGGAAGGGCCGCAGCCCCAGCGCCTGCAGGCCCTGCAGCAGGGTGCGGCAGTTGTCCTGGTAGCGCGCCAGCCGGGCCGGCTGGCCGCCTTCCTCCTCGAACTGGGTGATGGCCTCGGCCAGCGCCACCACCACGTGGGTGGGCGGGGTGAAGCGCCACTGGCCGGTCTTCTCCATGTAGGCGTGCTGGTCGTGCAGGTCCATCGCCAGGCTCTGGCTGTGGCCGGCGCAGCCGTCCAGGATGGCCTTGCGCAGGAAGACGAAGCCCATGCCCGGCACGCCCTCCAGGCACTTGCCGCTGGCGGCGACCAGCGCGTCGAAGCGCAGGCTGCGCGCGTCGATCGGCAGCGCGCCGAAGCTGGACATGGCGTCGACGATCAGGCCCTTGCCGTGGCGCTCGCACACCGCGGCCACCTCGGCCAGCGGGTTGAGCACGCCGGCGCCGGTCTCGCAGTGGATCAGCACGACGTGGGTGATACCGGCGTCGGCACGCAGGCGCTCGTCCAGCGCGGCGGGGTCGACCGGCGCGTCCTCGGCAAAGCCCAGCACGCTGCAGCGCCGGCCCATCATCTGCGTCAGCTTCGCGGCGCGCTTGCAGTAGGCGCCGTTGTCCAGCACCAGGACATGACCGTCGCGCGGCACCACGGTGGCCACCGCGGCCTCCACGCTGAAGGTGCCGCTGCCCTGCAGCGGCACGACGACATGGCTGTCGTGGCCGTGCACGATGTCCAGCAGGCGCCGGCGCACGCCGGCGGTGACGGTGTTGAAGTCGGCGTCCCACGAGCCCCAGTCGTGCAGCATCGCCAGCTTGGTGCGCAGCGTGGTGGTCAGGGGGCCGGGGGTCAGCAGGATGCGGTCGCGGTCCATGGTGTCTTTCGGGGTTCGGTTCAGGCCTTCCAGGCCTGGGTGCGGCGCTCGACCCACCAGGCCAGGGCGCCGAACAGCGCCATCGCGGTGGCCGAGGCGGCGGTGATCAGCACCGCCATCGCCGCGGCGGCGCCGGTCTCGCCGGCCTCGTCGAGGTTGAGGATGGCGATGGCCGCCACCTTGGTCTCGGGCGCGTACAGGAAGACCACGGCCGAGATGGTGGTCATCGCGTTGATGAAGAAGTAGCGGGCGATGTCGACCAGCGCGGGCGTGCAGATCGGCAGCGTGACGCGCCGCAGCGTGACCCAGAACGGCACCTTCAGCGACGCCGAGACGGCCTCAAACTCGGCGTCCAGCGCCTTCAGCGCGGTCACCGCGGTCAGGTGGCCGGTGGTGTAGAAGTGGGCGATGGTGCAGATCGTCAGCAGCGTCAGCGTGTGGTACAGCCCGCCCAGCGGGTTGCCGGGCGCGTTGAAGAAGAAGATGTAGCCCAGGCCCAGCACCAGCCCGGGCACGGCCATCGGCAGCATGGCCAGCAGGCGCACCGCGCCGCGCAGCGGCGCGGCGCCGGCGGTCTTCTCCAGCAGGTAGGCCCCGGCGAAGACCAGCGCGGTGCCGCCCAGCGCGGTGCCGGCGGCCATGGCCAGGCTGTTGGCGAAGGCCGCGCCGACCTCGGCGTCGACCAGGCCCATCACGTAGTGGCCCAGCGTGGGCGCCAGGTTGTAGGGCCACAGGCTGGCGAAGGACGCGAACACCGCCATGCCGACCATCGCCAGCACCAGCGCGGCGATGGCGGCGCAGTAGGCGGTGGCCAGGGCGTCGCGCCAGGGCTTGGGCGCCGGGCGGTAGGGCACGGCACGGGCGCTGAGCTGGGCGGTCTGGCGGCCGGCCACCCAGCGGTCGACCGCGAAGGTCAGCACCGCCGGGGCCAGCAGCAGCAGGGCCACCACCGCGCCCTTCTGGAAGTCCTGCTGGCCGATGACCAGCTTGAACACGTCGGTGGCCAGCATGTTGAAGTTGCCGCCGATGACCTTGGGGATGCCGAAATCGGTGACCACCAGCGTGAAGCTGACCAGCGCGGCCGAGATCAGCCCGTAGCGGGCGCCCGGCAGGGTGATGGTCAGGAAGCGCCGCGTGGTGCCGGTGCCCATGGCCGCGGCGGCCTCGTAGAGCCGGCCGTCGGCGCTGCCGAGCGCGGTGACCAGGATCATCAGCGCATGCGGGAACACCGCGAAGCACTCGGCCAGCACGATGCCCGGCGCGCCGTAGATGCCGCCGATGCCCAGGGCCGGCAGCCAGCCCTTGAGCACGCCCTGGTTGCCGAACCAGTAGATCAGCGAGATCGCCGGCAGCAGCGAGGGCGCCAGCAGCGGCAGCAGCGTGATGCCGCGCCACAGCGGCTTGGCCGGCAGCCGGGTGCGCCGCAGCGCGTAGGCGAAGGCGAAGGCCAGCGGCACGGTGATGGCGGTGACCAGCGCCGACACCCACAGGCTGTTGGCCAGCGAATCGAGCAGCGCCGGCGAGCGCGCATAGGCCACGAAGTTGGCCAAGCCCACCCAGCGGCCCTGGGCGTCCTGCAGCGCCTGGCCCAGGATGGCCAGCAGCGGCGCCGCCAGAAAGGCCAGCAGCGCCAGCAGCACCAGGGCCAGCCCGGCGTGGGCGGCGTGCTGCGTCGGGTCGGTGCGCAGGCGCAGGTCGGGCGCCACCCGCATCCCCAGGCTCACGTGACTACCCTCCGGCCACTGCGTGACCACCTCCCCGAGGGAGGAACGCGCTCCCTTCGGAGCGGCCGTGCGGGAGCGCTCATGAAAACACTCTCAGCCGCTCCGGCAGCAGCTTCAGCGGCAGGCGCGACCCGATGTCGAGCCGCTGCTCGGCCAGGAAGTTCAGCGACAGCACCACCTCCAGCCGCTCGCCGGCCAGGGCTTCGCCGCCCACCGTCACCAGGCAGTAGGAGCCGAGGAACTCGATACCCTCGATGCAGGCCTCGAACACGTTGGGCTCGCCGGGCGCGATCGGCCGGGCCAGCACGTCCTCGGGCCGCAGGTAGACGGTGACGCGCTCGCCCGGCGCGCCGTGGCCGGCCAGGCCGTTGCCGACGAAGGGCGTGGCGCCGATGCGCAGCCGGCCGTCGGCCTGGCGCTCGGCCCGCACCGCGTTGACGCGGCCGACGAAGTCGGCGACGAAGGGCGTGGCCGGCTCGCGGTAGATCTGCATCGGCGTGCCGACCTGCTCGATCGCGCCCTGGTTCATCACCACGATGCGGTCGGCCACCGACAGCGCCTCCTCCTGGTCGTGCGTGACCATGATCGTCGTCACGCCCAGCTGGCGCTGCAGCGCCTTGATCTCCTGGCGCAGGCGCACGCGCACGATGGCGTCCAGTGCCGACAGCGGCTCGTCCAGCAGCAGCAGGCCCGGCGCCGTGGCCAGCGCGCGGGCCAGCGCCACGCGCTGCTGCTGGCCGCCGGACATCTGCGCCGGGAACTTGGCGCTGCTGCCGGGCAGGCCGACGAGCGCCAGCAGCTCGTCCACGCGCTGGCGCACCTGGGCCCGCGGCGTGCGCCGGTTGACCAGGCCGTAGGCCACGTTGTCGGCCACGCTGAGGTTGGGAAACAGCGCGTAGGACTGGAAGACGATGCCGTAGTCGCGCTGGGCCGGCGGCAGGGCGCTGATCTCGCGCCCGGCCTGCCACAGCCGGCCGGCGCTGTGCGCCTCCAGCCCGGCGATCACCCGCAGCAGCGTGGTCTTGCCGCAGCCCGAGGGCCCGAGGAAGCAGACGAACTCGCCCTTGGCGATGGCCAGGTCGATGCCCTTGAGCGCCTCGAAGCTGCCGAAGCGCTTGCGCACCCCGTCGAGCTGCAGGTAGGGCGCCGGCGCACCGGCGGCGCCCCCGGCGACGCGAAGGGCCGCTTCCGGGGCCGGGGGAAGCGCCGAAGGCGCTGCGGCAGAGGGCGTCACTTCTTTGCTTCGGACTTGGCGCCGTAGCGCTTGGTCCACTCGGCCAGCACGCGCTCGCGGTTGTCGGCCGCGACGGCGAAGTCCAGCTTCACCAGGCGCGCCTCGTAGTCCTTGGGCACGTTGGCCAGCGGCGCGGCCACGCCGGGCTGGGCGGTGATGGCGAAGTTCTTGCCGTACAACAGCATGGCGTCCTTGCTGCTGGCCCAGTCGGCCAGCTTCTTGGCGGCGTCCAGCTTCTTCGTGCCCTTGTGGATGGCGAAGGCCTCCAGGTCCCAGCCCAGGCCCTCCTTCGGGAAGACCAGGTCGATCGGCGCGCCCTTGGCCTTGTTGGCGTTGGCGCGGTACTCGAAGCTGATGCCCACCACGTACTCGCCGCTGGCGGCCATGTTGCAGGGCTTGGAGCCGCTGTGCGTGTACTGCGCGATGTTCTCGTGCAGCGCGTCCATGTACTTCCAGCCGCCGCCCTTGCCGTTGTCGTCGCCCCACAGCGCCAGCCAGGCGGTGACGTCGAAGTAGCCGGTGCCCGAGCTGGCGGGGTTGGGCATCACGATCTGGCCCTTGTAGGCCGGCTTGGTCAGATCCTTCCAGGTCTCGGGCTTGGGGATGCCCTTCTTGGCCGCCTCGACGGTGTTGAAGCACACCGTGGCGCCCCACACGTCCATGCCGAACCAGGCCGGCGGGTTCTTCTTGTCGCGGTACTGCGACATGATGGCGTCGAGGTTCAGCGGGCGGTAGGGCTCGAGCATGCCGTTGCGGTCGAGCAGCGCCAGGCTGGAGGCGGCCACTCCCATCACCGCGTCGGCCTGCGGGTTGGCCTTCTCGGCCAGCAGCTTGGCGGTGATGACGCCGGTGGAGTCGCGCACCCACTTGATCTCGACGTCCGGGTGGACCTTGTTGAAGCCTTCCTGGTAGGCCTTGAGCTGGTCGGTCTCGAGTGCGGTGTAGACCAGCAGCTGGGTCTTCTGCGCCAGGGCCGGGCCGGCGGCAGCAGCAGCGACGGCCAGCAGCGCGGCGTGGCGGGCAAGGGTGGCGAGGCAACGGGGCAGTCTCATGGGGATCTCCTGGAAAGGGGCTGCGGGACAGGCAGGGCACGGGCCGGGCCGTGCCGTGCACCATACCGCTGAGCATGAGTCGCCGACCGTGACAGGCTGATGACCGGACGCGAAGGCCGTGCATGGTGTGGCGCAGGCCCGTCAGCTGTCAATGGCTTGTCGTAGATTGTTGACAACCTGCAATCTGCCACGTCCAATCGACTCCATGAAGACCCTGATTCCGGCAACCGCCACCAGCGCGAAGCGGGCGACGGCAGCGCAGCAAGCGAGCGCCGTGCCAGCCCCGGCCGCCGCGGCTTCGCAGGCCACCATTGCGCTGCTGCAGGCGCACTCGCTGACCTCCGCGGTGCACGCCGAGATCGAGCGGCTGATCCTCACCGGCGAGCTGGCGCCCGGCGCCAAGCTCACCGAGGCCCTGCTGGCCGAGCGCCTGGGCGTCTCGCGCGGGCCGATCCGCGAGGCCTTCCGCATCCTCGAGGAGGCCGGCCTGGTGCGGCTGGAGAAGAACCGCGGCGTCTTCGTGCGCAGCATCCCGCTGGACGAGGCGGTGGAGATCTACGACCTGCGGGCGATGCTGGAGGAGTCCGCCGGCCGCCAGCTGGCCGAGCGCATCACGCCGGAGCAGCTGCGCACGCTGCGCACCATGGTCGAGCAGATGGAGCGCCTGGTGCGCGACGGGCACGATGGCGGTGCGGGCGACCCCTACCACCGCCTGAACCTCGGCTTCCACGAGGCGCTGATCGACTGCGTCGGCAACCGCAAGCTGTCCACGCTGTACCGGCGCGTCGTCAAGGAACTGTCGCTGCTGCGCCGCGCCAACCTGGCCGGCGGGCGGCAGATCCCCACCTCGGCGTCCGAGCACCGCGCCATCCTGAAGGCCATCGCCGCCGGTGACGGCGCCGCCGCCGCCGCCGCGCTGCGCGAGCACGTGCTGCAGAGCAAGGCGCGCACCGTCGCCGCGCTGGGCGGCGCGCCGGCCCCGGCCCCGGCCGCGCAGCTTGCCCCCGCCACCCCGGCCGCGTCCGCGGCCGTCGCCAAGTCCTCCCACCCCCGCGGCACCGCTGCCGCTGCCCGAAAGTCCCGCCATGCCTGAGGTCAACGGCCGCTCCTACCCGCTGCCCCGCCAGCCCACCGTCGTCGTCTGCGTGGACGGCTGCGAGCCCGACTACATCGCCCAGGCCGTGGCCGCCGGCCGCATGCCCTGGATGCAGCGCACGCTGGCCCAGGGCACGGCCCTGGTGGCCGACTGCGTGGTGCCCACCTTCACCAACCCGAACAACCTGAGCATCGTCACCGGCGTGCCCCCGGCGGTGCACGGCATCTGCGGCAACTACCTCTACGACCGCGCCAGCGGCACCGAGGTGATGATGAACGACCCGAAGTGGCTGCGCGCGCCGACGATCCTGGCCGCGCTGGCCGCGGCCGGCCAGCGCTGCGCCGTGGTCACCGCCAAGGACAAGCTGCGCCGCCTGCTGGGGCACGGCATGACCGGGATCTGCTTCTCGTCCGAGAAGGCCGACGTGGCCAGCGTGGCCGAGAACGGCATCGACGGCGTGCTGGACCTGGTCGGCCAGCCCCTGCCCGACGTCTACAGCGCCGCGCTGTCGGAGTTCGTCTTCGCCGCCGGCGTGCGCCTGATGCAGACGCGCCGCCCCGACGTGATGTACCTCAGCACCACCGACTACATCCAGCACAAGCACGCCCCCGGCACCGCCGGCGCCGACGCGTTCTACGCCATGATGGACCGCTACCTGGGCGAGCTCGACGCGCTGGGCTGCGTCATCGCGCTGACCGCCGACCACGGCATGAACGCCAAGACGCGCATGGACGCCCAGCCGGACGTGGTCTACCTGCAGGACCTGTTCGACGACTGGCTCAGCCCCGGCAGCACGCGGGTGATCCTGCCGATCACCGACCCCTATGTGGTGCACCACGGCGCGCTCGGCTCCTTCGCCACGCTGTACCTGCCCGAGGGCGCCGACGCCGCCGCGCTGGCCGCGCGCCTGGCCGCGCGCCGCGGCATCGAGCGCGTGCTCAGCCGCGAGCAGGCCGCCGACGCCTTCGAGCTGCCGGCCGACCGCATCGGCGACCTGGTCGTCGTCAGCGAGCGGTCCACCGTGCTGGGCACCAGCGCCGCGCGGCACGACCTGAGCGGGCTGGACGCCCCGCTGCGCTCGCACGGCGGCGTGTCCGAGCAGCGCGTGCCGCTGATCCTGAACCGGCCCATCGCCGGCCTGGACACCCAGCGCCGCTGGCGCAACTTCGACGCCTTCGACCTGGCGCTGAACCACGCGCAGTGAGCACCGCGAGCCCCGCCATGGATGTACGACACGAAGGCCTGCGCATCGCCGGCGAGACCGTGGGCGCCGGCCGCGCCGAGCACATCGCCGTGCACCACCCCTACGACGGCCGGCTGGTGGGCACCGTGCCCAAGGCCACGCTGGCCGAGGTGCGGCGCGCCTTCGACATCGCCCGCGGCCACCGCGCGCGGCTGACGCGCCACGAGCGCGCCGCCATCCTCAACCGCGCCGCTGATGCGGTGCGCGCCCGCACCGACGAGATCGCCGCGCTGATCACCGCCGAGTCCGGCCTGTGCCTGAAGGACAGCCGCTACGAGGCCGGCCGCGTCGCCGACGTGCTGATGTTCGGCGCGCTGGAGGTGCTGAAGGACGACGGCCAGACCTTCAGCTGCGACACCACGCCGCACGGCCGCAAGCGCCGCGTCTACACCCAGCGCGACCCGCTGCTGGGCGTGATCACCGCGATCACCCCCTTCAACCACCCGATGAACCAGGTGGCGCACAAGGTGGTGCCCAGCGTGGCCACCAACAACCGCATGGTGCTCAAGCCCAGCGAGAAGGTGCCGCTGTCGGCCCTGCTGTTCGCCGACATCCTCTACGCCGCCGGCTTGCCGCCCGAGATGCTCAGCGTCGTCACCGGCGACCCGCGCGAGATCGCCGACGAGCTGCTGACCAACCCGGCGGTGGACCTGATCACCTTCACCGGTGGCGTGGCCATCGGCAAGTACATCGCCGGCAAGGCCGGCTACCGCCGCATGGTGCTGGAGCTGGGCGGCAACGACCCGATCATCGTGATGGACGACGCCGACCTGGACGAGGCCAGCAGCCTGGCGGTCAGCGGCAGCTACAAGAACTCGGGCCAGCGCTGCACCGCCGTCAAGCGCATGCTGGTGCACGAGAAGGTCGCCGCCGCCTTCACCGAGGCGGTGGTCGAGAAGACCCGCGCCTGGAAGCACGGCGACCCGGCCGACCCGGCCAGCGACATGGGCACGGTGATCGACGAGGCCGCCGCGCGCCTGTTCGAGCAGCGCGTGGACGAGGCCGTGGCCCAGGGCGCGCGCCTGCTGGCGGGCCACCGCCGCGACGGCGCGCTGTACGCGCCCACGGTGCTCGACCGCGTGCGCCCCGAGATGACCGTGGTGCGCGAGGAAACCTTCGGCCCGGTCTCGCCCATCCTCACCTTCGGCTCGGTGGACGAGGCCATCGCCATCGTCAACGGCACGGCCTACGGCCTGTCGTCGGCGCTGTGCACGCAGCGCCTGGACGTGATCACCCGTTTCGTCGACGAGCTGCACGTGGGCACGGTCAATGTGCGCGAAGTGCCCGGCTACCGGCTGGAGCTGACGCCTTTCGGCGGCATCAAGGACTCGGGCCTGGGCTACAAGGAAGGCGTGCAGGAAGCGATGAAGAGCTTCACCAACACCAAGACCTACTCGCTGCCCTGGAACTGACCCGCCGCCGCCACCGGCCGACCAGGCCCCGCCCGTGATCCACCTGCTCAACCTGCTCGCCGCCATCGCGCTGCTCGTCTGGGGCACCTACCAGGTGCGCACCGGCGTGCTGCGGGTGGCCGGCGAGAAGCTGCGCGTCGTGCTGGCGCGCAGCGTGGGCCACCGCGCCACCGCGCTGCTGGCCGGCCTGGGCGTGACCAGCCTGGTGCAGAGCAGCACCGCCACCGGCCTGATCGTGGCCAGCTTCGTCGGCCAGCGCTTGGTGCCCACCGCCGCGGCGCTGGCGGTGATGCTGGGCGCCGACGTCGGCAGCGCGCTGATGGCGGTGGTCTTCTCCTTCGACCTGAGCTGGCTGTCGCCGCTGCTGATCGTCGTCGGCGTGGTCCTCTTCGTCGGCCGGACCTCGGGCGCGGGCCTCGGCGGGCGCATCGGCCGGGTGCTGATCGGCCTGGGGCTGATCACGCTGGCGCTGCAGCTGATCGTGGCGGCCACGCGGCCGCTGACCGAATCGGCGGCGATGCGCGCGCTGCTGGTGGCCCTGCCCAGCGAGGTGCTGCTGGACATCGTCGTCGGCGCGGTGCTGACCGTGCTGGCCTATTCCAGCCTGGCCATCGTGCTGCTGACCGCGGCGCTGGCCTCGCAGGGCCTGGTGCCTACCGGCGTGGCCCTGGGCCTGGTGCTGGGCGCCAACCTGGGCAGCGGCCTGCTGGCCATGCTGGCCACCAGCGGCGACAGCCCGGTCACCCGCCGCCTGCCGCTGGGCAACCTGCTGTTCAAGCTGGCCGGCGTGGCCGCCGCCATCCCGCTGCTGGGCGGCGCCCATGTGCTGCTGCAGGACACGCTGTCCACGGTGCACGAGCAGGTGGTGGTCTTCCACCTCGGCTTCAACGCCGCGCTGGCCGCGGTGTTCATCGGCCTGACGGCACCGGTGGCGCGCCTGGTCGAGCGCTGGCTGCCCGAGCCGCCGGCCGACGCCGCCCACCAGCGCACCAGCCACCTCGACCCGGTGGCCCTGGCCACGCCCTCGCTGGCCATCAGCTGCGCCGCGCGCGAGGCCCTGCACCAGGCCGACGTGGTCGAGGCCATGCTGCGCGGCATGCTGCCGGTGCTGCGCGACGGCGACGCCGCGCTGTCCGAGCGCCTGCGCCGCCGCGACGACGAGGTCGACCGCCTGTACAGCGCGATCAAGTTCTACCTGACCAAGATCTCGCGCGAGGCGCTGTCCGAGGCCGAGGGCCGGCGCTGGACCGACATCGTCAGCTTCACGATCAACATGGAGCAGATCGGCGACAGCATCGAGCGCGTGCTGCAGGACATCGAGGACAAGATGATCCGCCCCGGCCGCCGCTTCAGCGACGCCGGCCTGGCCGAGGTCTGCCACCTGCACGAGCGCCTGCTGGCCAACCTGCGGCTGGCGATGAGCGTGTTCCTCGACGGCCACGCCCGCGATGCGCGGCGCCTGCTGGAGGAGAAGGCGCGCTTCCGCGACCTGGAGCACGGCTACGCCGCCAACCACATCGCCCGCCTGCGCGAGCACACGCCGCAGAGCATCGAGACCAGCTCGCTGCACCTGGACCTGCTGTCCGAGCTCAAGCGCATCAACTCGCACCTGTGCTCCATCGCCTACCCCATCCTCGAGAGCAAGGGGGCGCTGGCCGCCACGCGGCTGCAGGCCAGCCGCTTTGCCGACCTGGCCGAGCCGGCCGGCCCGGCCGACGAGCCCGTCCGGCGCCGCGGCGCCCAACCCCATCCCGACCCCTCATGACCTCCCTCGAAGAGATCGAACACCTGTTCCTGACACGCGGCCACGCGCAGTACGCCGGCGAGCCGGTGACGCAGCTGCAGCACGCGCTGCAGACCGCCCAGTTGGCCGAGGCCGAGGGCGCCGACGACGAGCTGGTCACCGCCGCGCTGCTGCACGACTTCGGCCACCTGGTGCAGGACCTGGGCGAGACGCCCACGCTGCGCGGCGTGGACGACCTGCACCAGTACATCGCCCTGCCCTTTCTGCGCGGCCTGTTCTCCGAGCGCGTGCTCGGTGCCATCCAGGGCCATGTCGACGCCAAGCGCTACCTGTGCGCCACCCGGCCGGGCTACCAGGCGGCCTTGTCGGCCGACTCGCAGCGCAGCCTGGCGCTGCAGGGCGGGGTGTTCGACGCCGCGCAGGCCGCCGCCTTCATCGCCCGCCCCGGCGCCGAGGCGGCGGTGGCCCTGCGCCTGTGGGACGACGCGGCCAAGGCCGCCGACGCGGTGACGCCGCCGCTGGCGCACTACCTGGACCGGGCCCGGCGCTGCGCGCTGAGCGCGCCGTGAGGGCGCGCCGCCGCGGCCGCACGGCCGCCGGCGCCGCCGCCGCCCACCGGGGCGCGCGGTGAGCGGCCTGACCTGGCCGGTGGTGGCCGCCGTGCTGTGCGGCGCGCTGCTGCACGCCGGCTGGAACGCGCTGGTCAAGAGCAGCGGCGACAAGGCGCTGGACACCGCGCTGGTGCACTTCTGCGGCGCGCTGGTGGCCCTGCCGATGCTGCTGTGGGTGGGCCTGCCGCGGCCCGAGAGCTGGCCCTACATCGCCGGCTCGCTGGCCATCCACATCGGCTACTACGTGGCGCTGGCCGGCGCCTACCAGCATGGCGAGCTGGGGCTGACCTACCCGATCATGCGCGGCTTCGCGCCGCTGCTGGTGGCGCTGGGCAGCGCCGGGCTGATCGGCGAGGCGCCCAGCGCCACCGCCTGGCTGGGGATCGTCGGCATCACCCTGGGCGTGGCCCTGGTGGGCCTGGCCCACCCCGGCGAGGCGCTGCACCACGGCAAGGCCCTGGCCTATGCCTTTGCCAATGCCGGCATCATCGCCGTCTACACCGTGGTCGATGGCCTGGGCGTGCGCCAGGAGGTGGCCGCCGGCGGCGACGCGATGCGCTACGTGATGCTGCTGTTCGTGCTGGACGGCCTGCCCTACCCCAGCCTGGTGGCCTGGCAGCGCGGCCGCGACGGCCGCCGCGCGATGCTGGCCTACGTCCGCCAGCGCTGGCCGCTGGCGACGCTGGGCGGCAGCGCGTCGATCGGCGCCTACGCCATCGCGCTGTGGGCGATGACCCGCGCACCGGTGGCCAGCGTGGCCGCGCTGCGCGAGACCTCGGTGCTGTTCGCCGCGCTGATCGGCACCCGCCTGCTGCGCGAGGCCTTTGGCCGCCAGCGCCTGCTGGGCACGGTGGTGATCGTGGCCGGGGTGATGGCGCTGCGGCTGGGCTGAGCCCCTCGGGCCCGGTGCCGCGGCAGCCGTGCCACGGCCCGCACCGGCTCAAGCTTCGGCGCCGCGCGCCGACATCCCGTCGAGCGCTCATGAGACCCCCGATGATCCCCCTCCAGCCGCAACCGTCCGATTTCATCCAGCTGGACGGCGCGCCGCACACCGCCTGTGGCGGCTGCGGCACCGGCGATCCCCTGGGCTTCCAGTTCGACTTCGCCTACCAGCCCATCGTCGACGTGGCGCGCCGCAGCATCTATGCCCACGAGGCGCTGGTGCGCGGCCCGGCCGGCGAGGGTGCGCCGTCGGTGCTGTCGCAGGTGACCGAGCGCAACCGCTACCGCTTCGACCAGGCCTGCCGCGTCAAGGCGATCAAGACCGCGGCCCAGCTGGGCCTGGCCGAGCGCATCTCGATCAACTTCCTGCCCAACGCGGTCTACAAGCCCGAGGTCTGCATCCGCACCACGCTGGAGGCGGCGCGGGTGCACGGCTTCCCGACCGAGCGCATCATCTTCGAGGTGACCGAGGGTGAGCGCGTGGAGGACGGCCCGTGGCTGGCCAGCATCCTGCGCGAGTACCAGCGCTGCGGCTTCCTGACCGCCATCGACGACTTCGGCGCGGGCTACGCCGGCCTGAACCTGCTGGCCGACTTCACGCCCGACATCGTCAAGCTGGACATGGCCCTGGTGCGCGGCGTCGACACCTGCCGCTCGCGCCAGGCCATCGCCCGCGGCGTGCTGCGCATCTGCCAGGAGCTGGGCATCCAGCCCATCGCCGAGGGCGTGGAGCGCGCCGCCGAGCGCGACTTCTTCCTCGGCGAAGGGGTGACGCTGATGCAGGGCTACCTGTTCGCCCGGCCGGCCTTCCGGGCGCTCGCCCCGGCGGCGGGCCTGGCCTGGGAACCCCGGCCGGTCGACGTCGTGCCGGCCGCCTGACCGGCCTGTCGACCGGCCGATAGACCCACCGCCTGACCGGCCGCACAGCCGCCGCGGGCGGCGCAGGCCCTGGCCCGCCGGCGGTGGCGGCCAGGCCCGAACTGCCGCGTGGGCGACAGCCCCTTGCCGGTGCGGCGCCATACTGGCCCATGGCCGTAGTCCCCGCCCCCTCCGCCCCCTCCACCGCGCCCGCCAACCCCCTGCTCACCGCGCCGGTGCTGCCCCTGCTGTGGCGGCTGGCGGTGCCCAACATGGTGGCCATGGTCGGCAGCGCGCTGGCAGCGATCGCCGAGACCGCCTACGTCGGCCAGCTCGGCGTGCCGGCGCTGGCCGGCATGGCGCTGGTGTTCCCGCTGCTGATGCTGCAGCAGATGTTCTCCGGCGGCGCCATGGGCGGCGGCATCGCGTCGCTGGTGGCGCGGGCGCTGGGCGCCGGGCAGACGGCGCGGGCCGAGGCCCTGGTGGTGCACGCGCTGGGCATCGCGGTGGTGGCCGGGCTGGCCACCACGGTGGGCATGCTGGCGCTGTCGGAGACGGTGTTCGGCCTGCTCGGCGGCCGCGGCGAGCCGCTGGCCCAGGCGGTGGCCTATGCCCACGTGGCCTTCCTCGGCTCCACCGGCGTGTGGCTGCTCAACACCCTGTCGGCGGTGCTGCGGGCCACCGGCAACATGCTGGTGCCCTCGGTCATCCTCATCGCGGTGGGCCTGGCGCAGGTGGCGCTGGCCGGCGTGTTCGGCCTGGGCCTGGGGCCGGTGCCGCGCCTGGGCATGCCCGGCATCGCGCTGGGCCAGGTGCTGGCCTACGCCGGCGGCACCGTGGTGCTGGGCGTGTACCTGGCGCGCGGCAAGGCCCGCATCCGCCTGCGCCTGCGCGGCACGCCCTGGCAGCCGGCGCTGGCGCGCGACCTGCTGCAGCTGGGCGCCAAGGCCTGCGTGTCGCCGCTGCAGACCATCGGCACCATGATGATCCTGACCTGGCTGGTGGCGCGCAGCGGCCCGCAGGCGCTGGCCGGCTACGGCATCGGCACGCGGCTGGAGTTCCTGCTGGTGCCGCTGGCCTTCAGTTTCGGCGCCGCGTCGGTGCCGCTGATCGGCATGGCGCTGGGCGCCGGCCAGGTGGCCCGCGCGCGCCGCGTGGGCTGGATGGCGGCGGCCATGGCCGCGCTGCTGCTGGGCGCCGCCGGCCTGGTGCTGGCCCTGGTGCCCGACCTGTGGACCGACCGCTTCACCCGCGACCCGGCGGTGCTGGCCGCGGCCGACACCTACTTCCACTGGGCCGGGCCCTTCTACGCGCTGTACGGCGCTGGGCTCAGCCTGTACTCGTCGGCCATCGCCGCCAACCGGGTGGGCGGCCAGGTGCTGGCCGGCACGCTGCGCCTGCTGCTGGTGGCCGCGGGCGGCGGCGCGCTGCTGGCCGCGCAGGCGCCGGCCTGGGCCATCTTCGCGCTGGTGGCGGTGGGCATGGCGGCCTATGGCACCGCGTCGATCCTGCTGGTGCGCTACACGCCCTGGGGGCCGGCGCTGCGGCCGATGGCGGCCTGAGCGACCGCCTTCTGGGCATCCGTGGCGTCCATGGCGCCCAGGTGCGCCTGCCACACGCGTCAACCGCCAGCATGCCGAGCCGGGCCAAGCCCGAAGCCGCGTCACCTGCATGGCGGGCGAAGGGTTCATTCGCCGGCTGATGCTGCAAGGAGTGCAGCATGGCTTCAAGCGCTTCCGCCACTTCGGGCCGCTGGCGCCCGGCGCCTAAGCCGAGCGACTGGCCTGCGCCCGCGCCCTGCTGGGCATGCCGGCTGCCGACCCGGATGTGGCGGAGGATGTTGCGCAGTTCATGCGCCGGGTGGCGGGTATCGAGATCGGGCGATGCGCGCACTGCGATCGGGGGTGTTGGATGGGGGTGGCTTGCCTGGGGCCACAGCGCGGCGAACACCAGCCCGGAACGTCGCCAGGCGCTGCTGCGCGGGGGCCACCGTGACGGCTCACCGGCACAACAACCCAACTGCTGCACCGGCCGCCAACGGGTGGCCGTGTGCGCACCTGCGCGCGCGACCTGGGCCACGGGCTGAACTGCCCGTTGCCATCCTCAAAGCTGCCGACAAACGGTGCATGCCACACCGTGCAAGCGGGCCAACTGCCGTCGGCCGGATCGGATTCCCCGCGAACACCGGGAAACAGCGGCTGCGCCATCCCCGGCGCCGACCTTACATTCCCCTTTAACGACCGGCGCGTCGGTCAAGTTCGACGAGGTTTTTCTGCGGCGGCACCGCCGCAGCTTCTCTGTCCCATCGGCAGCGCCGCAGATAGACGCATTCCGTTAGGGAAGATCTGCAAAAGCCCGTGACGCCTGTGCTTGGCATGGGGCCGGCGGCCTGAGACGATCCACACCATGAAGCAGCAGAGCCTTGGGCTGGGTCAGTCCACCAAACGCACCCGGCGCCGGGAGTTTCTCGGCGAGATGGAACGGGTCGTGCCGTGGAACGATCTGGTGGCGCTGGTTTCGCCGCACCTGGCGGACAAGGGCCGAGGCCGACCGCCGTTCCCGGTGGAGTCGATGCTGCGCATCCACTTCATGCAGCAGTGGTTCAACCTGAGTGATCCGGCGATGGAAGACGCGCTGCACGACGTGCCGCTGTTTCGCGAGTTCGCCGGGCTCGGCGGCTGGGATGACCGGTTGCCCGATGAGACGACCATTCTTCGGTTCCGCCACAAGCTGGAGGAGAAGAAGCTGGCGCCGCAGATCCTGCGCACCATCAACGAT